>Ga0214472_10000003_pt1 | contig 409755 bp, 408 predicted proteins | sample RVTome_6_FD_207662 | JGI IMG/M metagenome (GOLD analysis project Ga0214472, IMG submission 207662) | Soil microbial communities from uranium-contaminated site in the Upper Colorado River Basin, Wyoming, United States - RVT140D175 | ecosystem: Environmental > Terrestrial > Soil > Contaminated... | reverse complement strand
CTCGCTAGACGTCGAACTTCCATCACGGGGTTCCGACGCGGTACCCTCGGAAAGACCGAGGGACCAACCAAGCAAGATGAAGCTGTCTCAACCCTTCCGATCAACTGCGGAAGTCGAAACGCTTAGCCTTTTCAGGTTCGGATGACAGACAGCACCTCGGCGCGCTTCTCATCCCCGAGCCCCTGATCGCGCGCCTCGAGGTTGAGCCGCAGCAACGGCTCGGTGTTCGAGGGCCGGACGTTGAACCACCAGTCGTCGTAGTCCACGGTCAGACCATCCAAGCGGTCCTGGGTTCCGTCGGCGTACTCCTTGGCCAGCAGCTCGATCACGCCGTCCTTGTCGGCCACCTCGCTGTTGATCTCGCCGGAGTTCCAGTAGCGCGACGTGAATGGCTCGAGGGCGGCCGACAGCGTGCCGCCCGAGCGCGACATCACCTCGAGCGCGTACAGCGCGGCCAGCATCCCGCAATCGGCTCGGAAGTGCTCGCGGAAGTAGAAATGGCCGGAGTGCTCGACCCCGTAGATCGCGCCGGTATCGGCCATCACGGCCTTGATGAACGAGTGGCCGACGCGCGTGCGGATGGGCTCGCCCCCTTCCTCGCGAATCACCTCGGGTACGGTGCGCGAGCACGTCAGCGAGTGCACGACTCTCTCGCCGGGATGCTTGCGCAGGATCGCCTGCGCGACCATCGCGCCGACGAACGACGCCAGCACCGGCTCGCCGCGCTCGTCCACGAAGAAGACCCTGTCGGCGTCGCCGTCGAAGGCCAGCCCGCACGCCGCCCCGTGTGAGACGACCGCCGCGCGCAGCGCCTTCAGGTTCTCTGGCTGGATCGGGTCGGCGGGATGGTTCGGGAAAGTGCCGTCGAGCTCGAAGTACATCGGGACGACCTCGAGCGGCAGCCGCGAGAACACGGCCGGCACCGTCAGGCCGCCCATCCCGTTGGCTGTGTCGACCACGATCTTCATCGGCGTGATCGCGGCCGTGTCGATCAACCCCAGCAGGTGCTCGACATAGGACGCCAGGATGTCCTCGCGACTGATCGAGCCGAGTCGGGTTGGGGTCGGGAACTCGCCCGAGGCGACCTGCGTCTTGATGTCGGCCATCCCCGTGTCCGAGCCCACCGGCAGCGCGCCGGCTCGAACCAGCTTCATGCCGTTGTACGCGGCGGGGTTGTGCGAGGCGGTGAACACGACGCCCGGCATGTCCTTCGCCCCCGACGCGAAGTACATCGCGTCGGTCGCGCACAGCCCCAGGTCGACCACGTCGGCGCCCTGCTTGATCGCGCCCGAGATGAATGCCGTCGACAGCGGCTCGCTCGACGAACGCATGTCGCGCGCGACCAGGACCGCGCGCGCATCGGTCAGGACAACGAACGCGCGCCCGGCTCGGTGTGCGATCTCTTCGTCGAACTCATCGGGGTATATCCCACGGATGTCGTACGCCTTGAAGATCCGATCGAGGTCCACGGCGGGTCATCCTATCGGCCGGGACCGCTCACGTTACGCGCGAACGGCGGTCGAGGATGTCGCGCGCGGCCGCCCCGATCGCGGCGGCGCCGGTCTGCTCGGCGCGCTCGAGGGCCTCGTCCAGGTACCGCATCGCCTCGGACGAGCCGGCCGCGTCGAGAGACGCGCCGAGGAAGAGCAACGACTTCGCCAGATGGCGGTCCGAGACCGAGCGCGACATGTGCACGGCGACGCGGGCATGGCCCACCGCGGCGCGCGCATCCAGCGTCAGCAACGCATGCTCGGTGCGGACCCACTCCAGCCGTACCGCAACCCGCGGATCGTCGACCGGCGCGGCTCGCGCTGCTTCCGACAGCCGACGCTCGCAGGCCTGCGCATCCGCCGCGCCCACCGCGTCGGCGGCCAAGCCGATCAAGGCGTCGGCGCGCATCGCGTCATCGCGGGCGAGCACCAGCGCGCGATCGTCTAGCGCACCCGCCTCGCTGTGGCGCCCGAGCTGACGCAGCACCGACGCAAGCGTCAGACAAGCCGCCGCCTCGACGTCGGGTTCGGCCCCGGCGGTCGTCAGCACGCGAGCCAGCTCTTCGGCTCGAGCGAGGTCGCCTCGCGCCGCTGCCTGGACGGCTTCGGTCCAGATCCGTCGGTCGTCGGCGACGGGCACCTGGTGCAGGGCGCCGCGCAGGACGGCGTCGCGGAAGGCCGCGAAGCTCAACTGCGACGGCGTCGAGGTTCGCGTTTGGCGAGCTCGAGGACCTCGGGCAAGTCGATGGGTTCGCCGTCCTTGTCCCACCAGCGCTTGTCGCAGGCATGGCACGAGTAGAAGGAGATCGGCTCTCCGGTCTCGGCCGTAAGGTTGATGTTGATCACGTTGTGCGACCCGCACTTGGGACACTCGAGGCTTCCCATACCTATCTCCTTCCCGGCTTTCCGGGCGCGAACCCCCGCCTGAAACGTACCCTTTGACCGTGGGCCGGTCCATGACCCGAAATGGGGGTTCTGACTCGCCCCGCCGGGTGGGTGGAGACGGGGGGTCTACTCGCCGATCTCTGCGCCCTCGGGCAGGGTCTTCCCGATGTAGCGTGACCGGAGCCGGCCCTCTTCCCGCCAGTACGCGTACCAGTAGGGACCGTGGGGACAGCGCGTGCAGCCCTGCTTGCCGCACCGGACGTGCTCGAGCCGGTACGTGACCTCGCCCGACTGACCCGGCGCGCGCTCGTCGAACCCAGGGCCCTCGCGGTGCAGCAACAGACCCCGGATGAAGATCATGAGCCGCCTGAGGTCGTACTCGTCGAGGCGGCGGATCTCGCGTATCAATCCCCGTTCGATGGCCATGGTCTCTCTCGTTCGTTCGGTGGATGGCCCTTCTTATGTTCCCACTGTACCTAAGAACCTGGGCCGTGTAACAGTGAAGTCGGGGTGGGAACCCGGGTCAGGCGCCGCTTGCGTCCGCGGCGGCGTCCCACGAGCCGACCTCGGGCCGCAGTGGGGTGACCGCGGGGGGAACGACCCGGAGGTCTTGCTTGCTCCAGCCGATCGGAACGGCCAGACGCTCCGCGTGCGCCGCACAGAGATCGTAGACGGCGGGATGCGGTTGCGGGGTGAGATCCTCGATCCACGCCTTCATCTGGGCGTAGGCATAGGTCAGGGACGCCGACGCCGGCCACCGGCACGCATTGCGCGAGCACCGGCGGACGTTCTTTGCCCCCTTCACGACCACGGCGCGAACGATACGCGGTGACCCTGGGTCAGGCAAGGGTTGTGGAAAGGCGCGAACGCCGACAGGATCCCGAGGGGGTTCTTACCCGCTGATGCGTTACCTAAGACAGTTTTGGTTTTCAGGTTCGCCGCCCCGAACGGCCGACGAGCCTTTCCGTCCCGCGCGCCGGTGCAAACGAAAGAGACCACCGCTGATCGATGGCCTCTGACCTGCACAAACGTTCGGCGCGACGGATCTTTCGAGTAAACGAGGTACTCCCGAGTGGCTTCCGGGTCGCCCCTTTCACCTCTCGGGAGTACTCTGTCAACCTAGCACATCCAGACGAAGATCGCAAGAACCTTCACGGACTTTTCTCGAACTGGGGGGACCAAGTGGGGCGACGACGCACCGGCTCATCGTGGGGACCCGCCGTCCGCTCGCTGGCGGAGCGACGGCGGTTGTTCCACGAACTGGTCGCGAGGGCGCTCGACGAGCTCCCCGAGGACATCGCCCGGCAACTCGAGAACGTCGAGGTGGTCGTCGAGGACACCGGCGCCCCCGGTACCCTCGGCCTGTATCACGGTGTCCCCCAGACCCAGCGCGGCCAGGGCTACTCATTCGTCACTCCCGACATCATCACCATCTACCGCCAGCCCATCGAGTCGCACGCGAACACCCCGGAAGAGCTCGAGGCCGCGGTCCGGCGCACCGTGTTGCACGAGATCGCCCATCACTTCGGGATCTCCGATGAACGACTGCGGGAGATCGACCGCTACTGACCCAAGGGAGCCGGAACGCCCAGACGCGGCTCGAGGCGCACCGCGACCGCGGGCGGCACCGTCGAAGGCGTGGCAGCGATCCCGAAGCCGAACACCGTTCCGGTCGACCCCGACCCGCGCGACGCCACGGCGTCCAGCATGAGGAAGACCGGTTGGTCGGACTCGATCTCGATGGCGAAGGTTCCAGAGCCTCGGCCCACCGGCAACCGCACCAGCCTGCCGGGATCGACCAGGAGGTCCTCGGCGCCCTCTCCCCCGAGACGCCGCACGCGGATCGTCGCCGGCGCATCGCCGGGATTCACGAGCACGGCGCGCACCAAGGATCCTCGTCCCTCCGGCTCAGGGCTGCCGAACACCGCGGCCCAGCGCAGGGCCGGCGCCCCCGACTCGGTCGCCGCGATATCGGCTCCCCCGACCCGCTCGTCCAGCCAGGATGTTCCGGCGACGACCGATGACCCCACCTCGACGGTGGTCGCGACCGCGGCGGGTCCGCCTCGGCTGCGCGACGGGATCGCGGCGCGCGCCGTCGTCATAGGAGCCAGCGTCACCGGCAATCCTGCGGCCGTGCCCTGACCCGTGGGGCCGACGACGCGGCTGGCGAGCCCGGCATCCTCTTCACCGACCGTCGTGAAGCCGATGCTCGAGCCCGAGCCGCTCGCCGCGGATGCGGCCAGCACCTGAGTGGTCGGCTCGACCGCCGCGACCAACGCCGTCCCCCGAGCGGTCGTGACCAGTCCCTCACCCACGACCCGTCCGCCGGAATCCGCGGTGATCACCGCCGTGAGCTCTCCGGCGTCGAAGGCGAAATCGCCGAGCCGGAATGAGCGCCGGCGTCCCGGGGCCACCCGGCGTCGTGTGAGGTTCTGGGGGGAGAAGGCTCGCTTGCCCTGTACCAGGGTGACGCTCACGTACGACGCAGCCCGTCCGGGGTTGTACAGCACCAACCGCGTGTCGGCATCCAATGTTCGCACGTGTGGAACTGCAAGGACGGGGGAACCCGCTCGGACGCATGCAGCAGCCGCGCCTCCGCGCAGCGAACCCGGCTCGGCACGACGGGTGAACCACAACGAGTGCGATGCAACCAACCGCCCACCCGCGTGATCGATGACGGCGCCGGCGTCACCTTCGACCCGACCGTGTAGCCGCAGCGTCTCGGCAGCCCCCGGCGCGAACCGGCGCCGGAGCACCGCCTGCTCGCCCCTTCGTCCCGTCAGGGTGATCCGCACGACCGACTCGTCGTCCCCGAGGTTGGCGAGATGCAGGTATGCGCGACCGTCCGCCTCGACGGCGGCCGGGCATGCCAACGCGCCCGAGGCGGGGGGCGGGATCAACGCCGCCGGATGCGATGGAACTGCCGGCCGCACCTCGTCGGCGACGAGCGCGCCGGCCAGCGCGAGCGCGATCCCGACCGCAACGATCTTTGGACTCACCGCCCCTTCTCCCGACGCTGCGACCCCACCAGAAGGAACCCGAAAACGAGGACGGCCTGCACGGCCAACAGAGCACGGTGCGAGCCTTGGCCACCCCAGCTGATGCGGGCATGCTCGCCCGCCGATACGACGAAGCGCGTTGCCCAGCCGAAAGAGGGCTCCGGCCGAACGCTCCGGTCGCCGATACGCAGCCGCCAGGAGGGCGAGAACCCTTCGGCGAGCAGGATGGCGACGCCCTCATCCGGCGTGTCCCCCTCGTAGGTCGACAGGGTGCGCCGCTGCATCCCGGTGGCGGATCCCTCTGCGGTGTCGATCGCGGGCAGGGACAAGAGGTCGCGATCCGATGCCTGCAGCAGTTCCTCGCCGACGGTCGCAGCCACCGGGAGGGCCGCCTCGTTGACGTACACCGTCGTCCGGAAGGTCTGACCGAAGTCCTGGCGGAACCCCAGGTCCAGCTGGCGCGCGAACGCCTCGTGCAGGGCCTCGTCCGCATCCGGACGGAGCAACACGTACCGCACCCCGAGGGTCGCGAGCTGGCGACCTCCGGCCTCGGTCGTCCCGCCGACGATCGACGCGACCGCGCGACCGAGCGCGACGGTCCCCGCACCGCCCGAGCGCGCGAGGTACCCGCGCATGTCCACCCCGTTGGGATCGGACAGCGCCACGGCGGGCGCATCAGCAGAGCCCCCGACCCACAGGAGCCGGAATGCACCTGCGGTCGCGACATCTCCGGGTATGTCGCTCGGAAGTAGGTCCCCGGAAGCGACCAGTCCCGTGCGATCGCCGAACGCGACCCACGCCGCCGTCGCCCCGAGCTGCGCCACCACGACCACACCGATCAACCCGGCGATCACCTGTGAAGCGCCGAAGGTGCGCGCGGTGAGGCCGGCACCCCCCGCGTCGAGCGCGATCCCCGCGAACACGGTGAGCGCGAGCGCCGTTGCGACCAGCGGCAGGGCCGGGCGAGGCGCGATCCAGGGGACACCGCGCGCGACGGCCCACGAGGCACCCAGACCGATCACGCCGATCGAGCCGAGCGCCGCCGCGCTCGCGGGGCGCGCGCGCGCCGCGAGCGTCGCACCGAGCGTCCCGGCCGCGGCGATCCCGAACGCGAGCGCCAACGGAACATGCCGGACTTCGGGCGCCAGCGCGATCAGGTGCGTCATCGTCGCACCGATGTCGGGGTTCCCGCCCATCGGCGACCCGGACCGGAATAGCTCGATGCTCCACGGGAACAGCAGCACGAGCGCTCCCCCGACCATCAGCCCCGTGCGACGCAGGACCTTGACGGCCGATCCTCGACCTGATGCGACCCAAGCGATCGTCACGCCGGCGGCGACGATGAAGGGCAGCGCCCACGGCACGAAGGCAGCGGTAACCGCCAGCCCGCCGACGCCGGCGAGCGCGAGCCGCTTCCCGGCATGTTGCGCGACGCCGGCCGCGCGAAGCAGGGGCAACACCAACCCGGGCGCCGCGGCGGTCAACACCAGATCCGGCAGGCGCCCCGCCCCGAAGGCACCCATCACCAACGGAGACGTCGCGTACAGCACGGTCGCGAGCCGCTTCCCCGCCGGCCCCAACCCGATCGCGCGCGCCAGCCGCCACATCGTGATCGCCGCCACGATCGGTAATCCGAACAACAGCACGCGCTGCGCCAGCCAGGCGCTTCCCAGCGAGACGAACGTCAGGAGTCCGAGCACGACGAGCGCGGGGCTTGCAGGGCCTGCACCGCCCGCGGTCGCTCCTCTCCATCCGGACGCGTACGTCGACAAGAACCCTCCCGCATCGGGGAAGGGCGCCAACTCGGCGCCCGCCAGCTGGCCGGTCACCAGCAGCGGACGCGCCCCGATGATCGCGACGACGGCGACGACCGCCAGGATGACTCCGGCTGGGTGCGCGCGCAGACGATCGATGACTCTGGGCGGCGCCGCGGCGCGGTCTTCCTCTTCCTCCGGTCCGACCTCGACCTCGCCGACGACCTTCTCGATCGCTCGCTCGACCTGCGCGCGCACCCGCGTGGCGCCGTGGTGCATCAGACGCGTCACCTCTCGGTCGGACACCTTCCGCGCAGCCTGCGCTTTCCGCCGGGCTCTGACCGTCGAAGGGAGATGCGCGACGTTCCATTGCAGCGCTCGCAACACCTGCAACGCCGATCGCCGTCGTCCACGCGCGACGTACAGCAGTACGTTCACGATCGAGATCGCCAGGGTCATCGGAAGAGCGAGCAAGAGGTGCACGACGCTGTAGTTCTTGATCAGCGTCGCGATCATGTTGCGGTCCCCCACGTACCGGACTCGATAGCGAACCTCGGTGTCGCGCAGGTCGCGCACCGTCGCTGAAGCGTGGCGCGCGACGGCATCGGACGTGACCAGCGTCGAGTAGCCGGCGATGCGCGCGCGCCAGCACAGGTCGAGGTCGTCGCGCAAAGCCAGGTAGCGCATGTCGAACAACCCGACGCGCTCGACCAGCTCTCGCGCGATCAGCAGCGCCGCGCTGCTTGCGTAGAGAACGTCGTGCACGCCGTCGTGCTGCCCCTGGTCGATCTCACCGCGATCGATCCGATCGACGATCCGTCCGTACCGATCGGTGGTCTGGCCGAAGGATTGGATCATCCTGGCGTCGTCCCACTCGAGCAGCTTCGCGCCGACGATCCCGGCGCCGTCGCTGCGCAAGGTCTCGACCATCGCGTCGATCGCCTCAGGGCCGAGCACGGCGTCGTCGTGCAGGAGCAGGAAGGCATCGGCGTCGAGCGAGCGCTCGCTCGCCACCTTGAGGGCGGCCGCGAGCGCGCGTCCGTACCCGACGCGTCGCTCCATCGTGACCACGCGCGTCGTGCCGAAGGCCTTGCGCAACAACTCGGCCGAAGCGTCGGTCGAGGCGTTGTCGACCGCGACCACCTTCAGCGGCCGATACTTCTGCGCGCGGAGCCCCCGCAGGACGTCTGGGAGCCACCGTTCCCCATCCGTGGCGACGAGCAGCACCAAGATGGAGGGGTTTTCGGGAAGCTGCATGAACGCGCGCGAGCGTACCAAGGTGCTCGGATGCCTTCCACCTGCGATCCGGCTCGGGGCGCATCGACGGCTCGAACCGGCCCGAGACGCGACTGAGGCCCTGCCAGGCGGGCAAGGCCTCAGTTGATCGGTTGATGTCGTTACTTCTTGCGACGGCGACGGGCCGGCTTGCGCGCGGCTGTCGTCTTCTTCGCGGCTGCCTTGCGCTTGGCTGGCTTGCGCTTGGCTGCCTTGCGCTTGGCCGGCTTACGTTTCGCCGCTGCCTTGCGCTTGGCTGGCTTGCGCTTGGCTGCCTTGCGCTTGGCCGGCTTACGCTTCGCCGCTGCCTTGCGCTTGGCTGGCTTGCGCTTGGCTGCCTTGCGCTTGGCCGGCTTACGCTTCGCCGCTGCCTTGCGTGTCGTCCGCTTACGGGCGGTCGACTTCCGCGCGGTCGTCTTGCGGGCTGCCGTGCTGCGCTTGGCGGTGCGACGTTTCGCCGGTCGCTTCGCGGCCCCGCTCGTCTTCCTTGCGGTCCGACGCTTGCGTGGTGGCATCGAGTGTCACCCCCTCTCCCTTGTCGAGGGAAGGGCCTAGGATGCGAGCTTCTTCAAGCGGCGACGTTCCCGCTCGGAGAGCCCTCCCCAGATCCCGAAACGCTCGTCGTTCGCGAGCGCGTACTCCAGGCATTCCTTCTGGACGGTGCACTGAGCGCAGATGCGTTTCGCCTCACGAGACGATCCGCCTTTCTCAGGGAAGAAGACGTCAGGGTCCACGTAGGCACAGAGCGCATGCTCCTGCCATGGCAACTGCTCGTCCTGGAACCGTTGCACCTCGTCTCCCCCTTCGGCGGCGTCGTGAATACGACAACTGTAATTACGCAGGTGTAATTCTAGGGGTTGCGCGCTTGTGGTCAAGCCCTGCGCGAATCTTTCTTGACCACCGAACGGACGGGAAAAGCCGATCGGCGGGCGTGGTGCCCGCCGATCGCTTGGGGGGAGAGAGGTTGCGCTCGCGCGCTGTTGACTCATACATCGGCACGCGTGCGTGCGGGCGCATGCCTAGCCGGGATGGATTCACGCTAGTCCCGACGGGCTACGGTCGACGCCCGTTATCCACAGGCACGAAAATGATGAACATGCAGGCCAGAGCCATCATGTGTCTTCGTTGTGCACAGGTGCATCGGTTGTAGAGGTTGACGCGCCCGAGTCCTGCGACGCCGATCCGGACTTCGGAGAACGCTTCGTCGCGACCTTCTTCTTCGGTGCGCTCTTCGCCGTCGGCGCGCTCTGCTTGCGCGTCCGTTTCGCCGTCTTCGCTGGGTTGGACGACGCCGTCGTCGAACGCTTCGCTGAAGTTTTTTTCTTCGGCTCGGGCGACTTCGAGGGCTTCACACGCGTCTGAACGGTGGAAGGCGCCGAGACTTCGGTCCCAGTTCTTACCTCCGTGGCGTCGGTCGCCGAGGCAGAAGGCGGACGTTCCGGCTCGTTCGTGTCGTCCACGGAACCGCCCTGTTCACGTCGCCACGGCATCAGCCGTTGCCCGAGACGCGCGCGTTCCTTCCGAGGCAGACGCTCACCGAGGTCGATCAACGCTTGGACGAACGCTTCGTCACGCCGCGCGATCTCGGTCGCGGTGGAGTCCCACCGCGTTCCCAGCGCCTGCGTCACGCGCTCGAGCCGGGCCTCGAGTGCGGCCATCCGTTCCTGCTGTTCCGCCCCTCGGCTGCCGAGCGCTTCGATGATCTGCTCTTGGACGCGTGCCGAATCCTCGGCCCTGGCGGTCCGCTCCTCGTAGAGCGTCTGTTTCACGTCCTCCTGCTCGCGTAGCAGCGCGCGCACCCGCATCCAGATCTCGTTGACGTTCGCCGCGACGTTCCCAAGCTCGGTCGCGATGGCTTCGCCGCGTTCGGCCGTGGCGCGCTGGACATTCGCCAGGGCCGGCTCGAGCCGTTCGGCAGCCGATCCCGCGATATCGTCGATGGAGGGCATCGCGCGAACGGCATCCTCCACCGATCGAACCCGGTCGGACACCGCCGTCACGGATGCGCCGGCTCGATCCAGCGCATCCGTGATCGCGGCCTGCGCGCCTTGGACCATCGATGAGATCTCGCCCGCGCCCGCTTCGAGCGCCGTGACCTGTTCCCCGATCGCCTTCTGCGATCCGGCGCTGGCCTCGACGATGGCCGCTCGCACGTCGACGATGATCCTGCCCATCGCCTCTTCGACCGGGTCGAGGCGCCGCAACAGGCGCTCGGTCGCTCCCTCGACCTCGTCACCCATCCGATCGGTCGAGCCCTGCACCTGCGCCTGCAACGCCTGGGCGGCGCCCTGGAAGTCCTCGCGCATGCGCTCGACCGCTTGATCGATGCCCCCGCGCGCCTCGTGAATGGCCTCCAGCGCCGCGCGCGTGCCTTCCCCGCTCTCGGCGAGCATCGTGTCGGTGCGCTCGCGCAGCCCGTCGGCTGCTTCTCCGATGGCGCGCTCGGCACGGCCGGCGGCGGCGGTCAGCTCGGCGCGCGCGAACGCCGCGGCGTCCTCGAGCGCGCGCGACGGCTCGGCGAGCGTCGTCTCGACCGCTTCGCGGACGTGCGCAGCGATCCCATCGATGCCCTCGCGCATCCCCTCGAGGGCGCCCAGCGCCTCGAGTCGCTGCGAGACGACGTCGACGAGCCCGTCGACGCGCAGCCGGATCTCTTGATCGAGGGCATCGAGCCGGGACGCGAGCGCCGCGTCGGTGCGCTCCGTAAGACCGGTAAGAGCGGCTTCGGTTCGTTCCCAAGCGGCGGCGAGCTCGGCTCGAAGCGCCTCTTGGATGACCGGGGTCACGTCCGGGACCGGCGGTACCAGCGATGCGAAGGTTTCCGTGGCGCGTGCGATGGCTGCCTGGATGTCGTCGGCGATCGACGTGCGAGCGCGGTCCGTCCGGTCGGCGAGCACGTCGATCTCGGCGCGCAGCCCTTGCAGCTGATCCGCCATCTGCGTCGCGAAGGTCGCGAAGCGCGCGGCGATCTGGTCGCCGACGATGGGCTGCAGCCGGTCGATCTGCTCCCCGATCGACCCCAGGATCGCCGCGTTCTCTGCCCCGATCCCGTCGGCGCGTTCGGCGAGGGAGTCGGTGCGCACGCGCAAGGTGTCGAGCGCCTGTGTGACCGACATCGACAGGTTCGTGAGGCGCAGGCCGAAGTCGTCGGTTCGCTTCGACAGCTCGGAGGTCTCGGTCCGAAGGATCGCGGTCACCTCGGTGCCGAGCATCGTCGAGACCTGCTGGAGCTCCGCGCGAAGCGCCTCCTCGACGGCCGACACGCGGGTCGCCAGGTCGCCGACGGCAGCGATCGGATCCGGGCGCGCGGCGAGCCCTTCGGCGAGGGCGCCGACACGATCCCCGAGCGCGCTCAGCCGTTCGCCCAGCGCGTGCAATCCGGCCGTTCGATCCGCGACCGTCGCGACCTCGGTCCGCAGCCCCTCGATCGGCGCGAGCGCGCCCCCGACCTCGTTCAGCTGTTCGATCACCGCGCCCAATCGCGCTTCGAGCGCATCCGTTCGCCGCGAAACCGCGTCGCGCTCGCGCTCGAGCACGTTCGTGAGCTCATCGGTGACCGCGGCACCGATCTCGGTCGGCGTCGGCAGCGTCTCGAGTCGCGTGCTGAAGGCGCCGAGGCGTTCTTGGAGCTCGCGCGCGCGCTCGCGCGCCTCTTCGGACTCGCGCACGATCGCGGTCTGCAGCTGGCCTATCCGCTGCGCGAACGCACCGAGCACGCGCTCGGACTGCTGGGTGATGTCCGCGGTCAGTCGCTCGCCGCGCTCGTCCATCGAGGCGGCCACGCGAGCCGCCTGCTCGGAAAGCTCGGCCACGACGCGCTCGGTCTGACGCCGGAGGTCGTCGGCGACGTGATCGATCCGTTCGGCGACCGGCGCGGCCGAGCGGGCGCTCTCGGCGACCTGCTCGGCGGCGGCGAGCGCGCGCACAAGGTCGTCGCGCAGCGCTTGCACGCCTTCGATCCGGTCTGCGAGCGCCCCCACCTGCGATCGCATCCCGTCCACCTGCGTGCGCATGTCGGTCACGGCGGTGTCCATGCCACCGCGGGCTTCGCTCACGTGTTCGGCGTGCTCGCCGAAACCGCGCGCGATCTGATCGATGCTCGAGCGCATCTCGGCGACGAGCTCGCGGACCTGCTCGACCGTGGAGCCCGCGAGCATGCGACCGACGCGCTCGGACCAGCGCTCTTGAGATTCGTCCATGGCTTATCCCTCGGCTGCTGCAGGCTCGATCAGCGTGATCCGGTCGTACAAGGTCGTGCGGACCGCCGGGATCCGTCCGATCTCGCGGATCGCGGTGTGGAACGCGTTGGGATCCTGACGGATCCCGTGCGACGCGCCGGCCATGCGGCTGATCGTCTCTTCCGTCAGCGTGCCGCCGAAGTCGTTGCACCCCCCTCGCAGCATCCGTTGGGAACCTTGGATACCTAGTTTGACCCACGAGACCTGGATGTTGGGGATGCCGGGGTGCAGCAGGATCCTGGCCAGCGCGTGCATGCGCCGGTTCTCGTCCATCGTGGGCCCCGGGCGCGCCTTACCGGCGAGGTAGATGGGCGCGTTCTGGTGCACGAACGGCAGCGGGACCAGCTCGGTGAAGCCGCCGGTCTCGGCCTGGATCCGCGCCAGCCGTCGCAAGTGGCCGACCCAGTGCGGCGGCGCATCGACGTGGCCATACATGATGGTGGACGTCGAGCGGATCCCGAGGCCGTGCGCCGTCCGGACGATCCGTTCCCAGGTGTCGGCTGGGAGCTTCCCCTTGGTCAGTACCCAACGCACCTCGTCGTCCAGGATCTCGGCGGCGGTCCCCGGGATCGAGCCGAGCCCCGCCGACTTCGCCTCGGCGAGCCACTCGTCGAACGAGATGCCGAGCCGCGTGGTCCCGTTCAGCACCTCCATAGGGCTGAACGCGTGGATGTGCATCTCCGGGACACTGGCCTTGATCGCGCGCAGGATGTCGAAGTAGTAGTCGCCGGGGAGGTCGGGATGGATCCCGCCCTGGATGCATACCTCGGTCGCGCCGTCATCCCAGGCTTCTTGCGCGCGCGCGGCGACCTCGTCGTTCGAAAGAAAATAGGCGTCGGGATCGTCGCGCCGCTGGGCGAACGCGCAGAAGCGGCATCCCACGTAGCAGACGTTGGTGAAGTTGATGTTGCGGTTGACGACGTAGGTCACGACGTCGCCGACGGCCTCGCGGCGCAGCTCGTCGGCGATACGGCACAGGTGCTCGAGCGCATCGCCTTCCGCCTCGAACAGCGTCAGCGCATGCTCGTCGGTCATCGCACGTCCGGCCTCGGCGGTGGCGAGCGCGGCCGTGATCTCCGACGGGTTCCTCGGCGGGCCGTTCCGCCAGGCGCGCGACAGCTCGACCTCCAAGGCGTCCCAGTTCCCGTGGATCTCGTAGGAATCCGCGCGCAAGCCTCGGGCGAGGTCGTCGGTGGCACGCTCGGCGTCTTCGATCAGACGGATGCCCTCGGCGCCTGCCGGCTTCAGCTCGAGGTCGGGAAGCTGCCAGCCGACCGGCTCGGGCGAGACGTCGCGCGCGTATCCGTCGGGCGCGCGCAGGGCCGCCACCGCGGCGCGGACGCGCGCGTCGATCCACGGGTCGGGCGTGCGCGCGTACGAGGGATAGATCGTCAGGCGCTCGCGCAGCGCATAGCCGCGCGCCTCCGTCTCGGAGCGCACGCGATCGAGGTGCGGCCAGGGCTTCTCGGGGTTGACGTGGTCGGGCGTGACCGGCGAGATGCCGCCCCAGTCGTTGATGCCGGCGTCCAGCAGCGTCGCGAACCGATCGTCGGAAAGGTTCGGCGGCGCCTGCACCGTGGCCGTTGGGCCGAGCACGACGCGCGCGACCGCGATCGTCGCGAGGTAGTCCTCCGGCGTCGCGTCCGGGATCGCCGCCATCGCCGTATCGGGCTTGGCGACGAAGTTCTGCACGATCACTTCCTGGATGTGCCCGTACTGCCTCCCGAGCCGGCGCAGCGCGAACAGCGACTCGGCGCGCTCGCGCGCGTTCTCGCCGATGCCGATGAGGATGCCGGTCGTGAACGGGATCGCGAGCCTCCCGGCATCTTCGATCGTGCGCAGCCGCACGGCCGGGTTCTTGTCGACCGAGCCGTGATGCGCCGCACCCGGCGCTCGATACAGCCGTTCGGAGGTCGTCTCGAGCATCAACCCCATGCTCGGCGCCACCGGCTTCAGGCGCGCCATCTCCTCCCACGACATGACGCCGGGATTCAGGTGCGGGAGCAGCCCGGTCTCCTCGATCACCATGATCGCGACCGCGCGCAGGTAGTCGAGCGTCGAGGCGTAACCGCGTTGCTGAAGCCAGTCGCGCGCTTCCGGCCATCGCGCCTCGGGCCGGTCCCCCAGCGTGAACAGCGCCTCCTTGCACCCGGCCTCGCGGCCCGCGCGCGCGACCGCGAGCACCTCGTCGGGGGACATGAACGGCGCGGCAAGCTTGTCCGGTGTCGTCGCGAAGGTGCAGTAGCCGCACCGATCGCGGCACAGACGCGTCAGCGGGATGAAGACCTTGCGCGAATACGAGACCGTGCGCCCGACGCCGGCATCCCGGACCTGCTGGGCGATCGCGGTCAGCCTCGCCAGATCTTCGCCGCGGCACGCCAGAAGCGCCTCGGCTTCGTCGAGCGAGATGGTCTTCCCCGCTTCGGCGCGTGCGAGCGCCCGGCGGATCGAGTGCTCGGATGCGGTCACGGCGGCGAATGTACCATCAGGCGTCGAGCGGCGACGGGGAGAGCAGCCTAACCAGCGCGGATCGCCGTTGGGCCGTGCACCCGAGGACTTGTGGCCGGCCAGAGGACCCACGGCGCCGCGTTCGGCAAGGAGGAGGAGAGTTGCTGCTCCATGCTTCGTATCGCGGCAGCAAGTTGCACCGTGCCGGGCTGCGTTAGGGTGCGTGTCCGATGATCGTCGTTCTCGCCGGAGGGATGGGCGCAGCGCGCTTCCTGCGCGGGCTCGTACGAGTCGTCGAGCCCTCCGAGGTGACCATCGTCGGCAACACCGGTGATGACATCCGGATCTACGGCGTTCATGTGTCTCCGGACCTCGACATCGTGACCTTCGCGCTCGCGGGCGTTCTGGACGAGGCACGCCAGTTCGGGATCGCCGGCGATACGCACGTCGTGATGGAGATGCTGCGCGAGCAAGGCGAGGACACCTGGTTCGACCTGGGGGACCGTGACTTCGGTATCTGCCTGGCGCGCACGGTCCGGCTCGACCGCGGCATCCCGTTGCACAGCGCGGTGGCGCGCACCGTGCGTCGCTTCAGCCTGCCGGTGACGCTGTTGCCGATGACCGACGATCCCGTGCACACCGAGATCGACACACCCGAGGGAGCGATGCACTTCCAGGAGTACTGGGTTCGCCGTCGCGCGGAACCGCTCGCCGTGGGGGTGCGCCTCGTCGGGGTCGAACGCGCCCGGCCGGCGCCCGGCGTGCTGGAGGCGATCGAGGCCGCCGACGTCGTCGTGATCGCGCCGTCGAATCCCGTCGTGTCGGTCGGGCCGATCCTGCAGGTCGCCGGGATCAGGGACGCGCTGCGGCGGACGCGCGCGCCCGTGGTGGGGATCTCGCCGATCATCGGCGGTCGCGTCGTGCGCGGGATGGCCGACCGCCTCCTGCCCGCGGTGGGCGCCGAGGTGAGCGCGCGCGGCGTCGCGGGCCTCTACGCGGACATCCTCGACGGGTTCGTCATCGACGCAGTCGACGCGGCGACGGCGACCGCCGTGGAACACCTGGGCACGAAGACCGCCATCACTCAGACCTTGATGCACACCCCCGAGGACGCCGCCGCCCTCGCCAAGGGGACGCTTGCGCTCGCCGACGAGGTACGCGGATGACGCTCGAGGTGATCCCGGTCGCGGGGCTGCCCGAGATCGAGCCGGGCGATGACATCGCCGCGCTCATCGCATCGCGCGGGGAGCTTCGCCACGGCGACGTCGTCGTCGTCGCGCAGAAGATCGTGTCGAAGGCCGAGGGACGCGTCGTGACGGTCGACCCCACGGCACGCTCTGCCGAGCGGGCCCGGGTCGTTGCGTCCGAGGCAGCCGAGATCGTCGCCCGCCGCGGTGACCTGGTGATCGCGCGCACACGCCACGGATTCGTCTGCGCTCATGCCGGCGTCGATGCGTCCAACGTCGCGCCGGATCGCCTGGTGCTGCTCCCGCTGGACCCCGACGCGAGCGCAACCGGCATCCGCGAGCGCATCCGTGAGGTCGCCGGCGTCGACGTCGCAGTGATCGTGAGCGACACGTTCGGACGACCGTGGCGCGTGGGTCAGACCAACATCGCGATCGGCGTCGCGGGCATGGCGCCCATCCGCGACCATCGTGGCGAACCCGACACGTTCGGAACCGTGCTCGAGGCCACCGAGATCGCGGTTGCCGACGAGCTCGCCGGCGCCGCGGAACTGGTGATGCGCAAATCGGAAGGGATCCCCGTCGCGCTCGTCCGTGGGTATCCGGATCTCGGCCGACCGGGACGCGGCAGCGATCTCGTTCGGCCACCCGAGGAGGACCTGTTCCCCCGCGGCATCGTGGCGGACGGTTGACCTGCGGATGCCCGCCGGCCGTGTTATAAAACCCGGACACCCCATCAGGAGGCGCACCACGTGGCGGACGGCAAGGAAACCAAGCGGGAGCGGCGCGACGCGGCACGGCACGCGCGCATGGAAGCACAACGGCGCGCGGCGAAACGCCGGACGATGCGCAAGGTGTGGGTGAGCGTCATCGCCCTCGTCATCGTGGGCGGCATCGTGGCCGCGGTCATGGTCAGCGGCGGCAACCGCGGCGCGCTCGTCGCCGAGGTGGACGAGCTGGCGGCTTCCGCCGGATGCTCGGAAGTGCAGAACCTGCCCGTCGAAGGTCGCGAGCACATCCAGCCGCCCGAGATCGTCGAGTACGACACCAACCCGCCGACGTCGGGGAACCACTACGGGAACTGGGGCAACACCGGCGTCTACACGACGCCGCTACAGGACGAGATCCAGGTTCACAATCTCGAGCACGGACACGTCATCGTCCAGTACACGACCGACCTCGACGTTGAGACCGTCGAGTTGCTCGAGGGCGTCGTGGGCGAAGACGACGCATGGTCCATCATCGCGCCCCGACCCGGCATGGACGTGCCGCTGGCGTTCACCGCTTGGCAGTCGCTGTCGAGATGCGACGCGCCGGGCGACTCCGGAGCCGTCGAGGGGTTCGCGCGCGACTTCATCGCCGCCTATAAGCAGAAGGGGCCCGAGACGATCCCCGGAACGCCGCAGTAGCTACAACAGGATCGTCGTTCCGATCCGGCGCGCGGGGTTGAGACCTTCGTCACGCACCTCGAGCGCGAGCATGTGCGGACCACGCGATCCGGTCTGGGGGATGAACGTGAACACGACGTTGCCCGGCGTCGCATGCTGGGTCGCGGATACGTACACGATCTCGCCGCTCGCGAGCGAGGAGAGCGCCACCGTATAGCTCAGCGTGTCCGCCCAGTCGTCGATCGCGCGGAACGTGACCTCGACCGGGAGCCCGGCCGTAACCGGCGCCGCGTGGGATACTCCGAACTCGGTGATCTGCGGCGCCTGCTTGTCCACGATCAGGACCCCGACCGAGGCCGGACCCCAGCCCGAGGCATCGCGCGAGCGCACGAACAGTCGATGCACGCCCGCGGGATAGGACAGGGGAACCTCGATGTCGAGGCGGAGGTCCTCACGCACCTCGTCGAAGGCGCCGTCGGCCGCGTGCACGACCGTGCCTGCCCCCGGGGCTCCGACGTGGTCGACGAACCATTCCGCACCGAGGACGGTTCGATCCCCGGTGACGGTCGCGGTCGCGGTGGCGACGCTCTTCCCGCCAAGCGCGCGGGGGACCGTGGCGACGACGCGATCCACTTGCGGTCCCACACCTTCCAGCAACGCACGCTGGAAGTTGAGCCGTCCGGCTCCGAAGTAGTCGTCGCGTCCCGGCCGGTACCGGTCGTCGTCTGCCGTCCGTGTGATGATCCCACGCACGTCGGCGGGGGTCCGGCCCGGATACTGCGCGAACAGCAGCGCGGCCAGGGCCGACGCGTGAGGCGTGGCGGTCGACGTACCGCATCCGGCGACTGAATACCCCGTGTGCGCGCGTGGGTCCAGGGAGAGGATGCCCATCCCGGGCGCGGCGACGCCGACACGGTCGTTGTGGTTCGAGCACGGCGCGGGCCGGTCCGCTTCGTCGATCGAGGACACCGAGAGGACATTGGCGTGCCACGCCGGGTAGAAGGGCTGATCGTTGCCCGCGTTGCCCGCGGCGGCGACCACGAGCGCTCCGGACGCCGTGGCGAGGTGGATCGCATCCTGAACCGCGCTCGAGGACTGTCGAAGCCCCAAGGAGAGGTTGATCACGCGAACGCCGACCGAGCGTGCGTGCATGATCCCGGCTGCGACATCTGCGGCTTCGGCGACTCCCCCGCCGTCGACCACCGTCACCGGAACGATCGTCGCCCGATAGCCGAGCCCCGCGACACCTGCGCCGTTGTTCGCCGACGCCGCGATGATCCCGGCCACGAAGGTGCCGTGGTAGTCGGCCGAACCCTGCTGCCGCTCTGCCGGCACGAAGTCGCGCGCCGAGCCAAGATCGAGCTGTCCACCGGCGGACGCGTCGGCCGGCTCATTCACCGGAAGCGGTTCCCGGTTCAGCCATTCGCGATGATCGACGTCGATCTTGGTGTCGAGCACCGCGACCTTGATCTGGGAAAGCGTGCGCTTCTCGGACGATGTGTAGAAGCGACCGGGGACGGCGTCCCATCCCGCTTCGGCGTTGACCGCCGCGAGGTTCCATTGCCGACCGGCCGAGCACCCCTCGATGCACGGGTCGTCGGGTGTGAGCGCGAGCGTCCACCGGTAGTTCGGCTCGGCCACCGCGACCGCATCGTGCGCGTGGAGCGTCTCGACGGCGGTCTGCACGTCGGCGCCCGAGGGCAGCCGCACGACGACCCAACCGCTCCCGTCGATGTGACGCTCGATCCCGCCGCCCACTTCCGAGAGCGCAGCCGCGCGCTCACCGGGTCCGGCGACGAGGTCGAAGCGAACGAGCGCCTCGGCCGGCACCCACCGGTCGTCGAGACGTTCTGCCGCGCGCCCCCATCCGGGGAACGCAGTCACCGCCAGCAGCAGCGCTGTGGCGGCTCGAACACGTCGCCTTCGCATCGACCCTCGTCCCTCTACAGAGTGAGCGGCCCCCGACGGACGGGGGCCGCTCTCCTCCCTCCACACAGATCTTCCGGCGCCTCAGTCCCGCCGCCGCCCCATCACCGGCGACGCGACGTGGGGCGCCGCCCCATCACGCTTCTATCTTCGGTGAGCAGTACCGGCCCGCAACCGCGTTGCCGATATCGATCCGCAGCGCCGGGTTCGAGCCGAGGTTCTGGCCCGGCAGGATCCGCGCTCCTCCGACGATGACGTCGTCGGTCCTGGCCTGGCCGCCGGGGAACTCGATCCGCAGCGCGGTCGCCTCGACGCGCGGCGGGAGCGTCGAGGCGCGCGTTGCGTGAGCGATGATCCGGACCAGGCCGGCCCGCTCGAACAACACCGTGTTCGGCCCGTAACTCGATGCGATCGGGAACGGTCCGATCGTGGTATCCGGCGCGCCCTCGCCCCCCAGGCTGATCGTGAGCTCGGTGCGCGCGAGGGAGACGTCCGACGTCGTTCGCTTGCAGTTGGCCGTCACCGTCGTGTCGATCTTGGCAGCATCGATCCGCACCGTGACCATCCCCGATGGGTCGGTCACCTCCGCGGCCATCCGCATGATGCGCGAGGTCGACGTCACCAGATCACCGGCGGCCGACGTGCGCAAGCTCGCACCCAACGAGAAGCCAGAACCCTCGAACGGACGGACCACGGCGGTGTCGTGATCCCCGGTCTCGTAGACGAAGCCCGTGTCGGCGCCCGGCAGACCTCGCTGCATCAGTTCGTTCGAGGTCTGGAGGCCGATACCTCGTTTGGTCTGTCCTCCGATGCCGTACTCCGCGAACACGTCGACGACGTTGGCGCGGCCTTCGTGCGCGTCGTCGGAAACCACGATCAGGTCGTCGAACCAGGCCGCCCCGTTGCTGGTGCGCAGCCCGACGGATCCCGCATCGAACGGGAGACCCGGGAGTGGATCCGTCTGGGTGGGCACATCGCCGCTCGGAACGTCCGTGTGCTCGATCACGAGCCGGCCGTCCACGAAGGCCTGGATGTGACCTTTCTCCATCGTGACCTTGTACTGATGGGGTTGCGTCAGATCCATCCAGGTGGGCGCGATCTTCGTCGTGAGGGGGAAGTACCCCTGCGTCACGCGCTTCCACAGCATGAACGTGCGCCCTGTCTCACTCACGCTCGGACCCACGTACTGGGCCGAGAACAGGTACAGGTTGTCGGGGTCGGCCGTCCCGTCCTCCAGCACCGGCGCGCGGAACACGATGCCGAGGCTCGACGCGAACCGCTCCTCCAGCAGCGCGCCGGTGACCTGCACGCTCATGGTCCGGAAGACGCGATCGCGGATGAACACGACCGGCTCCTTCGGGGTCGCGGCCAGCGAGCTCTGCATCAGCACACGGCGCGGTGTCGGGGTCAGAAGGTCCTGAAGGTCCACGACCTCCCACGCGCCGCGCACGACTTCGTACACGTCGCTCGGCGAGCTCGCGAGCGGGCCGAGTGTGTTGAACCCGTCGACGAACTTGTACGGGTACGACGTCGCCGGCGACACGGCCGCCGACGAGACGACGACGGCAAGCGCTACGAACGCAAGCATCAGCCGCGCGCGTGCTCTGGTGAAGCGATCTCCGGTCACTCGATCGTGCTCCCGGTCTGTGTGGTTGACGCATGGTTTCGGGGCATCGCACATCGTTCCCTACCGCGCGTCGGGGATGCTTCCGGGAGGAACGGGTACGGACTCGCAAGCGTCCTTTCACGGCAGGACGGCGCATCCACGAGCGAAACGGGCGGAAGCGGAACCGCGTTCTTCGGACGAACGTTACGTCGCGGCAGAACCGGCAACGGGACCCGTCAGCTCGTCGGGCGGCGGGCCGTAGCGGTTCGCGAGCCCGTGCTCGAGCCCGAGCGCGATCGCGCGGGCGGCGGCGGCGTCGCCGTCGCGCTGCTCGGTCCATCCTCGGTATCGGCGCTCGATCATGCGATGCGTTCGCCGTTTCCAGGGCCACCGCCCGTGTCGCTCGAGCACGAGGAACGAATTCCGGACGAAGAAGTACTTGAACAGGGGCGATCCGTCGCCCCCGAACGATCTGCCCCTCCCGTGAAGCACCTTGGCATCGGGGACCGTCAGGACGCGCGCGCCCATCCGCTGCGCGCGCAGACACAGGTCGACGTCCTCCCAGACCAGGAAGAACCGCTCGTCGAACCCGCCGAGCGCGCGCAGCAGGCACGCGTCGATCAGCATGGCCGAGCCGGTCGCGTAGTCCGTCTGACGCGGCTCGACGCTCCCGGGCCAGGGCTCGTCCCTGCCCTGCGCGAGCAATGCCATGTTGCGCAGATCGACGCGCGCGGTGAAGAAGTCGCAGATCGTCGGATCGTCGGCCTTCAACGACAGCGGTGCCACGATGCCCCACCCCCGTCCCAGCCACGGCACCAACCCCTGGACAGTGCCCGGCTCGACCACGACGTCGTTGTTCAGGATCAGCACGGCGTCCGGGTCCGCTTCGAGCGCGCTCGCGATCCCGACGTTGTTGCCGCCGGCGTAGCCATCGTTGCGGTCGTGCTCGATCAGGGTCACGGACGGGAACGCCGCCCGGATGCGCTCGAGCGAGCCGTCCCCGCTGGCGTTGTCCACCACGGTCACGTCGACATCGGGCGCGTGATCGGCCAGCGAGCGCACACACGCGATCGTGTCGTCCGCGCGCCGCCAGTTGAGGACGACGGCCGTGACCCTCGTCACGCGCGCTCCCACGCTCCGGTCTTGGGGTTGCGCCGGCGGATCACGCGCGCCGGGATCCCGGCGGCGATCGCATACGGCGGGATGTCCCCGGTCACGACCGCGTTCGCACCGACCCACGAGTTCCGTCCGATGGTCACGCCGGGCAGGATCGTCGCGTGCTCGCCGATCATCGCGCCGTCCTCGACGATCACCTCCGCGATGCGGAACGGCTGTTTCTTCAGCGGGCGTTCGGCGCTCGCGCTCTCGTACTCATAGTGGTGGTCCTCGATGCACACGCCCGAGGCGATCCCAACGTCGTCGCCGAGCACGATGCGCTTCATCGCCCCGAAGTGCGTGAAGGCGTTGATGACCACGCGGTCGCCGATCTGGATCGAAGGGTCGAGGTCGGGCAGTGGCGGACCCTCCAGATGTGGATTCTCGGTGATCACCTCTATCCGGCAGTAGGGATGGATGGTCGACTCCCGCCCGATGTGGATCCGCTCAGGATGTAGGTACAGCGAGGGCGTGCGCCCGCCCGCGCCGCGCCCGAGCGAACCGAACCGCGGGAAGTCCTCGCGGCCCTCGAACTCGTGGATCCGCCGGTGCAGGCGCGCGACGGCGCGCTTCCACGCGCTCAGGGTTTCGCCCCCGCCATCGAAACGGCATCGCCGAGCCCGATGCGTTCGGCGAGCCGGAACGCCGCCTTCAGCAGGCGCTGCTTGCGGTTACGCCCGAAGTCGCGATGCAAGCTGTAGGTCCGGCTGCCGACGACGGTGAACCCGGTCCGCTCGAAGGTGCGCCGCAGCGTCGTCGGCGTGAACTGCCAGACGTGTCCGGTGGGCTGCAGCCCGTACCACAGGTCACGTTCGAGCCGCGCCCCGAACGAACGGTGGTTCGGCGAGTTCGACACATAGAGCAGCCCGCCCGGCCGCAGCAACCGGCGGCAAACCGAGAAGGTCTCGTCCAGCTCCGCGATGTGCTCGGCGGTCGCCGACAGGCAGATCAGGTCCAGGCTGTCGTCGTCGAACGCCGCGCCCTCCAGCGTCGTCGCGCGCATGTCGAGGCCGCGCGCACGACCGTGCTCGACCCCGGCTTCGTTCAGTTCGATGCCCGTCGCGTCGTAGCCGCGCTCGGCCGCCATCGCCACGATCGAGCCGATGTTGGCGCCGACATCCACGAAGCGACCCGGCGGGGGCGCCAGTCGGACGATGTCGTCGATCGTGGGCCGGAGCAAGCGCTCGAAGAGGTCGGGGCGATCGAGGTAGGGCTGCAGGAACGACTCGTCGCGGAAGGGGCCGTGCTCGTGCCCGGCCGGCTCGGGCCAGGTGCGGACGAGCCCGCACGCGAGGCAGCGGATCAGCGTGTAGTCGAGCTCCTCGACGGCCTGTCCGTAGGGGCAGTACCGATCCGCGCGCAGCACGGTGCGGTACCGGCGGCTCCCGCAGAGGCAAACCGCTTGCTTGATGGTCGTGGTCACGCGCTCCCGTTCCTGGCCGGCTGATCGAGCTCCTGGTCGACGCGCCGGTAGGTCTCCGCCAGCGGCTCCGGGCGCGATCGCTCCCATACCTTAGCCAGTAACAGGGTTCGACCGAAGGCAAGCAGGGCGGCCTCGATCGCTCCCTCCATCCCCTCGTCCTGCAGGCCCGAGCGCAGCAGGTCCTTCAGCGCGCGCGGGTAGGCGTCGAGGATCTCGCGTGCCGATGGGGCGGGGCCACCTTTCATCTCCACGTGATGCGCCGACTCGAAGTCGGAGTACCGGTCGATCTTCGCCACGACCTCCGAAACCGATCGGTGGGTCAGGTGGAGCAACTCGTTCCGCAGCGCGCCGATGGATGAGGCGCCTTCGACCACCTCGTGGACGGCGCCCGACCAGCGCGGGCCCTCGCGGCGCAGCAGCCGCACCGGCATGTCGGGCCCGCCGGGATGCCACCCCAGCCACTTCCCCAGCGCCATGTTCCTGCGCGGCACGGCGTAGGCGTCGTGCTCGGGCGCTCCGGTTGAGAGAGCCCGCAACTCTTCGCCGAGCGCGGGGGTGATGCGCTCGTCTGCGTCGCAGAAGAACACCCACTCCCCCGTCGCCTGCTCGAGGCAGAAGTTGCGCTGGCGCGCGAAGTCGTCGAAGGGGCGCTCAACGACCCGCGCGCCAGCGTCGCGTGCGATGTCTTGGGTACCGTCGGTCGAGCCGCCGTCGCAGACCAGAACCTCATCGGCGACCGACGCGCTCCCGATCGCGGCGGCGATCATGCCGGTTTCGTCTTGGGCCAGGATGGCCACCGTCAGGCTCATGCGGGCCTCCTCGCATACACCTTGACGAGGCCCCCGAAACCGGCGCGGCACCAGGCGCGCTCGACGGTGGGGAGGAAGCGCGCGGTCACCCGGCGCATCGGTCCTTTCACGAGCCACGGCCAGCGCTGGTACGGCTTCACGTCGGCGACGAAGGCGTCCGAGGGCTCCCAGGTGAACGTTCGCTCCACGCCGAAGCCACGGCGAGCCAGGGTCGCGCGTATCGAGGCCGGCGTGAAGTGCCAGACGTGGAACGGAAGCAACAGCCACGACCACTCGGCGCCGGCCGCGCGCGCCATCACGCTGCGGACGTTCGGCGATTGCACGGCCAGCAAGCCCCCGGGCCGCAGCACCCGACGTACCTCGGCTAGGAACGCGTCCACATCGGGGATGTGCTCGAGCACGTCCCACAGGCACACCACGTCGAACGAGCCGTCGGCGAACCCGCCTTCCTGCAGGGTGCCGGTGCGCACGTCCAGACCCGCGGCGCGCGCGACCGACGCGGTCTCGTCGGTGACCTCGACCCCGGTCGCGGACCACCCGCGCTCGGCCGCGACTTCGAGGAACCATCCGTACGAGCACCCGACATCCAGGATCGTGGGGCTGCCGGCGCGCGGAAGTCGGCGTTCGATCTCGTCCAGGTCGCCCGCGTAGCGCTCGCGCAGGAGCGGTCTCACGGTCTTGTACCACTCGTTGTAGTCGTCGCCGCCGTACTGCTTCTCGTTGTTCGCCAGCGTCTCGGTCTCAGCCATGTCGGCGTCGAGCGCGCGCAACCCGCACCGGCAGCGCACCAGCCGCCACGATCCGGCGCTCAGGTCCGGACGCCACGACTGCCTGCCGCAGCCCGGACACTCACGGAGCGTCGTCGTGATCATCCCCGCTCCTTCAGCGCGATCGCCTCGACGATCGAACCGTAACGCAGGCCATCGGCGGCGACGGACAGGGCGGTTCCCGCAGCGCGTCGCACCCGGTAGGGCAGCGCGCGTCCGATCCGGCTAGACGACACGATCTCGAGCCCGTCGTGCAACGCGAGAGTGCGCGCGCTCCACGTCGTGACGCGCGCGGGCCGGTAGCCGGCTCGACGGAGGACGCGGCGGAGCGCGCGCGGCGTGTACCAGACGCAGTGGACGGGTGGGATCCAGTAGTTGAAGCCTTCACGCTTCACGCGCGCGAGCAACGACACCGGGTTGGGGGTCGCCACCACGAGCGCGCCGCCGGGACGCAACAGGCGCATGCACTCGCTCAGCAACGCGTGGGGGTCGACGACGTGCTCGATCACCTGCATCAGCGTGATCGCGTCGAAGCTGCCCGCGGGCAGGTGGAGGTCCTCGAGCAGGCCCTGGTGCACGTCCAAGCCGCGCTCGCGGGCGCGCGCGACGCTGAACGGCGAGGGATCCACGCCGGTCGAGCGCCAGCCCCGACGCCGCGCCGCCTCGAGCAGGAAGCCCGGACCGAAGCCGACGTCGAGCAGCGAGCCCGGCCGGCGGAGGCGTTCCAGCGCGACGAGGCTCGCCTCGGAACGCGCCAGCAGTTCGGTCTCGAGATCGAGGGCGCCCCCGTAGATGGAGCCGTCCTCGAACACATCGATGAGCTGCTCGTCCGGCGGCTCGGGCGCGAGCACGCGCAGGCCGCAGCCGCCGCAGCGCTCGATCGTCCATTCGCCGAGCGACAGCTCGGGTCGCCTGTCCCGGCGGTCGCACACGACGCAGGCGCGCACCGCGGTCTCAGGCATGCTCGATCACCGCCGCCGCCTCCGAAACCGGCGCGCGGGTCCGACGCCGCTGGATCATCTCGCGGACCTCGCGGAGCTCGCCGCTCATCGCCATGAGCAGCAGGTACACCACCCCGCCGAGACCGGCGAGCACCGCGAGGCTTGCCGCGTCGCGCACGACGAAGCGCGCGATCGCGGCCATGCCCGCAGCGGGGATCGCGGCGAGCGCCAGGATCTTCAGCAACGGCGGGACGAACCGTACGCGGACGACCTTGTTGAGCTCGCGGACCGTCAGGACCGAAAGGCTCGAGACCAGCGCCATCGCAAGGGCGAAGCCGTGGAAGCCGACCCACAGAACGGTGGGCACGGCCAACGCCCAGCCCACCAGCGCCCAGATCGTCGTGAGCTTGAGGACGGTGCGCGCGCGCCCGAGCGCGTACAGGGCGCTCACCATGACCGTGGAATACGCCGACGCGAGGATCGGGATGCACAGCAGGTAGAACGACACCAGGCCCGCTTGCCACTTCGGCCCGTAGACGTGCTCGACGATCTGCCGCGCGAGCGCGGCGAGGAACAAGGTGGCGGGGAAGACGGTCGCGGCGACCCACCGGATCGAGCGCTCGATCGCGTCCTTCAGGGCATCGCGATCGTGCTGGAGCCTGGAGAACGCCGGGAACGAGACCCGCGAGACCAGTGGCATCAAGAACAACGCGTTGGCGACGAGCCCGACCGCCCAGGTCACGTAGCCGACGGCGCGCGCGCCTGCCGCGAAGGCGATGAAGGTCGGGATAAAGTTGTCCTTTAACACGTTCACGAACGTGTTCAGCTGGAACGGCAGACCGAACGAGAGCATCTGCCGCATCTGTGCCACGCCCACCCCGATGCGCGGGCGCCACGGGGACGCGACGTTGATCAGGATCGCGTGCAGCGACCGCGATGCGATGCTTCCCCACACGAAGCACCAGACCGCCGTCTGTGCGTGCGCCTCGGCGAACGCGGGCGCGCGGAAGCGGAACGCCAGCGGGACGGCGACGGCGACGTAGGCGAGCTGCCCGGCCAGATCGGCGACCGAGAGCTCGCGGAACCGCAGCGCGCGCTCGAGCCGGATCGCAGGGATCGCCGTGAACGTCGAGATGAGGATCGTGAGCGCGAGCGCGCGGATCGCGAGCACGTTGGACGCGTCGAGGCCGTAGGCGCGCACCAGTGGGCCGGCGATCGCCATGACGATCGCCACGACCACGACGTTCAGGACCAAGGTCAGAGAGAACGCGGTCCGCAGATCACGCTCGCGCAGCCGTTCTCGGCGCTGCACCAGCGAGGCCCCGACCCCGAGGTCGGACAGGAACCCGGCCGTGCCGATGATGAAGCTGACGATCGCGTAGAGCCCGAAGGTCGTCGGCGCGAGCCAGCGCGCGAGCAGGACGTTCCCGACGATCTGCAGCCCGCGCTGCCCGATCGACCGGATCACCAGCGCGCCGAAGCCTCGTAGGGCGAGCCGCCGGACCTCGGTGGAGTCGAGCTCGGCGTGCGCGGTCGGCCCCCCGTCGATCTGCGGCTGCTCGACGACGCCGGCCGCGAGCTCAGGAGGAGACATGGGTCTTCTTCCGGTCGCCGGCCAGTTGCTCGTACACGTCTTCGATGCGGTCGACGATGCGCCACAGCGCGTAGGTCGTCTCGGCGCGCTCGCGGTTGTGCGCGCCCATGCGCTCGGCCGCGCCCGGCGTCGCCAGCACGTCGCACAGCGCATCGGCCAGCAGTCGCGCGTCACCGGCGTGCACCAGCCGTCCGCCTCGCCCGTCGAGCACCGCGTCGGGGATACCGCCGTCGGCCGTTCCGACGACCGCACGGCCCGACGCCATCGCCTCGATCACCGTCATCCCGAACGGCTCGCCGAACGACGGCTGGCACACGACGGTCGCGCGCGCGTACATCACCGGCGCTCCTTGCGGGGCGACGGGTCCCGCGAACTCGACCAGATGCGCGATCCCCAGGTCGGCAGCCATCGCTTCGAGCCTCGGACGCAGGCCGTGGGGGTCCGAGCCGGCCACGACCAGGCGCGCGCGCGGCATGCAGCGCTCGACGTGCGGCATCGCGCGCAACAGCACCTCGATGCCCTTGCGCTCCTGCAACACCGACAGGAACAGGATCGTCGGTTCGCCCGGCAACGGCGCCGGCGTGAAGCGCATCACGTCCACGCCGAAGGGGATCTCGGTGATCCGGTCCTGAGCCTCGGCGTCGAACGCTGCGCGCGAGGAGGCGCCGGTGACCAGCAGGCGCGCGGCGCGCGCCGTCGTGCGCGCGTGATGCCGGCGCTCGAGCCGGTCGGTGTAGGTCGTGGCGATGCGTGCGGCGAGGCGGGGCTTGGCGGCGCTCGTACCGGGCCATGGCAGGTTGATGGGGCCGGCGATCAGCGGCGCGCTGTTGACGAACGTATAGCCCTCGTTGGTGTTGAGAGGGAACAACAGGTGCGCGACGTCGAAGCGCTCGCGCGCGGCGTCGGCGGCGATCCGCTTGGCGAACCCCAGCCGGCCGAGCCCGCTCGTCGGGCCGTCCGCGGAGACCTCGCGCACCTCGACCCCGTCGATCGGTTCGAGCGTGGAGCGCTCGCAGTAGGCCAGGATCTCGTGGCCACGCGCGGCCAGCGCGCGCATCAACGACGTGGCGATCAAGGCTTCGCCGTTCGGCTCGCGCTCGGAGAGCAGGCGCGCGGCGGGAACGAATGCGATCCTCACGCCACCGCCTCCGCGTCCCCGGTCACCCACGCGGCCGTGCGCGCGATACCCTCGGCCATGGAGACCTGCGGCTCGTAGCCGAGCGCGCCGAGCTTGGTGATATCGGCGCACATGCGCGTGGAATCCCCGGCGCGGACGCTACCGGTGAAACAGATCTCGGGATCGGCGTCGAGCGCGGCGCACACCGCGCGCACGACGTCGGCGATCGAAACCATCGTGCCGGCCCCGACGTTGTAGGCCTCGCCGTTGGCCGGCGCGCGCTCGGCGGCCGTCAGCGTCGCCGTCACGACGTCGTCCACGAACACCAGGTCGCGCACCTCTTCTCCGGTGCCGAACACCTCGATCCGAGCCGGGTCGGCCACCACCTTGTTGATGAGGTCGTAGACCACTTGCTTGCGCTGGCGAGGACCGTAGACCGGGAAGAACCGCAGGACGACCGCGTGGATCCCGTGCAGCATCGCCGCGACGCGCACGTGCTCCTCGGCGCAGAACTTGTCCACGCCGTAGGGCGACACCGGCGCCGGCGGGCAGGTCTCTTCGATGGGTTGGGTCTCGGGCTGCCCGTAGACCGCGGCCGAGGACACGTGCACCAGCCGCGGCTTCCGCTCGAGCCCCCTGAGCACCTGCAGCAGCACCAGCGTCTGCTCGACGTTCGAGCGCAGGTCCGCGATGGGGTCGTCGACCGATGGAGGAACGTAGGCGGGTGCGGCGAGGTGGAAGACCGTGTCGAAGGGCTCGCGCTGCAGCAGGGATGCCGCCCGCGCGCAGTCGCCGTGGACCATCTCGACGCGGTCGAGCACCGCCGCGAGGTTGTCGGCGGGTGCGTTACGGAAGTCGTCGAGGACCGTCACCCAATCGCCGCGCGCAACCAGGCGCTCGACGAGGTGAGACCCGATGAACCCGGCGCCGCCCGTGACCAGGACGCGCGCCGGCCGATCATGCTGCATGACGGATTTCGCCCCTTCATGTCCGTCGATGGCGCCTCTCGGCTTGCGAGGCGTCAGTAGGAACAACGAGGCTCGCTACCGGATGTGGCGGCCGCGGAGAGCAGTCTCGGACCCTCTTTCAGGACGTATCCGGACATGGCGGGCCTGAAGCCGAACCGCTCCGTACACTCCAGGGATGAGCTCGTACGCGCGTGCCGTCCGTACCTTCGCCGACCGGTACGGAGTGACCCCCCGCCACCGATCGCTGCTGCTGGCGCACTGGCCACTCGTCAAGCTCTTCTGGCTGTCCGAATTCGGACGGGGCCGCGCGCGCGGGCTCGCGGCGCGGCTGTACCCGGCCTTCGCTCGGCACGGCATCGTCATCGAGGTCGATGGAGGCAACGGCCGCCGGATGGCCATCCCCGTCTCGTTCGACCGCTACGAGCTGCAGACGTTCCGCGAGATCTTCCTGGGTGAGGAATACGCGGCCCCGTTCGATATCGCGCGCGCGCACACGATCGTGGACCTCGGCGCCAACACCGGGCTCGCGGCGCTGTGGTTCTTCGCGCGCTGCGACGTGGAGAGGCTGATCGCGGTGGAGGCGAACCCCGCCCTCATCGACCGTATGGAGCGAACCCTCCGCGGTCCCCTGGCCGAAGGGCGCGCGGTGATCGCGAACCGCGCGGTCGTCCCGTCCGAGACGGGCGAGCCCGTCCGTTTCCACGTCTCGGACAACCCCCGGCACGGGAGCACCGCCGTCATCGACTCCCAAACCCGGGAGGTCTCGGTGCCGGGTGTGACCCTGCGCGCACTGCTCGACGACCACGCGCTCGAGCGCGCGGACATCCTGAAGATGGACATCGAAGGGGCCGAGCACGACCTGCTGGCCGCAGACCCGGACGTGTTCACGCGCTTCGGCTCTGTCTTCGCCGAGGTGCATGGGGACCCCGAACGGCGCGACGGGTTCGCGCGCGGTCTCGAGGCGCTCGGGTTCGAGATCGCGCGCCGGACGGCCGAGCCGGACGCGGGCTGCGAGACCGTGGTCGCGCGCCGGCGTGCTTGAGCTCGTCCATCACAGGTCGAGCCGGACCCGTACACTTCGGACCCAGGCATGATCCGTGCGATCGTCTTCGACCTGGACGGGCTCATCATCGACACCGAGGGGCCCGAGTTCGCGTCATGGGACGAGATCTATCGAGCGCACGGCGTCGAGCTGGCGTGGGAGGACTGGAGCCGCGGCATCGGCACCCAGAACGGCTTCGACCCCTACGCCTCGCTCGAGGAGCTGACGGATCGGCCGGTCGATCGAGCCGCGGTTCGCGCGCGCCGTACCACGTTGTTCGACGAGCTGATGGCGCCACAGCAGGCGATGCCCGGCGTCGAGGACTTGGTGCATGAGGCGCGCGCGATGGGTCTGACGCTCGGCATCGCGTCGAGCTCGACGCGCGCGTGGGTGCAACGCTTCCTCGACCAGGTCGGCCTGGCGCGCCTGTTCGACGCGACCTGCTGCTACGACGACGTCGGTTGCGCAAAGCCCGACCCGACCTCGTACCGAACGGTCCTGCGGGACCTCGGCGTCGAGCCGGCCGAGGCGATCGCGCTCGAGGACTCGCCGAACGGTGTGCGCGCGGCCAAGGCGGCAGGGTTGTTCTGCGTGGCGGTGCCGAACCACATGACCGCGCGCCTGTCGCTGGACGAAGCCGATCTCGTCGTCGGGACGCTAGAGGACGTGGGGCTCCCGGAGTTGATAGCGCTGCTCGCCTGATAGGTTCCGCGGAACGATCCGTCAACGCGCCGCGCGCGCATCCTCATACGCGGCCTCATGCCTTGCGGCCACGGCTGCGGGCGAGTACGTCTCGATCACCTTCTGCTTCCCGGCCTCCCCCATCGCGCGCGCGCGCTCGGGGTCGCGCAGCATCGCGATCAGCGCGCGCGCGACCTCCGACGCATCCGGCTGCACGATCACGCCGTCGGAACCGTGCGTCACCAGATCCTTCGCGCACCACCAGTCGGCGGCCACGACGGGCACGCCCTGCTGCCACGCCTCCAGGATCGCCACCGGCATGATCTCGCTCGTCGACGGCAGGCAGTACACGGTCGCCGCGCGCTGCCATGCGGCCACCTCGTCCTCGTCGACCAGTCCCACCTCGACGATCCGTGGGTCCGACACGCGCGCGAAGTCTTCCTCGGACGAAGCGGTGCGAGGACCGATGAACGCGAAGCGCGCGCGCGGCACGGCGTCCCACACCGCGGGCGCGGCCTCGAGCAGCAGCCGGTAGCCCTTGTACGGCTGCTTCACGCCCAGGAACAGCACGAGCGGCTCATCGCCGAGCCCATGGAACGAACGCACATCAGGGCCTACGGAAGGAAGCGGCGTTACCGGCACGCCGACGACACGCACTTTCGCGGGGTCGATCCCGAGTTGCGCGTAGAACGCTGCCTCGGACGGCAGCAGCGCGAGCACGATGTCGGCGGTCTGGTAGAAGGCCACGTTCATCGGGTCGTCGCCCCACGCCTTCGGGTGCGCGAACGGCGTGACCACCAGCGGGATGCCGGCCGCGCGCGCAGCGTGCCCCGCCGCCCAGTTCAGGTGCTCACCGCCCCAGCAGTGGACCACGTCCGGGCTTCCCCAGTCGGAAGCCAGGTTCGCCCCGACCGAGCGCACGTATCCCGGCGCGGTCGCCTTGCGGAGGAAGTTGTAGCCGAAGCGACGAACACCCGGCATCTGCATCAGCGCCATCGGCGTGGACGCGGCGAGCGCGCCCACCTTCATCGGGACGGGACGAACCTCGACCCGGTCCACCCAGAACGGCGCGAAAGCCTGCGCCCCGAGCGACGCGTTCAACCGTGTGATCGGCGCGTCATCGATGCGCGCGGCCCATACGCGCACGTGATGGCGCAACGCGAGCTCGCGCGCGGTCACGCGCAGTGCCGTCGCGATGCCTCCTGGTCCGGGGAACGACCGGCGAACCACGCACGCGATGTCCATCACAGATCCCATGCCCACGACCCGAACTTGATCGCGCCGGCGATCACCCAGAACGTCTGCACGAACGGGTGCACGGCCACCTGCGCGAACGACACCACGTCGCGCGCCTTGTACGCGTGCGCGACGCGCCGGAACCAGAACGCCCACACGGGCGCCAGCAACACGCTTGCACCGGGGAACCCGAGGCCCCACGCGACGAGCGGCGCGATGGTCAGGCCCATGTACTTCCAGTGCAGGCCCGGGATCCCGGGAACGACCGGCTTCAGGTGTCTGCGATACATCTGGGGATGCTTGCGGTACAGCAACGGGTTGTAGAAACGCTTGCGCGCCTCGCGGAAGAACGTGCGCCGTCCCCCCTGCAGCACCAGATGGTTCACCAGCACCTCGGGCGCCCAGGCGATCTCGCCGCCGCGCTCCTGGACGGCGAAGGCGACGTCGGAATCCTCGAGGAACGCCATCCTGAAGCGCTCATCGAAGCCCCCGACGTCGTCGAGCGCGGCGCGTCGGTAGATCATGTTGCACGTCATCCACAAACCGCCGCTGGGATTGCGCATCTGATGGGTCAGCGTGCCCGGCTCGCCTTTCGGATCCGTCCGTCCTTCCACGGCGACGGCATCGGAGGATGCCAGCACCTCGAGCGCGCGCTCGAGCCAGTCGGGCGCGACCTCGCAGTCGGCGTCGGTGAACGCGATCACCTCGGTGGTCGCTTCGCGCAGGCCGGCGTTGCGCGCGGCCGCCGGCCCGGCGTTCGCGGGTCGCTGCACGAACCGGATCGACGCGCGCGCGCTCGTGATGATTCCCTCGACGATCTGGGGCGTGCCGTCGGTCGAGCCGTCGTCGACGACGATCACCTCGTAGTCGGACGGCTCGAGGGTCTGGCGATCGAGCGAGCCGAGGCAGCCTTCGATCACGGCGGCGCCGTTGTAGACCGGAACGATCACCGACGCGCGCATCACTCCGCGCGCACCTCCTCGTACAGCGCCAGCACGCGCCGGACGTGCGGTCCGAGCGCGAAGTCGGACTCGGCGCGCGCGCGCGCCGCTCGGCCCATGCGCTCACGCATCGCGTCGTCGTCCAGCAGTCCGCGCAGCGCGGCGGCGAACGCCGAAACGTCACCCGCAGGGACGAGCCGGCCGGTCTCACCGTCGGCGAGCCATTCGCGGATGCCGCCTGAATCGAATGCGACCACGGGCTTGCCCGCCGCCATCGCCTCGAGTCCGACGATCCCGAACGGCTCTGGCCACATCGAGGGAACCGCCACGATCAGCGCGCGCTGGCGCCAGCCGGCGGCTTGCGCCGCCGGCAACCAGCCCGTGAACGTGATGCGATGGCCGCCGCCGGCGATGCTCGCGCGGCGCTCGATCGCGGCGCGCGAATGCCCGTCGCCCACGATGACCAGGTTCACCGGGCGGCGCGTCAGTTCGAGCGCGTCGATCACCTCCAGGAAGCCCTTCTCTTTGTTCAAACGGCCGCTGGTGAACACGACCGGGCGCCGGTCGGTCTCACCGGGGTCGGCCGGCCAGACCGGTGCCGGGACCGGATACGGCGTCACGCCGATGCGCGACGGATCGAAGCGGCTTCGTGCGATCTCGTCGCGCATGTATCGGCTGAACACCTGGAGCCGCAGCGGCTCGGCGGCCTCGCGCGCTTGGTGCCACGAGCGGTACGGCTTCAGCGTCGCATTCGCGCGCAGCGAGCCGCAGTGCGCAACGACGTTGTAGCCCAGGCACCACGCGCCCGGCCGCACCGTGCATCGGCGCTTCCACGCCGCCCAGTACTTCGTGCCCACCGGGCAGTCGAGCCGGTGGTCGTGCACGGCGAGCAGCGTCGGGGCACGTGTGGCCGCGGTCGGGGCCACCCAGGGGACGTCCGGCAGGTGGACGTGGACCATGTCGGGCCGGTAACGCTCGATCGCCTCGCGGAATCCGGCCGGGTCGCCTGCGGGATCGTTGAGTGCGGGAACGTGGAACCCCGCCGCGACCTCCTCGCGCGACGGGTCGGGCTCGAGCGCGTAGGCGAGCGCGACCTCGTGACCCGCTTCGCGCAATCCGTGCGCGAGCGAGGCGATGTAGGTCTCGGCGCCACCGCGAACCGACCCGTATCGCGCCACCTGCAGAACCCTCACGCCGCGACCTCACCGAGGAACTCGAGCAGCCGAGCGGCAACCGCGGCGGGCGTGAAGTTCTCTTCGACCGCCGCGCGACCCGTCGCGCCGAGCGCGGCTCGACGATCGGGATCGGCCCCCAGCGCTGCCAAGGCGTCCGCGAGCCCAGCGACGTCTGACTCGCGGACCACGACGCCTCCGCCGGTGGCTGCGACGGTGTTGGGAAGCTCACCCGAGTCGCTGACGACGACGGGGACACCGGCGGCGTTCGCCTCGATCACGATGCGGCCGAACTGCTCCATCCACGTGCTGGTGGTCCGGCTCGGCACCGCCACGACGTCCATGCTGGCGTACCAGGCGGGCACCTGGTCGTGCGCGAGCGCGCCGGTGAACCGGTTCGGGATGCGCGCGGCGCGCGCGCGCGCCTGGTCGAACAGCGGACCGTCCCCGATCACCAGCAGCGAGCCTGTAGCCGAACGCTCCATCGCCATGATGAGGTCCATGATGCCTTTCTCGGGAACGAGCCTGCCGACGAACCCGATCACCGGCGTCGGCAGGTCGATGAGGCGCTGCTTCGTCGCGAATCGGGCTGGGTCCACGGCGTGCGGTAACGCCCCGATCGGACCCTCGAACCCGTGTGCCCTGACGAGGTCGGTTGCCGCGCGGTTGCGCACGGTCACACCCGCCGCGCGCGCGAGCACCAGGCGGCGGATCTGTTGGAACGGCGGCGGAAGCCGGCGCTCGATGTTCTGGTTCTCGTGCACGACCACCGGTATCGAGCCGGCCGCGCGCACGACCTGCATCGCCGCGAACGAGAACGGCTCCTCCTCGCAGAAGATCACCTCGGGATGCTCGCGGGCGATCGCCGCGCGCAGACCGCGATAGACCAGGGCGTGGATGCCACGCTGCCCGCCGAGCGCGCGCCGGTACCCGCCGAGCGAAACCGGCAGCGTGAGCGCGCGCGCGGCCGAGCCGGCGAGCGGCTCGAATCCCACGCGACCGCGGATGTCGGTGGACAGTGCGCGCGGCGCCACGATCACCACATCGGCACCCGCGCGCGCGAGCGCGTCGAACGGCTCCTGGTTCAGCGGGATCACCGCGGCATGGCTCACCACGAGCACCTTCATCCGACCACGTTCCCCCAGGCTCGCTCCATGACGGCCACGATGCCGTCCCAGTCGAACCGCTCGACGACGTGCGCGCGCCCGGCGCGGCCGAGAGCGGCGCGCAGATCGGGCGCGCCCAGCAGCTCGGTGATCGCAGCCGCAAAGGCACCGGGATCGTCGGCCAGCAGCAGGTGCTCGCGATCGCGCACGCCGAGTCCCTCGGCGCCCACGGTCGTCGATACCACGGCGCGCTCCATCGACAGCGCCTCGAGGATCTTGTAGCGGGTGCCGCTGCCCACCCGGATGGGAACGATCGACACCGATGCGCGCGCCAGATGGGGGCGCACGTCGTCCACGCCACCGACCAGCGCGATGGTGCCGGGCCACCGCACCTCGGCCGGCGTGCCGACGACGTCGATCTGCACCTCGGGGACCCGCCGAACCAGGAGCGGGAGGACCTCGCGCGCGAACCATTCCATCGCCTGGATGTTCGCCTGCGAGGTCAGCGGTCCTACGAACAGCACGCGCTTGGCGTCCTCGGCCACCTCGGGCACCGGGACGAACGCCGACGTGTCGACGCCGTTCGGTGCCTCGACCGCCTCGACGCCCGACAAGGTGCGCAGGAACGCGCGCTCGACGGAGCTGGTGACGAACACGACATCGGCCGCGCGCGCGAACCGCCGTTCGTAGCGCTTGGTCTTCGCGTGGTCGAGCGCCAGCAGCGCGCGCTGCTGCAAGGTTTCGGTTCGCTCGCCGGCTCGACCCATCCACCGCGTGGACACGTCCTGGAGGTCGAGCGCGCGCCGCGCTCCGCCGACCAGCGGAAGGTACTGCGCCATCTCGGTGGTCTCGAACTGGGTTACATCCGGGCGGAACTCGTCGGCCGTCTTCACGACGGCGCGCGCCATCGCGGGGCTGGCCATGTACGAGGCGAAGGTCGGCGCGCGATCGAGGAGACGCTCGGCGTAGAAGCCCACACGGCCGCGCGCCCCGCCGGGGCGCGGACGCAGACCGGGCGCCGGGACGACGACCCCGGGGTATGGGCTGTCGGTGGGATGCTGGCCGGCGACCGCGAACGCGACCAGCCGCACGTCGTGCGAGCGCGCGGTGCGTTCCATGACGTTGATCAGGCGCGTGCGACCGCCCGAGCCGGGTGTCGGCAGGTACGGCGCGACGAACAGGACCCTCACGAGGCGGTCGCCTCGACGATCGCATCGAGCTGGCCCACGATCCGATCCCAGGACAGGTGCTCGACGGCGGCACGCAAGGCGTCTCGGTCCCACCGGCGAGCGAGCACCTCGAGCGCGGCTTCGGCGACGGCGTGGGGGTCCGTGGGGTCGATGACCACCGCTCCGCTCTCGCCCGGACGGACGACCGTCGCGGCGCCGGCGCGCGCGCTGACGACCACCGGCGTTCCGCACGCGAGCGCTTCCACCACCGGGAGCCCCCACGTGTCGAACCGGGTCGGGAACAGCAGCAGGTCCGACGCGGCGTACGCCGCGCGCATGTCGGGAACGAATCCGACCGGGCCGAGCGCCTCGGTCACGCCGGCCTGGTGCGCGAGCGCGCGCACCTGATCCGCCGGGGCGGTCGATGCCACCACCAGTCGGGCGCGCGGTTCGCGCCGCAGGATGTGTGCGAACGCATCGAAGAGCCCGCCGATGCCCTTGCGCCGGATCTCGGTCACCACGGCCAGCACGACCGGCACATCGCCCACGCCCCAGTTCGCGCGCCGGCGCGCGCGAACCTCGGCGTCGAAGGCGAACTCGTCGAGGTTCACGCCGTCGGCCAGGACCTGCACTCGGTCGGCGACCTTGGGATAGAAACGGCGGATGTCGTCGGCCTGCCACGCCCCCGCGGCCAGCACCGCGCGCGCGCGACCGCCGCCCAGGACGTAGCGATCCCAGCCCAGGACGATCCGGTGGTGCGGGTTGAGCCGTCGCTTCACCCCGGCGACGGAGCCCACCGGCCACTCGCGGTTCGCGAACTCGAACCACGACCGGTGCACCCCGGGGGCGCGCACGACCGCCGGCATCGTCATCACCGAGCCGAACGCGATGATGTTGTCGAAGGGCTCCGCGCGCGCGACGGCGCGCGACGCGGCGAGGGGGAACGTCGCGGCACGCAACGCGATCTGCCCGGGGGCGGGGACGTGCGTGAATCGGATCGGCTCGTCGTCGGCCTCGACCGTGACGTCGCGGGCGAAGACGGTGATGTCGTGACCCCGGGCGCGCAAGCCGCGCGCATATTCGACCGCGACGCGCTCGAGCCCTGCGCCGCGGTGGTATCGCGAGATGACGATGGCGAGGTTCACCGGTAGCCCGAGACGCTATCGCGCCTTCGCCCGCGCGCGCGTCAGCTCGTCGGCGAGCTCCTCGACCTCGCGGACGAACCGGCCTACCTCGAAGCGTTCGCGGACGGTCCGGAGGCCGGCGGCAACGAGGGCGCCCGAGCGGTCGGGCTCGGTCAGCAGCGCATCGATCGCCTCGGCGAGCGAGCGAGCGTCCCCGGGGACGACCAGCATCCCGGTCGCTCCGTCGTCCACGATCTCGGGCGCGCCGCCCGCCGCGGTAACCACGACCGGCACCCCGGCCGCCATCGCCTCGACGGTGACGATCCCGAACGGCTCGCCGAACGAGGCGTTCACGAAGACGTCGAGCCCAGGCAGCAACGCCGGCACGTCGTCGCGCTGCCCGAGGAAGCTCACGCGCGCGGTGACGCCCAGGTCGGCCGCCAGCTTCTCGAGCTCGTCGCGGTACCCGGCGCTGAACCCACCAAGCTCGCTCCCGATGACGATGATGTGCGCGCGCGGGTGTCCTTCGAGCACCGCCGGGGCCGCCCGGAGCAGGACGTGCTGCCCCTTCCACGGTTGCAGGCGCCCCACGATGCCGACCGCTTGCTCGTCCGGCTCGAGCCCCAGCCCGGCGCGCGCGTCCGTCCTGGAGGCATGGGTGTAGGGCTCGAGGGAGATGCCGGGATAGATGGTGCGAGCCGGGGCGTGGCGCGCCGCGATCGCGCGAGAGGAACCGACGACGAGGTCGGCGCGGAGGGAACGCGGGAGGAGGTTGTCGACCAGGTAGCGCGGCTCGCCGCGCGCGGGGCGCACGCCGTGATCCCACCAGGCGACGGGCGCGCGCGCGAGGCGCGCGGCCGGCGTGCCGTAGTAATGGCCCTTGACCTGCCAGCCAACGACCAGGTCGTGTGTGTGTGCGAGCCGGACGAGCCGTCGCACCGTGCGCGCCCACGCCCACGGGTTGCGCAGGCGTCCGGCCGGGATCCGTTCCACCCGCACGCCGGCGGCGGAGAGGTCGTCGACGAAGGGTCCATCGGCCAAGCAGGCGACGGTGACGTCAAGGCGAGTGGTCCTGGTGCACAGGTCGAGCAACATCTGCTCGGCCCCGCCGCGTACCGGCGACGGGTTGACGACGAGGAGCCGCACGGACCGGCTCCACGCAGCAGGGTCGTTCAGTGCTGCTGCCACGGCCCGCCGGACAGCGGGTCGGTCGGGCGCTCGGTCAGCGCGCCGCGGACGTTGAATGCGAAGATCTGGAGCAGCTGGACGTCGCCGGCATCGATCGCGCGCCGTCCGTTCGTGTACCCGCCCACCAGCAACCCGACGGCCTCGTCTTCCCGCACAATCGGGGCGACCGCGTACGAGGTGATGCCCTCGTAGGTCGGCAGCCACACCGGCGAGCGCCCGTCGGTGCGCTCGACGGCGAGCGACTTGCGATCACGGAACGCCTCGCACTCGACGAGGTCTTGGTCGAGATCGAGCTCGCCCGACGCCGGACCGGCCCCGTAGGCCGAGCGCATCTCGAGCCGCCCATTGGACGGCATGTACAGCATCACGCGGTCGAACCCGATCGTCCGGCGGACCTGGTCGGGAACCATCTGGATCCTGCGCTCGAGCGACGGGACGCCCGCGAGCTGCTGGCGCGCGTAGTAGATGCGGCGCACGCGCTCCTGGACCTCGTCGCCCAGCCCTGTCGTCGCGAGCTCGGTGTCGTTGCGCGCGCGTTCCTGCAGGGCGTTGGTGATCACGTGGCATAGCAGCAGGTGGACGTCTTCGATGTGCTGGTAGGAGTTCGACTTGATGTGCAGGACGTGCTTGGCGATGGCCCCGACGGTGCCGCCGTCGAATCCGACGAAGGCGACCGTCTCGCATCCGAGCTCGTTGGCCAGCGCGATCGCGTTCACGATGTTGACGCTCATGCCCGAGGCGGTGAACCCGACCACGAGGTCGCCCGGACGCGCCCAGTTGATCAGCTGTTCACCAAAGATGTTGGTGTAGTTGGTGTCGTTGGCCCACGCGGTCACCAGGGACGTGTTGTCGCTGAGCGACATCGCGCGCATCCGCCGACGGCCGGGCACGATCGCGGTCTTGTTCAGGTCGCAGGTGAAGTGCATCGAGGTGGCGGCGCCGCCGCCGTTGCCCATCAGGAAGATCTGGCGATCGCCCTTGTAGCCGCCGTACAGCGTGTCGATGATCTCCTCGAGCTTGTCCGAGTCCACGTCGCGCAAGATCGACTCGACCGTCGACAGGTATTGGAGGATGAAGTTCTTCGTCGTCATCTGCCGACCTCCTGGCCGGAGAACCGTCCCAGCACTCCCGAGCGGCCGACCCGCATCGCGCGCCGGCCGAGGACCCAGATCGCCGCATCAACCAGGTCGTCGGCGATGAAGTCCGGTCCGTACTTGCCGACGGGGGTCGAGCCGTCCCAACGGCCGGTTCGCACGAGCACGGCTTCGCACCCGGCGCGCTTGCCGGCCTCGACGTCGTGGGGATGGTCCCCGATCATGAATGAGCGGCTCAGGTCGATCTTCGACCGGTCGGCCGCATCCAGTAGCATGCCCGGCTCGGGCTTCCGACACGCGCACCCGTCGTCGGGATGATGCGGGCACACCATGATGGCGTCGAACTTCGCCCCCGAGCCCCCGAGCGACTCCAGCATCTTCTCGTGGATGACGTCGAGCTGGCGCCTGGAAAGCAAGCCGCGGCCCACGGCCGATTGATTCGTCACCATGACGAGCCTGCACCCGGCGCGCCGCAGCGACGCGAGCGCCTCGATCGCGCCCGGCACGAACACGAACTCGGACCACGTTTTCACGTGGTCCGGCAGGTTCTCACATATGACGCCGTCGCGGTCGACGAAGACCGCTCCGGGGTCAGCGCCTTGCGAGATCATGCTCCGTTCCAACCTCCAACTGCTGGGTCACGCCTTGGCGGTCGATCGTGAACCTCCGCTCACGCCATCCCTGCGATGCCAGCGTGAGCCGCACCTCGTCCTGCGCGTCCTCGTGACAGTACAGCAGCAACGTGCCGCCCTGGCCGGCCCCGCACAGCTTGCCGCCCGCGGCTCCGGCACGCCTCGCCAGAGCATAGACCCGTGTGATCTCCGGGGTCGATACCTGCGAGTTCAGATGCTGCTTGGCCTGCCATCCCTGGTGGAGGATCTCCCCCACCCGGTCAACGTCTCCGCGCTCGAGGACCTCGTGCATCTCGTAGGCCATGTCCTTCAGCCGGTCGAGCGCGCGCACGGTATCGGGATCCGACGCCGAGCGCCGAGCCTGCTCCTGCAGCGGGCCCACCGCGCTGCGACGGGATCCGTTGTGGAACAGCATGGTCCGTCGCTCCAGCACCTCGTTCGTCTCGGTCGAGGTCCGGAGCGGGGTCACGTCCACGGACCCATCGCGGAAGAACTCGATCAGGTTGAGCCCGCCGAAGGCCGACGCGAACTGGTCTTGCTTGCCGCACGCTCGGCGCAAAAGGTGCATCTCGATCCAGCAGGCCGTCTCGGCGATCCGTGCTCGGTCCATCGGCTCCCCGACGAAGGTAGATACCGCCTGGACCAGCGCCACGCAGATCGAGCCGGACGATGCAAGACCCGAGCCGGCCGGCACTTCGCTACCCGCAGCGATCCGTCCTCGCTCGACGCCGAAATGCGCCGCCACCGCCTTCTGGTACAGCAGGAACTCCTCGGCGAGGATCGGGGCTCGCATCCGTCGCGCGACCGTCGCGTGCAAGATCAGCTCGCGGGTTCCGTGATCGATGCTCAGAAGCTCCAGATCGGTCCCGTGCGCGCCGATGTGCGCGTAGCTCGGCAGATCGATCGCGAACGAGACGACGGCGCCGCCGCGCCGCTCGTAGTAAACGGGGAGGTCGGTGCCGCCCCCTGCGAGAGAGACGCGCCCCGGCGCTTTCGCCACGATCGTCGTCACAGGCACTCCTTGCTCATCGTAGCCGCGCTCGAAGCGCGGCAGGTTCCGTTATGTGAAGAACGAGCTTTCCCGGCGCCCGTTCGGCGTCGGCCTTCACCTGGTCAAACTGCTGCGCGGCGCGTGGAGGCGCGCAGGTTAGGTCGTCTGGTTCGATTTCCGAAGGATGCCCTTCGCCTGCATGTCGGCCAGAGCGTCCCCCGCCACGTCGGCAGGCAGATCCATGCCCTTCAGCCACCTCCAGTACGACGCCCACGCTGGAGGCAGGTCGGTGCGCGGTTCCCACCCGAGCGCTCGCAGCGCCCGCAGGTCCCCGATCGTGTGCCGCACGTCTCCCAACCGGAAGATCCCGGGCATCTCGGGCGCGCGCGGCTCGTCCACGATCGCGCTCAACGCCTCGAGCACCTCGAGCACCGTCCAGGACCGCGGACCGCCGACGTTGTACACGCGCCCCGGCACACTCGGATGATCGAGCGCGGTCAGGTTCGCCGAGATCACGTCGTCGATCGCCACGTAGTCCCGCGACTGGGCACCGTCCTCGAACACCACCGGCGCGCGCCCTGCGAGATAGCTCAGGCACGCGGCCCGCAGAAGACCCGAATAGGCGTTGCGGGGCGACTGCCACGGGCCGTGAACGATCGCGTAGCGCAACGCGACCGTGGGCACACCGTGCTGCTCGCCCAGCGTCAGCGCGGCTTGCTCGCCCGCGAGCTTGGCGATCCCGTAGGCGTTGTGCGGGTTCGCGAACGTCTCGGTCATCGAGGCGGGTTCGCAGATCGCCCCGCACACCGCGCATCGCACGCTCCAGTCCCCCCGCGCGAGATCCTCGGCCCGTCGCTGCGCGGCGGCCGTGACGCCGTCGCGGTCGCATCGGACCTGCCCTTCCCCATACACGGACTGGCTCGAGGCGTACACGACGCGTCGTATCTCGGCGCCGCCCTCGACGATGACCTCGTACAGCAGCGCCGTCCCGGCGGCGTTGACGTGCAGGAAGCGCGAGAAGTCCAAGCCGTAGTCCTGGTAGGCCGCCAGGTGAACCACGGCCTCGATCCCGTCCAGCGCGTCGATCCAGTCTTGCTTCGAACGCACGTCCCCGCGTACGACCTCGGCCGCCTCGGGAAGGTTGGGACTCCAGCCCGGCGCGTGCACCGGTTCGGTGAACGCATCGAGGATCCGGACGCGGTCCCCGCGTTCGATCAGCGCGCGCGCGGTGTGCGAGCCGATGAACCCGGCGCCACCGGTGATCAGGACGTTCACGGCTCGATCCTAATGCCCGTTGATCGCGGCGCGGAACGTGTGGCCGATGAGCTTCAGGTCGAGCCATACCGAGCGCAGCCCGATGTATTTCTCGTCGAGCTTGAGCTTGTCGTCGAACGAGGCCGTGTGGCGGTGCCAGACCTGCTGCATCCCGGTGATGCCCGGCTTGACCAGCAGCCGGCGCCGGGAGCGTCCGTCGTAGTGCTCGAACTCGTAATCGAGCGGCGGGCGCGGCCCCACGACCGACATCTCGCCGCGGACCACGTTGATCAGTTGCGGCACCTCGTCGAGCGAGAACCTGCGGATCCACCGGCCGACCGCGGTGACGCGATCGTCGGCCATCAGCTTGTAGACGATCTCGCCGTCGTGCTCGTGGCCGCCGTTCTCGCGCACGTACCGCTCGATGAAGCGGCGGTGGGCGGAGTCGTCACCGTCGACGCGCATCGACCGGAACTTGAAGTAGGTGAACGGCGTGCAGCCCTTGCCTATCACCGTGCCGCGGAACAGGACCGGGCCGGGCGACTCGAGCTTGATCGCGATGGCGACCAGCAGCCACAGCGGCAAGCCGACCAGCAGCACGCCGAGCGAGATCGCAAGGTCCATGAGACGCTTGATGGCCTCGTACGCCGGCTTGGGCCGGAACGCCTCATCCGGGGCGATGGCCGGGGTCGGTGCGGGCGCGACGACCGGCATGGGAACCGCCACGGGAGCTTCCAGTGCGGCGGCGCCACCGGCCGAGAGAGACACGCGACGCGGCGAGATCCTCGGCGCGCGCATCGCCACGGTCCGCTTGACCGTGCGCGGCGCGACCACCGTGGCCGTCCCGCCGTCGGTCGTGGTGGGACGCGGCGCGCGCGGCTCGATCTCGCGCTCGATGCGAACACGCCGCGGCCGTTCGGTGTCGTCGTCCAGGCGAACCGGCATCTCCACGCCGTCGAACGCCGGCAGCGATGCAGACGGCGTGGTTCCGTTCCCGTTGCCGCGATGCGTCCGCACGCGGCCGTTGCCGTTGCCGTTGCCGTTGGTCGGATAGCGCGCGTCGGACCGGTCACGTCCGTCCACCGGACGGCTCTGGCTCGGCCATACGATCGCGCGCTCGGGGGCCGGCTGCGCTCGGCGTGTACGCGCGGGACGACGGCGCCGGTGGAGCTTGCGTCGCATCGTCGAGATCGGCCCGCGTGCCCTGCGCCGCGCGGCGCCGACCGCGAGGCCACGGTACAGCTGACCGACCGAGCCGACGGTGCGCTCGACGGGGAAGAAGCTGGCCGCGATCGAGCCGCCGGCCTTGCCCATCCTGGTGCGGAGCTTGCGGTCTTCCAGGAGACGGTCGAGCGCGTCGGCGAGCAGCTCCGGCCGCGCCGGCGGAACGATGAATCCGGCCGCCGGCGGCAGGATCTCCTCGACGGCGCCTCCGGCGGCGGCGACCACGGGCTTGCCCGAGGCCATCGCTTCGACGATCGCCCGTCCGAAGGGCTCCGGCTCCTGCGATGCATGAACGAAAACGTCGATCGCCGCCATCGCCTCGGGCGCCGGCTGCCAGCCGAGGAACGAGACGCGATCCGAGATCCCGAGTTGCAGGGTCATCTGGTGCAGCGCGCGCTCGAACGGGATGTCGTTCTCGGGGAACAGCACCGCGCCGATCACCGCGAAGTGCGCGCGCGGGTGGCGCGCCGCGAGCATAGCCGCCGCACGCAGGAAGACGTCCTGGCCCTTCCAAGGCGCCAACCGCCCGACGATGCCGATCACCGGATCGCCGTTCGTGACGCCCATCATCTCGCGCAGCGATCGATCCTTCGCCGCCTCGGCGAACTCTTCGACGCGCACGCCGTTGGGGATCAGTCGGAGCTTGCGGTACACGCGGGAACCCCGGAACGGCTCGGCCACCGCGCGGGAGGGCACGATGATCACCGACGCGGCCTGCCCGATCATCGTGATCGCACGGCGCAGCCAGCCGACCGGCAGGATGTCGCGGAGGTGCCAGATCAGCGGCACGCGCGCGAGCCTGCACGGCAGCACCGCGATCAGGTGGGTCTTCAACGTGTTCGTGTGCACGACGTGCGGCCGGACCTCCCGGATCAGACGCCACGTGCGCCACGCGGCAGCCAGGAACGCGGTCAGACGAACCAGCGCGATCAACGGCGTGCGCGCGAGCGTCGCGCGCGAGGTCTCGAGCAGCGTCCGCGACATGGGCACCTGTCGCACCAGGACGCCGTGCGCGCGCAGCTCGGCGGCAAGCGGCCCGTCGGCGGGCACGGCGACGACGGGCTCGACCGGACCGCCCTTGAGGCCGATCACGAGTTCGGCGAGACTCTGCTCGGCGCCCGACATCCGCGGGACGTGGTCCATGAACAAGACGCGGACAGGCTGCATACGCTTCGGTGTCATCACGATGGCTAACGAGCGAGGACGCGGAAGATTCGCGCCTTAGTGCTGGGTTTTCAGCGCGTGACTACGCGCTCGTACACATCGAGCAGGGTTGCTCCTGCTATGTCCCATGTCCGATCCGCGGCGATCGCCCGGGCTCGAGCCGATGCGGCGCGACGGCGTTCCGGATCGTCGCGCAGCACGTCGAGCGCATCCCGTATCGCGCGTGGCGTCGGCGGATCCAGGACGATCCCGGCATCTCTAACGATCTCGTGCGAAGCGGCGGCGGAGGACACCACCACGGGCAGTCCCGTCGCCATCGCTTCGAGCACGACCATCCCGAACGCGTCGTAGTGGCTCGGGTACACGAGCACGTCCGAGGCCCAGTAGGCATCCCGGACGTCCTCGAGCTTCCCGGGCATCACGACCGGCAAGCCCCGTGCGCGCGCATCCGCAGCCCAGACACCGCTGCGGTGCTCGCCTGCAACCAGCAGGCGCTCCCCCGGCCGCGCATCCCCCAACGCGTCCAGCGCGAGCGGGAGCCCCTTCCGGGGCCCGTGCGCGCCGACGAAGCAGACGACGAACTCGTCGGAGCCGAGACCGAAGCGCGCACGAGCCTCGGCGCGTTCGGGCTCGCTCGGCGGATGGAACTTCGCGGCGTCCACCCCGAACGCCATCACCGTGATCTTGTCGGCCGCGACGCCGCGCTCGATCAGGTCGAGCCGGGTCTGGGTCGAGTTCGCGATCACCGCGCGCGCCGCGCGCGCCTGGCGGATCTCGAGGCGGGCCTTGAACCGCGTCGCGAACGCTTGATGCGCGCCACGGAACCCTGGCTCGCCCCAGATCGCTTCGGGCAAGCGCAACCATCGGTCGGTCACCGTGTGCACCACCAGCACGTCGGCGCGCCGTGCCGTCACACCGGCGTCGGCGTGGACCAGATCGTAGCGCTCGGGCCGCAGCATCGCGCTCGACGCAGCGAGTCCGAGCAGCTGATTGCCCAGCTGCCAGGTCGGCAGGCGCGGCAGCTTCTTGATCCGGACGCCCTGGATGCCGAGCGCGACGTCGGGCACGAGGCTCGTATACACGTCGACGGTGTGGCCGGCGCGGGCCACGCGCACCACCAGCTCGCGATCGGCGTTGCCCTGCCCTTCGAGCAGACCAAGCGACGGAACGAGGAGCGCGATGCGCATCAGGTCCTCGCGGCCGCGCGCTCGACCACCGATCGCAGCCGCTCCGCGAAGGCCGGCTCGGCGAACGTCTCGGCGTGCCGCCGGAGCGCGGCCGGCTCGAACGTCATCGCCTGGGCTCGCTCGACGGCCTCGAAAAGCCTCGCCGGATCGGCCCGGTGGAACAGCACGCCGGTGGTGCCGTCGATCACGGTCTCGAGCGCGCCGCCGGCGCCGAAGGCGACCGCCGGACGGCCGCTTGCGTTGGCCTCCAGAGGGATCAGGCCGAAGTCTTCCACGCCGGGAACGACCACGCCGCGCGCGCCGGCGTACCAGCGTGCGAGCTCATCGTCGCTCACGACACCGCGGAACTCGACCGTCGGGCCTGCCTCGGCCTCCAGGGCCGCGCGCGCGGGACCGTCGCCGACCACGATCAGCCGTTGGCCGGCGCGCGTGAACGCCTGGACGGCGATGTCCACGCACCGATACGGCAGCAGCCGCCCCACGACGAGCCAGTGGTCCTCGGCCGCCGTCTGGGTGAGGGCGAAGCGTTCCAGGTCGACCGGCGGGTGGATCACCTCGGCCTCGCGGCCGTAGATGCGCGCGATCCGATCCGCGGCCGGGCGCGAGACCGCCAGGTACACCTGCGGCCGGGCCGCCGCGCGCAGATCGAGCCGCCGTAGCCAGGCTCGGACCGGCGCCACCGCAGGGCGCGCCAACGCCGGCACGATCCCGCGCAGACCGTAGGACGGGTCCCACAGGAACCGAGGCGGCGAGTACGCGTACACGATGTGGACGGCGTCCGCGCGGGGCCGCACGTGATGCGCGAACCCCGAGCTCGACGACACGACCACGTCGAAGTCCGACAGATCCATCCGCGCGAACGCGCGCGGGAACAGCGGCAGGAACCGCCGGAAGCGCGCCGGATCGGTCGAGCGCTCCTGCAGGAACGACGTACGCACGTCGGCCTCGGCGAATCCTGGATACGTCGCGTCCGCGTGATACACCGACGTGTAGATCGGCGCCTCCGGCCAGATGCGATGCATCGCCAGGACGACGCGTTCGGCCCCGCCCCGGTTCACCAGGTAGTCGTGCACGATCGCGATCCGCATCAACCGACGACCTCGCCGCTCCGGCGCGCGGCGAGGAAGAGCAGGTCCTCGATGCGCTCGACGAAGCGCCCCCATCCGCGCTCGGACACAGCCATCGCACGCGCGTTGCTCCCCAGCGCTGCGGCGAGGGACCGGTCCTCGAGCACGCGTCGAAGCCCCCGCACCACCGATGGCACCTCGTCGGGATCGACCAGCAATCCTGTCTCGGCATCGCGGATCGTCTCGGGGATCCCCCCCGTTGCGCCGGCCACGACCGGGAGGCCGTACGCACAGGCCTCCAGGAGCGCGATGCCGCCGCCTTCGACGCCTTCGGTGGTCTCGCGGGATAACAGCGCGAACGCATCGGCCGCCGCGTACAGCGTCGGCAGATCCCCATCGTCCACGCGTCCCGCGAACCGCACCCGATCGGAGACGCCGATCTCGCGCGCGAGCGACTCCAGGTCCGCGCGCGCGCTCCCCTCGCCCACCAGAACCGCGCGCACGTCGTCCGGCAGCTCTCGGATCGCACTGATCAACCGGTCCTGGCCCTTGTGCGGCTCGAGCCGGGCGACCGACAACACGTACCTGCCGCCTATGTCGGCCCGGACCTGCTCGATCCGATCGGCGCCGACCTCGACCGGATCGGGGGCCCCGACCAGCAGCACGGTGGTCTTGAACGGATCGGCGCCCAGCGCGACCGCGAGCGAACGGGTGAATCGGCTGTTGGCGACCACCCGTTCGGAGCGAGACAGAACCGCGCGCGCGACGGGGCGGATCCGCTTGGACCGCAGCTCCCCCCCGTGCGTCATCGTGACAAGCGGCCTCTTCCCCGGCACCGCCGCGGGCGCCGCGAGGACGTGCATCGCGAGCACGACGTCGGGCCGCCACCGTTTGATGGCCTTGCGCGCTGCGAGCGCGACCGCCGGCACGTACCCTCGGCGCCCCGCAGCGATGGTCGCGCGGACGCGCTCGACCGGGACCCCTACGGTGGCATCGTGGTCGCGCCACCCGGCGTCCGCCGGCGCGATCACCCGGAGCTCGGTCCGCCGTGCCCGCGCGCAGATCTCGCGCGCCATGGTTTGGATCCCGCCGTGCGTTGGCGGGAAGTCCAGCGTGAGGAGCAGCGCGCGCAGGGAACCCGGGGTCACGCCGGGAGCGTACCGCTCAGGAGCCCCCGGTCACGCAAGCGCTTGTACGCGGCGTCGGCCGAGCCCATCAAGAACCACACCAGCGGCCCGATCGCGTAGTTGCCGCCGATCAGCCAGGCGCCGATCGAGGTCAGAAGCAGCGCCCAGATGCCTACCCATACCGGGCCGGGGAGCGCGCGCCGCACGCGCGACGCGGTCGTGATCGCGCCGAGGATGATCACGACGAACAACCCTCCACCGATGACCCCGTAGGCCAGGAACGCATCGGCGATGTCCACCTCCGAGCTAGCCGGGAGCCCACCGAACTTCGCGGCGCCGCGGGTGGGAGCACCCGTTCCGAGGCCGAAAGGCCATTTGCCGACCCCGAACCGGATCGCATCGACGGCCTGCTCGAAGTGGATCGGCAGCGTCGACACGTTCCGGTTGAACGGGTCTCGGAGCGCCTGGAGCTGCTGCTCGACGAGCTGCGCAGCCCCCTCCTCCTTGTCCTGGATCGAGCCCGTCGTCGTCGTGCTGGCCGACCAGAGCACCGCGACGCCCGCCAGCAGCGTTGCCACGCCGATCGCCAGCACGCGGTTGCGCGCGCGCGCGGCTAGCAACACGATCACCGCGAGACCGATCTTGATCGTGAAGCCGCGGGATCCGATCAGGAATCCCGCGTAGGCGAGCAGCGCCACCGCCGCCATCAGGAACGTCCGCTTGGCCTTCGGAGCGAACAGCAGCGACGCCATCGCGACCGTGAACGCGATCTGGGCGTAGGCGGCGTACTCCGATGAGTTGTTGAAGAACGAGAAGGGCCGCTTGGTCCCGGCGACCGTGCCGGCCGTGTAGCCCTGTGTCGCCAGCCAGTCGAGCTCGAACCCGCGGAACCCGACGAAGACCTGCACCAGACCGTAGAGCGCGCCGAGCACACCGACGACCAACACCACCCGCACGATCTTGCGTGCGAACTCCGCGTCGCCGAGCGAACGGCCGATGAAGAAGAACGCGATCGGCACGAGGTTGATCATGATGCCGGTGAGCCCGACCAGGAAGGAGCCCTGGTACGGGTTGAAGACCTGGATCAGGCCCACGATCAGCAGCAGGAACACCAGCTTGGAGAGCAAGGTCCCCTCAAAGTCCATCTGCTTGTTCAGCGTCATCGACACGACCAGCACGATCGTGACCGCGCTGGTGATCAGCAGCAGCGGGTCGAGGTAGGGAGCCCCCGTCGCGCTCAGGAACATGTGGCGGATCATCCCCAGGAAGGGCAGCACGATGAACAAGCCGAACACCGCGCGCCGCGGATCCTGCATCGCGGGAACGGCCAGCACCCCCATCACGGCGACGGAGACGACCACGCGCAGCATCCCTCCGCCGTTGGCGATCTGCAGGCCCACCCATCCGAGGCCGAGCACCATGACGACGACCCAGATCGCCGACACCCGCCCCTTCGGTGCGGCGGTGGCGTAGCTCGTCATCGGAGCGCTCCGAGCAATGCGTCGAAGGCACCGCCGACGCGGTGCCATGCGAAGGTCTGTTCGTATGTCTGCTGCAACGCCTCGCCGAGCAAGCGGCGACGCCCTGGGTCCAGGGCGAGCGCCTCGAGCGCGCGGGTCACATCGCCCGCGTCGGCGCCCACCAGGACGCAGTTGCGTCCGGACTCGAGCCGGCGATCTCGGTCCGGCCCGTCGTAGGCGACCAAGGCGAGCCCGTGCGCGAGCGCGGCGGCCAATGAGCCCCGGCGCCCAGGGGCCGGCCCCACCCGGTCGGGATGGACGTATACGTCGGCAGAGGCGAGCACGCGCGACACTTCGCCGCGCGAGCCGGTCCCGGTCGCGATGAGCGACCCGTTCAACGATGCCGGATGTTCGAAGGGTCCGGTGTTGCCGGCGAGGAGCAAGCGCGCGTCGATCCCCCGCTCGCGCAGGGTCGCGACGGCGTCCACCACCGGACCCAGGTCACGTCCGGGTCCGACACTTCCGAAGTGCGCGACCACGAACGCATCGTCCGGGATCCCCAGGTGCTCACGTCCCGATCCGCTCGAGCCGGGCTCGATGTTCGCGCCGATCGGGATCACCGATGCGGCGAGGCCGCGCGGCAGGTCTCCCAGCCGGCGGTCGGTCGTGACGACGGTGTGCGCCGCGGCGCGCAGCACGGCTCTGGTTTGGAGGCGTTGCGACACCGCCCAGAGGAAACCGCGGGCGCGGTTGCGTCCCCACGGGAACCACAGCTCGTGCGCGGACACGATCAGCGGCGCAACGGCTTTCAGCGCGCGCGCGAAACGGCCGGCGCCGAGGGCAAGCCCGCGCCGGCCGAACGAGAATGGGTTGTACTGCCAGATGATCGCGTCCGGTCGGGTCGAAGCGACCGTGCGCGCCAGTTCGGCGCCGCCCCGCGCGTCGAAGTCCGAACGCACGGGCAGCACCGTGAAGGTCTCGCGCTGCTCGCCGGGCGCGCGGCACACCACCGTGACGTCGTGCCCCAGGCGAACGAGCTCGGCCGCGAGCAGGTCGGTGTGATCGCCGATCCCGCTGATGGCGGGCGGGAACTCGCGACCGACGATCGTGACGCGCATCAGCGCCTCCGCGTCGTGGTCCGCTTCGAGGTGGCCTTGGCGGTCGTCGCGCGCGCGGTGGTCGTCTTGCGTGCGGTGGTCGTCTTGCGTGCAGTGGTCGTCTTGCGTGCAGTGGTCGTCTTGCGTGCAGTGGTCGTCTTGCGTGCAGTGGTCGTCTTGCGCGCGGTGGTGGTTTTGCGCGCGGTGGTCGCCCGGCTCGAGGAAGACTTCTTCGTACCGTTCGAACGCGTCGTGCGCACGCCGCCCTTGGGCACCGATGGCTCGCGCTTGCGCTTGGGCGCCTGTCCCGGACGCGATGCCGAGATCTTCTTCGGAGGCGTCGTCCGCCGACGCTGCGGCCGTGGAGCGGTGTACGCGGTCATCGATATGACGTCGTCGTCTCCTGCGAGCCAGTCGTCCTCGTACCCAGGCTGGGCGAACTGACTCTGGTCGTACATGCCGCCGTACCCACCCCAGTCGCCGAACCCGTTCAGGTTGAAGTCGTCGTGGTGCTCGCGCGTGATCTCCTCGGTACCGACCAGGACGGCGCCCAGCACGCGCGCGCCGGCCGCGATCAACTGCTCCTTGGCCTCGTTCGCCTGCTGACGGTTGGTCTGTCCCGCCGACAGCACCAGCACGACCCCGTCGGCATAGGCGCCCAGGATCGATGCGTCCGCGGCGGCGAGCACCGGCGGCGCGTCCAACAGGACGACATCGGCCCAGCGGCGCGCGCGGCGAAGGGTCATCGCCATCGCCTCGCTCGACAGCAGCTCGCCGGGGTTACCGATGATGGGGCCGCACGGCATGACGTAGACGCCCTCGATGCCCGGCGCCGGCCGGATCGCGCGCTCGAACGGCACCTGGCCGCGCACGACGTTCGCGAGCCCCACCGTGTTGGCGATCCCGAACGCCTCGTGGGTGCGTCCGCTCCGAAGGTCCGAGCCGATCACCAGGACGCTGCGGCCCGATTCGGCGACCGCGGCCGCCAGCGACGCCAGCGTCGTCGCGCGGCGCTTCGCCAGCGACGAGGTGATCATCAGCATCTGCTTCTCGTGCGGGAAGCCGAGCGACGCCAGGGTCGCGCGCAGGCTGCGCGCGGCGTCGATTGTTCCCGTCGAGGGTTCGTCGAGCCCGTCGATGTCGTCGACCGCGGGCAGTCCGGCAAGGACCGGCAGACCCAGCTCGCGCTGGGTGGACTCCTTGTCCTTGACGGTGTCGTCCATGTACTCGCGCGCGAACGCGATCCCGATCCCGATCATGAGCCCGATCATGAGCCCCATCATGAGATCGCGACTCAAGCCCGTCCCGACCGCAACGCCGGGACCGGCCATCTTCACGACACGTCCGCCGCCCTCGATCCCGGTCTTGATGATGTTGCGGATCGCGGCGACCTGCTGCGCCGTCTCCCCAAGGACCTGAAGAAGGCCGTTCTTCTGGATGACGAGGTCCGAGCTATTGGCTTCGCCTTCGACAGCGATGCGCTTCTCGTACAGCTTCACTTCGGCGGCAAGCGCATCACGCTGTGCTTCCTTGGTTCGCATCAGCTTCGTGTACCAGGTGCGCGCTTCATTGAGGTTGAAGTCGATGTATGCCTGCATGGTCGCGTTGCAGATGTCGCCGGCCCGCATCCCCGGAGGAACCGGCTTGTCGGGCGTGCCCTGATAGCGAGCGAAATCCGCGTCTCCGAGCTTGGGCGCCGAACGACCAACGGTGATCTCGAAGGTGTTGTCGGTTCCCTGAACCAGTGAGACGCCCGTCGCCGGAACGTAGTGGGCAGGAACGCCGAGCAAGGCGGCAGCGCGGCCCGTGATGTCGTCGCCGAGCAGGACCTCGAGGTAGTCCCCCGGCCCTCCGATGTTGTTGAAGGGCCTGGAGTTCGAATCTGTCGGGTCGTAGGCGATCGCTTCGATCGCGATCTTGCAGGACGAGACGTACTGGGGCTCCTTACGCGCGGACGCCAAGAAGGCCGTCATCATCACGATCGCGATCGCGGTGATGACGGTCGCCTTCCGTCGAAGGAGAACTCGTCCGAAGTCTTTGGGTTCCACTTCCTACTCCAACGCGCTTGTACGTGTCTGAGTCACGCTTCGATGGAAGAGTGCTGCCCCCGGGTTGTCCGGGGGCAGCGAGCCGGTGTGCAGTCCGTAGGGAGGGAGGGAGGGAGGGCTTGCGTCACCGGCGTTCTTCCATCGTGATACTTAGGCGTACGCTTCCTGGACCTCGTGTTCGGTGACCGCGTCGAGCGTGTTCTGCAGCGCCCGATCGCGGAGCCTGTAGCAGTGCGAGCGGGACAGCTCGAGCTGCTCACAGATCGACCGTACCGGCTGGTCCATCACGTACCAGAGCATCAGCACCGCGCGCTCACGCTCGTCGAGCGAGGAGAGCCTACGGAGCAGTTCCGTTCGGGCTTCCAGCGTGTCGAGGAATCCCTTGCGGAAAGGATCGGCATCGACGTCGGTAGTCCTGTTCGATACGAGCAACACGCCACTCGACTTCGGGTGGTAGTACTCGCGATACGCCTTCAGCGTCCGCACCACCTGACCGACTGTTTCGAACATCATCCCGATCCTTTCGACACGTTCCGCGTTCGCTTCGGACAACGAACTCTGTGGGTGCAACGTTGCAGGTCAGCGCCCACGTTTTTTCGCTCGTACCGATGCGAACCCGGAGCAGTGCGCGAATCGGGCGTGCCGTGTGTCCGACTAAGTCGGACACATGCCGGTCGCGCGATCAGCCGATGCGCGCGATGCCGGTGCGGTGCTCGGCCGGCTGGGCGACGTCGGGAACGACATCCCGAAGCGCTTCCCAGACCGCGCTCGCGAGGAACCGGCGGTGACCGCCGAGCGTCCGGATGTACGGCAGCTTGCCCGCGTCGGCCCAGCAGCGGACCGCACGGTGCGACACGCGGAACAGCATGGCGACCTCTCCGGTCGTCAGCAGCGCGTCTTCGCGGCGGTACCCGTTCTGCATGGCGATCGCCTGACGGCGCAGCCGCTCGATGAGACGCTCACGCGTCCCGCTCGTGTAAGGGGTCTTGCCCATGATGGTGACTTCCCTTCTGCCCCTGCGGGCGGTCGGCGCTCGCATACCGGCGAGCGCGGAGGTTGGCAGGCACCCAGCTGGGTTACCGGCAGCCCCTCGGCGGATCCGAGGGGAGGTTTCGGTGGTTCGGACACCCGATCGTTTCCGCTTGGTTCAACGAACCAACTGGCCGGGAGTTCCGCGTTCGCCGCTTCCCCCGAGTTGCGGGTGCGAACGCGACGCCTGGAACGGCGAACGCCCGGCCGGGGCCGGGCGCTAGAGGTACTGCTTCCTCACAGTCGTTGCCTTCTACTAGTTAACTTGGACTAGTGTCCCACGTCAATACCTGCAACCTGAGTTTTTCGCCGGATTCCCGGGGCAAATAGGGCATCCTTGACGCTAACCCAGAAGATCCAAAGGGACCCGCGACGATATCCATGTGACGTGTGCGCTCGTCATTTCCGACACAAAGGGCACATCGGGCGTGGGCACAGATGGTCACGAAATAGTCACATCAGGCCATGAGGACTTCGCATCATCCGTCGTTGATATCGCTGAACCCGAACACGATCGACAAGGAGCGACAGGATGCGATCCGAGCGAGCGACATACGCGGCAAGGGCTTACCGCCGCGGGCACGCGCGCCGCACCGCGCTCGGAGCCATGGAACGTGCAGCCGACGGCGTGCTCGCAGCGGGAGGGCTGCTGATCGCGAACGCGTCGATGAGCCTCGGCCTGGGCCTGCCGGACGGGACGGTCGGCACGACGCTCGGGATGAGCTTGCTCGGCGCCGGGATCGCGTGGATGTCGCGCCACCGCCGCGCGCGCACCGCTCACCCGCAGCACGAAGGATCGCTTGCGATGTCGGCGCCGCAGCCTCGCCTGGCAACCGTCAGGCCACTCAGGCGCGCGGCCGCGTAACCAAGACCCCCATCAGCACTGAAGCCCCCGGACGCGGGGGCTTCAGTGTTTCCTCGATGGACCTAGGCCGAGAGCCGGAGCCAGTACCCCAGATCCATCGACTGCTCTCCGCATCCGTCGACGTCCTTCCACTCCAGGTGCAGGTGGAGGTAATCGTCGACGAGGAACGGCGGCGTGAACAGGACACGCCACCGTCGTTCGCCGCTCTTCGTGGTGAAGCGCTCGAGCTTGTGATCGACGTCCTGCCGCGGGGCTGGGAGGATGACCGTCGGATCGGCAGCCCAGGCCTCAAGGGCGACAACGGTGGGCTTCTGTTTCTTCGCGAGCACGAATGAGGCCTCCTCGACCAGAGCCATCCCGAGCGGCTCCGGTGGGAATCCTGCGGAGCCGAGAGCGGCGAAAGCGAAGCAGGTGCGCCCGAACGGGCCGTCCGAGCCGTGAGCCCAATGGGCTTCCCACAGCGCTCCTGCTTGAGACCCTTTCGATGTCTTGAGCGTGACCTTGGGAGGGTTATGGTCGTGCGCGCCCGCCGGCACGCTGGCAACGACCAGGGCCAGGAGCGCCACCAAGGCTGGGATGCGCCGCTCGACCTTCACGCCTCCTTCTTCGGCGCCCGCCGACCGTACCCTTCCCTCCGCACCGGACGTTCCGACGGAAAGTAGATCGATCTGGTCGATGGATCTGGCCAGTAAGACATCGCCGGTGAAACGGCCCGAGCATGGCCTTTCCGTTGTAAGGGAGCTTACGCATATGACTGCTCGTTTACAGCAGAAGCCGCGCATCGGGGTCGCGAGGGTCGGGCGACTGGGTGGCCCCGCCGCTCGCGCGCGCTACAACCGCGCGCGGAACCAGTCGATCGTCCGCTGCAACCCCGCGCGCGCGTCCACCTTGGGCTCCCAGCCCAGCAGGTCGCGCGCGCGCGCGATGTCCGGCCGCCGCACGGTCGGATCGTCGATCGGGCGTTCTGTGAACACGATCTCGGACAAAGACCCGCACAGCTCACGGATCAGCTCCGCCAGCTCGAGCACGGTCATCTCGTTGGGAGTCCCCATGTTGACCGGCTCGTGGAAGGGCGGCTCGAGCATCAGCAGCCGGACGAACCCTTCGATCATGTCGTCGACGTAGCACACCGAGCGGGTCTGCGAACCGTCCCCGTGCACTGTGATCGGCTCGTTCCGTAGCGCCTGGTTGATGAACTGCGGGATCGCGCGCCCGTCGTCGGCGCGCATCATCGGCCCGTACACGTTGAAGATCCGCACGATCCGGGTGTCGATCCCGTGCACGCGGGTGTAGGCCATCGTCATCGCCTCGGCGTAGCGCTTCGCCTCGTCGTACACGCCGCGGGGCCCGATCGGGTTGACGTGCCCCCAGTAGGTCTCGGGCTGGGGGTTCACCTGCGGATCCCCGTAGGCTTCAGACGTCGAAGCCAGCATGTACCGCGCGCCCTTGTGCTTGGCCAGCCCCAGCGTGTGCCACGTCCCGATCGCGCCAACCTTCAGCGTCTGGATGGGGAACTTCATGTAGTCGACGGGCGAGGCGGGGGACGCGTAGTGCAGGACGGCGTCCACGTCCTCGTCCAGGTACAGCGGCTCGGAGATATTGTGCTCGAGCACGCGGAAGGTGTCGCCGAAGCGCGCCAGCAGCGCCTCGACGTGCTCACGGCGGCCCGTGAGGTAGTTGTCCACGCACAGCACGTCGTGGCCGTCCGCGAGCAGCCGCGCGCACAGGTGCGAGCCCAGGAACCCGGCGCCGCCGGTGATCACGATCCTCATCGACCCGAGCATATCGGCGCCCGGACGCAGAGCGAGCGGGTCCGGTTGCCCGGCCCGCTCGACCCTGCGTGGGGTGCTTCGATGGAGTGCGTCAGATCCCAGCTGCTGCGCGCGCCTCGAACGCGCGGAGCTTGTTCAGCGTCGGGTTCCCGTAGGCCGCGCCCCACGGACGCAGCACGCCGTCGGCGTTGACCCAGTACCCACTGGTGTAGGTCACCTGGACGATGGCCTGCGCATCCCGGCCCTTCTTCGCGCCGACCGATCGCACGTCGGGCGCTCCGCCGAAGTCGTGCATACGCCCACGCGCGTCGAGGATGTAGCCAGCGCGCCCGTTCTTCGCCAGCACGACGTCCCGTGCGATCTTCGAGCCGAACAGGTTGCTCATCTTGATGGCCTTCGGCATCGAAGCCGAGCCGAGCCGGAACGGGTACACCTTGCCGTAGGCGTTCAGGACGTATCCGCCGTTCTGCTTGGCGTTCAGGACGAACGCCACCGCGCAGTCGCAGCTCCACGTCTTCGACACGCGGGCCTTCGGAGCATCGCCGAAGCGGTGGAGCCTGCCCTGCTTGTCGAGTACATAGCCGCCCTTGTCCTTGTAGACGACCACGTCGCGCGCCCAGCCGGAACGCACGCCCGAGACCTTGAAGTCCTTGGGCTTGGATGCGCTCCCGATCGCGAACGGGTACAGGTTGCCGTTGCTATTGATGGTGTAGCCCTTCCGGCCGCTGGAGTAGAAGGCCATGCCTCGGACCCAGGAAGACTTCGTCACGCGCTCCTTGGCGTTGGCCGTGGCCGAGCCGAAGCGAACCAGCTCGCCGTTGGAAGCGGCCACGTACCCGGCGACGCCGCGAACGAGGCGGACGGTCCGGTCGAGCCCGGTCTTCCCGGTCGCGTCCACCGCGGTGACGCGCACCCTCATGTTGTACCCGACGCCGCCGGGCACGTTCCAGATCTCCTGACCGTCGTTGGCATGCGAGTAGTTGCCGCCGTTGATCTCGGACCAGGTCGAGCCGCCGTTGTTCGAGTATTCGATCGTGATCGGTGCGGTCGCTCGATTCACCGAGGCGTCGATGACCGACCAGCGGATCGTGAAGGCTCCTCCGGCGGGCAGGAACCGGCTCGAGCCCTTCGGTGCACTGACGTTGACGACCGGGGCCGTCGAGTCGATCGAGAAGGAGTTCTCGAGCACGCCGTAGCCCTTGTTGCCGTTGGCGTCCACGGCCACTGCGCGCACCTTGGCGTCGGCCACGTCGGCCGTCGGCGTGGTCCAGTCGTAGGAGCCGTCCGCAGCCTGATCATCGGCCAGCGTGGAGGTCCAGGTCGAACCGTTGGTGGCGGAGTACTCGACCATGACCTTCGAGAAGTCGGTCGCGGCCTCGTCGCCGTCCCAACCGATCGAGACGGTATCGCCGCCCGAGACCACATTCCCGCCGGCGGGGCTCGTCAGCGCGACATCTGCGGCGGTGTAGTCCACCGTGATCGGATACGACACGGGGTCGCTGCAGTTGTCGGCATCGTCGCAGAGCCGCAGCACCAGCTCGGTCGTGCCCTCGGGAACGGCGTTCTGCAGGTCCGCGCGCGTCTCGTACGCGGTCTGCGGGCTCACCGAGGTGTCCGACGAACCCACCGACGGATCGGTGGCAACGACCGTCTCGCCGGCCAGGATCTCAGCCCGTCCGAACTCTGCGTCACCGGCGAAGACCCCGGCCGTGATCTGGAACGACTTCGTGAACATGTTGAGCGTGTTCGCCGGGGCGGACTCGCCTGCGACCAGCGTCTGCGTGAACGAGGTGATCGTGGGTGCCTGCGGTGCCATCGTGTCGATCTCGGTGGCCTTGACCGCATCCGCAGCCGTCAACCCGCCGAGATCCACCGCTCCGGTCGCAAGCGCCTGGGTCGCGCAACCGCGCGGCTGCCCGCACGAGCCCTCGGCGATGGTGATCGTACCTTCCCAGACCGAGGAGTCCTCTGCCAGGTATTCACCACCAACCGCTTCGCCGCCGAGGGTAACCGTCGGAGCCACCGCGGCATCCATCGCCTCTGAGTAGACGACCGAGACGGTCGATTCCCCGGCCGCCAGCGGCGCCGTCGGCGAGATCGACACCACGCCTTGAGCCGGCGCTCCGTCAACCACGTCGGACGCAGGAACCGTCTGCGCACCGCTGCTGTTGTTCAGCGCATCCTTGATCGAGCCGGTCGTGAACGCGACCTCCTTGGCGTCCGTGCCGGTGAGGCCGTTGACCTTCAGCGTCAGGAGCCGGTCACCGACAACATCGCCGTCGCCCGGGTCGAAGCTGGCAGCCTGGACACCGCCGACCGTGAAGCCGGTGGCGGTGCTCGCAGCCGGCTCGACGAAGTTCTCGGAGTACTCGAGCAGAACATGGTCGACGGCTCCGTCCGCGTTGCGGTCCTGCACCGTCGCCGTGACGATGCGCGGCGCCGCCTTGTCGACCGGCGTCACGGTGATCGCTGCAGGCTGGTTGCCTGCCACATCCTTGGTGATCAGGCCTTGGTTCTGAGCGTAAGCGATCGCCGGCGTGGCGGCGGTGTTCCCGGTAGAACCCTCGTCGACCGTGATATCAGCCTTGTTCGGCTGGTCGGTCACCGGAACGAATCCCGTCGCCGGCTGTCCGTCGATCGTCCAGCCGTCCTTGGTCCCCTGAGCGATGGCCTCGCTGAAGGTCACACGGACCCCGTCAAGCTTTCCGTTGCCATCCGCGTCGAGCGTGCGTGACGCCAGGATCTTCGGCGCAGCGCGGTCCCACATGAAAGGCTGCCCGGCGACCACCGTCTCTCCAGCTTCGAAGGAAGCGAGGCATGTGCGCCACTCTCCGCCGATCGGCAGGATGGCCTTGATGCCGGCGCCGCCGGCATCGCACGTCTCCGGCTTCAAGTAGGAGATCGTCGGCAGTACGCCCGTGTCCCACGACACGCCGCTGAAGGGAATGAACAGGATGTTGTCGTTGACGTTGTCGGTGAGTCCTTGAAGCGGCGGACCGTAGCGCACTTCCGACGTGTCAACGGTTGCGTTCTGGCCTTGATAGGTGATCGAGATGTTGCGCAATTGCGGACCGACGGTCGAGTCGTCGATGTTCTGATCGAAGATCAGTCGGATCGCATCGATCTCGCCATCCGGGGTGGAGTCGAACCCGTCCACGGTTACAGCGTGGTCAGGAGATGAGGCGTTGATCTCAGCGTCGAGAGGCTCGACGAAGACCTGCGACGTCTGAGGCTGGGTTTGCCGACTGGCCGCGTTCCCTGCCGCATCGGTGATGAACGAGTTGTTCTGAAGGGCGTCGTCGATCCCGAACCAGCAATGGATGGGCACGCCGAGGAACCTGTGTGCCGGCGTCGCGGACCCGTTGGCGTCGATCAGCTGTGTGACCCTGATCTCATTACCGACCACGGCGATCGGATCATCCGCCGCGGTTTGTCCGGCTGGAAGCGGGAAGTTGTAGCTGCCGACAGAACCAGTCCCGTCCGTGCAGATGCCGTTCACCTTCAACGCCTTCTCGAGGTTCGCCCAACGGGCGGCTGGGAGCTGTCCTGCGAGCTGAACGTCCTCCGAGAATCCGAAGAGTGCCTTCTCCCCAGCCTTGTTGAAGAGGTTCATGAGCCCCTTGTCCTTGGCGTGGACAGACATCAGAACCGGCCCGGCACCGTCCTCGACCTCTTCGAGGGGCTGGGCGTCGGGGTCGAAGTTGCCAAGAGCGGACTTGAGACTGTCGGGTGTGTAGGCCATTGCAGGAGTGGCGTCCGTGTCCGGCTCGGACCCTTCGACGAGGTTCACGAGCAGGGTCGTCGAGCTCGCCCACGAGAACCCTGCGATCTGGTAACCCTCGACGTAGAAGCCAGGGTCGTCAGGCGAGTTCGCTACGGTCGGCGTGCTCTGGTTCATCGGGACGCTGAACGTCACCCGGATGTGATCGATCAGGCCGTTCCCGAGATCGCCGGTGCGCGCGCTCTGGATCGCGACGCCGGCCTGGCCGAAGGAAGCGCTCGAAACCATGATCGCGCCGAACATGCCAAGGATGGCCGCGACGGCGAAGAGGCGCGCGCGACGGCGCGCGGTGCTGGTGTGCGTGCTCACAGGTAACACCCCACTTGTGTTTGAGAGCCGTTCGGATGCTTGAACGAGCGGTTGGGGTGGAGGTTTCAGTACTTACGACGTCCGGTTCGTCCCCGCACGCGCCGCTCGTCCCGGCTCGGAAACGGGCAGACGAGGCGTAAGCGGACCGGAGGAGGGAAAGGAACACGCCCAGAAATCCCGTTGGGGCGCTGTGTCCGAACTTCGGAGGGATCTAGCGGCCGACGCCTTCGTACACGAAGCCGATCTGGCGCAGGGTGTGTGGATCGAGCAGGTTGCGCGCGTCCACGATTACCGGGCGCGCCATGATGTCGCGCAGCCGGTGGAAGTCGAGCCACCGGAATTCGTTCCATTCGGTCAGCACGACAACACCGTCGGCGCCTTCCGCCGCCTCCACGGGCCCCGGCGCGCGCTCGATCCCGAGCTCGCCGAAGACACGCTCGCTCACCACGGGGTCGTACGCGCGCACCCTCGCGCCGCGCTCGACCAGACGCCTGATCACCTCGATTGCGGGTGAGTCCCGCACGTCGTCGGTGTTGGGCTTGAACGACACGCCCCAGGCGGCGATGGTCTTGCCCTCCAGACCGCCGACCCGGCGCTCGACCTTCGCGGCGATCACGTCGTGCTGCTCGTCGTTGACGGCCAGCACGCCCTTCAGCAGATCGAAGTCGTAGCCGTTGTCCTTCGCGAGCCGGACAAGCGCGCGCGCGTCCTTCGGCAGGCACGAGCCGCCGAACCCGGGACCCGGCTTCAGGAACTCGAAGCCGATCCGCGCGTCGTAGCCCATACCGAGCGCGACGTCCTTGACGTCGGCGCCGACGGCATCGCACAGGTTCGCGATGGCGTTGATGAAGCTGATCTTGGTGGCCAGGAACGTGTTGGACGCATACTTGATCATCTCGGCCGAGGCCGGGTCGGTCACGATCAGCGGCGCGCCGAGCGGCCGGTACAGCTCGGTCAGCACGCCGGCGGCGCGCTCGGACAGCGTCCCGATCACCACGCGGTCGGGATGCATGAAGTCGAACACCGCGGTCCCCTCCCGCAGGAACTCCGGGTTCGAGGCGACGTCGAACTCGACGTTCTCGGGCAAACGGGTCCGGATGGTGCGCTCGACGAAGTCGCGCGCGCCCACCGGGACGGTGGACTTGTTCACGATCACGATGTAGCCGGCGATGTGGCGCGCGAGGTCGCCGGCCGCCTTCTCCACGAAGGAAAGATCGGCGCCCCCGTCCATGCCGGACGGGGTCTGCACGCAGATGAATGCCACGTGCACACCTTGCATCGCGTCCCCATGATCGGAGGTGAACCGGAGGCGACCGGACTCCAGGCCCCGCTGCACGACGTCTTCGAGGCCCGGCTCGTGGATCGGGATCTGGCCCGAACGCAGCTTGCCGACACGCTCGGGATCGACATCCACGCAGGCCACCTCGTGGCCGAGGTCGGCGAAACATGCGCCGGTGACGAGGCCGACGTATCCGGTGCCCACGACGGCGATGCGCATCGTTAGCCCTGCATCTTCCGCTTCTCGAGCTCGATATCGGCGTCGACCATCCGCTTCACGAGCTCGGGGAACAACACCTTGGGCCGCCACCCTAGCTTCTCGCGCGCCTTCGACGCGTCGCCGACGAGCTGATCGACCTCCGCGGGGCGCATGTAGCGCGGGTCTTGCTTCACGTACGGGGTCCAGTCGTCGATCCCGACCTCGGCGAACGCCAGGTTCAGGAAGTCGCGGATCGAGTGGGTCTCGCCGGTGGCGATCACGAAATCGTCGGCCTCGTCCTGTTGCAGCATCATCCACATCGCCTCGACGTAATCGCCGGCGTATCCCCAGTCGCGCTCGGAGTCCAGGTTGCCGAGCGTCAGGTCCTGCTGCAGCCCCAGGTGGATGCGGGCGACCGACGACGAGATCTTGCGCGTGACGAACTCGTGACCACGGACCTCGCTCTCGTGGTTGAACAGCATGCCCGAGCACGCGAACATGTCGTAGCTCTCGCGGTAGTTCACCGTCATGTAGTGCGCGTAGACCTTCGCGACACCGTACGGCGAGCGTGGGTGGAACGGCGTCAGCTCGGTCTGCGGCACCTCGCGCACCTTGCCGAACATCTCCGACGACGAGGCCTGGTAGAAGCGCATGCGCCGGTTGGTGTCCACGATGCGGATCGCCTCGAGGATACGAAGCGCGCCGAGCGCGGTGATGTTGCCGGTCAGCTCGGGCTGGTTGAACGATAGCTTCACGAACGAGATCGCCCCGAGGTTGTAGACCTCATCGGGCTGACACAGCTCGAGCGCGGCGATCAGCGACGACATGTCGGTGAGGTCGCCTTCCACCAGATCGACCGCCGGGAACTGCCGCTCGATCAGCTCACGTTTTGGGTTGTTCTGTCCGCGCATCAGCCCGAACACTTGACAGCCCTTGTCGAGCAAGAACCCCGCGAGCAACTGGCCGTCCTGGCCGGTGACGCCGGTGATGAGCGCGCGTTTCTGCGACATGGCGGCAGGGTAGCATCACTTCCCCGCCGCCACGTCCCCCTTCGCCGGTTAGATCAATCCGCGCACTTCGTCCATCGTGAAGCCGCGCAATGTTTCGGTGATGGCATTGCCGCGACCCGCGACGACGAGGGCCAGGCGTGCCGCCGTCTCGTCATCAGGCGCTTCGGTAACCGCGACCTGGTCGAACCGGCCCATCGTGACCCAGTTGCCGATGAGCTTGCCGCCGGCTTGCTCCACACGCTTGGCGACGGCGTCGACGCGGTCGGGCAACGAAGCGACTTCCTTCCGGCCCTGATCCGTCCAGGTGATGAGGCTGACGTACACAGCCATCAGTGCCTCCTTTCCTCGCCCGGCTTTGTCGCTTCTTACTCCCCGTTCGATGCGGAACGCAAGGGGTCAGGCGCGGATGTCGTCGATGCACTCCTCGCCGGGCTCGATCGTCGCGCCGGACCCGAGGATCGAGCCGCGCACCGTCGCACCGGCCCCGACGCGCGCGCCGGTGAGCACGACGCTGCGCTCGACGGTCGCACGCTCTCCGATCGTGCAGCCCTGTCCGAGGCATGCGTACGGTCCGAGCACGGCGCCGCGTCCGACCGGCGCGTGGCTCAGCAACGTCGGCGCGACGATGCGAGTGCCGTCCGGTAGCGTCTTGTCCTCGCGCATCAGGGTGCCCTCCACGCTGACGTCGGCCCGCCCGTCCAGCACGTCGACATGGGCCTGCAGGTACCGGTCGCGCGCGCCGATGTCGATCCAGTACGCATCCGAGCGCATCGCGTAGAAGGGCTCGCCGTCGGCGAGCAGCGCGGGGAAGACCGGATCCGGAGGGTGCTCGAGCTCGACCTTCCTCCCAGGAGGGACGCGCGCGATGATCCGCGGCTCGATCGCGTAGATGCCGGCGTTGATCCAGTCCCCCGGCCTCGGCTCGCCCTTCACGTTCTGCACGAATGCAAGAACTCGATCGTCTTCGTCGGTCTGGACCACGCCGTAGCCACCGGAATCCGGCACGTACGACAGCGCCATCGTGATCGCCGCTTCCTTGTCACGGTGCTGCTTCAAGAGCACGGAGATATCGATGTCGGTGAGCACGTCGCCGTTGAATACCAGGGTGGTGCCGTCGAGCTCGTCGAGCTTGGTCCGTAGCGCGCCCGCGGTTCCCAGCGGCTCGTCCTCGGTGGATATCTCGAGCCGCACGCCGTACCGCGTCATGCGCTGCGCGAACGGGCCGAAGTCCTCGGCGAGGTATCCCGTCAAGAGGACCGCATCGTCGACGCCGTGGCGCGCCAGCAGCCGGATCTGGTGCTCGAGGAACGGGACGTTCCCGATCGGTAGCAACGCCTTGGGGATCCGATCGGTGATGGGTCGCAGACGCGTGGCGAAGCCGCCGGCCAGGATCAACGCCTTCATCGCGCGTTCAAGGGAGCGCCTCGAGGATCTCCGGGAGCGCGCGCGCGAGCGCATCGTCCCAGGACGGCAGCGGGTCGAACCCCGCCGCGCGCCACGCCTTCCCCTCCAACGGCGCGAACGGCGGCCGCATCGCCGGACGGACCGGCGCGTTCGCCGTCGCTACCGGCCGGACGAGCGCGTCGATACCCGCGCGCTCGACCGCTGCGCGCGCCAGCTGGTAGCGCGACACCTCCCCCTCGTTGACCACGTGGAGCACGCCGGTCGTCGGCTCGGCCACCAATCGCGCCAGCGCGTCCGCGAAATCGGCGACCGTCGTCGGAGATCCGGTCTGATCGTCGACCACATCGATCGGTCCCCGTCGCGCGGCACGCAGGATGCTCGTCACGAAGTTGCGGGCGAGGTCGCCGCGCGCGGTGTACGCGCCGTAGAGCCACGCGCTGCGAGCGATCGCGCACCGAGCGGTTTGGCCGAGCGCGATCCGCTCGGCTTCGAGCTTGGTTCGGCCGTACACCTGCAGCGGGGACGGCTCGTCGGTTTCGACGTAGGCCCTCCCGAGCTCGCCGTCGAACACGTAGTCGGTGCTGACCACCACCAGGAACGAACGCCCGGCGGCGCGCGCCACGTTCGTGGTCCCGATCACGTTGAACCGGCGCGCGCGATCGGGATCGCGTTCGCACGCGTCGACGTCGGTCCACGCCGCCGCATGGATGATCGCGTCGGGGCTCGCGGACCGGAAGACACCCTCGACGGCGACCGCGTCGGTGACGTCGAGCGCCGCCCTGGTCAAAAGGATCGGATCGAACGCGGCCAGCGAGCGGGCGAGCTCGCGTCCGAGCTGCCCACCGGCGCCGGTCACGATGATGCGCATGGCTTCATCCTAATATGGAGGAAAGGCGCGTCCCGGATGCCTACGCCGGTAGCTTGCGGCACTTCGCGTCGGGCGACGACGCCGGCGTGCTGGGCGTCGGAGACGAGGTGTCGAGCACATCCCTGCCGATGGTCACGACCACATCGGCGGGGAGGAAGTCGCTGGTCAGTTGCAGGCGCGCGCCCTTGAAGAACTGCTTCACGAGCTCGGCCTTCAACGCGTCGTTCTCGTTGAACAGGATGACGGTTCGCTTCACGTTGTCCACGTTCCCCGGGGTCAGGACCCGGAACCCCCTCTTCGACAGCCGCGCCGAGTGTCTGGCCGCCAGACCGTCCCGCGAGGTCCCGTTCAGCACCTGGATGGACACGTCCTTCTTCCTGGGCACCGATTGCGACGTCAGCCCGACGGGCGGCGGCGCCGCGTCCCGGCGGAGTGCATCGAAGAGCGCGCTCATCTGACCTTCGAGGGGGATCAGGTACGAGATGCCGCCGATGAACGCCGAGTAGTTCGGAACGATGCGGAAGTCGAGCTTCCGTGGGTCCGACGATGCCAGCCTCGCGGCGACCGCGCGCGCGCGATCGAAGGTCACGCCGCCGACGAAGTCCCGGTCGTAGGCCACGTTGTCGCCGATCTCGCCGGCGATCCGCACGACGCGGTCCCACCGGAAGGCGATGCTCGGGCCGACGCTGCCGGCCAGCGCGCGCAGGAAGCCCTGCTGGCGATTGATCCGGCCGATGTCGGCCGTGGGGTCGAACTGGCGCGCGCGCACATAGGCAAGCGCCTGGTCCCCGTTGAGAACCCAGCATCCGGGTCGGGGGATGTCCAGCTTCGCCTTGTCGTCGTGGATCTCCCTGCTCACGCGGATGGGCACGCCGCCGACGGCGTTGACGATGCCGCGGAACCCGAAGAAGTTGATGTCCACCACGTGGTTGATCTCGAGCCCGGTGAACTGCTCGACCGTCTTGATCAGCAACTTCCGGGCCGCAGAACGATCCTCGCCGTAGGCGTAGGCTGCATTGATCTTCGTGGTCCCGTGCTCGGGGATCTCGACACGCAGGTCACGGGGGATGCTCACCAGGGTCGACTTCTTCCCCTCCCCTCCGACGTGGAGCAACTGGATCACGTCCGCACGCCGTCCGCCGGGGCCGCCCAGGCCCTGCGCCCTGTCCTTCCTGGTCACGCCTTCGCGGGAGTCGCTGCCGATCACCAGGATGTTGAACGGCTCGCCGGGGGCCGCATCCGCGAGATCCCCGAGTCTCTCGTCCACGCCTTTCCCGATCTCGTGCTTCACGCGCCAGTAGACGTATCCGCCGCCGCCGATGGCCAGGACGGCGAACACGAGCAGCGCGATAAGCCCCATCCGTCCGACACGGCGCGCGCGCGGGTGCTTCGGCGATCGGGGAACCTCGAGGTTCTTGAGGCCTTCGTACATGAGAGTGTCGGCAGTGTACCCAGGCTGGAACCCTTCGGCTGGAACTCCTTCCCTCAAACCAGCTCGTGGTAGATCGCGTCCATCTGGGCAGCCAGGCGGGGCCACGAGTAGCGTTCTTCGGCTTCGGCGCGCGCACGAGCGCCCGCCCGACGCACCTGGTCGCGGTCCGTGTCCAGCGCATCCAGGAGTGTCCCGAGTTCTGAGAGGGCCATTCGTACATCCGTGGGCTCGATCAACCATCCGATCCCGGGCGTGATGCCTTCGCGCGCGCCCCCCGTCGCCAGCCCGATCACCGGCGTGCCGCACGCGAACGATTCGATCCACGTGGTGGCGTATGGCTCCCAGAGGGACAGCATGCAGAAGACGTCTGCGCGCGCATACGCCTTGGCAAGCTGCGCGCGCGGGACGGCGCCGGCGAAGGTGACTCGCTCACCCAAGGGTTGCGCGCGCTCGCGGCAGTACCGCTCGTACCACTCGTCGGCGCCGGCGGCGGAGCCGTACACGGTCAAGCGCGCGCGCGTCTCCGCGAGCGCCTCGATCACCAGGTGCAATCCCTTCCAGGGGGTGATCCGGCCGGTGTAGATGACCTCGAGCGGTCCGGTGGTCGGCGGCTCGTCCAGCGGCCGGAACAGATCCAGGTCGATCCCCTGCGGTATGACGCGGCGGACGCGATCGGCGACCCCCCCAGGGATGGCGTCGGCGCTCAGGCCTGTCGCGAGCACGATCCGTCGCGCGGCCCGCATCGCCCGATGCGCGAGCGCCTTGGCGGTCGGGGTCGACCCGAAGAGCCCCTCGTTCAGCAGGCTCACCGCGAGCTTCCTCGGCCCCTGGCGCGTCAGGGTCTGCACCGGCTTCACCGGGAGCGCGCGCAACACCTCGTTCGCGAAGCGCCGCGGCGTCGGAACCGCTCCCCCGTTCAACGGCCCGAGGACGTAGGGAACCGCTCGGGTCGCGAGCGCGCGCGCGCCGAGCCACCCTGCCGGCTCGAGCGAATGAACGATGTCGGGACCGACGTCGGCGATCAGACGGGCGCGCGCGCGACGCACCTGGACGACGTAGTCGGTCAGCGTGCCGAGGCGTGCGACCCTCGAGCGAGGGATGCGGATCGGATGCAGGTTCTCGACCGGCGGCGCGACCCCACCTTGGTGACCGCGGTCGTAGTGGGGGCCGTAGACGACCACGTGAACCTCATGGAGACGTGCGAGGTGGGACACCCATCCGAACCCGACCGCGGCGTTGGAGCCCTCGAGCGCGTTACAGGTCGGGCTTTCGATCAGGATGCGCACGAGGCGAGGCTAGCAGCAGGCCTCACTCACCCTGAGCCGCACGGCGTTGCAGGATCGCTTCCTTCCGCGCGAGCCGGTGCTGGCGGCGGATCTTCGCCTCTTCCATCCGCCGCTGCTCCTCGGGCGTCTCGGGGGTGAGCGGGGGAACCGTACGTGGCTTCCCGCCGGCATCGAGCGCGACGAACACCGTGTACGCGCTCGACACGTGGCGTCGATCGCCGGTCCGTGGGTTCTCAGCCTCGACCCGCACCCCCACCTCCATCGACGTGCGGCCGACGTCGTTGACCTGCGCGTAAAGCGTGACGACCTCGCCGAGGAAGACCGGCTCGATGAAGCTCATCTCGTCCATGCTGGCGGTGACCACCCGTCCGCCCGAGTGCCGAACGGCCGCGATCCCCGCGGCGGTATCGACCAATCGCATGATCGCGCCGCCGTGCACATTGCCGGACAGGTTCGCGTCGGCGACGTCCATCTGCTGCGACAGCACCGTGGCCGACCGGGACGGCGTCTTGGGGAGGTCGGGGTCCGCAGGCTCGCTCATACCTGCACTCCACGAGCGGCGGCGATCAGGTCGGCGACCTGATCCACGACCGCGGTCAGGTCGTAGTCCTTGGGTGTGAAGACCCTTGCGACACCGGCGGCTTCCAGCGCGCGCGCATCGGCATCTGGGATGATGCCACCGACGAGCACGGGCACGTCGGCCGGATCGACACCGCGCTCCTTCATCTTGGCGAGCACGTCCGGGATCAGTTTCGAGTGCCCGCCGGAGAGCACCGACAACCCGACCACGTGCACGTCCTCGTCCGCCGCGGCCTGCGCGATCGCTTCGGGCGTAAGCCTGATCCCCGAGTAGATCACCTCGTAACCCACGTCCCGCGCGCGCACCGCGACTTGTTCGGCCCCGTTGGAATGACCGTCGAGGCCGGGCTTGCCGACCAGCATCCTGAGCTTCTTGACCCCCAGCGCGCGCGCGACGGCCGCGACCTTCTGACGCGCCGAGGCCAGGGATCCGTGCGCGTCCTTCGCGAGCGCATGCGGCGTCACCCCGGTCGGCGCCCGGTACTCGCCGAAGACGTCTCGCAATGCCCCCGCCCACTCTCCGGTCGTCACACCGACGCGCGCGCACTCGATCGAAAACGGCACCAGGTTCTCGTCGCCGGCGGCAGCCGTCCGCAGCGCATCCAGCGCCCGCGTCACCGTGGCCTCATCGCGACGCGACCGATGCTCCTCGAGCGCATCGAGCTGCCGTTGCTCGGCCTCGGGATCCTGATACTGCACGAGCATCTCGTCGGTGAACGGAGAGCCCTCGGACTCGGTGTAGCTGTTCACGCCCACGACGGCGATCTCGCCGGACTCGATGGCGCGCTGGCGCCTGGCGAGCGACGCCACCAACTCCTGCTTCATGTAGTCGATCGCCTCGACCGAGCCACCCATGTCGAGCACCTTCTGCAGCTCGTCCCACGCCACTTCCGCGATCTCGCGCGTCTTGGCTTCGATGACGTGCGAGCCGTTCAGCACGTCGTCGTATTCCAGCAGGTCGGTCTCGTAGGCCAGGATCTGCTGGAGTCGCAGCGACCACTGCTGGTCGAACGGCCGCGGCAGACCGAGTGCCTCGTTCCACGCCGGGAGCTGCACGGCGCGCGCACGCGCATCCTTCGACGCGGTCACCGCGAGCGCCTCCAGCAGGATGCGATACACGTTGTTCTCGGGTTGCAGAGCGGTGAGCCCGAGAGAGTTCACCTGCACCCCGTAGCGGAAGCGGCGGTACGTGCGGTCGCTGACGTTGTAGCGCTCGCGCGCGATCCGATCCCACAGCTCGGTGAAGGCCCGCATCTTGCACGTCTCTTCGATGAAGCGTATGCCGGCGTTACAGAAGAACGAGATCCGCCCGAACACGCGCCCGAAGTCCGGCTCGGGGATGCGGCCGGTCTCGCGCACCGCGTCCAGCACCGCGATCGCGTTGGCCAAGGTGAACGCGACCTCCTGATGGGGCTCGGCGCCCGCTTCCTGGAGGTGGTACGAGCACACGTTGATCGGGTTCCACTTCGGGATCTCGGCCGCGCAATAGGTCACCATGTCGGTGATCAGACGCATCGAAGGCTGCGGCGGGAAGATGTAGGTCCCGCGGGACAGGTACTCCTTCAGGATGTCGTTCTGCGTCGTTCCGGTCAGCTCCCCGCGATCGGCCCCCTGTTCCTCGGCCACCGACACGTACAGCGCCAGCAGCCACATCGCCGTCGCGTTGATCGTCATCGAGGTGTTCATCTTCTCGAGGGGGATACCGTCGAACAGGGCCCGCATGTCGGCGATCGAGGTGATCGGCACGCCCACCTTGCCCACCTCGCCCGTCGCCATCACGTGGCCGGGGTCGTAGCCGCACTGGGTCGGGAGGTCGAAGGCAACCGACAATCCCGTCTGACCCTTGGCGAGGTTGGCCTTGTACAGCTGGTTCGATCCGCGGGCCGAGGTGTGCCCAGCGTAGGTGCGGAAGAGCCAGGGCTTGTCCCGCTCGTGGTTCACGCTCATAGCTCACATTCTTGCCGTCGATGTCCGCGCGCGCGAATCCTCGACGTCGGCGGCTGCCGAGTGGTCAGATGATCAGCTCGCCCAGGATGCTCGCCGGGTCATCGACGAACTCCAGGCGCTCGTCCACCTTCGTGACCCTCATCACACGCTGCACCTGTTCGGGCCCCCGCACGAACAGGAGCCGTCGTCCGGCTTCCCGAGCGCGCCGGTCAACGGCCAGCAGCGTGCGCAAACCGCTGGAGTCCATGAAGCGCAGCGCGCGGAGATCGATGACCAACACGGCGGGCTCATCCTCTTCGATCGTCCGAACCTCCGACTCCATGCGAGGAGCCTCGGCTAGGTCGAGCTCTCCGTCGAGCGCGAGGAGGGCCCCGTCGGCCCGCTTCTCGACATGCACCTCTAGACTCATCGTCTGCTCCTCGGGGATACGCGCGCGACCAGGATCGCACGATCGTCCTGCGGGCCTTCATCGGCTACCGACTTCTCGATGCGATCCGCGATCGTGGCAGCATCGGCGCCGGCAGCCGACCGCACGGCCTCGCGTAGATCCGCCTCCGGCTCGGGGCCACGTTCGTTCAACAGTCCGTCGGTATAGAACACGATCGCCTCACCCTCGCTCAGTTCCACTACCGTATCCCTCAGACGCGGCTCGGGGAAAACCCCGAGGAGGGTCCCGGTATCGCCCGTGTCGCTCGCGCTGCCGTCGCAACGCACGACCAGGGGCGGTGGATGTCCGCCGCAAGCAACCGTCACCCGCGCGCCGTCCTCGAAGCGCTCGATGCGGCCCAACGCCACCGTCGAGAACCGGTCGTCCCCCTGGAGAAGGATCGCTTCGTTCAGGCGCCCCAGGATGCGCGCCGGCGAAGATTCTCGCATCGCGGCCGCGCGGATCGAATGGCGAGCGAGACCGGTCAGCGCCGCCGCCTCGGTCCCCTTGCCGCACACGTCGCCGACGACGAGGAACCAGCCGAACTCCGTCGCGAAAACGTCGTAGAAGTCGCCGCCGACCAGATCCTCACGGCCCCACGGCTGGAAACGGGTCGCCACCTCGATGCCGGGGATGGAGGGGATCACCGTCGGGAGCAGACTCCGCTGCAGCGTCCGGGCCGCCTCGGTTCGCTCTTGGTACAGCCGCACGTTCTCGTAGGCGGTGCCGGCACGTCCGGCCAACTGTTCTGCGACGGTCAGGTCCTCTTTCGTGTAGCGACGGTCGGCTCGAACCGACCCGAGCGTGACCGCGCCGACCCGTCCCTTCCGGGTGGGGATGGCGACGATCATGATCGAGCGGACCCGGAGCCCGCGAAGCAACGCCGCGTGGGCTCGATCCCTCGAGGCCTTGTCCATCACCTCGTCGTCGACATCGGGATAGAACTCGCTGACGCCGGTCCGCAGGACGGCGGCGACGCCGTGCGGGGCGGCCGGATCCGGCTGACTCAGGTGCCACAGGTTCTCGGCGAGCGCAGCGTCCGCGGGAGGGGCATGGGCCACCGCGACGGTCCGCAGCGTGCCGGTCTCGCCCGCGATATGCACCGTGCAGAAATCGGCCAGCGCAGGGATGGTCGAGCCGGCCAGCTCCGAGAACGTCTTGTCGAAGTCCAGCGATGCACCACTGATGATCTCGTTCGCCGACGCGAGGAAGGTGATCCGCCGATGCGCGTCGTCGGATTGGACGCGCCCGCTGCGCTCCCGCGAGAGCGCTTGGGCGAGGATCAGCCCCACTGCGGTGAAGACCGCCAGCGCGATCGCGTCTTCCACCAGGCCTGGGCCCGTCCCCTTCCGCAGAGGCGAGAAGAACCAGACCAGGGTCCCGGCGGCAGCGACGGTCGTCATCGCGCCGACCATGAAACCTGCCACGACGGTGGCGAGGATCACCACGATCAGATGGAGGAGCGCGGCCAGGCGGAACTGCTGCAGGACGGTGCTCTCCATCACGCCGATGGTCGTCGCGGCGATCCCAACGGCGGCGATCACGACTCCGGCGGCCAGGCGGAGCAGGCGTCCGGTTCCGCGCGACAGCGGCTCCTCGGGCAGCAGCGGCTGGACTGCCCGCGGAGTGGCTGCCTCTGTCCGGCCCTCGGTCATCCACATGCATGGTACCCGAGCGCGGTTCATCGCCGTCCGCCGGGTTCGAGGCCGCACCATGCGCTGGCTATACTCGCCCCGAAATATCCTTCCAGGAGGGTCCCTCATGACGATCTCAACCGTCGGCGTCCTAGGCTGCGGCACGATGGGCTCGGGCATAAGCGAAGTCTGCGCGCGCAACGGATACCGTGTGGTGTTCCGCGAGCTGGACGATGCACAGGTGCAGTCCGGGCTCGGCCGGATCACGCAGTCGCTGGATCGCGCCGTCGAGCGCAACAAGCTATCCGCCGAGGAACGGGACGCGGCGCTGGGTCGTATCGCGGGCACGACCGCGCTCGAGGACCTGAAGGAATGCGACATCGTCATCGAGGCTATCCCCGAGCACCTCGACCTCAAGCAGGCTGCGTTCGGCGAGCTCGACGAGCTGCTCCCCGACCACGCGATCCTGGCGACCAACACCTCCTCCTTGCCGGTGATCGAGATGGCCGTAAGGACCAACCGCCCCGCGCGAGTGCTGGGCATCCACTTCTTCAATCCCGCCCCGGTCATGGGCCTGGTCGAGCTGGTCAGGACCGTGGTCACCGACGACGCGGCCCTGTCGGACGCGCAAGGCTTCGTGGAGTCTCTGGGTAAGTCCCCGGTCGTATGTCAGGACCGAGCCGGTTTCATCGCGAACCTTCTGCTGTTCCCCTACCTCAACAACGCAGTACGGATGCTCGAGTCGGGCTTCGCCGCGCGCGAGGACATCGACGCGGCGATGCAGTTCGGCTGCGGGCACCCGATGGGGCCGCTCGCGCTCGTGGACCTGATCGGGCTCGACACGACCTACGAGATCCTCGATGCGATGTACCGCCAGTTCCGCGAGACCATGTACGCGCCGGCGCCGTTGATCAAGCAGCTCGTCACCGCAGGATTCCTTGGGCGCAAGACCGCGCGCGGCTTCTACGAATACGAGGAAGCCGGCGCGTCACGGATCAAGGAGACCGGTCACCACACGCACCAGGTCCCGGACACGGCCGCGGCGTTCATCAAGAAGATCGGCGTGCTCGGGTCGGGCACGATGGCCAACGGGATCGCCGAGGTCGCCGCGAAGGCGGGCTACACGGTCGTGCTGCGCGCGCGCCGGCCACAGGCCGCCGCCGAGTCGGCCGCGGCGATCGAGAAGTCGCTCGCGCGCGCGGTCTCCAAGGGCAAGATGACCGAGGAGGACCTCGAGCAGACGCGCGTCCGGATCACGACCACGACCGAGATGGAGGCCTTCGCCGACTGCGACATCGTGATCGAAGCGATCGCCGAGGAGCTCGACGTCAAGGTCGAGCACTTCCAGCAGCTCGACGAGATCCTGCCGAGGCACGCGATCCTTGCGTCCACGACCTCGTCGTTGCCGGTCGTCGCGCTCGCGGCAGCGACGTCGCGGCCCGAACAGGTCGTCGGGATGCACTTCTTCAACCCGGCGCCGGTGATGCGGCTGGTCGAGGTCGTTCGGACCGTGCGTACGTCTGAGGAGACCACCGACGCCACGTTCGCGCTCGCCAAGAAGCTGCGCAAGCATCCGGTGCTGTGCCCGGACCGAGCCGGCTTCATCGTGAACGCCCTGCTGTTCCCGTATATCAATGACGCGATCAAGATGCTCGAGCAGGGGTACGCGTCGGCCGAGGACATCGACACGGCGATGAAGCTCGGCTGCGGGCACCCGATGGGGCCGTTCGCTCTGGCCGACATCGTCGGGCTCGATGTGACCTATCAGATCATCCAGACGCTGTACCGCGAGTTCCGCGACCCGTACTACGCGCCGGCGCCGATGCTCGAGCACCTCGTGCACGCCGGCTACCTCGGCCGTAAGTCCGGCCGCGGGTTCTCTACCTACTAGGAGGCACCATGGGCACCGAGATCTTCTCGTTGGAGGGCAAGGCCGCGCTGGTAACCGGCGCCTCGCGCGGGATCGGCGCCGCGATCGCGATGGCCTACGCCGAGGCCGGCGCCGACGTTGCGCTCGCGGCGCGCTCGGCCGATGACATCGAGGCGCTGGCGGGCAAGATCGAGGCGCTGGGTCGCAAGGCGGTCGCGATCCCGACCGACGTGACCGAGGTGGACCAGATCGACGCGTGCGTCGCGCGGGCGATCGAGGCGCTCGGCGGGCTCGACATCGTGGTGAATAACGCGGGCGGGAGCAGGTTCATGGCGCCGGCGGTGGACACCAGGCGCGACGGCTGGACCAAGGCGATCAAGCTGAACCTGGATCAGGTGTTCTACTTCTGCCAGACGGCCGGCAAGCACATGCTCGAGCGCGGCCGTGGCTCGGTCATCAACATGAGCTCGGTCGCCGGCGTGTCGGCGGCGCCGACGCTGTCCTACTACAGCGCGGCGAAGCACGGCGTGATCGGGTTGACCAAGACGCTCGCCGTTGAATGGGGAAGCTCGAACGTGCGCTGCAACGCGATCTGCCCGGGCTGGGTGAAGACCGACCTCAACAAGGCGATCTGGTCCAACGACGAGATGGCGGCCCAGTTCGTGAAGGACCAGCCGATCAAGCGCTGGGGTGAGGTCGAAGACATCGCCGGGGCCGCGGTGTGGCTCGCCTCGGACGCCAGCGCCTACGTGACCGGCACCGCGATCGTGATCGACGGCGGTCAGACCACGACGTGAGCCCGCGGCGCAACCGGCCGAGGCCGGAAGACGAACCCGAGCCCCTTCGCATCCCCGATCTGGTCACCGCCGCGCCGGCGGGGTGGCAGGCGCGCACCTCGACCAAGAAAGGCCCGTACATCTGCCCCGGCTGCAACCAGACCTTCGACGGGACCAAACAGCACGTCGTCGCGTGGCCGACGGACGCCTATGGGGGCGAGCGGCGTCACTGGCACACACCATGTTTCGAGCGCTGGGCGCGCGATCGTTGACGCCCAAAAGTGTTCTTACTTCGTCGAGTGTTCAGACCGATCGGACCGTGATCGAGCGACGGAGGTGTGTCGCCGCCATGGGGACGCGGGACTCGACTACACCGATGCCCTCACGGTTGCGATCACCGAGCGCTTGGATGAGAGCATCGTGGCGACCTTGGATCGTCGCCATTTCCAGGTGGTTCGGCCGAACCACACTCCGGCGTTCGAGCTGGTGCCGTAGCCCGCTCAGCTCGGGAAGTCCTGCACCTCGCCGGTCGGCTCGAAGTCATCGTCGGAGGGCTCGCCGAACTCGATGGCTTCGAACGATGTCTCTTGGCCTTGGAAGCTCGCCGACCAACGCAGGAGCAGCCCGAGCTCGGCGTCGACGCAGGCCTGCGCCGTCCCGGTGAAGGTCCACGACGCGCACTGTGCGCTGCGCCCTGCGATCGTGGCATCGCCGGTCGAAGCGAACCCCGGAAGATCGTCGGCCTCTGCGATCGCATCGCGGAAGGCGAACAGCGGAGCGAGGAACGCGGCGGCTGGGATCTGACCTTCGTCCGGGAAGCGGACGCACTGATCGCCCGAGCACGAGATCGATCCGGAGCCATCCCCGGGGTCGATGATCAGCGTTCCCGAGCCACCGGCGGTGAAGCGGTACGAGGAGCGCGGTGGGTCCTGAGCCCAGGTGATCTCGGCGTCCTCAGCCTGTCCCGTGCTGGATATCCGGTACGTGATCTCGAAAGGAGCGTCCGAGAATCCCTCGCGGAGGCTCTCGAGGAAGGCGGCGGCCTCCGCGCCTGTCGTCGGAGGAGGAGTCGGTTCGTCTCCGTCGCTCTGCCCGGCGGGGTTGCTCGAGCTACATGCCCCCAGGATCAAGAGGGCTAGGACAGTGACGAGGGATCTGATCATCGCTGCTTCTTACACCGGGCCCTTCGGCCGGTCAACCGAGGGTCATACCGTCAAAGTGACGGCCGCATCGTCGCCCACGATCGTGACGTCTTGCTGGGTGGTCTCGACCCCGGCCGCGCGCGCCTCGAGCCGCCAGGTCCCATCGGCGACATGGAACGTGAACGCGCCGTCGTCGGCGGTGTAGATCTCGGCGACGAACTGCCCCGAGGGGCCGATGCAGCGCACGTACGCGCCACCGAGGGGCTCGCCTTGTTTGGTCACGGTGCCGGAGATCGCTGGCATCTAGTCCTCCTGTTCGTCGGGGTTGCCGAGGTGCAGATAGCGCAACGTCCACAGCCGATCGCAGGTTCTGCAGTGGTACGTCCGCTCCTCGGCGGCCGGGCGGATGTCTTGCTCGCCGCAGTACGGGCAGTAGAACGGCTGGGCGTGCGCGGTGGTCATCGCCGCCCCGGCGCGGCGAAGGCCGCGAGCTGCTCGTCGGACAGGCCGCTCACGTATTCGCGGAACGAGCCGTGCCCGTCGCGCCGTCCGAGGTACCGCCGCAGCAGCGCCTCGACGTAGTCGGCTAGGTCCTCGCCGTAGACGCGCACGCCCTTCACCTTGCGCCCGAACCCGGCGTCGTCGCCGAGCCCGCCGCCGAGGTGGACGAGGAACCCGTCGGATTTCGTGCCGTCGGCGCGCGGCAGCGTGCACCCCATCAGCCCGATGTCGGCGATCTGGAACCGCGCGCACGAGTTCGGGCAGCCGTTCACGTTGATGCGGATCTCCTCGTCGAACCCCGGGAGGCGCTCCTCGAGCTCCTGGTAGAGCCATTGCGCGCGCGCCTTCGTCTCGGCCAGCGCGAGCTTGCAGAATTCGATACCGGTGCACGCCATGGTGGAACGCCGGAACACCGACGCCTGCACGCGAAGGTCTTCGTCCTCGAGCCCGGCCACCAGATCGGGTACGGCCTCGACCGGGACGTCGCAGATGACCATCTTCTGCTGGGTGGTCGTGCGCACCCGTCCCGACCCGTAGCCCTCGGCGAGATCGGCCACGCGGCGGAGTTGGTGACCCGCAATGCGGCCGGCGCGCGGCGCGAAGCCCACGTAGCGCAGCCCGTCGCGCTGCTCGAACACGCCGACGTGATCGCGCTGGGTCGTGGACGACGGCGGCGGCGGATCCCCGTCAGGGAGCCCATAGCCCAGGTACTCGCGCTCCATCACCTCGCGGAAGCGCTCGGGTCCCCAGTCGGCCATCAGGAACTTCAGGCGCGCGCGATTGCGGACGCGCCGGTAGCCGTAGTCGCGGAACGTCGAGGTAACGGCGGCCCACACGTCTGGCACCTGGTCAGGCTCGACAAAGGCGCCGAGGCGTCTGGCGAGGTGAGGGTTGGGTCCGAGGCCCCCGCCCACCCATAGGTCGAATCCGCGCACGCCGTCGCGCACCACGCCGACGAACGACACGTCGTTGATCTCGTGCTGCGCGCACTGCTGGGCACAACCCGCGATCGAGGTCTTGAACTTCCGCGGCAGATTCGAGAACGCGGGATCGCCGACGAACCGGCGGTGGGTCTCCAACAGGTAGGGCGTCGCGTCGATCACCTCGTGCGCGTCGATGCCGGCCAGCGGGCAGCCGATCATGTTGCGGGGGGTGTCACCGCAAGCTTCGGCCGTCGTCAGATCCACGCGCTCGAGCTCCTCCCAGATCCGAGGCATGTCCTCGATCCGGATCCAGTGCAGCTGCACGTTCTGCCGGTCGGTGATGTCGGCGACGTCGCGACCGAACCGCTCCGAGACCCATGCGATCGCGCGCGTCTGCTCGGCGTTCAGAACGCCCCCGGCGATCCGGATCCGCAGCATGAAGAACTCGTCCTCGAGCTCCTCGGGCTCGGCCGAGCCGGTCTTGCCTGCCGGCACGCCCTGCTTGCGTTGCGTGTACAGACCCCACCAGCGGAAGCGGTTGCGCAGGTCGACCTTGTCGATCGAGTGGAACCCCTGCTTGGCGTAGATGGACTCGATGCGCGCACGCACGTTTAACCCGTCGTCGTCTCGCTTGGCGCGCTCGGCCGCGTTGAGCGGTTCCATGTAGCCGAGGGCCCACTGGCCCTGCCCGCGCTTGTCGGCTCGCGTGCGCTTGATGCCCTCCGCGCGCGGGCGGCGAGTCGGCGGCGCCTCTATCGGTGCGTCCCGGTCACCCATCGGGTCTCCTCCTCGAGGCGTTCCGAGCGCGTCTCGGAGTGCATGCCGCACTCCTTCTCCTCGTCGGGCTCCCACCACCAGCGGCCGGCGCGCTCGGGTTCGCCGGGGGCGACGGCGCGCGTGCACGGCGCGCATCCGATCGAGCCGAAGCCGCGCTCGTACAACGTGTTGTAGGGCACCTTGTTGGCGTGGATGTAGTCCCAGACCTGCTCGCGGCTCCAGTCGGCGATCGGGCTGAGCTTGATCACGTCGCCGTGCTGATCGTCGACCGCGACCTTGGACGTGGCCGCGCGAGAGCCGTTCTGCCCGCGACGCAACCCCGTGATCCACGCGTCGAAGTGCGTGAGGGCCTTGTCGAGCGGGAAGCCTTTGCGCACCCGGCAACACAGTTGGCGAAGAGCCGGGTCGTTGAAGAACAGGTTCATGCCGTGGCGCTCGACCATCGCCTCGACGTGGGGGGTCTCGGGGAACACCACCTCGACCACCACGCCGTAGCGGCCGCGGATCTGGTCGATCAAGGTATAGGTCTCGTTCGGCAGGCGGCCGGTGTCGATGGTGACGATGCGAAGGTCGGGCTGCACGCGATGGGCCATGTCCAGTAGCACCATGCCCTCGGCCTGGAACGCGGTGACGAGCGCGATGCGGGGGTGGAAGCGCTCGAAGCCCCAGCGCAGAACGGCCTCCGCCGGCGCATCCTCTAGGCCGTCGAGCGCGCCCGCGCGCACCTCTCGGACGGCGTGATCCAGGCTCATCACCACGTGGAAACCCTTCTTGACCAGGTATCGCTAAGGTTTCCACTATTGAAACGTTGAAAACCTACCCTGTCAAGTCCTACTGATCGAATCGCCGGGTTACGAACTTCGGAGGGGTGAACCCGAGGAAGAGCAGCGGGGCCGAGGCCAAGGCCAAGTACCGGACGATGTCCAGGAAGGTCTTGATCGTCTCCGCCGAGGGGTCGCCGAACAGGAGCCGCGGTAACAGGCCGACGACCAGGAAGATCAAGAAGAAACCGAGGCTGATCGAGATCATCCGGAACCGGGCGAGCCCGCGGACCCGCAGTCCATAGACCAGGAAGGCGACCCACAGAAGTCCGAAGGCGACGGCAAGGATGATCAGCAAGATCCCCACCCACGTCAGGTATGCGATCGGATTGGAGATGCCGGGGATCGGGACCAGCTCGAAGGTTTCCGGATCGAAGCGGAAGTCCGGCTTCTCGATGATGGTCATCACAACAGAGAACAGGATCGTGACGAGCGTTAGCGCGTGGACCCATTTCGGGAACGGTAGGAAGTCGGAAAGGAACAAGATGAACCCATAGATGGCGGCGAACAACAGGATCGTCGTGATGATACTGATCCAGCGCGGCTGCTCCCCGGAGTCGTAGATCGTCGAACTGATAGCGCTCACCAGCGACTGGATCCCGAAGAGCACGGTGGCGAACGCGATATGGGCATGCCGAACCGTTCGATTCTTGAGCCACCCCTGGAGCGACCGCCCTCCCACTGCCAGGAAAAGGGCCGCCTGGATGTAGCTGAGGATCAGATCGCTCGTCATGCGCTCGCGCCTCCGTTCGCACCGGTTGGCTTCGTGCCGAAGAAGTCGCCGAACGACTCAGCGGGATCCGCGGAACCCTTCGCCTCGCCACCGAAGAGTCGCTTCAACCAACGGCGGAGCTTGGCGACGATGCCTTCCTTCGTCATCGGTCCCGCCCGAAGAACTCGCGGAACTTCTCCTCTGAGCGCACCGGCGTCCCGGTGAGCACCCCCGCCACCCCCGCGAACTTCCCGACGACACGGAACCCTCCCTCGTCGATGACGAACTCGACCAAGCTCTTCACGTGATCGCTCTCGCGCATCTTGATCACACCCAGCGCGCGCCGGATCTCGCTCTCGAGCTCCGCGTACCGCAGCAGGACGACGTTGTCCATCAGGAACGACAAGCCGCGGGCCAGCTCGAACGTCGGCCCGAAGAACGCCGCGGTCTCGTTCGTGATCACGGTCGTCGCGCCGGCCGCGCGCAACGTTGCGAGGAGCGTCCACAGGAAGTCGGGCAAGCGGGTCGTCCCCTGCGCCGCGTGCTCGAGCTCGGCGATACTCTCGATGACCACGCGCTTCGGCTCCCGACGCTGGATCGCGCGCCGGACCTCGGCGGCCACGGCGTCGAGCCCCACCTCGACCGGGTTGAAGTGAAGCACTTCGAGCAAGCCTCCGCGACCTTCGAGATCGCGCCTCAGGCTCCGAGCGCGCGCGATCAGTTGGCGCTCGCTCTCCTGGAACGTCAGATACAGCACTGGTTCGCCGCGATCGATGCCGTCGGCGGCGAACGACAAGCTCATCACGGTCTTCCCTGCTCCCGAGGGGCCGGCGATAAGGGTCACATCCCCGGCCGGTATACCGCCGTCCATCATCTCGTCCAAGCCGGGTATCCCCGTGGACAGTCTCCCCTCGAGCGCGGGCCGCTCCCCCACGCGGAAGGCTTCGGCGCGCGGAGTGAGCTCGATGCCCGACGAGCCGATCCTGAACGGATGGCGGCCGCTCATGAAATCCGAGCCCCGAAGCTTCAGCACGCGCAGCCAGCGGCGGTCCCCCGCCAATTCGGTCTCGTTCGAGAGCGTCACGATCACGTCGGCGACGGCGAACTCGGGCGCCTCGCCGATCTCGTTGGGTAGGTACTCGCCGACGAAGACCAAGATCGCTTCGCTGTGCGACACCTTGCTCGCGAGGTCGTAGATGATCCTGCGGAAGTCGTCGTGGTTCGCGGCGGTGTGCAGGGCGCGCGCGCTGTCGATCACGATGACCGAAGGATGGCGGTCGAACGCCGAGCGGACCACCTCGTCCGATACGGCAGTGACGTCGTGACCCCCCGGCGTGATCGACGTGAGGTTGTTGAAGACCACGCGCTCGCCGAGCGCGCCGCGCTCGAAGAACGAGAATCCTTCGAGGTGATGGATCATCTTCTGATGGGACTCGGACTGCGTCGTGTAATAGATGCCGGGGTTCTCGGCCGTCGCGTTCGCGAAACAGATCTGCTGGGCCATGATGGTCTTGCCCGTCCCAGGCGCACCGGCAAGGACGACGAGCGAGCCGGGCACGATGCCTCCACCGAGGACCCTGTCCAACTCGACGATCCCGGTCGTCAACTTATCCATCTCGAACACTCTCCACGAGCTCGCCGACCACGCGCAAGATGTCGGTCGGACGGAACGGCTTGCCGAGCACAGCGTCCGCGCCGAGATCCATGCTGGGGTTCGCGCTGACGAGAACGATCGGGATCCGCGACGTCCCTGGATCCGAACGCAAGCGATCGATCAGCTGCGCTCCATCCATGACCGGCATCATCAGATCGGTCACGATCAGGTCCACGGCGTGGCTCTGGATCAGTTCGAGCGCCTCAGCGCCATGCGCGGCCTGGACGACGGTGTAGCCTTCGCGCTCGAAGATCACCTTGAACAGGAACAGCGCATCCGGCTCGTCGTCGACGACCAGGATGGCGACGTGGCCGCTCCCGCTCACTGAGGCTTGGCCTTGGGCAGCCTGATCTCGAAGGTCGCACCGGCCCCGGATACGTAACGGATCGAGCCGCCGAAGGCCTCGACGAACCCCTTGGCGATCGCGAGGCCGAGTCCGGTGCCTCCCGGCGGCACGTTGGCTCCGCGGTTGAACCGCTCGAACAGCGTTGGGAGTAGCCCGGCAGGCACGCCCTGGCCATCGTCACGCACTCGCATCACGATCTCGCCACCGTCCTCCGATCCGTCGATCACCACGTTGGGGCCCCCGTAACGGTACGCGTTCGTGAGCAGATTGACGAGCACCTGCTCCAACCGCAGCTCGTCCGCGCTCGCGACCAAACCGGTCCGCAACTCGATCCGGACGGGGCGCCCATCCGGAGGAGGGCTCACGGCCAGCGCCTCCTCGACCGCCTGCCGAACATCGGTCGGCGCCGGCCGAACCTCAAGGCGTCCCGTATCGAGCCTGGAAAGCTCAAGGACATCCGCGACCAGCCGAGACAGCCTCGCGGCCTGGCGCGCGATCCTTTCGAGCGCGTCGGCAGCCTCGTCCTCGGACAGCTTCCCTCGGTTGCGCACCAGGGTCTCGCTGAGTCCGAGGATCACCGCGACCGGCGTCCGAAGCTCGTGCGACACGGTCGCCACGAAGTCGGCCCGCGTCTCGTTCAGCGCCCGAAGCTTCTCGCCGATCTCTTGCTCCCGCTCGATGATGCGCGCGTTCTCGATCGCGACGGCTGCCTGCCCTGCGAGCGCGCTCGCAAGCTGCTCATCCTCGGCATCGAACGGTCCCGTGCGCTTGTTCGTCAGATACAGATGGCCGAGCACGAGATCGCGATACACCACCGGCACGCCGAGGAAGCTCGTCATCGGAGGGTGCGACGCCGGGAATCCGACGGCGGCGGGATGCGAGCACAGATCCTCGAGCCGCAACGAGGCCCCCGTCGCCACGACGGCACCGAGTACGCCTCGGCCGCTGGGGAGATCCCCGATGCGGCGAACGGTCGCCTCATCCATACCCGCATGGATGAATCGCTCGAAGGTAGTGCCGCCTGGCTCGACCACACCGATCGCCGCGTACTCCGCGTCCAGAAGCTCTGCGGCCGTCTCGACAATGGCATGCAGCAATCGCTGGACGTCCCGCAGGTCCGTGAACGTGAGCATCGCACGGCGCAGTCTCTCCTCGGAGGCCCGAGCATGCTCTTCGGCCAGCACCCGATCGGTGACGTCCTGGATCGTGCCGAACAAACGAACGGGAGTTCCCGCCGTGTCCACGACGAACTGACCTCGCGCGAGCAGGTGGGCTTGCTCCCCCGACCGCCGGACCATCCGATGTTCGAACTCGAAGGGTTGACCACTGTGGAGGGCATCCTGCATCACTCGGTCAACACGGTTCCGGTCATCGGGGTGGATCAGTTCGACGGCGCCAGCGTACGTGGGCACTACCGTTCCGGGATCGATCCCGGCCATCCTGTAGAGCTCGTCGGACCACACGATGCGGTCTGTGCCCAGATCCCATTCCCACGAGCCGACGTGGGCGATCTGTTGGGTCTCGTCCAGACGACGACGCGCTTCCGCCAGCTCGGCCCGGAGCGAGGCGAACTCGGCCTCATCATGCGCTCGTTGCCGCTCGGGGATACGCGGCAGGCCACGCGCGCGCACCCGTGGCCCAGGGCCCGGAGATCCCTCGGACATCGCTCCCTCCTCTGCAGGAGCAATCACACCAGCCCCGCCAGCCGAGCGGAATAACCAATCCGGGCTAGTCGACCGAGGCGGGAACAGCCGAGGATGTCATCCACAGGGCGAAAGGATCACTTCGCGTCGCCCCGTCCGATGGAGATGTGTGATTCGGCCTGGGCGCTCAACCTCCCCGACAGCCGCCACGCGTTCGGCCCGCCGCGCGCGCGCGCGGCCCACGCCCCGGATCGGTTCGCCTCGACGCGCCCGGCCAGCGTCCAGGGGTCGGCCGGGGTTTCGGCGGCGGCTCGAGCCTGATCCTGCCGCCATAGGTCGACGATCGCGCGGCGCGCGGCCTCCTGTTCGACGGGCTCGGGCGAGCCGGAGGTCACGCAGATCTCGGGAAGCTCAGTCACAGCGGGATATTGTCGTGCTTGCGCGGCGGAAGCGTCTCGCGCTTGGTCAGCAGCATCTCGAGCGCGTCGACGAGCCGGGGCCGCGTCTCGCGCGGATCGATCACGTCATCGACGTAGCCGCGCTCGGCCGCGCTCCAGGGGTTCGCGAACTTCTCGGCGTACTCGGCGACCAGGTCGGTGCGGCGCGCGGCCTTGTCGTCTGCATTGTCGATGTCCTTACGGTGGATGATGTTGACCGCCCCTTCGGCGCCCATGACCGCGATCTCGGCCGTGGGCCAGGCGAAGGCAACGTCCGCGCGGATCGACTTGGAGTTCATGACGACGTAGGCGCCACCATAGGCCTTGCGGGTGATCACCTGGATCTTCGGGACCGTCGCCTCGCTGAACGCGAACAGCAGCTTCGCGCCGCGGCGGATGATGCCGCCCCATTCCTGATCGGTGCCGGGGAGGAACCCCGGCACGTCGACGAACACGACCAGCGGGATGTTGAACGCATCGCAGAAGCGCACGAAGCGCGCGGCCTTCTCGGACGAGTAGACGTCGAGCACGCCGGCGAGGACCTGCGGCTGGTTCGCGACGATACCGATCGCGTGACCGTTCAGGCGCGCGAACCCTGTGAGGATGTTCATCGCGTAGTGCGGGAACACCTCGAAGAACTCGCCGTCGTCCACGACGTGGGTGATCACCTGGTGCATGTCGTAGGGCTTGTTGGATTCGTCGGGCATAAGGTCCACGAGGCCTTGCTCTTGCCGATCCGCCGGATCGGTCGAGGGGTAGAACGGCGGGTCCTCCATGTTGTTGGCGGGCAGGAACGACAGCAGGTACCGGACCATCTCGAGGCAGTGCTTCTCGTCCTCGGCGACGAAGTGCGCGATGCCCGACTTCGACGCATGCGTCATCGCTCCGCCGAGCTGTTCGAAGGTGACCTCCTCGCCGGTGACGGTCTTGATGACCTCAGGACCGGTGATGAACATGTGCGAGGACTCCTTCACCATGAAGATGAAGTCGGTCATCGCCGGCGAGTACACTGCGCCGCCCGCGCACGGTCCCATGATCACGCTGATCTGCGGCACGACGCCCGAGGCGCGCACGTTGCGATCGAAGATGTAGCCGTAGCTCGCGAGCGAAACCACGCCCTCCTGGATGCGCGCGCCACCGGAGTCGTTGAGTCCGATCACCGGCGCACCGGTCGAGATCGCGAGGTCCATTATCTTGCAGACCTTCTCGCTCATGACCTCGCCGAGCGACCCACCGAACACAGTGAAGTCCTGGCTGAAGACGAAGGCCTTGCGCCCGTTGACGGTTCCCCAGCCGGTGACGACGGCGTCGGACAGGGGCCGGTCGTTCTCGATCCCGAAACCGTGGCTGCGGTGGCGCGCCATCGCGTCGAACTCGTGGAACGATCCCGGGTCGAGCAGGATCTCGATGCGCTCGCGCGCGGTGAGCTTGCCCTTGGCGTGCTGGCGCTCGACCGCCTTCTGCGAGCCGGCATGGATCGCTTCGCCCTTATGCCGCTGGAGTTCTTCGATCTTGTCCTCGACGGTCTTGCCGGGCGGCGGTGCCGCGCTCGCGGCGTCGGGAACGTCGGCTTGCAGGGTCTCTTGGGGCTCGCTCTTCTTGGCCATCGCTCGCGAATCCTAACAGCGGGCGCGCGGGCGCCGGAATCGACACTGCCGCTCCCCGGGCGGACTACTCGGGATCCCCCTGGCGGTCGATCTCCTGTTGCAAGCCGGCAAGGATCTCGATGGCCCACATGTCCTTGGGACGTCCTGCAAAGCGCTTCATGCGGATGAGATCCTCGACGCTTGCGACAAGGACCGCGATGTCCTCGACGTAAGTCTCTCGTGCGTTCGGGAGCAGATCCTCGTACCGGAAGGTCGCTCCCGGCTCGCATAGACAATCGAGATCCCCCGCCGTCGTCGCGAACGTGAAATTGCAGCCGTTGTAGATCGTATGCCCATCCAGAACGAAGGGGAGTCCCAGCCCATCCCGCGGGCGGGCATCGAGGTCGCGAAGGGCGGCCGCAAGACGGTCGCAGTTGGCGCGATCGCGCTGATAGCAGATGCCCGTATCTCCGGTCATGATGGGAGAGCCCAACAGGTTTCCGGCGTAGCCCCCTATGACGACGAGCCGGACGTCGTGCTCGATCAGCGTGCGCAGGGCATACACCGGCCGCCATCCCTCGACTCTGTGCGCCCTTCCGCCCGGTCGTTGCACCCGATACAGCTCAGAGTCCTGCGCGACACGTGATCGCACGCTGGGGGTCCATTCGAGCCGCTCGACGATCTGAGATCGGTCGACCCCGATGCCGAGCCTCGGACGGGCATAGAGGCCTTCACCGCACGCCTCGAGCAGTCGGTCAAGCGTGCCCACGCGCGGGACACTGGTGCCTCGCTCGATGCGGGCTATCGTCGGTTGCGGGACGCCCGCCCTGTCGGCCAGACCACGCTGGGTAAGTCCTGCTCTTCGGCGGGCGTAGGAAAGGGTCCGACCCGGATCCACAGGCGCATGATATCATATCTGCTATCTAGATAGCATAGACATTATCAAGTCGACACGAGCTTATCCCCGGCGGGCGCTGCTTTCCTCCATCAGCGCGCCGCGGGCGCGCGCACCTCGCCGCCGGCGAAGATGTACACGAGCCCCCCGATGGCGCTCGTCACCAGCAGGATCGCGAGCACCAACAGCGCGAAGGCCAATGCCAGGGCGTGCTCGATCCCGAACTGGCCCAACGCCCACACGTAGGCAGCTTCCCGGAAGCCGAGTCCGCCGGGGCTCAGCGGCACGATGGTGGCGAGCGATGCGACCACTACCACCCCGGTCATCGCGGCGATCGAGATGCCGGGGAGCCCGAGCGCGCGCATCAGCGCAAGGTGATAGGTCAGCACGAGCAACTGGAACAGCAAACCGAACAGGTAGCCGCGCGCGGCAGACTCGCGATGCCGGCCGGCTGCTTGGATCGCGCGGATGGCACCGCGGAGTTTGCCCCCGACCCCTTCCTCTTTGATGAGATGGCCACGGCCGAGCAGCTTCTCGCCCCAGATGAGGACCAGCAGCGCCGCCGCGGTCATGCCTGCGGACAACACCGCGGCAATCGCCGCCACACTGAGCACCTCGCCGGAGAACAAGTGGACCAGCGAGCCGGCGAAGCCGATCAACGCGAGCGCGACGAAGCCTGCGAACCGATCCAGGAACACCGATGCGAACCCGGGGGTATAGCGACCGTACGCCTTTCCGATGCGGACGCCCTTGTACGCATCCCCGCCGATGCCCGAGGGAAGGAACGCGTTGAAGAAGGTTCCCACGAAATACAGCCGCAGCGTGGCCCAGAAACGCATCGGGATCTCGAGCGCGTCGAGGTACGCGCTCCACCGGGCCGCGCTGGTGACGATGCCGATGATCAGCGCGAGCGCCGCCACGACGACCCAGCCCGTGTCCGCCGCCCGTAGGGCGTCGACCAACTCGCCTCGGTCGGGTGTGCGGGCGACCAGGATCCCGACGACGACGACGCCGATGACGATCCGCAGGACGAACTTGAACGGGTGGCGCTTCGGCTCGTCGAGGACCTCGCCTTCCTCCGCGAGACCGCCTTCGTCGATGCCCGGGTGGGGCTCGGTCATCCCTACTCCTGAACGAGCTCGGTCAGCACGCCGCCGACCGACTTCGGGTGCAGGAAGGCGATGCTGGCATCCATCGAGCCGGTGCGCGGGTGCTCGTCGATCAACGTGATGCCTTGCGCCTCGAGCTCGCGCAGCGCCTTCTCGACGTCGGCGACGGCGTACCCGACGTGGTGGACGCCCTCACCCTTGCGCTCGAGGAACTTGCCGACGGGGGTATCGGTATCGAGCGGCCGCAACAGCTGGATCCAGGACTCCCCTACCATACCCATCGCCTCTTCGACGCCCTGGTCTTCGGCCTTGTGACGGTACGTGAACTCGACGCCGAAGGTCTTGCCGTAGAACTCGATGGCGGCATCGAGGTCGCGCACGGCGATGCCGATGTGATGCACGCGCTCGAACATGGAGTCAATCCTACCCACGAGGGCCGGGTCGCCCCGTGCAAGCGTGCGGGCTAGGATGGTTGATATCCCCGGACGAGGAGGTTCTGCTGTGGCTGGTTCCGTCATCGTCGCAGGCGCCCGCACCCCGATCGGCAAGTTCAACGGCGCGCTCGGAGGCTTCAGCGCGATGGACCTGGGCGGCGTCGCGATCCGCGAGGCGCTCGCGCGCGCGGGGCTGTCCGGCGAGCAGATCCAGTACGTGATCATGGGACACGTGCTGCAGGCCGGCCAGGGCCAGATAACCGCCCGCCAGGCCGCCGTTGCCGGCGGCGTCCCGATGGACATCCCCTGCATCACGATCAACAAGGTCTGCCTGTCGGGCCTGAACGCGATCCACCTGGCCGACGCGCTGATCCGCTCGGGCGAGGTCGAGATCGCGATCGCCGGTGGCATGGAGTCGATGACCCAAGCGCCCTACGCGATGCCCAAGGCGCGCTTCGGCGCGCGCATGGGCAACGCCGAGCTCGTGGACCTGATGATCCACGACGGCTTGTGGTGCGCGTTCGACCGCGTGCACATGGGTGACAGCTCGGATCGGGTGAACAAGAAGCTCGGCATCGGACGCGTTGAGTCCGACGAGTGGTCGGCGCGCTCGCACGAGCGCGCGGCGGAGGCCACCAAGGCCGGCCGGCTCGCGGAGGAGATCGCCGCCGTCGAGGTGCCGCAGCGCAAGGGCGACCCGATCCGCGTCGAGGAGGACGAAGGCATCCGTCCGGGCACCACGGCCCAGTCGCTCGCCGGCCTGAAGCCAGCGTTCGTCAAAGACGGGACCATCACGGCGGGCAACGCGTCGCAGATCTCCGACGGCGCCACGGCGACGATCGTGATGTCGAAGGAGAAGGCGGCAGCGTTGGGGCTCGAGCCCCTTGCCGAGATCGTCGCGCACGGCCAGGTCGCCGGTCCCGACGCGTCGCTGCACCTGCAGCCGGCGAACGCGATCAGCGCGGCGGCCGCGAAAGCGGGCGTGAACGTCGGCGACATCGACCTGTTCGAGATCAACGAGGCTTTCGCCGCGGTGGCTATCGCCGCGACGCGGGACCTCGGCGTGAGCGAAGGCAAGGTCAACGTCAACGGCGGCGCGGTCGCGCTGGGACACCCCATCGGGATGTCGGGCGCGCGCCTTGTGCTGACCGCGGCCTACGAGATGAAGCGCCGCGGCGGCGGGCTCGCGGCGGCAGCGCTGTGCGGCGGCGGCGGCCAGGGCGACGCGCTGCTGATCCGCGTCTGAGCCTGCCTGGGGGATCCCGCGCGCCGCGCGCGTTACCCTCGGGACCGATGGACCGCGCGCTCGTCCCCCTCGCGCGCTGGTGGTCGTGGCGCCGGCAGCGGCTCGACCGTTCGTGCCGCGGCGTCGAAGACTGCCTGCACTCGGTGATCGGGGTGTGCTCCTCGAACCCGCAGGGCCCGCTCTCCCTGCTCGCGCGTGTGCCGCGGCTGATGAGGGGGGCCGCCGTGGAAGGGGTCATCAGCACCAAGCGCGCAGTGCGGATCCCGGCGATGCGACGATCGATCTTCATGGTGCCCACCGAACGGGCCGACGTGATCTACTCGGCGACGCGGTTACCCGAAGACGTCTACCGGCAGATCCTCAAGCGCGCAGGGGTCGGCGACAAGCGCTACGCGGACCTCAAGCGAGACATCCTGCTCGCAGCAGGATTTCCCAAGTCCACGGACGAGATCCGCGACGCCATCGCGAGCCCTCCGAACGATCTCGGTCCGGTCTTGCGGTACCTGTGCGCCCAGGGCGATCTGCTGCGGATCAAGTCCTCCAGCATCCGTTCCAACGTCATGACCTACGCCGCCACGCGCGTTTGGCTCGGGCGGGACCTGAAGCTGCTCGACCAGTACGCCTCGGTGGAGTGGCTGGCCGGCGCGTACCTCACCGCGTTCGGGCCGGCCTCCGTCGACGACTTCGCCTGGTGGACCGGCCTCCCTGCCGCGCGCGCCTCCGAAGCGCTGGACACGATCCAGACCGTCGATGTCGGGGAAGGCTTGCTGCTCCACGCGCGCGACGAGCGCCCCTTCTTCCAGACCCGGCCGCATACCGGCCGTGTGAACCTGCTCCCGAAATCGGACTGCTACACGATGGGCTACGCGCAGGACTCGCGCGCGCGCTTCGTCCATCCTTCGCTGCTCGAGCGCGTGTACGACCGGAGCGGCGACGGCCAGCCCATGGTGCTGGTGGAAGGTGAGGTCCAGGGAACCTGGTCGATCCGGTTCACCAAGGCCAAGGCCGCGCTCACGTTGTCGATGTTCGACCGGCCCGGCGCGAAGCTGCGCGCCGCGCTCGAGGATGAAGCCATGATGGTCGGGACGTTCCTGGACGCACACGATGTCGTCGTGACGCTCGAGAAGGTGCCAAAGCGCGCGCCGGCGAAGCGGTAGACATCATCTCGATGACCGAACGCATCGCCGGCCGGTACGAACTGGTCGAGGTCGTCGGGCGCGGCGGCGAGGGCACGTTGATGCGCGCCGTCGACCACGCCAGCGGCGCGACGGTCGCGCTCAAGCTGCGCCCGCTGCCCGACCGCGCCGATGCGCGAGAGCGCCTGGAGCACGAGGCGCACGTGCTGCGGAACCTGAGGCCGCATCCGTGCCTGCCGGTGATACGAGACGCCTTCATCGACGGGACCCACGCTGTACTGGTGATGGAATGGATCGAGGGAACCAACCTCGAGGTCCTGGTGCGACGCGAGGGCACGCCGGGCCTCCCCGTCGCCGACGCGATCAACGTCGTCGACCAGGCGGCAGGCGCGCTCGATCACCTGCACGATCACGACCTCCCGGTCGTCCACGGCGACGTCAAGCCGGCCAACCTGATCGTCACGCCGACGGGACACGTCATGCTGGTGGACTTCGGGGGCGCGTTGCGGATGGGCACCGGCACCTCCACGACCGGGACGCGGGGCTTCCGAGCGCCCGAGATCGCGGCGGGCGAGACGCCGGTGATCGCGTCCGACGTCTTCAGCGTCGCGGCGACGTTCTTCGCGCTGCTCGCCGGGCGCGCGCCGCGGTTCGGCGTCCGTTCACGCTGGGACGCCCTCGACGGCGGCACGGCCGCGCGCGTCGACGAAGCGCTTCGAGCCGGGCTCGCGCTCGACCCCGCGCGGCGGCCGGCCTCCGCGGGCGCGTTCGTCTCGACACTGCGATCTCTCCCACGGGGTCGGTCCGAGCCGGGCCCGACGAACCTGCCCAGCGACCCGTCCCGGTTCGTCGGGGCGCGCTCGAAGGTGCGCGGGCTGGCCGGGCGATTGTCGGACACGCGCCTGCTCACGCTGGTGGGCCCGGGCGGCGTGGGCAAGACCAGGCTCGCGCTGGAGGTCGGTCGACGGGTGGCGCGCGATGCCCCCGACGGCGTATGGCTGGTCGAGATGGGCACCGCCGTGCCCGACCGGATCGCCGAGCGCATCATGGACGTCCTCAACCTGCGCGAGGCCGCGGGCGTCGAGGCGCGGGATCTGGTAGCCGAAGCTCTCCGGGAACGGTCCCCGGTCCTGATCCTCGACGGGTGCGAGAACGTGCGCGAGCCGGTCGCAGAACTCGTGCGCGCGCTGCTCGGGGCAAGCCCCGGACTGCGTGTGCTCGCCACGAGCCGCCTGCCGCTGGGCGCGCCCGGCGAGCGCCGGGTGACGGTCGAGCCGTTGGGGCTCGAGCACGGGGAGGCCCTCGAGCTGTTTTGGGAGCGCGCGCGTCTGGCGAACCCCAGGGTGCGCAGGCGCGGTTCCGATGCGCGCGCGGCGGTGGCGATCTGTCGGGCGTTGGAGGGGATGCCCCTGGCGATCGAGCTCGCCGCGGCCGGCATGGGCGGGCGCGGTCCGGCCGACGTGCTCGAGCGCATCACCAGCGCTCAGGGTCCGGCTCGCGACGCGATCCGTCGATCGATCGCGTGGGCGTGCGAAACGCTCACCGCGACCGACGAAGCCTTGTTCCGACGCTTGTGGATCTTCGCCGGGGGCTCGAGCGCCGAGGACGCGATCGAGGTGTGCGCGGGCGCGCCGCTTGATGCATCCGATGTCGTTCCGGGGCTCTGGCGTCTGGTCGATCGCAGCTTGTTGATCGCCGAAGACGCCGGAGGGGCGGTTCGCTACCGGATGCTCGACGCGGTGCGCGAGGAAGCGGGCCGGATGTTGGACGAGGCCGGGGAGCAGGATCGGATGCGCGAGGCGCGGCTAAGGTGGGCGCTGCGCGTGTGTGACGCGGCGGCGGCCGGCATGTCCTCGCCCGGTCAGCTCGAGTGGCTCGCCCGCCTCGCCTTCGAGCTCGACAACCTGCGTGTGGCGATGGTGGTCGGGATCGAGGACGAGCCCGACGCGGTCCGCACCCTCGCCGCATCCCTCACCCGGTTCTGGTACCTGCACGGTCACTGGCGCGAAGGCCGGTGGTGGATCGAACGGGTCACCACCGACGCGCCGGCTTCAGAAGAGGTCGCGCGCGCGCTGACCGGCGGGGGACGGCTGGCCGAGGCGCTCGGTGACTACACAGAGGCCGCCGCCATGTTCGAGCGAGCAGTCGCCATCCTGCGCTCACGCGAGGAAAGCGTCGATCTGGCCGCCGCCCTCAATGGGCTCGCCTACACGCGGTTGTCCAGCGGCGATCTCGACGGCGCCGAAGCCCTGTACGACGAGGCGCGCGCGATCGCCGAGCGCGTCGGGTCGGACGAAGCCGTCGCCGGCGCGCTGCTCGGACGAGGGACGGTTGCGGCGAACGCCGAGCGCTGGGAAGACGCGATCGCCTGGTGCGAGCGCGCGCTGCCGCTGGTCAGGGCCATCGGCGAGCCGGCGGGGCTCGGCCTCGCCCTGACGACCCTGGCCGGGTCCGAGATCCCGGCCGAGCGCTACGACGACGCAGAACGGCATCTGTCCGAAGCGCTCGAGCTGCGGCGCCGGACCGGGGACCGGATGGGCGAGGCCGTGACGTTGAACGCGCTCGGGGAACTGGCGCGACGCGCGCGCGGGGACCGGGTGCGCGCGCGCGAGATGTTCGAGCGCAGCCTGGCGATCCGTCGCGATATCGGGCATGCAGCGGGCATCGCGACGATGCTCAACAACCTCGCGACCGTGCTCGACGATCCGGTCGAACAACGCGACGCGTTCGCGCGATCGGTTGAGATCAGGCGGCGACTGGGCAACGATGCGCTCACCGCTATGGCGCTGCGGAACCTCGCAGTTCCGACCCGCACCATGGGCGACCACGGGCAAGCCGTGACGTTCCTCTTGGAGTCGCTCGATCTCGAGGAGCGACACGAGCGCGCCCAGGGCACCAACGAAACCTTGGTCGGCCTGTCCCGCGTGGCCGATGCGGCGGGGAACGAGGCGCTCCGCGAAGGCTTCGCGAGCCTCGCACGGAACGTGCGCGACGGGCTCGGAGTGCGAGACGCCGCCGCGCGCGCCCGCGCGCTCGTTCAGGATCCGTCGGTCGCCCTCCGCGACAAAGGGAGCCCGAACCAGAACCAGGCGTAGACCGCGGCCCAGATCGCCGCACCGATCGCAGCCGCCGGCGTCGAGAACAGCAGATCGGTGATGAGGAACACGACCGCAGTGACCGCTATCACCAGGATGCCCAGCCCTGCGAGCGACAGGTGGGTAGACGTCTTGATGAGCCGCTCTTTGTCGTATTCGCGGAAGCGGACGCGGTGATACGCGCTCGGCGCCATGAGCAGAGCTGTCGCCAGCGCCGTCGCCAGGAACGCGACGAAGTAGACGTCGCGTTGGAGCGCCGTAAGGTCGCCGAAGCGCTGCGTGAACGGCACGGTCAACAGGAACGCGAACAGAACCTGCACCCCCGGCAGTGCGACCCGCAACTCTTGCAGCAACTCGTTCAGCTCTCGGTCGAGCCGGCCGCCGTTCGCGTCGTCGCTCCCTTTCCCCATACGTCTGGATGACCTACCCACATCCGGCCCGCCCGATACCTCGAGAGGCAGGACTCCACCGTTCCCTCGGCGAACTGTCGGGTGTGCGAAGGTTGACGCTCGCGATCTGGCTGGTGGGGGTGCTGGTCGTCCCCGCCGCCGCACGCGCCGACGACCCGAGCAGCGCGTGCGGGCCGATCACCTGCGTCACCGCCCATCCCCATGCCGAGGTCGGCTGCGGAGCGGACGGGCGCGACCCATCCGTCTGCACCGGAACCCTGACCTACACGCTCGGCTTCGATAGCCCGCTGCCGGTCGAATCGATCGACTACATGATCGACCTGACGTGCTCGGTCGAGTGCGCGGGAGCAGGGTCGAGGACGGGCACCTGTGGCTGGATGCCGCCCGAAGTGCGACCGATCGGCGAAACCGGGTGCTCGATCGGCGACGTGATCACGGTGGGGTTCACCGCCGACGTTCCGTCAGGGTTCTGCGCAACCTATCGGGTCGAGATCGTCGTGTCGGCGCGCGCGGTGCTCGATCCCTTCGCCGAACTAACGGACACAGCCGCCGACGCGATCGAGTTCTGCGCTCCTTAGGGCAGAACCTTCAGCCCTTCGCGCGGGCTCGACACCAACGCGGCCATACACCCTTCGGGATGCTTGTTCTCGTGCATGAGTTGATGGGATTCGCCGATCTGGACGAACGTGAACGTCCGTGAGAGGCACGGGTCGATCTTGCCGTCCACGACCAGGTCGTTGAAGGCGTAGGACTGCTCGTCGTTGGCGAAGTGCGAGCCCTGCAACCGCTTCTGGCGCATCCACAGATACCGCAGGTCGACGGTCGCGTTGTAGCCGGTGGTGCCGGCGCAGATCACGACCATGCCGCCGGAATCGACCATGACGATGGAGGTCGGGATGGTGGATTCGCCGGGGTGCTCGAACACGATGGACGGACTGCGCTTCTCGCCGAGCGCATCCCAGAAGGCCTTGCCGAACGCCTTCACGCCTTTCATCCATTCGGCGTAGGCGTCATCGTCGGTCCAGTGCGGGAGCATGCCCCAGTGATCGAAGTCCTTGCGGTTGATCACACCGACCGCGCCCAGGCGCGTGCAGTGCTCGAACTTGTCCTCGCTCGACACGACCGCGACCGGCTTGGCGCCTGCCAGCTTCGCGATCTGGATCGCCATCGAGCCGAGCCCTCCGGCGCCGCCCCACACCAGCACCGCGTCACCGCCGGATGCGACGTTGGGGGGCCAGCCGTGCAACATCCGGTAGGCGGTGGCGCCGACCAGCGTCGGAGCCGCGGCCTCCTCCCAGGTCAGGTGCGCCGCCTTGGGCATGCACTGGTGCGCCTGGACCTTCGTGAACTGCGCGAACGAGCCCCAGTTCGATTCGTAGCCCCAGATCCGGAACGACGGGTGGAACATCGGGTCGAGCCCGTCGGGGACGGCTTCGACGTCCCACTGTCCGCAATGGATCACGACGTGGTCGCCCACGTTGACGTTGGTGACCTTGTCGCCCACGGCGTAGACGACTCCGCTCGCATCCGAGCCGCCGATGTGGAAGTCGTCGGGCTCGCCCAGCTTGCCGTGGACCGTGGTGACATCGATGGGGATGCCGCGCGCGGCCCACACGTTGTTGTAGTTGATGCCGGCAGCCATCACCAGCACGAGCGCGTCGTGCGGCCCGACCTCGGGCACCTCGATCTGCTCGACCTGGAACGCCTTCTCGGGGTCGCCGAAGCGCTCGGGCCTGATCACCTGCGCGTGCATGCGCGCGGGGATCTCGCCGATGGGCGGGATCTCGCCGATCTCGTAGATGTCTGCGGCCACGGGTCCTCTCCCTCGTTGGCGTTCCCGGGAAGGATTCCTACCCGGAGGGCTCGGGTCAAACCGCGACCACGATGGTCTTGGCCACCTTGTCGTGCAGCGTCTGGTTGTACTGGTCCCACAGCGGCCAAAGCAGATCGACCAAGGTCCCGAAGGGGATGAAGCCGATCACCGCTCCCACCAGCCATCGCAGGAATGCTTCGCCGTAGCCGATCGGCCCTGCATCGGCTGCGCGCACGACCTTGATGTTGACCGCCATCTTCCCGAGGGTCTGACCACGCGCGCCCTCCATCACGGGCTTGTAAACGACTGACGCCAACCCGAAGATCCCCGCGAACACGAACGGCGCCGGCGTATCCGCCAGCGCGCCGGCCACGATCAGGATGAGCACGATCCCCCCGATGATGAGGAGATCGATGATGTATGCACCCACGCGTTGCCCGTAGCTCGCGTACGGAGCCTGCACCACCGGCCCGCCGATGGCTTCCAGCGGGTTCGAGCGCGCGCCCGGTCCCGGGTGACCGCAGTTCGGGCACGAGACCGCCTGTGAGGATATCTCCTTCCCGCAGTTCGAGCAGTAGGCCATAGCCGCTCCCTCCTTGCCACGCATCAGCATCGCGGCGCCGGGTCGATCCCTTCTGGGGAATCTAGCATCCGAATACCGAACCCTATGCTCCCCAAAGGAACATGGTTCCTGGTCCGCGCGTGTTTCATGCTGCACCTGGGTCGGCAGAAGAACTGATGATCGGGCGCCCGGTAGGATTCCACCATGGACCCCTTCCGTCTGAGCGAAGAACAAGAGCTGTTCCGCAAGGCCGTGCGCGAGCTCGCCGAGGACAAGATCGCGCCGCGCGCGGCTGAGATCGACGAGGCCGACGAGTACCCGGCCGACATGCACACCCTGCTGGTGGAAAACGACTTGATGGCGATCGGCTACCCGGAGCGGTTCGGCGGATCCGGTGGACCCCTCGACTTCTGCATCGTCATCGAGGAGATCTCACGGGTATCCGCTGGTGTGTCGCTGATCCCGCTGGTGAACCGGCTCGGCGCGATCCCGGTGATGATCGCCGGCGACGACGCGCAGCAGGCCGAGCTGTTCACCGGCATCGTTAAGGGCGAGCGCCAGTTAGCCTACTGCCTGACCGAGCCCGGCTCGGGTTCGGATGCGGCCGCGATGCGGTCGCGCGCGGTGCGCGACGGCGACGGCTGGGTCATCAACGGAACCAAGCGCTTCATCACCAACGCCGGCGTCGCCGACACCTACATCTACTTCGCCGTCACCGATCCCGACGGACCCAAGGGCAAGAACATCACCGCGTTCATCGTTCGAGCCGATCAGCCCGGCTTCTCGACCGGACGTGAGGAGCACAAGATGGGGATCCGGGGGTCACCGACGCGCGAGGTGATCCTGACCGACTACCACTGCCCCGCTGCGGACGTGCTCGGCGAGGTCGACATTGGCTTCACCTACGCGATGCAGACGCTGGACTACTCGCGTCCGACGATCGCTGCGCAGGCGCTCGGCATCGCCCAAGGGGCGTTCGACTACGCGCTCGGCTATGCGAAGGAACGCCAGCAGTTCGGACAGGCCATCGTCGGGTTCCAGGGGATCCAGTTCATGCTGGCCGATATGGCGATGGCGATCGAAGCCTCGCGAATGCTCGTGTACAAGGCCGCGACGAAGGCCGCGACGAAGGCTCCGGACGTATCGTACTGGGCCGGGATGGCCAAGTGCTACGCGTCGGACACAGCGATGAAGGTGACCACCGACGCCGTGCAGATCCTGGGCGGCTACGGCTACGTGAAGGAATACCCGGTCGAGCGCATGATGCGCGACGCGAAGATCACCCAGATCTACGAAGGCACCAACCAGATCCAACGCGTCGTCATCGCGCGCGCGCTCGAGCGCGGCCGGACCGGTCCGTAGTTGGCTCGCATCGATCCTCCGTTCGAGGCCGACGAGCGCACGATGCTGCTCGCGTTCCTGGACTACCAGCGCGAGAGCATGGTCAGGAAACTGGACGGCCTTTCGGAGGAACAGGCTCGCTTCGAGCCGACACCAGCATCGAACTCCATTATCGCGTTGCTGAGCCACTTGGGCTACGTGGAGCGCTGGTGGTTCCAGAAGGTGTTCGCGGGCGCGAAGCCGCAGTTCCCATGGTCCAAGGATGACTCGGATGCGGACTTCAGAGTGACCTCCGATCGGACCATCGACGACCTGATCACGTTCTACCGCACCGAGTGGGAGCGCTCGAACGAGATCGCGCGCGCGGCTCCGTCGCTGGACGAGCCGGCCGCCTCACGGGAGCGACGGAACACATCGATCAGCCTCCGGTGGATCCTGAACCACATGATCGAAGAGACCGCGCGCCACGCAGGCCACGCAGACATCACGCGCGAACTGATCGACGGCTCGATCGGCATCTGAAATGAAGGAGGGGCCATGATTGGCCCCTCCTTCGATGCTGCGGTGATCAGATACCGATGGCCTCGTGCACAGGACACAAGAGGAAGTTGAGCTCTCCCTGCGTCAGGTCGTCCACCGGTTGGGTGATGATCCCATCCGGGCAGACCACTGCGTCCGAACCATCCTCTTCCCCGTCCTCGGGGTCGGTGCACTCGGAGTCTTCAGCGTCGGCAACGCCATCTTCGTCGTTGTCGATGCCGTCCTCACACGTGCCCAGCGGGACATCGGAACCGTCCTCTTCCCCGTCCTCGGGGTCGGTGCACTCGGAGTCTTCAGCGTCGGCAACGCCGTCTTCGTCGTTGTCGATGCCGTCCTCACACGTGCCCGGCGGAGGCGGCTCCTCCTGACAGTGCTTGTTGTGCGTGCCCGCGTCGCCCGATTGACAGGGTTGCGGGTCGGGGCTCGGTGGCGCGGCAAGAACCGCTGTGGCCCCCAGTACAAGCATCAGCGCGAAAAGCGCGATGAGTACCTTTTTCATACTCCCCCCCTTCCTGTTGCACTTTGGCCGACCTAGCGGCCATGTCCGGCATTTCCTAAGCACAGGGATTCGCGCCGAAGGACCAGCGTCCTTGCCGCCGGATGCCTAAAGTTGGACACAAAACGGTACAGGCTCCCAAAAGCCGTGCGAGTACGCTCCCCGTTTAGACTTGCCCGCGCGGATCCGCGGGCGGACCCCCCTAAGAGCTGGAAGGTGGTGGCCGGTGACGATGCCGAAGCCGGACCCTCCCGGCGCGAAGGAGGAACGGGCCGCGACGGTCGAGCGTCGCGCCTCGACCGAGCGCGCACGCGCCCGAGGGAGGCGCGCCCGCCGTGCCTCACACGGAGCGATGAGTCCGGCTCGAGCTGCGCTGACACCGGTCAAGGGACTCGCCGACGTCGTGCGCTACTGGTACGCGGAGCGCAACACCCTTCGGCAGGGGATGGTGTCGCTGTCGATCTCCGCGCTCGGCAACATCCCCACCGGCTTGGCGCTGGGTGCGATGACCGGCCGGCTCGAGGAACTACCGGGCTTGTTCATCCTCATCCCCGCAGCGATCGGGATGCGGGGAGCGATCTTCGGCGCGCTCGGCTCGCGGCTGGGCACGGCGATCCAGGCCGGCATCCTTCGATTCGCACGCGACCCGAACGGGCTGCTGATGCAGAACATCTACGCGGCCACCCTGCTGACGTTCACGTCGTCGCTGTTCCTGGCGATCGCCGCGCGCGTCTTCACCAGCGTGACCGGGCTGGCGAGCATCTCGGTGTGGGACTTCGTCGCGATCAGCGTGCTCGCGGGCGTCGGCTCGAGTGTGATCATCCTCGCGGTCACGGTTTGGCTCGCGAGCACAGGGTCGAAACGCGGCTGGGACCTTGACTCCGTAGCGGCGCCGATCATCACCTTCGTCGGCGACCTGATCACGCTGCCTGCCCTGTTCCTCGCGTCGTTCGCGGCGGCCGAGGGCGCGGTCACGCTCGTGGTCGCTGCGCTGTCGACGGTCGTATGCGTGTGGGCCGGAGTGATGGCCGCTCGCACAGACAAGCCCGCGGCACGCCGCATCCTGCGTGAGACCGCGATCACGCTGGCCCTCGCCGGGGTGGTCAACCTCATCGCCGGCACGGTCGTCGAGCATCGTGTCGATCGGTTCTTGGCCTTCCCCGCGCTGTTCATCATGCTGCCGTCCTTCCTCGAGAACGCCGGCGCCCTCGGAGGCATCGTCTCGAGCCGGCTCGCGAGCAAGCTGCACCTGGGCTCGATCAGGCCACGGTTCCTGCCCGAGCGGCTGGCGGCGCTCGACATCTCGTTGGCCGGACCGTGGTCGTTGCTGAACTTCGCGGCCACGGGATTGGGCGCGCACTTCGTCGCCGACGCCTTGGGGAAGTCGAGCCCGGGCGCGGCATACATGACCGGCATCGCGCTCATCGCAGGCGTGATGGCGACGGCCGGAGCCGCAGTCGTGGCTTACGCCACGGCGGTCGCGACCTTCCGGTTCGACCTCGATCCAGACAACCACGGCATCGCCGCGGTCACGAGCACGATGGACCTCATCGGCGTGATCTGCATCGTCGCTGCCGTTTCGATCCTCGGGGTGAGTTAACCATGGCAGAGAAGACCGATCGGATCACGGTGAAGGACCTGTTCGCCGAGGCGAAGGACGTGTCCGAGCTGATGGTGGACCTCGCGTACGCCGCCGTCTTCTTCGGCGACGACTCGATCGCGCGGGAAGTGGTCCGACTCCGCGAGGAGATGGACTTCGTCATCCGCAACCTGCGGACGATGGCGACCCTGGCCGCACGCTCACGCGAGGACGCACAGGCGATGGCCGGCGTGCTGCGCATGGTCGCGGCGATGGACAAGATCGCCGACGCCGCCGAGGACATCGCGCGCGTCGTTCTGAAGGATCTCGGCGTCCCCCACGAGCTCCGAGACGACCTGCGTCACGCCGACGAGGTCATCGCTCGCGTGCGGCTGCGGGACGAGAACATGCTCGAAGGCAAGACGCTTCGCGAGGCCGAGTTGCCGACCGAGACCGGCATGTGGGTGATCGCTATCCGTCGGGATGTGACGTTCCTGTTCGGCCCCGAAGGGGACATCGTGCTGCACGCGGGTGACGTGATCTTCGCACAGGGACCCGAGGATGGCGTCGACCTGCTACGCCAACTCGCCGGCGCACCGCCGCGGAACCTCGGCGAGCCACAGCCGAAGACGCTGACCGGACTCGACCGAGCGGTGGATCTGCTGGTCGAGATGAAGAACGCGAGCGAGGTCGCCGTGGGGCTCGCCTATTCAGCGGTGTTGTTCCGTGACAAGGGACTCGCCGCTGAGGTCGCCGCGCTCGAGGACGCCACCGACGAGATGAACCACGAACTCGAGCGCTGGACGCTGCGCGCGGCGCAGGAGGGCGCCGACCCCGACGACCTCCGCGGGCTACTTCACCTCGCCTTCGCCAGCGAGCGCATCGCTGACGCGGCCCAAGAGATGAGCCGCGTTATCGAGGACGAAGAGGCACCGCATCCCATCATCGCCGAGGCGATCGCCGAGGCCGACGAGATCGTCGCGCAAGCGACCGTGCAGGAAGGTGGCGATGCGGCCGGGAAGACGCTGGCCGAGATGAGGATGCGCACCGAGACAGGCATGGAGGTCCTGGCGGTTCAGCGGGGCGATCGGTGGATCTACGGTCCGCGCGGCTCGTTCCAGCTGCACGCCGGCGACCGTGTGATCGCCGTCGGTCCCGAGGACGGCGTCGAAGAGCTCGAGGGAGCGTTCGGGATCGAGCCGGAACGAGACGAGGAGGAATAGATGGAGCCGTCGACCCTGCAGCCGGACGCCAAGCGAGCGAAGCCCTCGGCGTGGTGGAAGCTCGCCGTGGCGATCCTCGGCGCCGGCGGGGCCCTGGGAGCCGTCGCGGCCGGGGGCAGCGGCACCTACGTCATCACCCCCTTCGACGTGGAGCTGAGCGCGCGGCCCGCCGCGTACGGCAAGACCGAGCTCGCCGTGCAGCCGATCGAGGGTGTGCCGATCCCGTTGCACGCCGAGGCAGGGACGCACGCCTCGCCGATCGTCGCGCGCGTCACGATCACCGGGATCGCCACGCCCCCGGCGCCCTCGGACCTGCGACTGTTCGAGCGCGGCCCCTCGGCTCTCGCCGCCCACATCGGCGAGCAGGGCAAGGCCGCCGTGCGGTCGCTCGCGATCAAGCTCGCCGCGTTGGCGCTCGGCGGTGGAGCCGCGGCGGGAGGTGCGCTCGCGCTGTTCGGACGGCCGTGGCGGATCGTGGGCGGAGCGCTCGCCGGGTTGCTCACGTTCGCGATCATCGGAGTGTTGATGCAGCAGACCTACGACACGAGTGAGTTCCTGAAGACGCAGTTCATCGTGGACCAGGACGTCGGCGGCCTGCTCGAGCCGGGCGACGTGCTCCCCACGTGATGCGCGCGCTCGTCACCGGGGCGACCGGGTTCATCGGCGGGGCGCTGGTCCGGCGGCTGCTCGCGGACGGATGGGACGTGACCGCGTTGGTCCGGACCCCGGCTCGAGCGCGCGCGCTCGCCGACGCCGGCGTCGCGCTGCATCCCGGGGACGTGACCGATGCGGCGAGCGTCGAGGCGGGTATCAAGGGGTGCGACGTAGTGTTCCATCTGGCGGCGTGGTACGCGCTCGGCGCGCGCGATCGCGCGCGGATGGAGGCGATCAACATCGGCGGCACCGAGACCGTGCTGCGTGCGGCCGTGGATGCCGGCGTTCCGCGGATCGTGTATTGCTCGTCGGCCACCGCCCTCGGATTCAACCCGCCCGGGGTGGTCGGCGACGAAACCAAGATCCACGAGCCGATGGTCGGCTCGATCTACGAAGAGACCAAACACCGGGCGCACGAGCATGTGCGCGCCATGGTGGCCGCCGGAGCGCCGGTCGTGACCGTGCTGCCGTGCGCCGTGTACGGCCCGGGCGACCAGAGCTTGATGGGCACGCTCATCCGTTGGTACGCCAAGCGACGCTTGGTCGTCTTGCCGTTCGCAGATGCCGAGGTCTCGTTCGTGCACGTCGACGACGTCGCCGCCGGGATCGCCGCAGCCGCCAAGCGCGGCACGCCGGGCGACTACATCCTGGGCGGCGACAACGACCAGATCGCGGGCCTATTCCGCCGCGCCGAGCCGGTCACGGGCATCCGCGCGCCCCGCGCGCATCTGACGGTGCGCGCGGCATCGCGTTTCACATGGACCAGTCCCGTCGCGGCAAAGATCATGCGGCAGGAGCCGGACTTCTTCCGGGATGCGCTCGCGAACGTGCGCGGCTCGGGCATGTATTCGAGCGCGAAGGCGGCGCGCGACCTCGGCTACACGTTCCGCGACGCGCCAACCGGATTGGCCGACACCCTGCAGGCACTGCGGGGGCGCTGAGCTACCCGCCGAGTAGCGCGCGCGCGATCAGGATGCGCTGGACCTCGCTGGTGCCTTCGCCGATCTCGAGCACCTTCGCGTCGCGGTAGAACCGAGACACCGGGAACTCGTCCATGAACCCGTACCCGCCGTGGATCTGCACGGCCTCGCGCGCGACATCGTTGGCGATCTCGGACGAGTACACCTTCGCGATCGAGGCCTCGGTCTTGAACGGCTTCCCCTCGTCGTGCAGCCAGGCGGCTCGATACACGGCGAGGCGCGCGAGATCGGCCTTCACCTGCATGTCGGCCAGCTTGAACGCCACCGCCTGGTTGTCGGCGATCGGCTTGCCGAACTGTTTGCGCTCTTTCGCGTAGGCGACCGACATCTCCAGGCATCCCTGCGCGAGCCCCACGCCGAGCGCCCCGATCGCGACCCGTCCTGCATCCAGGATGATCAGGAAGTTCTTGAAGCCTTCGCCACGCGCGCCCAGCAGGTTCTCCTCCGGCACACGGCAGTCGCTGAACGCGAGCTCGCGCGTATCCGACGCATGCCAGCCCATCTTCTTGTACTTCGTGGCGGCGGTGAACCCCGGCGTGCCGACCGGGACGATGATGTTCGAGATCTCGTTGTCGCCCGTGCGCGCGGTAATGGTCACGTGCTGGGAAATGTCCGTGCCCACGTTCGTGATGAACACCTTGGTCCCGTCGATCACCCACTCGCCGTCGTCGGGCTTCGCGGTCGTCTTGGTGGCGCCGGAGTCGCTGCCGGCTTCCGGCTCCGTCAGGCCGAACCCGGCGATCTTCTCGCCGCGTGCCAGCGGCACGAGCCACCGCTGCTTCTGCTCCTCTGTTCCGAACAGGTAGATCGGCATCGCTCCGAGCCCGACCCCGGCTTCGAGCGTGATCGCCATGGACGAGTCGACGCGCGCGAGCTCTTCGATCGCGATGCACAACCCGGTGAAGTCGCCTCCCCCGCCCCCGTACCGCTCGGGGAACGGGATCCCGAAGAGCCCCAGCTTGCCCATCTCGAGCACGATGTCGGTGGGGAACTCACCGGTTGCGTCCATCTGCTCGGCGCGCGGCGCGATCACGCGCTCGGCGAAATCCCGCACCGTCGCGCGCAGCGCGTTGTGTTCGTCGGTGAAGGTGAAGTCCATGGCGGGGGAGCATACCCGGACTGTCCGAACGGACATATCGGAAACCTCAGGCAGCGCCTAGTGTCGAGACATGCGAGCGCAGAGGTTCTCCTCACTCCTTCTTCTCATCGCGGCGTGCTGCAGCCCCATCGGGTCCCAGTCTGCAGCCGTCCCGCCGGTGGAACCGTCTTCCCCCACAGCCACCCCAGAGACGCTCCCCGCAGATGCTCCGACCACGCTCGTCGCACTGACCGGGGATGGACGCGTGGTCATCCTCGATGCCGAGACCGGGCAGCAGACACGAGAGCTGCACGCGGCTCACCAGATCGTCGAGGTCTCGTATGCCTCCGGAGACGACCGCGTCTACGTCTCGGAGCCAGACAGGATCGTGGCCGTCCCTCTCGATGGATCGCCTCCCGTCACCGTCGTCGAGGACGGCACCAACTGCCTCGTGAGCCCGGACGGAAGGCGATTGGCCTTCGAGCCCGCCAGGATGGATCCAGCGTATGACGACGGGCTGCAGGTGCGTGTGCGTACCCTGGCCACGGGCGAAGAGGTCTCGTGGAACCAGGAGCCGTCACCGGTCGGAGGCTTCTACGTGGCGGGCTGGCTCGACGCCGCCCGACTGGCCCTGGGTGAGGTCGGTGCCGACCCTCCCGGCAACATCAGCGGTTCGATCGACGTGACCAGGGACGCGCCGAGGTTGAAGCGCTGGGAGCTTGCCTGGAACGACCCAGAGGGATTCGACTGGTGGGAGGCGGCTGCACCCCATACCCCAGGGACGTTCGGAGTCGTCGCGAAGCAAGGTACCGGGGGCGAAAGTCCATCGAGCATCAGACTCGTGGCCGCGAAGGCCCGGAACGAGGCCGACATGCTCGTCGGCGTTTCCACGGACGTATGGCACCTCGACTTCGACCGGTCGGGCGAGCACCTGGTGTTCATCCGGGATGCGAGGAACCGGCGACGTCCCCACCTCCTCTACCGGTGGCACGGTGATTCGAAGATCTTGGTCGCGAGGGATATCGAGGTCGCGTACTGGCTCGATTGAGCACGCCGGCCGGGTACGCTTGGCGATCGTGACGGACGACCATCTGCAACGTGAGCGAGACTTCTTCGACCGATCATCGACCGAGCAGTTCGAGGCCGAGGCGCCGCCGCCGACCGAGCACATGCGCACGCTCTTCGGTCTCCTCGGATCGGTCGAAGGCCAGCGAGTGCTCGACTGCGGCTGCGGATCCGGCGAGCTCGCGAACGCGCTCGCGGGCTCGGCCGAGCGGGTCGCCGCGTTCGACCTGAGCTTCGAGAGCGTCCGTCTGATGCGCGCGCGCGCTGAGCGGATGGACGTACGCGCGCCCGGCGGCCTCGTCTCGGTGATGGAGCACTTGCCGTTCTCCGACGCGTCGTTCGACGCGGTGGTTGGCTCGTCGATCTTGCACCACGTCGACGTGGGGCCGTCGTTGGCGGAAGTACGGCGCGTCCTGAAGCCCGGCGGCCGCGCGATCTTCATCGAGAACCAGGTCACCAATCCCCTGCTGAGGTTCGCGCGCAACCGGCTCACCGGCCGCTTCGGCGTCGCCCGGCTCGGGACCATCGACGAGCACCCCTTGGAGGGCCGCGACTATGACGCGATCCGGCGTCTGTTCCCCACCGTTCGTCTGCACTACCCCGACTTCCGCTTCTTCGGGCTGATCAGCCGCAACGTGTTGCGATACCGGCGCGCGCTGTGGCTCGCGCGGTTCTTCGCGCGGCTCGACGGATGGATCTACCGGTTCGTTTCGCCGCTCCGGCGGTACGGCTACCACGTCATCATCGAGGTGAGGACGTAGCGAGCGCCGCAGCGATCCGTGCGATCACCGCGTCGGGCTCGTCCCGGAGCTGCGTCCAGGTGACGTGGATGACGCGCCAGCCGAGCAGGGTCGGAGCGCTCGTTCTGGGGAGTTCGACGACCGGATACCGGAAGTCATCCTCCCCAGAAGAACACGGCTTCTCCCTACAGGTGCGCGCGCAGCGGCGTCAGCGTCCGACCCGGGATCGCGCCGGACGGCACATCGCCCACACGTTCGGCCCCGAGCGCAAGATAGAACGGCTCGGCGAAGGGATCCGACTCGAGGAACAGCTCGGTGCAGTGCAGCGCGCGCGCCTCGGCCACCGCATGGTCCCACAGCCTGCGGCCGTAGCCCTTCCCGTGCGCGACCGGCTCGATGAACAGGAAGTCCAGATCCGCGCGCGGCGGGCGCGCGCGCATCGCGTAGAACCCCGCGATCGAGCCGTGCTCGTCGACCACGAACACGGCCTCCTCGGCGACGTAGTCGCGGCGCACGGTGAGCTCGTCTTGGCGCGACTCCATGAACGCCTCGTCGTAGCCGTGGGATGCTTTGGCTCGGATCGCGATGTCGGTCAGGATCGGCGCCTCCTCCGGCTCGGCGGCGCGGATGCTGACGGCGGTGACGTCCATCCTTCAGTCGACCTGATCGCTGCTGATCCGTTCCGGCGTGATCTCGATCAGCGCGTCGTTGCCGTAGGTCTCCTCGCGCTCGTACTTGTCCAGGAACATGCGAGTGATGCGCGCGTACGCGTCGTCATCGGCCGTGAGCAGTCGCGCGCGCCCGCGCACCAACACGAACGCCATCCCCTTGTAGGCCACCAGACCGGCACGCCCGGCTCGAGCCGCGTTGCGCGCCTTCACCGAGGTTGCGTGGCACCAGCTGTAGACACGGCCATCGGACACGACGACCTCGACCGGAACGGCATGCGGCGTCCCGTCGGGTCCCACCGTGGCGATGACGCCGAGCGGCCGCTGAGCGAGGAAGGCCTCCCAGCTCAGGGCGCCCCCTGGGGTGGCTCGAGGATCTGCAAAAGGTTGCCCGCGGGATCACGGAACGACGCGAAACGCCCGCCGCCTTCGGGTATCTCGACCACGTCTCCATCGAAGATGACGCCCTTTCCGATCAGCGCGTTCATCGCTGTGTCCAAGTCCTCGACCTCGAACACCACCGTGGCGCCGTTGACCGGAGGGGCGGCGCCGCGGCTGCCGTGCAGGGCCAGCCGGTCACCGCCGATGTCGAACTCCGCCCAGTCGTCTTCGTATCGCGACACCAGATCCATCCCGAGCACATCGCGGTAGAAACCGACGGATCGGTCGAGGTCGGGGCTCCAGTAGAAGGTGCTGCGGACGCGTTTCAGCAATCGAACCTCCTCATCGTTCCGCCGGAATCTAGCCGAGCGCGAGCGCGCTCGGCCACCGGCATCAGAACCTTCCGAGCGATAAGGTCATCGAGAGAGGGGGACGACCGAATGAAGCGTTTCGCATCCCTGGCGGTGCTGGCCATCCTCGCCGTTGCCTGCCGCACCACGACACCCACGTCGCAGCCGAGCCCGAGCCCGTCGGTTACGCCGTCCGAGGCCGAGCCTGTTGCGGTCACGGTCTACTACCTGATCGAGTTCGACGGACGCCTCTTCCTGAACCCGGAGGTCCATGCGGTCGTCGAGGACGACCTGGGGCTCGCACGGCTCGAAGAGATCGTCGACGGTACGCCGCAGGATCCGGACCTGTTCTCGGCCTATCCGGAGGAAGCGAGTGTCCTGGGTATCACCATCGAGGACGGCACCGCGACGGTCGACTGGAACGCCGGAGTGTTGGAAGCCGAGGTCGGTGCCGAGATCGAAGAGCTCGGGATCCAGCAGGTCGTGTGGACGCTGACGGAGCTTCCCGAGGTCGAGCGCGTCGCGTTCACCGTCGAAGGCGAGAGCGAAGGGGAAGCCTTCACCGGCCGGCTGATCGAAGACTGGTGGGGCCACGTCGGGCTCTCCGACCAGCCCTTCACACGCAGCGAGGACTTCATCGTCGCTCCCATCACCATCGACGAGCCGGCCGAAGGGGCGACCGTTTCGGGATCGGTCGCGGTGAGCGGCACCGCCCAAGTCTTCGAGGCCAACGTGATCTGGCGCCTCCGCGACGCGACCGGTGCCATCGTCGTCGATGACTTCACCACCGCCTCGGCCGGCGCGCCGGGGCGAGGGAACTGGTCGGACAGGATCACCCTCCCATCCGTGGACGAGCCTCAGGTCATGACCATCGAGGCGGTCGAGGAAAGCGGCGAGGACGGCAGCGACTTCTTCGTCCAAACCAGAGAGATCGAAGTGGTTCCCTAACCTCAACGCAGGTGCTTCACGTCCCCCGCCGCGACCGATACGGTCCCGCCACCCACGTCCACGACGAGCGCTCCCGAACGGTCCACCTCGCGCGCGACGCCTTCGAGCGGCTCGGCGGCCGCTCGCTCGACCCGAACGCGCCGCCCGATCGTTTCGCACAGTGATCGGTACCGTTCGAGCGCCGACGCTTCGTCGCGCAGCGCCTCATCCAGCCGCGCGATCACGGCCGCGAGCAGATCGGCTCGATCCAAACGCATCGCCCCCTGCAGGGCCAGGCTCGTGGCGATGTCGTCGAGGTCGGGGGCGAAACCGGTCTGGCCGACGTTGATCCCGAGGCCGGCGATCGCGAACGACGGAGGCTCGGCCTCAACCAGGATCCCACCGAGCTTGCGCTCGCCGACGAGGACGTCGTTGGGCCATTTCAAGACGGCCTTCACCTGGGTGCGCGCGCGCACCGCTTCTGCCACCGCGACGCCGACGAGCAACGGGATCGTCGTCCACCGATCCACCGACATCCTCGGTCGCAGGATCACCGACGCCAGCAGCGCCTTCCCGGGCTCGGCGACCCACGATCGGTCGAGCCGGCCCCGTCCGGCCGTCTGTGTGTCCGCGGTCACGATGCTCAGGTGCGGCGCGCCGTCACGCGCAAGCGCGCGCGCGTCGCTGTTGGTCGAGCCGGTCTCGTCGAGGGTCACGACCCTCGGACAGATGCCCTCGAGCGCGCGCGCCATCGCCGCGTGGAACTCCGTCGGCTTCGGTGTCACGGCATCGGGCGCGCGAAGACATCCGGCTGCTGCGGCCCTTCGTGCTCGACGGGAACGAGGCGACCGTCCTCGTCGGGGGTCATCAACTCGTACCCGAGCACGCGCAGTCGCGCGCCGATCTGTTCTCGGGAGACGCCGAAGGCTTCGGACGCGCCGGTCCACTCCAGCTGCATGAGCTTGATCCGCCGGTCCGTGAGCGCGCGCACCGCTCCCTCGACGACGAGCATCTCGGCGCCTTCGACGTCAACCTTCACCATCGCCTGGCGGTCCCCGATCACGTCGTCAAGCGTGACCGCGCGCACCTCTTGCCCTCCCTCGCTCAGGATCCGGTTCAGCACGCCGAGTCCCGTGGTCATGCGGACCGAGCCGGGTCGGTCGGCGACGGCGGCATGGATCACTTCGGCGGTCTCGCCGTTCAGTGCCAGGTTGGCCTTCAGTTGGGCGACCGCCCAGTCGTTCGGCTCGATCGCGATGACCTCGCAGCCCGCCTCGATCGCCCAGATCGTGTACGCGCCGACGTTCGCGCCGACGTCGACGAACAGGTCGCCGGGCTGCCACGTGCGTCTCCAAACGGCCAACTCGAGCCACTCCGGCGGGTTCGCGTAGACCAGGCCCGCCTGGCCGTACCCGGGGTGCACCGAGATCCGCGAGCGCGTCCCGATGCGCGCGATCGTCGGTCTGCCGAACAGCCGTCCGCGCGCCTGGAACATCAGCGCCTCGGCGAGCTTGCGCGCGCGTTTGCCGGTGTTCGCGGGATGGTTCCAGATGAAGCGCGCGGCTTCCAGGGCCTCGGCGAGCATGCCCTTGCGGCGGGGCGGTCTGGGCGCGCGTGTCGTCGCCATCACCGGAGGATAACGCCCGACGCACGGAAAGGGCGGCTCGAGGTTCCGGGTGTGTCCCCCTCTCTCAAGCACCCGCATGGGCCGCGGCCACTATGTGATGCCGGGCGTTAGTTCTGTCCTGTTGCCCGACGAGACGTCCGCAACGGAAACGGTCCCGTCGTTGCAGGGTGCGACGTTGTGGGCAAGCGCCGTCGCCGCTTCATGGATGCCCACCCGCCGATCAAGGCGGCCCGACCCCCAGAGCCTGAGCGAGCAGGATGGCGGATACGACCGGGAAGGGGGCGCCGACGGTTCCGGGCGATCCACACGCGTACGCGACGTCGGCCGCCGGTGGATGGCTGCTTGGTTCGGTCCCGTCGGGACGTGTGTTCGCCGCCAGGCATACCCCGGCCCCGATGCCATCCCACGCGAGGTCGGCGACCCGAGACCCATCGAAGGCGTTCCCAAGGATCCGGTCGCCGACGCTTGGGGCTCTGATGCCCGTCACGGCCACCCCATAGACATGATCTTCGATCGAGTTCTGCTCGATCGTGTCGAACCAGCCGCCGTCGATCCAGACTCCGGCGCCGACCGGGAGATCGCCGTTGGCGGGGTCCGCGGCGAATGTCGCGGTGTTGTCCGCGATGTGGTTCCCGAAAACGTGCGCGCCCCGCTGGAGCCGCGATGCCTCTGCCGGGTCTGATCGCAGGACGATACCGACGCCGTTGTCGCGGAACGTCGAGTGGCGGATCACGAGCCCACCAGCGTTCTGAGCGTGCACGCCGGCAAGGCTCGAGCGGACGTCGACGTCGTCGACGACGAGATCGCACGGGTCGCACCCGACGATCGATAGCCCCGCCGATCCCGCACCGGAAACGTGCACCCCCGAGAGTCGTCCGCCTCGAGGAGCCAACAGCCGGATCCCGTAGCGCGCACCGGTTGTATGAACCCGCTCTATGCGGAGGCCGCGTACGCCCTGGGCATAGACGTTCGCGAACGTGAAGTCCGCGAACGTGACGTTCTCGAGCCGCACGCCGGCTGCGAGGATGGCGAGTCCCGTGTTCCGCATTCCCGCCCCGACGATCTGCACCTCCTCTGGATCCGCTCCCAGCCCCACGATCTCGATCAACGGCTCGGCGCCAGCAGGGGGCGCCGGAGCATGGACCGTCAGGGCCTCCGGATAGGCCCCCGGCTCTATCTCGATGCGGACGCGGAGCGGGAGCGCCGCGAGCGCGGAGGCGATGGTGGGATAAACCTCAGACGGGACCGCGCGCACCTCGATCGGTGGCGGGGGCGGGGGAGGCGGCACGGGCGGATCGCCGACGACGACGACACCGGTCATCCCGGCATGGACCTTGCAGTGGTACGTCACGAGAACGTCCGTCGCCGGGGCTGTCCATCCAACCGTCTGCCCTTGGGACAACGTCCCGCTCCCCGGCAGGTCGAACCAGCCGTCATCGGCAGTCACCGTGTGTCCGTCGTCGAGCGCCGTCCACGACACGGACTCACCCGGATCCACGCGGAGTTGCTGCGGGTCGAAGAAGTTGTTCCTAACGTTGACCGAGTGCGGACCGATGTGGGCGTCTCCCGCGACGGGCACGATCCCGAGGAGGATCGCGACGGCGACGAGCGCGCGGGAGTATCTCACGTCACGGTGATGCTTCCGGTCATCGGCTCCGTGTGCACGTTGCACTCGTAAACGAAGGTTCCGGGCGCCGGGAACGCCGCTTGGAATCCCACCGGCATGGTGCTCGAGGTCGCACCGGGGATGTTCCGGAACTGCGGGGGCGCGCCCTGCGGAACCAGGATCCCGGAGTCGTGCACCGTCAGAGGAGAAACAACCGCGTCTTGCAGCGCGCGCGTCTGACTGGTCATCCAGGGCGCCACCCCAAGCTCATATTGACCGGGGCATGGCATCGCGCCGGGGATGAAGAGGCCGGGAAGAGCAGGGGCTCCGCCGGCTGGATCGTCGAGCTCGCACCGGACCTGGAACCCGAACCCCGCCGTTCCGTGCGGCAGCGGGCTGAAGCCGCCCGACACTTGCTCCGGGAAGCTGACCGTGTGGATCTCGTTGACGATGTCGTCGTCGAACACGTAGCGAACCGCATCGCCCTGCTCGATCTGGAGGCTGCCCGGAAGGTACTGGTTCATGGAAACATGATCGTCGGGCGTCGAGTCGCCCAACAGGACGCGCCAGACCTTCTGCCCATCGACGACATCGAACGTCGGGACCGACGACTCTTCGACCACCGCGTCGGCGGCGGCGGTGTCGGCGGCGATCTCGGAGGTTATGAGTTGATCGATCTCGGCCTGGGTGGGCAGCGAGGTGCCCTCATCGACGACCTCGATCGTCCCTTGCATCGCGGCATGCACGGTGCAGATGTAGGTGTAGGCCCCCTCAGCCAGATCGACGGTCGCCGAGAACGCCAGACCCGGGTTGTAGGGAGGCACGCCGCTCGAGATGAAGGTCTGGGTATCCGTGAGGACGCATGGATCCTGCCCTTGCTGACCGCACCCGCCCGCGGGCAAAGACCAAGCCTCTGGGACGGCATAAGTGCCGGGGATCTCGTCTTCGCGCAACAGCGCCGGCCGCTCCTGGCCGTCGGGCAAGAACGACACTGTGTGGAACCCGGTCGCGTTGTTGCCGCTCCCAAGGATGTTCCACGTCACCGTCTGCCCGCGATGGACCTCGAGGGTGGACGGAAAATACCGGGTGTACTCGTACCCTGAGCCCGGAACGGTGGGATGCGCCGCCCCGGCCTGGATCGTGAAATCGGCAGCTGCCAAGGCCGGCCGTATGCCGGCGAGCGCCGCGATGCCGATGACGACCGGCATCACGGTGGTGCCTATCCTTCGGAATCCCCCCATGGTCTCCCCCCTATGAAGCGACACGTAATTGATTCATCATGCCCTGCCGCTTTCCTGCCCGCTCTTCCCCCCGGGTTACTTTCCTGTGCCCTCCGATCCGTCCGGCGAGGGCGTTGGTTCGTCGCCCAGGATGAGCGTGCGGAATCGGTGGTACATGAGTGACACCGCCAGCAGGATCGCGCCGATGGCGCTGAAGCCGATGAACCGGTACGCGGTCTCGAGCTCCCACAGGTCGCTCAGCACCATCTTGGCGATGACGACGCCGAACAAGGCAGTGGCCATCAGCCGCGCGCTGCGATTCCGCACCGCCACCCCGAACGCCATCATCCCGATGGCATACACGGCCCACAGCGCCGACAACGTGAACGACGTCGCCTGTTCGCGATCGACGATATCCACTCGTCGGTCGATCGCGGCCGTCGCCTCGAGGCTGAGCCAGCCGAGCACGCCGACGTTCGCGGCGATTGCCAACCCCAGCGCCGTATCGCGCCGCCAGTTGCCGGGCCCGCGCGCGACGGCCGCCGCCGCGACGAACCCAGCAACCCAAAGGGCAACCAGCGACGCCGACTCGCCGGATGCGAGCGCGCGCGCCGGCTCGTACCCGTCTTCGAGCATCGTGAGCATCCCCAGCGTCGCGAGCGCGAGGAGGGCAAGCCCCCCTACCGTCATCTTCGGCCGTTCCTCCGACCGGGCGATCACGATCACCACGACCCCCTGCAGTGCCCATAGCACCGGGACGATCTCCCCGTCGAGCGAGACCGGCACGGCGACCGCCAAGGCGGTCACTCCCACCGCGACCGAGCCGACGGCTGCCGGCGGCTCGGCGCGGACGACCCATGCGCCCGCCAGATACGCGAGCCCGAACCCGGTCGCGAACGAACCTTGTGCCAGCTCCGGCTCGAGCAGGGCAAGCCCGACTCCCAGGTACACGAACGCGTTCACCACCTGGAACCAGACCTCTTCAAGCTCGATGCGCCCGTCGCGCGAGATCCGCCACAGCACGTGCGCACCGAGGAACAGCCCCCACAGCAACGTCGCATAGGTGAATGCGAGGGTCGTGTCGGATCGATCCACCCCGGCGCCGAACAGCGCCCACGTGCCGGCGAACGCCACCAATGCGACGATGCGCCACGAACGTGCGATCGTCAGCGCCGCGGCACCTGCTGCGAGCAGAAGCAGGTACGCGTACATCCCACCGGGGTTCGACTCGTGGATGCCCACGAGCAGCGGGTCGATGAGGCCGCCGACGACGACCAGCACGGCGAGCGCTTCGGATCGGTGGTGCAACGCGAGCGCGACCGTCCCGACCGTGATGACCACGAGCGAGCCGAAGGCAACCCCGGTGGGGATGAGGTCGTACAGCTCGAACGCTGCCCACACCGATAGGGTCAGCAGCGCGACGCCGCCGCCGCCGAGCGCTTGGGCCAAACGCGGCCACACCCGCCGCCGCGAGTACTCGCTCCAGACCAGGAAGCCGAAACCGAGCGCGACCCCTATGAGGACGCGGCCGAGCGGGCCGATCAGTCCGCGATCGATCGCGTACTTGAAACCGAAACCCGCACCCAGCAAGACTGCGATGACGCCGGCGCGCGCGAACCACGTCCCGACCAGATCCACCTCGTCCCGCTCGGGCGACCGAGCGCGCGCGTACACCGGCTTCGGCGGAACCACGGGTTGCAACGGGGTCTGCGGCTCCAGCTGCTCCTTCTGCGCGGGCCGGCCTTTGCGCGCGGGTGCGGCGGCCGCGGCTTGTTCGAGGGCCCACACGCGCGCGGTCAACGCTGCGACCTGGCCCTGCAGCTCCTGCACCCTGATGTCGGTTGCTCTGCTCATGACGACCTCCTGCCAGCGATGGTGCGCGAATCCAGGGTCGAGGACAAGGACCTTCCGCACCCCTTTCGGGAGCCGGAACGCATCAGTTCCCCTGGGTACAAACGGCATCGACATCGGATTCGGAGGCGCTGACCTGCTGCGATACCCTGGCGCGCGCATGTTCTCTAAGGTTCTGATCGCCAACCGCGGCGAGATCGCCGTACGCATGATCCGTGCGTGCCGCGACCTGGGCCTGGGCTCGATCGCCGTCTACTCCGACGTCGACGCCGACGCTCTGCACGTGAGGATGGCCGACGAGGCCTTCCATATCGGCGAGGCCGCGCCCGCCGCGAGCTACCTGAACATCGAGAGGCTGATCGAGACGGCGAAACAGGCCGGCGCCGAGGCGATCCACCCCGGGTACGGGTTCCTGGCCGAGAACGCGGAGTTCGTGCGCGCGTGCGACGCCGCCGGGATCGCGTTCGTCGGTCCGACCGCCGACGCGATGGATGCCATGGGCGACAAGATCAGCGCGCGCAAAGTGGCCTCGGCTGCAGATGCGCCCTTCGTTCCCGGGACGCTCGAGCCCATCACCCACATCGACGAGGTCCGCGCCTTCGGGGACGAGCACGGCTATCCCATCGCGATCAAGGCAGCGTTCGGCGGCGGCGGCCGCGGCTTCAAAGTGATCCGCGCGCACGAGGAGATCGAGTCGGCCGTCGATGGCGCGCAACGCGAGTCCAAGCTGGCGTTCGGACGCGACGAGATCTACATCGAGCGCTACCTGTCCAACGCCCACCACGTCGAGGCGCAGATCCTCGCCGACACCCACGGCAACGTCCTGTTCCTCGGCGAGCGCGACTGCTCGACCCAGCGCCGGCACCAGAAGCTGGTCGAGGAGTCGCCCTCGCCCGTGGTGTCGCCGGAGGTGCGTGACCGCATCCGCGAGGTCTCGGTCTCGGTCGCGCGCGAGGTCGGGTACGTCAACGCAGGCACGATCGAGTACATGCTCGACGAGGACCGCGAGCGCTTCTACTTCATGGAGATGAACACGCGCTTGCAGGTCGAGCACCCGGTGACCGAGCTCGTCACCGGCATCGACATCGCCGCATGGCAGATCCGCGTCGCCGCCGGCGAGGCCTTGCCGTGGAAGCAGGAGCAGATCGAGCCGCGCGGGCATGCCATCGAGGTCCGCATCAACGCCGAAGATGCCTCGAAGGGACGCTTCCTACCCGCGCCCGGCCGCATCGGCCGCTACCGCGAGCCCGCCGGACCCGGCATCCGCGTCGACTCGGGCTTCGGCGCGTACTCGGAGGTCCCACGCACCTACGATTCGCTGATCGCGAAGTTGATCGCCTGGGGGATCGACCGGGACGAGGCGCGACGGCGGTTGCTGCGCGCGCTCGAGGAATACGAGATCGAGGGCGTGCGCACGCTGGTGCCGTTCCACATCCGGATGCTGCAGGACCCCACCTTCGTCGCCGGCGAGGTACACACCGCCTACGTCGAGAAAGAGATGGACCTCAAAGACTTCGTGGTCCCCAAGCCCGAGCCGGTCACGGCGCCGGATACCGCGGTCGCTTCGACGGACGCGCGCACCGCGATCGTCGAGATCGGCGGGAAGCGGCTCGAGGTGAAGGTCAGCGGGCTCGACGCGGGAACGAAGCCTAGCGAGAAGCCGAAGCCGCCGGTGGCGGAGGCGCGCGCGCACCACGCAGACGGCGCCGAGGAAGTGCGCGCGCCGATGCAGGGAACCATCGTTAAGACGGCCGTAGCCGAAGGCGACGAGGTGAAGGCCGGCGCGCTGTTGGTCGTGCTCGAAGCCATGAAGATGGAGAACCACATCAACGCGCCGCGCGACGGGACGGTGACCAAGGTCGCGGTTGCCGCCGGCCAGAACGTCGAGAGCGGCGCGACGATCGTCGTGCTGGAGTGAGCGGAGATGGATGGCATCCAGATCATGCAGCAGTTCATCCCGTCGTCGCCGTTCGTCGGGCACGTCGGGATCGAGCTCATCGCGCTCGAGCCGAACCACGCGGAGTTGCGGCTCCCGTTCACCGAGCACGTCATCACCATCGGGAAGACCGTGCACGGCGGCGCGATCTCGGCGCTGATCGACACCGCGGCCATGGCGGCGGCATGGGCCGGCGCGGAGGTTCCCGAGAACATGCGCGGTTCGACCGTCGGCCTCACCGTCCAGTTCCTCGCCGCCGCCAACGAGACCGACCTGACGGCGCGCGCGCGCGTCCTCCGCCGCGGCCGCAGCCTCGTCAACGTCGAGGTGGACGTGGTGGACGCCACAGATACGCCGGTAGCCAAGGGACTTGTCGTCTACAAGATCGGATAGACGACCATGGACCCCTACGACGCGCGCTCGGATCTCGATGAGGTCATCCGGCTCGTCGCGGCCGAGGCGCAGAGGTACCTGGCGGGACTCGATGCACGTCCGGCGCGCGAACCCGGTGCAGACGATCACCTCGCCGCGTTCAAGGGATCGCTTCCGGACGAAGGTGAGGGCACGCTCGCGCCGCTGCGGGACCTCCTGACCGAGGGCATCGACGCCGCGACGCATTCGGCCGGGCCTCGGTTCTTCCACTTCGTGATCGGTGGCGTCACCCCGGCCGCGCTGGGCGCGGACTGGATCACATCGGTCCTCGACCAGAACGCGGGCTTGTGGGACGCGAGTGCGCTCGGCTCGCACCTCGAAGTCCTTGTCACGAAATGGCTGTTGGACCTGTTCGACCTGCCGCCGGACTGGGGTGGCGCGCTCACCAAGAGCGCGACGCTGGCCAACTTCGCCGCGCTGGGATGCGCGCGCGAGTGGTGGGCCGAGCGCCACGGCGCGAACCTGGCCGAGAACGGCTTCGCCGGGCTCCCTCCGGTGCCGGTGCTCTCGAGCGGCTACGTTCACGCCAGCGCGCGCAAGGCGCTGGCGATGCTGGGGATCGGACGCGCGCGCGTCCAGACGTTCGCCGCCGATGGGACCGGCTGCGCCGATCTCGAAAGGCTCGAGCGCGAGCTCCGAGCCCTGGACGGCGAACCCGCGATCATCATCGGCAACGCCGGTGAGGTGAACGCCGGCGACTTCGATCCGCTGGACGCGATGGCCGACCTCACCGAGCGTTACGACGCGTGGCTGCACGTGGATGGCGCCTTCGGATTGTTCGCCCGGCTCGCGCCGGAAACCAAGCCGCTGACGGCCGGGGTCGAGCGCGCGCACTCGGTCATCGCCGACGGGCACAAGTGGCTGAACGTGCCATACGACTGTGGGATGGCGTTCCTGCGCGATCCCTCGTGGCTGCCGAAGGTGTACTCGTTGTCGGGCGCGGCCTACTTGCCCAAGCCCGACGACCCGCATCCGAACTACGCGTTCCTGATGCCGGACTCGTCGCGGCGTGCGCGCGCGATCGCGGTGTACGCCACGCTGCGCGCGTACGGACGCGCGGGGTATCGCGCGATGGTCGAGCGCCACATCGGCCTCGCGAAGCGGCTGGGGGCGCGCGTGGACGCGGAACCCGACCTCGAGCTCCTGGCTCCGGTGAAGACCAACATCGTGTGTTTCCGCTACCGACCCGCCGGCGTCCCGGAAGACGCGCTCGACGATCTGAACACCCGGCTCGGGCGCGCGGTGCTCGACGACGGGCGTGTGTTCGTCGGCACGACGACCTACGACGGCCGCGTCGCGTTCCGTCCCGCGATCGTGAACTACCGAACGACTGATCAGCACGTGGACGAGCTCGCCGACGTCATCCTCGAGCTCGGCGCGCGCGCGGTCTGAAGCCCTTTACCCAATCTGTAGATTGGGTTATGCTATGGGGCATGAGCGAGCCTGCGACCCGTCACAGGCCCGCATCGTCGCGGCGGTCGGGTCGGCGCAAGGTGCGCGAGACCGCACTCGGGTATCAAAGTTTCGGCGCACGGGAACGGGTCTCGCGGGCAGTCGACCTGCTGGGCAATAAGCTCGTAGCCCAGATCCTTGGGGTTTCGCCGTCACAACCCAGCCGGTGGCGCTCCGGGAAGGAACGAGTATCTGAAGATACGTTGCCGTTGCTGATCGATCTCGACTACGTGGTCAGCAGGCTTCTGTACTTCTTCCAGCCCGAGACCGCGATCAGCTTCCTCTACGGCCAGAACCCCTTCGTCAACGGCCGGCCGATCGACGTGATGATCCTGCGGGGCCCGATGGCGATCAAGCCGGCGCTCGATGCGTGGGAAGCGGGATCGTACGCGTAGGCTCTACCGCGTCTTCCCGTGGAACCGCGGTGCGCGGAAAGGTCGTCCGGGTCATCCCCTGACGATCGCCAGCGGGTCTCAGGGCTTCGGCCGGCTCGACAACCCCGACCTGTACGGCGTGGTGTACGCATCCGACTCCGCGGTCGGGGCCTGCGCTGAGGTGTTCGGCCAGGTGCGCGATTGGGATGCGGGGATGCTCCGCATCAGTCGCGTGGGACCGGCGGCGCTGGCGACCCTTGCCCTCACCGATGACCGAGTGTTGGATCTGGACGACCCCCGGACACTCCTCGACCGCGGGCTCCGCCCATCGCGGGTCGTCACACGACAGCGTGAAATCACGCAGGCATGGGCGGCGCACATCTTCGCGGAGCAGGCGTGGACCGGTGTCAGCTGGTGGTCCTTCTGGGAGCCGGACTGGACGTCGCTGGGCGTCTGGGAGCCGCGCGCGCTGCGCGTCGTCCGCATCGAGCCGCTCACCATGCACACCCGCGCGCTCGTGGAAGCGGCCGACGCGCTGAACCGGGTCCTGTGACTCAGCGTTCGGCGATCAGCAGCGACTGGTTGCCGATGCCGATGCGCGCGCGCTCGTCGTAGAGGACCGTGGTCGCCAGCCCGATCCCCGATGGATCCATCCGCGTGACCGCGTCCAGGCACACCCATTCCCTGACCGGCATCCGCGTCAGGTGCACGCTTAGCTCGGTGTTGATGAAGAAGTGCGAGCCGGGGTCCAGCTCGCGGCTGATGCCGTTGCCCGAGTCCGCGGCCGCCAGCACGCGCGACAGCGGCGACGGCTCCTCGTCCGGCAGCAGCGGGACCCGCATCCGCATCCACACCGTCGCAGGGCCCGGCTCGAGGAACGTGCCGCGTACCGCGCGCCATTCCATCCCCGCGAAGTACGACGCCCCGCCGAGGTCGGGCATGTTCATCGCGCCCAACTCGGCCGGGCCCGCGAACGGCGGCGGTTCGGCGGGCGTCGTCGGCGTCGTCCCGTCGCCGGGGCGGATCCGCCACACGTGCGCGCGCGCGACCTCGTGCTCGTCGGTGCGCAGCGACGCCTCGCAGAACTGCACGCGCCGGCCGGGACGCGACACGCGCGCGTCGACCGACAGCGGCGCGACCGGGATCGAGCGCAGGATCTCGAACGTGAAGCGCGCCACCTGCCAGCCGGGCTCGAGCGCCTCGATCGCGCGCGCGGTGAGCGCCGCCGGCGGCCCGGCGTGCTGCGCGCCGGGATCCCACGGCCCACGCGTCCACTGCGTCGAGACGAACCGATCCCCCTCGGGGAGATAGAAGGCGTCCATCGCGCCGGCAGGCTACCCGACCGTCAGGGGTGAAGCAGCGCGAGCGCGCGGCGGGTGCCCATGCGCTGCTCGTGCGCGAGCCCCGCCATCAGCCCTGCGAGGGCCTCGAGGAAGCGGGCCTTCTGGAGCGGCCCCGCATCGACCGGGTCGAACCCGATCGATGCGGCGAGCGCGCGCACGGTGGCCTTCGCCCCCCCATCGTCCCCGCAAAGGAACACCGCGGGCGCGCGCCCGCCCACATCTCCCGAGAAGTGGATCAGCTCGGCGTACAGGTGGTTGAAGCACTTCACGACCTTGGCGCCGGTGGCACGTTGGATCTCTTCGGCGCACGACGTGCCCTCGAGCGGCTCCAGCTTCGTGCACTCTTCGTCGACAAATGGGTTGGTCGGATCGATCACGATCTTGCCCCTCAGGCCGCCGAGCTCGTTCAGGGTCGCGTCCATCGACAGCCAGGGCACGGCAAGCACCACGACCGGCCCATACTCCGCCGCCCGTCGGTACCCCCCGCCCGACGTGGCGATGTGCGAGCCGATGGCCTTGCCCCGCAGGGCATCGCGCGATCCCACGAACACTTCGTTGCCGGCGAGCCACAGCCGCCGGGCGAGCCCCGTTCCGAGGTTCCCCGTGCCGACGATCCCGATCTTCACGCCCGCATGCCCCCTCCACCCGTTCCTCCGGTGGAAGGATTCGCGATGAGGATTCGGGCGCCTATGGCGTTCGGGTCACAGTCCCGTTACCCCCCCCCACGACGATTGATCCCACCTCGGCACCACAGCAGGAGCCTGCGCGCGGGCAGACTAGTCCCATCGGATGTGGCCAAAGTTCGTCTTGAGCTGGCGCGGGTACTCCGGCACCATCGGGTGAGGACAACCTTCCGACACGGCTATGGGCCCAGACATCTCGGACGCGCGCGCTCGCCAGCAGGCCGCGATCGCGGCCTTCGGCGTGCGCGCCCTCGCGCGCAGAACCATCGACGAGCTGGCCGACGATGCGCTCGAGGTCCTGCGGGACGTCTTGGGCGTCGACCTGTGCGGGTTCCTCGAGGCGCGCGACGGCGGCGCCACCTTCACGTTTCGCGCCGGCATCGGATGGCGTGACGGCGTGGTCGGCGCGACGGTACCGGCCGAGCCCGGCTCGGCCATCGCGTACATGCTGACGACGGCCGAGCCGGTCCTGTACGCCGACCTCGCCACCGAGGAACGGTTCACGCCTCCGAGGCTGCTGCTGGACCACGGCGTCGCCAGCGGCATGGGGGTGGTCGTCTACGGGCCCGACGGGCTCGTCGGCGTCCTCGGGCTGCACGCGAAGGTGAGCAGGCACTTCACCACCGACGACGCGAACTTCCTCCAGGCCATCGCGAACGTGCTCGGCAGCGCGATCGAGCGCGCGCGCGGCGACGAGCGCTTGCGCCGCAGTGAGGAACGCTTCCGGTTGTTGGCCGAGAACGCACAGGACGTCATCTTCCGGTTCCGGCTCGTGCCGAACGAAGCCTTCGAGTACGTCAGCCCATCGATCGAGCGCGTGCTGGGCTATACCCCCCAGGACTGCTACACGGATCCGAGCCTGGCGTACGAGATGATCCATCCCGACGACCGAGCGTCGATGCTCGACGGCGGACCGACGGTTCTGGACGAGCCGGCCGTGCTCCGGTACGTGCGCAAGGACGGCTCGATCATCTGGTGCGAGCTGCACCTGGTCTCGATCCGCAACGACGCCGACGACCTCGTGGCAGTGGAGGGGATCTGCCGGGACGTCACCCAGCGAAAGGACGTCGAGGATCACCTCCGCGCCGCCTACGAGCGCGAGCGCGAAGCCGCGCGGCGGCTGCGCGCGCTCGACGCCATGAAGAACTCGTTCCTGCAGGCCGTTTCCCACGAACTGCGCACCCCGCTTGCCGCGGTCTACGGGATGGCGCTGACGCTGCAGCAGAGCATCGAACGGCTCGAGCCGGCGGACCGCGATGAGATGCTGGCGCGGATGGGGGCGAACGCGCGCAAGCTCGACCGGCTCCTTACCGACCTGCTCGACCTCGACCGGTTGTTGCGCCACGCGATGGCGCCGGAGCGCAAGCCCACGGCTCTGATCGCGCTCGCTCGGCGCGTTGCCGACGAGGTCGACCTCGGCAATCGGACGCTCGTGATCGAGGAGCCCGAGGTCGTCGTGGCGGTGGACGCCCCCAAGGTCGAGCGCGTCGTCGAGAACCTGTTGATCAACGTGGTGCGTCACACCCCGGAAGGCGTCACGGTGTGGGTGCGCGCGCTCGAGCACCCGAGCGGCGCCACTCTGGTCGTCGAGGACGACGGGCCCGGGATCCCCGACGACCTCAAGAGCGCCATCTTCGAGCCCTTCCGGCAGGGTCCGACCGCACCGCGCCACGCCCCCGGCGCCGGCATCGGCCTGTCGCTAGCCGCGCGCTTCGCCGAGCTGCACGGCGGCCGAGCCTGGGTCGAGGACCGGGCCGGCGGCGGCGCCTCGTTCCGGATCCTGCTGCCCGGACGGCTGCCGACCGCGAGCGCGGACCACGTCGAGGCGCGCGGGGCCTGAATCGCGTTGTCCGGCCTCCCGGCGCGCAGGTAGGGTGCGGACCAAGCAGGGGGTGATCCCACGACGGCCTACGTCGAGGTCCGGGAAGGTCGTACCGCTCGAACGGTCACGCTGGACGGCGAGCGCTTGACGATCGGCAAGGCGGACTCCAACGACATCGCGCTCACCGACGACGGAACCGTCTCGCGCCTGCATGCGGTGTTCGAGCGCTTCGCCGCCGGCTGGTGCGTGCGCGATCTCGGATCGCGTAACGGGACGTTCGTCAACGGCGAGCGCATCTGGAACGACCGCGCGCTCCGCCCGGGGGACGAGGTTCGCATCGGGACGGTGAGGCTCGTGTTCAAAGGGGCCCCCGGGCAGGACGACCTCACCGTCACCCAGGCGCCCGAAGGCGCGCCCGACCTCACCCGCCGCGAGCGCGAGGTTCTGATCGCGCTGTGCCGGCCCCTGCTGTCCGGGGACGCATTCAGCGAGCCGGCCTCGACACGGGAGATCGCCGAAGAGCTGTTCGTGACGAACGCGGCAGTGAAGCAACACCTGCTGCGCCTGTACGACAAGTTCCGCATCGACGAGAGCGACGGGCCCCGCCGTGTTCGGCTCGCCAACGACGCGCTCGAGCGCGGCGCCGTGTCGCTCGCAGATCTGCGCGCACCGGACCAAGCCTAAGAACGCGGGAAGCTACGCGCGCCGTTCCAGGTATCGCCGCAGGCCGTCCAGGCGCGCGTCCCAGCCGGCGCCCACATCCGCGATCCAATCCACCGCCTCGGCCATCGGCGCGGGCGTGGCGCGGTAGCGTGTCTCGCGGCCGGCGCGCTCGGAGGCGACCAACCCCGCGTCGGACAAGGCGACGAGGTGCTTGCTCACCGCCTGTCGCGTGACCGGCAACTCCGCCGCGAGTTCGGTCGGAGTGGCAGAACCGTGCTCGGTCAACCGGCGCAGGACGTTGCGACGTGTGGGATCAGCGAGCGCTTGGAACACGCGATCCACACGATCAGTCACGCGCTCACCGCCCGGGACATAGCGGCCTCCTCGACGGACAGACGGGCTCCTTCGGCGACCGGCTCGAGCGTGAACGTCACACGCGTCTGCGGGCGGCGCGCGACCGAGCCGTCGGCGAACCGAACGAACGGAAGCCACCGGAACACCAGCACGCGCGTACGCTCGACGTCCTCGATGACGGCCACCGCTACCGAGCCGGAGCCGTCGGTGATCTCGATCCGCCCACCGGGGCGCGCGTCGATGGTCGCGCGCGCGCCGAACAGCGCGGACAGCCCCTCGTCACCGGTCACCGCCTCCCACACGTCCTCGACAGAGGTCGGGAAGATCGTCGAGGAGCCTGCGCGCATGTCCTCATGATACCGCAACCGCGAGGTTGCATATCCGCAGATCCCCGGGTATCATGCGCAACCAGATGGTTGCTCATTCGGAAACGCCCCTGATCGGTAACGTGGTCCCGCTGACCGCCGCGCCGGTGCCCGAGGACGCGCGCGCCCAGCTGTTCCGCCGGCGCATCCTGTTCCTACGCGGCGCGATCGCCGACGACCTCGCGACCGACCTCGCCGCGCAGATGCTCGCACTCGACGCCACGCACATCGAGCCCATCACGCTGTACATCGACTCCCCCGGGGGTGATGTCAACGGGCTGTTCACGATCCACGACACCATGCGGATGCTCGCCTCGCCCGTGAACACGCGCTGCCTGGGCATGGCAGCGTCGTCGGCCGCCGTGATCCTGGCGACCGGCACAGGCGTGCGCGCCGCAGCGCCGAACGCGCGCATCATGCTGCACCAGCCGCATGGTGGGCTCGGCGGGCAAGCCGCCGATATCGAGATCCGCGCGCGCGAGTTCCTGTACCTGAAGGGCCGGCTTGAGGAGATCCTGGCGGAACGGACGGGGCAGCCGCGGGAGAGGATCCAGGCGGACACCGACCGTGACTACTGGATGTCCGCTGAGGAGGCGAAGGCCTACGGTCTGATCGACGAGATCCTCGCTCGACATTGAGTCTTTACAGACCGGCCGACGAAGCGCACCCTAGGAGCGTGGGAAGCCTTGGGCTCCTGAAGTTACTGTTCATCGTGGCCGCCGTCGGCGCGGCGATCTACTTCGGCGTGCAGTTCCTGCAGGACGAGCCGAACCCCGGGCTCGATCGGTTCCAACCGGAGCCGGTTGTCATCCAGGAGCCGAACCCGCTCGGATAGTCAGCGGACGTACAGATCGCCGTCGCGCACCTCGACGGTGCCCCGGCCGAGTGGGAGCACGCGCGTCAGGAACTTGAACCCCGCGCCGAGGCCCGGGATCTTCGCGAAGATGCCCTGCGGTCCGCGGACCATGCGCCCGGTCTTCACGTCGTAGCGTGAGCCGTGCCACGGGCAGACCAGGCACCCATCGCGGTCCACGGTTCCGTTCGCAAGGTCCGCGTAGAGGTGGCGGCACCGCCGCGTGACGGCGAAGTATTCGCCGTCGGCGTTCCCGACCGCGTAGCGACCCGCTGCGCGAACCTTGCCAGGCTCGAGATCACTGACGGATCCGGCCTTGATCTCTGCTCCCATACTGGCAGTAGGCTAGCAGCGCCGGGCTCGCGAAAGCGAGTCAGCGCTCGACGATGCGCGCGATCGGGCCTTGCTGCGACAGCACGTACAACTCGCCGCTGGCGTCTTCGCCGAACGAGGTCAGCGCATCGACCCGCACCTCCAGCCGCCGAATCGTGTCCCGCTGGCGATGGAACGCCAGGACCTCGCCCCGGCAGTAGTCTCCGAACAGGTACCACCCTCGCAGGCCGGGCATCGCTTCGCCGCGATACACGTATCCCCCGGTCACCGCGCAGTTCCCGTCGTCACGCCGGTACTCGTGCACGGGAAGTACGTGCCCATCCGGAGGAGAGCCCTCGAACCCATGCCGGCCCTCGAGGCGATCCCAGCCGTAGTTTTCACCGCCTTCCGACGCCGCAGGCTGGACGTCGATCTCCTCCCACGCGCCCTGACCGACGTCGCCAATCCACATATCCCCCGTCTCGCGATCGAAGCTGAACCGCCATGGGTTGCGCAGCCCGTACGCCCATATCTCATCGCGTCCCGAGCCCCCCACGAACGGGTTCGAGCCCGACACGGTGTATGGGTCTCCATCCGGATCGATCCGCAGGATCTTCCCGAGCAAGGTGTCGAGCGATTGCGCGTTGCCCTGCGCGTCGCCGCCCGAACCGCCGTCGCCGGTGGAGATGTAGAGGAAGCCGTCGGGACCGAACGCGAGCATCCCGCCGTTGTGGTTGGCGTACGGCTGGTCGATCGACAACAGCTCGCGTCGCGTCCCCGGATCGGCCGTTCGTCCCTCCATGCGGTACTCGACGACGCGGGTGTCGCCCGACAGGTCGGTGTAGTTCACGTACAGGCGCGATCCGTCGAGCGAGAAGGCGATGCCGAGCAACCCCTGCTCGTTCCCGCCGGACACCTGCCCGCGCAGGTCCAGGACGGGGCTCCCGCGGAGGGAACCGTTCACGATCGCGCGCACCGCACCGGTCTTCTCGGCGATGTACAGCCCGCCGTCGCCGGCTCGAGCAGCCATCGCGACCGGTTGATCCGCGCGCGCGACCGCACGGAGCTCGACCGTGGGGAAGGATGCGCGCTCGCTGCGTGTCGGGGTGGGCTCCGGCCTGCGGATCGATGGCGATGCGGATGGGGACGGGGGGGCTTCCGTGCAGGCGGCGAGCGCTGCGATGCACACGAGCATGACCGGTGCGATCCGCTGGGGCGCCACCCCGACCAGCGTAGCGGGCGCGCGCCGGAGCCGCCTAGACGATGCGTTCGAGCCGGTCCAGGAACTTCGGCCATCCGCTCGCGTGCAGGTCACGCGACTCCACGCTCGGGTAACCCTCCTCGGTGATGACGACCTCGGTCTCGTCGCCATGCTCGAGGAATTCCACCGTGCACACCGTGCGCTCGATGTCGGCGGTTTCGGTGCCGCTCAGCGTGACCGTGTACACGAGCCGCTCCGGCGCGACGACCTCGAGGTACTCACCGGACTCGCCGAACTCGCGCTCCCCGACCCCCCACGTGATCCTGTAGTGGCCGCCGGCTCGCAGATCGATCTCGACGTCGAGCGTCTCCCACGTGTCGGCGAAGGCGTACCACGCGCCGAACAGGCCGGGATCGGTCCAGTGCTCGAACACGCGCGCGCGGGGCGCCGCGAATCGGCGGCGGAGGATCAGCGTCGTGTCGGGCATCGTCTGCGGCTCGGTCATCGTCGTCTCCCCTCGTCCAGCAGCGCCTCGAGCCGGTCGAGCCGCCGTTCCCACCTCTGTCGGTTGCGCTCGAGCCAGCGGGTGGCGTCGGCCATCGCGCGCAGTTCCAGTCGGCACCGGACCTCCCGTCCGTCGCGCGTGCGCGAGATCATCCCGGCACGCTCGAGCACGGCGAGGTGCTTGGACACCGCTTGGAACGAGATGGTGAACGGCTCGGCGAGCTCGCCCACCGTTCGCTCGCCGCGCGCCAACTCCTCGATCAGCGCAAGCCGCGTCTCGTCGCCGAGCGCCGCGAAGGTCCGATCGAGCACACATTCAACCATTCGGTTGAATAATGTCACCCGGGCGCGAGCGCGTCAAGTCGCGTTCGTCGTCACCAGGCGGGCGATGGAGGACGTGCCGCGCCGTCGCGGAGCTGAGCGATCAGCGGAACCGCCAAGGCGGCCCCGACGACCGCGTGGACGTCGGGCGGCCAGTGGATCCCGTCGGGGTTCAAACGATCCGCGGCCGGCTCGACCAACGTCCAGCTTTCGACCCACTCGAATCCGTGGCGGCCGGCCAGCCCGGACTGCAGGCGCTCGCGATCGCGATGCGCCGGGTGGCGGCCACCGTAGTAGCCGGAGCGATGGCTGGTCGGTCCGAGGACGACCCCCGCGGCCCCTCGCGCCAGCGCGCGCACCTGGAGCAGCAAGCCGTCGTACAGCCGCTCGAACTCGGCGCGCGGCGTGCGCGTGGCGCGCGCGCCGGTGATGCGCACGCCCCACGGATGCGCCGCCCGTAGAGCGCGCCGTGCAAGCCGGCGTACCGATGCCGGACGGATGTACGGGACGACCGCCTCGACCGCCGGCGGGACGCCCGCGGGGGCATGATCGAAGCTGCCAACCCCCACGACCACGGCGTCGGCACCCATCAACACGTCGAACATGACGTGGCGATCCTTCGTCGCCGCGCGCCATGCATCGCGAACGTGCGAACCGGCGCGCGCGATCACAGTCACCGCGACGGGGCGCTCGAGCGCTTCTTCGAGCAGCGCGCGCACCACGTTCGGGTACAGACGCGGATCGGACGGCAGCTGCGGTCCGCGGTCGTCGGTGAACGATGTGCTGTCCCCCAGCACGACGAGCCGGAGCGGCTCTTTGTCCTCCCCCATGGCCGGCCATGGTACGCCCGCGAGCCGGTACGCTGCGCGCCGTGCAACCAGATCAGATGCGCGAGCGCCTCCGGTCGGCTCGCGTCGCCCGGCTCGCGACCGTGAACGCCGACGGCTCTGCGCACATCGTGCCGATCGTCTTCGCGCTCGACGCGGACACGATGTACACGGCCGTCGACGAGAAACCCAAGCGGTCGCGCGAACTGCGGCGCCTGGCCAACATCAACCGCGATCCGCGCGCCACCGTGCTGGTGGACGACTACACCGAGGAATGGGAGGACCTGTGGTGGGTCCGCGTCGACGGACGCGCGCGGCTGCTGGCCGGCGGCGCGGAGTTCGACCTCGCGCTCGACCGCTTGCAGGTGCGGTACGAACAGTACCGTTCCGCGCGCCCTGCAGGCCCGGTGATCGCGCTCGACATCGAGCGATGGCGAGGTTGGCACGCACGCTTGCCCTGATCTGATGGCCTGTTCCGGCCATAGGTGTCAAGTGTTGACCCTGGATTAAGACCCGTTTGGGTCATACTCCCAGGTGCCCTGCGTGACGAAGAATGTGGAGCCAGAGCCACCCTCTCCACAGGGAACCCATATGCGTCAGTTGCTCGGTCGCCGGCTGCGCACGGAGCCGGCGCTCGATATCAGGCGGGCCAGTCGCCGCTTGCGCACGCACCTCGACACGGACCAGGTCGTGCGCGCGGTGGTCGACGAGGTCGTGCGCGCGCTTCGCCCCACGCTGGCGAGCGTCTACCTCGCGACCGGCAAGAACGAGCCGCAGCGCGCGTTCTCTGCCGGCAGGATCACGCCCGACAGCGGTTCGGAATCAGGCGCTCCCCCACCGGTTCGCCGGGTCGTGCGCAGGCACCTGCCGGTCGGCCGGGCGACGTATCGAGCCTCACCGATCATCGCGCCGCGCAGCGGCTTGATCGGCGTGTTGTACGTCGAGCGTGATGGCATCCCGCCGGTTGCCGCGCGCTTCATCGACGAGCTCGCCGCCGAGGCGGCATTCGCCATGGAGGCAGCGAATCTGTACGAGCATGCCGTCGCGGGCAAGGAACGCTCCGAAGCGATCCTGGGGCGGGTCGGCGACGCGGTCGTCGTCACCGACCCCGGAGGCAGGATCGTCGAGTGGAACCAGGCGGCCGAGACGATCTTCGCGGTGCAGGGCTCGCACGCGGTCGGGCGCTCGTGTGCGGAGATCCTCGGACTGATAGACGGGGATGGAACCTTCGACTGCTCGCAGGGCTGCGCGCTGATGCGCGCCTTCCCAGCGCTGGATCAGGTGATCGGCAAGGAGGTCTGGCGCGAGCGCAAGGACGGCCGCAGGCAGCCACTGCTCGCAAACGTCGCCTCGGTGGTCGACAAGGAGGGCTCCCCGATCGAGATCGTTCACTCGATGCGGGACATCACCCGGCTGAAAGAGGCCGACGAAGCGAAGACGCTGTTCCTGGCCACCGCCTCACACGAGCTGAAGACGCCGCTGACGGTGATCCAGGGATTCGCCCAACTCCTGCTCGGGCCCCAGTCGCCGAGCGAGACCGATCGCGAGATGGCGCTCGAAGCGATCGAGCGACGGTCGAAGCAGCTCAACAAGATCGTGGAACGCTTGCTGTTGTCGAGCCGGATCGAGGCCGGACGCGCGGAGATCTTCCCGCGGAAGGTGGACCTCGCTCCGCTGCTGGACGAGCACATCGCGACCACGGCTGCGGCGACCGAGCGTGCGATCGGCTTCACTCCCGCGGACGAGCTGCCCGCCGTACACGCGGACCCGGATGCGGTCTCCACCGTCGTCGATCACCTCCTCGACAACGCGTCGAAGTATTCGCCAAAGGGTGAACCGATCGAGGTGGTCGCCGTGTCCGATGAACGCACCGTGCACATCGCGGTTCGTGATCGCGGCATCGGCATGGATGCCGAACAGGCCGCGAAGTGCTTCGACAAATTCTGGCAAGCCGAATCGTCGGACATCCGCCGCTTCGGCGGCACGGGCATCGGCTTGTACATCGTGCGTTCGCTGGTGGAAGCGATGGGTGGAACGATCACAGTGCAGAGCGCGCCGGACGAGGGGTCGACCTTCACCGTCACCCTCCCCCGGTTCGACGCTCCGCCCGAGACCCCGCGGGTCCAGAGCGAGCCCGACGAGCAGCTACCCGTCGAACCGTCGGTCATCCGCGAATTCATGCGCCAACTCGGCATCCCAGGAAGGAGTCCCTCATGACCGCCGCCGTGGCGATCGCGAACCTGATCCTCGGTATCGCCTACACCGGGTACGGGGTGCTCACCGCTCTCGAGATGAAGCGCGGCTGGAAAACGATGGGCTTCTCTCATTTCGGGGCCGCCTGGATCTTCATGGCTTTCACCTGTGGACCGCACCATCTGTTCCATGGGATCCATGCCGCCATCGAAGGGCGCTCCGGCGGCACGCTCGACCTGTATGCGGTGGTTGTGGGCCTCCCGGTCGGCGTGACGTGGCTGATCCTTCGCATCGAGGCGATGCGCGGCGGTCGCGGGGATCGGTTCATCTCGGGAACGCCGCTCTGGCTCGCGGCGATGCCGACGTTGGCGGCCGTCTACCTCACCACCTTGATCTTCTTCACCACCGACGTCGCCGGCCGGCCGCTGTCGTTCAGCTCGATGATCCCGCCGAACGCCCTGCTGCTGGTGATCTACATGACGATCGGATACTTCCTGCTCCGGACCCAGCTGCGCAACCACTCGAGTCTCAACGGGTGGTCCGTGTCGGGCCTCTCGCTGGCGGCGGTGTTCCCGACGTGCGCGGTCATGCACACGGTCTTCGCCCTGTACTCCGCGACCGGGCTGTACGCGTGGGACGTCCACGGCTTCACGATCGACTGGCTCGCGGTCCCGGCGGGTCTGTACTTCCTGTGGGTGGTCCGCGCCCTGTACCGCGACGCGTTGCGCGACTGGAACCGCGAGTCGATGGAAGGCGCCCCGGTGGCGGTCGCGAGCTGATCCGATGCGCGTGCTGGTCGTCGACGACAACGAGGACATCCGCGTTCTGATGACCTACGCCCTTCGCGTGGGGGGACACGAGATCGTCCCCGCCGCCGATGGGCACGAAGCGCTCGAGAAGATGGGGAGCGAGGACCTTGACGCAGTGATCCTGGACGTCCAGATGCCGGATATGGCGGGCTGGGCCGTGCTCGAGACGATCCGCAGGACGCCGCAGCTGCGTGAGCTACCCGTCGTGATGTGCACGGTGAAGGGTCGTCCGGAGGACCTCGAGCACGGGTGGGAACTGGGATGCGACGGCTACATCTCGAAGCCGTTCGACGTTACCGATCTGCTAACCCAGGTAGAATCCGTCGTCGGCCGTCCCCAGCAACAGCGTGCAGCCGTCCGCGAGGCCGGGTTACGCGCGGCACGCCAGGTTTCGGATCACGCGTGAAGGAGGAGGGATGGCGTTCGGAGCATTCATCGTGGACGATCAAGACGACGTCCGGACGCTGATCCGGATGATCATCACCGCCGCCAATGGAAACCTGTTCGTGAAGGGAGATGCCGCGGATGGCTTCGACGCGCTCGCCCGCGTCGAAGAGCTCGACCCCGATGTCATCGTGCTCGACGAGATGATGCCCGGCATGAACGGGATCGAGGTCGCGCGCGCGATCGCGTCCCGCCGACCCGGACAGATGATGATCCTGTGTTCGGCGTACCTCGACGACGCACTCCGGCGCGAGGCGGCCGATGCCGGCATCCTTCTCTGCCTCGCCAAGGACGACGTCGACAAGATCCCGGCTGCGTTGCGCGCGCTGGCCGAGCCTGACGTGGGCTAGGTGGTAGGGCGGAGCGGCCGCCGGCGCAGCACCAGACCCGACAAGACCAAGCCGACCCCGACCAGCGCGACCTGCGCCGGCGTCGACCCGGTGCGGGCGAGTCGCGTGATCCGCGCGTCCTTCACGGTCGACTCCCCCCCGCCATCGCCGTTCGCCATCGTCGCGACCGAACAGATCGCCCCGAACGGGATCCAGTACTCCACCGTCCCTTGATCGCTGGTGATCGTCCAGGTCAGGCTACCGGGCGGGATGTCCTCGAAGGGCTCCGACGGATCGGTATCGGGGTCGTTGGCGACGACCTGGTTCGCGCTGGGATCGTCGACGACTTCTTCCTCCCCGACGTCAAGGCCTTCGAAGACCACGAAGCAATCCCCCGTCGATGCTTCACCGTAGCTGAACTCGAATGGTGTCGTGTTCACCGCCGTTCCGCCGGGTTCGATGTCGGGCCAGGTCGAGGACCCGGCGAGCACGGTGGCACGCGGGAAGTCGAGCGTCCCGGCGATCCCGGTGACCGTGACATCGCCGGTGTTGCGGAGGGTCAAGGATGCCTGGACGGCTTCCCCGAAAGAGAACAGGCGTTCATCCGCGTTGCCGTCGGAGTCGACGAACTGAACGTCGACCACCGCCAGCGACGCGGCGACCTCTTCCTGCGCCAGCGCACCCCCCATGACGCCCTGCGCCAGCACGACCAACGCGAATACCACTCCGACCCGCCTGCCCATCTCCCATGCCCCTTTCCAGCCGCAACTCCAGATTCGTCGCTTCCGGGTCGGACGTCAACCATCTTCTCCTTCGTGTGCACGATCGCGTTCTATCAATCGGGCCAAATGGAATGTTTTCCGGCTCAGCCTCGACGCGCCCCCGGGTCTGCGGTGCGATCCATGAGGCGGCGAGCGGCCTCGGTGATCGAGCCGCCGAAACTAGGATATACGCTGAACGCGCGCGCGATCTCGCTGATGTGCAAGCGAGCGTGGACGGCGACCGACAGTGGCAGGATCAGGTCGCTGGCGTGCTCGGCCACGATGGTCGCCCCGATCACGATGCCGGAATCGGCCCCGCATATGATCTTCACGAAGCCGTCGGTGAGGCCGACCATCTTGGCGCGCGCGTTGGTCGCGTACGGCATCATGATCGCCCGAACGCGACGGCCCGCCTCCTGCGCCGCGGCTTCGGTCGTCCCCACAGTTGCGATCTCAGGCTCGGTGAAGACCGTCGCCGCGATCGCGTCCGTCCGAAGCGGCTGAACCGCCTGACCGAGCGCGTGCCACATGGCGATGCGGCCCTGCATCGAGGCGGCGTTGGCAAGCATCACGCCGCCGGTGACGTCGCCGGCGGCGTAGATGTGGGAGATGTTGGTGCGGCTGACGCCATCCACGGGGATCGCGCCGCCATCGTCGGTCCGCACCCCTGCCGCAGCCAGGTTCAGCTCGGCCGAGTTGGGCACCTGTCCGACCGTCATCAACGCATGGGTACCCTCGAGCAGCCGGCCGTCATCCAACTCGACCTCGACGCCGCCTCCCCCTACGCGCACCGCGGATGCGCGCGCCCGCTTGACGATCTGGATGCCGCGGCGCTCGAACACCGCCTCGAGCGCGCGCGCAGCGTCGGGATCCTCGTGCGGCAACACGCGGTCACGCGAGGAGACCAGCGTCACGTGGCTCCCCAGGCGCTCGAACGCGTGCGAGAACTCGGCGCCGGTCGCGCCCGAGCCGACCACCACCAGGCGTTGGGGGACCTCGCTCAGATCGTAGACCTGACGCCCGTTCAAGATACGGACGCCGTCGGGACGCGCGGTGTCGAGCTCGCGTGGGGAAGCACCGGTGGCGATCAGGAAGGCGTCGGCCTCGACGCGCTCGCCGCCATCGACCTCCACCGCGTACCGATCGACGAAGCGTGCTGTTCCCGTCGATATCCGCACTCCGAACTGTTCCACCCGTTTGCGGATGTCGGCGGATTGCGCCGAGGCGAGCTGCTCGATCCGGCCGAAGATACGCGGAAGATCCACGTTGACCTGTGGTTTCTCCGACGTGAGCCCCAACTCGGTGGCGGCCTCCATCCACGTCACGACCTCAGCGGTCGAGCACAGGGTCTTCGACGGCACGCAATCCCAGAGGACGCAGGCGCCCCCGATCCCGAGCTTCTCGATCAGCGTGATGTCGGCGCCCAACTCGGCAGCGATCTGAGCGGCGTCGTAGCCGGCCGGCCCGCCACCGATGACGCAGATCCGCATCAGGCCCTCGGCCGGTATACGCCGAAGACGTCGCGCATGGTCCCGCAGACCTCCCCGACCGTGGCCATGCGTCGGAGCGCTTCACGGAGCGGCGGAAGCAGGTTGTCCGTGCCCTTGGCCGCGTCTCGCAGGTTCGCCAGCGCATCTTCGACCGCCGCCTGGTCGCGCCCCGCGCGGACCGCGCGCACGCGCTCGACCTGGCCGTGCTCGACCCCCGGATCCACCTTCAGGATCTCGGCCGGCTGCTCGTCGCGCTCGACGTTCGCGTTGACGCCCACGACGATTCGACGCTTCGCCTCGATGTCTTGCAGTTCGGTGTACGCGGACTGCTCGATCTCGCGCTGCATATATTCGATCGCGTGCACGGCGCCGCCGAGCTCGTCGATCGTGGCGATATGGGCGCGGGCGCGCTCGATGATCTCGGCCGTCAGCGACTCGACGAACCACGAGCCCCCGAGGGGGTCGGCCGCATCGGTCACCTCCGCTTCGTTGGCGATGATCTGTTGCGTGCGCAGCGCGATCTTCGCCGCGCGCTCCGTCGGCAGCGCCAGCGCCTCGTCGAAGGAGTTCGCGTGCAACGATTGGGTACCGCCGAGGACGGCGGCGAGGGCCTGGATCGTGACCCGCACGATGTTGTTCTCGGGCTGCTGGGCGGTGAGTTGCACGCCGGCGGTCTGGGTATGGAAGCGCAGCATCTGGGACTTGGGGTCCTTCGCGTCGAAGCGATCGCGCATGATCTGAGCCCACAGGGTGCGCGCGGCGCGGAACTTCGCCACTTCTTCCAGCAACGAGGTGCGCGCGACGAAGAAGAACGACAGGCGGGGGCCGAACGAGTCCACGTCCAGACCAGCGTCGATCGCAGCCTGCACGTAGGCGATCGCGTCGGCGAGCGTGAACGCGACCTCTTGGACCGCGGTCGCCCCCTTCTCGCCCATGTGGTAGCCGCTGATCGAGATGGTGTTGAACTTCGGGAGGTGTTCGGCGCAGTGGGCGAAGGTGTCGGTGATCAGCCGCATCGACGGCTCGGGCGGATAGATGTAGGTGCCGCGCGCGACGTATTCCTTCAGGATGTCGTTCTGGATGGTGCCGGTCAGCGCCGTGGGGTCGACGCCTTGCTCCTCGCCGACCAATTGGTACAGCAACAGAAGGATGCCGGCCGGGGCGTTGATCGTCATCGAGGTGGAGACCTCGTCCAGCGGGATCCCCTCGAACAGCGCGCGCATGTCCGCCAGCGAGTCGATCGCGACGCCGACCTTTCCCACTTCCCCGACAGCCACCGGATCGTCGGAGTCGTAGCCCATCTGGGTCGGAAGGTCGAAGGCCACCGACAGGCCGGTTTGGCCGTGCTCGAGCAGGTAGCGGTACCGGGCGTTGGACTCCTCGGCGGTGGCGTAGCCGGCGTATTGGCGCATGGTCCATGGTCGACCCCGGTGCATGGTCGGGTAGACCCCCCTGGTGAAGGGGTACTCGCCGGGCTTGCCGAGCGCGCGGGGATCAGCCTCCGGCCCCTCGTACAGGGGCTCGACGGGGATCCCCGACGGGGTCGCACGGTCTTCGCCGGCCATGAGCCGCATGGTATCGGAGGGGCGTGCCTGCACGGCGTTCGGGGCTACGCACATGCGGCCTGCGTAGGCCCCCCCCGCCCGACGAAACGGCCTGCCCGGGTCATCGCGCCCGGCGGGGAACGTCCCGATATGTGGAGGGAGCGAAAGGTTCGACCAGCTATGGATGACTCAGCTCCCGACACCCGGCGTCCGCGCGCACGCGTGACGAACATGATCGTGGCCGTCCTGGCGATGGCCTTCGCCGCCGACCAGTGGTTCGAGCCCGGTGGTGAGACCCTGACCGCGTGGATCGACGAGGCCGGGCTCAGCATCGCCGCGGGTGCCGCCGCCGTCATGTGCATGGTGGCCGCGCGGAGGCTCACGGGCCGCGCCCGTGCGGCGTGGCTCCTGATGGCCGGCGCGACCGGGGCGTGGGCGATCGGCGAAGCCGTGTGGACCCTGTTCGACCTCGTCCTCGGGCTCGATCCGTTCCCGTCGGTCGCTGACATCTTCTACATCCTGGGGACGGCGCTGTCGGTCGCGGCCGTCTTGGCGCTGCCCGCTGCCCCGGTCGGCCGAGCGGCGCGCGGGCAGGCAGTGCTCGATGGGCTGTTGCTCGCTGCGTCGATCTTACTGATCAGCTGGGTCGTGGTCCTGCACCGGCTGTTCGAGGGTTCAAGCCAGGGAGCCCTCGGGCTCGCCGTCTCCCTCACGTACCCCATCGGAGACATCGCCACCCTTGTGGTGCTGCTGTTCGTGTTCGCACGAACCGACGCCGTCGGTCGCGGAGGGTTGACCGTGCTCGGCATCGGCCTGGCGGCGAACGCGATAACCGACTCGCTGTTCACCTACCTCTCGCTGGTCGATGCCTACGACGGCGGGATGATCGACCTCGGGTTCTTCCTCGCGTACCTCCTCATCGGGTGCTCCGCGCTCACGGCTTCGAAGGGGAACGGGCATCAGACGCGCGCTCCGGCACCGACCGCGCGCGCGGCCGCCGTCGCCATCCCCTACGGCACCGCGGTCCTCTCCATCGCAGTTCGGATCGCGGCGGAAGCCGCAGGCGCGGGCGACGCCTTCGTCGTTTTTATCGGGTCGCTCATCGTCATCTTCGTCCTGATCAGGCTGGGGCTGACGTTGGCCGACAACCATGCGCTGACCCGTCATCTGGAGTCCAAGGTCCGAGCGCGCACCGCCGAGCTGAGCGCGAGGGAACACCGCTTCCGTTCGCTGGTCCACAACTCCTCCGACTTGGTTACGGTCCTCGACGAACGGACCACCGTGGCCTACATCAGCGAGTCCTTGGCGCGATTGTTCGGGCACGAGCCGGCCACGACGATGGGATCGCCCCTCACGGCGCTCGCCCACCCGAGGGACGTGCCGCAGCTTCGCTCGGTGATCGCTGATCTGGCCCGCCGCCCCCCGGGATCCCGTGCCGCCCTCGATTTCCGCCTCCGGCACGCCGACGGCCGGTACCGGATGCTGGAGGCGGTCGCCACCAACCTCCTGGATGATCCGCACGTGGAGGGAGTCGTCGTCAACGGCCACGACATCACCGAACGCCGTCAGCTCGAAGACGAGCTCCAGCGCCGAGCGTTCCACGACTCCCTCACAGGTCTGGCGAATCGAGCCCTGCTGCGCGAGCGCATCCAGCATGCGCTCATACGCTCACCCGACTCCGTGCCTACCGCACTGGTGTTTCTCGATCTCGACGGCTTCAAGGCCGTCAACGACACCTACGGTCATTCGACCGGTGATGAACTGCTCGTGGCGGTCGCAGGGCGGCTGCGCATGCGCACCAGACCGTCGGATACAGTGGCGCGCCTCGGCGGGGACGAGTTCGCGATCCTGATGGAAGACATCAAAGACGCGAGTGAGGCGAGCGCATTCGCCGACCGCGTGATCACCGCCCTCGCAGAGCCGTTCGAGATCGGGGGGCGCGAGATCTTCGTCGCGGCCAGCCTCGGCATCGCGCTCCGCGTGAACGGCGAGACCGTGGAAGAGCTCATGCGCAACGCCGACCTGGCGATGTACCTCGCGAAGTCGGGATCCAGCGGATACGAAGTGTTCGATCCCTCGATGCACGACGACCTCCAGGAACGCGTCTCGCTGGCGCACGAGCTTCATGGAGCGATCGCACGCGGAGAGCTCGAAGTGCACTACCAGCCGGTCGTCGCGCTCAGGTCGGGCGAGATCACCGGCGTCGAAGCCTTGCTCCGGTGGAACCACCCCTCCCGCGGGTTCGTCCCGCCCGCGATCTTCGTCCCGATCGCCGAGGAGTCCGGGCTGATCGTCTCGCTGGGTCAGTGGGTCCTGCGTGAGGCAGCGCAACGCCTTGCGGGGTGGCGGAGGATGAACCCGGAACGGGACCTGATCGTCAACGTCAACATATCGCCGCGTCAGTTGCTGGATCGACAAGTGGTCCCGATGGTTCAGGAAGTGCTGGCCGAAACAGGGATCGATCCATCTGGTCTGGTTCTGGAGATCACCGAGGGCGTGCTGCTGCACGACAGCGAGGCGATGTTGCAGCAACTCGAGGACCTCAAGCGGCTCGGCGTGCACCTCGCGATCGACGACTTCGGGACTGGGTTCTCGTCGCTCAGCTACCTCCAGCGCGTCCCTGCCGACGTCCTGAAGATCGATCGAGCCTTCGTCGGCCGTGCGAACGACGGTGCCGAGGAGTCGGCCGTCGCACGGGCGATCGTCCGGCTGGGCAAGACGTTCCACATGCGCGTGGTGGCCGAAGGGGTCGAGACCCGTGAACAAGCCGAGGCGCTGGACGAGATGGGGTGCGACGCGGCTCAAGGGTATCTCTTCGCACGCCCGATGCCATGGAACGAGATCGACCGGCTGCTCGGCGCATCTGCCCCTGCCTTCGCCGCGGCCGGCTGACGAACGTCAGACCAGGGCGCGCACGCTCCCGGCCAGGTCGCCCCGGCGGCCGATCCGCACCTCGTTCAACCCCAGCCAGCTCGCCATCGCGCGCAACTCCGGCGCCAGCCGCTCGGCCACGGCGCCCCGATCTATCCCCGGCTCGCCGAAGATGCCATGGGCGAGCAGCGCGCCCGCCTTCCGGTCGGCCTTGAGGTCGGCACGAGCGACCAAGCGCTCCCCCATCAGGAAGGGCAGCACGTAGTACCCGTAGACGCGCTTGGGCGCCGGCACGTAGATCTCGATGGTGTAATCGAAGCTGAACAGGCGCGCGACGCGCTTGCGGTTGAACATCAGCGAGTCGAACGGCGACACGAGCGCAGCGGCGTCGAGGGCGCGCGGAGCGCGCGCGCGCGGGTCGAGGTACCCGGGTCCTTTCCACCCTTCGACCTGGGCGCGAACCAGCGATCCTTCGGCCACCATGTCCTCGAGCACCGGCTTGGCAGTCGCGGTCTTGATCCCAAAGTAGTCGGCGATGTCGATCGCCGTCGCGACGCCGAGCGCGCGCGCGGCCCTGCCAACCAGCTCGCGGACGCTCTCGTCGGGCGTGAGGACCTGCCCGTCTAGGACCTCGGGCGGGAGCGCGCGCTCGGTCAGGTCGTAGATGCGCTCGAAGTTCCGCCGCCCGACCACGGTGACCCTGCCCGTGGTGTAGAGCCACTCCAGGGCCGTCTTGCCGTCGGACCATCCCCACCACGGGCCGGATCGCTCACCCGGGTTCGACAGATCGCTGACCCCGAGCGGGCCGCGCTCACGGATCTCGTGCTCGACCGCCAGGATCACCGGTTCGTTCTGCTGCGCCCAGCGCGCGAAGCCGGGCCACAGGATCCCCCGTCGGGCGGAATCCATGCGCCAGCGGAAGACCCGGTGCAACTCGATCGGCATCAAGGACGCCTGATGCCCCCAGTACTCGAACAGCTCTCGCCGGCGATACGCCAGCCGGTCGAGCGCGTCGGTCGGATACGGTCCGAGACGCGAGAACAGCGGCAGGTAATGCGCGCGCACAAGCACGTTCACCGAGTCGATCTGCAGCAGCTGCAGGCGTCGCAACAGCGCGCGGATGTGGGTCGGCCCGGGTCGAGCCGGCCGGAGCCGGTCGAATCCCTGAGCGGCGAGCGCGATGCGGCGGGCATGGGCGCTGCTGAGTTCGGTCACGGTCGCGCGATCGTATCGCTCGACAGGACACCGCGCGCGCGGTTCGTGGCCGGTTCCCCCCCGGCGATATAATCGCGCCGGGTCCACCCGGACCCAGCTCAGCGTGAACGAGGGGGAACGAACGTGGCGCGACTGCCCGAGCGGATCGGGACGCTGTACCGGGGCGGCCAGGGCCAGTGGTCGTGGGCGCTGCACCGGATCACCGGCGTGATGGTCGTCATCTTCCTGTTCGTTCACATCGCCGACACATCACTGGTGATCTTCGGCGAAGAAACGTACAACCGGGTCGTCGAGGCATACCACCATCCGATCATCCGGCTGCTCGAGATCGGCTTGGCGGCGGCTGTGCTGTTCCACGCCTTGAACGGCCTCCGCATCATCATGATCGACTTCGTCCCCAAGGCCGCCGACCATCACAAGAAGCTGTTCGGCATCGTGGTCGGCCTGTACATCGTGCTGATGGTCCCCGCGCTCTACTTCATGGGACGCGGTTTCGTGCGGGAGCTTGGCCTGTGAGCATGACCACCAGAGACTCCACGGGACGCCGCATCGCCGCGCGCGAGCGAGCCTCCAGCTCGACCGAGCTGTGGACCTGGTTCTTCATGCGCCTGTCCGGGATCGTGCTGGTGTTCCTTGTGCTCGGGCACTTCACGATCGTGCACCTGATCGACGACGGGATCGACCGGGTGAACTTCGCATTCGTGTCGGGGCGATGGGCGAGCCCGCTGTGGCAAACCTGGGACTGGTCGATGCTGTTCCTCGGCCTGCTGCACGGCGCCAACGGCCTGAAGAACATCATCGAGGAGTATGTACGGCGCCCGGGTCCTCGCGCGGTCCTGAAGTCCACGCTGTACCTGCTGACCTTCGTCTTCATCCTGCTCGGCACCCTCGTGATCCTGACCTTCGATCCCGACCAGGCAGGGGCCTGAGGTGGCGCAGCTCCACACCTACGACGCGGTCATCATCGGAGCCGGAGGCGCCGGGTTGCGAGCCGCGCTCGAAGCCTCCAAGCAGGTTCGCACCGCGGTCATCACCAAGCTGTATCCCACGCGTTCGCACACCGGCGCCGCGCAGGGCGGGATGTGCGCGGCGCTCGCCAATGTCGAAGAAGATAACTGGGAGTGGCACGCCTACGACACCGTCAAGGGCTCGGACTTTCTCGCCGACCAAGACGCGGTCGAGGTCATGTGCAAGGAGGCGATCGACGCTGTGCTCGACCTCGAGCACATGGGGATGCCGTTCAACCGGACCCCCGACGGCAAGATCGACCAGCGCAGGTTCGGCGGGCACACCCGCAACCACGGAGAAGCGGCGGTGCGTCGCGCGGCCTACGCCGCGGACCGGACTGGGCACATGATCCTGCAGACGCTGTATCAGCAGTGCATCAAACAGGGGGTCGAGTTCTTCGACGAGTTCTACGTTCTGGATCTGGTCATGAGCGAGGACCGGGTGGCCGGCGTCGTCGCCTACGAGCTGTCGACCGGAGAGCTCCACGTCTTCCAGTGCAAGGCGGCGCTGTACGCGGCTGGCGGCTACGGGCGAGTGTTCAAGGTCACATCGAACGCGCACGCCCTGACCGGCGACGGGCCCGGGATCGTGCTGCGGAAGGGCCTGCCCCTGGAGGACATGGAGTTCTTCCAGTTCCACCCCACGGGCTTGTACGGGATCGGGATCCTGCTGAGCGAGGCCGCGCGCGGGGAGGGCGGCATCCTGCGCAACGCCGAGGGCGAGCGCTTCATGGAGCGCTACGCGCCGACGATCAAGGACCTCGCGCCGCGCGACATGGTCAGCCGCGCCATCTACTTCGAGATCAAGGAAGGGCGGGGCGCGGGTCCGAACAAAGACTACGTCTACCTCCACGTCGACCACCTGGATCCCGAGGTGGTGGAGTCGAAGCTGCCCGACATCACCGAGTTCGCGCGGATCTACCTCGACGTCGAGCCGCTGAAGGAAGGCGTCCCGATCCAACCCACCGCGCACTACGCGATGGGCGGGATCCCGACCACGATCGATGCCCAGGTGATCTCCGATGCATCGAACACGCCGGTCCCTGGGTTGTACGCGGCCGGCGAGTGCGCGTGCGTGAGCGTCCACGGCGCGAACCGGCTCGGAACGAATTCGCTGCTGGACATCGTCGTGTTCGGGCGTCGGGGCGGGGTCGCGATGGCTGAAGAGGCACGACGCCTCGACTTCGCGCCGATGCCGGAGGATCCCGCGCGCGACGCCGAGCATATGCTGGCCGACCTCATGGATCGGACAAGGCTCGAGACCGTCGGGACCATCCGGGCGGAGCTCCAGCAGTCGATGGACGATAACTGCGGCGTGTATCGAACCGAGGACACCCTACGCCGCCAGCAGGCCAAGCTCGCCGACCTGCAGGATCGCTACGGACGCGTCGGCATCCAGGACAAGTCGCGCACCTACAACACCGACCTGATGGAGGCCGTGGAGCTCGGATTCCTGCTGGATATCGCGCACGTGATGGTGGCGGGGGCGCGCGCGCGCACCGAGTCCCGCGGCGGCCACTACCGCGGTGACTTCGATGCCCGCGACGACGTCGACTGGCTCAAGCATTCCCTGGCCTGGAAGATCGACGGCGAGATCAAGCTCGACTACAAACCGGTGACGATCACACGCTACGAGCCGGCCGAACGGAAGTACTGACATGAGAGGGGAACCATGACCTGGACGAAAGGGATCGACGCGCTCGTCGAAGACAAGCACCTGCTGAAGCACGCCTTCTACGTCGCTTGGTCGAAGGGCGAGCTGACGCTCGAGGCGTTGCGCGGTTATGCGGCCCAGTACTACAACCACGTCGCGGCGTTCCCCCGCTACCTGTCCGCGGTCCACACCCAGACCGAGGACCTGCGCGCGCGCCAGTACCTGCTCGAGAACCTCAACGACGAGGAGGCCGGCGGGGACAACCACCCCGAGCTGTGGCTGCGGTTCGCCGAGGCGCTCGGCTTCACGCGCGACGCCGTCCGCCACGCCACGCCGTTGCCCGAGACCGTGGCCTGCGATACGGCCTACCGTGACATCGCCGGTGCGCGCGGCCCGGTCGCCGGGCTCGCCGCGCTCTACGCGTATGAGTCGATGGTCCCGCCGGTTTCGCGTTCGAAGATCGACGGCCTGAAAGCGTTCTACGGCATCGAGGCGCCGGACGCACTGCGGTTCTTCACGGTCCACGTCGAGGTGGACGAGTGGCACGCGCAGGTCGCGCGCGACCTGCTGGCCGACGCGCCCCAGGCCGAGCGCGCCGCAGCCGTCGACGCCGCATCGGACGCGCTCGACGCGATCAACGGGCTGCTCGACGGCGTCGTGAAGGCCTACTGCTAGCCGGGGTATCACCGTGCCGAAGAAGAAACGTCAGGGAGAGGCCGCGTTCCGCATCCAGCGGTTCAACCCCGAGCAGGACACCGCACCGCATTGGGAGACCTACTACGTCACCTACGAGCGGCTCGATCGCGTGCTCGACGCGCTGCACCAGATCAAGTGGAACCAAGACGGGTCGTTGACCTTCCGGCGTTCCTGCGCGCACGGGATCTGCGGCTCGGATGCGATGCTGATCAACGGTGTCAACATGCTGGCGTGCAAGGCGCTGATCAAGGACCTGAAACAACCGATCACCGTGGCGCCGATCAGGGGCCTGAAGGTCGAGAAGGACCTCGTCGTGGACATGGAGCCCTTCTTCGCCTCGTACCGACGCGTGATGCCGTACCTGATCAACGACGATCCGACGCCGACGCGCGAGCGCCTCCAGTCTCCCGAGGAACGCGAGCGCTTCGACGACACCACCAAGTGCATCCTGTGTGCGGCGTGCACGACCTCGTGCCCGGTGTACTGGGCCGACGGCGACTACACCGGCCCCGCTTCGATCGTGAACGCGCACCGGTTCATCTTCGACTCGCGCGACACCGGCGCCGAGGAGCGGTTCCAGATCCTGACCGAGAAGGAAGGCGCGTTCAAGTGTAGGACGACCTTCAACTGCACTGATGCCTGCCCGCGCGGCATCAAGGTCACGCGCGCGATCCAAGAGGTCAAGCAGGCGATCCTGTACGACAAGGTCTGAGCCGGGCGCTCAGCGCGCGCGCGGCACGAGCCCGACGCGACCCTTCACGAGCGTGAGCGTCTCGGACGCGACGGCCTGCGCCTTCTGCGCGCCCTTCTCGAGCGTGTTCGCCAGCTCACCCAGGTCGCCGATGATGTCGCTGTATCGCTGCTGGATCGGTTCGAGGAAGGCGATCAACGCCTCGGCGAGATCCGCCTTCAGGTCGCCGTAGCCCTTCCCTTCGTAGGCGCGCTCGAGGTCGGCGATCGACCGGCCGTCCACGGCGGCGTAGATCTCGAGGAGGTTCGTGATCGCCGGCTTGTCCTCGCGCGCGAGGATCTCGCGGCCCGAGTCGGTGACCGCGGTCTTGATCTTCTTGCGCACGACGTCGGCGGGATCGAGCAGCCCGACCGTTCCGGCCGGCGACTCCTCGGACTTGGACATCTTCGCGGTCGGGTCCTGCAGGTCCATGATGCGCGCCCCGTGCTTCGGGATCGCCGGCTCGGGGACGACGAACGTCTCACCGAACCGCGAGTTGAATCGCATCGCGACGTCCCGCGTCAGCTCGAGGTGTTGCTTCTGGTCGTCGCCCACCGGCACGCGATCGGCTTGGTAGATCAAGATGTCGGCCGCCATCAGTACCGGGTAGGTGAACAGGCCGGCGGTGGCGGTGCCCTCCCCTCCCTTCGCGGACTTGTCCTTGAACTGGGTCATGCGCCGGAGCTCACCGAACCCGGTGATGCAACCCAGGATCCAACCAAGCTCGGAGTGCTCGGGGACGTGCGACTGGACGAAAAGCGTCGCCTTGTCCGGATCGAGCCCGACGGCCATGTAGAGCGCCGCGATGTCGAGCGAACGCTGCCGCAGCTCCGCGGGGTCCTGCGGCACCGTGATCGCGTGCAGATCCACGACGCAGAAGAAGCAATCGTCCACATCCTGGTCGGCGACGAAGTGCTGGAGCGCGCCGATGTAGTTGCCCAGCGTCAGCTCGCCTGAGGGCTTGATACCCGAGAGCACCCGTGCCATGCGCGCCACGATACCAAGGGCCGGTGTATCGTCGGTGGAGTTTCAGACCCGCCTGATGCCGAGGCCCTCGATCATCACGGGCTTGCCCTCAGAAATCACCTTGATCCGGATCTTCACGGGTCCCTTCACGCTGCTGAAGGAGGCGATGGGGATGATCTGCCGGCGGGTGAACCCCGGCTCGGAAAGATCGATGGCGCCGATCCGCCTGGAGCCGCGGAAGATCCTCACCCTGCCGCAGTACGCGCACGTCGTGGCCACCAAAGCCAGGGTTCTGAACCGGGCTCCGCGCAGGATCAGGGTTTCGCCCCTTCGGGTCGCGCGCGAGTAGGTCCCGAGGTAGGCGGCGTCTGCCTTCCTTAGCCTCCAGCCGTCTGAATGATCGAGCGCGCGGTCGTTCACGGGGACGGCCGTGCAGGAGTTCCTACCCCAGGGCGAGAGGTTGAAGGCATTGTCGTAGGCGCGCGTGTCGAGGCAGTAGGTCGAGCCGGGCGAGCCCGTGAACCAAGCGCCGTCGGCTTTGGTGTCGCTCATCCATCGTTGCCAGCCCGAGAACCCCGTAGCCTTGGGCGTCGCGCGCTTGTACCGAACGTCGTGCGAGCGAACCCCTGCGTCGGCATCGTCCGCGTCCCATCCCACGTCGAAACCCCTGCGGGGCTGGAAGTCACGATTCATGGCCTTACCGACGATCCTCGCGCCGGTGGGGGGATCGAGATCGCCCGTGTAGCTGAGCGTCCGGCGCAAGTTCAGCCGACCCTGCCACGCGAGTCTGCTCTTCATCCAATCTCGAGTGGGTTCAACACCTCCGCGCAGTACGTTGCGCACGTGCTCTGCCCAGACAGCCTTCGAAACGCCACCGGGCCCGAAAGACCACGCGAGCGCGGCCGCCCCGGACACGAATGGCGTAGCCATCGACGTCCCGCTCATCGGGAGATAATCCATCGACGTCACGTCCCAGTTACTCGTTCCCCCGGTCGACCAGCGGGTCGCTCCCGTCTCGAACCCCTCAACCGCGAAGTGGGGGTTTCCGCCCTGAGAACAGGTGACGTCGACGTTTTCGATGTACGCGCCGTCGTGTCGGCGCGCATCGTTACTCCGGAAGCGGAAGCGCAGGTAGACAGTGACTTGCCCATTGAAGTCGACGGTTTTCGTCGCAAGCGAGCTGTCCGCACCAACAGACACGAATGAGCCCTGCGTTGACCCCGTGAAGCCCACCACGTGCGTCCACTCCGAAGCGTCGGTCGAAGCTTCCAGCCGGACCGCATCGTGGTCCAATTCTGTGTCAAGAAGCAGCCGCCACTGCACCCGGCATCCGGAGCGTCCGGACAGGTCGACGGGATCGTCATGCATCACCCAAGAGTCCGTGTCATTCGCATAGGTTCCATCGGGGCTGTCGGTGAGACTGAACGACCCGAACGGCGAGATCTTCCCCGGCACCATCGTGCTCCAGATGTCGACGCCGGGGGCCGCGAGGTCGACAGATGTGGAACCGAAGTTCGAGAAACTCGCGCGGGTGTCGGTGTTGCTCGACGCAGCCACACAGATCACATTGTCCAGGTCGATGTTGCACGGCCAAGACGGGGAACCCTCCACGTTCCGGCCGTCATTCCCTGCTGCAACAACGTAGGTGGTCCGCGGATGTGCGGCGATAGCTTCGCGCATGGCGAGGGGCTCCGTCGCCCCATCAGCCCCTAAGCTCGCGTTCACCACGTGGGCACCCGCGTCGCCCGCGTAGTCGAACGCTCGCACGATATCGCTGAGCTTGCCCGATCCGTTCGCACCCAAGACCCTCAGAGGCATGAGCTGCACGTTCCACGCAACGCCGGCGACACCGATCGAGTCGTTCCCCGCAGCGCCGATGACCCCTGCGACATGCGTCCCATGTCCGTTGAGATCGTCCGGAACGTTGTCGTCGGGGGTGGCGGCCCAGTCCCAACCCTGATGGTCGTCCTTGAGCCCGTTCCCGTCGTTGTCGATGCCATCTCCCGGGATCTCTCCAGGATTGCTCCAGATCCGGTCGATCAGATCCGGATGGTCGAGATCGACGCCGGTGTCCACGACGGCAACCACGACGGCGCCCGCATCGGTGGCGATGTCCCAGCCGTCGGCGGCGTCGATGTCGGCGTCGACCTTTCCATAGCCGAACTGCTTCGAATTCTCCAAGCCCCACTGGTCGCCGAACAAGGGGTCGCTTGGCGTCGCCGTTGCGTGGAAGAGCAGATTGGGCTCGGCGTACGCCACCGCCGGATCGCGACGGAGTCTGTCGATAGCTTGACCTCCCTCGACCCCGTCGGGTAGGCGCAAGACCTCCGCGCTGCCGGCGAGGAGACGGTCCCGCATGACTCCGGAAACGCTCGCGCGCGCGCGGCGTCGGTCGTCGGCTCGAACCCCGTCGTGGTACCGAACGATGAGCTCGCCGGGGACTGCTGCGATCGCCGTCTGCCGATCCGAGGAACCATTCGGCACACCGGGAGCCGCGGCCGGGAACGCCGCCACGAGCACCGCAACCAGTGCGCCGGATGCCAGAGCCCTATACCGCATCAGGAGATGCGGTCACACTGATGGAAACCCACCTATAGTGTCTCGACCGCGCGCGCAGGTTACCTGAGCGGCACGTTGCCTGGCTATGGCTCACATCGGCTGGTCATGTCACCGTCAGCCGCCCAGTTTCGCCAGGTCGGCGCACTTGGCGCGCACGGCCTCCGCCGCCGCGCGCAAGCCAGCGATCTCCTCATCGGCGAGGGGCAGTTCCACGACCTCCCTCACCCCTCCGTGGCCCAGGGCTGCAGGAACTCCCAGGTACACGCCGTCGATGCCGTACTGGCCGGTGACCCACGCACAGACCGGCATCACCTCGCCGGAGTCACCGACCACAGCTTCCACCATCGCCGCGGCCGCGCTCGAGGGCGCGTAGTACGCACTGCCGGTCTTCAGCAGCCCCACGATCTCGGCTCCTCCGTCGCGGGTCCGCTGCACCAGCCGGTCGATCGTCTCGGCATCGGCCACCTCGGCGAGCGGTTTCCCTGCGACGGTGACCTGGGACGGAACCGGAACCATCGTGTCGCCGTGCGAGCCCAGCGTCATCGCCTCGATCTGGCCGGGCGACACGCCGAGCTCTCCCGCCGCGAAGTGCTTGAAGCGCGCGGTGTCGAGCATCCCTGCCTGGCCCATCACGCGCGCGTGCGGGGATCCAGACGCCTCGCGGAACAGGAACGTCATCTCGTCCAGCGGATTGGTGACCACGATCACGACCGCGTTGGGCGAGCCTGGGCAGAACTGCTCGGCGACGCTTCGGATGATCTTGGCGTTGACCTCGAGCAGATCCATGCGGCTCATGCCCGGCTTGCGCGGCAGGCCCGCGGTGACGACGCACACGTCCGAGCCGGCGGTCTCGTCATAGGTATTGGTGCCCACCACCCTCGTCTCGAAGCCCTCGATCGAGCGCGACTGCATCATGTCCAGCGCGAGACCCTGCGGAAGCCCGTCGACGATGTCGGTCATCACGACCTCGTCGGCCAGCCCGCTTTCGGCGAGACGCTGCACCGTGGTCGAGCCGTACTTCCCGGCGCCGACGACCGTCACCTTCATGCCATCGCCTCCATCTTCTCGATGATCGCGTCGGCCACCTGGCTCGTGCCGACGGCCGTGGGGTCGTCACGCCGTTCCTTGAGGTCATAGGTGACGCTGCGGCCTTCGCGGATCACCTCCGCCATCGCGCCTTCCATCCGATCAGCGGCCGCCTCCTCCCCGAGATGCCGCAGCATCAGCACGCCCGAGAACATCACGGCCATCGGGTTGACCTTGTTCTGTCCCTTGTACTTGGGCGCGCTACCGTGGGTCGCCTCGAAGACCGCCACCTCATCACCGATGTTGGCGCCGGGAGCCACCCCGAGGCCGCCGATCAGACCGGCGCACAGGTCGCTGACGATGTCGCCGTAGAGGTTGGGCAGCACCAGCACGTCGTACTCCTGTGGCCGCTTCACGAGCTGCATGCACAGGTTGTCGACGATCCGATCCTCGAACTCGATGTCGGGATAGTCCTTGGCGACCTCACCGGCCACACGGAGAAACAGGCCGTCGGAGAACTTCATGATGTTGGACTTGTGCACCGCGGTGACCATCTGCCGTTTGTGCTTGCGCGCGTACTCGAACGCGTACCGCACGATCCGCTGCGAGCCGAACACCGAGATCGGCTTGATCGAGATCCCCGAGTCGGCTCGGATCTGCTTCGGCTGTATCCCGTTCAGGAAGTCGATCACCTTGGCGGCATCGTCGGTTCCCTGCTCGAACTCGATACCGGCGTAGAGATCCTCGTGGTTCTCGCGGACGATCACGATGTCGGTGCCCTCGCGCGCGCCGGGGATCCCCTCGTAGAACTTGCATGGGCGCAGGCACGCGTAGAGGTCCAGCTCCCTCCGCAGCGCAACGTTCACACTGCGGAAGCCGGTGCCGACCGGGGTGGTGATCGGCCCCTTGATGGCTACTCTGTTGGCCCTGATCGACTCCAGGACGGGCTCGGGGAGCGGCGTCCCGTACTTGTCCATCACGTCTGCGCCGGCCTCCTGGACGTCCCAATCGAAGTCGACCCCGGTGGCCTCGAGCACGCGGCGGGTCGCCTCGGACAGCTCGGGACCCACGCCATCGCCCGGGATGAAGGTCACGCGGTACGTCATCTCGTCCTCCTCGCTGCGAACGCGCACGCGCCCGCGGGCCATTATCACCGCTGGCCGAAACGGTGCTCAAAGCGCACCCGACCTGCCCGACGGATCGCCCAGTAAGATGGCCCTGGTCGTGGCTACCGGTCGCGACTGCTCGCGGGACACGCCACTCGGACGATCCCGAGGAGGGGACATGACGACCAAAGGGCTCGAGGATGTCATCGCCGCACAGACGTCCCTGTCGGATATCGACGGCAAGTTGGGGCGGCTGTTCTACGTCGGCTACGACATCCACGATCTGGCACCCAACTCGACCTTCGAAGAGACGGTCTTCCTGCTTCACCAGCTGCGTCTTCCCACCAAGGACGACCTGGACGCGCTGAACGAGCAGCTCACGGCTGAACGGCAGATGTCGCCGTTCATCGAGGACTTGATGCCGACGATGGCCGAGCAAACGTCGCCGATGTCGATGCTCCGCACCACGATCAGCGCCATGAGCGCCTACGATCCCGACGGCTGGGAGGGCACCGACGAGGCCAACCTCCGCAAGTCCTATCGCCTCATCGCGCGGATGCCGACCGTGATCGCCTGGTACGACGCCCTGCGGAACGATCGAGAGCCGGTTCAGCCGAACCCGAAGCTCTCGCACGCCGGAAACGTGCTGTACATGCTGACGGGGCAAGAGCCAAGCCTTGACGACGCGCGCGTCCTCGACATCTGCCTGGTGCTCCACGCCGATCACACCATGAACGCCTCGACGTTCACCGCGCGCGTCATCGCCTCGACGCTCGCGGACATGCACTCTGCGATGACCGGTGCGATCGCGTCGCTGAAGGGCCCCCTGCACGGTGGCGCGAACGAGCAGGTGATGAAGATGATGCTCGAGATCAAGGAGCCGGCTCGCGCCGAGGAATACATCAAGCAACGGTTGGCGAAACGCGAGAAGATCATGGGTTTCGGTCACCGCGTCTACAAGACGGAAGACCCTCGAGCGACCCATCTGCGCCGGCTGTCCCGGCAACTCGGGGACCAACGCGGCGACCTTCGGTGGTACGAGATCAGCAAGGCCATCGAGGACACCGTGATGTCCGAGAAAGGCCTGTACCCGAACGTCGACTTCTATGCGGCCAGCGTCTACCACTACCTCGGCATCCCGACCGACCTGTTCACACCCATCTTTGCCGCGTCGCGTGTCGCCGGTTGGACGGCGCACGTCCGCGAGCAGCAGAACGACAACCGGATCATCCGCCCGGAGAGCGAGTACATCGGACCCCGTGGTCGGAAATGGACCCCGATCGAGGAGCGCTGAGATGAAGGTTTCCGAGATCATGACGAAAGCGACGGTGACCGACGCCGCGGACGACTCGCTCGCCGAAGCGGCCGCGCGGATGTGGGGCGCGCAGACCGGCTCGCTGCTGGTGATGGAGGGCGACAGCATGCTCGGCATCGTCACCGAGCGCGACCTGCTGCGGGCGGTGGCCAACGGGCAGGATCCCAAGGTGATCACGCTCAAGGACGTCATGCGCACCGACGTGATCACCTGCGGGTCGCAGACGTCCCTGAAGGAGGCCGCGCGCATCATGGCGACCAAGTGGATCCGCCACCTGCCGGTCGTCGAGGGGACGCGGGTCGTCGGGATCGTCAGTCAGCGTGACCTGACCGGCGTCCTCGCCGAGGCTCTGCACGAGCCCGAGGCCCTGCACGCGCTCATCGAGTCCTCCAGCCTCATCAGGGAGCGAAGGCTGAAGCGGATCGAGGCCGGCGACCTCGACTGATCCGTTCGGGCTAGGCGCTCGTCCGCTCGCGCGTGCGCTCCAACGGACGGACCGTCACCCGAGGCTGCACCGAAGGAACCGGTTCCGGGGCGGCGGCGGGTTCGACGGTTCGAGCCGGTGCGCGCGAGGGAACCACCTTCGGACCGCGTTGCAGGTGCCACGCCACCGCGAGCACGCCCAAGGGGATGAAGAATGCGAGCGTCGCTGCGGCGAGCAGCCCGAGGACCTGCCACACCGAAGTGACGACTCCCTGGTCGTAGACTGCGTAACCGATCAACCCCAGCAACACGACCACCGGCGGTCCGAAGATCCGGTGCAGCGGAACGTTCATCTCAATCGCCATGAACAGCAGCATCCCCATGACGACCGCACCGAAGATCCCCTCCATAAGCCCGAGCGTCAGCATGCGTGCTCCTTCCCGCCCGATGGCTCCCCGCGTCACCGTACCTGTCGCCCGCGTCCCGTGGAATGGTTCATCGGAGCTCCCGCAGCGGGGGGCAGGTCTATCCCTCGGACCGGGTCAGCTACGGAGGTCGCACCCATCGGCGTCGGTGCGATGCCAGTTCGCCCCGCCTTCAGCGGGCGAGGGTCCTCCCGCCGAACTCGCCGGCTCGCACATCAGCGGGGTTCCGGTGGGTGTGCACGCTGAGAAGCTCTCTCCTTCGGGGAAGCCTGCTACACCGAGTCGCCGCGCGCGGGACCGAGCGCGATCGCGGACCGCGCACGAGACATGGCTCCCATCACCACGATCACGGACACCGCATTCACGCCTTCGAACAGGAGTCGCTGCCCGAGGTCGAGGTCGAAGCGCGACGTATCCGTCGGAACATCCCGGAACAACAGGGGCAGGAGCCCGACCCACAGCACGGCCTGGACCACGTAGTAGGTGACGCGTGCCGAATGCACGAGCCGCCGCAGATCCGGCTCCCCCAGGTATCCGAGCGTATCCATCAGCAGCTCGCCGAGCCACCACACCAGCAGAACGCTGAGGACCGTCACCGCGCCCCGCATCAGGACCAGGAGCGGGTCGGGCACGTCGACCGCCGCCGTGCCCAACACGAACAATCCCGCCGAGGTCAGGGTCGCGAGCACGGCCACGACCTGGATGCTCCGCGCGAAGCGGTGGAGCCCTGACAGGTTCTCGGCGACCACGAGCAGCAACAAGTATCCCACGAATGATGGGAGCGCGTCGACGACCCGTCGCTCACCCAGCTCGATCGGGATATCTATGAAGAACACGAGCGCCCAGACCGCGAGGGCGAGCGCCTCGCCGTAGGTCTCACGACCCTCGAAGGCTGGGTCGAGCAAGCGCGGAGGCGGTGGCGAGGTCGGCTCGGATGGGACGTTGGCCTGACTCATGCGCCGGCGGCTCTGGCGGTGTTGGCGAGCAACATCGCCACGGTCATCGGCCCCACGCCCCCGGGAACGGGGGTGATGGCGCTCGCGACCTCCGCAACCTCGTCGAAGGCCACGTCACCCACGAGCTTCCCGTCGGGTCCGGGATTCGTGCCGACGTCGACGACCACGGCGCCCGGCTTCACCATGTCGGCCGTGATGGCCCCGGCGTGACCGGCCGCGCTGATCAGGATGTCCGCACCCCTGGTGTGCGCCGCTAGGTCGGTGGTTCCCGTGTGGCACAGCGTCACGGTGGCGTTGGTGTCCCGCTGCGACAACAGGATCGACAGGGGGCGCCCCACCAGGTTCGAGCGACCGACGATCACGACATCGGCGCCCTTCGTCTCCACGCCGCTGCGGCGGAGGAGCTCGACGATCCCCGCCGGAGTGGCCGGCGCGAAGCGGGTTCGTCCCGTCACCAGCAATCCGATGTTGCGTGGATGCAACCCATCCACGTCCTTCGCCGGGTCGATCGCATCGATCACGACGTTGGGGTCCAGATGATCCGGGATCGGTAGCTGAACGATCACGCCGTGGACCTCGGGGTTCGCGTTCAACTCACCAACGACATCCAGGAGCGTATCTATGGAGATGTCCGCCGGAAGGGTTCGATCGAACGCCTTCCCCCCGATCGACTCAACGGCCTTCTGCTTCATCGAAACGTACTTCGTGCTGGCGGGATCGTCGCCGACCAACACATCGCAGAACCCGGGCGTGACGCCGGCCGCCTTCACGCGCTGGGCGACCTCCCGGCGCACCTCGTGCGCGATCGCCTTCCCGTCGATGATGCGCGCGCCCATATCCCCTCCTACGCGTGCCGGAAGTGTCGGACGCCCGTCACGACCATCGCGATGCCATGGTCGTTCGCCGCGCGTATCACTTCGTCGTCGCGGACCGATCCGCCCGGCTGGATGACGGCGGCGACCCCGGAGGCAGCTCCGGCGTCGAGCCCGTCCCGGAAGGGGAAGAACGCATCCGACGCCATCACCGAATCCTTCGATCGGTGGCCGGCCTTGCGAACCGCGATCTCCGCCGCGTCCACCCGACTCACCTGTCCGGCGCCGATGCCCACCGTCGCCCCCTCCCGCGCGAGCACGATCGCGTTGGACCGCACGTGCTTGCAGACCCGCCACGCGAACAGCAGATCGCGCCACTGGTCCTCGGTCGGCTCGGACGTGGTGACGACCTGCATCCGGTCCCGCGCTTGGTCGACCACGTCGGGATCCTGCACCAGGAAACCCCCCGAGATCCGACGGAACACCGTCTCCTCGGGCGGCGTGCCCTCGAGCGCCAGCAGTCGCAGGTTCTTCTTCTGCGTCAGGACCTCGAGCGCCTCGTCGTCAAAGCCGGGTGCCACGACGCATTCGGTGAATATCTCGGCCATCGCCTGGGCCGCGCGCGCCGAGACCGGACGGTTGAAGGCGACCACACTTCCGAAGGCCGAGACTCGGTCGCATTCCAGCGCACGCTCGTACGCCTCACCCGGTTCGATCCCGATCGCCAGCCCGCACGGGACGGCATGTTTGATGATCGCGCACGCTGGCTCGTCGAAATCCATCGCCGCGGCCAGCGCGGCATCGAGGTCGAGGTAGTTGTTGTAGGAGAGTTCCTTCCCGTGGAGCTGGCGCGCGCGCGCGAGCGTCCCAGACGGCGCGTCCTGCTCGGCGTACAGCGCCGCCGCCTGATGCGGGTTCTCGCCGTAGCGCAGCGGGGTGATCTTGTCGAGCGCTACCGACACCCTCGGCGGGAACGGAACGTCGCGGTGCATCCAGCTCGAGATCGCGGCGTCGTAGGATGCGGTGAGGGCAAAGGCCTCTGCGGCAAGCGAGCGGCGCAGCTCCGCGGGGAGCCCACCCTCCGCCTCGAGCGCCGCCACGATCTCGTCGTACCGGGCCGGGTTCACGACGATGCCGGCGCCCGTGTGGTTCTTTGCCGCCGCGCGCACCAGGGTTGGACCTCCGATGTCGATCTGCTCGATCACCTCGGGCCACGGCTTCCCGGACGCCACCGCTTCCCGGAACGGATAAAGGTTCACGACCACCAGGTCGATCGGTGCGATGCCGGCATCGGCGACCTGCTTCATGTGCGCGGGGTCATCTCGGTTGGCGAGGACCCCGGCGTGGATGTGTGGATGCAGCGTCTTCACGCGCCCGTCGAGCATCTCGGGGAACCCGGTGACGGATGCGACCGGGTCGGCACGGATGCCGGCTTCGGCCAGGTGCGCGCCGGTCGAATCCGTGGCGATGAGGCGCGCGCCGCGCTCGGCGAGCGCGCGGCAGAACCCGGAAAGGCCGGTGCGGTCGGAGACCGAGACCAGAACGGTGCGGACCGGGATCAGGTCGGGCATACTTCGAACTCTACCGGACGCGCGTGCGCTCTCCGGCCTTAGGTCCGCATCCGGCGGGCCAACTCCCTCAGCAGCATCTTCCCAAACCTCGGCGACCGGTCGAGCGCTTGCGAGAACGCTCCGGACGGGATCGACAGCAACCTGACCGGCGTCGTTGCCGTCACGGAGGCCGTGCGGGCGTGCTCGTCGATCAGCGCGATCTCGCCGAAGAACGCTCCCTGTTCCAGCCGGCTCACTTCCTCACCGCCGCGGGTCACAACCGCCTCGCCCTCCAGGATGACATGGAACCCCACACCGCTCTCGCCTTCGCGTAGGAGCTCGCGACCTTCTGCGACGGTCCGCTCCTTCCCGGCTCCCGCGAGCAGTCGGATGTCTTCCGGCGCGAGCTCGCTGAACCCCCGGAACCCTTGCAGGGCTTGTTCGATCGGTGTCGTCTTCCCACTTCGACGCATCGCCATATCCTTTCCGTCGATGCTCGGATACGCCGGCGATCGGCGTCTCACGTGATGCGGACGCGTTCCCCCTCGAGCACGATCCTCCCCTGCGCGAACTGCCGGATAACCTCAGGATACAGGCGGCGCTCCACCTGCTTGACGCGCTCATGGAGAGTCTCTTCTGTGTCGTCGGGCGCGATGGCGACCGGCTCCTGGGCGATGATGGGCCCGGCGTCGACGTCGGGAGTGGCGAAATGGATCGTCGTTCCCGTCACCTTCACTCCGTGCGCGAGCGCGTCCCTGATCCCGTGCGGGCCCGGGAAGGACGGGAGTAGCGCGGGATGCGAGTTCATCGCCGGTACCGCGAGCGCATCGAAGTAATCCGGCGCCAGGATCTTCATGAACCCTGCGTTGCATGCAAGTTCGACACCGTGCCCACGCAACGCATCTCCGAGCTCTTTCGACGCAGGGCCGCGCTCCTCGATGGGCTTCGGGAACGCCACGACGACCGTGGGGATCCCCGCTGGTCGCGCGCGCCCGAGCGCCGGACAATCCGGAACGTCTGACCCCACGACGACGACCTCGTAGTGATCGTCCTGTCCGTCGATGATCGCCTGAAGGATCGAGCCGCTTCCCGAGGCGAGCACGCCGACACGCAACTTGCTCACGTCGCAACGCTACGGGAGAAGACGCAGCGTGGTCAACGTACGGACGAACCGATACATCCGGACGGCGAACCACCCCCGAAATAGTCCGAACGGGTGGTCACGACCCCGAGCGACTCGTCGTTCGGAAGGGGCAACCGGAAACACCAGCCGTTACCAGCCCGGCGCGCTCCACGGCCCGCCGCGCTCCACGGGGAGGGAACCCATGCTTGGTCACGTCTTGTTCCGCCTGCCCTTGAACGGGCGCATCGCGCGCCTGTTCCTGATGCTCGCCGTCCTGGTCTCTGGTTTCGGACTGGGCGCGGCCCATGCCTCGACGCCGACGGTCGCCGATCCGGACCTCTCGGTTCGTATCCAGGGAAGCGGGACGGGGTCGCTGCTCACCACCGTCCACACGCCGGCGTTGCGCGCGGCCGTTCCGCAGGCAGATCCCCGGATCCTGATCATCGGCACGGGAGTCGAGCGCGCGCTCTTCCCGACCCAGCTCCAGAACGCCATCGCACCCGCCGCGGGCCCCGATGTGACCGACACGCACGGATACGGGACCATCGCGGCGTCGACGCTGTTCCAACTGCTTCCCAACGCGAAGATCACCTCGATGCGGGTCCCGGCTCGAGACGCGGGCTGGCACCTCCTCGAGACGAGCAAGCTAGCCGACGCGCTCGAGTACGCGCACGCCAATCGCACGCGCTATGACCTCGTGCTCCTGGCGTATCCACCTCAGGCGGCGCTGGATCCGATCGCGCACCTGATCGGACACGGCGACTACGGAAGATACGGTCGCGGGATGGGCATGGTGATCGAGGCGCTGTTGAACAATCGCGCGCCGGTGCGCGGGCAGATCGCCGGCATCCCAGCCGACCGGAACCTACGCGGCCGCGTGTTCGCGCGCGCCAACCTGCTACAGCGGGACGCGATCGAGCGCTACGCCAAGCAGGCGACGGCCTGGAAGCGAGTGCTCGAAGCGCTGGGCACCTTGGATCGAGCCGGCGTGGCCGTGGTCGCCCCGTCCGGAGATTTCGCTCGTACCAGCGGCGACCAGCTCCTCCCACTGGTCACCCAGACGGTATTCGGCGTCGCCGCGCAACCGAGTGTCATCACGGTCGGCGCGTCCTACGCGGACGGCGAGGTCACTCGCCTCTCCCCCACGTCGGGTCGCGGGCCGACCCTCGAGCTCGACCAGAAGCCAAACCTGCTGGCACCGTCGGACGTGATGGTGATGATCCCGCGCGGCGCGCGTGTCGGTTGGAAGGACGACTCGTTGCGCGTGCCCCTGCAGACCCTGCAGTGGGCGAAGGCTGGCGTACCGCCGACTCCGTGTCCGAGCCTCACCGGCGTGTACGACTGCGTGCTGCAAGGATCCACGATGGTGTCGGCGTCGGTCGTGGCTGCGAACCTCGCCGCATCCGTCGCGTCGGGGCTCCCGGCGGCAGCGGCGGCGCGCGGCTCGAACCACGACGAGGTGCTGCGCGGCCTCGCGTGGGCGCAGGCATCGGAGACGCGCGCGCGCGCATCCGATAGCAACCGCATCGCCTACGGATGGGAGCAAGGCGCCGGCGTGCTCGGAGGTCTCAAGGGCATCGACGTGTCGGCCACGCCGGTCCTGCTCGACGAGCCGAGCCTCGGCGAGCTGGGTTGGAACGAACCCTCGACGACGCGGCTCGCCCTTTGGCCAGGAGGCGCGTCGGTGAGCCATGCCGCCGCCACGGTTCGATCGTTCCTCGGCGCCGACGCCACCGGTGCGACCGTCAGCGCTGCATTGGCCGACGGTGGCAGGCTCGGCGCGCATCCCGAGGGCACCGACCTGACGGTGGCCAGCGCGCCCGGACGCTACCAAGGTGGGTTCTACGCCGGCGAACTTGCGCTGACCGGGCCGTCCGGCGAGCACGTTCGGTTGCCCTTGAGCTTCGTACAGGGGATCCCGCTCGACTTCCGGGTGACCTACGCCTACAACGGGCTGCAGACCGGGGGCATGGAGGGCGAGCGCGTCGAACAGACCACGATGGTGCTGTTCGCCGGCCTGCCAACCAACGTCGGACTGATCGGCGAAGCCTTCAAGAACCTCTCGGCGAAGGCCCTCAAACACCACGGCGGCGACCCGCTGAACAACTTCATGATCCGCAACGCCGTCACCAAGGACTCATTCACCAACCCGAACGTCACAGCGTCGCAGCACGGTCGAGGCCGCATCGAGGTCGTCCCGCCGGGCTTCTACCGAGCCCACGTCCTGTCGGATCATGGGATGGACGTGCGTCAGAGCCGCGGGCGCGGAGAGTCGCTCGGCATCCGGCTGGGCTCCTTCGGCCACGACGTCGCCTACGTTCCCGGCTCGTATCTGTTCGTCGCCTCACAGGCGCCGTGCACAGCCGGATCCAGCAGCGGTCCGATGTCCCCATCGTGCGTGCAGCGCGACGTGGCCACGACCGAGATCGACCCCACCACCGGATTCTGCGTGACGCGGAACCCGAGCACGCAGGTTGCGTTCAACGTGTACTGCGGTGAGGCGACCTACGCGTTGCCTTCGGCCGTGGTCTCGCGTGCGGTCCACCTGATCGAGCACGACGACCTCGCGGCACGCAGCGAGTGGAAGACCTGCAGTCTGAACGTCCCGCTGGATGGGACCGCCGCTGACCTCGCGGGCCTGCAGAGCCAGTCGAACGACTGCGCCGGAAGCACGGTTCCGACATCGTGGTCCTTCCCGACCGGATCCCCGGGCTGCCTCGCCCCCGAGGAGCGCGATCGGTTCTCGCGCGGACATCCCGCAGACGTGACCGCGATCTACAGCGGGGCATCGACTCCGAGCCTCCCGGGGCGCAACTTCCCCGTGGGCGTCATGACCTACGAGTTCCCGCTGCCGTCCCCGAACACGTACACGACGGCCGGCCTCGCACTCTCCTACGTCGCCGATAACGCGATCGTCGCGGTTCGCTTCCGCGCCGGCGAGGATGCGCTCAGCGACTCCTCGAGCAGCATCCTGGTCATCGACGATCCAGATGTGAACGTCGTTCCGGCCCTGCGACGCGGCACCACGAAGGGCTCGACCTTCACGGAGTGGGCGACGATGTCGGCCAACGCGAAGACGGCGCAGTTGTCGATCATCGTGATCCCGACCGCGTGGGCACGTCCCGACTTGGACCCAACCAAGCCGATCGCGAAGGTCCAACTCTGCGACGTGGCGCTGCGCGTGAACACCTTCGCCAAGCAATCGTTCGGCACGCCCTCGCCGGGCGCAACGCCGGTGCAACGATTCACGGTCGACGACCGCGGGCTCGCATCGCGCATCGACCCTTCGGTGAGCCGCATACGGCCGGCGTACGACACGACATCGGGCTTCCTCGGCGCCGGCCTCGAGGAGGAAAGTCTTGCCATCGCGGTCCAGATCCCGAAGAACACGACCCGCACCGAGAGCATGCCACATCACGTGCTGTCCCCCAGGGGCAACCCCGCGTACCTGCTCGGGGTGCGTGACGCGGGCGGCAACCCGATGGGATCCACCCTGCCCACCTACGACCCCAACTACGGGATCTCGGGAGGCGCATGCTACGAGGCTGGGCTGGACCCAGACGCGCCCGACGTGCTGCGCGCGCTCGGCGGGGGTGTGTGCGCCGCATGGAACGATGCGCGCGAGCAAGGCGAGACGCTCGGTGAGCTAACGCCCGACCCGGTGTTGAACGGACGCTTCGCCGGCGTGCTCGCGCTCGACCATAAAGCGGTGTCCAAGGCGGGCGGACGTCCGACGTTCGAATTCGCCGACGCCGACGACGGAGGCGCGTTCGACGCCGCCGGTCGGTGGGCGACCTCGAAGGGATCGTACGTAGGCCGGTTCGAGGTCTCCGACTTCTTCGACGACGCCGTTCCGTTCTCGGTCACACCACTCGCGGGCCTCATCTCGATCGCGCGCGATAACATGGGTCGCGCGATCCTGCGAGTGAACACGATCGAGGCCGGCGGCTCCGGCCACGCGATCAGTTCAATGCTGGGATGATGGATCCACCGGGGGTTCGGCCGGCCACGCGCGGACGGCCGAACCCCCGGTCCGTACACTCAGGTTCATGGCTCGGGGCCTCGACTTCACCGCACTCTCTCCGGCCGAACGGAGGGTGTTCGGCGCGGGGTTGATCGGCTTCGCCAACGGATTCATCCCGTGGTGGTATCGGGTTCGGTCCCCGACCGGAACCAGCACGCTCAGCGCCGGTCACACGTTGTGGAGCGTGATGGCGGTCGCTGCAGTCGCACTCTGCGTCCTGCTCATCCTGGCGCGCGCCGCGATCTGGCCCGAGCCCGCACCCGGGCGCGACGGACTCGTCTACGCGATCCTCGGACTGATACCGGTCGGGATCCTTGCTCCCCACGCCGTCACGGGCACTGGCATCTGGGTGGGCCTCTACGTACAGATCGCGGTGAGTGCTTCGCTCGCGCTCGGCGGGTTCCGCCGTCGGGGCGAGCGCAAGGCGGGATGGACGTAGGCGCTGGGCCGCGACAGGCGGACCGGACGGCGCCCCCCATCACGTAGAACACGCCGCCGGTCCTTCCCCTGTCAGGCCGGCCGGAGCGCATGCAATGCCGCCGGCAACGTCAACACGAATCGCGCGCCGCGATCACAGGTCTCGTATCGCAATTCGCCGGCCATCGCGCGCGCGGTAGCGCGCGCGATAGACAGACCCAGCCCGCTGCTGCCCGGCGCCGGCGACGTCCCTCGAACGAACGGCTCGAACACGCGCGTGACCAGGTCCTCGGAGAGTCCGGGCCCGTCGTCCTCGACCACCAGCGACCACGAGGCCTCCGCCGCGCACGTGCGGACGCGGACGCGGGGACCCCCGTATCGGAACGCGTTCGTCAGCAGGTTCACGACGATCTCTTGCACCCGCACCTCATCGGCCAGGACGACAGCGTCGTCTCCCACCTCGCGGTACAGTGCGACGCTGGCCGGGATCGGCGTTATGGTCAGTACGTCGGCAACGGCGGCGGCAAGCGCCAGCGGTTCGATCTCCATCCGCGCAGAACCGCCCTCGAGCTGGGTCAGATCCAACAGGACGCTCGAGAGTCGCATCAGCTTCCGGCTCTGCCGAAGGAGTGAGTCGACGAGGCCCTGCTCTTCGTCGTCGGTCAGACGGTCGAGATGGGTGTTCAGGGTCTCGCTCAACCCTGCGATCGCCGCGACCGGGTTCCGGAGCTCGTGGGCCGCCATCGCCACGAACAGTCGTCGGTCATCCTGCTGGGACGTGAGATCCTCGACCCGCAGGGCCATCTCATCGAATGCGCGGCCGATGACGTGCGCCTCGTCCTCCTCGGCCTCGCTGCTCGGGCCCCTCTCGCCGACGAAAGGTGCGGCTCGTTGTTCCGTGAGTGTCTTCGCGCGCGCAGCCACCTCACGGAAGGGCCGCGTCAGGCTCCGGATCAGCAGCCACGATAGCGAAGCCACGATCAGCAGAAGGACCACGAAGGCGATGAGGGACTGATGCACGAGCGAAGCCTCGAGCGCAGCGATCGGTTCGGGGTGCGTGATCCCGATCCCGATCGTGATGCCGACGACGAGCACGAAGAGTATCGACACGCAGATCTTCGCCGTTATCGAGCGCCGAAGTGCGTCGCGCACGCTGCGCGAGATCGAGCGGTGTCCGGCCGTGCCGGAGTTAGGCATGAACCTGCGAAGACGGATCCGAGAGATCCACAGCAGTCGTATGCGCATCGCAGTCCTGGGGTAGGAGGCTTCGATGCAGCGCTACAACGTATCTGATTGGACACACTCACGGTAGCAACCAACCCGGGAGGGGAGAATAGTCACCAAGGATGGTCGCCGAGCTATGCAACCCCCCGTTTGTCTGGGACGAACTTCTCGAAGAAGGACGAACACAATTGGTTCGGGTGGGGTGCCGAAGATGGGGCGTGTCGGCGTGAGTCGATCACGTTTCAATGATGCTTCGAGTGCATCACGGTCGAATCGTGGTGGCTCGTTCCGGTTCGTGCGCATCGCGCAGACTGCCCCATCAAACGTCTTCGGTGTGGCGCCACGGAGCGAACGCCTTCTCGGCATCCTCCCTGATGATCCGCAGCGCTTCCTTGCGGATCAAGGAGCTGAAGGGCCTCACCGCGAGCCAGTACGCGTGGAGCAAGCGCTTGGCGCCCGGGCTCGTCCCGACGACGCGCGTTTCGGTCGAGATCATGGACGAGCCCCGGCCGGCCGGCTCGACCACGAAATTCAAGACGGCCTTCGCGTACCCCGGCGTCGAGAACGATTCGAACTCCTCGGGTGCGAAGTCGATCGGCACGCCGCGCGGTCGCCAGAACTTACCGATGAGGCCCAGGACGATCTCTTGCCCGTCCTCCTCGGACAGCGGCACGAAGCCGGCTCGAACCATGTCGTCGAGGGTGATCGAGCCCTTCTTGCCGCGCCGGCGCATGAGCCCCGCCAATCCCCGCAGTTTGAACAGGTATTTCGACGACGGACTGCGGGCCAGATCCAACGACCCGATCGCCTCGTAGACCATGTGCGGCTCGGCGTCGACCAGCAGCGAATGGAACTCTTCCACGTCGCAGTACGGCATGACTCGATCGATGTACCGGCGCGCCAAGAAACTCCCTCCTCAGGTGGTACCAGGCTACTCCTGTAAGGTTTTCGGCCGCGCGCCCGTCCCGGTTGAGCCTCAGCCCAGCGACTTGATGGCCAGCTCGGCGGTCTCGGTGGGCGTGGTACCCACCCGGATCCCGCGTCCCTCGAGCGCGTCCTTCTTGGCCTGCGCCGTCCCTTTCGAGCCGGACACGATGGCGCCGGCGTGGCCCATCCGCTTGCCCTCGGGGGCGGTGAAGCCCGCGATGTACGCCGTGACCGGTTTCGTGACGTTCTCGGCGATGAACGCGGCCGCGCGCTCCTCCTCGTCCCCCCCGATCTCGCCGATCATCACGATCGCGTGCGTCTCTGGGTCGTCCTGGAACCGGGACAGGATGTCGATGAAGTTCGAGCCGACGATAGGGTCGCCTCCGATGCCCACGCACGTCGACTGCCCGACGCCGCCGACGAACATCTCGTACATCACCTGGTAGGTCAGGGTGCCCGATCGCGACACGAGGCCGATGGGCCCGGGTCCGGTGATCTCGCCCGGGATGATGCCCATGGTGGCCTTCCCCGGCGAGATGAGACCCGGGCAGTTGGGCCCGATCAACGTGATCCCGAGACGGCGCACGAACGCGTAGAGCTCGGCCATGTCGCGCGCGGGGATGCCTTCGGTGATACACACGATCAGATCCACGCCGGCGTCGGCGGATTCGATGATCGCGTCGGCCGCGAACCGAGCGGGGACGAAGATCAGCGATGCATCCGCACCTTCGTTGCTCACCGCCTCCCCGACCGTGTCGAACACGGGGACCCGATCGTCCACGGCGCGCTGCCCGCCCTTGCCCGGCGTCACGCCGGCGACCACGTTGGTGCCGTAGTCGAGGTTGCGACGCGTGTGGAACGTCCCCTCCGAGCCCGTGATGCCTTGGACGACGACGCGCGTGCTGCGGTCGAGCAGGATACTCATGCGCTCTTCCTCTTCTTCGCCAGCTGGACGGCCCTCTCCGCGGCCTCGTTCATCGTCTCGGCCGACACCACGCCGTCGTGGTTGGCGTCGCGGAGGATCCGCCTGCCCTCCTCGGCGTTGGTGCCGTCGAGCCGGACCACCATCGGTACCTTCACATCGCCGAGCGAGTCGATCGCGACAAGGATGCCCTTCGCCACCTCGTCGCACCGCGTGATCCCGCCGAAGATGTTCACCAGCAGGCTCTTCACTTTGCGCGACGCGAGGATCACACTGATGCCGTTGGCCATCACCTCGGCGTTGGCGCCACCCCCGATGTCCAAGAAGTTGGCAGGCGTGCCGCCGTAGGTGGCCACGACGTCGAGCGTGGACATCGTCAACCCCGCACCGTTGCCGATCACCCCGACGTTGCCTTCGAGCGCGACGAAGTTGCCGACGCCCTTCTCCTTCGCCATGCGCTCCTGCTTGGGCAGTCCCTTCAGATCGCGCAGCTTCTCGAAGTCGGGATGGCGATACAGCGCGTTCTCGTCCAACGACACCTTCGCGTCGAGCGCGATCGCGTCACCCGCGCTCGTCACGACGAGCGGGTTCACCTCGGCCAGCGCGCAGTCGCCCCCGACGAAGCAGTGGTAGAGCTTCTCGAGGAGGTCCCCCACGGTCTTGTGGTGCCCGGACGGGATCCGTCCCCCGAACAGCATCCTGCGGATGTGGGATGGCTTGATGCCCACCAGCGGATCGACGGGAACGCGCGCGAGGTAGTCGGGCTCCTCGGCCGCGACCTGCTCGATGTCGACACCGCCTTTGGCCGAGCACATCCCGAGGTACGCCTTCGCGCCGCGGTCCAGCATGAACGACGCGTAGAACTCCTCGGCGATGTCGCCGGCGCGCTCGATCAGGACCTGGCGGACCTTGTGACCTTTGATGTCCATGCCCAGGATCTGAGACGCCACCTGTTCGGTCTCCTCCGGCGAGTGTGCGAGCTTGACGCCCCCCGCCTTCCCGCGCCCGCCGACCTTCACCTGGGCCTTGAGCACAACGGTGCCGCCGAAACGCTCGGCGATCTGGCGCGCGCGCTTCGGGGTGGTGGCGACCTTGCCCTCCGGGACCGGGATGCCGAACGAGGCGAATACCTGCTTGCCTTGAGCTTCGGTGAGGTCCATGGGCGGAAAGCGTAGGTGGAAGCCCACAGGCCGCCAAATCGCGCATCCTCCCGTGACGCCCAAGGCTGCACTCCCATCGCCATGGCGAATGACTCCGCGGTTGCGGTTGGAGCGGCCCTGACGACTCGGGTGCTGCTGCTCGAGACCGACCTCGATCACGACCTGTCCTCCGAGCGCAGCCAGATCCCGTTCCTGCGCGAGTTCATGCGCCACTCCCCCGACGTCGAGCTGATCGCCAAGGAGGTCCACACCTGCGACGCGCTCGAGAAGTTCTTGGACGTCGCACGCACCGACCCCGAAGATCAAGATGCTCTCCACGGAACGGCCTGCGACGGCGCCACGTCGTTGGTGCTCACCGGTCACGAGGAGATCGACCTGCGCGCGCGGGAGAACCAGTTCGATGCAGAACCGGTGGCGCGGCTGCACCGGGACGAAGTAGCGATGCTGAATCAAGCGCTCCGGTTCGCGCTCGGCATGCGGTCCTGATCCCGTTTCACGTCAGCGGCCGGCCATCAGGCAGTGGGGTGCACCATCGCATCCGCGCGCGGTCGCCTCGTCAGTACGAACGCGGCGCCCGCGGCGAGCATCGGGATCCCGAACAACACTGTCGTGATCACGGGAAGGGAAACCGTCACCGCCTTCCCCCCGAGGTCGGAATGCGCTTCCCAGAGTGCGTACGGTGCCAGACCTGCAGGGATCGCCAGGATGCCGGCCGCAAGGACCATCAGGAACGCCTGCCCCGCCGCGATCTTCCGTCGGGTCAGCGGTGCCGCCCCGACCGCCGCCAGGATCGCTCGGTCGCGCCGGGACTCGGCGGCGACAAGCGAGAGCACCACCGCGACGATCAACAAGGCAAGAACGCCGGCGACCGCCAGTGAGATGATCGTGGCTTTCGTCTCCGGGATCCGGTCTCGCAGGCTCGTGACCCACGCGCGCCCATGTCGCGCGGCGATCGCTGCGACGGCACGCTCCTCCTCGATCGTTACCGCGTCTACGTCTGTGAACAGGACAGACGATACGTTCCCGATCTCATAGCCGAGCCGCCGCGCACGCTCTGGAGTCACGAGCACCTGTGGAAGGGCTGAGTGAGACGGAAGATCAAGTTCGACGGCTGGCAACGCCACACCCCCGGTGACCGGCACGAGCGAGTCACCCTCGAGGATGCCCTCGCCGAGCAGGACGGCCCGCCCGGCGCGGAGATGCCGTTCGGCCAATCCCGCCCCGATCGCCCGAAGCAACGGCGGAGTGGCGATGCCCAGGTGGTACTGGGTGAAGGTCCGCGATCCCTCTCGCGCTCGGACCATGAACGAGACGCTACGCGGAAGACCCCCGCCCGACCGGACCTGTGCGTAGCGGACCGCGGCGACGTCGGCGGACGGGAATCGGTCGCGCAGATCGGCGACGAGCGCATGCGGTTCGGTCGTCGCGCCGAAGGAGCTGATGAGCAGATGCTGTGGACCGAGCGGGCCGCGGCGTCGTACGTCGGCCGCGTTGGTCTCGGCGGCGACGCCGATCATGACCGCGATCGCGAGCCCCATGGACGCGGCGGCGAGCGCGGTCGACGTCCGGCGCCCGTGTCGGGCGGCATCACGGGCGGCTAGCCTGAGCGACGGCGGTAGTGCCGAAGCGGCCTTGCCCATAAGCCCAACGAGAAGCGGAAATGCCAGCAGGACGCCTCCGATCAGTAGCGCGGGGCCGATGAGGAGCGGAGCCACAGTGTCGGTGCGCGCGCCGAGGATGGCTACCGGAACCCCCGCGGCGAAGGTGCCGAGGCCCATCCCGGCGAGCCGGCCCGCGGGCTTCGGCCGAGGCATGACGCCGGCTAGGGCCAGCGACGGCGACCGCCTCGCAGCCGCACGCGCAGGCAGGAACGCAGCCCCCGTCGCCGCCAGGATGGCCAGCCCTACTGCGCCGAAGATCGCCGGAAGGTTCACCTTGAATGCTGGCGACAGCATGCCGGTGATCCGCCAGAGGTGGGGTCGCGCGGCGACGAGGAGACCCAGGCCGAACCCGACCCCGAGGATCCCGCCGACGGCACCCAGGACCGATCCCCCCAGGAGGACGACCGACCGGGTATGCCCTCGCGTCCCTCCGACGGCCGCGACCAAGCCAAGCGTCCGAAGTTGGCGTCGCGTGCCGACCGCAAAAGCCGCGGCGGCTATGAGTCCCGTCGCGCCGAGGGCCAGGCCGGCGAGTGCGAAGGCGGCCGCCGTCCCCCCGGCGTCTCGCGAGTCGCGGCCCACCGACTGGCGAAGCTCCACCTGCGACCTGTTCAGATCACGTGCCCGGATCGCAGAGGAAACGCGTGGCGACTCCTCTTCCAGCACGATGCGGTCCATGCGTCGAACGCGGTCGAACACGTTCTGGGGATCCATGGAGCTCGGAAGGTCGATGTAGACCGTGGGCCTCCCATCCTTCCATTCGCGGCTGAGGGTCCCCTCGCCGACGATCGCCAACGGCGCGGAGACAGCCAGAGGATCTGCAACGATCCCCGTCACGACCGCGTCCGCGACCCCGAGATCGACGACCGCACCGATCACCACGTCGAGACGTTCGAGGAAACGCCGGTGCAGCGCGACCTCGCCGGGGGCCCTTGGGGCACGCCCATCGATGATCGCCCATCTGCCGCGGAGCGGAGGCTCGTCTGCCGCCGGCGTCTCGTGCGTGAGCGCCAGGACGGCTTGCGAACCTGCGGCGATGGTCACGTACCCCGTCGTCGTGACCGCGGCCTTCGTCCCAAGGGGCCACACAGCGAGGAAGTCTCCACGAGTGAGATGAGCGGGCTCGAAGTACGTTACGACAACGTCGGCCGACCCCATCGATCCGGTGGCCCGTTCATCCGGGGACAATTGCGCCGACGAGAAGGCGGACGCGCCGAACGTGAGCGCAGCGACTGGGACGCCGACGAGCGCCACGATCAGACAGCTCCTCGCAGGCGCGCGCCGCGCTTGCCGCCACGCGATGCGCGCGCACGCACGCCGCGCCCCCCGCTTCACCGCGACGCCTCGAGCAGCGAGTCCGGGCCGGCGGGAGCGGTCGTCCGGTCGACGATGCGGCCGTCGCGCAGGAACACGACGTGGTCGGCCCAGGCTGCGAAACGCGCGTCGTGCGTCACCAGCACGCCGCTTCCACCCCGGTCGCAGTGGTCGCGCATCAGCCGCAGCACGTTCTCGCCGGTCACGCTGTCGAGCGCGCCGGTCGGCTCGTCCGCGAGGAGCAGTACGCGCTCGCCCACGACCGCGCGCGCGATCGCAGTCCTTTGCTGCTCGCCGCCCGACAGCTCGTCGGGGAAGCGAGCTGCCAGATCGGCGAGCCCGACCGACTCGAGCGCACGCATCGCCGCCTCGCGCGCGTCACGCCGTCGGCGGCCGTCGAGCTCGAGGGGGAGGGACACGTTCTCGGCGGCGGTCAGACCCTCGATGAGGTTGAACTGCTGGAACACGTAGCCGACCTTGCGCCGGCGCAGCTGTGCCAGTCCGGCCCCGCTCAACGAGGCGAGGTCGATCCCCTCTACCAGCACGTTTCCCACGGACGGAACGTCCAGCCCGCCGGCGAGCGACAGCAGGGTCGTCTTCCCCGAGCCGCTCGGGCCCATCACGGCGACGAGCTCGCCCGACTCGACGGACATCGTCGCGTCGACGAGGGCATCGACCCGGACGTGGCCTTCCCCGTGGATCTTCGTGACGCCTTGCACCTCGAGTACCGGGGTCATCGGGGCATCCTCTCTTTCGCCGGAGCTCGAACCGCGTCGCGGCTCCGGACGGTTCTCGTCGTCGCGCGCGCGAGCCGCTCCTCGCACGCGTCCAGCCATCGCACGCGTGCCTCCGCCTGGAAGATCAGTGAGTCCAGGAGGAAGAGCCAACCGAGGTCGCCGTCGGCCGGTGCGTCGCGTTTGAGCCTCGTGTACTCCTGCAGGACCTCGATCGCCGCCTTGCGCTCGGCCTGGATCACCCCCGGCTCTCCTCCCTCGCGCGACGCCGACATGACGATCTTCAGCACGAGCTCGTCGCGCGCAGGGGTGCGCTCGGCGGTCGGCTGGGTGAACCAGGCCTGGACGCACGAGCGGCCGGCCTTCGTGATCTCGTAGACGACCTCGCGCTCCCTGTCGGCCGGCATCTCGCGCACGAGCCCGTCGCGCTCGAGCCGCCCGAGAGTCTGGTACACCTGCCCCACGTTGAGGGGGAACACACCGCCGGTGCGCGCCTCGAACTCGTTCCGGAGCTGGAGCCCGTACCCGGGCCCTTCGTCCAGGATCGCCAGCAGGCTCATGCCGATCGACAGGGCGCCCTCCTTTGTATACCGAGTATAGAAACCAAAAGGAGTATACGCGGTATAGCGATCGGGTCAAGGAGCGATCTAGGCGCGCGCGCCCGCGTGCGTCCGCAGCCACTCCACGATCTCGGTCGTGGGCGCGCCCGGGGTGAAGATCTCTGCGATGCCCTGCTTCTTCAGCTCGGCGATGTCGTCCTTGGGGATGATCCCGCCCCCGAACACCAGCACGTCGGTCGCGCCGCGCTCGCGCAACCCGGCCAGCACGCGCGGGAACAGGGTCATGTGCGCGCCCGAATGGATCGACAGACCCACCGCGTCGGCGTCTTCCTGGATGGCGGTCTCGACGATCTGCTCGGGCGTTTGGTGCAGCCCGGTGTAGATGACCTCCATGCCTGCGTCGCGGAGCGCGCGCGCGACCACCTTCGCACCCCGGTCGTGACCGTCCAGACCGGGCTTGGCGATGACGACGCGGATCTTGCCTCCGGGCACGCCAACCTCCGTTTGTGGGGCGAGGATGCGGCTGTGAATATACGGGCGTGGCGAAGACTCCCGCAAAGACCACGCCCGACAGCGCGCGCGGCTGGCTCGAACACATCCTGGATCCGGGGTGGGAGCCGCTGTTCGACGACGTGGTCGGAGGGGATCCGCTGTCGTTCCCCGGTTACATCCAGCAGCTGCGGCGCGCGCGCGACCAGACCGAATCCTCGGAATCGGTCGTGGTCGCCGACGGGGCCATCGGGAGCATCCCGATCGTGGCGATCTCGTTCGAGTTCGGCTTCCTCGGCGGCTCGATGGGTGTGGCAACCGGCGAGCGCATCTGCCGCGCGTTCGATCGCGCCGCGGCCGACAAGGTCCCCGTCGTCGCGCTGACGGCGTCGGGAGGCGCGCGCATGCAAGAGGGCATGCGCGCCCTCGCGCAGATGCCTGCCACCCTGGCCGCGCGCCGTGCCCTCGCGCGCGCGCGCCAGCCCTTCATCTGCTACCTGCGCAACCCGACGACGGGCGGCGTGTACGCGAGCTTCGCCTCCAGCGCCGACCTGTTGTGGGCCGAGCCGGGCGCAACCATCGGCTTCGCCGGTCCCCGGGTCGCCGAAACCGTCACCGGCGCAGCGCTCCCGGAGGGATCGCACACCGCCGAAGGCGCCTTCGACGCCGCGCTCGTCGACGAGCTCGTCGAGCCCGCGGACCTGCGCGCGCGCCTGACCGACGCGCTCGCCCTGCTCGATGGTCGCGAGGTGGGCGTCCCCTCGGCGACGGTCTCGCCCGAGGTCGACCTCGAGCGCGACCCGTGGGAACTCGTATCGCTCGCGCGCCGGCCCGACCGCCCGACCGGAACGACCTACATCGAGCCCGCCCTGGTGCTGCGCCGCGGCGGGGACAACGACGCGATCCGCGGTGGGTTCATGAAGGTCGGCGCCCATACGGTCGTCGTGATCGCGCAGGATGCTCGAGCCGGAACCGGCCGGCCCACCCCTCAGAGCTACCGGCGCGCGCGCCACCTGATCGCCACCGCCGAGCGCCTCGGCCTCCCGATCGTGACCCTGGTGGATACGCCCGGCGCCGAACCCGGCGCCGAGGCCGAGCGCGACGGGATCGCGCGCGAGATCTCGATGACCTTCGAGGCCTTGCTCGGCGCCACCGTGCCGACCGTGTCGTGCGTGGTGGGCGAAGGGGGCTCGGGCGGAGCGCTCGCGCTGGCCGCGTGCGACCGCCTGCTGATCCAGCGCGATGCCATCTTCTCGGTGATCGCGCCCGAGGGAGCGGCGAGCATCCTGCGCCGTGAGAACCTCCCCGACGTCGCGCGGGACCTCAAGCTCACCGCCACCGACCTCCTCGAGGTGGGGATCGCGGATCGAATCGTGACCGAGCCCGCAAGTGGCGCCCATTCCGACCACGCCGCCGCTCGAGCCATGCTGGGCGCGGCTCTGGCGCTCGCGGTCGACGAGGCGGTCGTCGAAGGGGTTCCCTCGAAGCGGCGCACCGCACGGTTCCGCGCAGACCTCGCGCCATGACCCAGCCGCCGCGGCGTAAGAAGAGGGTCCGGCCACCCCGTAAGATCGTCCCCCGCGGACGGATGGGGCTCGGATGGATCATCGCCCCCATCGTCCTGGCGGTGATCATCCTGGGCCTCGGCGTCATCTTCTTGCTCTCTTCGGGCCGCTGACCGCCCTGCGTCGAGCGATCGTCACACTCGTTCGGGACTTCTCGGCGCGCTCACGTTATAGTTTTTCGGTGAGCACCCTTCCCTAGGGTGGCTCCCGTTGGGGAGCTGCCGGCTCGAACGAAGATATCCGCGCCGCACACGATGGAGCCGGATGAAGGGGTACGAGGCATCAACCAGACACGCGTGCCGGTGAGCGGGGGCGCACGCCGAACTCGGGCAACCGCCCGCAGCGTCGTCTCCGCCGGCCGATCCGTTGGGCGCGCCATGCGCCGTCCTTCCACTTATCCCGGGTACCTGCGCGAAGCGCTGTGGCTCGGCATGAACGTCGGGATGTACCCGATCGGGCTCGTCTCGGACGCCCTCAAGTTCGAGGACGCGGTCCGATTGGGCGACCGCTACAGTCGACAGCTCGCCCTCCACTACCTCGAGCCCGAAGCGGCCGCCACCCCGATCGTCCTGCTCCACGGGTGGTTCCACAACCGCAGCGCCTTCGTCGTCATGCGCCGCGCGTTGCGACGCTTCGGCTTCCGCAACGTGTCGACCATGAACTACAACGTGATCGGGAACGACATCCCCGAGCTTGCGCGACAACTCGCCGAGCACGTCGACGATGTCCTCGCCGAGGCAGGGGCCACGAAGGTGCACCTGGTGGGGCACTCGCTCGGTGGCATCGTGGCGCGCTATTTCGTCCTGAAGCTCGGCGGCGACCAGAAGGTCCACTCGTGCATCACCTTGGGCTCGCCCCACAAAGGGACCTACGCTGCCCTGGTCGGACGCGGGAAGGCGCTAAGGCAGCTCCGCCCCAACGCCCCGCTGATCCGCACGCTGACGCGCGCATCGCGCGAGACCGACGTGCGGTTCGTGTGTTACTACTCCAACCTCGACGGGCTGGTGTTGCCGCCGGGGAACGCGAGGCTGACCGATCCCAAACTGCGCGCGCGCAACATCCTGGTGAAGGATCTGGGCCATCTCAGCCTGCTGGTCAGCCGGCCGCTGATCCGCTCGATCGGCGAGATCCTGTCGACGTTGGGCGACGCCGGGCATCCCGACCAACAGCGCCCCTCGGCCCTCGAAGGGGCCTAAGGCCTATTTCATCTCGTCGGGCTCCCGGGGCGGCGCACGGGTGCCTTGCTGTCGTAGGATACGGCGCTCGATGGGCTTGAGGATCGCCAGCGCCGCGAGCGCGAGCCCGACCGTGATCGCCGCGCCCAGCTCGAACCCGGCGCCAACCGCGAGCCCGACCGCGGCCGTCACCCAGAGGCTCGCAGCCGTGGTGAGCCCACTGATCGCTCCTCGGTAGCGCAGGATCGTGCCGCCGCCGATGAAGCCGATCCCCACCACCACCTGCGACGCGATCCGAGTCACGTCGGCGCGTAATGCGCGGGGAGGGTCCTCGAAGTCGTACCCGTCGAACCCGTAGGCGGATGCCAGCGTGAACAGGCACGACCCGAGCGCGACCAGGATATGGGTACGGAAGCCCGCGGGCTGCTCTTTCAGCTCGCGCTCGAGACCGACCAGTCCGCCGAGCGCCATCGCGATGGCGAGCCGGACCGCGACGGTACCGTCGTCGATCACACGATGACCCTATCCCGCGCTCGAGCCGCCTCCGCGCAAGCGTGGAAGTCGCAGGCGCCACCCCGGCTGGATGAGGTCGGGATCGTCGAAGCGCGCGCCCGGCCCCATAACCACGCCGCGGTTGGCCCGCCAGACCGCGCGCCAGGCGAAGGGGTCGCCTAGTCGGGTTGCGGAGATCGACCACAGCGTGTCGCCCGGCTCGACCACGACCGTTCGCGCGACCATCGCGGCGGGCTCGGGCGTGGCGCGCACGACTTGCTCACCAAGCACCGTCGCCGGCGCGCCCGTGCCCCGCTCTCGGTCACCGGCCGAGGCGGGCATCAGCACCGCGAGGATCGTCAGGACGAGCGCGGCCGCCAGCGCCGGACCGTGGCGCCGCGAGCGATGACGAGCCGTCACCCGGAGCACCCGAGGGAACCCGGCCGGGTCCGGCGGCGCCGGCAGGATGTCGGGCGGCTCGTCCTCGGCTCGCTGGAGCATTCGCTCGACCGCCGACGTGGCGGCGGGGGTCGGCTCGGGCTGGGGGGTCAGGCCCGAGCCGACCCAGTTGCGCATGACGGCGCGCGGCATCCTGCCTACGTTCCCGGCGGCGGTGCTTCGGGAACCCGGCATGCGCGCGCCGGACGCGGCCACTCGCAGTGAGCGCCCGACGTCCACGGGCTCGGCCACGATGCGCGCGACACCGGCGATCGCGCCTTCGATCACGCGCCGCGCTTCGCCGGCGGACACACCAAGCACCTCGGCGGTCTGCGCGGAGGAAAGGGCCACGCAGTGCCGAAGCGCGAGCGCCGCCCGCTGGCGGTGGCGCAACCCGCACATCGCCAGCAGCACTCGCTCCCACCGGGGCGCGCGCGGATCCGCGATGGGTCGCGCGGAGGTCGTCGCGCTATCCCGCAACGCCGCATAGAGGAATCGATACGCGAGCACGTTCTCGGTCTCCACCGACGCGCGGCCGGCTGAGACCCAGCGGCTCGACTCCGCGCGCGCCCACCCTACGAGCGCGGATGTATCCGGCTCGAGCGGCTCGAGCGGACGGCGCAGCAGGATAGCTGCGAACAGTTCGAACGGATCGCGGCTCGGTTCCTGGTTCTCTGGGGATACAACTGTATGGAGCGGCCGGTCGCCCATGGCTCCCCTCCTTGGGGGGTCCGCTTACGACGGTCGCTCAGCTCCGCTCATCCCCAGGGCTCGCGCCCCCGTGGTGCGCGCACAACTGTACGAGCACCCAGAACCGAGTCAAGCATCTCGGTCTGGTACGTAGCCTTGGAAGGGTGCCCCAGGGGCCACAGGGCCAGCCCGAAGGGGTCCCTGCGGCCCATGGACACCCCGCTTCGGCACAAGGAGTATGGACAGCGAACACCATGCGGGGATCGAGCCGACAGATGGGGCAGGTAGGGCGGGCAACGGTTGGTGCCGCGCTCGCACTGGTGCTGTTCCCACTGCCGGCGGCTGCTCGCTCAGCCGAACCCGGCCCGCCACCCACCGTGGCCGCCCCGGTCGTGCCGGACACCGAAAGGCGCGCGGGTTTCCGGACCCCGACGGCAGATGAGGTGCGCGCCGCAGGGCTCCGGCCGGGGACCGGACCATGCGCCGGCATGTATGAGTTCGCGAGCACCCCCGGAAGCTCACCGAAGCCATGCACCCACGGCCCCGACGTCTACGATGCCCCGGCCACGGCTTCTGCCTCCGGCGGCGCAAAGACCCTGTTCACGCGCGCTTCCGACATCCCCTGCTCGAGCCGGGGTCCGTACGTCCGCGTGCTCTACATCTACGGGAACTCCAGCAAGCTCGATGCCGCCAACCCCAATGCCCAACGCCCGTTGATCCGAGAGGCGATCGGGCTCGCCGATCTGATCGTTAAGAGATCGGCTCGCACCATGAGCGGGATCCGCCACGTTCGCTGGGCGATGAACTCGAAGTGCAAGCTCAGCATCCGCTCCGCGCGCATAGACCCCACCCTCGACCTGGCCGAGATGGAGCGAAGGCTGAGGGCCAAGGGCAAGCTGAGCTCCAATGAGAAGGCCCTGATCTTCGTCGAGGGCAGCGGCTGCTGGGGTCTCGGTCAGACCACGGGTGATACGCGCCGGAGTCAGAAGAATTCCAGCAACTACGGTGGGCTGGTCGCGCGCGTCCAGACGGGATGCCTCCGATGGGGGAACAACATCGTCACAGCCGGCGAGGTTGCCGCGCACGAGGTGTTCCACACGCTCGGGGCCGTGAACAACAACGCCCCGAACGCTTCCGGCTACTACCACTGCACCGATGAGAGCGACGTCATGTGCTACGAGGACGGCCCCGGCGTCACGATGCGCAAGGTGTGCGACAAGACCGTGCCGGAGCTACTGGACTGTCGCCACAACGACTACTTCGCCCTCAACCCGAAGGACGGCTCGTATCTCGACAAGTACTGGAACACCGCGAAGAACCGCTTCCTGCGCTCGTCGAATCCCTCGAAGTCCGACCGGCTCGACCGTCCGTCGCTGACGATCGTGTCGCCGGTGCTCGGGGACCTAGCAGCAGGGCGGATGCTCATGGAGGCCACCGCATCGGCCCCGTCCAACAGCTCGATCAAGTCCGTAAGGTTCGTCGCGAACGGCGCGCTGGTGAAATCCGACACGAGCGCCCCGTACGCGGCCAGGCTCGACACGGTCTTCGACGGCACCAAGGGGTTCCGCAACGGGCAGACGATCACCCTGACGGTGAAGGCGACCGACACCTACCGCCGATGGACGCAGAAGCAGATGCACCTCGTCGTCGGTAACCCAACCGTCCGCTTGACCGCGCCTTCGCAGGGTGCGCTCGTCAGCAACACGCTCGCATGGGCCGCGGATGCGTCGGCTGCTGCTGGGCGCACGGTGCAGAAGGTCGAGCTGCTCATCAACGGCTCCGTGAAGGGAACAGATCTGGAAGCTCCCTATGGTGGATCCGTTAGCACGAGCACGTTCTCGACCGGTGCCCAGTTGATGGTGCGCGCGCGAGTCACCGATTCGGGCGGCGCCGTCCGGTGGGGTCCGGAACGCTACGTGTCCATGGGGATCCCGACGGTATCGCTGGACGTGGGGGGACCGTCTTGGGGAGACGTAACCGGACCGATCCGCCTTCTGGCCGACGCCGACCCGATCTGGGGAACCTCCGTGACTCAGGTCCAGTTCAGGGTCGACGGGATCGCGATCGCCACGGATACCAACGGGTCGCCATATGAAGCGTCTTGGACACCGCCCTCGACCGGAACGAAGAGCCTCGTCGCACGCATGACCGACTCAACCGGTCGAACGGTCGACAGCGACCCGCGGCAGGTCACTGTCGCCACCTCGGTTGGCGGGTCGGTCACCCTCGACGCCCCGTTGGGTGGCGCCGAGGTTTCCGGTTCGGAGGTGGCGTTGGCAGCAACCCCAACAGCGCCGACCGGTTACACGAAGAACTACGTCGAGTTCATTGTGGACGGCTCGGCGATCGGCTGGGCCGACGGATGGGATGGATGGGCCACGACGTGGGACACAACGGGCCATGCGCCTGGAACACACCTCGTTTCCGCCGTCCTTCACATGTACGACGAGTCATTCGTGGAATCAGTCGTGCACAGCCCCGGCTCGGTAGTCACGATAGCCGGTGGGGCAACAGTGACGGTTACCGCTCCAACTTCGGGCACGCGACGGGGCCTCATCTCTCTCGGCGCTTCGGTGACCTCCTGGCCGGGCGGAGGAGCCCCCGCCGACGTCAAGTTCTACGCCAACGGAGACTGGGTGGGCCAGGACTGGGATCCCGCCGGGGGATGGACGGCTCAATGGGACTCCAGGGAGAGTCCGGACGGCGACATCGAGATCCGGGCGGTCGCATCGGGCTACTTCAATGACGGATACCGTGTCGTGTCCGATCCCGTGGTCGTGACGCTGGCCAATCTGCGCGCCGTCATCACCGACCCCGATCCCGGCGATGTCATGGGGGCTCCTACGACCATCACCGTCACCGGAAGAACCGACAGCGGCTCGGTCATCGAGTGGATCGAGTTCTACGTCGACGGCAGCAAGATCGGTCGCGACGGGACGGCGCCCTATTCGAAGAGCTGGTCCGGCACTTCGGGCAGCCACACGCTCATCGCGAAGCTGATCGCCGCCGACGGCAGAGAGGTCGATTCGGTTTCGGTTTCCGTAACGGTGACTTAGATCTTCTTCAGCGGCGCGTACGCCAACAGCAAACGTTTCGGCCCTTCCTCGGTGAACTCGATCGTGGCCTCCGCGTTCGCGCCGTGGCCGCTGACCGAGGTCACGACGCCTCGGCCGAAGCGCTCGTGGAAGACCTCCTCGCCGATACCGACCTGCAGCGGCGCGTCGCGCACGTCGACCACCGACTCTTCGCGATGTCCTTCTTCCTCGGTCGCCGCGTGCACCAACTCCTCGGGGATCTCGTGCAGGAACCGTGACGGCGGGTTGTAGTTCGTGCCGCCCCACAGCGTCCGGCACCAGGCATGCGTTAGGTACAGGCGCTCGCGCGCGCGCGTGATGCCCACGTAGCACAACCTGCGCTCCTCCTCGAGCTGATCGGGGTCGGTCATCGAGCGCATGTGCGGGAAGATCCCCTCCTCGAGCCCGGTCAGGAACACCACCGGGAACTCCAGCCCCTTCGCGTTGTGCAGGGTCATCATCGTGACGCGTCCGTGCTCGGCGAATGCGTCGTCGGCCTCGGCGACCAGCGCCACCTGCTCGAGGAAGTCCCCGATCGACGCCTCGGGGTTGTCGCGCGCGAAGGAGGCGGCAACACCGGCGAGCTCCTGCAGGTTCTCGATCCGTCCCTGGGCCTCGATCGAGCCCTCCGCCTCGAGCTCGGCCAGGTACCCCGACTGCCTGATGGCGGCCTCAACGACGTGGCCGGGATCGCCCGACTCTGCGATCTCGCGGACCTTGCGCATCAGCGAACCGAACTCCCCAACCGCCGAGCGAGCGCGCGCCGCGAGCCCGGTCTCGTCGACGCGATCCACCGCCTCGGACATCGTGATGCCCTCGCGCTCGGCGAACGACTGCACCTCGGCCACCGTCCGGTCGCCGATCCCGCGCTTCGGGACGTTGATGATCCGCTTCAGCGAGACCTCGTCGGCTGGATTCACACTCAGGCGCAGGTACGCGAGCGCGTCCTTGACCTCCTTGCGGTCGTAGAACTTCAGCGAGCCGACGACCCGATACGCCAGCCCGAACCGCGTGAACACCTCCTCCAGCGCGCGCGACTGAGCGTTGGTTCGGTAGAACAGGGCCACATCCTCGTGGCTCACGCCCTCCTCGTCGTTCAGCCGTTCGATCTCACGGCCGACGAAGGTTGCCTCGTCGTGCTCGGAGTCCGCGTGGTACCGAACGATCGGCGGACCGTGCCCGGTATCGGTCCAGAGGTTCTTCGGTTTGCGCATGCGGTTGCGCTCGATCACAGCGTTGGCGGCCGTCAGGATGTTCTGGGTGGACCGGTAGTTCTGCTCGAGCACGATCACGCGCGCGTCCAGGAACTCCTCCTCGAAGCGCAGGACGTTACGGAAATCGGCTCCGCGGAACGCATACACACTTTGATCCGCGTCGCCCACCACGGTGATGTTCCTGTCGCGTGAGGACAGCAGCCGCGCGAGCTCGAACTGGGCCTGGTTGGTGTCCTGGAACTCGTCGATCAGCAGATAGCGGAACTTGTCCTGCCACGCGGTGAGAACCTCGGGGTAGAGCCGGAACAGATGGACAACGTTCAAGATCATGTCGTCGAAGTCCATCGCGTTCGCATCGCGGAGACGCTTCTGATACATGCGGTAGACGTCGGCGATCTGCCGATCGAAGAAGTTCTCCGCGCGCTGAGCGAAGGAGTCCTCGTCGATCATCTCGTCTTTCGCGCGCCCGATCGCGGCTGCCATCGACTTCGGCGGGAACCGCTTCGGATCGATCTCGAGGTCGCGCACGCAGTACCCAACCAATCGCTCGGAGTCCGAGCCGTCGTAGATCGTGAACTGGCGTGTGTAGCCGAGGCGATGGGCCTCCCGGCGCAGGAGCCGCCCGCACGACGAGTGGAAGGTCAGCACCCACATGGCGTTGCCCAGTGACGTCCCGACCAGTTCGCCGACGCGCTCGCGCATCTCGCCGGCCGCCTTGTTCGTGAACGTGATGGCGAGGATCTGGAACGGGTCGACCCCACGCTCGCGGATCAGGTAGGCAATCCTGTGCGTCAGAACGCGGGTCTTGCCCGAGCCGGCCCCTGCGATGATCAGCAGGGGGCCGTTCCCGTAGGTCACAGCCTCGCGTTGCTGAGGGTTCAAGGCCTCCAGCAGGCGTTCTTCGTCGCTCAGCCGCACGGGATCCACCCCTCGATTATGGCCGACGACGCGGGCGGCCGGGTTCGAGGCGCCGTGCCGCGCCCGATACCCAACGAGTGTGACGAAGCCGACAGACGGGACCAACCGCCTGCCGCCATCATGGGCACATGAAGACGAGGGTGCGCACGGCGACGGCGGGGATCCTGGTCGGCCTGTTCGGGATGCTCGTCGCCGGCTCGATCCCGGCAGCGTCGGCGGACGAACTTCCCCTGGCCCTCGCCGCAGGTGGCAACTTCGCCACGCAGATCGTGGTCCTGCCGGTCGGGGAAGGGCTTACCTTCACGCAGATGGATCCGATGCTCCACGACCTCGTCTCCACGACGTTCACCGCGAAGGGGAAGCGCCTGTTCGGAACCGTGCAGCCGATGGGGATCGGTCAGTCGGCACCCGTCCTCGGGGTCGAGGATCTGTCCCCGGGGGAATACGGGTTCACCTGCACCATCCACTCGTACATGGAAGGAACCCTCAAGGTCGTCATCGACCCCATGGTTCCTTGATCGGGAACAGTTCCTTGATCGGGAACGGCCCTTCCTACTCCCACTCGATCGTGCCAGGCGGCTTCGAGGTGATGTCGTAGGCGACCCTGTTCACACCGGGGACCTCTGCCACGATCCGCGAGGCGATCTTCTCGAGCACTTCGTACGGCACGCGCGCCCAGTCCGCCGTCATCGCGTCTTCAGAGGTGACCGCGCGCACGATCACCGGACGCTCGTACGACCGTCCGTCTCCCATGACCCCGACCGTCCGGATGTCGGGCAGGATCGCGAACGACTGCCACAGCTGGTTGTACATGCCGGCCTTGCGTACCTCGTCGAGCACGACCGCATCGGCGTGGCGCAGGACGTCGAGTTTCTCGGCCGCCACCTCGCCGATGATTCGGATCGCCAGACCGGGCCCTGGGAACGGCTGCCTCCACACGATCTCCTCGGGGAGCCCGAGCTCTTCCCCGATCGCGCGCACCTCGTCCTTGAACAGGTTGCGCAGCGGCTCGACGAGCGTGAAATCCATGTCCTCGGGCAGCCCGCCGACGTTGTGGTGGCTCTTGATCTTGGCGGCGTCGCGCGTCCCTGATTCGATGATGTCGGGGTACAGGGTCCCTTGGACCAGGAAGTTCACGCCGGCGAGATCGGTGCGCGCGACCTCCTCGAAGACCCGGATGAACTCTTCCCCGATGGCACGCCGTTTCAGCTCGGGGTCGGTCACTCCGGCGAGCTTGGCCAGGAAGCGGTCCTGCGCCTTCACGTGGATCAGGTCGATGTGGTGGATCCGGCGGAAGGTCTCCTCGACCTGTTCGGCTTCCCCGGCTCGAAGCAGACCGTGATCGACGAACACGCAGGTGAGGTTGTCGCCCACCGCCTTGTGCACCAACACGGCCGCGACCGAGGAATCCACACCTCCGGATAGACCGCAGATGATGCGCTCGTCGCCGACCGCCGCTCGGATCTCGCGTACGGCCTCCTCGATGATCGACACGCGCGTCCAGGTCGGCCGGCAGTCGCACGCGTCGTAGAGGAAGTTCTTGAGCACCTCGAGGCCCTTCGGTGTGTGGGAGACCTCGGGATGGAATTGCACACCGTACATCCCACGTTCGGGCGCCTCGAACGCCGCGACCGGCGACGAATCGGTGTTGGCCGTGACGCGGAAACCTTCGGGCGCGCGCACGACCGCATCGCCGTGGCTCATCCACACGGTCTGTTCCTCGGGGACCCCCTGGAAGAGGGTTCCAACGGAGGTCACCCGCATGGCGGTTTTTCCGTACTCGCGCTCGCCGGTGTGGGCGACCTCTCCGCCGAGCGCCTGGGCCATGGCTTGTTGGCCGTAGCAGATCCCGAGCACCGGGATCCCGAGCTCGAAGAAGGCCGGGTTCACCGCCGGCGCCCCCTCCGCGTACACGCTGGCAGGTCCGCCGGACAGGATCAGACCGCGAGGCCGGCGCGTGCGGATCTCGTCGATCGAGACATCGTGGGGAAGGATCTCGGAGTAGACCTTGCACTCGCGGACCCGCCGGGCGATCAGCTGCGCGTACTGCGCGCCATAATCGATGACCAGAACATGATCGAAAGGCGTGGGATCCAACTTGGGCGGCATGCTACCACGCGAGAAAGGGCTCGACCCCGGACTGCCCACGCCATACCATCCTTTCGTGAGATTCGAGATGTGCATCGAGGTCCTCGACGGCTCGACACCTGCCGGGGCATGGGCCGACGCGTACGGTGACCTGCTGACCGAGCTCGCCGCAGGGTTCGGCGCGCTCGACTGGCGTTGGCACCGGCACCGCTGGGGCGTGGTCTTCGACATCGCGTTCGCAGACGAAGAGGCATGGGAGCGCTTCCGGCGCTCGGCGGGTTTCACGGCGATCACCGACGCCATCCCCGACCCCGTGAACGGGTTGATCATCTCGCGCGGCTGGGGCGGTGCATCAGGCTCGCGCGTGCCTCGACGGCCGAGGCCGTTCGCGGGAGCCGGCGCAGCCGAGGCGCCGATCCCTCATCAGGACCCGCCTCCGGTTCAAGCCGTTCAGGTTCGACTGCGCGAGTTGCTGGGGGCGGGCGGCGGGTCACGGCTTTCGCCGGCGAGCTGACGTTCAGCCGACCATATCGGCCGGGCGTCCGAGGTAGGGCATCCCGGTCTGCGGGGCGGCGACGGGTAGTGACACGGTGAAGGTGCTCCCACGTCCCACCACCGAGGTCACCGACACGGTGCCGCCCATCGCGCGCACCAGCTGCTTCACGATGAACAGGCCCAGTCCGGCACCGCCGGTCTCCATCCGCAACGGATCCTCGAGCCGCTTGAACTTCTCGAAGATCTCCTCGTGCTTGTCGGCCGGGATCCCGCGCCCCTCGTCGGTGACCTGGAACCTGATCTCGTGGGCGGCACGGTCGAGCTGCACGTCCACCGGACTACCCTCGTCCGAGAACTTCACGGCATTGGACACGAGGTTCGCGACGACCTGCTCGATCCGCATCGGGTCACCGATCGCGACGTAGTCCTCCGGGGCCTCGAGCCGGAAGTCGCGCAACGGATGACCCGTCTTGAACGAACGCAGCACGCGCTCGCACAGCATCTTGGCGTCTACCGGCTTGCGTTCGACCTCGGGCAGGCGGCGCTCCGCCGTGTTGGCGATCTTGGATGTAAGCAATAGATCCTCGACCAGGCGCGCCATGTGGTCCGAGCGCTCGACGATCGATTGCAGCGCTTCGCGCCTGCGCTCCGGCTCGATCTCTGCATGGCGACGCAGCAGCAACGTCGCGTATCCCTTGATGGGCGTCAACGGTGTTCGGAGCTCATGCGACACGGTCGCGATGAAGTCGTCCTTCAGGCGATCCACCTCTCGCTGACGCGTGATGTCGATGGCCACGACGACATCGAAGCGCAGGTCCCCTCGTTCATCGACCCCCGGTCCGTGCTGCAACCGCAGCCACCGGTGGCTCCCGTCGGTCGCGATGATCTCGAGCTCGGTGGTCAACGGCTCGGTCGCGACGTCGACCGCATGCGGCTGACCGAACACGTCACGACCGCGAACCAAGTACGACAGCGCTTTGCCGACCGCCTCGGCAGCAGGGACGCCGGTGACATGTTCCATCGCGGGGTTCCAGACCAGCACACGGCCGTCGGCGTCGGCAAGCACGATGCCTTCCGTCGAGTGCTCGAGGATCTGCCCGAGCTTGGTCGTCTCCTCCTGCATCCGCTGCGTGAGCTCTTTCTGCTTCACCCATCCACGGAACGCCAAGTGCATGGCCAGGGTCGGAGCGAGCACGGCCGGCAGCAGCATCGGTTGGGACAAGTACAGGTGCACCGCCACGAATCCGACGGCTGAGTTCCCCAGCCCCATCGCGAAGGACACCCCGCCCTCCTCCGCGACCACGACACGCATCGAGCGGTCCGTCGTGGCAGCGATGATCGATGAAATCGTCACCAGGTTGATGAGCGTGAACGCGGCCATGCCGCCGGTCAGCGAAAGCAGCCCCGCCGCCGTCCCGAACTCCCCATGGCCAAGACTGTGATAGAGGGCCACCGCTGGAACGACACCGAGCGCGTACTGACCGATGTTGAAGGCGAACTTCACGAGCGGCCGCCGGTGGACAGCCAGCGCGAGCGCGAGGCCCGTCACCGACACCACGACGGCCAGCGATGCCGGGAGCAACACGATGTCGGCGACAACCGCCAGCTCGAACAGCGTCAGCAACTCTCCCGAGTCGCCGTGCTTGACCTTGATCGAGGTGAGCTCGGCGACCGCTGTGAGGACCGCGAGGATCGCGGCCTTCTGCAACAGGCGATCGTCGAACGGCGGAAGCGTGAGGACCGCACCCGCGACCAAGAGGGCCCCGCCCGCAGACACGGCGCCGATCAGCATCGTGGTGAGTCCCGGCCCCCGTCTCATCGACTAGCCCCAGCCGATACTGGACCACTGGCGCGCCGACCACTGGCGAGCGCTCCACTGGCGCGCCGACCACTGCCGGGCGGTCCAATCTTCATCCGACCACTGTCGGGCCGACCACTGTCGGGCCGACCATTGGCGCGCGCTCCATTGGCGCGCGCTCCACTGGCGAGCCAGCCATTCCTCGTCGCTCCACTGGCGCGCGGCCCACTGGCGAGCGTCCCACTGATCGTCGGTCCACTGGCGCGCGCTCCACTGGCGCGCGAGCCATTCGTCCTCGGTCCACTGCCGGGCGCTCCACTGGCGGGCGGTCCAGTCTTCCTCGGTCCACTGGCGGGCGTTCCACTGGCGGGCGGTCCAGTCTTCCTCGGTCCACTGGCGGGCGTTCCACTGGCGGGCGGCCCACTGGCGCGCCGCGAGGCGGTCAGCCGTCCACTGGCGCGCGGCCCACTGCCGGGCGGCCCACTGGCGCGCGGCCCACTGTCTGGCGGCCCACTGCCGGGCCGTCCACTGGCGCGCGATCCACTGGCGCGCTGCCCACTGGCGCGCTGCCCACTGGCGCGCTGCCCACTGACGCGCCGCCCATTCCTCGTCGCTCCACTTCGGACCGTTGCCGTGCCGTCCGTCGATACGCTGCGAGCCCCACGTCCAAACGCCGTCGTCGTCCTGTGCCCACTCGTACCGTTGGCCGGGCGGGGTGAACGGCTCGACGGCATCGCCGAAGACGATCTCGGCCTCCGGAAGCTCCGGGAGGGCGCCGTCGAAGGCTACGGCGGCCGACGCGTTCACGATGCCCGAGCCGGTTGCGTCGGCATGCCCGTCGGCGATCCCGGTCGCCGTCGCCGTCAACAGCGCCTTCACCTCGTCGGGGCTCAGGTCGGGTCGCTCGGACAGGAGCAGGGCCGCCGCTCCCGCCGTCACGGCCGCAGACATCGAGGTTCCCGAACCCTTGAAGTAGTCGCCCTCCACGACCGCGGACGGATTCTCCGTATCTACGGTCGAGCCGGGCGCGCGCAGCGACACGAGGTGCTCACCGGGAGCGGCCAGGTCGGGCTTCTCGTCGCCCCAGCGCGTCGGTCCCTGCGCGGTGAACTCCGACACCAGATCGTCGTCAACCTCCGGGGTCCCAAGATCGTCCACCGAGCCGACGGTCAGCAGCCAGGGATCCTCACCCGGCGATGCGATGGTGCCCGGCTCGGGCCCGCCGTTACCGGCGGGGACGACGACCGTGATCCCGTGGGCCCACGCGGTGCGCAACGCCCACGACAGCGGGTCGAGGTCCGGGGGAAGCGGCGACTCGGAGTCGAGGGCCAGCAGCATGACGCGGACGTTGAAGCGCTCGGCGGCGCTGTCGACGAGTTGCACGCCGGCCAGGACCTGGCTGAGGCTCGTCGAACCACTCGCGTCCGCGACCTTCACCGACAGCAGGTTCGCGCCGGGAGCGACCCCGACGTAGCGGCCGTCGGATGAAGCCCCGGTGCCGGCGATCAGACCGGCTTGGAATGTTCCGTGCCCGTAGGTGTCGAGCGCGTCCTCCTCGCGGGTCAGGTTCGCGCGCGCGATCACGGTGTTGGCGAGATCAGGCACGTCCGCGACGCCGGTGTCGACCAGGGCGACGGTCACGCCTTCTCCGGTCGTTCCCGCGTTCCACAGATCGGCGGCGCCGACCTCGCGGGGATACGCGGACGCGAGCGCGTCGCCGTAGGAAGAACTCTGCAGGGAGATCCCGCGGTCGGGCACCACGTACATCGTGCGAGCCAGGTCGTCGAGCCGGCTCTCGGGCATGCGGGCCGATACGCCGTTGACGATCGGCAGGACGTGGTCGACCTCACCGTGGTTGGCTTCGGTCACCGATGCGGCCGTGCCCGCATCGGGACCAATGACGATCACCGAGACGCTGTGACCAAGCGCTTCCACCGCGGGCGCGGCGGCAGCCAGCAAGGCGGCCGCCAGCAGCGCAGCGAAGATCGCGCGGCTCGCGCGGCTCGCGCGTGAACGTGTCCCGGCGATCGCGTACGTCATACCGTCGCACCCCCCATGGCCAAGCGCTGCACGGCCATCAGAAGATCGTCGGTGTCGAATGGCTTGTTCATGTAGTAGTCGCAGCCGGTGGACCAGCCCCTCCACGTCGAGTCGGCGTCGTCCATCGCAGTCAGCATCAGCACGGGAAGATCGCGTGTGCGCTCGTCCGAGCGGATCCGCTTCAGCACCTCGAAGCCGTCGATCCCCGGGATCATCGCGTCCAGCAACACGAGCGAGGGCCGGCTGAGGAGGATGTGCTGCATCGCGCTGTTGCCGTCAGCTACGCTCGACACCGCGTACCCTTCCAGCTCCAGCGTTTGCTCGAGCAATGAGCGCGTCGCCGCGTTGTCCTCGACGATCAACACTCGCGTTTCCTGGCCCATCTGACTCCTCGCTTCTCCCTCACTACCGGGACGCCCGTGCCTGGGGACACGTGCATGCAGGAGAGATATCGGCGCGGAGCGTGCAGAACTGGACGGAATAGCCGTGCTAATGTCCCGGCTCCAAGTAACTAGAAGGTTGACGCCCCAGTGCGTAGCCAGGGTGAGTCAGACCGCCCGGCTCGACCCGGTCAGAGCCGATTCATCCCTCCCGGAGCAACCGTAGGTCATCCCGGTCGAACTGGTCGAAATCAGACGGTGGCCCCCCGTTCAACAGGTTCGCGATCGAGATATCTTCGATCGCCCAGTACATCACGGAGGCGTCGTTGTTCGAGTGCTTGGGGTGGGCAGGATCCTCGTGGTCGTGAGGGCTGGTATAGCCGATGTTGACGAGAGCGAGCAGATGCCCGGCTTCGTGGGTCACGACGGCCCGCTCGATCGCCGTGCGGCTGACCAGCGCCGTCGTCGCCTGCCCGATGCGATCCGCGAAGATCGCAGCGGCAGAGGCCCGGTACGCGACGCCGAGCGTGCCCGGCTCGCCCGATAGCTGCCCGTTGAGGTACACGATCCACATCGTCGCCGTGGCGCCGCCCGACCTGTTCGCCCGATGTCTGCGCTCGAGCCGGTCGATGTCCTCGAGGGTGTACCGATCCGACGATGCAGCGAACGTGTTGCCGCGACGGACGGAGACGCCTTCCGGCTTGTCCAGCTCTCGGCGCAGGATGGTGCTCAGATGATCGAGGACGGCCTTGCTCGGCTCCCGGCCCTCCACCGCGTCGACCTCGACGATCATCCGGCCGGCCGGCGAGGCCCGCAGGTACGTTCGCGCCATCTCGCCCACGTTGCCGCCATCGGGATAGGTCGGATCGAGATCGGACCCCGGCTCCGTTGACACGGTCGCGCGAGAGGAGGTACTCGGCTGCGGCGACCCGCCGTTCGTCTGAGTTGGGCCGGGGGACGGATGCGTCGGCGACGGCGACGGGGAGACGTCGCCGTAGCTCAACGGGGGTGTTTGGGCCGAGCACGCGACCAACAGCGCCGAGGCGAACAGGGCTGCGCGCGCGCGCACCATGACGGAAACGATCCGGGATAGCGGTCGGGGCCGATCAGCCCATGCCGACGCCCTGAGCGCGCTGATAGCTCTTCCCCTCTGTCAGGAACGACGGCGAAACCGCCACCTCGACGCGTTGGAAGTCCCGCACGTTCTCGTACCCGCAATCCGCCATCGAGGTCCGGAGCGCCCCGAACAGGTTCATCGTGCCGTCGTTCACCGGCGCCGGTCCGAGCAGGATCTCACGCAGGGTTCCAACGGTCGTTGTCTTCACGCGCGCGCCGCGCGGCAGTTCCAGGTGGAACGTGGCCATCCCCCAATGGAACCCGCGACCCGGAGCCTCGGACGCACGGGTCAACGGCGATCCGATCATCACGGCGTCGGCCCCTACCGCTATCGCCTTCGCGATATCTCCGCCGGTGCGCATCCCGCCGTCTGCGATCACGTGGACGTAGCGGCCGGTCTCCTGCAAGTGACGCATGCGCGCGCCGGCCGCATCGGCGATCGCCGTCGCCTGGGGAACGCCGATCCCGAGGACGCCCCGCGTGGTGCAGGCGGCCCCCGGACCTACGCCGACCAGGACACCGACGGCGCCCGTGCGCATCAGGTGCAGCGCCGTCTCGTACGACGCACACCCCCCGACGATGACGGGGATGTCGTAGCCGGCGATGAACTCCTTGAGGTTCAGCGGCTCGGTTTGGGTCGAGACGTGCTCGGCAGACACGACCGTTCCCTGGATCACCAGCATGTCGAGGTCCGCGTCGAGCGCGATCTTGTGGAAGCGCTCGACACGCTGCGGGGTCAGGGATGCGGCCGCGGTCACCCCGGCGTCTTTGACCTCACGGATGCATCGAAAGATCAGGTCTTCCTTGACCGGCTCTTGGTAGATCTGCTGCATCCTGGTGGTGGCCTGGTCGTTGGGAAGCGATGAGATCTCCTCGTAGATCGACGTCGGGTCCTCGTACCGTGTCCACAAGCCTTCGAGGTTCAGGACGCCGAGCCCGCCGAGTTTGCCGATCTCGATCGCCGTCGACGGCGACACGACCGCGTCCATGGCCGACGCCAGCATCGGAAGCTCGAACCGGAACGCGTCGATCTGCCACGAGATGTCGACGTCGTCGCGGTCACGGGTCCTGCGCGACGGGATGATCGAGATGTCGTCGAACCCGTACGCGCGCTTCCCGGTCTTGCCGATGCCGATCTCTACTTCTGCCATGTTTCGCCTCCCCAGGCCTTCCCCGTAGATGAACAGCGTAACCCGACGAGGGACCGTCTGCCGCAGGCCCCCGACCGGACGCAGTCATGCAGAAGAGGCGGCCGTGTGGCCGCCTCTTCCAGGAACTCCTTCGGTCACTTGCCGATCTTCGCGAGCACGTCCCGCGCGGTCAGGATCAGGTAATCCTGGCCCTCGACTTTGACCTCGGTCCCGCCGTACTTCGAGTAGATGATGCGGTCGCCGACGGACACGTCCATCGGAACACGTTCGCCGTCCTCGAACCGACCGGGGCCGACGGCGACGACCTCGCCCTCTTGCGGCTTCTCCTTGGCCGTGTCGGGGATGATGATCCCGCCGGCGGAGGTCTGAACCTCCTCCTCGACCGGTCGGACCGCGATCCGGTCCTCGAGCGGCTGAAGGCTGAACCCCTTCGCCATCCTTACGTCCCTCCTCGCGTGGCTCGATAGCCTGGTGTGCGGTTAGCACTCGGCTGTGGCGAGTGCTAACGGAAATATAGAGAAGGGTCGGGGCCCCAGTCAACCCGGCCGGCCGGCCAGAGCCAGGCTCGGATCGGCCCCGATGTCCGGGGGCGTCCGCTCCCCGCGCTCGAGCCGGCGGATCCCGGCGGCGGCGATCATCGCCCCGTTGTCGGTGCACAGCGAGACCGAGGGGATCACCACCCGCAGGCCCGCGCCCTCGCCCGACGCGCGCAGCCGCTCCCGCAGGCGACTGTTTGCGCCCACGCCGCCGGCGAGGACCACGTTGGTGATGCCCAGGTCGCGCGCGGCCCGCACCGTCTTGGCGACCATGACATCGACCACTGCCTCCTGGAAGGATGCCGCCACATCGGCAGCATCGATCGACTCCCCCCGGGCGTCGCGCTCGCGCATCCAACGGATGACCGCGGTCTTGAGGCCGCTGAACGAGAAGTCGAACCCCTGATCCATCATCGAGCGCGGGAACCGGACCGCGGCAGCGTCCCCGGCGCGAGCGAGCCGATCGATGGCCGGGCCTCCCGGGAACCCCAGCCCCATGAATCGCGCGATCTTGTCGAAGGCCTCCCCCGCGGCATCGTCGATCGTCTCGCCGACGATCTCGAACGAGCCGTGCTCGCGCATGACCGCGATCATCGTGTGTCCGCCGCTGACGATCAGCGCCACGATGGGCGGCTCGAGGTCCGGCGCCTCCAGGAAGGCGGACTCGATATGGCCTTCCAGGTGGTTCACGCCGATCAACGGAATGCCCATCGTCGCCGCGTACGCCTTCGCCGCAGCCACCCCGACCAGCAGCGCGCCGACCAGGCCCGGTCCCACGGTGACCGCAACGCCGTCCAGATCGCCCGGCCGCACCTCGGCGTCATCGAGCGCTTGCGCGATGGCGGGGGTGATCATGGTGACGTGCGCCCGGCTCGCGATCTCGGGAACGACGCCACCGAACCGCGCGTGCAGATCGATCTGCGACGAAACGACGTTCGAGAGCACCCCGCCGGCCCCGACGACGGCCACCCCGGTCTCATCGCATGAGGTCTCGATCCCGAGGACGATCACGCGGTCCCGACCTTCGCGCGCACCCTCGTCATGCGCTCGGCAACGTCGGGTCCCTGAACATCCTCGACCCACATGACCAAGGCATCCTCGCCGGTCTCGGCGTAGTAGTTCTTGCGGATGCCCACGGGGCGGAAGCCGAACCACGAGTACAGCCGCTGCGCCGGCCAGTTCGCCAGCCGCACTTCGAGCGCCAGCGTCCGCGCGCCGCGTGCGCGCGCCTCGTCGATCAGGTTCAGCATCAGGCGCGCGCCCACTCCCCGGTGCTGGTGATCGGGATCAACCGCCACCGTGGTGATGTGACCCTCGTCGCCGTGGACCATCAGCCCGCCGTAGCCGATCAATCGTTTCCCGTGATTGGCCACCATGTAGTGCCGGGTCTTCTTCTGCGAGATCTCGCTGAAGAACAGCGCGGCGCTCCACGGGCGTGGGTAGACGAGCCGCTCGATCTCGAGCACGTCGCGGACATGGCGCCGTTTCATCGGTGCGAGCGCGATCGCGACGACGTCCCTCTGCGGGTCGCGCTCGACCTTCAAGGACGCTCCTTGCGGATCTTGATCCGATCCGGACGTTCGATCACGACGCCTCGCTCCTCCCACTTGATCTCGGCGTCGGACTTCCGCACGTACAGCGGCTCCACCTGCTCGACCGGCGTGAACTCCTCGCGCTCGATCCGCGGCATCGCGAGCTCGATGATCGCATCGGCACGAGGGAAACGGCTGGCGCCGCCGGCCACCTCCGCCCGCTCGACCTTCAAGGCAGGGTAGACATGCGCACCATCGCCGACGAACAAAACCTCTTCGTCGCGGGCGATCAGCTCGGCGGCGAGCTCGTCGGGGTCCCACGCCTGATGGTCGCCTTCCCGCTTCACTCCTCCCGGCACGCGCCGGTAGAACGCCGCGAACAGCTCACCGCGCTTCGCGTCGACGCAGGCACAGATCAAGCGACTCGTGAAGCGAGCTTGGAACCCGAGCGCGTCCAGGCTCGAGATCCCGACGATTGGCACACGCAACCCCTGCGCAAGCGACTTCGCGGTCACGACGCCGACCCGCATGCTGGTGAACAGCCCCGGCCCGAGCCCGACGGCGATCGCCGTCACCTTCGACAGCCCGCCGGAGGGCTCGACCATCTGGGCGACGGCCGGCATCAGGAACTCGACGTGCCCGCGCGCGCGCCCGTGCGCCATCCCGGCGACGGGGCCGTTGCGATCCCACAGCGCCACCGACGAGACGGCCGTCGATGTCTCGATGCCGAGCACGAGCATGAGCGCAAGCGTAGCGCGGGCCCGAACGATTCCGCCTGGCTACGGCGCCTCCCACCCGGCGAATCGGTCGCGCGCGGCGTCAAGGCGCTTGGCCGGCGGCTCGCCGCGCGCGCGCACCACGATCGCTCGCGGATCGTCTCCCCCGCCCGTGATCCCGACCTCGAAGCGCTCCTCGGGAAGTACTCCGGCTACGGCGTCGCCCCACTCGATGAACGTCACGGCGTCGGGATCGAACACCTCCTCGTACCCGAGTTCGATCAATTCCTGCAGCGAGTTCAGCCGGTACACATCCACGTGCACGACCCGGATCCGTCCAGGGTACGAGCGCATCAGGACGAACGACGGGCTGGTGATGCGCACGCGCACCCCCAGCGCCGGTCCGGCGCCTTGCACCAGACATGTCTTCCCCGCGCCCAGGTCTCCACTCACCACGACGACGTCCCCCGGCTCGAGCAGGTCTGCCAGCGCAGCGCCGATCGCGGCGGTGTCGGCGGCGGATGCCGAGCGGAGCCGCAGCTGCATCTAGAACAGCCCGAGTTGCTCGGCGTCGGGATCCACAGGATCCGCCCCGCGTGCTTCCCCGAGCACCTTCGCGAGCTGGCGGAAGTCGTCCTCCATCTGCGCCATCGCCGTGGCGCCCCGCCCGCGGAGCACAGCGGCGGGATGGAACGTGGGGATCAGCGCGCGGCCCTGGAACGCGAATCGCTGGCCGCGCACGCGCGAGATACCCGCCGGTTTGCCGAGCAGCAACCGCGTGGCGAAATTGCCGAGCGTGCAGATCACGCTCGGGTCGATCAAGCTGATCTGTTCCTTGAGGTAGGGCTTGCACGCCTCGATCTCATCCGGCTGCGGATCGCGGTTCCCGGGAGGTCTGCACTTCAAGACATTTCCGACGTAGACGTCGTCGCGCGTCAGCCCGATGCCTTCGAGCAAGCCGTTGAGCAAGCCACCGGCCGCCCCCACGAACGGCACGCCCTCGCGGTCCTCGTGGAAGCCCGGCGCCTCGCCGATGAACATCAGATCGGCGTTGGGATCGCCCGAGCCGAACACCACCTGCGTGCGTCCTTGCGCGAGCGCGCACTTCGTGCACCCCGAAGCCTCGCGCGCCAGGTCCTCGAGCACGGTCATCGCTCCACTCCCCTCGGGGAAGGCTCGTGGTCAGCGGTGTCCCAGTGCAGGCACGCCGCCGGCGTCGGTCGCCGCCCTGGCACCCCTTCGCACCGCATCGACCAGCACATCGGTCGCGATGACGCCGACGAAGCTCGCGGGGGAAGGGACCCGGTTGGTCGCCAGCACGAAGACGGCGTCGCCGTCGAACATCGTATGCACAGGCCGGATGGCCCGCGCAAGACCGGCGGCGGCCTCTAGCGCGACCGCGTGGCAGTCGTTCTTGGTCAACACGGCGTTCGTGGCGATGCAGCAGATGGTCGTGGCCTGGCCCGGCTCGAGCAGGTCCCACGTGTCTTCCGCGCGCGCGCCCGCGATCACGGTGCCATCGTCCTCGGTCACGTCCCCGACCGCGTTCACGACGGCGATCGCTCCGACGACGAGGTGCCCGTCGGCGCTCGAGGCGGACCCGAGCCCACCCTTGCTCATGTGTTCGGGGCCCGCCAGCTTGCCCACGGTTGCCCCGGTGCCCGCACCGACGTTGCCTTCGGGGACCGCACCGCCGGAAGCCGCCTCGCAGGCGGCGTAGCCCTGCGCGGGGCCGGGCCTGGTCAGCGAGTCGCCGAGCGCCAGGTCGAAGATGGCCGCGGTGGGAACGATCGGCACGCGCGCCCACGGCGTCTCGTGGCCGATCCCCCTCTCCTCGAGCCAGCGCATCACCCCGTCCGCGGCCGCCAAGCCGAACGCGCTGCCACCGGTCAGCAGGATCGCGTTCGGCTGGTTCACCCGACGGCCGGGGGCGATGACGTCGGTCTCGCGGGTCGCCGGCGCGTTCCCGGGGATCGCCACCGAGCCGGTGGTGCCGGCCGGCGGCAGGATCACCGTGCACCCGGTGAGCGCGACCGGATCGGTCCAATGCCCCACGCGGACACCATCGACGCGCGTGATCATCGGACGTCTTGGTGCGCGAGCGCGCGCGCGGTGAACCGGCGCAGGTGCGCGTTGAACGCGTCGTGCGCCTCCAGCATCGGCGTGTGACCGATGTCGTGGAGCCGGACCAACTCGGCGTCGGAGATCACCTCGACGATACGCGCGGCCGACCCCGGCGGTGTGAGGCGATCGCGCGCGCCCACGATCACCATCACCGGCACGTCGATGGCGGGCAAGACGTCGCGTACGTCGAGCGCCAGGATCTCGGGAACGATCTTCATCCACACGTACGACGATGCTTCCGACAGCATCCGATCGACGAAGGAGACCTGCGCCGGCGACGGATCCGGTCCGAAGCCCATCAGGCGCGTCGCCACGTAGTGCAGATCGCCACCGCTCGAGCGCAGCCGGTCGATCCGATCGGGCCGGCCGGCGAGCGCGGCGAACAGCCCCTCCTGCACCGCCTGGAACGCGGCTTGCGCGCGGCGGCCGATGCCGTAGGGCAGGATCCCGTCCATCACGTCGGCGGCGGTCGTGTCGACGAGCACGAGCCCTGCGACCTGTTCGCCGATCTGCTTCGAGAACAGGCCCGCGTACGCCAGCACCGCCATGCCACCCATCGAGTGCCCCACCAGGACGACGCGTTCGTCGGGGGCGGCGTCGCGGATCACCGCGTGCAGGTCGCGCGCCAGGGCGTCGAGCGAGAAATCGTCGCCCGGCGGCATACCAGAGCCGCCGTGCCCGCGGTGGTCGTAGAGCACCAGACGATGATCGGCGGTGAGATCCTTGATCTGGTGATGCCACAACCGCAGGTTCAACGAGAATCCGTGACTCAATACCAGCGTCGGTCCCCGGCCCGCATCCTCGACGTTCAGCAGCGTCCCGTCGAACGAGGCGACCGGCCCGATCGAACGACCGTGCAACTCCCCGTATCCCTCGTCCTTGTAGGGGTCGAGCCGGCGCCGGTCGCGCACCACCACCGCGCGCTCGGCCGCGATCGCCGCACCCACCCCGAGCGCGACCGCGCCGCCGACGATCCCGGCGACGCGCCAGCCTTTGCCCTTGGAAGCGCCGACCTTCTTAGCCATGGAAGATCCGCGGCACCCGCGCGCCCACGCGCGTCACGATCTCGTAGTTGATCGTGTCGAGCCGGCGCGCCAGGTCGTCGGCGCCGATCCGCTCGCCGCCCTGCTCGCCGATCAGGGTGATCTCGTCACCCACCTCACAGACGTCCTCGCCGATGTCGGCCATGAACGAATCCATGCACACTGTCCCGACGGTAGCGTATCGCCTCCCCCCGATCAGCACATCGGCGTTGCCCGATAGCGCGCGCGGCCAACCGTCGGCGTAGCCCAGTGGGATCGAAACCATCGTGGCGTCGCGCTCGAGCCGATAGCGATGACCGTAGCTGACCGCTTCGCCGGCTCGAACCCGCTTGACCATGGCCGCGCGCGCGCGCAAGGCCATCGCCGGGTCGTAGGTCATGGCGCCGTCGCATTTCGGCCCCGGCGAGAGGCCGTACATCGCGATCCCCAGCCGCACCATGTCGAAGTGGGCGTCCGATCGCGTCAGCGCAGCAGCCGAGTTCGCCGCGTGCCGGAACCCCGGGGCGATGCCGTGCCGTTCGAGCATCTCGCAGGCGTCGGCGAACCGGGACAACTGCTCGTCGATGAACGGGTGATCTGGTTGATCCGCGAACGCGAAGTGCGTGAACAGGGCGTGGATCTCGATCCTCGGTTCCTTCGCCAGCGCCGCCGCCAGTTGATCGAGCATGTCGGGCGGAGATCCGAGCCGGTTCAGCCCGGTGTCGATCTTGAGGTGCGCGCGCACGGTCGTCCCGGCCCGCTCGGCGGCCTCGCCCAGCACCCGGACGCCCGCGTCACTGAACACCACCGGGGTAAGGGCGTTGGCGATCGCTTCGGGCGCGCGTTCGGCCGGCGCCTCGTGCAACAGCAGGATGGGAACGTCGATGCCGGCCTCGCGCAGGCGCAGCCCCTCGTCGACCAGGATGACGCCCAGCCACGTCGCCCCTGCCTCGAGCGCCGCGCGCGCGACCTCGACGTCGCCGTGGCCGTAGGCGTTGGCCTTCACCACCGCCATCGTCTGGGTGCCAGGGGTCAGGCGCTCGCGGACGCGCGCGACGTTGCGTCTGATCGCACCGAGATCGATGTCCGCCCACGCGGGGCGCGGTCGCTCACCCATCCAGGATCTCGTGCATGGTCGGCCCGATCTCCTCGATGAGCGCCGAAGCGTTCGCCGGGTGCGGCCACTGACGGTGTGCGATGCGTTCGGCCGCCAGCCCGTGGATCCAAGCGGCGGCGGCGGCGACCTCCACCGTCTCGATCGAGGACAGCGTGCGACCCGTGGATGATTGAGCGATCAACGAGCCGATCAAGCCGGTGAGAACGTCCCCGGTGCCACCCTGCGCTAGGGGCGCGCCGCCGGTTCCGTTCACGAGGGTGTGGGTGCCGTTCGTGATGACCGTGCCGGGTCCCTTGAACAGCACGACGCCCTTCGTCTGGCGAGCCACCATCGTCGCGGCGGCGAGCCGGTCACCCTCCAGCTCGCTCGCCTTCCGATCGACCAGACGCGCAAGCTCCCCTGCATGTGGGGTCAAGATCGCGCGACCAAGCTCGACCGCCTCGATGGCCCCCGCGAGCGCCGTGATCGCATCGGCGTCGATCACGACCGGCACCGAGACCTCATCGACGAAGGCGCGCACGAACTCCATCGTCGCGGGATGCGTCGAGAGCCCGGGACCGATCGCGACGGCGTGGAACTCCTCCATCCTCGGGCGGATCAGGTCGAGCGCCTTAGCGTCGATCGTCCCCTCCGACGACTCCGGCACCGGGATGGTCGTTACCTCGGGGACGCGCGACAGCACCACGCGGCACACGTCTTCCGGCGCGCACAGCACGGTCAGCCCCGATCCGGAATGCACGCTCGCACCACAGACGAGCGCCGCCGCTCCCGGCATCGCGCGCGAGCCGGAGACGACCAGCAACGTGCCGGTGTTGCGCTTGTGGCTCGACTCCTCGCGCAGGGGGAGGCGCTGCCGCACATCGTCGGGCTCGAGAACGCGCACGTGGATCGAGGGGTCGTCGCGCACGCCGGTCCCGATGTCGGCGAGGTGGATCTCCCCGGCGTGGGATCGGCCCGGCTCGAACAGCAGCCCCGGCTTGAAGCCACCGAAGGTGATCGTGTCGTCGGCGACGACCGCGTCGCCGAGGATCTGGCCGGTGTCGGAGTCCACGCCGCTCGGGATATCGATCGCGAGCACGGGCGCCGGAGCCTGGGCGAGCTCGCGCACGCCTTCGCCCATCGCGCCTTCGGGTGCGCGCGTCAGCCCGACACCGAAGATCGCGTCGATCGCAAGATCCGCGCGGCCGAGCTCGCGCGGGAGCGCGTCCAGGTGCCTGATCGCGCCGGGGAACCGGTCGAGGTTGCGCGCGGCAAGCGGCGAAAGGGCGTCGGTCGTGAGCACCGCGGTGACGTGCGCGCCCTGCTCGTACAAGATCCGGCCGGCGACCAGACCATCGCCGGCGTTGTTGCCCTTCCCGCAGACGACCACCACGCGGCGACCGTAGGTTCCATCCATCATCGTGCGCGCCGCGCGCGCGACCGCCCATCCGGCGTTCTCCATCAGTCGCTCGACCGGGGTGCCGGCAGCTTCGGCGGCAGCATCGACTCGTTCGACGTCGGCGGCCGTGAGGACCGAGATCATGGCTACTCGACCGTGACCGACTTGGCGAGGTTGCGCGGCTGATCGACGTTGCATCCGCGCATCGTCGCGACCTCGTAGGCGAGCAGCTGCATCGGCACGCTCACCAGTGCCGGCAGCAACAGCTCGTTCAGCTTCGGTATCTCGATCACGCGATCGGCATGGCGCCCGACCTCGTCGGCGTCGCCCTCGCTGCAGATCGCGATCACCATCGCGCCGCGCGCCTTCACCTCTTGGATGTTCGACAGCACCTTCTGGTACACGTGGCCCCGCGTCGCAACCGCGACCACCGGCACCCCGTCCTCGATCAGGGCGATCGGCCCGTGCTTCATCTCGCCTGCCGCGAAGCCCTCCGCGTGCAGGTAGGAGATCTCTTTCAGCTTGAGCGCGCCCTCGAGCGCGATCGGGTACCCCACATGACGTCCCATGAACAGCACCGTCGGCGCGTCCTTGATCTCCTCGGCTATCGCACGGATCGGCTCCTGCAGTGAGAGGGTCTGCTCCACGAGGTCGGGAACCCGGTGCAGCTCGGCGATGATCGAACCGGCTTCGGACGGCCACATCGTGCCGTGCACTTGCGCGAGGTACAGCGCCAGGAGGTCCAGGCCGACGAGCTGCGTCGTGAACGTCTTGGTCGCCGCGACGCCGACCTCCGCTTCGGCGTGGGTGTACAGCACCGCATCGGACTCGCGCGCGATCGACGAGCCGACCACGTTGCACACCGCCATGACCTTCGCGCGCTGCATGCGCGCGTACCGCACGGCCTCGAGCGTGTCGATCGTCTCGCCCGACTGCGACACGGCGATCACCAGCGTCCCGCGATCGAGCACGGGATCGCGGTAACGGAACTCGCTCGCGATCTCGATCTCGACGGGGATCCTGGTCCAGTGCTCGATCGCGTACTTCGAGATCATGCCGGCATGGAACGCGGTCCCGCACGCGACGACGAATACCTTGTCGACCGCGCGGATGTCTTCCTCGGACATCCGCAGCTCGTCCAAGGCGAGCTTGCCGTTGTGCTGGGTCCTGCCGCGCAGGGTGTTCCCGATCGCGGCCGGCTGCTCGAAGATCTCCTTCAGCATGAAGGTCGGGTAGCCGGCCTTCTCGGCCGCCATGGTGTCCCAGTCGACCGTGATCGCGCTGCCCTCGGCAGCCGCTCCGTCGAGCGTGGTGATCGTGAAGCCCTCCCGGCGGATCTCCACAACCTGGTCGTCGAGCACGTGCACCATCTCGCGCGTGTGCTGCAGCAGCGCGGTCGGATCGGATGCGAGGAACGTGGCCTCGTCGTTGCGTCCGACGATCAGCGGGCTCGTTCGCTTCGCCGCGACGATCAACTCCGGCTGGTCGGCCGCCACGACCGCGATCGCGAACGCGCCGTCCACCTCGCGCAGCGCCGCGCGCACGGCCGCGACCAGATCGCCGTCGTACCGGGCTTCGATCAAGTGAGCCAGGATCTCGGTGTCGGTCTCGGAGGCGAACACGTGCCCGTCTTCCTCGAGCTGCTCGCGCAGATCCAAGAAGTTCTCGATGATCCCGTTGTGGATCACCGCGATGCGGCCGTCACAGTCCCGATGCGGGTGTGCGTTGGCGTCGGTGGGACCGCCGTGGGTCGCCCAGCGCGTGTGGCCGATGCCGGTCGAGCCTTCGACCGTGACCGACGCAAGGGCCTTGTCGAGCTCCTCGAGCTTGCCGGCCTTCCGGACCACCTCGAGCCGGCCGCCGTTCACGACCGCCACCCCTGAAGAATCGTACCCCCGGTACTCGACCCGACGAAGCCCGTCCAAGATCACGGGGAGCGCAGGTTCGGTCCCGACGACGCCGACGATGCCGCACATAGTGGAGCCAGTCTAGTCGCGTGTCCCGGCGTGGTCCGAGTGCCCGAACGGGCAGAGTTCTCAGCCGAGCGCGCGCTCGACCGCGTCGGCGATACGCCCGGCGGCGTCTCGCGCGGCGTCTTCGCTGGTAGCTTCGACCATGACGCGCACGACCGGTTCGGTCCCGGACGCGCGCACCAACAGGCGCCCGGCCTCCCCGAGCACCTTCTCGACCGCGGCGATCTCCGTCCAAACGTCGCCTGCGTCGTCGAGGCCGTCACGGTCTCGCACCCGGACGTTCAGCAACACCTGCGGGAGCCGCGGGATAGCGCGCGCAAGCTCCGTCAGGCCCTTCCCGCCGGCCGCGACGACGCCCAGCAATCGCAGCGCCGTGAGAATCCCGTCGCCGGTCGTGTGTCGGTCCAGGAAGACGACGTGTCCCGATTGCTCCCCGCCCATCACGAGCCCATGCTCGCGCATCGCCTCGAGCACGTAGCGGTCCCCCACCTTGGTCTCGACGAGCCCGACCCCCGCCTCGGCCATCGCGCGACGGAACCCGAGGTTGGCCATGACGGTGGTGACCACCGCGTCCTTAGGCAGCGCGCCACGCGCGCGCGCCTCGAGCGCCAGGATCCCCAGGATCTGATCGCCGTCGACCAACGTGCCGTGCTCGTCGACGGCGAGCAGCCGGTCGGCATCGCCGTCGTGCGCGAGCCCGGCATGCGCTCCGCGCTCGATCACCGCGCGCTGGAGGAACTCCGGGTGGGTCGAACCGCACCCATCGTTGATGTTCGAGCCGTCGGGATCGGCGAACACCACGTCCACGTGTGCGCCGGCGCGCCGATACACCTCAGGAGCGACCGCGCTCGCGGCTCCGTTCGCACAGTCAACGACGATCCGCAGCCCATCGAGCGGAGCGGCGCCCTCCAGCAGGAAGTCCTCGTACCGCTCCATCGCGTCGTCGAGCTCAGTGACCACGACCGCCGGCGACGACGTCCCGTCCATCGCCTGCTCGATCTCGTCCTCGAGCGCGTCGGCCAGTTTCATCCCGTCGGAGCCGAAGAACTTGATGCCGTTGTCGATGGCGGGATTGTGGGAGGCGCTCAGGACCGCGCCGGCTTGCGCGCTCGCGTTGCGGACCAGGTATGCGACGCCTGCGGTCGGCATCACCCCGACCGAGGACGGTATCCCACCCGCCGCCGCGATGCCGGCCGCCAGGGCGCGCTCGAGCGCGGGACCGGACGCGCGCGTGTCCCGACCGATCAGGATCGTCGGCGCGTGGTGATCCCGGCCGAGCACGGAGGCCGCAGCGTGACCGAGGGCGCGCGCGACATCATCGGTCAGGTCCTCACCATAGGTGCCCCGGACCCCATCCGTGCCGAAGAGCCGGCCCACGGTTGGGTTAGCGCTTGGAGAACTGCGGGGCCTTGCGGGCCTTCTTCAGACCGTACTTGCGACGTTCCTTCGCGCGCGCGTCGCGCGTGAGCAGTCCGCGCTTCTTCAGCTCGGTGCGAAGCGACGGATCGGATTCGCAGAGCGCGCGCGCGATCCCGTGGCGCAGCGCGCCGGCCTGCCCGGTCATGCCCCCGCCCTGCAGCGACGCGACGACGTCGAAACGCTCGGCGGTGTTGGTGAGACGCAGCGGCTCGGTCACGACCATGCGCAGGACCGGGCGGGGGAAGTAGTCCTCGAGATCGCGTCCGTTCAGGATCCACCGTCCCGAGCCGGGAACCAAGCGCACGCGCGCGATCGATTCCTTCCGGCGTCCGGTCGCCCGGACCACGTCACCGATCGTCGATGCCATCAGCGTTGCACCTCCACGGGCGCGTAGGGCTCGGGTTGCTGCGAGCCGTGCGGGTGCTCCGGGCCGTCGTACACATGGAGCTTCTTGCCCATCGCCCGGCCGAGCCGGTTGTGGGGCAGCATCCCTTTGACCGCGCGCTCGACCGCCAGCGACGGCCTCGTCGCCAGCAGCTTGTCGTACGGAACGCGCGTGAGGGCCCCCGGGTAGCCCGAGTGACGGATGTACTCCTTCTGCTCGCGCTTCTTGCCGGTCAAGCGGACCTTGCCTGAATTGATGATGACCACGTGGTCCCCGGTGTCCATATGGGGGGCGAAGATCGCCTTGTGCTTGCCCCGCAACAGGCGCGCGGCATCGGCCGCCAGGCGTCCCAGGACGCGCTCGTCCGCGTCCAGGACCCACCAACGGCGCTGGATATCCGAGGGTTTCGGAGAGAAGGTCTTCATAGGGAAAAGTCGCAGGTCAGCGGGCATGAAGGCTACCCGCGCGCGGGCCGAGGGTCAACCTGCGGGAGAGAGAGCCCTCGATGGGCGAGCCCTTTCCCGGCGAACCAGGCAAAGCCGGAGTTCCCCCTCCCAGGAGGTGTAAGCAAGGCGAACCTGGGGCACAAGGGACTTGGTAGGACCACGCCAGGGGTTCGCCGGGTCTTGCCGCCCGGCCAGGAGGTTCACGGCATGCGTAGCCGGGTGAGGAAACACCGTCGGACGGCGGTAGCCGCCGCGATCGCCGCCCTGATGACCGCCTGCACGGTCGAGCTCCCCGACGTCCAACTCGTCTCGGGCGAAGGCGGGGGGACGGTCACGACCGAGGAATTCGGCACCGACGCCACGGGCGGGACTGCCGGCTCAAGCGCGGCCGGAGGCTCGAGCGCGTCGGGCGGTGAGGCCGAGAGTGCGCAGGACGTCGCCCAGCGGGTCGGGGGATCGTGTGAGGGACAGTCCACCGACACCGGGGTCACCGGCGACCGGATCCTGCTCGGGGGGACCTTCGCCGTCTCGGGTCCCGTCTCGAACATCTCGGGGCCGATCCTGAAGGGCGTCAAGGCCTACTTCAACAAGGTCAACGAAGCCGGCGGGGTCCACGGCAGGAAGCTCGAGCTGACGTGGTACGACGACGGCTGGGACGCCCAGCGGGGCAAGGGCTACATCAAGCGTCTCGTCGAGCAGGACAAGGTCTTCGTGTTGTCGGTCGCGCCGTCATCGAACGGACTGGACGCCGCGCGCACCTACCTGGAGCAGGTCCGCATGCCGGTGTTCGGCACCTCGGGACTGATCGAGAGCCAGTTCACCTCCCCGATGCAGTGGCCGGTCGGAACCGGCACGAAGAGCGCGGCCCGCATCTCGCTCGTCTACATGAAGGAGCTCAAGGCCCGCAATGCCGCGGTTGTCTGGCTCGACCTGCTGGCCGGTCGCCAGGCCATGGAAGCGATCCGCAACGGCACCCAGCAGATCCTCGGAAAGGCGCCGGAAGACTTCTTGATCAACACCAACGGCTACCGCGTCAGCATCTCCGAGCCGGATTTCGGGCCCGTGTGGGCGCGCATCCAGCAGGACACGCGCAACTGGCAGGCCGCGCACGGCCAGCAGGTCACCGGCCGTCCGGATTTCGTCGCACTCGCGATCGACCCCACCAACGCGATCAAGGCCCTGCAAGCCGCCGAGAACATCGGGTTCCGTCCCCACGTCGGCTGGGGCGGCTCCGCGCCGCTGTTCCTGGACCTGGTGCCTCAGAGCACCGACTACGCCGGTGACACGGGCCTGCTCGCCGGGACGTCGTACTACCCTCCGATCGGCAAGTTCCTGCAGCGGCGGGCTGTGCAGGACTACGTCGCGACGATGCAGCGGTACTACGGCGACGACGTCGACGTGAAGAACCCATACCTGGAAGGCGGCTATGCCGGCGCCGCGCTCACGGTCGAGATCCTTCGTCGGGCCGGCCCGTGCTTGACGCGCGAGCGCACGATCGAGATCGCCGACAGCCTGACGAACTACTCCGCCGCGGGCCTCACACCGCCGCTCACGTTCCGCCCGGTCGGAACCGGCGCCGGCCACTACGGCAACATCCGCGGTCTGACCGTCCAGGTGACCCCGCAGGACGATTGGCGGATCGCGCGCGACTGGGTCGCCGATCCATCCCCGGGACGCCCCTGAGATGTTCTATGTCCAGCTGTTCATCCTCGGCCTTCCGATCGCCGGGATCTTCGCGCTGCTGGCCACGGGCATCGTGATGGTGTACCGCGCGAGCCGGGTGCTGAACCTCGCGCTCGGTGGCATGGCGATGTTCACCGCGTTCATCCTGTACTGGCTGACCAACGCACCCAACGGGCCGGGGCTCCCGGTACCGGTCGGACTCGTGCTCGCGCTGGCGTTCGCAGCGTGGCTCGGTTGGGCGCTCGAGCGTTTCCTGCTTCGACCGCTGCGTGATCGGCCTGTGCTCGCACAAGTCATCATGACCGTAGGCGCTCTCGCGCTGCTGACCGCGATCGCCGGAGCGATCTGGGGTTACGACCGCCAGGATGCGCCGTCGATCCTGCCGACCGGCTCCTCCGTGCGGTTCCTCGGCGCGGTGATCGGGCTCGATCGGTTGATGATCCTCGCTATCACAGTGGTCCTGATGGTCGGTGTGATCTACCTCTTCAAGCGCACGACGCTCGGGGTCGCGATGCGCGCGGTATCCGACGACCGGCGTGCGGCGCTGCTCATGGGCATCCCGGCCGAGCGGATCTCCACGGCGACCTGGGTGATCGGCTCGGTGATGGCGGGGATCGCCGGAATCCTGCTGTCCCCGATCATCGGGCTGCAGCCGATCAACCTCACACTGCTTACGATCCCGGCGTACGCGGCCGCGCTGTTCGGCGGGCTCACGTCGCTGCCGCTGACCTTCGCGGGAGCGGGCGTCGTCGGCGTGATGTATGCGATCGTTCCGTCACTTCCCGTGATCAGCTCGAGCGACTTCCCGGGCGCGCGCGAGGTGGTCATCTTCGGCACGGCGATCGTGTTCATGTTCCTGCGGTGGGAGCAGTTCGCGGCCGACGCGCAGGAGGAGGCGTGATGGCCGACGCCGCGGCCGCGCTGCAGAAGATCGCGCGCGATCCCGACAGCCGGAGGCGGTGGCTGATCCGACTCGGGATCGTCGCTTTCCTGCTGTATCCGTGGATCTTGCCGAGCAACTGGTCGAACATGGGCGTGCGCGCGGCGATCTGGGCCCTCGCCCTGCTCTCGCTGGTCGTGCTGACGGGCTGGGTCGGGCAGATCTCGCTCGCACAGGCCGCGATCATGGGCGTCGGGGCGTTCACGGCGGCCAAGGTGACCAACCACCTGGTGCTCGACTTCCCGTTCCACGCGGTCGTTGCCGGTATCGCTGGCGCGCTTGTCGCGGCTGGGATCGGGATCGCTGCGCTGCGGATCCGAGGACTGTACCTGGCCATCGCGACCCTCGCTTTCCAATGGATGATGGAGGCGAGTTTCCTCGAGTGGCATCCATTCAGCGGGGGGTTCAACGGCATCGGGATCAGGCCCCTTCACATCTCGAGCTACGACTTCTCGAGCGACCGACTCTTCTTCTACCTGGCGTGGCCGGTCGCGGCGCTGCTGTTCCTGTTCGCCGCGAACCTGCGCGACTCCAAGACGGGCAGGGCCTGGTTCGCCATCCGCGGCAGCGAGCTCGCCGCGTCGTCGCTGGGGATCGACGTGATGCGCTATAAGCTGATCGGGTTCGCCGTCAGCGGCTTCATCGTCGGGGTCGCCGGCTCGATCAACCTGAACTTCATCGGGCAGGCGACGCCGCTGGATTACAACTTCCAGAAGTCGATCACCTACCTCGCCGTCGCCGTGTTGGGGGGCGTCGGCTTCCTGGGCGGCGCGCTGGTCGGCGCATTCGCGTTCGTGATCTCCGATCAGCTGATCTTCACCGAGATCGGCGCGCTTCGCGGCAAGATCGAGATCGCCGCAGCCGCCCTGCTGATCTTCACGATCATCCGCAACCCTGGGGGGCTGATCACGTTCCGGGAGGACCTGGTCGAGCGGATTCGGTCAGCTCGCGAGAAACGTGGAGGAAGACGCGAGGAACCGTTGCCGGTCTCCGGTGGCGCGCCGCAACAGGGGCCGCGCCGCCGGACCCGGACCACGCCTCAGGCGGAGCCTTCACTCCGGCAGGAGCGGGCGGAGCGCCCAGCGGTCCTGCGCGTCCAGAACGCCACAGTGCGATTCGGGGGTGTGGTCGCACTCGACGGAGTGTCGCTGGAGGTGCGGGAACGCGAGATCTGCGGACTGATCGGACCCAACGGCGCGGGCAAGACGACTCTGTTCAACGTCATCAACGGCATGCAGACTCCGCTGCGCGGGGCGGTGCGATTCCTCGACGCGGATGTCACCGCGGTGCGCTCGCACGCGCGCGCGAAGATGGGGCTGGCGCGCACCTTCCAGATCATGCGGCTGTTCCCCCGCCTGACCGTGACCGAGAACCTGATGATCGGGACCCATCGAACCAACGCATCCGGCTTCGTCGGCAATCTGCTCATGCTCGACCGGAGCCGCGCACAAGACGCCGTCGGGGCCGAGCGCGTCGCCGAGATGCTCGCGTTCCTCGGGATCGGTGAAGTCGCGGACGCGAAGGTCGCAGGCCTGCCGTTCGGAACGTTGCGGTTGGTGGAGTTGGCGCGCGCGCTGGTCACCGATCCCGCGCTGCTGCTGCTGGACGAGCCTGCCTCGGGCCTGGATGTAGGCGAGACCGAGCTCCTCGTCGACCTGCTTTGCAAGATCCGCGACCAGATGGACAAGACGATCCTGCTGATCGAACACGACATGAGCATGGTGATGTCCGTGTCGGACTACGTCTACGTGATGGACTTCGGGCGTAACCTCGCCGAGGGCCTTCCGGTCCAGATCCGCAGCGATGAGGCCGTCATCGCCGCCTACCTGGGGGGGGAGTCAGTTGCTTGAGGTTGCCGGGATCGACGTCCACTACGGACACATCCGGGCCATCAGCGATGTCTCGCTCCGAGTGGACGATGGTGAGGTGGTGGCGCTGATCGGGGCGAACGGCGCGGGGAAGTCAACGACGTTGCGAGCGATCTCGGCGCTGCAGCCGCCGCTGCGCGGTGAGATCTCGATCGACGGCACCCGCATCGACCGGATGCGTCCCGAGAAGATCGTCGAGCTCGGGGTCTCACACTTGCCCGAAGGGCGCGGCATCTTCCCGTCGTTGTCGGTCGAGGAGAACCTGCGGATGGGCTACTACCGAAGGCGCAGCGACCGCACGGGCTGGGAACAGGGCCTCGAGCGCGTGACCCACATGTTCCCGCGCTTGCGGGAGCGGCTCATGCAACAAGCCGGCACGCTGTCGGGGGGCGAGCAGCAGATGCTGGCGCTGGCTCGCGCGCTCCTGCCGGGTCCCCGCCTGCTGATGATCGACGAGCTTTCCCTGGGTCTCGCGCCGGTGGTCGTGCAGTCGCTGTTCGAGACCCTGCAGGAGATCAACCGCCAGGGAACGACCGTACTGCTGGTCGAGCAGTACGCGAACAAGGCGCTGAAGGTCGCGCACCGCGTCTACGTGCTCGAGAAGGGGCGCGTGGCGCACACGGCGCGCTCCGAAGAGCTGCTCGCCGACGAGGACCTGATGCGCTCGCTGTACCTCGGCGGGCGCGCGCGCAGGGAGGTGAGCGCGGGTGCCGAGGCCTGATCCGGTGCTTGGCGCACCGGTCCGTCGCAGCCGGCCGGTCAACGTGGCACGCGCAGGCGGTGTGATCATGGCCACGCTGATGCTATGGAGCCTCCTCGGCGCGCCTGCGACGATCGGTCAGGAGGGCTCGGTCGAGGAACCGAGCGATCTCGCAGCCTACTCAACCTTCGCCGACGCGATGCCGGTACAGCTGTGGTTCGATCACCAGACCCGCCAGATCCCACTGGGTCCCGCACTCGCGCATTCGAACAGCGAGGTGTCCCTCCCGTCCGCAGCCTCGAGCATCGCCTGGCTCGTGGACGGCGGGGTAGCCAACGGATTGCACGGAACGACCACCGGCGCGAAGGTCCCGACGGAGGCCTCCGCCAAGCAACCCGGTGGCTCGAGCGAGGAGGAGTTCCAGGTCGCAGGGGGCCCGATCGGCGACGGCGACTTCCTCGAGGTGCGCGGCGGGCGGGCGTACGCCGAGGCCGAGCACAGCCAAAGCCCGCGTGGCTACTCGACCTCGCAGTACGCCAGCCTGCTCGTCCTGCCGGCGGCCGGGAGTCCGAGCGACGCCCCGGGAACCTTCGATCCCAACGCCACCTTCCCCGGCGGTGATCCGGATCAGACCGATCCGGCTCCACAGGGACAGATGGGGATCCTCGCGATCGGAGATATCGCGAGCACGGCGGAGTCGCTCCGCGAGAACAGCACCGTGCGCTCGATCGCAGTGTCAGAACTCAAGGACATCAACATCGGCAACCGCACGTCGGACAACCGGTGCACAAACTGCATACGGATCGATTCGATCCGCACTGAGACGTTCGCCGAGACGAAAGGTCAACCGGGCAGCGCCACAGCCGACTATCGCGTGATCCTCGGACGTGCGTGCAGACGCGCGTTCAACGCTGAGACCGGTACGGAAGAGGACCGCTGCCTGCCACTGGATCCTCGTTCCCCCGAGGGAACGAGGGGACTGCAGAGCATCGAAGAGGTGGAAGCGTTCAACGACTTCTTCTCCGAGCCGATCTGGTGGACGGTGACCAACGGACAGGTCACCCACACGCTCGGTGTGCGGATCCACGCCGGCGAGCGTCACGAGGATCCCAACCGCGCGCGCCGCACCTCCGACCCCAAGGACGACTCCGAGCGCAACTACGCCTACCCGGCCAGCAAGAAGAAGGACAAGTCCGAGGGGCAGGTCGCCAAGGCGGTCGCCGAAGGCATCGAGATCGAGATATTCACCATCACCGCGAGCCAGATCGCGGCGGACGCGGAGCAGCGCATCGCGGGCACGCCGGCCGAGGAACTCCTCAGAGAGATCGACGAAGACGACGACCAGCCGGGCCTACAGATCTCCGGGCCGGATCAGACCGATCCGATCACCGGCCAGCAGACTATCCCGACCGACACGATCACCTCGGTTCGCCGGTTGCAACTGACGCTCGGGGTCGCGCGCGCGAGCGCGGTCGCGCGCCCGCTGACCGACCCGGGCTTCGGGCTCGGCGGAGGGATCGGCGGCGGAGGCGACACCGGCGGCGACGCGTCCTTCGGCGGCGATGTCAACACTGGAACCGGTGGGGACGTCGGCGGCGGCGACACGACCGGAACCGGCGCCACGGCAGTCGGGGGAATCACCGGACCGCTCGCCCTGAAGATCGACTGGGCGAGCTTCCGCATCCGCCCGTGGCCGCCCTACGATATGGCGAAGGGCTTCGCCGTCGCGGCGATCGTGGCCGGCGCCTGGTGGCTGATCAAACGCCGGCGGCTCGCGCGCACGGGATAGACAGCGCTTCGTTCGGTGCTGAGTCGCCGACGCACCGTACGATTGACCCCACATGAGGTTCGAGCAAGCTATAGAGGTCCTCGCTGCCTTCGAACGTGAACGGGTTCGGTACGAAGTTCGAGGTCGACGAGGAGAGATGACGGTTCGAAAGATGCGGGACGTCGCCGAAGCGGCTCCGTCGTACGCACCGCGCCTTCACCCAGACAACCTGCGCTCTGCGCTGGAACTGAGTGACCTTTGCTACCCGGCTCGCGCCGAAGCCTATGCCCAGCGGTGTTCACCGATACCGCTCGATCGAAGAAGCAAAGGCTCGACCGCGATGGTGATCATCAACGCTGAACCGCGCTGAAGGGGTCCGGCCGGTACCGGACTCGCACGAGATGTAACCCCTTGGCTGCCGCAATCCGTCCGGCTGCCGCGCGGTCTCGCGCCTCGAGCACGGCCGCCACCTCCTCCGGCGAGCGCTTGCCCATCCCGACATCGAGGAGCAGACCCACGATAGACCGCACCATCTGGTGGCAGAATGAGTCCGCCTTGACCTTGAAGGTCCGCAAGTCCCCGGCTGAGACGATCGTGACCGCACGCAGCCGCCGGACCAACGACGCCTGCCCCCTGCGGCAGAACGACGAGAAGTCGTGCTCGCCGATCAGCGCGCGCGCGCCGGCTCGCATCCGGACGATCGACAGGGTGGACGGGACCCACAGCACGAAGCGGTCGAGGAAAGGGTCCGGTGTATCCGAGTGCAGCACGCGGTACTCGTACTCGCGCCGCGTGGCCGAGAAACGCGCGTCGAACGACTCCGGCACCGGCACGGCCGCGCGCACGACGATCTCGGGCGCCAGCATCTTGTTCACCCGATCACGGATGAGCCGCGGATCGACGGTGTCATCGCAGACGAACGACATGACCTGCCCCCACGCGTGCACCCCCGCGTCGGTCCGTCCGGCACCGGTTGTCTCGATGTGCGCGCGCAGCAGTAACGACAACCGCTCCTCGAGCACGCCCTGCACCGTGCGCACCGATCGCTGTCGCGCGAACCCGCGGAAGCCCGTCCCGTCGTAGGCGACGAGCAGCGCGATCTTCACGCCGAGCGCGCGGGAGAGTCCCGCCACAGGACCGCCGCGACACCGAGACCGCTCAGCGCGGACCAGTTCACCGCGCCCGAAGCCAGCTCGGCATCCCACCCCTCGCCGACGAGGGTCGGGACCAGGGCGACGTACGACACCCAGAACGCCATCGGCCCGGCGAACCCGAACAGGTGATACCGGCGGCGATCCTCGCTGGGGCGGAGCCACGCATGGAGCAGTTCCACCAGGCCGGCGCCGCAGACCGCAACCGCGATCATCTCCGGGGGTCGGAACGAGCCGACCGCCATCACGACGACGGTCGGGACGAGCACGAGACCGAAGGTGAAGAGCCTCGGCACCCGCCATCGCCGAACGAGCGCGAGCAAGGAACCGAACAGGATCACGTTCGATACGAGCACGGATGCCACGAAGGTCCGCTGCACGTCGTACGGCATCTCCCCGATCCAATAACGCTGTGTCTCCAAGGTCCCGCCCGCACCCGCACGAACGAAAGGCGACAGGAAGGAGAAGACCAGTGACGCCAGCGCGACCAACGAAACCGCGGAGAGGAACGGCGCGATCATCTGACGCCATCCGGCGATCGCACGGTTCCAAGCCGTTCGCAGTGGAGCCGACAGCACCAGGGCCGCGCCGGCCATCAAGACGATGTGCGATGGACTGGCCACCGCCCCGATCTGCCGCTCGACGCCGAACGTCGAATGCCAGATCAAGTCTCCAACGCCACCCACTGCGAACAGACCCAAGCCGACGACCGACGGAACGTGCACGGAAGCCAGTCCCGCCGTCCGAGCGACCCGCCATTCGCGCACCATCCACCATGACGTGACGGCGAACCCGGAGTACAGCACCGCATGCGCGGGCGTGAGGAAGGTCTCGAGGTCCGGACTCGACACGTGCCACCACGCGTCGAGCCCCGCTCCGGCGAGGATCCAGCCTCCCAGCGCCGCGGTGACGATCTCGCGGCGGGATGCCGGTGCTCCGGGATGCTGCACGAGCAGAGCATATCCGCCCGCCCGGGACGAGAAGCCCGTCTAGTCTTCGCCCTGCTCCACGAGCTCGATGATCGCCATCGGCGCCGCGTCGCCCTTGCGGTGTCCTATCTTGACGATCCGCGTGTACCCGCCGGGTCGGTCCGCGAACCGCGGAGCGATCTCGGCGAACAGCTCGTGGACGATGCCCTTATCGGTGACGACCTTCAGCACTTGGCGACGCGCCGAGATGTCGCCGCGCTTGGCGAACGTGATGAGCTTCTCGGCAAGCGGCCGCATCGCCTTCGCGCGCGCCTCGGTCGTGCGCACCCGACCCTGCCGGAACAACGACGTGCACAGGTTGCCCAGCATCAGCCGCTGGTGCGCCGGGCCAGAGCCCAGCCGCGATCCCTGCTTCGGCGTGGGCATCTCCTAGCCTTCCCGCAGCCCGAGGCCCATCTCGGCGAGCTTCTGCTTGACCTCGTCGATGGACTTCTGCCCGAAGTTGCGGATGTCGAGCAGATCCTGCTCGGTCCGCTGGACCAGGTCCCCGACGGTGTGGACGCCCTCGCGCTTGAGGCAGTTGTACGAGCGCACCGAGAAGTCCAGCTCCTCGATCGGCAGCGCCATCTCGGACGCGCGCGCCATGTCCTCGGGCGCCGGCCCCAGGGTGAGCGCTTGGGCCTCGGACAGCTCGGCCACGAGCCCGAGCAGCTCGACCAGGGTGCGACCGGCGGCCGCCATCGCTTCCTTCGGCGTGATGGCGCCGTTGGTCTCGACGTCGAGCACGAGCTTGTCGTAGTTGGTCATCTGCTCGACCCGGGTGTGATCCACGGTGTAGGACACCCGGCGCACCGGCGAGAAGATCGAGTCGATCGGGATCACCCCGATCGTGTCGGTCCCGCGCTTGTTGCGCTCACTGGTGACGTAGCCGCGCCCGCGCTCGACCAGCAACTCCATGTCGAGGCGCCCCTTCTTGTTCAGGGTCGCCATCCGCAGGTCTGGGTTGAGCACCTCGATGCCTGCCGGCACCTCGATGTCACCGGCGACGACGTCCTTTGGACCCTGCGCCCGCAGGAACACCGAGACGGGATCGTCGTGCTCGGAGCGCAGCACCAGGTCCTTGACGTTCAAGATGATGTCGGTGACGTCTTCCTTCACGCCCTGGATCGTCGAGAACTCGTGCAGCACGTTCTCCATCCGGATCTGCGTGACCGCCGTCCCCGGGATCGAGGACAGCAGCGTGCGGCGCAGCGAGTTCCCGAGCGTGTAGCCGAACCCCGGCTCGAGCGGCTCGATGATGAACTTCCACCGCGTATCGTTGAGCGGCTCCTCGACGATCTGCGGCCTGTGAACGATAAGCAAACGGATCCCTCCTGCCTGTGAAAGCGCTACTTCGAGTAGAGCTCGATGATCATGTGTTCCTGCACCGGCGCGTCGATGGATGCGCGGTCCGGCAGGGCGCGCATCGTGGCGTTCAGGGCATCACGCTCGACCGAGAGCCAATCGACGGGCGAGCGGGTCTCGTTAACCGCCAGCGAGTGCAGCACCGGTTGGATGCTCCTGCTCTTCTCGGTGACCGATATGACGTCGCCGGGCTTGACGCGCATCGACGGGATGCTGGCGCGCTTCCCGTTTACCTCGACGTGTCCGTGACGCACGAGCTGGCGCGCCTGATCACGCGACAGCGCGAATCCCGTCCGGAAAAAAACGTTGTCGAGCCGTGACTCGAGCAGCATCAACAGGTTCTCGCCGGTGATGCCCGGCATGCGCGTCGCGGCTTCGTAATAGTTGCGGAACTGTCGTTCGAGCACGCCGTAGATCCGGCGCGCCTTCTGTTTCTCGCGCAGCTGGAGCACGTACTCTTGGTTCCCGCGGCCGCCGCGCGGCCGTCCGCGGCCGTGCTGGCCCGGCGGGAAGGGCCGCTTCTCGATCGCGCACTTCGGCGTCTCGCACTTCGTACCCTTGAGGTACAGCTTGATGCCCTCCCGGCGGCAGAGCTTGCAGTCGGCGCCTGTATACCTGGCCATCGCTTAGACGCGCCTCCGCTTCGGGGGCCGGCAGCCGTTATGAGGCACCGGGGTCACGTCCTGGATGCCCACGACCTCGAGACCCGCGGCAGCCAGTGATCGGATGGCGGTCTCCCTGCCCGAGCCGGGGCCCTTCACGAAGACGTCGACACGCTTCATGCCGTGCTCCATCGCGCGCTTCGCAGCAGCTTCCGCCGCCAGCTGCGCCGCGAACGGCGTCGACTTGCGCGAACCCTTGAAGCCGACGTTGCCGCTGGAGGCCCACGAGATCGTGTGACCCTGCAGATCCGTGATGGTCACGATCGTGTTGTTGAACGACGACTTGATGTGCGCCTGGCCGTGCGGAATGTTCTTCTTTTCCTTCCGCTTGGTCTTCTTGGGCTTCGCCAAACCTTCTCTCCCTCGTCTTACTTCTTCGCGCGAACCTTCTTCGAGCCCGCGACGGTCTTCTTCGGGCCCTTACGGGTGCGCGCGTTGGTGTGCGTGCGTTGTCCGCGAACCGGCAAGCCGCGCCGGTGCCGGACGCCCTGGTAACAATTGATCTCGATCTTGCGTTTGATGTCCTGGGAGACCTGACGGCGCAGATCACCTTCGACCTTGAAGCTGGCGTCGATGAAGTCGCGCAGTCGGACGACCTCATCGTCGGTCAAGTCGCGCACACGCGTGGACCGTTCCACGCCGGCGCGATCGACGGTCGCAAGCGCCGTCGTGCGGCCGATGCCAAAGATGTAGGTCAGCGCGATGTCCACCCGCTTGTCGCGCGGGAGGTCGACGCCTGCGATTCGAGCCATTTCCTACCCCTGACGCTGCTTGTGACGCGGGTTCTGGCAGATCACCATGATCCGGCCTCCGCGCCGGATGATCTTGCACTTCTCACACATCTTGCGAACGCTGGGACGCACCTTCATAGCGACATCGGTCTCCCGGATCCACACCGCAAGCCCGCCCGAACCAGCCCATCCCAAGGAACGTCCGCGGGGCAGGATGAACCCTGGTCCGGGTTCGGGGCCGAACGAGCATAGTAGCAGGCCAACCAGCCTGTACCAACCCCGCTCGCGGCTCGACCAAGCATCCTCATCCAGCCTCGACGCGCTGGGTAAGGACCTCTGGGCCGTCTGCGGTGATGGCGACGGTGTGCTCGAAATGAGCGGACAGCGCGCCATCGGCGGTTACCACGGTCCAGCCGTCGGCAAGAAGCCTGGTCTCATGGCTCCCCATGTTGACCATGGGCTCGATCGCGATGACCATTCCCTCGGTCAGCGGGAGCCCTTTGCCCGCTCTGCCCCAGTTCGGGATGGGTGGATCCTCGTGGAGGGCCCGGCCGATGCCGTGGCCGGTGTACTCCCGCACGACCGAGAACCCTGCACCCTCGGCGACGGTCTGGACGGCCGCGCCTATGTCGCCGACACGGTTGCCTGCGCGCGCCTCGTCGATGCCGGCCTGGAGTGCGCGCTCGGTGGTCTCGATCAGCTTCGCGACCTCAGGGGACGGCTCTCCGACCGGTATCGTGACGGCCGAGTCTGCGTGGTAACCATCGACGATCGCGCCGCAGTCCAGCTTGAACAGGTCACCCTCTCGCAGCGCGGCCTTGCCGGGGATCCCATGGACGATCTCGTTGTTGAGCGACGTGCACAGCGTGGCCGGGAAGCCGCGGTAGCCCTTGAACGACGGCACCGCTCCCCGACCGGTGATCTCAGCCTCGGCGATCTCGTCGAGCTCGGCGGTGGTGACGCCGGGCCGGACGGCGGCGCGCACGGCCTGGATCGTGGCTGCCACGATCCGGCCCGCCCGGCGCATCGCATCGAGCTCAGAGGGAGCCTTCTTGGTGATCATCGGTCGGCCAGTGCCTTCGCGATCCGCGTCGATACCTCGTCGATGTCCCCCACCCCATCGACGTGGACCACCAACCCCTGGTCCTGGTAGAACGAGATGAGGGGCGCGGTCTGGTCGTGGAAGATCGACAGCCGTCGCCGGATCGCTTCGGGCTTGTCGTCGTCGCGCTGGACCAACGGCGTCCCGTCATCAGCGCACACCGCCGGGTGACCGTCCGAGATGGTGAACGGGCGTCCACAGGTCGGGCAGGTACGCCTGGCCGACAGGCGAGTCACGAGGATGTCGTCGGGCACCTCGAGGCTCACCACGGCATCGACGCCGGCGCCGATCTCCTCCAGCATCTGCAAGAGGGAAGCCGCTTGCGCGGGGTTCCGGGGGTAGCCGTCGAGGATGAACCCGTCCGCCGCGTCGGGCCTCGCCAGCCGCTCACGCAGCATCGCCTGGACGAGATCGTCCGGAACCAGCTCGCCGGCGTCCATGTAGCTGTGCGCCTCCTGACCGAGGGGCGACCCCTCGCGAACGGCCGCGCGCAGCAGGTCCCCCGTGGCGACGTGAGGCACGACGTAACGCTCGGCGAGCTTCTCGCCCTGGGTCCCCTTCCCCGCTCCCTGGGGGCCGATCATGATGATGCGCATCGGACGGGCTACCGCAAGAATCCTTCGTAATGGCGCGTCATCAGCTGGGATTCGACCTGCTTCATGGTCTCGAGCCCCACACCGACCATGATCAGCACCGCCGTTCCCGCGAAGGGGAACGCTTGGATGCTCCAGGCCCCCTGAGCGATGAAGGGCAGCACCGCGATCATGCCCAGGAACGCCGCGCCGGGAAGCGTGATGCGGTTGAGCGTGTAGCCGAGGTAGTCCGAGGTGGGCTTGCCCGGCCTGATCCCCGGGATAAATCCGCCGTACTTCTTGATGTTGTCGGCCACGTCGGTCGGGTTGAACGTGATCGCGGTGTAGAAGTACGTGAAGAAGATGATCAGCGAGAAGTAGACCAGGACGTAGACCCAGATCTCGGATCCGGTCCCTTGGAGGCCGAAGTAGCGGTTCGCGAAGTCGCGGAAACCCTCGTTCTGGACGATGGTGGAGGCCAGGACGGGCAGGTACAGCAGCGACGACGCGAAGATGATCGGGATCACGCCGGCCTGGTTGACCTTCATCGGGATGTACGTGGACTGCCCGCCGTACGCGCGCCTGCCCACGACCCGTTTCGCGTACTGGACCGGGATCCGTCGTTGCCCTTGCTCCACCGTTACCACCGTCACCACGATCGCGAGGCCCAGCACGATGAACACGATGCCCTTGACCACACCGGCGCTAACCCACAGGTTGAGGGATTGGGTCGGAAGCGCCGAGATGATGGACGCGAAGATCATGATCGACATGCCGTTGCCGATCCCTCGCTGGGTGATGAGCTCGCCCATCCACATGATCATCGCCGTGCCGGCCGTCAACGTCAGAACCACCAGCGCGATACTGCCAACGGAGGTGTCCGGGAAGAAGTCGCCGATCGGGGCGCCTGCCCCACCACCGAACAGGTTGCCCGAGTTCGCTGTGACGATGATGCCGAGCGACTGGAGCAGCGCCAGCACCACTGTCATGTAGCGGGTGTACTGCGTGATCTTCTTGCGGCCGACCTCGCCTTCCTTCTGCAACGCCTCGAGCCGCGGGATCACCACGGTAAGCAACTGCATGATGATGGACGAGGTGATGTAGGGCATGATGCCGAGCGCGAAGATGGCGAAGTTGGTGAGCGCCCCGCCGCTGAACAGGTTGATCAGCGCCGTGATACCGCCGCCTTGCGCTTGATCTTGGAGCGCACGGACCTGGGTGAAGTCGACCCCGGGGAGCGGCAGGTGCGAGCCGAGCCGGTACACGGCGATGATGGACAGGGTGAACAGGATCTTGTTCCGTAGGTCTGGGACCTTGAAGGCGTTCCGAAAGGCGCTGAGCACAGGTTCCTCCTACAGGACCTCGGCGGTTCCTCCTGCGGCGGTGATCTTGGCCTTCGCGCTCTCGGAGAACGCGTGAGCCTTCACCGTCAAAGCGACACTCAGGTCGCCCCGCCCCAGTATCTTGACCTCTCCGCGGCTCTTGCGCACGACCCCCTGGTCCCGCAGGACCTTGGGATCCACGGTGGAGCCGGCATCGAAGCTGTTCAGAGCTTCGACGTTGACCGGGATGTAATCCTTCTTGAACAGCGCGTTCGAGAACCCACCCAGCTTCGGCAGGCGGCGATGCAGCGGCATCTGTCCGCCCTCGAACCACATGGGCACCTTGTTGCGCGCGCCTGTTCCTTTCGTTCCGCGGCCCGCGGTCTTCCCGCGCCGGCCGGCCTCGCCGCGACCAACCCGCTTCGCCTTGGTGCGCGCGCCGGGAGCCGGACGGAGATGATGGAGCTTCACGCAGACACCTCCTCGACATCGACGAGATGGGCGATCGCGCGAACCGCCCCGCGAACCGCCGGTGTGTCGTCGCGCTCGACCTGATCACGGATCGACCGAAGGCCGAGCGTGCGCACGGTTTCGCGCTGCCGTTCGGTACAGCCGATCAAGCCCCGCGTGAGCGTGATGCGGAGGCGGGCCATCAGTTACCCATCCTGCGCTTCTCGTCCGCGCGCACGGTTTCGACCATTCCGCGCGGCGCCACGTCCTCGATGTCCTTGCCGCGCGTGCGCGCGACTTCGTCCGGGGAGCGCAACTCGCGCAACCCGGCGATCGTCGCCTGGACGATGTTCAGGCGGTTCCCGCTTCCCAGCGATTTCGACAACACGTCGGCGATACCCGCGCATTCCATCACCGCTCGCACCGCACCACCGGCGATGATGCCGGTTCCCGGCGCGGCCGGCTTCAGCAACACCTTGCCGGCGCCGTCCTGGCCGAGGACCTCGTGCGGGATGGTCGAGCCGGTCATCGGCACGCGGAACATCGCGCGGCGCGCGATCTCCTCGGCCTTTTGGATCGCCATCGGCACCTCTTTCGCCTTGCCGTACCCGACCCCCACCCTGCCGTTGCGGTCGCCGACCACGACCATCGCGGCGAACGAGAACCGCCGCCCGCCCTTGACGACCTTGGACACGCGGTTGATCGGGAGCACCCGCTGCTCGAACTGCGGGATACCCGTCTCTTGGTCCTCGCGTTGCCTGCGACGTTCCGCCATCGGTTTCCGTTCCTCTCCTACAGCTCCAGTCCAGCTTCCCGAGCCCCATCGGCCACCTGCGCGACGCGTCCGTGGTAGCGGAACCCGCCCCGGTCGAACACCACCGAGCCGATGCCTGCTTCCTTCGCGCGCTGCCCCACGAGCACACCCACATGCTTGGCAGCCTCGCGCTTCGCGCCCGTGGCGACCCCCTTCTCGAGCGAGGAGGCGGCGACCATGGTGCGACCGGTCCCATCGTCGATCACCTGCGCATAGATGTGGCGGTTCGAGCGGAACACCACCATCCGCGGGCGGTCCGCCGTACCCGTGAGCCTCTTGCGCACCCGAACGTGGCGTCGCTTGCGCGCCTCGACCCTGCTCAACATGTCACTTCGCCGCCTTCCCGGCCTTACGACGGACGTATTCGCCCTCGTAGCGGATCCCCTTGCCCTTGTACGGGTCGGGCGGCCGGAGCGCGCGGATGTCGGCGGCCACCTGACCCACCAACTGCTTGTCCGAGCCCGCGACGACGATCCGGGTCGGGCTCTCGACCGTGAACGCGACGCCCTCGGGCGCCTGGACCACGACAGGATGCGAGAACCCCACCAAGACTTCCAGGTCCTTGCCCTTCGCGGACGCTCGATAGCCCACGCCTTGGATCTCCAAAACCTTCGTGAACCCCTCGGTAACGCCCTGGACCATGTTCGCGATCAGCGATCGCGTGAGGCCGTGCAGCGAGCGGTGGTCGCGCTGATCCGTCGGGCGCTCGACCCGAAGTTCGCCATCCGCCTTCACGATGCGCATGTCGGGGTGGATCTGCTGCTCGAGCGTCGCCTTCGGGCCCTTCACGGTCACGGTCGTTCCGGACACGGTGACGTCGACCCCCGAGGGGATCATCACCGGACTGTTCCCGATCCTACTCATGCAAGGTCACCACACGTAGCACAGGACTTCGCCGCCCACGCGGGACCGTGCGGCCTGCCTGTCCGTCATCAGTCCGGTCGACGTCGAGATGATCGCGATCCCAAGACCCCCGAGGACCCGGGGCAGCGAATCGCGTTTCGCGTACACACGGAGCCCCGGCTTGCTTATCCGCTTGATCCCGGTGATCGTGCGCTCGCGATTGGGGCCGAATCGCAGGTTCACGGTCAGGATAGGTCCCTGCTCGCCGCCGGCCACCGTAAACTCTTCGATGTAGCCCTCTCGCTTGAGGATATCGGCGATCGCCAGCTTCTGTCTCGACGAAGGCATCGACGCCTCCTCGTGCCCCGCGGTCGTGGCATTGCGCAGCCGCGTGAGCATGTCGGCGATCGGATCGGTCATCGTCATCGCTGCATCACCAACTCGCCTTCGTGATGCCCGGCAGCTCGCCCATGTGCGCCAATTGACGCAAGCACAGGCGGCACAGGCCGAACTTGCGGTAGTAGGCACGCGGTCGCCCGCATCGCTTGCATCGGTTATACGCGCGCGAGGAGAACTTCGGTTCGCGCTGCTGTTTCTCACGCAGAGCTTTCTTAGCCATCAGACCTCGTCTCCCGGAACGGGAACCCGAGCGCGCGCAGCAATGCGAGCCCGTGCTCATCGTTCTCGGCCGTCGTCACGATCGTGATGTCCATGCCCCGGACCGAGTGGATCTTGTCGTAGTCGACCTCGGGGAAGATCAGCTGCTCAGTGATCCCGAACGTGTAGTTGCCACGTCCGTCGAGCTTCGGAGGCAACCCTCGGAAGTCACGGATCCTGGGAAGGGCTACTGACAGGAGCCGGTCGAGGAATTCCCACATCCGATCCCCACGAAGGGTCACTTTGGCCCCGATCGCTTGCCCCTCACGCAGCTTGAACGCCGCGATCGACTTGCGCGCGTGCGTGATCAGTGGGCGCTGGCCCGCGATGATCGCGAGGTCCTGCTGCGCGCCTTCGATCAGCTTCGCATCCTTGAGCGCCTCGCCGAGACCCATATTCATGATCACCTTCACCAGGCGGGGAACCTGCATGACATTGCCGAGACCGAGCTCGTCCTTGAGCGCGCCGACCAGGTCGTCCCGGTAGCGCTGCTTCATCCTCGGGACCGTCGCGACGGCCATCAAACCTTCCCTCCACATTTCCGACAGACACGGTCCTTCGAGCCATCCTCATGGCGCTCGTGACCGATCCGCGTCGCCTTCCCGCACGACGGACACACCAGCGCGACGTTGGACACGTGCACGGGCATCTCCTTCGTGATGATCCCGCCGGTCGTTCCTCCGCGACCCTGGGCCGGACGGACCGCCTCGTGGCGCTTCACCTGGTGGACGCCCTCGACCATGACCATGTCGCGGCGCGGCCAGATGTTGACGACGCGGCCCTGCTTCCCGCGGTCTTTCCCGCTGAGGACCTGCACCGTGTCTCCCTTGCGAACGTCGGGCACTAGAGCACCTCCGGAGCAAGCGAGATGATCTTCATGAACTTCTTCTCCCTCAGCTCGCGCGCGACCGGGCCGAAGATGCGCGTCCCGCGAGGCGCCATCTGATCATTGATGAGAACGGCGGCGTTCTCGTCGAACCGGATGTAGGTCCCGTCCGGGCGGCGGCGCTCCTTCCGCGTCCGCACGACCACCGCCTTCACGACGTCGCCCTTCTTCACCGGTGCGCCCGGCAGCGCATCCTTGACGGTCGCCACGATGATGTCCCCGATCCCCGCGTAGCGGCGTCCCGACCCACCCAGCACGCGGATGCACAGGATCTCGCGCGCGCCGGTGTTGTCGGCGACGCGCAACCTCGATTCCTGCTGGATCATGTCCTACTTCGCCTTCTCGAGGATCTCGGCAACCCGCCACCGCTTGGTCTTGGACAGGGGTCGCGTCTCGACGATCCGGACCTTGTCGCCCACGCCGCACGTGTTCGCGTCGTCGTGTACCTTGTAATTCTTCCGGGAACGCTGGATCTTCCCGTACAGCGGATGGCGGGTCGTGTCCTCGACCGAAACCACGACGGTCTTGTCCATCTTGTCGCTCACCACGAACCCGACCCGGCTCTTCCGCGTCGCCGTGCGCTCCATCACTCCTCCGTCCCCGTCGCAGCCGGTTGGGTCTCGAGTGCCTCGAGCTCACGCTCGCGCATCACGGTCATGATGCGCGCGACCTGCTTGCGAACCTGCTTGATCCGCATCGGATTGTCGAGCTGCCCGGTCACGAGCTGGAAGCGGAGGTTGAACAGCTCTTCCTTCGCCTCCGCGAGCTTCACCTGGAGCTCCTCCTCGGCCAGCTCTCGCAGTTCGTCGGTCGGGTTCATTCGCCCTCTTCTCGCTTCACGAACCGGCATTTCAATGGGAGCTTGTGTGCAGCCAGCCGCATGGCCTCGCGCGCGGTCTCCTCGTCGACGCCGGCGAGCTCGAACATCACTCGTCCGGGCTTGACGACGGCTACCCACCCCTCGGGGCTACCCTTCCCGGAACCCATACGCGTCTCGGCGGGCTTCTTGGTGAACGGCTTGTCTGGGAAGATGTTGATCCAGACCTTGCCGCCGCGCTTGATGTACCGGGTCATAGCGATACGGGCTGCTTCGATCTGCCGCGCCGTCACCCAGGATGGTTCGAGGGCCTGCAGCCCGAAGTCGCCGAAGGACACCGTCGAGCCGCCCTTGGTCAGTCCGCGCATCCGACCACGGTGCTGCTTGCGATGCTTGACCTTCTTCGGAGCCAGCATCTACGCGTTCTCCTCTCCGCCCTGCTGTTCAGCCTGCGCGGGGCCAGGTTCGGGCGGCGCCGTCGGCGGAACCTTGGGCTCCGGAGCGGGCGCCGGCGGTTCGGCCGGAGCAGCACCGGGAGCGGGGGTCGTCTCGGGTGTGTCTGGTGCCGGCTTGCGAGGGGCAGACGCACGACCGGTCTGACGCCCACCCTCCCCGCGGGGGCCTCCGCGTCCTCCACCGGCTCCTCCGGTCCCGCGGCCACGACCGGCGCCGCCCCGTCCGCCGCGCGCACCCCGCTCGCGTCCGGGGGTCGTGCCGGGGAAGATCTCGCCGCTCGCCGCCGCGCGCGCGCGCGCCTTCGCCAGCTCCGCCTCTTTCTCCTCGCGCGTCGGCATCACGTCGCCCCGGTAGATCCACACCTTGACGCCGATCCGGCCGAACTGGGTAACGGCCTCGCGGAATCCGTAGTCGATGTCGGCGCGGATCGTGTGCAGCGGGACGCGGCCCTCACGGTAGTTCTCCGAGCGGCTCATCTCTGCGCCGCCCAGCCGTCCTCCCACGCGAACCCGGATCCCCTGCGCGCCCGAGCGCATCGTGGTCTGCATCGCGCGACGCATCGCGCGCCGGAACGCGACGCGGCCTTGCAGCTGCTCGGCGATCGACTGCGCCACGAGCGGGGCCTCGAGCTCGGGGCGCTGGATCTCGATCACGTTCAGCTGGATGTTTTCCTTGCCCGTGAGCTTCTTCAGGTCGTCACGGATCCGGTCGACCTCGGCGCCCTTGCGACCGATCACGATGCCCGGGCGCGCGGTGTGGATGTCGACCTGCAGGCGGTCGCCCTTCCGCTCGATGTCGATGCGCGCGATCCCCGCATGGGATAGACCGCGCACGACGTACTGGCGCACCTTCAGGTCCTCTTGCAGCCAGTCCAGGTACGACTTGTCCGAGTACCAGCGCGACCGCCATCCGACGTTCGGGTTCGCTCCCAGGCGGAAGCCGGTTGGGTTGATCTTGTTCCCCACGAACTAGCCCTCCCTCGACTCCACGCACAGGGTGATGTGACAGGTTCTCTTGCGGATCCGGTAGGCACGGCCCTGCGCGCGCGGCATCCACCGGCGCAGCGTCGGGCCCTCGTCCGCCCAGCATCGAGACACGAACAGCGAGTTTGGTGCTGCGTTCAGGGCGTTGTCCGCGTTGGCGATCGCGGACTCGAGCACCTTGGAGATCTCGTGCGCAACGCTCTTGGTCGAGAACTGCAAGACACGCCGCGCTTCCTCCACGTGCAAGCCGCGGATCTGATCGAGCACGATCCGCGCCTTGTTCGGCGCAAGGCGCTCGTAGGTCGTGCGCGCGACCGCCTCGTTCGCTCTGCTTCTGGCCATACCTACTTCACCGATGTCGAGCGCTCCGCCCTTCCCCCCGCGTGACCGCGGAAGGTCCGGGTGAGCGCGAACTCCCCTAGCTTGTGTCCGACCATCGACTCGGAGATGAAGACGGGGACATGCTTGCGTCCGTCGTGCACCGCGATCGTCAACCCGACCATGTCGGGCGTGATCGTCGAGCGACGCGACCAGGTCTTGATGACCCGGCGATCGCCGCCACGCCGGGCTCCTTCCACCTTTATCAGCAGGTGTTCGTCGACGAACGGTCCCTTCTTCAGGCTCCGACCCACATCAACCTCTCTTCTTCGTCTTCCGGCGACGCACGATCAAGCGGTCGGAGGGCTTGCGCTTCCGCGTCCGGCCTTCCGGCTTCCCCCAGGGCGTGGTGGGATGGCGCCCGCCCGAGGACTTTCCCTCGCCGCCCCCCAAAGGGTGGTCGACGGGGTTCATGGCGACGCCTCGCACGTGTGGGCGACGACCCTTGTACCGGCTACGCCCGGCCTTCCCCCAGTTGATCAGCTCCCATTCGGCGTTGCCGACCTCGCCAATCGTCGCCCGGCAGGTCGCCTCGACGCGCCTGATCTCGCCCGACGGCATGCGCAGATGGGCATACTTGCCCTCCTTCGCCAGCAGCTGCACGCTCGTTCCCGCCGAGCGGGCGATCTTCGCCCCGCCGCCCGGACGCAGCTCGACGCCGTGGACCACGGTGCCGACCGGAACGTTGCGTAGCGGCAACGCGTTGCCCGGCTTGATGTCGGCGCCCTCACCCGATTCGATCCGGTCCCCGACGTGCAGCTTGTCGGGGGCGAGGATGTAGCGCTTCTCGCCGTCCGCGTAGTGCAGCAGCGCGATGCGACAGTTTCGGTTCGGGTCATACTCGATCGAGAAGACCTTCGCCGGGATGCCGTCCTTGTTCCGGCGGAAGTCCACGACGCGGTACCGCCGCTTGTTCCCGCCGCCTCGGTAGCGAGCCGTCGTCCGGCCGTATGTGTTGCGGCCGCCGCTGGACTTCTGCGGCTTGGTCAGCCGCTTCTCCGGCTTACTCCGGGTAACTTCGGAGTAGTCCGACTGGCTCGCGCCGCGGCGACCCGGTGTCGTTGGCTTGTAGCGACGGATACCCATCTTTACCTCGGCTGGAAGATCTCGATCGTGTTGCCTTCGGCCAGCGTGACGACCGCACGCTTCGTCGAAGCGCGCGTTCCCATGACGTAACGCGTCCGCTTCTGCTTGCCCTTGCGCCACATCGTGTTCACGTTGACGACCTTGACGTCGAAGATCTCCTGCACCGCATCGCGGATCTCGGTCTTGGTTGCCTTCGGGTTCACGATGAACGTGTAGACACCGTGGTCGAGCGCGCTGTAGGACTTCTCGGAGACGACGGGTGCGAGGATCACGTCCCGGGGATCCTTCATGACGCCTCACCCTCCTTCGCAGCGCGCGCGCGCTTCGGCGCGAACTCGGCCGCGCGCCCGTTCAGCGCTTCGAGCGCGGCCTTCGTGAACAGCATCCAGTCGCGCGCGAGGATGTCGTACACGTTCAGCTGGTCGACAGTAACCACGTGTGCTTCCGGCAGGTTGCGGAAGGACCGCCACGCGTTCTCGTTCAGATCCTCGAGCACGACGAGGACCTTCCCCACGATCCCGGTCGAGCGGAGGAGCGCCTGCGCCTCCTTGGTCTTGGGCACCTCGAACGCGAGGTCTTCGACCACCACGATCCGACCGTCGCGCGCGCGGTCCGACAGGGCCGAGCGCAGGGCCAAGCGGCGCATCTTGCGGTTGACCTTCGACGTGAAGTCCCGCTGGTGCGGTCCGAACACCGCTCCGCCGCCGGCATAGTGGGGCGCGCGGATCGATCCCTGGCGCGCGCGCCCGGTTCCCTTCTGGCGGTACGGCTTCGCGCCGCCGCCGCGCACCTCGCCCCGCGTCTTGGTGTCCCGCGTTCCGGCTCGACGTGCGTTCATCTGCGCGACGACCACTTGGTGCATGACCGGCACGTTGACCTGCGCCTCGAACAGCTCCGGAGCGAGCGGGACCTCTCCGATCACCGCGCCGAGCTCGCCGACGGCCGAGCGCACCTGCACCGAAGCCATCAGCCCTTCACCGCCTTCTTCACCGCGGTGCGGATCATCACCAGTCCGCCGTTCGGGCCGGGGATCGCGCCCTTGATCAGCAGCAGGTTCCGCTCGGCGTCGGACTCGACGACTTGCTGGGACAGCACGGTGACGCGCTCGTGGCCCATCCGGCCGGGCATCTTCTGACCCTTGAACACCCGGCCCGGCGTGGTTCCCGCACCGACGGAGCCGGCGGAACGATGCTTGCGCTCGGTCCCGTGCGAGTCGCGCAAGCCCCCGAAGTTGTGCCGCTTCATGACCCCCGCGAACCCCTTGCCCTTCGACACCCCGACCACGTCGACCCAATCGCCTGGACCGAACAGCTCGACCGTGATCGATTGACCGACCTCGTAATCGCCGGCATCCTCGGTCCGCACCTCGACCAGGTGCCGCTTCGGGTCCACGCCGGCCTTGCCGAAGTGGCCCTTCTGCGGCTTCGAGACGCGCGCTTCCTTGATCTTGCCGAAGCCCAGTTGCACGGCGGCGTAACCGTCGCGCTCGAGCGTTCGCACCTGCGTGACCAGGCACGGTCCTGCCTGGACGACCGTTACCGGTGTCGCGGTGCCGTCCTCGGAGAAGATCTGGGTCATGCCCAGCTTCTCGCCGAGGATCGCCTTCGTGGTCGGCATCTCGTTCCTCTCAGAGCTTGATCTCGATGTCGACCCCGGCCGGAAGGTCGAGCCGCATCAGCTGGTCGACCGTCTTTGGCGTGGGATCGAGGATGTCGATGAGCCGCTTGTGCGTACGCATCTCGAAATGCTCGCGGCTGTCCTTGTCCTTGTGGGGCGAGCGGATGACGCAGTAGACGGCGCGCTCGGTCGGCAACGGGACCGGTCCGGTCACGCGCGCGCCCGAGCGGACCGCCTGGTCGACGATCTTGCGCGCCGATTGGTCGATGACCTCGTGGTCATAGGCCTTTAGGCGGATGCGTATCTTCTGCTGCGCAGCCACTCACTCCACCTTTACTTGATGATCTTCGTGACCTGGCCGGCACCCACCGTGCGGCCGCCTTCACGCACCGCGAAACGGAGACCTTCCTCCATCGCGATAGGCGCGATCAGTTCCACGTCGATGTTCGTGTTGTCACCCGGCATGATCATGTCGAGCCCTTCGCGGAGCTTGATCTCGCCGGTCACATCCGTGGTGCGGAAGTAGAACTGCGGACGATACCCATTGTGGAATGGGCTGTGCCGGCCGCCTTCTTCCTTGCTCAACACATAGACCTGCGCCTCGAACGCCGTGTGCGGAGTGATCGTTCCGGGCTTCGCGAGCACCTGCCCACGCTGCACGTCGTCCTTGTCGATACCGCGGACGAGCACACCGACGTTGTCACCCGCACGCACCTCGTCGAGCAGCTTTCGGAACATCTCGAGGTCGGTGGCGACGGTCTTGGCCGGCTTGTCGGACAGACCGACGATCTCGACCTCTTCCATCTTCTTCAGCACACCGCGCTCGACCCGGCCGGTCACCACGGTGCCACGGCCGGTGATGGAGAACACGTCCTCGATCGACATCAGGAACGGCTTGTCGACGTCGCGTTCCGGCTCGGGGATCGCCTCGTCGCAGGCCTTCATGAGCTCCACGATCTGCTTCTTGGCTTCCTCGTCACCCTCGAGCGCCTTCAGCGCCGAGACGCGGATGACCGGGAGGTCGTCACCGGGGAAATCGTACTGGCTCAGGAGTTCCCGCACCTCGAGCTCGACCAGATCGAGCAGCTCGGGGTCGTCCACCATGTCGACCTTGTTCATCGCGACGACGATGTAGGGGACGTTCACCTGGCGCGCCAGGAGCACGTGCTCCCGCGTCTGGGGCATCGGACCGTCGGCGGCCGACACGACCAGGATCGCGCCGTCCATCTGCGCGGCGCCGGTGATCATGTTCTTGATGTAGTCGGCGTGACCGGGGCAGTCGACGTGGGCGTAGTGGCGGTTCTCGGTCTGGTACTCGACGTGCGCGATCGAGATCGTGATGCCTCGCTCACGCTCTTCGGGAGCCTTGTCGATCTGCTCGAACGGGGTGAAGTCGGCGAGACCCTGTTCAGCCAGGGTCTTGGTGATCGCAGCCGTCAACGTGGTCTTGCCGTGGTCGATGTGACCGATCGTGCCGATGTTGACGTGCGGCTTGGTCCGCTCGAACTTCTGCTTGCCCATGTCCTTCCTCCCCTTCGAGGGCCTCCGCCCTGCGACTCCTTCTACTCGCCCCGAGCCTTCGCGATCAGCTCATCGGCGATCGACTTCGGGACCGGCTCGTACGAGTGGAACTGCATGGTCGAGGTAGCACGGCCCTGCGTCTTCGAGCGCAGGTCCGTCACGTATCCGAACATCTCCGCCAGCGGGACGCGCGCGCGGATCACCTGCATGTTCCCGCGCGGCTCCATCCGATCGATCTTCCCGCGGCGCGAGGTGATGTCGCCGATGACGTCACCCATGTTGCCTTCCGGCGTTACCACCTCGAGCTCCATGATCGGCTCGAGCAGCACGGGACCGGCCTTGCGCGCAGCGTCCTTGGCCGCCATCGAACCCGCGATCCGGAACGCCATCTCCGAGGAGTCGACGTCGTGGTACTTGCCGTCGACGAGCGTGACCCGGATGTCGACCATCGGGTAGCCCGCGAGGACACCCGTCTCGAGCGCCTCTTGCACGCCGGCATCGACCGCCGGGATGTACTCGTTCGGGATCGTGCCGCCCTTGATCTTGCTGACGAACTCGAACCCACCGCCGGGGCCGGTCGGCTCCATGTCCAACTCCACGACCGCGAACTGCCCCTTGCCGCCGGTTTGACGGACGAAGCGAAGCTCGACCTCGGAGACCGACTTCGAGATGGTCTCGCGGTATGCCACCTGCGGCTTGCCGACGTTCGCGCCGACGTTGAACTCGCGCTGCAAACGGTCGACGAGCACGTCCAGGTGCAACTCGCCCATGCCGGAGATCACGGTCTGACCGGTTTCCTCATCGGTTCGGACCTGGAAGGTCGGGTCTTCCTCGGCGAGCGTGGCCAGTGACCTCGACAGCTTCTCCTGATCGGCCTTGGTCTTCGGCTCGATCGCGATCGAGATCACCGGCACGGGGAACGTCATCGATTCCAGCACGACCGGGTCGGCCGGATCGCACAGGGTGTCGCCGGTCGTGGTGTGCTTGAGCCCGACCGCCGCCACGATGTCGCCGGCGAAGGCGGCCTCCTTGTCCTCGCGGTGGTTGGCGTGCATCTGCAGGATGCGCCCCACGCGCTCTTTGCGATCCTTGGTTGAGTTGCTGATGTGCGAGCCGGCCCGCAGCGTTCCCGAGTAGACGCGGAAGTACGTCAGCTTCCCGACGTAGGGATCCGCGGCGATCTTGAAGGCCAGCGCGCTGAACGGTTCGTCATCGGATGCCTCACGCGATGTGGCGTCGCCGTTCGGAAGCGTCCCCGGGACAGGGGGCACGTCCTGCGGCGACGGCAGGTACGCGATGATGGCGTCCAGCAACTGCTGGACACCCTTGTTCTTGAACGCGGTCCCGCACAACACGGGCGTCGCCTTGCCCGAAAGCGTCGCGGCGCGGACGGCCGCGCGCAGGTGCTCCGGCGTCGGGTCCGAACCGCCGACGTAGGCCTCCATGACTTCCTCGTCGTAGTCGGCGAGCGCCTCGAACAGCTCGTGCCGCCAGTGGTCGACGAGCTCCTTCATGTCGTCGGGGATCGGGACGTCCTCCCACTTCTCACCGCGGTCGTCGCCCGTCCATACGTGAGCCACCATCTGCACCAGGTCGACGACACCCGTGAAGTTCTCCTCGCTGCCCACGGGCAGCTGCACCGGCAACGGATGCGAGTCGAGCCGGTCGCGGATCATCTCCATGGTCTCGAAGAAGTCGGCGCCGACCCGGTCCATCTTGTTGACGAAGCAGATCCGCGGGACCTGATAGCGGTCTGCTTGCCGCCACACGGTCTCGGTCTGGGGTTCGACCCCGGCGACGGCGTCGAAGACCGCCACGGCGCCGTCGAGCACGCGCAGGCTGCGCTCAACCTCGACCGTAAAGTCCACGTGGCCGGGAGTGTCGATGATGTTGATCCAATGGTCTTTCCACTGGCAGGTCGTCGCGGCCGAAGTGATCGTGATGCCGCGCTCTTGCTCCTGGACCATCCAGTCCATGACCGCGGTGCCTTCGTGCACTTCGCCGACCTTGTAGGTACGGCCGGTGTAGTACAGGATCCGCTCGGTCGTGGTGGTCTTCCCGGCGTCGATGTGGGCCATGATCCCGATGTTGCGGGTACGCGACAGCGGGTACTCGCGCAGGACGAGTCCCTTGCCCTTCCCCGTCTGTTCCGTCACAGCCTGAGCCATCGCTTTCGCCTGGGTCGCCATCCCTGTTACCAGCGGTAGTGGGCGAAGGCCTTGTTGGACTCCGCCATCTTATGGAGATCTTCCTTGCGCTTGACCGACGTTCCGGTCCCGTTCAGCGCGTCGACCAATTCCGCCGCGAGCCGGTCCGCCATCGACTTCTCGCGGCGCGAGCGCGAATTCTGCACGAGCCAGCGCAGCGCCAACGTGGTCGCGCGCCTGGCGGGCACCTCGACCGGCACCTGGTAGGTCGCGCCGCCGACGCGGCGGCTCCGCACCTCGAGCTGCGGCTTGATGTTGTCGATCGCCTTCTTCAATCCGGTCACCTGATCGCTGCCCGTGCGGTCCTTCACCTTGTCGAGCGCGCCGTAGACGATGCGCTCGGCGGTGCCCCGCTTGCCGCGCGCGAGGATCTTGTTGATCAGCTGCGTGACGAGCACGCTGCCGTATACGGGATCCGGCGTGATCTCGCGCTTCGGAACAGGACCCTTGCGAGGCATGGCTATTGATTCTTCTTCGCGCCGTACTTCGAGCGCGCTTGCTTGCGGTCCCGGACCCCGGCGGTGTCGAGCGCCGCGCGCACGACCTTGTAGCGAACGCCCGGCAGGTCCTTAACGCGACCGCCGCGCACGAGCACGATGGAGTGCTCCTGCAGGTTGTGTCCGACGCCGGGGATGTACGCGAGGATCTCGGCGCCCGACGTCAGGCGCACGCGCGCGACCTTCCGAAGGGCCGAGTTCGGCTTCTTCGGCGTCATCGTTCGCACCTGCGTGCAGACCCCCCGCCGCTGGGGCGAGCCCTTGAGCGCTGGGGTCTTGCGCTTCGACCGCTTCTTTCCGCGGCCGTTGCGTACGAGCTGCTGGATCGTCGGCATGGTCTCCTAACCTGTTTCAGGGCGCACCGGTCCCGTGACTAGGGAAAATGGCTCATCACGGGCGTGCTCCGACCGCGCCCAGGTCGGGGGCACGAGGGCTAAGGCTACTAGCGGGTCCTGGCCAGTGTCAACGCGGTTGGATGGGGTCGTGAACGCCTTCAGGCGCCAGGCGTCTCGTCGGACCGCGCCTCGAGCTCCACGATCCGTTCGCGCAGACCATCAAGATCAACCCCCAAGGCCAGAAGAATCCGCACCGCTAGTCCCTCGGGCTGCCTGAGCAGGGCGGTCGCCAGATCGCCGGTTCCGACGGAGCCACTCGACCGTCGGAGCGCCTCGGACAGCGCCAGCTCGAGCGTCAGACGGGCACGTGGCGTGAACGGCAGCGTGGCTATACCCGCGGTCTTCCCCAGCCCGACGATCTGCTCGACCCTCTGTCGCGCTTCCGCGAACGTGACCCCGAAGGAGGCGAGGGCTCGGCTCCCAACGGTTCCAGGATCAGCCACGATGCCCAAGAGGAGGTGCTCGGTTCCCACGTAGTGATGCAGCAGGGATGCAGCCTCATCCCTGGCTCGGACGACTGCGGCTCGGGCGGCGGGCTCGAACTGGCTCACGAAATGACTCCGGACCTCTCGGGTTCTTGCCCACCCGGCGATCTCGACGCCGAAGTGCCCCAGCCGCTCGGCGAGACCGCGGCCCGCGAAACGCTGCTGGGCGGCCTGTTTGCTGACGCCAAGCGCGCTCCCTATCTCGGACCACGAAGCCCCGGTATCCCGCGCCCTCTGCACGAAGTGATCCACCAGCGAGTCCCCCAACGCGCTCAGCCGCTGCGCCTCCTCTGTTGCAACCGAGACCCGGCGCAGAGGATCGCCTGCCGAGAGCAACTCAACCTTCTGGATCAAGTCCTCATCCATGTGGTCAAGTATGCCTTGACGGTCTATGACCGTCAAGGGTGACTTGACGATTCTGGGCATGAAGAAGGGCGGTCGGGAGGCGCCCGACCGCCCTTCTAGTTCTGTCGTTACTCGCCCTCCGTGCCGGTCCCCTCTTCGGGCGCGGCTTCTTGGGCGGCGCCGTCACCGGTCTGGCCGTCGCCGTCGCCGGCCAGCTGCGGCGGGACCGCAGGCTGGAACGGCTGAAGTGGGGTTTCCAGCAGCGGGCCCTCTTCCTCGAACTCGCGGACCGCGTAGATACGCTCGGGCATCTCGGTCGGGTACACCCGGATCGTGCGGTACCGAGCCATCCCGGTCCCGGCAGGGATGAGCTTGCCGATGATCACGTTCTCCTTCAGACCCATCAGCCGGTCGCTCTTCCCCGAGATCGCAGCGTCGGTAAGCACCCGGGTGGTCTCCTGGAACGACGCCGCCGACAGCCACGAGTCTGTCGCCAGCGACGCCTTCGTGATACCCATCAGCACCGGGCGAGCACTCGCCGGCTCGGCGCCGTCTTCGACGACCTTGCGGTTGGTCTCCTCGAAGTGCCTACGTTCCACGAATTGACCCGGGAGGAACTCCGCTTCGCCCGGCTCGATCACGTTGACGCGGCGCAGCATCTGCCGCACGACCAGCTCGATGTGCTTGTCGTGGATCGGCACGCCCTGTGAACCGTAGACCTGCTGGATCTCGTCGACGAGGTGCTGCTGCACCTTGCGCGGACCCTGCACGCGCAGGATCTCGTGCGGATTGACCGAGCCCTCGGTCAGCTGCTGGCCGACCAATACCTGCTGGCCGTTTTCGATCCGCAGGCGCGCGCGCCGCGGCACCTTGTAGATCACTTCGTCCTTGCCGTCGTCGGTGGTGATCTTGAGCTCGCGATGCTTGTCTCCCTCGATGATCTCGAGCGACCCCGACAGCTCGGCGATCTGCGCCTCCCCCTTGGGCTTGCGCGCCTCGAACAGCTCGACGACGCGCGGAAGACCGTGGGTGATGTCTTCGCCTGCGACGCCTCCGGTGTGGAAGGTCCGCATCGTCAGCTGGGTTCCCGGCTCGCCGATCGACTGGGCCGCGATGATGCCCACGGCTTCACCGACGTTGACGAGCTTGCCGGTGGCCAGGTTCCGTCCGTAGCACATCGCACACACACCGACCTTGGCGTCGCACGTCAGCACCGAACGGGCCAGCACGACGTCGATCCCGGCGTCGACCAGGTCGTCCTTCTCCCGGTCGCCTATCTCGTCGCCCGCCTTGAGCACCCTGCGCCGCGGCTCCTTCGACCAGGCGTCCTCGGCGAGCACGCGGCCGAAGAGCTTGTTGTTCAGCTCGTTCTCCGGTCGCGGTTCTCCGCTGTCGTCGGTCACTCGCACGGGGATCCCGCGTTCGGTACCACAATCGGGCTCGCGCACGATCACGTCCTGTGCAACGTCGACGAGCCGGCGAGTGAGATAGCCGGAGTCCGCCGTCCGCAGCGCGGTATCGGCGAGACCCTTGCGCGCGCCGTGGGTGGAGACGAAGTACTCGAGCACCGACAGGCCTTCGCGGAAGTTCGACCGGATTGGCCGCGGGATGATGTCGCCCTTCGGGTTCGCGACCAGGCCGCGCATCGCGGCGATCTGCTTGATCTGCTGGAGCGTCCCACGCGCGCCCGACTCGCTCATCATCTTGATCGGGTTGAGCGGCGTGAAGTGGAGCTCCATCGAGCGGGTGACTTCGTCGGTCGCCTTCGTCCAGATCTCGATCAGCTCTTGGCGGCGTTCGTCGTCGGTGATGACCCCTCGACGGAACAGGTCCTCGATGCGCTCCGAGTCCTTGTCGTGGCGCCCCAGGATCTCGGCCTTGTCCGGCGGAGTCACCACGTCGTCGATCGAGATGGTCACGCCCGCGCGCGTCGCGTAGTGGAATCCCAGCTCCTTGAATGCGTCGAGGGTCTCCTCAACCTGCACGCGATCGTAACGCTCGACGCAGTCGTCCACGATGTCCTGGATCTGCTTCTTGTGGACGAGCTGGTTGATGTATTCGTGCTCCGCCGGAAGAGCTTCGTTGAAGATGATCCGCCCGACCGTGGTCTCGAACGGCCGGTAGACCTGCTCCCCGGTTTCCTCGTCGACCTCGATGGCCGACGGCGGGGTCTTCTCCGCCCAACGGACCTTGATCTTGGACTGTACGTGCACTTCGTGGAAATCGAGTGCCATGATCGCCTCGGCCGGCGAGGAGAACACCCGTCCCTCACCGAGCGCGCCTTCGGACTCGAAGGTGAGGTAGTAGACGCCCAAGACCATGTCCTGGGTCGGCACCGCGATCGGACGCCCGTGCGCAGGCGACAGAACGTTGTTCGCCGACAGCATCAACACGCGCGCTTCGGCTTGCGCCTCCGCCGACAGCGGCAAGTGCACCGCCATCTGGTCGCCGTCGAAGTCGGCGTTGAACGCGGTGCAGACCAGCGGATGGATCTGGATCGCCTTGCCTTCGACCAGGATCGGCTCGAACGCCTGGATGCCGAGCCGGTGCAGCGTCGGTGCGCGGTTCAACAGCACGGGGTGCTCGCGGATGACCTCCTCGAGCACGTCCCACACCACAGGACGCGCGCGCTCGACCATACGTTTCGCCGACTTGATGTTCTGCGCGTGGCCGAGGTCTACCAGACGCTTCATCACGAACGGCTTGAACAGCTCGAGCGCCATCTGCTTGGGCAACCCGCACTGGTGCAGCTTCAGCTCGGGGCCGACCACGATGACCGAGCGGCCCGAGTAGTCGACGCGCTTGCCGAGCAGGTTCTGCCGGAACCGGCCCTGCTTGCCCTTGAGCATGTCCGACAACGACTTCAGCGGACGGTTGCCGGGCCCGGTGACCGGACGACCGCGGCGGCCGTTGTCGAACAGCGCGTCGACGGCCTCCTGGAGCATCCGCTTCTCGTTGTTGACGATGATCTCGGGCGCCCCTAGATCGAGGAGCCGCTTCAGTCGGTTGTTCCGGTTGATCACACGACGGTAGAGGTCGTTGAGGTCCGACGTCGCGAAGCGGCCGCCGTCGAGCTGCACCATCGGGCGCAGGTCGGGCGGGATGACCGGCACGCAATCGAGCACCATCCCGTTCGGCGAGTTCTTGGAAGAAACGAAGGCGTTGACGACCTTCAGCCGCTTGATCGCGCGCTGGCGCTTCTGGCCCTTCCCGTCACGGAACAAGGTTCGCAACTCCTCGCCCAGGGCCTTCACGTCGAGGTCGTACAAGAGGTCCTTGATCGCCTCCGCGCCCATCTTCCCAGCGAAGTACTCTCCGTAGCGTTCCTTCAGATCGCGGAAGAGCATCTCGTCCGGAACGAGTTGCTTGGGCTTCAGGCCCTTGAACAGATCGAACACCTCGTCGATCTGCTCGCCACGCTTGGTGTACTGGTTAGAGATCATCTCCTTCTCGCGGTCCGCTTTGCGTTTCTCGGCCGCGATCTGCGATCCCTTGGCGCCTTCCTTCTCGAGCTCCTTCAGGCGCTTCTCGAGCTCCTTGTCCTTCGCCTGCAGGCGCTTGTCGCGCGCGACCTCGAGGTCGGCCTTCTCCTCGGCGACCTCCTTCTCGAGCTTCGGGAGGTCCTTGTGCCGGCGCTCGTCGTCGACCCGCGTGATCATGTACGCGGCGAAATAGATGACCTTCTCGAGGTCCTTCGGCGCGAGATCCAGCAGGTAGCCGAGCCGCGAGGGGACGCCCTTGAAGTACCAGATGTGCGTCACCGGCGCAGCCAGCTCGATGTGGCCCATCCGCTCGCGACGAACCTTCGAGCGGGTCACTTCCACACCGCAGCGCTCGCAGATGATGCCCTTGAAGCGCACGCGCTTGTACTTGCCGCAGTAGCACTCCCAGTCCCTGGTAGGCCCGAAGATCTTCTCGCAGAACAGGCCGTCCTTCTCGGGCTTCAGCGTGCGGTAGTTGATCGTCTCCGGCTTCTTGACCTCACCGTTGGACCACATGCGGATCTGGTCCGCCGTCGCGAGCCCGATGCGGAGCTCATCGAAATACGTGACGTCGAGCACCCTTATCCCTCCATGTCCACGCTCGACCGCTCAGGGCGCGAGAGATCGATGCCCAACTCCTCCGCCGCACGGAAGATGTCCTCGTCGGCGTCGCGCATCTCGATCTCCTTGCCCTCCGCCGACAGCACGTCGACGTTCAAGCACAAAGACTGCATCTCTTTGATCAGGACCTTGAACGACTCGGGGATCCCCGGCTCGGGGATGTTCTCGCCCTTGACGACCGCCTCGTAGACCTTGACGCGGCCCATCACGTCGTCCGACTTGATGGTGAGCAGCTCCTGCAGGGCGTAGGCGGCGCCGTACGCTTCGAGCGCCCAGACCTCCATCTCGCCGAAGCGCTGACCGCCGAACTGCGCCTTCCCGCCCAGCGGCTGCTGGGTGATCATCGAGTACGGACCGGTCGAGCGCGCGTGGATCTTGTCGTCGACGAGGTGGTGGAGCTTCAAGATGTAGATGTAACCCACGGTGACCGGGGTCTCGAACGGCTCGCCGGACCGCCCATCGAGCAGGCGCGCTTTGCCGTCCCGACCGACGAGGCGAACCCCGTCGGCATTGGGGCGGGAGTGCTCCAGCAGATCGGTGATCTCTTCGTCCTTGGCGCCGTCGAAGACCGGCGTCGCGAAGTTGATCGGACCCTGCACAACCTTGCGTTCCGCGGACCAGCCGTGCGCGCGCATCCAGTCCGGCTCGTTCGGGAAATCCCAGCCCACCTTCGCGGCCCAACCGAGATGCGCCTCGAGCACCTGCCCGAGGTTCATGCGGCTCGGCACGCCGAGCGGGTTGAGGATGATGTCGATCGGCGTTCCGTCCTCGAGGAACGGCATGTCCTCCTCGGGAAGGATCTTGGCGATCACGCCCTTGTTGCCGTGGCGCCCGGCGAGCTTGTCGCCCTCCGAGATCTTGCGCTTCTGGGCCACATAGACGCGCACCAGCTCATTCACGCCGGGCGGGAGCTCGTCACCTAGCTCACGCGAGAACTTGCGCACGCCGATCACCGTGCCGGTCTCGCCGTGGGGCACCTTCAGCGACGTGTCGCGGACCTCACGTGCTTTCTCGCCGAAGATCGCGCGCAGGAGGCGCTCCTCGGGGGTGAGCTCGGTCTCGCCCTTGGGGGTGACCTTGCCAACCAGCACGTCGCCCGGGTGCACCTCGGCGCCGATCCGCACGATTCCCTCATCGTCGAGGTCCTTCAGGACCTCGTCGGCAACGTTGGGGATATCCCGGGTGATCTCTTCGGGGCCGAGCTTGGTGTCGCGCGCGTCGACCTCGTACTCCTCGATGTGGATCGAGGACAGGGTGTCTTCCTTGACCAGCCGCTCGGAAAGGACGATCGCGTCCTCGTAGTTGTGACCCTCCCAGGGCATGAACGCGACAAGCAGGTTGCGGCCGAGCGCGAGCTCACCCACGTCGGTCGAGGGGCCGTCCGCGAGCACCTGGTCTTTCTTCACGTGGTCGCCTTCGGAGACGACAGGCTTCTGGTTCAGGCAGGTGTCCTGGTTCGAGCGCCGGTACTTGCGCAGTCGATACTCCCGGCTCGAGCCGTCGTCGGCCCTGACCGTGATCCGCGTGGCATCGATCTCCTCGACGGTCCCGTCCTTGTCAGCGATCACGACGTCGCCGGCGTCGACCGCTGCGCGGAACTCGACCCCCGTTCCGATCAGCGGAGCCTCGTTGTTCACCAGCGGCACGGCCTGACGTTGCATATTCGCGCCCATGAGCGCGCGGTTGGCGTCGTCGTGCTCGAGGAACGGGATGAGCGCCGTCGCCACCGAGACGATCTGGTGGGGCGCTACGTCCATGTAGTCCACCTCAGCCGGGGGTACCGAGATGAGGTCGCCTCCGGTCTTGCGGCACAACACCATGCTCTCGACGAGCTTGCCCTTGGCGTCCAGCGGCGTGTTCGCCTGCGCGATCACGTGCCGGTCCTCTTCGTCGGCGGTGAGGTAGTCGATCTGATCGCTGACGACCCCGTTTTTCACCTTCCGGTACGGCGTCTCGACGAATCCGAACCGATTGATCTGAGCGAACGTCGCCAGGTTCCCGATGAGGCCGATGTTCGGGCCTTCCGGGGTCTCGATCGGACACATCCGCCCGTAGTGCGAGGGGTGCACGTCCCGGACTTCGAACCCTGCGCGCTCGCGGCTGAGACCGCCGGGCCCCAGCGCCGAAAGGCGGCGCTTGTGGGTCAGGACCGACAGCGAGTTGGTCTGGTCCATGAACTGCGACAGCTGCGACGTACCGAAGAACTCCTTGATCGCCGCCGTGACGGGGCGGATGTTGATCAAGGTCTGGGGCGTGATGGCCTCGACGTCCTGGGTCGTCATGCGCTCGCGGACGACCCGCTCCATGCGAGACAGCCCGATGCGCACCTGGTTCTGGATCAGCTCGCCGACCGAGCGCAGCCGCCGGTTGCCGAAGTGGTCGATGTCGTCCTCGTGGAAGCCTTCGGTCCCAGCGTGGAGCTTCACGAGGTACTGGATGGTCTTGATGACGTCCTCGTAGGTGAGGATGGTCTTGTCTTCCTCCGCGAAGACGAAGCTCTGCCGGTTCTCATCGGTCATCTCGGCCTGGAGGCGCTCGATCGCCTTGCGGGTGGGCGTGGACAGCGCGCCCAGCTTCTTGTCGACCTTGTATCGGCCGACCTTCGCGAGGTCGTAGCGCTTGCCGTTGAAGAACAAGCTTTCGAGCAGGTTCCGAGCGGAGTCGACGGTCGGAGGCTCGCCCGGACGCAACTTCCGGTAGATGTCCAGGAGGGAATCCTCGGCGCTTTCGATGTGGTCCTTCTCGAGGGTGAGCCGGATGGACTCGGCATCGTCGAACAGCTTCACCATCTCATCGTTGGCAAGGCCGAGCGCGCGCAAAAGGACGGTCACGTTCTGGCGGCGCTTCCGATCGATGCGGACGCCGACGAGGTCGCGCTTGTCGACCTCGAACTCGAGCCAGGCCCCTCGCCCAGGGATGACCTTGCAGCTGAACAGCTCCTTGTCGGAGGTCTTGTCGAGGTCGCGCGAGAAGTAGACACCCGGCGAGCGCACGAGCTGGGAGACCACCACGCGCTCGGTCCCGTTGATGATGAAGGTCCCTTTGTCCGTCATCCACGGGAAGTCGCCCATGAACACGGTCTGCGCCTTGATCTCGCCGGTGGAGGTGTTGACGAACTCCGCGTTGACGAACAGCGGGCGCGAGTAGGTCATGTCCCGGTCGTGGCATTCCTCTTCGGTGTGCTTGGGCGCCTCGAACCAGTGCTCGCGCAGGTAGAGCTTCATCACCCCTTGGTAGTCCTCGATCGGAGAGATCTCGTCGAAGATCTCCTTGAGACCCTCCTTCTCGAGCCAGGTGAACGAGTTGCGCTGGATCGAGATCAGGTCTGGGAGCGGAAGCGTCTCGCCGATCTTGCCGAACGAGAGCCGCTCACGCGTCGGGGTCGCCAATCGAGTCTCCTCCCTTTGTGGAACCGCCAACGAGCAGGGCGCGCGCGAACGCCGTCAGTTGAAAGGGCCTGATCCGGGTTATGGGCACGCGAACAGGCAGGCTAGCATTACCGCCGACCTGCCGTCAACAAGCGGACCTCGATATGGGCCAAACGGAGGTAGGTTAGCCGCCTCCCCCAGCCACGTCAATAGGTGGGGAACACCTTCACGAAGCCGCGTGCCGACCAGACCAGGCGTGTTACTTGAGCTCTACCGTGGCGCCCGCTGCCTCCAACTGCTCCTTGACCTTCTGGGCCTCCTCCTTGGAGACCTTTTCCTTGACGGGCTTCGGGGCGCCCTCGACCAGGTCTTTCGCCTCCTTGAGACCCAAGCCGGTGATCGAGCGCACCTCCTTGATGACGTTGATCTTCTTGTCGCCTGCCGCTGTCAGGACCACGTCGAACTCGTCCTGTTCCTCAGCCGCTTCTCCGCCGGGAGCCGCGGCGCCGGCCTGCATGGCCATCGCCATAGGCGCGGCCGCGGTGACGTCGAACTTCTCCTCGAATTTCTTGATGAACTCACTCAGCTCGAGCAGGTTCCACTCGGCGATCGCGTCGAGGACGTCCTCGGTCGACATCTTGGCCATCGTTTCCCTCCTAAGACTCGGTTTCGTCGTTCGAGCCGGGCTCGGCCGGCGCTTCTTCGGATGGTGGGGACGGCGCTTCGGCGGCAGTGGCCTCGGCGGGCCCGCCGGGCTGCTCGGGCGCCTCTTCGGCAGGCCCGCTCGGGCCTTCCGCAGCACCCGGCGCCGACCCCTCGTCCGGCAGCTTGTCGCGGAGCTGTACCAGGACCGCTCCCAGTTGGTTGAAGCCTGCGGCGAACAGGTTCGCTGCCTGCTGGATCTTGGCCAGGAACATCCCGGCGGCCTTGGAGAGCATCACCTCGCGGGAGTCGAGCGACGCGAGCGCGTTCACCTGTTCGGAGGACAGCAGCTTGCCCTCGAGGACGCCACCCTTGAGGACCAAGCTCGGGACCCTCTTGGCGAACTCCGCAAGCTTCTTCGCCGCATCGACGGGGTCGCCGTTCGCAAACGTGAACGCAGTCGGACCCTCGAACAGATCCTCGAGCCCCTCAGGACCAGCCTCGCGAACGGCGATGCGTGCGAGCGTGTTCTTGTAGACCCGGTACTCGGCACCGGCCTCTCGGAGGCCGCTGCGAAGCTCCGCGAGCTCGGGGACGGTCATCCCCCGGTACTCGGTCAGCACGACGGCCGCGGCGTCCGACATCTTGTCTCGGACCTGCTGGACCTGATCGACCTTGGCCTGGCGCGGGCCGTCACCGCCGACGCGGGGACCCCCGAGCTTCTTCTTCGACTTGGCGGTGGACTTGGTCTTCGCCACGTTCTTCTCCCGGAAACGGAAACGGCCGCCGAAGACAGGCGGCCGCGATCGCGTCCAGGGCCTCGGGAGGCTCCCCTTCTGGGGGACTTAGGTCGCTTGCGACACCGCCAGTCTTCGGCGCGAGCAGGATATCCAAGGGACCGGTGTGACGTCAATCGCAGCGTCGCGTGCGACGCCCTATCGCCGGCTGGGGCGCCGGTGGCGAAGGCCCTCTTCCGGTACCGCTGATCGATGTACATACCAGGTCCAGCCCGGCGCCGTTCCGGCTAGGACATAGCCTTCGTCGAGGGTTTCTCTCAACCACCAAGGGACCTGTTCTTTGTCGAGCGAGATGACCGTCGGCTGTTCCCGAGCCACCCATTCGCCGAATCCGCGCAAGCCGCCCGGCCACGTCTCGTCCATATACCTGTCTAGCCCGCGAGTGAAGGTCTGATAGCGGGTCGGATTCACCTTGCCGGACAAGACCAACGGCTCGGGTGCTCCGATCGACAATATCGACGTCTCGGGCGGAAGTTGCTCGAGCATCGCCGCCACAGCTGCTCGCTGTTTCGGCAACCGGCGGTTCAGTCGCGTGGCGGAGTAAACGCCCCCGATCACAGTGCCCGCAACCACCGCTGAAAGGACGAGAGGAACCGCGGCGCTTGGAGGTAACCGCTCAGTAAGCCACTTCGCGATCCCGCCGATCCCCAATGCGCCCATGGGGAGCAGGACGAACGCGTCGGGCCAATGGTTGAAGTCGCGGACCGTCCACGCCAATCCAACGAGGGTTGCGGCTCCGACCCAAACGATCGGGTCGCGGAACCAGCCCCTCACGCCTTGGCGAACCAGCGCCCGCACAGACAGGATCCCGACGCCGACCCACCCCGCGATCAACACCCATAGGGTGAGCCCGTACCCGATCTTCATAGCCGTCCAGTTCTCTCCCACCCGACTAAGAAGGGGCGCGGGGACGGTGTACCTCGCGTTGATCACCAGGAAGGAATCGAGGAACTCCGTCCAGGCACCCACAGTGATGAAATAGATGACGAAGATCGCAAGGGTGGTCAAACCTCCCACCGCGAATCGACCCAGCGCGTGTAGTCGGTCCGACCGCTCCAAGCCGAAGGACGATGAGATCGCGGCGATGACGGCGACCAGCAAGACCGGTTGCCACACAAGGGTTGCGAGACTCATCCCTATTCCTGCGAACAGCCATCGCCGCTTCACCAGAGCGTGCAGGCTCAGAAGTAGGAAGAGCACCATGGCGGTTTTCTCTTTGGGTCCGTACGTGGCGTACTTGATGAAGCCGTAGAAGCTGAAGAGTGCAGTTGCGCTGGCAAGTCCTGCGAGCTTGGAGGCGAACATGTCGCGTCCGACGATGTAGGCGAGGCAAACCGCGCCGACCGCCAGGATCATGAACAGCGCCCGCACCCCGAGGAGGTCGTCGATACCGGCAACCCGGGCGCCGGCAACGCCGAGTCCCGGCAGGATATGGGCGAGGGGACCGACCCGGTTCAGGACGCCCACGTAGGGAGGGACGCCGTCGAAGACCTGTTGTCCGGCGTAGGTGTAGATAGCCGAATCGCGTTTGAGTAACCCATCGAATCCATGGAGCGTGTACAGGACCAGAGCCGTGACGCCCACGACGAGCACGAGCGGATCAAGGCGCTGCCACCATCCGGGGTCCTTGGCGGGGGACATCGGACCACCAGGGAAGTCGGGCGCGGACGCTTCTTGACCCTCGCTTCGGATGGCAGCACCTACTCGGGGCCTCGCTTCGACCGGCCCCGGATCATCGGATCGCACCATACATCCCTCCCCGAGTGGCCGTTCCCGACGCGACGCTCCGCGGGGATTGTATTCGAACGATGCGCCGCCCAAGAGCCGCGCGGATCGCGGGATGCGTCGATTCCGAAGCCCACCCGCTGCCTGACGACCTTACGACTCATCGCTATCATCCTGGGCAGCGATCGCCGGCAGGAGCAGTTGAGCCTCTCGCGCCGGAGGCCGTTACGTTTGGCAAGGATCCTGTCCAACTGTGACACCTGGAGGAACCGATCGACCGCGAACGAAAGCAGGAGACGCCGCGGTTCAAGCCGCTTGGGGCACTCGAGTTCGAATCCACCGGCTGCCCCGTCTGCGGCGAGCGCGAGATCGCACGCAGACTGGGCAAGACGTACCAGAACGTCGCACTGCGCTTCGGCTTCTGCGCGAGCTGCGGGACGCTCTATGCGAACCCTCGCATGACGGTGGACTCGCTGAGGACGCTTTACAGCTCCAAGGAGTTCTTCGAGGGCCGCCAGGACAACTTGAACTACTACTCGTTCCTCAGCGGCGAGCGGTACTTACGCAGGACGGCGCGGGGCCGCATCGAGCGCTTCCGTCCCTTCGCCCACGGGCGCCGGCTTCTCGAGGTGGCATCGGCGGCCGGCTTCTTCCTCGCTGAGGCGAAGATCGCCGGCTTCCAGGCAGAGGGCGTGGAGTTCTCCGAGCCGATGGCGGAGTACGCCTCGAACCGCTGGAACGTGCCCGTTACCGCAGGGTCGATCGAGGAGGTCGAGTTGGACGAAGCTGCCTACGACGTCATCGCTTCGTGGGGAGTGATGACGATCCTGCGTGATCCGCGAGCCGTGATTGCGAAGTTCAGCGCCGCTCTGAAGCCTGGAGGAATCTGGGCATTCAACACATACCACAACAGATCGCTCTGGGCACGCATGTTCGGCTCGCAGTGGTACATCCTCGTCCCCAACACGAGTCAGATCCACAACGACCGCACGTTGCGCCGCCTCCTCGACGAATCCGGATTCGATCTCGTGGCCCGCCACCGGGACCGTCCTTACGCGAGCATCGAGAGACTCCTCTTCGTGCTGCTCTCGCAGCTGAGTCACGGTGTGCGCGACAGGTTCTTCCAGCGTGTCCATTTCCTTAATCGCCTCGTCATCCCGGTGCGCGCGCCTGACGCTTTCGAGTACATCTGTGTGAAGCGGTGACGATGCGGGCCCGCGAGCAGCGACCTCACCGAGCGACAATCCTCCCCGAGACTGGAAACCTGCAACCGGGCTCCGCTTCGATCCACAACCCCACGTACTGGTGGTATCGCGTGCGATCCGATCTGATGGCGCTCGTCTTCGCGGAGCACATCGCCGAAGGAGCTCGAGTCATCGACGTAGGCAGCGCCGACGGCCCGAGCGCGGCATGGATCGATGAACTCGCCGATCGGATCTCCGTGGACGTCGATCCCCGAGGCCTGCGACGGGGAGGGATATGTGCCTCCGGCGACCGCCTGCCACTGCCCGACGCGGGCGCCGACGGTGTTGCCGCGTTCGACGTCATAGAGCACTTCCAGGACGAGAGCGCGATCGTGCGTGAACTGGCTAGGGTTCTGCGACCGGGCGGAGTTCTCCTAGCCAGCGTCCCCGCCTATCAGTGGGCCTGGTCCGGGTTCGATGTGAAAGCCGGGCACTACCGTCGCTACACGCGCCGGCGCTTCCGGGCATTATTGCAGGCTCAGGGTTTCGCCATCCGCCGGACGACCTACGCGTTCGGGGCCACCTTTCCGCTGTTCGCCATCGATCGCCTGCGTGCTCGGCTCCTTCGGCGCGGAGAGGAACGCGTAGCGGAGTCGAAGATATCCCCCACCGCGGAACGTCTTCTAATCGGGCTGTCCGGCCTGGATCGCCGGCTGCTCCCCCAACACGATCTTCCGTTCGGCTCCTCGGTGTTCGCCGTGGCGACGAAACCCTAGCCGTCGCACTGACCCTATTGGTGGAACACCACGCCCTTCTGGAGCGCAACGAGGATCGAGGCCTTCAGCTTGCTGGCGGGTGTGCCGGCATCGGTCCACCATCCGGGGAGGACGTCGAAGGTCATACTGCCCTCATCGATATAGATATTGTTCAGATCCGTCACTTCGAGCTCGCCGCGCGCGGACGGGACGAGCATGCGGATGAGGTCGAACACTCTGCCGTCGTACATATAGCAACCCGTCTGGATCAGGTTCGACTTCGGATCCACAGGCTTCTCTTCGACACGAACGATCCGGCCGTCGCGCACCTCGGCAACGCCGAAACGCAACGCATCCTCCAGGGCGACCTCCTTCAGCAGCACCTTTGCCCCCGTGGGTTGCTCCTCGAACGCGCGCACGAATGGCGTGATGTCGTCCTGGAAGATGTTGTCGCCGAGGATCACCACACACCGCTGGCCGCCGACCTGCTCCTCCGTCCGAGCCAGCGCATCCGCGATGCCGGCGCTGCCCGGCTGGAAAGCGAAGGACACGGTCGCCCCCAGATCCAAGCCATCGAAAAGGCGCCTGAACTGGTCGAGCTCGTCGCCGCTGACGACGACGACGTCATCGATCCCCGCGCGCACGAGCGTCCGGATCGGGTAGGCCACCATCGGCTCGTCGAAGACGTCGAGCAGGTGCTTGTTGACCACCTTCGTTACCGGGTGGAACCGGGTGCCGAGGCCCCCGGCGAGCACGACTCCCTTCACGGCTTGACGTCCTGCAACTCTGACCGGTCCTCATAGATCGCCTCGGCCGAAGCGATCAGGGACTCCCACCACCACTCATTCGCGCGATACCACTCGATCGTGTCTGCGAAGCGGCCCCACACATCGGCATCGGGCGTCCAACCGAGCGCGCGCACCTTGTCGGCGTCGACCGCGTAGCGTCGGTCGTGCTCCGGGCGATCGTACGAGGTCAGCACGACACGACCCTCGGGCAGATCCAAGGTCTGGGCTACCCACCGTGCGAGGGTCTCGTTGGTGATCTCCGGATCCCGGCTTGGCCCAACGTTGTACACCGCACCCGGCTCGCCTGTGCGGAGCAATAGTTCCACCGCGGCGCAGAGGTCGCCGACCGGCAGCCAGTCGCGCACGTACCCCCCATCCCCCCACACGGGGAGCGGCAGACCACGGAGCGCACGTGTGACCCAACGGGGTAGCGCCTTCTCGGGATGCTGCCAAGGCCCGAAACAGTTGGTGGGCCGGACCACGATCAAGGGGAGTCGATCGTAGAAGCTGCGAGCGAGGTCATCGGCCAGCGCCTTGGAGCGTGCATAGGTGCTCGTAGCCCTTCCCTCCTCGGGCTCTTTCTGGTCTTCACGGAAGGGTGCACCCGGGCAAGGTCCATACACCTCGTCGGTGGACACGTGGATGACGATCAACGGTTCTACGCGCGTCAGCGCCTCGAGAAGGACACGGGTCCCCTCGACGTTGGCGCGGTGGAAGATCTCTGGCGCCGACTCACTTCGCGTCACGTGCGACTCCGCAGCCATGTGCACCACGGCATCCGGGCGAACCTCCATTACGACCGAGTCCACGAACTCGGCGTCGCTGACGTCTCCTTGGACACGCCGATACCCATCCTCCGGCAGATCGTGGACACGGCGGGCGTCTCCCGCATACGTGAGGGCGTCCAGATCCACCACCTCTCCTCCCCCGGCCAGCCACGCGCGCGCGAAGTTCGAGCCGATGAACCCACAGCCGCCGGTCAGCAGCAGTCTGCGTAGATCTCTCTGTGCACTCATAGTCAGCCTGGACTCATCGCCGGTATCTCGGACGGCTCCGGCACATGATACTGAGCGCGGTCTACCCGCCGCCCGCACCCTTCGTGACGGACGCCCTTGATTCCGCTACCATCGGACAGTTTCATCGTGTCCCTGGACAGGGGAAGAGGCATCATGGCGATACAGGCACGGCCGGGTCTAGCCAGGTCGACCATCCCGTTCAACGAACCCTCCCTGGCCGGACGAGAGGTCGAGCTGGTCACGGAAGCCATCAAGGCTGGACGCATCGGTGCGTCGGGGCCCCAAAGCCTGCGGGCCGCGGAGATCCTCCGGGAAGAGGTGGGCGCCCAGCGCGTGTTCCTCACGACCTCGTGCACCGACGCGCTGGAGATGGCGGCGCTGATGCTGGACCTCGGGCCGAACGACGTCGTGATCCTTCCCTCCTTCACATTCGTGTCGACGGCGCTGGCCTTCGCCCGGCAGGGCGCGAAGCTTCTGTTCGCGGACATCGAGGAGGAAACGCTCGGGATCGACCCCAAGAGCCTGGAGGACCTCTTGGACGATGACGTTCGCGCCGTCATCCCCGTTCACTACGCAGGGGTGGCGTGCGACCTCGAAGGCGTCGAGCGTGTCCTGGCTGCGACGGATATCGACGTCGTTGAGGACAACGCCCAGGGTCTGTTCGGCCGTTACAGGGGAGAACCCCTGGGAGGCTTCGGTCGTTTCTCCGCCACGAGCTTCCACGAGACCAAGAACCTCGTTTGCGGCGAGGGTGGAGCATTCTTCGTCAATAGGGAGGAGGACGTGGATCGAGCGCACGTCCTCTACGACAAGGGAACCAACCGTCAGGCCTTCATGCTTGGTCTCGTCGATAAGTACTCGTGGACCGATATCGGCTCATCGTTCGGGATGTCGGATCTGCTCGCGGCTTACCTGCTGGCACAACTCGAGGAGCGCGCCATGATCATGACGCGCCGGCGCTCGATCTTCGAGCGATACGATGCCCTCCTCGCTCCCTACGCGGATGCGCTCGGCTACCGCACGCCGGTGGTCCCCTCCGACCGTCACCAAACCTTCCACATGTACTACGTGCTCCTCAAGGACAACGCCACCCGCAACCGCATGCTCACCGCACTACGAGAGCGCGGCATCCAGGCCACGTTTCATTACGTCCCGCTTCACGACGCACCGGGCGCCGAACGGCATCTCGCCAGACGGACGGAATGCGTTGTGACCGACGACGTCAGCGGTCGACTGCTACGCCTTCCGTTCTTCAACGGCTTGACGAAGGCAGAGCTTGCTTACGTCGCGGAGACCTTCCTGGACGTCGCGGCCGGCTGAGTCGGTGGAGGTCCGCTGAACCCGGGCGGCTCTATACTGCGAGCGACCCGAAAGGATGAACCGATCCCGGTGAACGAACGTCCCGTGACGTACAGCGTCGTGATCCCGGTCTTCAACAGTGAGTCGATCGTCGGAACCACGATCGACAAGACCGCGAGCTTCTTCGAGCGCGAAGGGCTGGCATACGAGATCGTGCTGGTGAACGACGGGAGCTCCGATAGCAGCTGGGACGTCATCAGAGAGAAAGCGCTCCACAACAAGAACGTCATCGCCATCAACCTCCTCAAGAACTATGGGCAGCACGTGGCGAACATCTGCGGCCTCCGCCACACGACCGGTGACTGGGTGGTCACGATGGACGACGACCTCCAGAACCCACCCGAGGAGATCGCCCATCTGATCCGAGTCGCGGACGAGGGGCATGATGTCGTCTTCGGCCGCTTCGAGGCCAAGCAGGCGACGTGGATGCGTTCGCTGGGTAGCAAGGCGATCGGGATGATCAACCGCAGGATCTTCAGGCAGCCTCGTGACCTGACGGTCAGCAACTTCCGGATCCTTCGCCGCGACGTCGTCGACAGGATCTGCGCCACTCGGTCCGCGTTCCCCTACATCACGGGCCTCGCGCTGCTGAACTCCCGCCGCAGGGCGAACGTGAAGGTTCGGCACGAACCACGGGCCGTCGGAAAGAGCAATTACTCGTTCCGCCGGATCGCGCGGCTCGTTATGACGATCCTGTTCAGCTACTCACTGTTCCCTCTGCGCCTGACGGCTGTGCTGGGCGCCGTGATCGCCACCATGAGTTTCGCGATCGGGGGCATCTACCTGTTGCTGGCCGCCGTTCGAGGAACGGCTGTGCCCGGCTGGACGACCGTCGTCGTACTCCTCGCCTTCCTCAATGGTGTGACGATCCTGATGTTAAGCATGCTCGGCGAGTACACGATCAGGACATTGAACCAGGTGAGCAACTCAGAGCCGTATCATGTCATCGACGTTGTCGCGGTCGGACGATAGCTTCTTCGTCATCGTCGGCGCCCAGCGCTGCGGGACCACGTACCTCTATCATCTGCTGGACGAGCATCCGTCCGTCGAGATGGCTCGGCCCGTACGACCCGAACCCAAGTTCTTCCTCGAGCCGGACGCCGTCTCACGAGGTCTCGAGACCTATCACGCGACGCACTTCGGCCACCGGCCGGGCGCGCGTGTCCACGGCGAGAAGGGGACCTCGTACATCGAATCGGAAAGAGCAGCGCGCCGGATCGTCGAGCTCCTGCCAGACCCACGGATTGTCCTGCTGGTCCGTGACCCGGTACATCGAGCGATCTCCAACTACCGCTTCAGCGTCGAGAACGGACTCGAGACACTTCCGCCCGCGGACGCACTGACGGAGGAGGCAGGCGCCAGGCCGTACGATCGGGCGCGCGTCTCGGCGTCGCCGTTCGGCTACCTGCGTCGCGGTCGGTATATCGAGTACCTTGACATGTACTTGCGGTACGTCCCTCGCGATCGAATCTTCGTAGGCATCTTAGAAGAACTAGTGCGCGGCCCGGACGTGTTCGACTCTCTGTGCGCCTTCTTGGGGCTCGCCCCGAAGGATCAGCCGCGTTCCGGTTCCCCCGTCAACGCGTCGGAAGGAGCCGAACCTCAGCTCGGCGATGCGGACATGATACGACTCCGCGCATACTTTCAGCCGACCGTCGAACGGCTCGAGACGTTCCTAGGACGCAAGATCGACGCCTGGGGATAGCCTCTTGATCGATCTCAGATCGCGACCGGGGCATCCCGCCGGCCTGCCACTCGCAGCGCCCGCGCCTCCAGCCTCAGCATCGTGACGAAGGCGAGCGCTTCCGCGAGGACGAACCCGGTCGCCGCTCGCGTCGGGATGGCGCCCGGGCCGGCCACGACCCACGCTACCCCCAAGGCCATCGCCAGGCTCCACACAGCCGCGAGGCTCCGCCAACGAGCGCGGCTGATCAGCACCAGACCTTGAACGAGCGTTCCCAAGGCGATGCCGGACCCTGCGCCGAACAGCACCAACGCTTGTCTCGGAAGGTCGATCTCGGGCCCGAAGAGCAGGCGAAGCAACGGCGCACCCACTGTACCGCCCGCGGAGGCGCCGATGGCGGCGGCCAGCCACGTGCCCCCGATCGTGATCGCCATCGCCGCGCGGAGGCGCGCATGGTCCAGCCCTACGACGAAAGACGTCAGCGTCCCGGTGATGCGACTGGCCACCCCGAGCCCCAGGAGGTACGGCGCCCGGAACAACGCGAGCGCAGCGAACGCAGATGTGATGTCCGCCTCGGCCGATCCGGCCAACGCCATCGCCACAGGAGCACCGGTGAGGACGAATTGGGCGAGTAGCGAGCCCGCCGAGATGCCTGCGAGGAAGCCGAGCTGGTGGTTGCGATCCACCGAGCCGGAGCGTGCGAACCGCAGAGCGCCCGGCCAGACCAGCACCACGCCGAATCCCGCAAGCATGATGAGGGCGAACGCCTCGACCCCCCACCCTGCGGCTGCGCCGACGATTGCGAGCGTGAGCCGAACGACACTCTCCCCGGCGAAAGCAGCCGCGGTCGCGCCGAAACGGCCCCTCGCGGCCAAGCCGCCTCGCATCACGCCCATGACGGCTGTTCCCACCACGATCCCCGAGACCGAGAGCGGGAAGAGGACATCCTCTCGCCGGAACAAGTCACCGCGTTCGAGCCAAGCCACGAGTCCGCTGCCGACGGCGAGAGCAGTGATGAGCGCCGCCATCCGTGGAAGTGCCCGCCGGACGCCCTCCTCGGTGCCATCCGCATGGATCCGTCGGATCACCCAATGCTGTATCGGGAATGCGAGGGCGGCGCCGGTGATGGCCCAGAACGTCCAAAGGACCGAGACCGGCGCGAAACCCGCTGCCCCAAGGGCTCGACTCCCGATCGCAGCGTAGCCGTATACCGCGATGCCGTTGACCGCCGCTCCGGCACTGAGCCCCGCAGCGTCGATCGCGAACCGGCGGCGCATCCGTCAGCCAGAACGGGGTGTAAGAAGCGAGATGGTTTCGATCTGCGGTTCGAACAAGCCAGCCGTCATTCGGCTGCGACCTTGACGCCGGGGCCCATCGTGGACGAAACGGTGACACCCTTGATGTATCGGCCCTTGGCCGCGGGCGGTTTGGCGCGCCGGATCTCATCGAGCACCGTCGTCAGGTTCTCGGCGAGCGCGCCTGCCTCGAACGACACCTTGCCGATCGGGACGTGGACGTTCGCGCCCTTGTCCACCCGATACTCGACCTTCCCCGCCTTGATCTCCAAGACGGCTTTGCCGACCTCGGGCGTCACCGTGCCGGTCTTGGGGTTCGGCATAAGGCCGCGAGGACCGAGGATCTTCCCCAACTTCCCAACGATGGGCATCATGTCCGGCGTCGCCACGGCGGCATCGAAGTCGAGGAACCCTTCCTTCTCGATGCGCTCGGCCAGGTCTTGCGCCCCCACGATATCGGCCCCGGCCGCGCGCGCTTCCTCAGCTGCCGGTCCGGCCGCGAACACGGCCACGCGAACGGACTTTCCGGTTCCGTGCGGCAGCGAGACAGTCCCGCGCACCATCTGATCGGCCTTGCGAGGATCAACCCCGAGCCGGATCGCGACGTCGACGGTCTCGTCGAACTTGCGCGTGGACATCTCCTTGACGAGCGCAACCGCCCCGGGGACGTCGTATTGCTTGGATCGATCGACCTTGGCGAGCGCCTCGGCGTGCTTCTTCCCAGCCATCGTTCCTCCCGTGGTCTAGCGGCGGGCGGCCCGCCTCCCACCCTTCGCGTCAATCTGCGACGTTGACACCCATCGAGCGCGCGGTGCCCTCGATGATCTTCATCGCCTGTTCGATGTCGTTTGCGTTGAGGTCGGGCATCTTGGTCTCGGCGATCTCGCGCACCTGCGCGCGGCGGATCGTGCCAACCTTGTTGCGGTTGGGCTCACCGGATCCCTTCTCGAGTCCGACGGCCTTCTTGATCAATACGCTCGCCGGCGGCGTCTTGGTTATGAACGTGAACGACCGATCCTCGTAGATCGTGATCTCGGCGGGGATGACCGTGCCGCGCTGGGATTCGGTCGCGGCGTTGTAGGCCTTGCAGAAGTCCATGATGTTGATCCCGTGCGGACCGAGCGCGGTACCGACAGGCGGTGCCGGCGTGGCCGAGCCGGCCTGGATCTGCAGCTTCACCATCGTGAGGACCTTCTTCTTCTTCGGGGGCATCGGGGCTCCTTACACCTCGGAGACTTACACCTTGGAGATGTCGTCGAAACTGAGCTCGACGGGGGTTTCGCGGCCGAAGATGTTCACGAGCACCTTTACCTTCTGGCGCTCGGCATCGACCTCGCTGATCACGCCCTGGAAGTTGGCGAACGGACCCGTCGTGACCCGCACGGGGTCGTTCTCGGCCCATTCGAGCTTCGGCCTCGCGCGCTCGACTTCCTCCTCCTTGCCGCGTTTGAGGATCCGATCGACCTCTCGTTCGGAGAGTGGGATCGGCTTGGTCCCCGAGCCGACGAAACCGGTAACGCCGGGAGTGTTGCGCACGACGTACCACGAGTCGTCGTTCAGATCCATGCGCACCAGGAGATACCCGGGGAATACCTTGCGCTGAACCGTCTGTTTCTTGCCGCCCTTGACCTCGACGACATCCTCCATCGGGATGACGACCTCGTAGATCAATTCCTCCATATTCATGGACGCGACACGGGTCTCGAGGTCCGCCTTGACCTTGTTCTCGTAGCCCGCGTAGGTGTGGACGACGAACCACTCGCCGGGCTGCCAGTCGGCGAGAACGTCTTCTTCCTCCTCGGGCGTCTCAGCAGGGGCCGCTTCGGCGGTCTCGTCGATGCCCTCGAACGCCTCTTCGACGGCTGCCGCAAGCTCCGGCTCGACATCGGGCGAAGGCCCAGGTTCGGCATCCGGCTCGGGCTCTGGTTCAGCCGCCGCCTCGAGCGCCGGCTCGGGCTCGGGCTCTACCTCTTCGGCGGCGGCGACGGGTTCGGACGTGTCGGCCTCCTCGGCGCCTCCGACGGCCACTTCGGCCACCTCATCCGCGGTCGCGAGCGGCTCATCCTCGAGCCGCGGGAGCGTCTCCTCGACCTCGGCCGCCCGGTCCGCTTCTGCCTCTGCGGGCGTCTCCTCGGGGGGGGTTGACGGTTCCTCGTCGCCGGGGGCGACGGAGGGCGATCGCTCCTCGTCTGGCTCCATGGGGATCAACCGCCGAAGACTTCGAAGACGGCCTTGCCGAACGCGAAGTCGAGGCCGAAAACGAACAGGGTGACCGTCGTCACCGAGACCAGCACGACGACGGTGTAGGTCAGCACCTCGGCGCGAGAAGGCCAAGCCACCTTCTTCAACTCCGCGCGCACCTCGCGCAAGAAGCGCCGGAATCGCTTGATGCGGCCCTCCCGCTTCTCGCCATCCGGACCGGTCCGGGCCTTGCGGTCCTTCTTCTGGCCACGCACGAGCGACGCCTGCCGCGCCTTCTCGCGCTCGGCGACCTTCTCCTGCTTCGCGAGGAGCCGCTTCGTCTGTCGATTCATCGTGCCTCTATCACTCGGCCCGGTCTGCAGGGACCTTACATGAAAAGCAGCCGCGTCTGGTCCGCGGCTTGCTGCGCCCGTCGGCGCTGTTCGCAGGGCCGGAGGGACTCGAACCCCCAACCCCCGGTTTTGGAGACCGGTGCTCTACCAGTTGAGCTACGGCCCTCCGCGGCTGGGGAACCCCCCGTCCGCACGAACCCGATCAGTATACGAGCCGGCGCGGAAGAGTGTAAAGCGAGTGCATCCGGGCGGGCTGACCTGGAAGAACGGTCCTTATCCGGTCACCGGATGCGCGCGACGGGAACCCTTGACGGCGCGCCACACCGCATAGGCTGCCCCCGCAGCCAGAAGGGCCGTCCCGGCGGCCGATGCGATCGCCTCGCGGTTGTCGACCACTACCTTCACCAGTTCCGCGGCCGGAAGCGGGGGGATCGGGGCGAGGCGGCGGGCACGCCGCTCGTGCACGGACTCCAGAACCGCATCGACCAGGTAGGCGGGAGGGGCGACCTCCCGGTCCGCCAGAGTGGCGAGGCCGGCTCGAGCGCGCTGGAGGACGGTGAGCTCGGCCGAGCATGTCCGACAGGCGCTCAGGTGCGCTTCGACCGCCGCGATCGCCTCGGGCCTCAGCTCGCCGCCAGCGTAGCCGGGCAGATAGGGATGCATCGCCTCGCAGTTCATCGCGCCCTCTTCCTCTTCATCGGAACGATCACCCCGGTGGCCGCGAGGTCGTCGGCCAGGCGCTGGCGCGCGCGGAACAGCCGCACCTTGATCGCGCCTTCCGTCGTACCCATCTGTTCACCGATCTCCGCGCACGTCCAGCCGTAGATGTCCTTCAGAACCACCACCGCGCGCTGCTGCTCGGGCAGCCGCGCAAGCGCGCGCTCGAGCACGTCCGCGTCGCCTTGCTGCTCGGTTCGATCCTCAGCCGGCTCCTCGGGGAGCTCGGCCGGATCGACCGGAGCCGCCGTGCGCGCCCGCCGCTTGACGTGGGTCAACGACGTGTTCGCGGCGATGCGATACAGCCAGGTTGCGAGGTTCGCGTCGCCTCGGAACCCGCGGAGCCCGCGCCAGACCCGGACGTAAACGTCTTGGGTGACGTCCGCGGCGTCGTCGGGGTTGCCGACGATCCGGTACACCAAGGTGTACACAGCCCGGTGCGTCGTGCGCACCAACTCTTCGAACGCCGCGGGGTCGCCCCGCCGGCAGGCCTCGACGAGCTCTTCCGGAACCTGCAAACGCGACCTCCACGAGGTCAGACCACGGTCGGTGCCCCCAGGTTACGCCCGTTCGGACGGTTCGTCGGTCAGGTACCTTTCTCGGGTGCGTTTCCGCAGGATCGCGTGGTCGCTGGCCCTGGCCAGCCTGCTCGCCGGCTGCTGGGGACCGCCCCTGCGAGACGTCCCGAGCCCGGCGACGGGGCTGATCACGAACCTCGACACCGAGCAGCTGCATCTCCTGACCCCTGCCGGTCAGCGGTTCGCCTTCCGTATCGAGGACCTCCTCGCCTCCGACGCCGAGCTCGACATCGCCCACCTGCAGCAGCACTTGATCCAGCGGCTCCCCGTTGTGATCACCTGGCGGCGAAGCGGCGATGAGCTTGTGGCCCTGTCCATCGAGGACGCTCCCGTCCCGACTTCGCCGACGCCGAGTCCCTTCCCGACCGGCCTACCGACCCCCCCGCCCGGCTAGGAGCAGATCGCGGCGGTCGCGCCAGCGCTCGAGGAACACGTGGTAGTTGCGTCTCGATCGGGCGGCCCGTTCGTCGTCGTCGAGCGCGTCCCAACCCCGGTGCAAGTGCTTCGCGACCGGCAGTTCGACGACGACCGCCCGCCCGCCCTCGCGACGCAGCTGCAGCGACAGGTCCAGATCCGCGTTGCGGTACCAGCGGTACCGTTCGTCGATCAGACCGTCGCGGAGCGCATCGCGCCGGAACGCCATGGCGTACCCCTCGACGGCATCGGCATCGGGGCCTCGTGCTTCCCGCCATTCGCGCATGTCTTCGGTCACGACTCCGAAGGGACCTGCGATCGCGACCCCCGGATCCTCGAACGCGCGCGCAAGCGGCGGAAGGATCGATCCGGTCGGCTCGATCGACAGGTCGGCGAGCAGGACGAGAGCTCCGCTGCTGGTCTTGAGACCCGCGTTGCGATCGGCCGCCCATCCACCCGAGCTCGTCAGGTGCAGGACGCGCGCGCGCGCGCCGACGGCGTCCTCGATCGCGTCGCCGTCCTCCGAGGCCGGGTCCACGACCACGATCTCGGTTCGACCAACGTCGTCGTGAGCGCCCAGCCCCTCCACGAAACGAACGAGGTCGTCGATGGATCCCTCGTAGAGCAGGTGCACCGACCATTCCAGCGTGGCGGGTTCTTCGAAGGAAGACGTGATGGAGCCCGGATCGACCGGCTCGAAACGAGGGGAAAGTTCGAGCACCGTGCCGGTAGGCGTGTCCCGAACGACGAAGCCCGCGCGCGCGATCGTGTCCCGGAGCTCGTCTGCGCGCGCGAAGTCCTTCGCCGCGCGCGCGTCGTCGCGGTCGGACGCGAGCCGGCGGATCTGTGCGGGGACCTCAGTCATCGCCCGAGCAGCCAGGCGGTGTTGTCCCCCATGAGCTTCGCCCGCGCGCGACCTTCCAAGCCGGGGATCACCTTCTCGTATGTTTCGCGAGGCTCGGCGATGCCCTCGGCGTGGGGCCAGTCGCTGCCGAACATGAACGTGTCCTCGCCCACCAGATCGATCAGGTTCGCCGGTTGCTCGTAGGCGAGGGCGCCCACGCGGACCTGACGCTTGATGTATTCCGCAGGCGTCAGCGGCAGGTCGGTGAGGGGACGGCCGTGCCGTGCGGCGTAGAACCCCCACGAGCCGTCGAGCATCAACAAGAACTGGGGCACCCAATGCGCGGTGAGCTCGATCACGCCGACGCGCAGACCCCGGAACCGTTGGAACGTACCGTGCATCGCCATGTGCGCGAGCGTCGCCGCCGGCGGCACCCACAACAGGACGGAGTTCATGAGCTTGTCGACCGGCTCGGGATCGGGTCCGTACAGCGCATCGTCGAGCGGCGGACGGAAGCCGCCGACGTGGAAGACGGCCGCAACGTTCGCGTCGCAGAACGCGGCCCAGATCGGGTCGTGGTCGGGATGTCCCAGCGCAGCGCCGTTCCAGGTGGTCGGTCCGACCATGGCGAGGCGGATCCCCGCCGCGCTGAGCGCGTTCAGCTCGTCAGACACCCACGCCGGATCGTCGAGCACGAGATGCGCGACACCATGCAGGCGGCCACCGCCGTCGGCCTGCACCTCGGCGATCCAGCGATTGTAGGCACGCAGGTTGGCGCGTCGTGCAGACGGGTCCTCAGCAAGCAACGACTCCCACAGCAGCCCGAAGTTCGGAAGGACCACCGACTCGTCGATCCCCCACCCATCGAGCTTCGCGGCGCGAGCGCGTGCGTCGGTGTACTCGGGCGGCAGGAGCTCGTCGTAGCTCGCCTCCGCGGGTTCGCCGCGCTTGATCCGCAGGCGCCCGTCCCCGATCCGCTTCACCTTGCCCGGATGCTGGATCTCGGCGAGGTACAGCCGCCGGCCGCGCCACGTCAGCCATGCGTACCCGAGCTCGTCGTCTTCGATGGCGAGCGCGTCGTCGCGGAACGCCGGATCGATGCGCGCCCGCCAGCAATCGCGCGGCTCGTGGATATGTTGATCGCCGTCGATGATCATGGCTGGACCACCTTTGTGAACCGCGTCAAGCGTGCGTCCTCATCGTAGCTGCAGGCATGCCAGAAGCGGAGGGCATGCCCGTGGTCCCGCATGACCAGCGCATTCAGCTTGCGCGCGCCTTTGGCGGCGAGGAAGCGCTCGGCTTCGGCCACGAGCGCGCGCGCGATCCCTCGCCGACGGTGCCCCGGCGATACCGCCAGCCGGTAGATCTCCCCGCGCCATCCGTCGAACCCGGCGACGATCGTCCCGACAATTGCGTCCCCGTCGACCGCGACGATCAGTGCGGCGGTGGGCGTGGATGTCAGCACCCGGAGCGCGGCCGTGTCGTCGGTGATCGATGCCACGGTGTCGGCTGCACGCCAGAGTGCCAGGACGCCCTCGAGCTCATCCGGGCGCGCGCCGCGGATGAGGGGTTCCATGACTAGGCGAGCCGGACGATCGCTTCGGCTTTAGCCGCCACGCCGCCGTCGGCGGTCGACGCCTGCACTTCGAGTCGCGCGCGACCGCCGTCCAGCTTCTCCGCGACCACACCGGTCACGGTGACGGTGTTCCCTGCGTCGGCCGGAACGACCACCATCGCAGTGAAACGGGCCTTGTACTGCTCGACCCCGCCGGGATCGCCGCACCATTCGGTGACGAACTGGCCGACCTTGGCCATGGTGTGCATGCCGTGCGCGATCACGTCGGGCAGGCCGACCGACTTCGCGAACGCCTCGTCTTGATGGATCGGGTTGTCGTCGCCGGATGCGTTGGCGTACGCAACCAGGTCGGCGCGCTGCACGTGATAGCTCCACGACTCGAGCTCTTCGCCCGGGATGACCTCATCGGAACGAACCTTCGCCGTCATCAGGCACCCTCCGCGGTTCCACGCGACACGATGGTCGAACGGGCAACCGCGACGCGCTCGCCTTGATCGGTCTCGATCACGGCCTCGGTCACCATGAACTCATTGGCCCCCTTGGACGCGATCGAGGCGATCCTGGGCTTCGCGATCAGCACGTCGCCGGCTCGGACCGGACGCGTGTGCTCGTACACCTGCTCGCCGTGGACCACCATCGCGTAGTTCAGCCCGAGCTCGGGATCCCCCATGACGGCAGGTCCGTAGATGAAATTCAGCTTGGTGAGATACGTGGGCGGCGCGATCACAGCCTCGTACCCAGCTTCCCTCGCGGCAACATCGTCGCGGAATACCGGGTTCGGATCGCCGATCGCATCGGCGAACTCGCGGATCGACGCCGCGGTCACCTCGAACGGGGGCGAGGGCTCGAACTCGCGGCCCTCGAACGACTTGTTGAGCGGCATGTCTAGCCTCCCACCTGTCCGCCGGTCACCGGGATCGTCACGCCCGACACGAAGTCGGAGTCCGACGACACCAGGAACAGGTGCACGTTGGCGATGTCTTCTGGCCGGCCGTACCGCCCCAGCGCGATCATCATCAACGCCATCTGCCTCTGTTGGTCGGGGATGCCGAGCTCGGCGCCCGATTCCTTCGAAGCCGTGAGCCTGGTCTCGACGAACCCCGGCGCGACGCAGTTGACGTTGATCCAGAACGGGCCGAGTTCGCGCGCGAGCGTCTTCGTGAACGCGATCAGCCCACCCTTCGCGGCGGTGTAGTTCGCCTGCCCGGCGTTGCCGGTGAGCGCGGCCACCGAGGAGGTAAACGTGATCTTGCGGTGGTAGGCGGGTTGGCCCTGAGCTGCCTTCTCGGCCTTGGCCACCTCGCGCATGTAGGGCATCGCGGCGTAGGAAACGTTGTACGCACCGTACAGGTTGACCTTGAGCACGAAATCGAACAGCTCCGGACCCATGTTGTGGAACATCTTGTCGCGGGTGATCCCGGCGTTGTTCACGACGATATCCAGCTTCCCGAACTCGTCGACCGCGGCCTTCGCCAGTGCCTGCGCCTGCTCCATCTGCGTGATGTCGCCGGCGAAGGAGATCGCCCGGCCGCCGTTCTTCACGACCTCTTCGGCGGTCTCTTGCGCGGGCTCGGGATCGATGTCGGAGACCACGACGGCGGCACCCTCTTCCGCCAGACGCAGCACGGTCGCACGGCCGATCCCGCGCCCCGACCCCGTAACGATGGCAACCCTGTCGTCCAAACGCCCCACGGAATACCTCCTGCCGTCGATCCCGGCTCGCGCCGGCCGAACTCTAACTTACCGACGGGTAACCAGAAGCGTCAATGCGGGGGCCGAGGGCCGGCTCGATCAGCGGGTCTCTTTGTGGGGGGTGTGCTTCCCGCACCACCGGCAGAATTTCTTCAACTCGACCCGGTCGCGGTCGTTGACCTTGTTCTTCTTGGTCTGGTAGTTGCGGCGCTTGCACTCCTCGCATGCGAGGGTGATGCCGGGTCGCTTGTCGCTCTTGGCCACGAGGGTCTCCTAAAGGCAGGCGCTGAGTATACCGGAGCCCCAGTAGCGGGGGGCGGGATCGAACCGCCGACACTGCGATTATGAGCCGCATGCTCTACCACTGAGCTACCCCGCCGCGTCGAACCGAGTCTATCGGCCGCCGATGGAGCTGGCGACGGGACTTGAACCCGTGACCTCGGCTTTACCAAAGCCGTGCTCTACCGTCTGAGCTACGCCAGCGTTGAGATCGCTCATCGTAGCATCGGACGCCCCCAGTTCCGACCTCGGTTCCCGCGAGTGATGGTCGGCTCGGGGAGACCGTCGGTGCCTAGGACCAGCCACTTCAACGACCCGAGGCCGGAAGCATCCACCAGCATGGCGGCCTCGCCGCGCGCGCCGAAGCCCGCGAGCGCGTCCCGCCAGCGCCCGGCGCGCTCTGCTTCGCGCTGGGCGGTGCGCATCCGATCGAGCTCACGCCGGTAGCCGAGGGTCATCAGCGCGTCGCGCTGGCGCACGGGTCCCCACGCGTGCAGGCCGGCCGCGCGCGCCGCGCGCGCGAGCGCATCGATGTCCACCGGCCCGGTGACGTCGCTCGAGCCAGGATCGGACAACAGGTCCTCGGTGTAGCCGTGCGCGCGATAGCCGCGGACGGGCTCGGCCGGCTCGTCCCCGGCGAACCCGTAATCGATGATGACCGCGTAGCCGCGCTCGAGCCGGGCCGCGAGGGCACGCACCAGGTCGATCGAAGCCGGCGACACCGGAAGATCCTCCCCATCGAGCGGCAGCCGCCTCATCGCAGCGCGTGCCGGGACGGTCGGATCCTCCTCGGTCACGCGCAGTCCGTCGCCGTCGGCGGCGATCGCCACCTCGACCAGCTGGGATGCGCGCGCGCGCACGAGATGGAAGGGCACGTTGTCGAACAACTCGTTCGCGATCGCGAGCCCGGTGAACGGCGGAACGTCGGCGAGCGCGGCATAGGAGTCGAAACCCGCCGCTTCGAGCGCGCGTCGCCCGGCCGGGCTCGGCTCGACCGCGGCCGGGCGCATGGCGGGCGTGCCGGCGTCGGCGATGCCTCGCAACAACGTCCCGTCGCCCGCGCCGACGTCCAGCAGTATCGAGCCGTCGGGCCCTCCGAGCGCGCGGTAGGTCTGGGCCGCCATGGCGGCGAGCAGACGCGCAAAGACCGGCGACACATGAGGGCTGGTTGCGAAATGGCCCCCGTCGGTGGACGCGGGGTGGCGCTCGCCCGCGTAGAAACCGTCGACCGGGTCGTACAGGGCCACCTCCATGAAGGCCGCCCACGTCATCGGGCCCTCTGCCCGGATCCGCTCGATCAGCCGACGCCTCAGCCGGTCGCTCACGCAGGCAACCGTACCGTAGGCGGCGAACGGTTGATTCCACGGACCTTGCCCCACCCACCACGTGAGCATGCTGCCCGAGGCATACCCCGATGACGTCGCGCTTCTGGCCGCGGCCGCCGCAGGCGAGCCCGCCGCCGTGCGCGCGCTGCTCGACGCCACCGGCTCAGTGGTCTACGGCTTCGTGTATGCGCGCGTCGGAGGAGACGCTGCCGCCGCCGAGGACATCGTGCAGGAGACCTACATCCAGGCCATGCGTTCGGCGCACACCTTCCGCGGCGAGGCCGCGGTCAAGACGTGGCTGTGCACGATCGCGCGCCGGCGGATTGCCCGGCATTTCGAAGCCGAACGCAAAGCGGAGTTCGCAAGGCGAGGGATGAGCGTCGTCGGAGAGGAGCCATCCGACGACGACGAGGTCGAGCGCCGCGACGAGATCGTGCGCGCGCTGGGACGGCTCCCGGCCGTTCATCGACAAGTTCTGGTCCTGAAGTACCTCGACGACCTCACGGTCGAGCAGATCGCGCGCGAGCTGGGACGCACCCACGTCCAGGTGCAATCCCTGCTGCAGCGCGCGCGCGCCGGCCTGCGTCGCGTGCTCGAGGAGGACGGGACGTGAGCGACCTCGACCTCGACCTGTCGGGGATCGACGCCGCGCGGGCCTTGCCCGAGCGCCTCCGGGCCCGGCTCGAGCACGCGCTGACGGCCCGATCGTGGGACGAGCCGGACGCGGACCTGCTCGCAGGCATCGATGCGCCGCGCGCGGTCCCTGGTGCGGTGCGCGCGCGCCTCGAAGGCGTCGTGCACGCCACCGGGCGCGAACTGCTGGACGCGCTCGACTCGCCACGCGCGATGCCGCCCGGCGTCCGAGCCCGGCTCGAGCATCGACTGGTGCGGCCCGCACGGCCGCGCGTGCTCGCGCAGCGCGCGCTGGCGCTCGCGGCGGGGATCATGCTCGTCGTCGCCTCCGCAGCCGTGTTCGTTCGGTCGGGGAACGGGCCCGGCACGGCCCCGGGGACAGGATCCGCCTTCGCGCCGGCGCCTGGGGCAGGCGCCTTCGCGGATCCGCTGCTTCCCCCCGACCCGGCAACGGCCATGGCGCTGGAACCGGGGCAGGGGGCAGGGGGCATCGCCGGCGAGTTCTTGGACGCACCCGGACTGATCGCACCTGGGCCCTTGGTGCGCGGGCCCGCGCCGCCGTTCGCGTTCGAAGCCGAGGTTCCCGCGCCCGCGCCGGACTCGGCCTCGGCCGGATCCGGTGGCGGGACGACCGGATCGAGCACGGCGGAACCGCCCACCATCGAGGCAGAACCCCTGACCGTCGGCGTCATCGGAGGAAACGCCGCGCAAGAGCGCGGCTTCCGCCGTTACATCCGCCTGTTGAATCGACAGGGTGGCGTACAAGGCCATCGGATCCGGGTCGCCGCCGCCGGGGAGGACGCTTCCCCTCGGGGATCGATCGCGACCGTCAACCTCTCGGGCGCGGCGGTCGCGGCGGCCGAGGGTCCACCGGGATGGGTCCGGGGTCCGCTGCTGGAGACTTCCGCGGCCACCGAGGATGTACAGCACGGAGCGGTCTACTCGTTCGCGAGCCCGCCGGAGCGGCTCGCCCGGCTGATCGCGCGCGCGCGCTACCCCGAGCCCGTCCAGACGGCGACCACCGCTTTGATATACACGACCGGCGGGGCGCCGTGGAGCGAGGCGGTCCCGGCGGCGATCGAAGAGGTGCTGCGCTCCCAGGGGGTGGCCGCCGTGCGGATCGCGTACCAGGAGAGTGGAACGCCTCCGGTGTTCCTGCCCGCCGACGTCGCCTTCCTCAGCATGGACGGTACGAGCGCGGGGCGATGGCTCGACGACGCGCGCGATGCTAACTACCACCCCGCACGGGGGATCGCCGGCGTGTACCCACTGGTGGATACCGCGCTGGCGAGCTGGTTCTCGGATCGCGAGGTCTGGGCGGTGGCCCCCTACGCGCTGCTGGACACGCTCGAGACGCGAGCGCTGCGCGGCTCGAGCGACGACGTGGGCATGGATCACGTCCACGGATGGGTCACGGCCAAGATGCTGGCCGTGGCGATCTGGCTCCACGACGTGCACAAGCCCGCCGACATGCGCGCCGCGCTCGACGCTCTAGAGGGATACGCGAACGGCTTCGCGCCCCCCTACCAGACGCGCGCATCGAGCAACGCACGGACCCCGGAGGGCATCCTCTACGAACTCTCCGGGGGCGTCTTCGTCCCTCGTTCGGGCTTCCTTCGCGATCGAGCCTGAGGACAGGGAAACGTGGCTGCGGGGCAACCGCAAGGGTCCTGTACCCTGCCCGTAGGTATCACGACAGGGGGAAAGGGGGGCCCTGCCCCATGTGGTTCATCAGCCTCCGCGATCTTCAGTTCCGCCAACGTCGGTTCGTCATCGCCATCGTCGGCACCGCCCTCGTGTTCGGGATGAGCCTCGTCGCGTCCGGGATGAGCGCGGGGTTCCGGGCAGAGGTCCGCCGCACGGTCGAGAGCGTCGGCGCCACGACGTGGGTCATCGCGGAGGGCACGACCGGGCCGTTCACTTCCCTCGCACTCGTGTCGCCGGGCGTGGCCGAGGGCATCTCGTCGGCGGGGGTGGATGCCCACCCGATGATCGTCGCACGCCAGGCGGTCCGTACCGCGGATGGTGAACCGTTGGATACCCAGTTGATCGGCTACGTCCGCGGCGGGGTCACGAAGCCTCCTGTCGAGGAGGGAAGGCGTCCCCGCCGATCCGGCGAGGCGGTGATCGACGCACGCTCCGGGCTACACGTGGGTGACGGTTTCACGCTGGGAGGAGCGGAGTTCACGGTCGTGGGCTTGACGGAAGGACGCACCGTCCTCGGCGGTAGTCCCGCGGCGTACGTGTCGCTGAGGGACGCGCAGCAAGCCCTCTTCCACGGTGCCGAGACGGCCACAGCGGTCGTCACCAAGGGCACGCCCGCCGAGGTGCCGGTAGGGACACAGGTGATCACCGCCGACGAGGCAGCCTCGGATCTCTTGCGTCCGATGGAGAAGGCCGTTCAGGCAGTCGACATGCTGCGGTACTTGCTCTGGCTGGTGGCTGCGTCCATCGTCGGCGCCATCGTCTACCTGTCTTCGCTCGAGCGGATCCGTGATTTCGCCGTGCTGCGCGCGGTGGGTTCATCCCCTGCCGAGCTCTACGCAGGTCTGGCAACGCAGGCGATCATCGTTTCGGTCGGCGCTGCGGTGATCTCGGCGGGACTGTCGCTCGGGATCGCCAGGCTGTTTCCGATCCCGGTCGAGATCCCGTTCGTCGCGTTGCTGTTGTTGCCGGTCGTCGCCGTCGCGGTTGGGCTATTCGCGAGCCTGACAGGGTTGCGGCGCGCGACCGCGGTCGATCCGGCTCTGGCTTTCGGAGGACCCTGACGTGGCAGACCTTGCGATCGAAGACCTGACCGTCGAGTACGAGCGCGGCGGCTACGTTGTGCGCGCCGTGGATTCGCTGAACGTCGAGGCATCCACCGGCGAGCTGGTGCTCCTGCTCGGTCCGAGCGGTTGCGGCAAGACCACGCTGCTGTCGGCGATCGCGGGCATCTTGCGACCTACCCGCGGAGTCATCCGGGTGGGCGGTACCGCGGTGACGCAGCTCGAGGGCAAGGCGCTCGACAAATATCGGAGACGCACGGTCGGCATCGTGTTCCAGTCGTTCAACCTGATCCCTTCGCTGTCTGCGCTCGAGAACGTCGAGACTCCGCTCCGGCTCGGCGGGGTGAAGAACGAGCAGGCGCGCGCGCGCGCATCGGAGCTGTTGGACCGGGTGGGGCTCGCCGACCGGATGAACCACAAGCCCGGCAGCTTGTCGGGGGGCCAGCAGCAGCGGGTCGCTATCGCGCGCGGCCTCGCCTTCGACCCGCCGGTCATCCTCGCCGACGAACCCACCGCGCACCTGGACTACATCCAGGTTGAGGGCGTGCTGCAGCTGATCCGCTCGCTCGCCCAGCCGGAGCGACTGGTCGTCGTCGCAACCCACGACGACCGGATGGTCCCGCTGGCGGACCGCGTGATCGAGCTCGCGCCACGCTTCGCAGGGCTTTCGCGCCCGCCCGAAGAAGTCATCCTCGAGCCCGGCGAGACCCTGTTCGAGCAGGGGTCCCGCGGCGATTTGATCTACTTCGTAGACGAGGGAACGGTGGACATCGTGCGGATCCGAGGCGACCGATCAGAAGAGCACGTCGCCCAAGTCCGACCGGGCGAGTACTTCGGCGAGCTCGGGCCGCTGCTGGGGTTCCCGCGGACGGCAACGGCCCGCGCGCACACGGCGGTGCGGCTGACCGGCTTCACGGTCAGGGACTTCCGCGAGCGCGCCGCGAGCGACCCGAAGGTCGCCGCGCTGCTCGGCGGCGCTGGGCGCGCGACCTCGGATCGAGCCGTCTCGAACGGGGCAGGCCGGAACGGGGCGAAACCCAAACGCGCGGCGAAGCCACGCGCGCCGGCTCGAACCCAGAGGTGAGCGGCTGGACCAGCTGATCGAAGCCCAGGACCTCGCCGTATGCCCATCCTGCGGCGAGCGCATGCCTGCGCGCGCGAAGTTCTGCATGGACTGCGGCGCGCGCATGGCGGTGGACTCCGGCGAGCGCCGCGTCGTCACAGTGCTGTTCGCGGACCTGAGCGGCTTCACGTCGTACTCCGAGACCGTCGACCCGGAAGAGGTGCGGCGGCTCGCCCAGGAAGCGGCCGGCTCGCTCGGGGACATCGTGCGCCGCTACGGCGGCACCGTCGACAAGATCATCGGGGACTGCGTGATGGCCATCTACGGCGCACCCGTCGCGCACGAGGACGATCCGGAGCGGGCGGTGCGGGCCGCGCTCGACATGCAGCGCTTCGTCGACGAGAACCCCGAGCGCTTCGCGAACCTGCGCCTGACGATCGGCGTGCACACCGGCGAGGCGATCTACGCCCCCGTCGGGCCCTCCGGTGAGTACACCGTCCTCGGCGACACGGTGAACACGGCCGCGCGACTGCAGTCGGCTGCGTCTCGCGGCGAGGTCTTGATCGGGGAACCGACCCAGCGCGCCGTCGACGGCGCGATCGAGCTGGAAGACATCCCCCCGATCGCCGCGAAGAACAAGCGCGACCCGGTCCCAGCATGGAGAGCCATCCAACCGCGCGGGGAGCAGCCCCGGCGCGCGCGCGCTCGCACGCCGCTGGTCGGGCGCGACGCCGAGCTCGGACGCCTGAACGAGTTGTGGGAGCGCGCGCGCACCAAGCGTCAACCACACGCCGCGGTGGTGCTCGGCGCGCCCGGGATCGGGAAGAGTCGGCTGATCCACGCCGTAACCGAGCGCGTCGCGCAGACCGCGACGGTCCTGATGGGCCGGTGCTTGTCCTACGGCGAGGGCATCACGTACTGGCCGATCATCGAGATGATCAAGGACGCTGCGGGGATCATGCACGACGACGATACCGATGCGACGTCGCGCAAGCTCGGGACGCTGCTGGAGAGCCTCGGCACCGACGACCTCGATGAGCTCCGCACGATGGCCGTCGCGGTCGCCAACCTGGTGGCCGCCCCGCGAACACCGCGGGGAACCTATGCCGCCGAGCGCATCGAGCGTAGCGAGCTGCACTGGGGCTTGCGCCGCATCTTCACCCTGCTCAGCAACCAGCGCCCCTTGGTACTGCGGATCGAGGACGCCCATTGGGCCGAGCCTGCGCTGCTGGACCTGGCGATGTACATCCTGGACGAGCCTGAGGCGCGCATCCTGATCATGGTGTCGGCTCGCCCCGAGCTCGCCGATGAGGCGCCGCCCCTGCTCGAGCCGAAGCTCAACCGCCGCGTCATCGAGCTAGGACCCCTCTCGGAGGAGCAAAGCCTCCAGCTCCTCGTCGGCCTCGTGGGGGAAGAGGCGGGCGCGGCGATGAACTCGCTCGTCCAGCACGCTGGCGGGAACCCACTGTTCCTCGAGGAGATCGTGCAGATGCTCAGGGACTCGGGCGCGATCGGCGAACCCGGCGGGCCCGTCGGGTCGATCGACGACCTGCCCGTTCCGGAGAGCCTGCAGGCGCTGATCGAGTCACGGCTCGACCAGCTGCCGACGCTCGAGAAGGGTGTACTCGGCCATGCGGCCATCGTCGGTGCGGCGTTCTGGTCGGGCAGCCTCGCCCACCTGGAGGGCACCGATCCCGAGCGGCTGCGTCCCGCGCTCGCCGGGCTCCAAGACCGCGACATCATCCGCGCCGCGACGACGACGTCGATCGCGGACGAAGACGAATACAGGTTCACGCACCTGTTGTTGCGCGATGTCGCCTACGGACGGATCCCGAAGGCGCAACGCGCCGAGCTCCACCGGCGATGCGGCGAATGGATCAGCCGGATCCCGGGCCAAACGGACGAGTACATCGAGTTCGTCGCGTTCCATCTCGAGCGAGCCTGCCGGTTGATCGCGGAGGTCGGCGCGCGCGACGAGGACCCACCGATCCTGGAGGCGGTTGACGCGCTCCGTCGCTCTGCCGAGCGCGCCGAGCGACGTCAAGGCGTGCACGAAGCGGACCGGTTCTATGCCCGGGCGCTCGAGATCCTCGGCGAGGGATTGCCGGAGACCGCGGCGGAGCTTTCCCTGCGCCGGACGCGCACGCGCACGGTACTGGGTGATTTGGACAGCGCGGAAGAGTCGCTGCGCCGGATCGCGGCCGACGCCGGCGCGCTCGGCCGTCCCGACCTGCGCGGCACGGCGCTGATCGAACTGTCCGACATCCTGTATCGACGCGGGGGCGCCGACGAGGCGCGCGCGCATCTCGCCGAAGCCGAGGCCGTGGCCGAAGCCTTGGGCGACCTGCGCTTGCGGACGCTGACCGCGTACCTTTCGTCGGGTCTGAATCAGCTCGCAGGCGACATGGAGACTGCCGGCGACGACATCAGGCGCGGCATCGGCTTCGCGCAGGAGCTCGGCGAGCCGGAGCTCGCGGCATCGGGCCATCTGAGGCTGGGTGCGATCCTCGTGAACTCCGGCAAGCTCGAGGAAGCCGAACGGGCGATCGAGCCGGCGCGGGCGATCGCCGAGGAGATCGGGAACCTCCGGATCCGAGCCATCTCGACATCGATCCTCGGGTTCATCCGCACCTACCGTGGCCCTCGCGACGAGGCGGAGCGCCTGTTGAGGCAGGCCGTTACCTGGTTCGAGCGGACACCCGACGTGCAGATGACGGTGCAGTCGTTCCGAACGCTTGCGTTGCTCGCCCACATCCAAGGCAGATACGAGAAGGCCGAGCGGCAGATCCGCCGAGCCCTTCCGCTCGCCGTCGGCCGGGGGACCCTGCTGGCGGCGGAGCTGTATCGCAACGTCATCCCCTCGTTGTTGCGGCAGGGAAAAACCGATGAGGCACGGCACGCGCTCGACGAGGCGCGCGCGGCCGCCCCTGACGGTCACCCCTACGCGCAGGCCGAAGTGCTGTTCTCCGAGGCGTACCTCGCCGCGGCCGACCGCGACCTGGACGCGGTCCACGGTGGCTTCGGTGCCGTGATCGAAGCGATGGAGCGATTCGGACGCCACGTGTACCTGGCCGACGCGCGCGCGGCCTATGCGCGCGCGCTCGCGAGCCTCGGGGAGACCCAGGCCGCGCGCGCGCAGTTCGAGGCGGCGCGGAAGACCTACACCTCGATCGGGGCAGACGCGATGGTCGCCGACGTCGACGCCGCTGTCGCCGCGCTGGAGGCCAGGAGCGCGCGCGGTGCCTGAGCGATCACCGGCAGAACGAGAACGGCAACGCGAAGGGGCGGCCAGAGCCGCCCCTTCGGATGTTCCGTGCCGCTAGGCGATGTGGATGTACGCCTCGGCTGTGTCGGGCCCGGAGTTCCCGGTCGTGGCGGTCGCTTGGAGCGTGATCGTGCTTCCCGAGGCGGCCGTCCCGAGACCTTGGAGCGTCATGAAGATCTCCTTGGTCTCGCCGGCCAAGCCGGTCCCCCGCTGGCACTTCACCTGCGCGCCTGGCATGCCGCCGTTGGTCTGGCAGCCCGCGGCGCTCGTGACCTTGACCCCGGCCGGCACCGTGAAGAAGATCCGGATGTCGGGCGCCGGCACATCACTCTGGTTCTGGAAGATGAGCTTGTAGCCGTACCTCCCGTCGTTCGGGCCCGTGGTCTCGAGCTGGTAGGCGGTCTCGCCACAAGGCACCTCACAACGCACCCGGCCCGCCAGCATGTTCGTGGTCGGGTTCTGCTGCGAGCACGACGTGCTCTGCGTGCAGTCCTTGCCGGACACGACCCAGTTGCCGCTCTTGGATTCGACGATGGGCGCGTCGTTGTCGAACACGATCGTCGAGGTCCAGGTCGCGAGCACATCGGCGTGCGCACGCACGCGGTGCTCGGCGCGCTGGAGCGCGTTGGTCCGGCTCGCCGACAGATCCGACAGGTGGTCGATCGTCAGCGTCGTCGGGCTGAGGACGATCTTGTCGAGCCCGAGGCAGCAATCGATCTGGTCGTCCTGCACCTGGGTGTGCGAGCCCAGCACGGTGCTCCCCGACTGGTCCCACACCTTGGACTGGTCCACGTCCATCGCGATCGTGCCGGTGCCCGTGTCGACGTCCTCGGCTCGGACCATCAGGCCGGCCTCGGGGTCCTCGGCCAGTCCGGACGCACTGCCCGGACCCTGGAGCTGCGTCAGGCCGTTGACACTCGACGCCGACTGATCGAGGTCCATCAGCTGGTCGATGTCGATGAAGCCGTTCCCGCTGGTGGAGTTCTGTGCGAGGTTCACGAACGCGTTGCGCTCGTTGTTGTCGTTGTTCTGCATCTGCGTGATCGCCGGTGCGATGAGGCTCGAGACCTTCTGGTCCGTCTGCGAGATCGTGGCCGACTGATCACCCGAGTCCGACAGCTGCGAGCAGTCGGCGACGGCGTGGCCTTCCTGGTCGTGGGTGACCGGGATGTTCAGGTTGGCCGACGTCTGCTGGTCGATGACCTGGCTCAGGGATAGCTCGTTGGTGCCGCTGCCGCTGGTCTGCGAGCAGGTGACCGACTGGCGGGCGTTCTGGGTGAAGCCACCGCGCGCAACCGCCTGCTGGCTCGCGTAGATCGTGTTCGAGCCGGTCGTGTTGGACTGGGTGATGTCACACGACTGGTTGGTGGTCTCGCCCCGCGCGACCTGGAGGCAGGACGCGGTGAGCGCTCCGCCGTCGGACTGCTGGTTGACGGTGCAAACGGCCGGGTCGGTGCAGTCCACCTGACCTTCGCCTCCGGCCTCGACGAACTGGATCACGGGCGCGTTGAGCGCGACGCAGTCCCATCCGGCGCCCGGGCACGACGAGCCGGCGTAAAGCTTGCTCCCCGACTGCACGATCGCGTCGGCCGGCTCGAGCCCGCGTCCGTCGAGCCACGACAGGACGGAGTCAGGTAGATCGAGGGCAGCCGGCGCCGGTGCCGCGAACCCTGCGACGATCGAAAGCGCGGCGCACAGCACGAGCGTCGCCTTTAGGCGTGCATACATCGGTGATCCCCCTTCGGCCCTACGGGCCTTCCCGGTGGGGACAGCCAGGCTGCGGATCCAAGTCCGCTTCCGCGCGGGCCGGATAGGCCTTTGCCGCGCGAACCCCCTGCCGATGCCCCCAATATGACATTCCACCCAGATCATCCAGGTGGCATGGTGCCCCGCACCATGCCTCCGAGGTGAGGATCTTCTACCCCGACGGTCCCCCGGGCGGTGCACCATTCGTCCCAGTGCAGTCTGGACGAGGTGACGCAGGCCGTCAATCTAGTGGGCCGGGACAAATCGGAACATGGATCCACCGACCATGTAGTGTCCTGTTCGTGGACCCGAAGAATGCCGTCCGGTTCGATCGAACGCTCGGCCGCCTGTTCTTCTATCGCTTCCATCGATGGTTCTACGACCGGTCCGGTGGACGCCTCGGTCATCGATCGCCGGAAGGGCCGATGCTGCTGCTCACGACCACGGGCCGGAGGTCGGGACGGCCGCGTACCGTCGCGCTGCTCTACATGCCCGACGGCGATCGGCACGTGGTGGTCGGCTCGAACGGCGGACGAGCCGAGCCGCCGGCCTGGCTGCTGAACATCCGGGCCCAGCCCGAGGTCGAGGTCCGCGTCGGGCGCCGCCGATTCCACGCGCTCGCCGAGATCCTAGAAGGTGCAGCGCGCGAGGAGATCTGGCCTCGACTGAAGGAGCATTATCGCGGTTGGGATCATTACCAGACCCTCACCGATCGCACGATCCACCCCGTGGTGCTGGCACCACGGCGGTAAGACTTCTCCTCGTTCGGACGGCCCTCGTCGTGTCACCTCGGGATCGCGATAGATCGCGAAGCATGGGTCATCGTCCGCGAGCGTCAGCGGCCGGACGATCAGGCGCCCGGTCTCGAAGACCGGCTCAGGGATCGCCGCGGAGGGGGCCATCACACCATCAGCTGGTGGGAGGAAGAGGATTCGAACCTCTGAAGGCTGAGCCACCTGATTTACAGTCAGGCCCCTTTGGCCGCTTGGGTATCCTCCCGGACGCGCCGGTTTCCCGAGCGCGAGCGCATATATTACCCTGCCGCCATGGCCAAGGATTCCTCGTTCGACGTCGTGTCCGAAGTCGACCGCCAAGAGGTCGACAATGCCTTGAACCAGGCGAAGAAAGAGATCCAGCAGCGGTTCGACTTCAAGGGCACCGACGCGGAGATCACCTGGACCGGAGACCTCGCCGTCGAGATCCGGGCGAACACCGACGACCGGGCGCTTGCTGCGCTCGACGTCTTCAAGGACAAGCTGGTGAAGCGCAAGATCTCGCTGAAGGCGATCGATCCGAGCTCGCCGAAACCGACGGGCGGGGGCGGCTCGAAGATCGACATCACCGTGAACCAAGGGATCTCGACCGAGAAGGCACGCGAGATCGTCAAGGCGATCAAGGATGCCAAGTTGAAGGGCGTCCAGGCGGCGATCCAGGGGGAGCAGGTGCGCGTCAGCGGGAAGAAAAAGGACGACCTCCAGGACGTCATCCAGCTGCTGAAGGAGAGGGACTTCGGCATCCCGCTCCAGTTCACCAACTATCGCTGAGACCTTACAACTCGAGCTCCATCCCCTCGCGCGCGAGCACGGGCGGATCCCCCTCACTCCCCCACAGCTCGACCGCGCGGCGGCCGTGCGCGTCCAGGATCTCGTCGGTATGCAGCGGGTCGTGGTGGAACATGATCAGTTGGCGTACTCGTGACAGCTTCGCGAAATCGACGACGTGTTCGACGCTGGAATGCCCCCAGCCGATCTTCTCCGGGTACTCCTTCTCGGTGTACTGCGAATCGTGCAACAACAGATCGGCGTCGTGCGCGACCTCATAGCCGGACACCCACCACGGGTCGATCGCGCGAAGCGTCCCGCCGCGGGTCGGCTCGTGATCGGGGATGTATGCCAGTGTCGAACCATCCTGAGCGATGCGGTACCCGAGCGCGGGCCCCTGATGCGACACCGGAGAAGCCAGGATGCGTAGCCCGCCGATGATTACCTCTTCTTCGGGTGCATCGTGGAACGTCAGGTCACACGGAACATCTCGTAGTCGCAGCGGGAACAGCGGGGGCGACAACAGCCGGCCGATGCGCTGTTGCAACGTTCGCTCGGGCGAGCGCGGCCCCCAGATGTGCAACTCGGTCGACGGGTCCCACAGCGGGCTGAAGAAGCCGATCCCTTCGAGATGATCCAGGTGCAGATGGCTCAAGAACAGGTGGATCGAGCGCGCCTCGCGCACCTCGCCTTGCAGACCGAGCTCTCGGATCCCGGTTCCCGAATCGAGGATGATCGCAACGTCCCCACCGGCGGCGACATGGACGCAAGACGTGTTGCCGCCGTATTTCACGGTGTCCGGACCTGGGCTCGCGAGCGATCCGCGACAGCCCCAGATCCGCAGTCTCATCAAGGCTCCCAGAACAGGGCCATCGCGCCGACGAACTTCTCACCCGCGGCGAACAACGGGATCGCGCTGACCTCGATGACCCGCCTCTGGCCATCCGATCCCGCTATCCGTATCGGGGCGTGCACGGGCCGGCGTTCGGTCAGCGAAACGCTCAGGGGCAGTTGTTCTGGCTTGAGTGGGTTCCCGTTGAGATCCTCGGGACTCCACCTCGTCCCCCATTCGTCGGCCGAAAGCTCACCGGCCTCGTCGAACCGCAGCCCCAGGATCTTCTCCGCGCGCTCGTTGTAGTAGACGAGGGTTCCCCACGCGTCGACCACGAACACGGGGGAGGCGACGTGGGCGGCGAGCTCTCTCACCAGGATCAGAACAAGGTTCTTTTGCTGTTGCTCGGCCATGGTCGCGCCAGGGTACCCGGCTCGCATCCCCCCGCTCAATGACGTTGGTTACCCATCAGTCCTCGCCCGAGAACCGCTCCCACGCCGCCTGTTTGGAGATGCCCAGCGCCTGACCGATCTGGGACCAGCTGTAGCCCTGTTCGCGCGCGCGCCCCACCAGTCCGCCGATCTCGTCCTCGAGGCTCTCGATGGCGCCCGACACCCCCGCTGCCCGGGCGAGGGGGTGCTCGGGATCACCGTTCGGAAGTCTGATCCTCATGACCCAGACCCCGTCTTCTTCGCGCTCCTCGATCAGCTCGTCGATGTCGACCTGCTCGGCTTCCTCGTCGAAGACGACCTCTCGCGGTCCGTCGGGACCGGCTCGCACGATCCTGGCGATGCGCCTCCGTTTCTCGGCCACGTCTGCCCCCTTCGTGCGTCAGGATCCCTTGACTGTCAAGGATACCTGACGCTTTCAACGCGTCAAGTCTCCCTGACTCCTCGTCTCACCCGGTCTTCACGTCCAGGAGGCAAACTGGCCCCGTGAAGGTGCTCGTGATCGAGGACGACCCGGCTGTGCGCACGGCCCTTCAGCGCGCGCTCAAGTTGGAGGGGTACGACGTGGTCGTAGCCGAGACGGGCGGTGCGGGCAGGGAGGCCTTGGCCCGGCACGACCCGGACCTGGTCGTCCTAGACCTCATGTTGCCGGACGTAGACGGACTCGAGGTATGCCGGCAGATGCGCGCGGCGGGCGACAAGCGCCCCGTGCTGATGCTCACTGCGCGTTCGGCAGTGGCCGACCGCGTCGAGGGGCTCGACGCGGGAGCAGACGATTACCTGGTCAAGCCCTTCAGCCTGGACGAATTGTTCGCGCGCGCGCGTGCATTGCTGCGCCGGACGGATCGCGAGGAGAAGCCGCTGACGTTCCAGGGACTGTCGCTCGATCCGGTGAGTTACGACGTGATGCGCGACGGCCGACCCCTCGAGCTGACGCGAACGGAATTCCAACTCCTCGAACTGTTCCTGCGGAACCCGCGGCGGGTGTTGACGCGCGAGGTGATATTCGATCGCGTGTGGGGCTACGACTTCGGGCCCACATCCAACTCGCTGGACGTCTACATCGGCTACCTGCGTCGGAAGACCGAGGCAGGCGGCGAGCCGCGGTTGATCCACACCGTTCGTGGCGTGGGCTACATCCTTCGCGAACCATGAAACGCTTCGCCGACATGGGCTTCCGCGCGCGCACGACGTGGGCGACCGCCTCGGCCGTCGCCGTCGCGATCGTCCTCGCATCGATCCTGGTGTACATCGCAGCGCGCAACGAGCAGTTGGGAGCGATGGATCGCGCCCTCGTCGAGCGCGCCGAGGACATCAAAGGCGACGTGGTCCCCGGCGTTCCCGGCTCGTACATCCTGCCCTCGCCCCCGCCGCTCGGCGGCGCCGGGGGGCACACCCAGTACATCACGCCAACCGGAGGTGTCCTGCTTGGCCCGAGGGGCCACGTGCGCGTGCCCGTCACCAGAGAAGCAGCGGAGGTGGCTGCAGGCGAGCGCGAACGCCTGTTCTACAACGCGTTCGCGACCGGGACGCACGTGCGCATTATCACCGAGCCGCTCGGACCAGGGGTCGCTCTGCAGATCGCGCGCCCGCTCGACGAGGTCGATGCCGTCCTCGCTCGCCTCCGGCTGGTCCTCCTGCTGGTGGTCGTCGGAGGGGTGGCGCTGGCGGCGAGCCTCGGAACGCTCGTCGCACGGACGGCGCTCGCCCCGGTTGCCCGGCTCACCGAAGCGGCCGAGCGCGTCGCCCGAACACGCGATCCCCGGGAGCACATCGACATCAGCCAGCACGACGAGCTGGGTCGTCTGGCCGAGGCCTTCAATACAATGCTTGCTGCACTGGACGAGGCCCTGCGCTCGCAACGGCGCCTCGTCGCCGATGCCTCGCACGAGCTCCGGACGCCGCTGACGAGCCTGCGCACGAATATCGAGGTGCTCGCGCGCACGGAAGACCTGGCGGGTCCAGACCGCGAACACCTGCTGGCCGACGTGCTCGCGCAGATCGAGGAGCTTACGGTGCTCGTGGGCAGCCTCGTGGATCTTGCCCGAGGGGACGAGCCGCGGGCCGAGCCGCGCGAGATGCGGCTGGACGCGATCGTGGCGCGGGCGGTGGAACGCGCGCGGACGCGGCGCGCGAGCCTCCGCTTCGACGTCGAGATCGGCCGGTGCACGGTCCGAGGGGTGGAGGAACGTCTGGAACGTGCCGTGACCAACCTGCTCGACAACGCGGTGAAGTGGAGCCCCGACGAGGGGATCGTCACGGTCCGGCTCGAGCCGGGCGGCATCCTGACCGTTCGAGACCAGGGACCAGGGTTCGCGCCCGAAGACGTCGAGAACATCTTCGACCGGTTTTGGCGCGCGCCGGCCGCGCGCGCGCTGCCCGGCTCGGGACTCGGGCTGTCCATCGTGCGCGATGTTGCGCGCGAACACGACGGGTCGGTGGGGGCAACGAACGCGCCGGATGGTGGAGCGGTGCTGACGCTGCGGCTCCCGACGGTCGAGCGCGCGCGCGAACCCGCCGAGCGTTAGTCCGACGCGTGGAACGAGAGCTCGCGGAGCGAGTTCAGGGCGTGGAACGATGACGCCGGAGCCGGGGCGTGCGCCGGCGGGAGCAGGCCGCCTTGGACGAGCAAACGGTCGAGCGCGAGGTCGGCCATCGCGAGCGTGGCCGACGCGTCGAGCGCCGACATCCACACCGCCGGCCGCTCGGCAGGGGGCTCGGCGAGGTACAGGAGCAACGCGTCCCACCCGGCAGGACCGGGCATGTCGGTGCCGGTGAGGGAGCGGACGGCCTCGAGCGCGTTGAGCTCGGCCGCATCGAGCCATGCGTCCAGGATCGGCTTCGGGTTGATCGTACCCAGCCCGCCAGGGTTCACTTCGAAGTGCACGTGCGGGTAGGTGCCCTTCGCGTTGCCGGTGTTACCGACGTAGCCGATCCGATCACCCACCGAAACGCGCTGACCCTCACGGAGACCGTGCGCGAACCGATGGAAGTGCCCGTAGAAGTAGCGGATGCCGTCGTCGCCCATCAGCCAGACCTGGTTGCCGCCGATCGAGCCCGTCGCCATGCGCCAGATGTACCCGTCGGCGACGGCACCGACCGGCGTACCCCGTACGGCGAAGATGTCGGTGCCGGCGTGGCCGGTGTAGTACAGGCCGTTGTAGCGGGGTGCCCCGTAGTCGTCCTGGTACCAGACGTAGCCGACCACCGGGAAACGTCCGAAGCCGGCTGCCAGTCGGGCTCCCGAGGGCCGCTCATAGCGGTTGGCGCGCTCCAGCAAGTTGAGGAGGCGGGTCGTGGTCCTGGCAGGCGTGCGATCCCGGTTGAGCCACCGAGTGACGACCGCCGACGCCTCTCCGTCGGCCGTCTCGTCGGACCGCTTTTCGTTCGTGCCTCCGCTCGTCCCGCCGCTTCGTCCGCCGTCGCCCCCGGCAGCGCCCCCACCGGACCCCCCGCGTCCTGAGTCATCGTCCGGGTCCGGAGTGGGTGAGGACGTCTTCGTTGGCGTTGGGCTGGGTTCGGGAGAGGGGCTCGGCTCGACAGTGGGCAGATCGATCGGAAGCTGCGCGTTCCCGGCAGTCGGAAGGAGCACCCATGTGGCGAGGACCAGGGCGATGGCTGCGGAGATGCGTTTGTACGTCGTCATAAGCGCTGTCCGCGGTACGTGTTCGATTCGCCGCCTGGTGCGTCGAACCCTCTATCCCCGTAACGAACCAGACCCATGCGAGATGCGGTTGATCCGCCCCTTTGGTTCACCTCCGTCCGGGTCGTTCATGGGCGAGCCGGAACAACGTTCGGGCCGGGATCGCTGGGGGCGGCCCGGCTTCGCCGGGCCGCCTCACGATGGGGCTTCGGAAGGGTCTAGACGCGAGCGCCGAGAGTGCGCAGCTGCGCCAAGCGTTCCTCCAGGGGAGGGTGGGACATGAACAGCTTGGACACGCCCTTGCCCCGGAACGGGGACTGCAGGAACAGGTGTGACACAGCAGGGTTGACGTCCAGCGGCGGCCGGTTCCGAGAGGCGTCATGGATCTTGATGAGCGCGTTCGCGAGCGGCGTAGCGTCGCCCAGGAGCTTCGCTCCCGTCGCGTCCGCATGGGCCTCGCGCGAGCGCGACACCGCCATCTGAATCATCATCGCGGCGAGCGGCGCGAGCAACCACGACAGCAACATGGCGATCGCGCCGAAGGGTCCGGCGTCGCGGTTTCGCCCGCCGCCGAGCATCGCACTCCACATCGCAAGTCGCGCCAGCATCGTGATGGCAGCGGCGACGGTCGCAGCGACGGCGCCGATCAGGATGTCGCGGTTACCGACGTGCGAGATCTCGTGCGCGAGCACACCCTCGATCTCCTGCTCGTTCAGGACCTGCAGGATGCCTTCGGTGACCGCGACTGCGGCATGCTCGGGGTTGCGACCGGTCGCGAAGGCGTTCGGCTGCGCGCCGGGCATCACGTACAGCCGTGGCATAGGAAGGTTCGCACGTTGCGTGAGGTTCCCCACGATGCGGTACAACCACGGCGCTTCGGCCTCGGTGACTGGGCGCGCGCGCGTGACCTTGAGCACGATCTTGTCGCTGAACCAGTAGGTGCCGAAGTTCAGCACGACCGCGAACCCGACGGCGATGACCATGCCGCCCCTGCCCCCCAGACGGGCACCGATCAGCACGAACAGGCCGCCGAGCGCGGCCAGGAAGACGAACGTCTTGATGGTGTTCTTCGACATCTCGAGAGCCTCCTCGGACGGCGATGGACCGTCCTACGAACCAGGGTATCGCGCGGACATCCCGCGCGCCGGGAGCTCTTAGGAAACCCTCAGGGAGCTACAGCGCGACCAGGGTCGAGTTCGGGCTGAAGTGGTTGAAGAAGTCCGGATACACGGTCACGGCCGCGACCACCAGCGCCATCGCGACGACCGCCGCTGCGATGGGGTACGGGACCCCGACGGAACTGCGCTCGGCCGGCTCGCGCAGGTACATGCTCGCTCCGATCCGCAGGTAGTAGAACAGGGCGATCACGGTGTTGAGCACCATCACCGAGGCCAGGATGACCGAGCCGGCCCCCCCGGCACCCATCGCCGCCCTGAAGACGAAGAACTTCGCCCAGAACCCGGCTGTCGGGATCATCCCGGCGAGCGAGAGCAGGAACACCATCATGGCCAGCGCGAGGCCCGGCTCGCGGAACCCCAGCCCTTCGAAGTTCGCGATCTCGTTGCTCGGGAGCTTTCGCTCGACGGCGATCGCGACGGCGAACGCCCCCAGGTTCATGAACGAGTAGATGAGGATGTAGGTGAGCGCGGCGGCGAACGCCTCCTGCATGACGTCCGGACCCTGCCCGGCGACGACCCCGAACGGTAGCAGGATGAAGCCGGAGTGCCCGATGGACGAGTACGCGAGCAGCCGGACGATGTTGGTCTGCGAAAGCGCGACCACGTTGCCGATCGTCATGGTGAGCACGGCGAGGATGGCGAACCCGGGCGCCCACACGTGGGTGTGATCGGGGAAGCCCAGGAACACCAGCTGCAGCAATCCTGCGAACCCCGCCGCCTTCGAGCCGACGCTCAGGAACGCCGCGACCGGCACCGGCGAACCCTCGTAGGTGTCCGGTGCCCAGAAGTGGAAGGGCACGGCAGAGACCTTGAAGGCGAATCCCACCACGATCAGCAGGATGCTCGCGAGCACCAACGGGTCGTCCGGCCGCTCGGCCAAGGTTGAGGCGATGACCGCCAGGTTCGTCGAGCGCGTGACCCCGTAGATCAACGACATACCGAACAGCATCACCGCGGCGGCAAGCACGCCGAATAGGAAGAACTTCACCGAAGCCTCGCTGGACTTGACGTCCGTCTTCTTGAACCCGGCCATCACGAAACCCGGCACGCTAACGAGCTCGAGCGCGACGAACAGCGCCAGGAGATCGCGCGCACTCGGCATCACGAGCATGCCGAGAAGCGCCGACAGCAGCAGGAAGTAGAACTCACCCTGCACGCGCTTGGCTCGTTCCTCGAGATACGTCATCGACAGCAGGATCGTGACCGCACCGACCGCCAGGAACAGCCACTTGAACAGCATGGCGTAGTTGTCGAGCACGAACATGCCGGCGAAGGTGACGCGCCCCCCCGCGGGCCGATCCCCGATCAACGTGCCGAGCGCGATCGCTGCGCCGACGACACCTGTCATCGAGATGACGGCGTTGAAGACCCGGTAGCGGTCGGGCAGGAACAGGTCGATCACGAGCACCGCGAGCAGCGCGATCGTGAGCACGATCTCGGGTGCGATCGCATGCAGGTCGACGTTCACGACGACGTCGGTGGCGGTCTGCGCGAGCACGCTCATATCAGGTGAACACCCTCGTCAGCGCCGTCACGGCGTCGTTGGTGATGTCGAGCACGGCTCGCGGGTACACGCCGAGCGCGACGATGCCGACCAGCAGCGGCGCCCAGGCGGCGATCTCGACCGGCCGGACGTCGTCGATCGAGGTGTCGGCGGCCCACTTCTCGCGGAGTTGTCCGAGGTTGAGCCGCTGGATCAGCCACAGCATGTAGCCGGCCGTCAGGATGGTGCCGATGCCGCCGAACACCATGTAGGTGCGGAACAGCGGCTCGGACAGGCCTTCGGCCGGGTTGAACGCGGCGAGCAGGGCCAGGACCTCGCCCCAGAACCCGGCGAGGCCGGGCAATCCGAGCGAGGCGATGGCCGCGAAGACGAAGATGGCGCCCATCCGCGGGATCTTCAGCAGCAACCCCGGGCCGATGTCGTCGATGACCCGGGTGTGATAACGCTCGTAGACCGAGCCTGCGAGGAAGAACAGCATCCCGGTGATGATCCCGTGGGCCACCATGCCGAAGATCGCGGCGTTGATGCCCGTGTCGGTCAACGTGGCGATACCGAGCATGACGAAGCCCATGTGCCCGACCGAGGAGAAGGCGATCAGACGTTTGATGTCCGTCTGCGCCAGGCACACGAGGGACCCGTACACGATCGATATCACCGCGAGCAGCCCGATATACGGCGCCCAGTCGTGCGCGGCCTCGGGCAGCAACGGCAGGGCGATCCGGATGAACGCGTAGGTCCCCATCTTCAGCAGGACGCCGGCCAGGAGGACCGAGCCGACCGTGGGCGCGTCACCGTGGGCGTCGGGGAGCCAGGTGTGGAACGGCCACATCGGCACCTTGATGGCGAAGCCGAGGAACAACGCGAGGAACACCAGGTTCTCGAAGCCCACACCACCGAAGTCCTGTCCTCGCAGAAGGGTCATGTCGAAGGTGTGCGTCCCGGGTCCGCCCGGGCCCTCCGACTGGAAGTACATAGCCAGGAAACCCAAGAGCATGAACACGCTCCCGAAAAGCGTGTACAGGAAGAACTTGATCGCGGAGTATTCCTTCCGCTCGGAGCCCCAGATCGCGATGATGAAGTACATCGGGACCAAGACCATCTCCCAGAACACGAAGAACAAAACGAGGTCCAGCGACGTGAATGTGCCCGCCATCCCGGTCTCGAGGAGCAGGACCAGGGCGAAGAACGACTTCATGCGGTCCTGTGGTTTCGGCAGGATGCGCAGGCTGTAGAGCACGCACAGGAAGGTGAGCACGACCGTCAGCGCCACCAGGGGGAGCGCGATGCCGTCGACGCCCATGTGATAGCGCGCGCCGATCGTATCGATCCACCGGGTGTCGATCTCGAACTGGAAGTTGTCCGTGGCGCCGAAGTCGAAGCGAGCCAGCGCGATGATCCCGAAGACGAGCGCACCGCCGCTGGCGACGACGGCGATCGCCTTGATCAGCTGCTCCTGCGCGCGCGGCACCGCCGCGATCAGGATCGCGCCCACCAGCGGCAGGAACACCACCGCCGAGAGCACCCATTGATCGAACATGCGCAATCCCCCTAGAACCTCGTGAAGAGGAACGCCAGGATCGCAACACCGGCGAACAGGATCGCGGCGTAGCGCTGGACGTCCCCGGATTGGATGTACTTGAGCAGCCCGCTAGACCTGCGGGCGGTGAAGCCGGCACCGTTCACTGCGCCGTCGATCACCTTCTGATCGATCGTCGCGTACACGCCACGCGCGGCCGCGCGCGCGGCTGCGGCTGTGCCGTTGACCGCACCGTCGAACACGTTCTTGTTCAGCCAGTACATCGCCCCCGAAACCGTGTCTCGGATCGGCAGGACGATGCCCTTCATGTACAGGTCGTCGAGGTAGTACTTGTTCACCAGCAGCGTGTGAAAGACACCGAGGCGCCGCAGCGGCTCGGTCGCGGGCGCCGGCATGTACATCCACCGCCCGAGCGCGATCCCGCCGACAGCGACGAGCACTGAAACCGCGATCAGGCCGTAGTTGGCGTCGGGCACGTGAGCATGACCTCCGACGGCGACCCACCCGCCGAAGCCGCCCTGGACGCCCGGGAGCCCCACGAAACCCGCCACGACGGCGAGCGCGCCGAGGAACATCAACGGGAACGTCATGGCCCTGGGGGACTCGTGCGGGCGACCGTGACCGCGGTAATCGCCCTCGAAGGTCAAGTGCACCGCGCGCGACATGTAGAAGGCGGTAAGGAACGCGGTGACGAGGGCCACCACGAACACGATCATCGCCACCACCGGGGTTCCGAACGCCTCCTCCGGAGTCGTTGCGAAGTGGAACGACTCGGCAACGATCTCGTCCTTCGACCAGAACCCGGCCAGCGGCGGGATCCCGGCGAGCGCAAGGGACCCCACGAGGAAGGTCCAGTACGTGGTGGGCATCGCCTTCTTCAAGCCGCCCATCTCGCTCATGTTGTTCGAATGCACGGCGTGGATCACTGACCCCGCCCCGAGGAACAGCAACGCCTTGAACCAGGCGTGGGTGAACAGGTGGAAGATCCCGGCGTTGCCTGCCCCGACGCCGAGCGCGGCGGCCATGTAGGCCAGTTGCGAGATGGTCGAGTACGCCAGCACCTTCTTGATGTCGTCCTGGACCATCGCCAGCAGCGCTGCCATGAGCATCGTGAACGCACCGATCACGGCCACGAAGTTCATCGCAGCCTCGGACCCCTCGAACACGGGGAACATGCGCGCGACCAAGAAGATCCCCGCCGTCACCATCGTTGCCGCATGGATCAGCGCGCTGACCGGTGTGGGCCCTGCCATCGCGTCGGGCAGCCAAACGTGGAGCGGGAACTGCGCGCTCTTGCCGATCGCACCCCCGAACAGCAGGATCGCCCCCGCGGTCAACGTCACCGTCCCGATCTCGCCGGCGTGAGCCTGCTCGAGGATCCCGTGCTCGCCCCCGATGCTGAACGTTCCGGCGGCTGCGAACAGGACGAAGATGCCGATCAGGAAGGGCACGTCGCCGGTCTTCGTCGTCACGAAGGCCTTGATCGCCGCGTTGGAGTTCTCCTTCTCCTCCCACCAGAACCCGATCAGCAGGTAGGAGCAGACGCCCACGAGCTCCCAACCGATCAGCAGCTGCAGCAGGTTGTTCGAGATCACCAGAAGCAGCATCGAGCCGGTGAACAGGTTCAACGCCGCGTAGTACCAGGTGAATCGTTTCTCGCCGTGCATGTAGCCGACGGAATAGATCTGCACCATCAGCGAGACGAAGGTCACGACGACGAACATCACCGCAGTCAGCCCGTCGATGTAGATCCCGAGAGGCAGCGAGATGCCGGAGCCGAACGGGAACCATTCCAGCTGCTTGTCCACCAGCGGATGGGGACCACGGCCGACGAAATCGGTCAGCACGATCACCGACAAGACGGCGGCGATCAGCATGCCGCCGATGCCGATCTCGGACCCGCCGCGCGGCAACCGCTTGCCCATGACCCAGATGAGCACGAGCGTGACAGCAGGGATCGCCGGGATGATCCACGCGTTCGAGGTCACGACGTTCGCCGCGACCGATGCCGCCTCCGAGGCTTCCTGGGCCGCGAGCACGAACGCCCCTACCATTTCAGGAGGTCCACTTCGTCGACGTTGATGCTCTTACGGTTGCGGAAGATCAGCAACACGATCGCGAGCCCAACCCCTACCTCGGCGGCCGCGACCGCGATGACGAACAGGGCGAAGATCTGACCGACCGCGGCGACATCGTTGAACCAGGCGTTGAATGCGACCAGGTTGATGTTGACGGAGTTGAGCATCAGCTCGATCGACATCAGCACCAGCACGGCGTTCCGTCGCGCGAGGACCCCGTAGACGCCGACGCTGAACAGGAACGCCGCGAGCGTCAGCAGCCATGGCAGGCTCACGTTCTTCCCCGACCTCCCCTAGTCCCTCTTCGCCAATACGATCGCCCCGACGAGCGCCGCGAGCAGCAGCACCGAGACGAGCTCGAACGGAAGGATGAACCTGCTGAACAGCGACTGTCCTATATCGGAGGTCCGGACGACCTGATCGAGCTCGATCGTCTCGCCCGAGAACGCGTCCCAGATCAGGTAGGTGAAGACAACGAAGACCGCGGTGGCTGCCAGGAGAGCGATGCCTCGCTGTTGGTTGTCGAGCGCGGTGCGCCCGATGGGCGCGGCGGTCAGCATCAACCCGAACAGCAGCAGCACGACGATCGCGCCCACGTAGATCAGGATCTGGGTCCATGCGACGAACTCGGCGCCCATCAGCAGGAACAGCACTCCGATCCCGCCGAGGACCACCACGAGGTACAGCGCCGCGCGCACGACGTTCCTGCTCACGACGACGGCTACGGCCGCGATCGCCGTCACGGCGCCGAAGGCGAGCGCGAAGATGGCCGGCCAGCTGGTCCGGGTCATCCCTGGCGCTCCGTCCTGCGCTTCAGGACCCACGCCTTCTTGGCGAGCGCGCGCGCCTCCCGCTCGGTCTTGCCCTCCCCGATCGCCTTGTTGAAGGTCTCTTGGTCGATCTGCGGAGGCTCGTCCTCGTGACGTTCTGCGGTCGGGGGCCCTGCGGTCTCCTCAGGCGCGCCCGCTTCGTTCGCAGAGTCTTGAGCCGGGCCGGCTTTAGTCGGCGGAGCCTCAGGGATGGCCGGAGCAACCGGGGCGGACGCCACAGCGGCAGCCGCAGCCGGTTGTCCGTAGACCTTGTCCTCCTTCTCCATCTCCACGGGGTCCTCGGAGCCAACCTCGAGCGGCGGCGGCGAGGGTACCAGCTTCATCCACTCGCCGAGGGTGTCCATCTCGTGCGTCAGCTCGTGGAGGTCGTCGGTGGAGTATTCGAAGTGTGGCGACCAGAACAGTGCGTCGAACGGACACACTTCGACGCAGATCCCGCAGTACATGCACAGCGCGTAATCGATCGCGAAGCGGTCGAGGACGTTCCGGCTCCGCTGACGGGCGCCCGGCGTCTTGGGCGGCATGACCTCCTTGTGCGAGTCGATGTAGATGCACCAGTCGGGACACTCGCGCGAGCACAGCATGCAGACCGTGCAGTTCTCTTCCTCGAGCGCGATGATCCCGCGCGAACGGGGCGGCAGGTCGGGCTTGACGTGCGGGTATTGCTGGGTCGTGGCCGGCTTCAGCATCGTCCGCAACGTGACCGACAAGCCCTTGGCGAGCCCGTAGGCGGCGCCGATGGTTTTCCTCTTGGCGATCGTGCGCTCGAATTCCTTGAACTTCGCCTGGAAGTCCTCGCGCTTCATCATCCTCAGAACGCCACCTTGAAGACCATCGTCAGCAGGATGTTCACGAGCGCGATGGGGATGAGGTACTTCCAAGCCATCTTCTGCAGCTGATCCTCACGCAACCTCGGGTACGTGGCCCGCAGCCAGATCACAATGAAGCTCAGCGCGCCGATCTTGGCCAGCGTCCACAACGGCGCAGGGATGAACGGGATGATGAAACCCTTCCAGCCGCCGAGGTACAGGACGGTGGCGACCCCGGACAGCGCCACGATCCCCGCATACTCCGCGAGGAGGAACATGGCGAACCGCACGCCCGTGTACTCGGTCATATATCCGAAGATGAGCTCGGAGTCCGCGATCGGCATGTCGAACGGGGGTCGTGACAGCTCGGCGAGACTCGCGATCAGGAACAACGAGAACCCGGCGATCTGCGGGATCACGAACCAGTACGCGTCTTGCTGTTCGACGATCCCGACGAGCGAGAGCGTCCCGGCCTGCATGGCCACCGCCGAGGCGGCTAGCACCAACGGGAGCTCGTATGCGATCAGCTGCGCGGCGCCGCGGATCGCGCCGATCAGCGCGAACTTGTTCGCAGACGACCAGCCGGCCATCAGCATCCCGATCACGCTGATCGAGCTGACCGCCAAGACGAAGAACAGGCCGAGATCGAGGTTCTCGCCCCACCAGCCGCATCCGCCGTCGCCGCAGCCGATCCTCGAGGCCGGCGTGCTGTTGGCGATGGGCGGTCCGAACGGGATCACGAGGAACACCAGGATCACCGGCACGATGGCAACCATCGGTGCGAGGGCGAAGACCTTGCGATCGGCGGCCGATGGGATGATGTCCTCCTTCTGGACGAACTTCACCCCGTCGGCGACCAGTTGCGCCCATCCGTGGAACTTACCGGCCTCCATCGGGCCGAGCCGGGACTGCATATGCGCGAGCCCCTTGTGCTCGACGTAGCCGAGGACCATCGGCGCCGTCGCGAAGAAGCCGAATATGGCGACCACCTTCAGCAGAAGGATCACCCACGGGTTCGCGAAGAACTCGCCCAAGATCATGCGGCACCCTCGACGGTCGTGATCATCGGTCGACGTCCCCGACGACGAAGAACACACTTCCGAGCACGGCGATGAGGTCGGGGAGCAGGATCCCGTGGAGCAGGTAGGGGACCATCGAGACGTTATGGAACGACGGCGTGCGCATCTTCAGGCGCCACGGCTCCTTCTCTCCTCGCGACACCAAGTAATAACCGGTCTCGCCGAGAGAGTTCTCCACCCGGGTGTAGGTCCACCCTTCGGGCGGTTGGATGTACTTCGGCATCTTGGCCGGACGAACCGGTCCTGCCGGGATCTTGTCGTGGATCTGCTCGATGATGTTCAGGGACTGCTGGACGCGCTCGAACAACACCACGAAGCGGTCGTACGAATCGCCGTTGGCTCGGGTCGGAACCTCGAAGTCCACCTCGTCGTACTTCAGATACGGCTCGGTCTTGCGCGCGTCCTCGGCAACACCCGAAGCCTGCAGGATCGGGCCGGTGACACCGTAGTCCTTGGCGACATTGCCCGGCAGCACACCGATGCCCACCGTGCGCTTCTTGAAAATCTCGTTGCCGAGCAGTAATCCATCGTAGTCGGGAAGCCGCAACCGGATCCGGCGCACGAGCTCGGCCGAGTGTTTCAGGAACCCGGCCGGCACGTCCTCCTTCAGACCGCCGATGCGGTTGTACGTGAAGTGCATGCGCGCGCCGGTCGCAGCCTCCATCAGCGCCTGGATGTCCTCGCGCTCACGGAACGCGTAGAACATCGGAGTCATCGCGCCGAGCTCGAGCCCGAACGAACCGAGGAACATCAGATGGTTCAGGATCCGATTCCATTCGGCCATCAGCATGCGGATCCACTGCGCGCGATCCGGGACCTCCATCTCCATGATGCGCTCGACCGCGAGCGCGACTCCGAGCTCGTTCCCGAAGGCCGAGAGCCAGTCGTGGCGGTTCGAAAGCGCGATGATCTGGCGGTAGTCGCGCACCTCGGAGAGCTTGTCGAACGCTCGATGCATGTAGCCGATCACCGGCGTGGCCGTGTCGATGCGCTCGCCGTCGAGGGTGAGCACCACGCGCAGCACGCCGTGGGTCGAAGGATGCTGCGGCCCGATCGACAGCGTCATCTCCTGGGTCGCGAACTCGGCGCCCTCTTCTGCGATCAAAACCTGCACGCCCTCTCCCGGTCCGCCCGGGAGCGTGCCGGCGTCGCGTAGCTCGCGCGCATCGGTGCTCATTACTTCACCTCCTCAGGTTCCTTCAGGCCGGGCCATTCCTTGGCCTCACGGCTCATCAGCTTGAAATCCTTCCGGAGGGGGAAGCCCTCGAACTCCACAGGCAGCAGCAGCTTCACCAGGTTCGGATGTCCCTCGAAGTCGATGCCGAACAGCTCCCAGGTTTCGCGCTCACACCAGTTGGCACCGGCCCACACATCCGACAACGTCGGCAGCGTCGGCGTGTCGCGCGGCACGAGGGTCTTGACGTTGACGTGATGTTGGCGACGCACCGAGTACATGTGGAGCACGACCTCGAACCCCTCGGCTTCCATGTCCACGGCGCTCAGGAAGGTGCAAAGATCGAAATGGCAGTGGCCGCAGTCGCGCAGGTGGCGCGCGACCTCCTTCCACTTCGCGGGCGCAACCCAAACAGACACCTCGCCGTGCGCGACCTCCTGGCGCTCGACGGCGCCGGTCGCATCGGTCAGGTGAGTCGCGAGCTCGTCGGGGCCCATGCGTCGATCGCTTACTCGTCCCTGATCTCGGTCTGGAAGATCGGGCCGCCGCCCACCACGATCGGCTCCCCGATGGCCGGCTCGGTTGCGGCGCGTCGCGCGAAGTGCTCCTTGAGCGATTCCTTTCCGATGCGCTCCTGGAGCTTCAGGATCCCTTCCAACAGCGCTTCGGGCCGGGGCGGGCATCCCGGCACGTACATGTCCACCGGAACGATCTGGTCGACCCCCTTGGTGACCGAGTACGAATCCCAGAAGGGCCCGCCGCAGTTGGAGCATGAACCGAACGAGATGACGTATTTGGGCTCGGGCATCTGCTCGTAGACGCGCCGCAGCGCCGGAGCCATCTTGTCGGTCAAGGTGCCGGCCACGACCAGCAGGTCGGCCTGGCGCGGGCCGTGAGCCACCGGGATCACCCCGAGCCGGATGAAGTCGTGCCGGGACGTCGAGGCGGCGATCATCTCGATCGCGCAGCATGCGAGCCCGAAGTTGAACACCCACAGCGAGTACTTACGGCCCCAGTTCAAGATGAACTTGACCGGCTGCGGGAAGTTGACCTTCTCGACGAGTCCCATCAGGTTCCTACAGCCACTCGAGCACCTTCTTCTTCCACGCGTACAGCAGCCCGACGGCCAGGATCAGGATGAACACGATCATCTCCACGACCACGATCGACCGTGACACGAAGTCCTCGAAGATCGTGGCGAAGGGGAACAGAAACACGGCCTCGACGTCGAAGATCACGAACAGGAACGCGAAGACGTAGTACCGGATCTGAGTCTGGCTCCAACCCTCCCCGACCGGATCGACGCCGCATTCGTAGGTTGTGTACTTCTCGGGGCGCGGCTTCTTCGGACGCAGGATCCGGTTCGCCAGGAACCCCACAGCCACGAACACGATCCCCAGAAGGGTGAGCGCGCCGAGGCTTCCGTACTGCCAGAAATACTCCGTCATGTGTCCCCGTCGAGAAAAGGCTCGTGAAATCTCTCACATGAAGCGGGGGCATGATATCGCAGCGGATGGCGCGCCCAAAAAGCATGGGCGCACGCCGACGTTCACGTTCGCACGTTCGCCGTCTCAGACGACGGGCGGGCGGCCGGCGCGGGTCATGCGCCACACCGCGCGCCACGAGATCGGCCGGCGTTCGACTGGCATCCCCAGTCCTTCTCGGAACCCTGAGACGAGGTCGCGGAGGGCCCGGCTCGACCGCGCTCGAGCGAGGCCCAAGATCACCCAGACCGAGACGTAGATGACCTTCAGGGGCAGAGGCAGCAGCCTGCGCGCGACGAGGACACGGTTACGCGCGGTGAGTCGGTGGAAGTCGCCGTGGCGGGTCGGGGGCTCGGCCGGATGGTTCACCACGAGGTCCCCGGCGTACCGCACGCGGTAACCGGCGTCGATCGCGCGCCAGGCGAGGTCGGTCCCCTCATGGCCGAAGAAGAACGCTTCGGGATAGCCGCCGGCGCGCGCGAACGCTTCCGCGCGGATCGCGCATGCCCCCTCCAGGAAGGTGGTGACCTCGCTCGAGCGCGTGGGGTCACCCGCGCGCAGACGAGGAACGTGGCGGCGCTGGTGAGTGCGGCCTTCGGGATTGTCGATGCGGAAGCTCAGGATCCCGAGCTGCGGCTCGACCCGGAACCGGTCTAGCGCACGGGCCACGAGCCCTTCGTCCGGATACGACGCATCGTCATCGAGGAAGAATGCGACGTCGCCGGTCGCCTGGGCGACGGCACGGTTGCGCGCGGCGGCCGGTCCGACGTTGTGCTCGAGCCGGACGACGCGCCAGCCCGCCGCGGCCTCCGCCTCCGCACCATTGGCCACCAGGATGCGGTCGATCTCGGCACCCCGCTGGGCATCGACCGATGAGATCGCGCGCGCGAGGGCGGCCGGGCGATCGCCCGTCGTGACGATGACGACGCTTGCTTTCACCGGAGCCGGTTGGACGCCAGGATCATCACCAGATGCCCGACGAGGATGATCCCGGTCACGATCACCGAGGCGGGCACGAAGGCGTGCTCGACCCCATCCGCCCACCGATCCCCGATCACGATCAGAACCAGCGCCAGCAGGGACGCCTCGATCGCCCCCGTCAGGCGGTAGATGGGGAACGCGCGCGCGGCACGACGGAACGCGGCCAAACCGCTCGCCTGCGGCAGCGACACGTGCTCCTCGTCCGCCGCCGGCTCGAGCCCCGCCTTGGCGCGCGCGACGTGCACGAGATCGGTCTCGGCCTTCCCGAGGACGTGCAGCAGCGAGGCCACCAACCCCATGGCGAACCATCCTCCATTGTCAAAGTCGAAGGCGGCGCGCGCGCCCATCGCGGCGAACAGCGACGCCTCGACGGCGTAGTGCCCGAGCCGGTCCAGGAAGATGCCGGTGGCGCCGGTAGTGCCCCGCCAGCGCGCAACCTCACCGTCGCTGCAATCAAGGATGAGATAGACCTGTATCAGCAAGGCACCGATCACGGGCCACAATAGCCCGCGGAAGGCGAAGAATCCGGCGCCGAGCACGCCGAGCGCGCCCATCAGGATCGTGATCGCATTGGCCGAGAGCGGCGTCCGCACGAGCGCCCAGGTGACGTACGGGGACACACGGCGCGCGTAGAGTCGACCCGCCCAATGCTCGCCCGAGTAGCGCTCGATCCAGCCCGGCGGCTGGCCGAGCCGGCGAAGATCAGCGACCGAAGGTCTCGATGTACTCATCGACTCGCTTGCGGAGCTCTGCAGGACTGAGATCGAGATGCTCGAGGATCGTGAAGCGATCAGGCCTGGTCTCTGGAGCCGTCACAAGCACCTGAGTGAATTGATCGGCGGAAAGGCCCAGGTCGGAAGGCACACGTGGAAGCCCATAGCGCGTGAAACACGAATCCAGCGCCCCGATCCAATCGTCCCCGCGAAGGAAGCTCGTGAAGAGCGCCCCAACGGCCACCTGTTCACCGTGGTACGCGGTTCCGGGGAAGATCGCATCGATCGCATGGGATATCTCATGACATGCACCACTGCATGGACGACTGCTCCCCGCGACAGACATCGCGATCCCGCTCAGCAGCAAGCCCTCAGCGAGTGCCGTGAGAAACCTCGGTGATTTGATGGCATCGTTGCGGCTGATGAGAGCCTCCGCGGCCGTCCTGGCCAGTGTTACTGCCAGTCCATCCAAAGGTTCGCCTCGGACCTTCGCCGCAAGTTCCCAGTCTGCGATTGCGGACAAGTTAGAGATCGCGTCGCCGATCCCTGACCGCGTATGGCGTTCGGGGCTCTGAGCCACCAGATCCAGGTCCACGACCACTGCTATAGGGATGTGGACACCGTACGAGCCCTTTTGCTCCTCGCTTTCCAACACCGCCACCGGAGAAGCCAGACCGTCATGGGTCAGTGTGGTTGCCACAGACACGAACGGCAGTCCGATCGCAGCGGCAGCGTACTTGGCCACATCGAGGGTCCCGCCGCCCCCGATCCCCACGACGGCGTCGAAGAAAGACCCTCGGAGGCGCTCGATGAGCTCACGAGCTCCGTCCATGCTGCCGCGCGCAACCTTGAAGATAGGTGCGGTCGGCAGTGAACTGCGCACGCGAACGGCGATCTCCTCACCGATGCCGGGGCCCACGGCGATGGCGACCTGACCCTTTGACGATATCCTCCCGTCCGCCAAGAGCTGACCGAGGACGTCCACCGCCCCCGGACGTATCTCGATCACGACGGGCGCTGCGATCGTTCTCGCTAATAGAGGCATGCGATCTCCCGTGCCCGTTCGAGATCCTCCAGCGTGTCGACCTCGATCCACGTGAGCCCAGCGGTGGAAGTCGCCTTGATGACTCCACCGCGGTTCGCATACTCCTGGAACGCATCTTCGTAGTACAGAGTGGTGTCTCGCCGCCACGTCGTCTCCAGTGCATCCGCAAGGCTTGCGGCAGCATTTGCTTCGATGAACGTTACGCCTATGTACTCGCCGTCTGCCAGCTTCGGATCAAGGCTCTTATTGATCCTGACGAGATTCCCATCCTCGTCCAGGTAAACCTTCATCTCCTCCTCGCCAAGGGCTTTCGCATCATCCAAGGCGATAGTAACTCCCGCGTTGCGCTTCGAAAGCATCCTCCATTCCACATCTACCGGGTGGACGGTATCGCCGTTGAGGACGAAGGCTCCCTTCGCGAAGTCTCCACGAGCACACCACAACGAATACGCGTTATTCCAGATCACAGCCTTGTCGTTGTACACGAAGGAGATGGAAACATCGTGTCGCTGCTCCAGATCTGTTTGGCGCCGGACGATGGCGTCCGCTGCATACCCGGTGACGATTACAACTTCACGTACGCCTATCGCGCGCAAGTTATGGATCCCGATGTCAAGGATAGTCGTCGGCCCGTCGACCGTCGACAGTGCCTTGGGGATGTGGTTCGTCACGGGCCTGAGTCTCTTGCCCTCACCAGCAGCGAGGATGATGCCTTTCAATGCTGACTCCTCCCTGGTCACTGCGTGCGTCGCTCGTCAGGGCGCACGACCGACGGGGGAGAGAGTTTCGGCGGGACCTCGAACTCTCCTGTATGGATCTTCGTAACCAAGCGCTCCATGTCTCGCAAAGAGAGATGAAGCTTATAGAGGATCACGATCTCGAACATCACCAATAGGGCGGAGCTAGCCACGGTGAAGCCAACGATCTGACCCGAAACAGGTCCCAGGATGAAGACGAACATCTGGTACTCGATCCCACTGAAGAGATGAGGTCGCACACGCCAGGACATCAACTGATCCCGGATCCGGAGATACCAGGGGAATCGAGCCTTGAACTCACGCTGCAACTCCCCCCGAACCGTGGCGGAACTGATCGGGTTTCGCACCACGTCCTGCACGTCTTCGTCATCCTGTCCAGTCTCCGCGGCAAGATCGTCCTCGGAAAGAGCGATGCGCATCGCTCTCTTCGCGGCCACGATTCGCTGCTTCATCTGCATCTGTATCTTCGAGATCATGAGCGCGTCGATGTATCGCAACATGTCAAGGAAGATGACCAGTGCCGCAAGGTACAGGAACACCTGATTTCCGGTGAGCTCGTACTGACCCGTCATCAAAGCAAGACTTGTGGCGAAAACGCGAAAGCGGTCAAACGTCCAGTCGAGCCAGCTCCCGAACAATGATCCCGTACCCTTCAGGCGCGCGAGCTTCCCATCAACACAGTCCAGAGTGAAGCTGATGTGGTAGATGATCGCTCCGATGACCAGGGACTCGTTCGTTGCCTGCCAGAAGAACCACGAGGCGACGAGACCGAGTAGGAACGCTGACACGGTAAGTTGATCGGGTGTGATCGACGTCCGGTTCGCGATGAGTACGCAGAGTCTGATCGCGACGGGATCGACGAATAGGATGGTCCACCAGGAGTCCCTCTTTTTGAGCGACCGGCTCCGGACGTCTGCGACCGAGAACTTGGTTCCGGGTGACAAAGAGGACGGCTCTGCCATCAAACATCCTCCTCCGAATCTCGAGCATAGCGATGGAGCGCCTCCTCAACGGTGCCGTCAATCACGACCTCGCCTTCGGACAGATATATAGCCCTCGAGCAGAACCGCTCGATGTCTCGGTCGCGATGAGAGACAAGAACAAGCGTGCGGCCTCCGGCAAGCATCTCTTCCATGGCGCGGTAGCACTTGCGACGGAACCGGCGATCTCCCACCGCAAGCACTTCGTCGATCAGGAGAATGGGATGATCCAACTGCGTCACAATCGAAAACCCAAGGCGCACCTTCATCCCGGAGGAAAAGTGTTTGAGGGGAGAATCAAGGAACCGACGAATCCCCGCGAAACGCACGATATCCTCAAAGCGTGCATCGATCTCCGCTTTCTTCATCCCGAGGATCATCCCGTTGATGTAGATATTGTCGCGCGCGCTGAGCTCTGGGGAGAACCCCGCCCCTAACTCGATCAATGGAGCGATCTCACCGCGCACGTGAACGATCCCTTCATCAGGGCGGAGAACGCCCGCGATAATCTTGAGGAGTGTTGACTTGCCACATCCATTCGGTCCCACGAATCCAACCGTGTCTCCGGGCTTGATCGCGATGTTGATGTTGCGCAATGCCCAGAAGCGTTCGGAGGAGCGAGCCCTCCTGCCCCTGATGAACAGGTCTCTTGAGCGGAGGTGCTCCTTTCGATTGATCGCGAACTCTATCCCGACGTCGTTCAGCTCGATCGCATACTGTCCATCTGTGGACAGCCCGTTCCCCTCCGGAATCACTTGCGAAAGGCGACGCCAACCCATCAAAGCTCCTTGAGGATCTGTCCTTCGAGGCGGTAGAACGTGCGCCAGCCGAGCAGCACGAACAACAGACAGCCTACAGCCGAGAAGCCCACTGTCGTCCAGCCTTGGAAGTTCTGTGGGAACCATACCGCTCGATACAACTCCAGGATGCCGATCACAGGGTTGAAGCGGTAGAGCAGCCAAAGGAAGTGTTCTGGGTCGCTGAAGCGCTCGGTGATCTTGTCATGGATAAGGAGGATGGGATAGAGGATGCCGCTGAGATAGAAGACGATGCGAAGCAGCGGCTTGATGACGCGTTCGATGTCTCGCAAAAGAGTGTTCGCCGCGGACAGGAAGAAGGCCAATCCAACGAGGAGTGACAGCTGCATCAAGAACGCAAGAGGAAACGCCAGTGCATACCACGACGGAGCCTGAAGCCGGATGCTAGCGGCGGCGATGAGCACTATGAGCGACAGGAGGAATTCCACAGATTTTGCGGCCACGACTGAGAGCGGAAAGATCTCGCGAGGAAGATCTACCTTGGTGATCAGGCCGCGATTTCCGCGGAGAGCCCGAAGTGAACCGTTGACGGAACCGGTGACCCACTGCCACGGCAAGATGCCTGAAAGCAGGAATAGCTCGAACGGCTCGACACGAGCCGTTCGAAGCCCAACCACCCTGAAGACGACGAAGTACGCTCCCGTCAAGAGCAAGGGCTCGAGAATCGACCACAGGTAGCCCAGTGTCGAGCCTTCGTACTTCACCGCAAGGTCGCTTCGAACGAGGCGCTGCAAGACTCCACGCCTCGCGACGATCCTGCGGATCCGCTCGATTGGATTCGAAGTCAGTGTCGCGTACACGGTCGTCCCATGGTAGGAGCAGCAGGGTACGCCATCATCGCACCTCACGGTGGCGAACGCGTCCCACGAGGAACCCCAAACCCCAGCCAAGATGCATGATGGGCAACACCACAAGCAGGATGCTCGCAGCCAGCTCGTGCTTCCGCACCCCCTCAACGATGGATGTCCCCACCAACACTGCGATGTACAAGGCGGGAACGGCAATCGAGAAAACCGGCCGGAGCGGCCCCACCACGACCGAGACGGCGAGCCCGATCACCAGGATCGGGGGGGCCGCCTGGCGCAACCGGAACGAGCCCGGCGAGCGCCGGAACGTCTCACGCTTCCACGCGCCGCTCGAGAAGTATTGGCGCCACAGTGCGTGCAGGGACCCCCTCGGTCGATAGGTCACGCGCAGATCCGGATGGAAGTACACGATCCCACCCGTGGCGCGGATCCGGTGATTCAGCTCGGCGTCCTGGTTCCGCGCGAGGCGTTCATCGAAGCCTCCGATGCGGTCGAGGGCTGAGCGTCGGAACACTCCCAGGAACACGGTGTCGGCCGGTCCCGGCGGCCCGCCGTAGTGGAAGCGCGCGTCCCCCACCCCCATCGGGATACTCATCGCCAGCGCGATCGCACGTTCCACGAACTTCTCCCCCGTCGCCGCCTGGATGCCCCCGACGTTGTCGGCGCCCGCCTCGAGGAGGATCTCGATCGCGCGCGCGATGTACCCCGGCGGCAGGAGGTTGTGGCCGTCGCACCGGACCACGATCTCGCCGCCGGATGCGCGGATGGCCAGGTTGAGCCCGACCGGCGTGATCTGCGCAGGATTGTCCACGAGCCGCACCCGCGGATCGGCGGCGGCGACGCGCTCGAGGACCTGACGGGTGCCGTCGGTCGACATGCCGTCGGCGACGACGACCTCGATCCGTCGCGGATACTCCTGCGAGAGTACCGACGCCAGCGCGCGCTCGATCGTGCCGGCCTCGTTGCGCACGGGAAGGATGACCGAGACCGTCGGCCGATCCGCGACCATCACGCGGTGCGCTGGGTGACGAACCCCGCGAGTTGCGCCATGGCGTCACGGGCGCGTCCGGCGGAGATCCGCTGGAGGGCTTCGTGCGCGCGCGCTTCCCACGCAGCCGCGGCGTCACGCGCCACGTCCACGGAGCCATTCGAACGAAGGACGTCCAGGGCCGCCTCGAAGTCGCGTCGCTCGAGCGCCATGCGCAGGTCTTGATCACCCGGAACTCGCCCCGAAAGCGTCTCGAGCGCCGGGAGCGTGAGGATCCCTTCGCGCAGATCGGTCCCGGGTTCCTTCCCCGACTCCACGGCCTCCCCGGTGATATCGAGCACATCGTCGGAGAGCTGGAAGGCCATGCCGAGCGCGCGCCCGTACGTTGTCGCCGCCTCGACGGCGGGCGGTTCCGCACCGCCAAGCCATGCTCCGAGATGACACGACGTCTCGATGAGCGAGGCCGTCTTCCGCCCGATGACCTCGAGGTAGTCCTCCGAAGATGCCTCGAACGAGCCCGCAAGCTCGGTCTCGGCGATCTGGCCCTCACAGAGCTCGGCGATGGTGTCGGCGAGCCGCCGCGACACGTACGACCCCAGGTCGGCCGCGAGGCCCGATGCGCGCGCGAACAGGAAATCGCCGGTCAGCACCGCGACGGGGTTCCCGTACCGGGTGTTCGCAGTCTCGACCCCGCGGCGGAGAGCGGTTTCGTCGATCACATCGTCGTGATACAGGGACGCCAGGTGCGTCAGCTCGATCGCCGTCGCGCAAGGGATCAAGCGGGGATCGGACGGGTTGCCGAGATGACCCGCGAGCAGAACGAGCATCGGACGCAACCGCTTGCCGCCGGCCGCGATCAGGAAACCGGCAGCTTCATCCACGAGCGGCCGCTCGGAGTGCGCGGTGGCTCGAAGGAGATCCTCGACCCGCGCGAGATCGGCCCGGATATCGAGCTCGAGGACGGCGACCGGGTCGCGCAGACTCATAGGGGAAAGCCTATCCGGTGAAGACCGCCGCGGTTCTCGCCAGATCGATCAAGCCCTGCGGGTAGATCCCGATCGCGATCGTGGCCGCCGCCGTGATCGCGAGCGCGACGACCGACGGCGCGGTGACACCGAGTGCGCCGGGTTCCTCGGTCGGGGTTTGGAGCCACATCACCACGATGAGCCGCAGGTAGAAGAACGACGCAACCACGCTGGCGAGAACCGCGGCGATCACGAGTCCGGTCTCGTCGGCCTCGATCGCCGCCTTGAAGACGAAGACCTTGCCCATGAAACCGGCTGTCGGCGGGATGCCGGCCAGCGACAGCAGAAACAGCGTCATGACGCCCGCGAACACGGGCGATCGCTGCCCCATACCCACCCACGAGGAGAAGTCGAGTCGCTCACGCCCTCCGGGCGAAGATGCGATCACGATCGCGAACGCGCCCAGGATCATGATCGCGTAGACCAACAGATAGAACAGGGCCCCCGCGACACCCTCCCGGCTCGCTGCCACGACGCCGACGAGGACGAATCCGGCGTGAGCTATCGAGGAGTACGCGAGCATCCGCTTCACGTCCGACTGGATGATCGCCACGATCGACCCCAGCGCCATCGTCAGGATGGCCATCAGCCAGAAGGCCGGCCGCCAGTCGAACTGCAACGCCCCGAACCCCACCAGGAAGACGCGCAGCAACGCAGCGAATCCCGCAGCTTTCGTTGCCGCCGCCATGAAGGCCGTGACCGGCGTGGGCGCGCCCTGGTACACGTCAGGGGTCCACATGTGGAACGGCACGGCCGCGACCTTGAACCCGAACCCGACCGCGATCAGGCCGGCGGCGGCGAACAGCGCTCGAGGGTCGAGGCCCCCCCCGACGATCGCCTCGCCGATCCCGCGGATGTTCGTGGTCCCGGCCACGCCGTACGCGAGCGCGATGCCGTACAGCAGGATCGCGCTCGAGAATGCTCCCAGCAGGAAGTACTTCATCGACGCTTCCTGCGAGCCGGCATCGCGGCGTGCGATCCCCACCATGATGTACAGCGCGAAAGACAGGAGCTCCAGCGAGATGAACACCATGATCAGATCGTTGGATGCCGCGAGCATCACCATCCCCGAAGTGGCCATCAGTAACAGGGGGTAGTACTCGAAGCGATGGATTTTGCGAGCGCTGAGGTAGTGGTACGACACAAGCACCGCGATCGTGGCCGACAGCAGCAGGATCAGGTTCGTGAACAGTGCGACACCGTCCACCGCGATCATCCCCTGCATCCCCACCAGGAGCCGATCGTCCACCGCGAGGTCGAAGGTCAGGTACGCCGACCCCCCGATCGCGGCGAGGGACAAGCCCGCGATCACGTCGCGTCGAGGGCGGCGCTGGAGCGCGCCGACCATCAACGTCAGGACGGATCCCGCCGCCAGAACCAGCGCCGGACCGATCGTCGCCCATGCGATCGCGGGGGTCTGCTCGACCGGCATCAGTCCTCCCCCAGGCTCGTCAGCGTCGTGACCGGCGGCACCTCGGCCTGCTCGACCCGGGTGACAACCCGCTCCAACGACGGCTCCATCCGGTCAAGGATCGGCTTGGGCCACACGCCGATCAATACGACCGCGGCGAGTACCGGTGCGAGCAGCACGAGCTCGCGCGCATCCAGATCCGGGATACGACGGTTCTCCTCGAGCAGCACCGGCCCGTGCATCACGCGCTGGTACGCCCACAGCAAGTACAGCGCCGCCAGGATCACGCCGACCCCGGCGATGATCGCCCACGCACGGTTCACCGTGAACGTTCCCACCAGGATGAGGAACTCGCCGACGAAGCCGTTCAGGCCCGGGAGCCCAAGCGACGACAGTGCAACCAGGAGGAAGATGCCGGCGAAGACCGGCGTCGTCGTGGCGAGCCCCCCGAAGTCTTCGATCAGCCTCGTATGGCGCCGTTCGTACAGCATCCCGACGAGGAGGAACAATGCACCGGTGGACAGCCCGTGGCTCACCATCTGGATGCTCGCGCCCTGCACGCTGGTCACCGTGAATGCGAAGATCCCCAGCACGACGAACCCCATGTGCGACACCGACGAGTACGCGACGAGTCGCTTCAGGTCGCGCTGCATCATGGCGACGAGCGCCCCGTAGATGATGCCGACGAGCGCGAGCCCGACGATCCACGGGGCGAACTCCTTCGCCGCCCCGGGGAACAACGACACCGCGAAGCGCAAGATGCCGTACGCGCCCAGCTTCAGAAGGACCCCGGCGAGGATCACGCTTCCGGCCGTCGGCGCCTCTGTGTGGGCATCCGGGAGCCAGGTATGCAGGGGGAACAGTGGGATCTTGATCGCGAACGCCACGAAGAACGCGAGGAACAACCAGCGTTGCGTTCCGGCGCTGAAGGACACCTGCTGGATCTCGGTCAGATCGAAGGTGAAGCCCCCGAGCGCCGCGCGCGCCTGGAACGTGGTCACCAGGATCCCGACGAGCATCAGCAATCCACCCAGCAGCGTGTAGATGAAGAACTTGACGGCCGCGTAGATCCGATCCTCGTAGCCCCAGTACCCGATCAGGAAGTACATCGGAACCAGCATCCCGTCCCAGAACAGGAAGAACAGCAAGAGATCCTGCGCGAGGAACACCCCAAGGACGGCCGTCTCGAGCACCAGCAGCAGGGCCATGAACAGCTTCGGGTTGCGCTCGATCTTCCACGATGCGAGCACACACACCGGCATCAGGAATGTGGTGAGCAAGACCAAGAACAGGCTGATCCCGTCGATGCCGAGGTGATACGACGCTCCGATCGCCGGGATCCACGCGACGCGCTCGACGAGCTGGAGGCCCGCCTCGCCGGTCACGAACTCAACGAGGACGCCGATAGAGAAGCCGAACGCAACGATCGAAACCATAAGCGCCCAGGCTCGCAGCGCGGTGTGGCGCGCGCGAGGGATCGCGGCCGACACGACGGCTCCCGCAAGCGGTATCCACAGCACGAAGCTGAGCCACCGCATCTAGAACTGCCTCCCGACGAGATACGCCAGCAAGCCGACGGCCCCGAGGAGGACTCCCAGTGCGTAGCTGCGCACGAGACCCGACTGCGCTCGGCGGCCGATCGTCGCGACCTTCGCGGTCACGTTGCCGGCGCCGTTGACGACGCCGTCGATCCATCGCGTGTCGACCACGAACGCCAAAGCGGTCGCTCCCAGCTTTCCGAGGCTCGTGAACAGGAACTGGTACACCTCGTCGACGAACAACTTGTTGCGCACCGCGCGCCAGGCGATCGATGGGTTCTCGCGTCGGCGGCGCCACGCGAAGCTCCCGGTGCCGTACGCGACGAACGCCAACGCCGCGGCTCCGACCCCGGCGCCCGTTGCGATAGCGGACAAAGCCGGGACCGACAGGCCGCCTTCCCTGACCCCGTGCTCGCTCTCGACTCCGCTCACCGCTCCGGAACCGACCTCCACCGAACCCATGGTCGCGGGCTCGAGGAAGCGCTGGAGCCTCCCGTCCTCGGGGTTCGTGCCGATCAAGCCCCCCACGATCGAGAGCGCCCCGAGCACCAACAGCGGGAACACCATCGACGGCGGAGATTCGTGGGGTGGGATGCCGTCCGGGTCCCGGCTCGAGCCGAAGAACGTCAGGTAGACGAGCCGAGTCATGTACAAGCCGGTCAGCGCGGCCGCGACGAGACCGAGGATCCAGATCACATCCTTGCCGGTGCCGTAGGCGGCCTCGAGGATCTGGTCCTTCGAGAAGAACCCGGACGTCCCCGGGAACCCGATGATCGCGAGATACCCGAGCATGAAGGTGAAGAACGTCCACGGGATCTTGCGCCAGAGCCCGCCCATCTTGGTGATGTCGGTCCGGTTCGCGAGCGCGTGAATCACGCTGCCCGCGCCCAGGAACAGCAGTGCCTTGAAGAACGCGTGCGTCACCAGGTGGAAGATCCCGGTCGCGTAGGCGCCGACGCCGACGGCTACGAACATGAATCCCAACTGGGAGACGGTGGAGTATGCGAGGACACGCTTGATATCGTCCTGGGCGAGCGCGATGGCCCCGGCCAGCAGTGCGGTCGCAACCCCGATAGCGGCCACGACGTCGCCCGCCGCGGGGCCGAGGTCGAACAGCACGTGCGCGCGCGCGACCATGTAGACACCGGCGGTCACCATCGTCGCGGCGTGGATCAGGGCGCTGACCGGTGTGGGCCCGGCCATCGCATCGGGGAGCCATACGTACAGCGGGATCTGCGCGCTCTTCCCCGTCGCCCCGCCGAACAGCAGCAGCGCGATCGCGGTCGCCGTGCCCGCGGACAGGACGGTTCTCGCTCCCTCGAAGACCGTATCGAAGCTCAGAGATCCGAAGGTGGCGAAGATCAGCAACAGGCCGATCATGAACGAGAAGTCGCCGACGCGGTTGGTGATGAACGCCTTCTTCGCAGCGCTCGCGTACTCAGGCTGGTGGAACCAGAAGCCGATCAGCAGGTACGAGCACAGGCCCACAAGCTCCCAGCCCACGAACATGACCAAGAAATCGTTTGCGAGCACGAGCACGAGCATCGAGAAGGCGAACAGGTTGAGATAGGCGAAGTAGGTCGGCTCGCGGGGGTCGCCCCTCATGTACCCCACCGAATACAAGTGGATCAGCATCCCCACGCCGGTGACCACCAGCATCATCACGATGGACAAGGGGTCGATTCGGTACTCGACCGCGGCTCGGAAGTCACCCGCCGCGATCCACTCGTAGAGGCTGCGGACGAACGTGCGCTCGGGCGCGTCGATCACTTGGAGGTAGGTGATCGCGGTCACGACGAACGAGCCGACCATCATCACCGTGGCGAAGGGCCCCGAGGCGCGCTTCATCCGCGAACCCAGGAACGTCAGCCAGATGAACCCAAGCAACGGGAAGGCCGGGATCAGCCAAGCGACGTCGACGATCGACGGAGTCTCTACCACCGCAACGCCCTCGCGTCGTCCACCGACGCGCTCCGCTTCCGCCGGAAGATCGCAACGATGATCGCGAGCCCGACGACGACCTCGGCTGCCGCGACGACCATCACGAAGAATGCCAGGACCTGTCCATTCAGCTCGCCGTGCATGCGCGCGAAGGTCACCAAGGTGAGGTTGACTGCGTTCAGCATCAACTCGATAGACATGAAGATGACGAGCGCGTTCCGGCGAAGCAGCACGCCGATCGTCCCCACGGCGAACAGCATCGCCGCGAGCGCGAGGTACTGCGCCGGCTGTATCACGCCTCTTCGTCCTCAGGGTCGGTCTGGTCGGACCGGCGTCGCTTCCCCATCACCATCGCGCCGATCGCGGCGACGATCAGCAACAGCGACGTGACCTCGAACGGCAGCAGGTAGTCGCTGAATAGCAGCCGACCGACACCTTCGGTGTTGCCGGCTGCATTCGCCCCATCGAGCCCGGCGAAGGTTCGGTCGTCGAAGGCGACCCGCACGGTGAAGACCGTGATCCCCGCGAGCGCGCCCCCGCCGATGAGAGCGGCCACGCGCTGGAACCTGATCGACTCAGTCAGATCCTCGTTGCGATCCACCCCAAGCAACATGATGACGAACAGGAACAGCACCATGATCGCGCCCGCATAGACGATCACCTGCACGGCTGCGAGGAAATGCGCGTCGAGGAGGACGTAGAAGACGGCCAGCGTGAAGAAGTTCACCACGAGGGCGAGCGCCGAGCGCACGGCGTTCGGCGAGATGATCATCAACAAGGCGCTCAGCAACGACACCAAGGCCGTCGGCCAGAACACCCACTGCTCCACGTCCGCCCCCTGACTATCCGTGCTCGTCGATACGCTCGGCCGCGCGCGCCGAGGTCAGCGGCGGCGTGACTTGCTGCCCCCCGTAGTAGTCGAGCCCTCGCCTCGCCACCTCCTCATCGGTGTGCGGTGTGGGCTCGGCTCCCTCGGGGAGCGGCGCCAGCAGCATCTCCTTCGTGTACACCAGACCGAGCCGCGACGGCTCGGACAGCTCGTACTCGGTCGACATCGTCAGCGCGCGCGTCGGGCAGGCTTCGATGCACAAGCCGCAGAAGATACAGCGCGAGTACGAGATCTGGTAATCGATCGCATACCGTTCGCCCGGCGAATACCGGGCTTCCGGCGCGTTGTCAGCGCCCTGCACGAAGATCGCGTCGGCCGGGCATGCCCAGGCGCACAGTTCGCACCCGATGCATTTCTCGAGCCCATCGGAGTATCGGTTCAGGTAATGCCGGCCGTGGAACCGCGGCGAGACGGGCTTCTTCTTCTCGGGGTAGGCGTAGGTGACCGGCCGCTTCAGCAGATGCTTGGCCGTGACGGCCAGTCCCTTCGCGATCTCGAGCAGCGCCACTAGCCCCTCCGCAACGGGTTGAGAACCTTCGGACTGAGGCTTCCGAAACGCTGACGCGTGACGAGAGCGATCCACGTCATGAACGCCAGGCCGAACACGACCGCGACCCCCGCCCCGAGCCATCCCCTGTCGATCTCCTGCGGCAGGACGACGAGCACGCCGGTGATCATCACCCATCCCAGCGCAACCGGAAGCAAGAAGCGCCAGCCGAGGCGCATCAGCTTGTCGTAGCGGAACCGCGGCAGCGTCGCGCGCGCCCAGATGAAGACGAAGATCATGAAACCCATCTTCCCGAGGAACCACACCACCGGCCAGATCGGCCGCATGAACGGAAGGATCGGTCCCCGCCATCCCCCGAGGAACAACGTCACCGCGATGGCCGAAGTCGCGATCACGTGGAGGTACTCGGCCAGGAAGAACATCGCGAACTTGATGCTTCCGTACTCGGTGTGGAACCCGGCGACGAGCTCGGTCTCGGCTTCGGCGAGGTCGAACGGCGCACGGTTGGTTTCGGCGAGCCCGGCAAGCATGAACAGAACGAACGCGGGAAGCTGCGAGAAGATGTACCAATGTGGGATGAACCCGAGCCACGTTCCCGCCTGCGCCTCGACGATCCCGCGGGTCGACAGCGTTCCCGCTTGGATCACTACTGCGACGACGGAAAGCCCCAGTGCCATCTCGTAGCTGATCATCTGCGCGGTCGAGCGCACCCCTCCGAGCAAGGGATAGGCGCTCCCCGACGACCATCCGGCGAGTACGACGCCGTAGACCATGAGCGATCCCATCGCCAGGAAGAACAGGATCCCGACGTTCAGGTCGGCCAGCTGCATCCGGATGACGCGCTCGCCGATCGTGAAGTCGTCGCCGACCGGAACCACGGCGAAAGACAGGAACGCGGGCACGAGCGCGGCCATCGGCGCCAGCGCATAGATACCCGGCTCGGCGGCGATCGGTCGGATGTCTTCCTTGAAGAAAAGCTTGACGCCATCGGCCAGCGCCTGCAGGATCCCGAACGGTCCCACCCGGTTCGGACCGATCCGCTGTTGCATGAACGCGACGACCCTGCGCTCGGCCCAGATCGTCAGCATGACGCTCACGACCAGGAACCCGAAGACCACCACAACCTTGACGGCGGCGATCGCGACCTCCAGGCCGTCGAGCGGGTGTGGTTGGGGCATCAGGCCTGCACCTGCTCGAGCCGGACCTCGGGGAACGGATCACCGGCGGAGATGACGGTGTTCACGTTGACGTCCCCCTGGCGGGCCGGCAGGTAGACCGCGCCGCGCGCAACCGCATCGGTGACCCGCACCGGTGCCGTCAGTTCGCCCGACGCGGTGGAGACGCGCACGGCGTCCCCCGTCCGGAGTCCCACGGCATCGTCGGGATGGACCTCGACGACCAGCGGATCGACGACCCCCAGGAGCAAGCCGGAACCCGTCATCAGAGTTCCCGCGTCCAGCAACCGCGGCCAGCTGATCGATCGAAGGCCCGCGGGGATCAGTCGGATCTCGGGGACCGGGATCGCGGTCGGGTCGGCCGGCTCGACCTTGAAGCGACGCATCTCGGTTTCGAGCTGCTTCGGTGACGGGAATGCCACACCGGCCGCAAGGGCGACGTGAGACAGGATCCTCGAGTCGGTGTCGGCCAGACCCGGCGGAGGCACGCTCGGCGCGATCGCGCGCACGCGCCCCTCCCAGTTGGTCACCGTCCCGTCGCGCTCGAACGGGGCCGACGCAGGCAGCACGACGTCGGCGCGCCGCGAGCTCTCCGTGAGGAATTGATCGTGGGCGACCACGAACGGCGCCTGATCGAGCGCGCGCGCGTTCGAGCCGGGAAGGTCCCCGACCGGATCCACTCCGACCAGGTACAGAAGGCCGAGGGTCGATGCGGTCGCGAGGATCTCGGAGGCCGTTCGGCCCGGTGACGCCGGCACCGTCCCCCAGACCTCCTCAACCACCGCGCGCGCGGCCGCGTCGTCCACACGCCGTCCTCCCGGCAACAGGCCGGGATGCAGCCCGGCCCAGGCAGCACCGCGCGCGCCGCCCCTGCGCGGCACCCAGCCGAGCCGACCGTCCAACGCCACGGCGAGGTTCCACGCCACGGCCTGCGCGCCGGGCGTCTTCGCGAGCCGGTCGCCGGCGAGCACGACGACCGATCCCCGGAGCGCTCGCAACGTCTCCGCGAGACCGGCGACGGCGTCGCTCGCCGGCTCGCCGCCGGCGCTCTGCAACGCCGCGCGCGTCCACGGATCGAGGCCGGCATCGCCGAGCGCGCGCGCCAGTGCGAGCAGGATCCCGGTCTCACCGCCCGGCGCGCACGGGATCCAGGTTCCGCCGTCGGTCGACAGCCGGGTCCGGCGAGGACCGACCTCGAACAGCCGCGCGCCTCGCTTGCGCATCGCCTTCCGCGCGCGCAGCCACAGGATCGGTGACTCTTCGTGCAGGTCCGACCCGAACACCACGATCGCCTGGGCGGCGTCGAGGTCGGCGTTCGTCGCCGTCTGCATCCGGACCACGGCCGACAGCACGTCGGTCCCGTCGTCTGCTCCCGGGTATGCCCCTGCATCCACGTCGTTGGTCTGCAGCACCGTCCGCGCGAAGCGCGACAGCGCATAGGCGTCTTCGTCGATGAGGTTGCCCCCTGCAAGCACGGCAGACGGGCCGCGCGCAACCCCGATGCGCTCGGCGACGACGCTCAATGCCTCGGCCCACGTGACGGCGACGAAGTCGCCTTCCTTCCGCACCAGCGGCTCGGTCACGCGCTCGGGATGGTGGATGTACTGATACCCCCACCTGCCCTTGTCACATATCCACTCGGCGTTGACCTCGCGATCGTCGCGCGCCAGGATCCGCACGAGCTCACCGCGACGGCTCTGCACGTCGATCGCGCACCCGCTTGCGCATCGGGTGCACGTCGAGGAGACGGTCTCGACGTCGAACGGGCGCGCCTTGAAGCGGTACGGCGTCGCCGTCAGCGCGCCCACCGGACAGATCTGCACGACGTTGCCGCTGAACACGCTCTGGTAGGGCTCGTCCTCGCTGATCGCCACCTGTTCGAGCGCGCTGCGCTCGAACAACTCGATGAACGGGTCGCCCGAGATCTCGCTCGAGAAGCGCGTGCACCGCGCGCATAGCACGCAGCGCTCGCGGTCCAGCTTGATCAAGGACGAGATGGGGATCGGCTTGGTGAACCTGCGCTTCGGGTCCGCGTAACGCGAGCCGCCCGGACCGTAGGCCAGCGCCTGATCCTGCAGCGGACACTCGCCGCCCTTATCGCACATGGGACAGTCGAGCGGATGGTTGATGAGCAAGAACTCAAGGACCCCGTCTTGACCATCGCGCGCGATCTCGCTGGTCGCCTGGGTCTTGACGACCAAGCCGTCGGCGACGGTCGTGGTGCACGACGTCAGCGGCTTGCGCTGCCCTTCCACCTCAACCAAGCATTGTCGGCACGCGCCGAGCGGATCGAGCAGCGGATGATCGCAGAAGCGTGGAACGTAGATGCCCATCTGCTCGGCCGCGCGGATGATCAGCGTGCCAGCCGGAACGGTGATCTCGCCCCCGTCGATCGTGAGCGTCACGTCATCGCTCAAATGGACACCCCCCTTGCTTGATGTGCTGCAGGTACTCGTCGCGGAACAGACCGATCGTCGAGTTCACCGGCGCGACCGAGAAGTCACCGAGCGCACAGAAGGATCGACCGAAGATGTTGGATTGGACATCCAGCATCGTGTCCAGGTCCTCCTCGCGACCCTGGCCCGCCTCGAACCGCCTGAGCACGCGCTCGGTCCAGAAGGTGCCCTCGCGACACGGCGTGCATTTGCCACACGACTCGTGCGCGTAGAACTGCACATACCGGAGAGCGGTGCGCACCATGCACACGTCCTCGGCAAACACGATGATGGCACCCGTTCCCAGCAGCGAGCCCGCAGCCTGGACCCCCTCCCAGTCCATCTCGACGTCGAGCTTGTCGGGGCCGAAGAACGGCGTGGAAGAGGCACCGCCGGGGGTGAACGCCTTCAGGGCCTTGCCGCCTTTCACGCCGCCGGCGAACCCTTCGATCAGGTCGCGCGCGATCGTGCCGAACGGCACCTCGTAGTTCCCGGGGCGCTCGACGTCGCCCGAGATCGAGAAGATCTTCGTGCCGGGCGACTTCTCGGTCCCGTAACCTTTGAACCACTCCGCACCGTTGGTGACGATGTGCGGCACGCAGCTGAAGGTCTCGACGTTGTTGACCACCGTCGGCTTCGCGAACAAGCCGTGGGTGGCCGGGAACGGAGGACGAAGGCGGGGTTGACCGCGCTTGCCTTCGATCGACTCCAGCAGCGCCGTCTCCTCGCCGCAGATGTAGGCGCCGGCCCCGCGGTGCACGATCGCGCGCACGGTGAACCCCGACGCGAGGATGTTCTCGCCGAGGTACCCGGCCTCGGTTGCCTCGGCGATCGCGCGTTCGAGCACGCGCGCGGCATAGGCGAACTCCCCGCGGCAGTAGAGATACATCTCGCTGCATCCGATGGCGTACGCGCCGATCGCCATCCCTTCGAGCAGCTGGTGAGGATCTCGCTCCATCAGCTCGCGATCCTTGAACGTGCCCGGCTCGCCCTCGTCCGCGTTGCACACGACGTAGGTCGGTCGCACGTCGCGGGGGATGAACGACCATTTCGTTCCGGTGGGGAAGCCCGCCCCGCCCCGCCCGCGCAGGCCAGAGACCTTGATGAGCTCGATGACATCCTCGGGCTTCATCTGGAGCGCCCGGCGCAGCGCCTGGTAGCCACCGGTCTTCACGTATCCCTCGAGCCGCTCGGCTGCGGGCGTATCGAAGCGCGCGGTCAGCACACGCGTCTGTTGCAGCGTCGCGCTCTCGCTCACGACCGGGCCTCCGGTCCAGCCATGCGCTCGCTCACCACAGTGAAGTCCATCGGCATCTCGCCGCGTGCGCCCGCCGGAGGCGCGCCCCCCTCGTGAAGGTCCTGGACCAATCCCACGGCGTCGTCGACCTGCATGCGCTCGTAGTTCTCGTAGTTCACGCTGAACACCGGCGCGCCGTCGCAGGCGCACAGGCACTCCACCTCTTCGACGGTGACGCTCCCGTTCTCGCTCGTGCCGCCCGGCTCGACCCCGGCGAGCTCGCAGACGCGGCGCAGGATCTCACCGCCCCCAGCCAGCGCGCACGACGGCTGGGTGCACACGCTGACGAGCCAGCGGCCTTGCTGCTCGCGCTTGAACATCGTGTAGAAAGTCGCGACCGCCTGGACCTCGGCCTTGCTGATGCTCAGGAGCGCCCCGATCTCGCCCATCGCCTGCCCGGTGACGAAGCCGTGCTCGGCTTGTGCGAGGTACAGCAGCGACATCAGCGCGCTGCGTTCCCTCTCTTCGGGGTAACGCGCGATGATCGCGCGTGCCTTGGCGTGGAACGCGGGCGACAGCGGAGGCGCGGGCATGAACATCGCGCCCCGGCGCTCGGTGTCTGTGCGCGAGCCGTTCGCGCTCACCGGTCGACGCCTCCCATCACCGGGTCGATGCTCGCCACGATCGCGATCCCGTCGGCTACCAAACCGCCTTGGACCATGTGCGGCATGGCCTGCAGGTTGATGAAGGACGGATCGCGCATGTGCACGCGCCATGGCTTGTTCGTTCCGGTCGAAACGACGTGGTACCCCAGCTCCCCACGCGGCGATTCCACGGGCACGTACACCTCGCCGACAGGGACCTTGAATCCCTCGGTGACGAGCTTGAAGTGATGGATCAGCGCCTCCATCGACTCGCCCATGATCTTCTGGACGTACGCGGGGTCATTCCCCAGTCCGTCCTTGCCCACCGAGAGCTTCGCCGGCCACGCGATCTTGGGGTCGGTGACCATCGTGGGGCCGGCCGGCAGCGAGTCCAGCGCCTGGCGGACGATCTTCAAGGATTCACGCATCTCGGCAACACGCACCCGGTAGCGCGCGAGGCAGTCGGCCGCATCGTCGGTCGGCACATCGAAGTCGTAGTTCTCGTAGCCGCAGTACGGACGCTGCTTGCGAAGGTCGAGTGCGACTCCGGCCGCGCGCAACAGCGGTCCAGTGACTCCCAGCGCCAGAGCATCCTCCGCTTCCAGGATCCCGATGCCGACGTTCCGGTGGATCCACGTCGGGTTCTCGGTCAGCAACGCTTCGTACTCGTCGATCCGAGCCGGGAACGTCGACAGGAACTCCTCGATCTTCTCGACGCTGCCATCGGGCAGATCAGTTGAGAGCCCCCCGGGCCGGATGTAGGCATGGTTCATCCGCAGACCGGTGATGTGCTCGAAGATGTCCAGTAGCTGCTCGCGCTCCCGGAAACCGTAGAGCATCATCGAGAGGGCGCCCAGTTCCATCCCCGTCGTCGCGAGCCACACGAGATGCGACGCCAGTCTGTTCAGTTCGCACAGCAGCACACGGATCGCTTGCGCGCGCTCGGGCGCGGCGATTCCCAGCAGCTTCTCGACCGACAGGCAGTAGGCCAGCTCGTTGAAGAACGGTGAGAGGTAGTCCGCGCGCGTGACGAACGTCACGCCTTGGGTCCAGGTGCGAACCTCGATGTTCTTCTCGATCCCGGTGTGCAGATAGCCCACCACCGAGTGCGCGCTCACGACGGTTTCGCCGTCGAGCTCGAGGACCAGGCGCAGCACCCCGTGCGTCGATGGATGCTGCGGGCCCATGTTGATGACCATGGTGTCCTCGGATGTGCGCGCGGCGAGCGTGTCCCAATCCTGCCCGCCGAGGAAGACCTCTCGCGTGGCCATCTAGGAAAGCCTCCCGGGGTACCCGGTGGTCGCGGCGGGTTGGCCGCGCCGGTCGGGCGGCGGGATGAAGACACCATGTTGGTAGGTGACGTTGGTGCCCCCCAGGGGATAGTCCTTGCGCTGGGGGTGCCCTTCCCAGCCGTCGGGCATGAAGATCCGGCGCAGGTTGGGATGCCCCTCGAACGTGATGCCGAAGAAGTCGAAGTTCTCGCGCTCCTGGAAGTCGGCACCCGGCCAGACGCCGACCAGCGAGGGGCACGTCTCATCGCCTTCGGGGATCCACACCCGCAGCCGTACCCGCTCGGGATGCTGCACCGAGGCCAGGTGGGCCGCGACCAGGAACCGGCGCGTCGGCTCGTTCACCCCGAGGTAGTCCACGACCGACCAGTCCGCCAAGAGCTCGAAGGGACCCTCATCTCGGAACCATGCCCCGACCTGGGTCAGCTCGACGCGGGATACGTCCACCGAGGTCTCGCCGAACGTTTCGACCGGCTCGGACACGGCCTCGGGAAAGCGTTCACGAGCGCGGATGAGGAGATCGTCGAGGGGCTCGATCATGGGTCACACGTTCTGCTTCAGCGGAGTTCGGCGGATCTTCTCGTGGAGCTTCAGGATCCCGTCCATCAGCATCTCGGGGCGCGGCGGGCAACCGGGCACGTACATGTCGACGGGCACGATCTGATCGACGCCTTGGATGATCGCGTAGTTGTTGAACATGCCGCCCGACGTCGCACACACGCCCATCGAGATCACCCATTTGGGCTCGGGCATCTGGTCGTAGATCTGACGGAGGACCGGGCCCATCTTCTGCGAGACCCTTCCCGCGACGATCATCAGATCGGCCTGGCGCGGTGAAGCGCGGAATACCTCCATGCCGAAACGCGCCAGGTCGTGGTGGGAGGCACCGGTCGCCATCATCTCGATGGCGCAGCACGCGAGGCCGAACGTCGCCGGCCACAGCGACGACGCGCGCGCCCAGTTGACGAACTTCTCGACCGTCGTGAGCAAGATGCCGGACGGCAGGTTCTCTTCCAGACCCATCAGGCGGTCACCCGTTCGTGCAGGCTCTCGGCGGCGCGCACCATCCGTCTGCTAAGGGCATGCCTGGTGGACTCCTCTTCCTCTTCCCAATCGAAGCCGCCCCCGCGCAGGACGTAAACGTAAGCCACGAGCAGCAGCGCGATGAACACTCCCATCTCAGCGAGGCCGAACAGTCCGAGCTCGCGCACGAGCACAGCGAACGGGAAGAAGAAGATCATCTCGATGTCGAAGATGATGAACAGCATCGCGACCAGATAGAACTTGACCGGGAACCGCTCGCGCGGGAGCCGCTCGGGCGTGATCCCACATTCATACGGGGCCACCTTCGCCGGCGTCGGGTGATGAGGGCCCATGCGCGCGGACAGGAAGATCGAGGCCCCGCCGAACAGCGTCGAGAGGCCGAGCAGGAGCAGGATGGGCAGGTAGTCAGCCAGCACGTGCAGTCCTCCGTGCGTGAACGGGCCTCACGATAGGAACCGTCGACCGGCGGGCGCAAACCGCTCGGGAAGCCGCTCGTGCGTTCGTGCAGCGATTCACTGCCGCGTCACCACGTTGATCGCGGGAGCCGCGCGCACCATCGCGTTGATCAGCCGGTCGGACGCGTCCCCGCCCCGGGGCTCGGTCAGGTTCGCCAGGATCTTGAACGCGAAGCGCATCAGCCACTCACGTCGCATCCCGTACCTCGTGAGGAACCCCATCACGCGTGCGTCCCCGATCAGGCGCACGAAGGTTCGACCCAGGATGAAGTACCCCTCGTAGGCCTCGCGCAGTCGCTCGGGGTACGCGCGCAGCGCGCGCGCATCCCCCTGCGCCAGCGCCTCGTCCGCGACCTCCGCCGCGATCTCGGCGGTCTCCATCGCGTAGGCGATCCCCTCGCCGTTGAAGGGGTTCACCGCCCCCGCCGCATCGCCGATGAACATCACGCCCGGCCGGGCCAGGGGACGCCGGTTCAACGCCATCGGCAGCGAGCCACTCCGGATCTTGCCAATCTGGGTCTCCGGGTTCATCTCCCACTCCGGCGGCAGCGTGGCGACCCAGTCCAGGAGCAGGCGCTTGTAGTCGACCTTGCCGAAGTGCTCCGAGGTGTTCAGCAGACCCAGCCCCACGTTCACGGTTCCATCCGGCAGCGGGAAGATCCAGCCGTAGCCCGGCAGCAGGTCGTCGCCGCGCCACAGCTCGAGGTAGCTTTCGAGGTAGTCGTCGGCCGCGCGCGGGCTCTGGAAGTAGGTGCGCGCGGCCACTCCCATCGGCCAACGCTCGAGCCGGGTCACGCCGAGCGGGAGACCGAAACGGTTGGCCACGCCGTCCCCCGCGAGGACTACGCCGGCCTCGATCTCGGTGGGGTCGCCGTTGCGCCCGACCGTGATACCGGTGACCACGCCTCGCTCGTCGAGCACGGGCCCGGTCGCCTCGGTCTCCTCCCAGACCTCCGCGCCGGCCTTGCGCGCGGTATCGAGCAGCAACTGATCGAAATTCAGGCGCGTCTGGACCAGCGCATAGCCGGGTGCATCGCTGATGTCCGGCCACGACAGCTCGAGCCGGACGCCGCCGCCGATGATCCGCAGTCCCGCGGCGCGCGCCCAACTGGGGCCGGAGGTGTCGATGCCCATGCGCAGCAGGGATGCGACCGCGCGCGGCGTGAGGCCGTCGCCGCACACCTTCTCTCGGGGGAAGCGGGCCTTGTCGACGACCAACACGCGGCGCCCGCGGCGCGCGAGGTGGTAGGCGGCCGTCGCGCCCGCGGGTCCCCCGCCGACCACCACGGCATCGAAGCGCTCGGCCACGATCCTCCCGTCCTCCGGTTCGCGCGCTTGTGAAACTTTTCACGAACCAGGGTACGCCCTGAGGCGGCAGCCGGACAACCGGAGCCAAGTTTGTCCTCATGCGATACTTATCGGTCATGGTCAAGCCGCCCGCCATCGATCCGTCCCTCAAGCCGCTGGACATCTTCCCTTTCTTCACCGGCTGTCAGCGCTCGGGAACCACACTGTTGCGAGTCATCTTCAACAACCATCCCGAACTTGCGATCCCGGGGGAATCGCATTTCATCCCGGAGTTCGCGGCTCGCCGCCGGCGATACACACGGCATGGCCGAGTGCTCGTCGAACCCTTCCTCAGGGACGTCATGGAACATGAAAGAGTCCGTCGTTGGAAGCTGCAGCGGGATCGGTTGAAGGCGGCGCTTGAAACGCCACCGTTACCCAACCTCCCAGACGCGATCCGACGCGTGTACTCAACCTACGCCCTGACGAAGAACAAGCCGCGTTATGGAGACAAGACGCCTCGGTACGCGACACAGATCTCGCTACTCGCGCAGTTGTTCCCCGAGTCCAGGTTCGTTCACGTGACCCGAGATGGGCGCGACGTCGCCCTCTCATTACTCGAGATGCCGTGGGGTCCCAACCACATCGATCGTGGCGCGTTGTATTGGCGCGAACGAGTACTATCCGCGCGGTCGGCCGGCCGACAACTCGGCCCAGAACGGTATCTCGAGTATCGGCACGAGGAACTCATCCGAGCACCGGAGGAGACGGTGCAACGGATCTGCGCGTTCCTCGATCTCTCGTTCGATGTCCGCATGTTGGAGTACCACGAGAAGCGCAAGCCGAGCAAGACCCACCACATGCGGCACCTCGCGAAGCCTCCCACGCCGGGGCTCCGCGACTGGCGGGGTCAGATGTGCCCCGAAGACATCCGCATCTTCGAACTCCTCGCCGGCGACGTTCTGAGAGAACTCGGGTACCAAACGGTGACTGACGAGAGCACGCTCGATGGGACGACTGAAAAGAGGCTCCGTCGGCGCGCGCGTGCGCTGAAACATCGCGATATGATTCGACGTTCCCGGTTTCTCCGGGATGCGTCGAATACGCTCCCGGGTCGTTGGTTCATCACCGGTACGTCACGGTTGTTGAAGCGCGCAGACGGTCGGCTCCCTTGACGAGATCAGGCGTCACGCTGCCCCTGAATCCCTCGGAACCTCCAGCTGTGCCAATCCCAGGCAGAACTCACGATCTCAGAGAGTTGGGACCGGTGAGGCGTCCAGCCGAACGATGCACCGGCTTCGGTCGGATCGGCAACGAGTTCAGGGACGTCGCCCGGCCTGCGTTCACCATAGACGAGCGGGATGGGATGTCCAGAGACCGATCGGCACACGTCTATGACCTCGTTGACCGTGAAGCCTGACCCTGTTCCCACGTTGCACGTGATTGTCGCTCTGTGCTCCAGGGCCGCGAGGGCACGGACGTGTGCATCTGCCAGGTCGACGACGTGGACATAGTCTCGGACGCATGTGCCGTCCCGAGTCGGGTAATCGGTACCGTTCACGGTGATACATTCGCGGCGACCCATCGCGACATCGAGGACGCGGGGTATCAGGTGGCTCTCGTTGACATGCTCTTCCCCCCGACTGCTGGTAGCGCCCGCAGCATTGAAGTATCGGAGAACGGCGTAGTGGAATCGATCCGCGCATGCAACTACCGCGTCCTCTGCTTGGGCCTTTGATTCCCCGTATGGATTCACAGGGTTGCGGTGGTGATCAACCGGGATAGGCAGCGACGTGGGAATGCCATAAACGGCCGCGGACGAAGACAGAACGAAGCGCTCGACACGGGTTCTCGACAATGCTTCGAGAAGGGCCTCGGTCTTGCGTCCGTTGGTCTGGAGGTACATCTTCGGGTTCTCAACTGACTCAGCCGCGTCGATGAATCCAGCGAAGTGGATGCACGCGTCAGCATCAAGGGCAGCCCGCTCCACCAGCGCCTTGTTGCCCACATCGCCGACGACAAGCTTGCACCGTTCTGGGACCAGCTCTCGCTTTCCCCGCGAAAGATCGTCGAGCACCGTGACCTGGCAGTCCATCTTGAGCAACAACTCGGCCGTGATCGAACCGATGTACCCCGCGCCTCCCGTGACGAGGACGTGCATCATCGACTGAAGCTTGCGGGAGGAGCCTGATCGGGAACCATGCTCCGGTCCGCGGGAGAGGGACCAGTCCTGCTGACGGAGAGAGGACGAGGCGCGATCGTCCGCTGATCGAATGGAGTGGGGGTCCCGGGTTCCTGGTTCAGAAATACTCTTCTGACAACCCGCTCGGATGCCTGCCCGTCGTCCCATTGACAGAACCGCCGACGGAATGCATCGAGTAGCAGCTTCGCCTCGGTCGACTCGAAATGCTTCTGAGACAGGACGTCAATCAACTCTGCTTCGGTAACCGCCACAATCCCGGGGGGGTGCGCGAGCAGGTCGAAATACACACCACGGAGACGGCAGTAAGTGTCGTAGTCATCGGCGAAGATCACGACCGGGCGACCGAGGTTCGCATAATCGCACATGATCGATGAGTAGTCCGTAAGCAAGACGTCGGATGCAAGGCAAAGGTCCTCCGTAGACGGATACTTCGATACATCAAGAACGTTCTTTGGTCGATCGCTTCTCAAGGACGTCCCGGTCGTGTCGTAATAATAGTGCGCCCGCACGAGCAGTAACTGATCCGGCGGCAACGCCCTCGAGATCCGGGAGAGGTCGATCTGAGGTTCGTATGATCTCCGATACTCACGATGAGTGGGTGCATAAAGGATCGCAGTTGTTCTTGGAGGGATATCGAGGTCTTCACGGATCTTTCGGATCTCATCGTCGGTCGCCGTATAGAAGCGATCGTTACGCGGATACCCATACTCGAGGGTCTGGAAGGACGAGGGATAGACTCGCTCCCATACTTCCGACGAATGCTGATTCGATGAGATGTTGAAATCCCAGCGGGCAGCTCGTTTCGCCAAGAGGTTGAAGTTGATTCCCTTCGCAGCAACTGGATACTTGTGAAGGTCGAGACCCATAGTCTTCAGGGGGGTTCCATGCTGGGTCTGGAGATGGATGGTGTTCGGACGTTTCACGAAAAAATTGGGGAAGTTGACATTGTTGACAAGAAACTTGGCGCGCGCCAGCACTCGGTAATATTCAGGTGACCCCTCAACGACGTAGGAGATATCCTTCGGCACACGGCGCCTGTCGGACTGCCGGACGACCCATACTCCGCGGATCGTCGGCGCGAGTTCCTGAAGCTTCCGCCAGATTGCGTACGGGTTACAGGCTGGAGGTCGATACCAGTAGCATGCGAACACGGCAAGATCGTCATCGATCGGCCTTCGGAGGTGGAACTTGTATTGGCCGATGCGAACACGTCTTCCCAGCGCACGCTTGACTTGACGGATCCGTCGCTTAAGTGCCCGAACCTTCCTCCGGTTCCTGGCCGTAACGGCTCGCACCTGCACTGCCGCCTCGTATCGGTGATACGCACCCGCGGCCAACAACCGCTCTTTCGGTTCCTCCCGCATGCTTGGTCGAGTGGCGCCCGGCGGAAGATGACGCCGATACATCTCGGCCATCCGTCGGAAGAATTCCTTCCGATCCTTCACCGGGACCCTGTCGCCTCGCTCGAGGATCAGGAAACAGTGTCCGATCATCCGACGGACCATGGCGCGCCGCAGATCATCGAGCTCGAGAGCATGGCTATCCATGAACTCGAAGATCTTCTCGTACTGATCGAAGACAACAAAGTGTTCACGACTCACCGTTCTCGTTATCGCACCGATGCCGCGCTGGCGGTAGTAGTAAACGACGCGAGGGAGCAGACTGATGCGCTGTGCCATCATCAGGGCGGGGAAAGTGACCGGTAAGTCTTCGTAGAACCCAGGGGCGAAACGTTGCCCGACCTCGGACAGGAAGCGCCGACGGTACACGCGATCCCATGTGGCCATCATCAGATTCAGGGCGTTCGGACGCTCGCGGAGGGTGAAGACGTCTCGTGGGAACTTCTCCTCCAAGAATGCCCGGTTGGCAGGGGCGATCCCCCACCAGTGGACACGCCGATAATCGAAGAACATGACGTCGGGTTCCGTTTCTCGCAGCCGTGCCGCGACGCTCTCTAGTGCTCCATCGGCAAGGTAATCGTCGCTATCCACGAACATGACGTATTCCCCCGAGGCTCGATCCATACCAACGTTGCGGCTCTCCCCCAGCCCCACGTTCGAGGGGAAGTGGACCACGCGCAGCCGAACATCCTGGCGAGCGTAGTCGTCGAGGATCTCCCCGGTGTGATCGGGTGAGGCGTCGTTGATGGCGATGACCTCGAAGTCGCGGAACGATTGGTCGAGGATCGATTCCAGGCAATGACGCACATAGGCCTGAACCCGATAGCACGGAAGGACGATCGACAGGTACGGCATGCCGGGTCATTCTATCCATCACGGAAGCAGGCGCAGCCTGCTGCACGCACCGTCGATGATCGATCGCTTCTGGGTCACGTCTCGTCGATGCGACCTCAGGGTCTAGGATCGTTCCCAAGCAGGAAGCCTGGACTGAGGAGGGTCGGTGATCAAACCTCGGAGAGGGCCAAGCACTTCGCGGACGGCAGAGGCCTGCTCAGAACCCAGTTCCGAAGACGAATCGGCGTGAATGAGGTTGTAGACTCACCGGCATGAAGGTGCAAGCGCCGTCGTGGCGTACCTGGCTAGGGCGTGCCCATCTACTCGCGCAACCTGGGCCGAAGCGGTACCTCTTCATCCTCAGCCACATGCGGAGCTACTCGAGCTTGCTGTGCCACATCTTGAACTCGAATCCGGAGCTGGCCGGCTACGTCGAGCGCCACCGGGCGTATGTTACGAAACGTGACCTGATGGATCTTCGGATCGCGGCTGCGCGGTCCACCGGCAAGCCTCTGTCTGTCCGCTACGCGGTCGACAAGGTTCTTCATAACAAGGCTGCCGTGCATCCGAAGATCCTGCAACGGGAAGATGTGTTCGCACTGTTTTCCTTGCGGGCGCCGGAGCAGACCATAAGAAGTACGATCGCCATGGTTCGGCGAAGGGGTGGGCCGAAGAAGAACTGGAAGCACAACCCGACCAAGGTGACGGATTACTACGTCGGGCGCCTCGAGCAACTTGTAGAGATGGCGGTCCTGAAGTCCTCACGATCCTTCTACTACGATGCCGAGAGGCTTGTGACGGACAGTGAGGGTACACTCGCCGCTCTCACCGGATTCCTCGGACTCGACGTTCCACTCCACGAACGGTACGAGACCTTCGATCTCACCGGGGAACCTGGATTCGGGGATCCGAGCGCCTTCATCTCCGCTGGCACGATCGTACGGGAGCGGATCGACCACCAGGCCATCGAAGTGCCGTCCAACGACCTTGCCCGGGCTCGAGAAGCATTCGAACGAACACGAGATATCCTCCTAGATCAGTGCGATATCGCACTCGACACGAAGCCGAAGACGGAAGTGATCCCGAGGACCCGGCCGAACAGATGACCCGTCACACACAGAGCCAGTTTCCATTCTTTACGGGTTGTCAACGTTCAGGAACTACGTTGATACGGGTGATCTTCGATTCGCACCCTGACTTGGCGATCCCCGGTGAGTCCCATTTCATCCCGCCGCTGCTCCGTGACCGCGCTACTTACGAAAGGGACGCCGGTTTCGACGTGGAACGCCTTGTGGCCTATCTCGTGACCCACGATCGTTTCAAGGTCTGGCGGATGCCCGAGCCTGTTCTCCGTGAGGCCCTTGTAAGAGAACCTATAAAGGACATGCCCGACGCGATACGGCGAGCATTCGCTGCTCACGCAACCCGGAAGGGCAAGTCCCGGTACGCGGACAAGACTCCCCGGTACGCGGTGCGCATGGCCCTCATCGCCGATGCGTTCCCAGAAGCAAAGTTCATCCATGTCATCAGGGACGGGCGCGATGTGGCTCTATCTCTCTTAGAGGTCCCCTGGGGAGTAAAGGGAGTGGGCCAAGGGGCGCTGTATTGGAAGAAGCGAGCTTCCACTGCCCGCAGGATCGGGGAGATGCTTGGCCCGGAACGCTACATAGAGTACCGCCATGAGGACCTGCTGGATGATCCCGAAGAAGTTGTGCGTCGGATCTGTGACTTCATCGAACTCCCGTACGATCCGACGATGCTTAGGTACTACGAAGGTAGGAAGCCGAGTCGAGCATCCCACATGCAGCACCTCGTCAGGCCCCCCACGAAGGGCCTCCGCGACTGGCGGCAACAGATGGACCGCGAGGACCTTAGGTTCTTCGAGCTACTCGCCGGAAACCTGCTAGAGGAGCTCGGCTACGAACGAGCAACGGATGACAGCTCTCTCGAGCCCGTGGTTGAAGCTGAGTTGCGGCGGCGTGCCCGAAGGCTAAGACGGCGCGGAAAGACGCTGGAGCGCCCTGCCGATGCGCCCCTGGGACGCGGGCCGCGAGCCGTGCTCAGGGCAGTGTCCGCTCGAGTCAAGAACAATCGACATCGCTGACAACCTGGGTCGAGCTCCCAGGGATCCCCGCTCGAGCCGCCCGACAGTCAGGGCCTTTCAAGAGGGAGTCTCTACGGGCCGATGTGACTACAGATGGAGGTTAGCCCCCACGCGGTTTCGGCGCGGCTCGCGTCGTCCCTCGCGCTCGCGCTCGTAATGCTCATACCGACGCCAGCTCAGAGTGGCTCTGGAGCGTACGAATCCGGTGTGGTGACGAAGGTTAACGATGGCGACACCATCGAGGTTGACTTCGATGGCGACAACGCACCCGATGCAACCGTGCGTCTCATCGGGATCGACACTCCCGAGCGGGATGAATGTGGATCCTCGGGCGCGAAGAGAGCGCTCACGTCTCTCTTGGCCGGGCAACACGTTGAGTTGCGGGCCGATTCCGCACATGCCTACGCAACAGAGGGGCGTCTGGCTCGGCGGGTTAGCACGGTTCGAAATGGCAGTGTGATCGACGCCACACGATGGATGCTCATCCGAGGGTGGGGGCCCTGGAAGCCTCATCCGTCCGAAGAAACTCACGCGCTGGAGTACCACGCCGCGGCCGAGCGGGCAGGATCCCTGGGCCGGAGATACTTCGATACCGATCGATGCAAGAGGGGGCCCGTCCAGTCGAGCCTTCTCACGATGCAGGTGCAATGGAAGGAGGACGCCGCTCGCACGACCGACAGGTACAACCAGGAGTTCGTCCGTATCAAGAACAGAGGCACGAAGGCAATCGATGTCAGCAGATGGACGATCAGGATGGGAGGTTTCCACACGCTCCGGGTCCCATCTGGGGAGCGTGTCGCGTCGAAACGGACGCTGACGATCCACGTGGGTGAGGGGCGAGACCGTCGCTACCACCGCTTCCTGGGGTTGAGCAGATTCCTACTGACGAATACCAACTTGGATGGAGGACCTCACCGTGGCAACGGCGTGTATCTGCTCGATCCCGACGGTGATCTCCGGGCGTACCAGACGTGGCCGTGCGTACGCACATGCGACGATCCAACAGGCGGAGCGATCGTCATCCAGGACGTCAGCTACGACCCGGACGGATACGACGCGGAACATGTCAACGGGGAGTGGGTGTCGTTCAAGAATGTCGGCGAAGAGCCAGTGCGCACAGGGAACCTCGTCTTCGAGAATTCGCCCTACGTTTACGAACTGCCCGTAGGACACGTGCTGGACCCAGGTGAAACCCTCAGGATCCGCGCAGGGAAGGGGGCCGATACGCACAACGTGCGCTATCTGGGTTCCGATAAGCCGATCATGGTCAATACGGGCGATCGCGTTTTCGTGCGCACGTTCAACGGTATCGTGATCGACTGCGTCGCGTGGGGCAGCGCATCGTGCCCGCAGTGACCACGCTGATGCCTCAGCTCTAGTTGAGAAGCAGTCTCGCCCGGCGCCGTTGTGCGCTAGTCAGGCGCGCAGCGATCTTCCGACGAGAACCTATCCCCGTCGTACGATGTAGTCGACGTCGGCGCTTTGCCCTGGCCCAAGCGTCTGCAAGGACTGAGGGGATCACCACCCCCGACACGGAGGGCTCGTAGCCATACATCCGCATCTGACGCGCCGCCACGTGTTCGATGAATGCAACCTCTTCTTGCTCGAGTTGGGTGGTCCAGCTTGTAGCCGCTTCCGTCGTGATCGGCTGAGCAAGCAAGGGGTGGTACTTCTGCCGCAGCTTCTGCGGTATTTCGGCCGCGCTCTCATGGTACAAGAGCATCGCGTTCAGGTGCTCGGTAGACAGGCCTGTGAAGTGGCAGATGGAAAGGAGCGCTCTCTCAGGATCTGCCACAAGATCCTCGTACCGCAGCTCCAGATACTGGTCTCGGCGATATCGGGATGCGGCCCATCGCCCTGCTAGTACGGCTCGCACCCATCGATCCACCCCACCGGCAACAGAGCCGTTGTACCAATCGTCGATCCACCCAAGCTTCTTCATCGAGGCAACGACAGCGCGAGGATCACGTACTATGCTGATGAACTGCACGTCCGGGAACATGGCGAAGATCGCTGGCAAATTGTCGATGTTGAGAGGACGCTTGTCACCCCATCGTGCGGCGCCGTGACGCTCCGCATACATCGCCAGCCCGGTCCCAACGACCGATCCCAACGTGGGCGGCGCCTCAGCTAGGCGTTCGCGAGCCTTCTCGGGGTCAAGCTTGAGGCGATGGAATCGGGTCGTCCGCTCACCGACGATCCAATCAGCGAGTTTCGCTCGGTTCGCTGGATCCCTTAGATCCCCGAACTCGTTCCGGCGGCGGAACGAATCGAGAACGAACCTTGTCTCGCGAGGCACGGCGAGCATGGGATGAGAGTGAAGCATCGTTCGGAGCAGAGTGGTCCCGGAGCGAGGACATCCGCCCAGGAAGACCGGACGATCCTCAGCGCCCCGAAGAGAAAGGCGGTCGAGTGCGTCTCGGAACACTCGCCCCATTTTGGAGGCAACGGGTCGTCGCACCGCTTTCATGAGGTGCGAGTGTAGGAGATGTCTGGCCCAACCACTTTCAGAAGATCAATCGCCGAGCCAACTGGGGATCTTGTAGCCGAGGAATTCAAAGAGCCGATCGTTGTGAGTCCTGTAGATGTCCCGGGCAAGAGCGCGAGCCTCGGGCGACACTTCGGCGCGATAGAGTCGCACATGGGCGATCTCGAACTCCGGAGGGTCCCATCGGTCGATGCCGAGGAAGTCCTGCAATTCCCAATGGAGCCGCCTCGTGAAGTCACCTCGCTCCACCCCCCGTAGCTTGTGGGGATCCTTGTGCACGAGCGTCCGGCGATCGAGCGAAGCGGACCACCCATCCGTCGCCCGTACGAACAGCTGCTCACCCGAGAAGAAGCGAAGGATGTTCTGTTCGATCTGCTCCAAATAGAATCCGCGTTCGATGAAGTTCTCCCAGGCGCGATCCAGGATGTTCTCGCGCAGATATTCCACGTCGATGGTATCGGCTTCGGGGAGGCCCCGCCGATGGATTCTGTGATTGACATGGGAGAAGAGCCGCGAGACAGGATCGCGAAGCAGAACAACGATCTTCGCCTCGGGAATCGTTGCATGCAGGCGCTCCATGAACAGGCGCCTAGTCATGTACGAGGGCGACTTCTCACCACAGAGCTTGCCGCGGCCTCTCGCGAATTGGGTCCGGTACCACTCCTTGCCCTCATCCCAGTGCTTGTCGAAAAAGTGCACTTCCTTCGCTGGCATGAACACCTGCGGATGGCGTCGGAGATTGGCCTTGAGCGAGGTCGTTCCGGCCTTCTGTGCACCCACGACGATGAATGACGGCAACGGCCCGTATCTTCTGCGGGTCTCTGACGATCCGTCGGTCAACCCTGGTTGGCCTTCGTCGGCTCCGGGGAGTTCCCCGGCCTTCCACGATTGTCCCCGCAAAGTCGTCAGCTCCAGTCACCCCTCAGGTGATGGAACCTACGCATCGCCGAAGAGGCCCCAAGATCAGCACATGGTGCCAGGGATTCCGAACCCTGGGACGGTCCCTTCCGCTCTTCGACGTGGCCTCCTCTGCCCGGTGCCACCCTACATCTGGGGTGGGGTTCCACTGTTGTCGAAGTCTTATCCCACATAGCCCTCGCGCTCGAGGTGCAGGATGATCGACTGCGCCGCTTCCTCCGGCGACTGCTCGAGTGTGTCGATGACGACGTCGGCGTCGGCCGGCTCCTCGTAGGGATCGCTGATACCGGTGAACTCCTTGATGATGCCCGCGCGCGCCTTCGCGTACAGGCCCTTGCGGTCCCGGCGCTCGCACTCCTCCACCGACGTGTTCACGTGCACGAGGATGAACCCACCGCCCGCGCCCTCGACCATCGCGCGCACATCCTTGCGCGTGGCATCGTAAGGAGCGATGGGCGCACAGATCGCGATGCCACCGTGCTTGGCGATCTCGGAGGCGACCCAGCCGATCCGGCGGATGTTGATGTCGCGGTGCTCTTTCGAGAACCCGAGCTCGGACGACAGGTGCTTGCGCACCAGGTCCCCGTCCAGCAGCGTCACCGGCCGCCCACCCACCTCGAGGAACTTGGACAGCAACGCGTTGGCGATCGTCGATTTCCCCGAGCCGGACAGACCGGTGAAGAACACGGCGAAGCCGCGCTGTGCTCGCGGGGGCTCGCTGCGCCGCAACTCGGTGACAACCTCCGGGTAACTGAACCAGGACGGGATCTCACGTCCCTCGGCGAGACGCTGGCGCAGCTCCGTCCCCGAGATGTTCAACGTGCGCCAGCCTTCCTCGACCTCACCCTGCGGGACGTACTTGTCGAGGTCCTGCACGTACAGCATCAGCTCGAACGGCACCATCCCGACGCCGATCTCTTCCTCGTGCTCGCGCAGCATCTCTTGCGCGTCGTAGGGCCCGTAGAACGGGGTGCCCGACGAGTCCGAGCCGGGTCCCGCGTGGTCGCGACCAACGATCAGGTTCGTGCAGCCGTGGTTCTTGCGGATGATCGCGTGCCAAACGGCTTCGCGCGGGCCACCCATGCGCATGGCGAGCGGAAGCAACGATAGCTTGACGGTCTGCTGCGGATAGCGCGGGAGGACGGCCTTGTAGCACCGCACGCGCGTGTAGTGGTCGACGTCGCCCGGCTTGGTCATCCCCACGACCGGATGGATCAGCAGGTTGGCCTCGAGCTGCTTGGATGCGCGCAACGTCAACTCGACGTGCGCGCGGTGAAGCGGGTTGCGCGTCTGGAACGCGACGATCTTTCGCCAGCCCATCTTGGTGAACTCCGCGCGCAGTTCGGCCGGCGCGAGGCGAAGCTCCCTGAAGTCGTAGTGCGCAGGGGGCCGCAACCCTTCGATCCGCCCGCCGACGTACACGGGGTTCGATCGGTTCGTCAGGTGGGCGATGGCGGGATGCTCCGGGTTCTCGGTCCCGAAGACCGAGACAGCCTCCTCGGAGCGATCCGGCTTCCAGATGTCCTCGACGTGCAGAGCCGCGAGCATCACGCCCTCAGCGTCGCGCAAGGCCAGAGTCGACCCCTCCGACAGCTTGTCGGCAAGCTCCTCGGTCACGTCGAGCGTGATCGGGATCGGCCACAGGGTCCCGTCGGCCAGCCGCATCTTCTCGCAGACGGAGCCGTAGTCGCCGCGCGTCATGAATCCCGTCAGGGGCGAGAAGCCGCCGTTCATCAACAGTTCGAGGTCGCAGCCCTGGCGTGCGGTCAGGTCCCAGTCGAGCCAGTCGCGCGATGCCTCCTGCAGCTCGGCCGCACGCGCGTCGGCGAACAGGTCGACCAGGGTCCCGCCGTGCGGGGCGATCAGGTGATCCATGGTCGGTGCGTCCTTCCTTCCATTGTTCGAGATCAGGGGCGCAGCGGCCACCCGAGCGGGATGATGAGGAGAGCGAGCACCAGCATAACCGGTGTGAGCGCGCCTCCGAGCCGCACGAAATCGGAGAACCGGTAGCCGCCCATCCCGTACACCATCGTGTTGGTCTGGTAGCCGATCGGAGTGAGGAACGACGCCGAGGCGCCGACCGCGACCGCGATCGCGAACGGCCGTGGATCCATGCCCGCCGCCGTGGCGGTCGCGACCGCGATGGGGAACATCAGCACGGCCGCGGCGTTGTTGGTGATCAACTCGGTGAGCACGACCGTGCCGATGAGCACGCCCGCCAGGACGCCGTAGTCGCCGAACCGTTCGAAGCCCGAGACGAGCCCGTCGCCGAGCGTGCTCGCGAGCCCCGAAGCCTCCATCGCCGCGCCCAGTCCGAAGCTCGCCGCGATCGCGACGACGACCTCGAGGTCGATCGAGTCGCGCGCTTCGGTCCTGGTGAGCACGCGCAACGCGATCAGCAGCAGGCCGGCCGCCAGCGCGGCGGGGAGGATATCGAGCACGCCCGTGCCGACCACCGCGATCAGGCCCAGGGTGACCAGCCCGACGATGCGTGCCTTCTGCGGGATCAGCGTGGGCCCACCCTCGAGTGACGACACGACGAGGAAATCGCGGTGGTCGCGCCACCGCTTACCCCAGCCCCCATCGGCGACCAACAGCAGCACGTCTCCCGCGCCGATCTTCACGTCGCCGAGCTTGCCCGAGATGCGCGCCCCGGCTCGATGGATGGCGAAGACGGCGGCCTGGTAGCGCGCCCGGAACCCCGCCGACTTCAGCGTGCTCCCCGACAGTGGCGAGTTCGCCGACACGACCACTTCATAGAAGCGCCGACCGTGCTCGCGCGCGGTAACCATGAAATGCTTGCCTTCTGCGGCGGTCAGGCCGGGGATGCGTTGCAGGTCGAGCACGCGCGCAACGTTGCCGGCGAAGATCAAGCGGTCACCATCCTCGAGCCGAGTCTCCGGACGGACCGGCGAGATTGTGTGCCCGTCGCGCTCGACCTCGATCAGGAACACGCCCTGCAGGTTCCGAAGACCCGCTTCGGCGACGGACTTCCCTGCGACGGCTCCTCCGGGCTGCACGGTCATCTCGACGGTGAACTCGCGCGCGGCCGTGCTTCCGACGTCCTCGCCGGGCGCGCGCCGAGCCGGAACGATCATGGGTGCGAACAGGATCAGGAAGGTCAGCCCCACGACCGCGATAGGCAGGCCCACCTTCGCGATCTCGAACAAGCCCATGGGTTCCGCGCCCTGGGACTCAAGTAATCCCGACACGACCAGGTTGGTCGAGGTACCGATCACGGTCAGCAATCCGCCCAGGATCGCCGCGAAGCTGATCGGCATCAGGTAGTAGGAGGCCGGACGTCCTACGCGGCGCGCCCAGCTCGCCACGGCGGGAGCCACCATCGCCACGATCGGCGTGTTGTTCAGGAACCCCGACGCCGCGGCGGTCGGCAGGATCGCGCGCGCGAGCCGCAGCCGGTCGCTGCCCGTCGCGGTCTGCCCGAGCATGCGCGCCGTCAGATGCTCGAGCGCCCCCGACTTCTCGACGGCGCCGGTCAGCACGTACAACGCGGCCACCGACAGCGGCGCCGGGTTCGAGAAGCCGCTGAACGCCTCGCCCTCGTCGATCACGCCGGCGATCAGCAGCACGGCCACCCCCACGAGGATCCCGAGGGGCAGGGGGACGCGCTCGGTCGCCAGGACGAACACGACCGCGGCCACGACGACGAGCGTCAGCCAGGCGTCGAACCCCATCACCGCAGCGCCGGGATCACGTCGGAGGCGAATGCTTCCACGGCTTGGGTCGCGCGCGCAGGAGTGGTCCCCGGCGGCGCGAGGATCGCGGACAGGAAGACATGGTCGAAGCCCAACGCCGCGATCTTCTCGTACACCGGTTCGATCTGGGCCACGACCTGCTGCGGCGTCCCGACGACACATCCCTGCCGGACCTGCTCCTCGAACGCCGCGGCGCCGTCGCGCGCATCGGTCACGTCGCGCTCGCCTTGCGCCCACAACATGTACGAGCCCCGGACGTGCAGGACGCCGTCACGGATCGCAGCCCATCCATCGTCAGGGTCGTCGCCGATCCCCACTGGCACGAACGCACCGAACGAATATGGCCCGTCCAGCGCCAGCTCGCGCCGGATCCCCATCACGGTCTCGGCTCGTTCCACCAGCGCGCCCAGGCCCTGGGTCGACGGCGGGAAGTAACCGTCCGCGTACCGCGCCGAGCGCCGCAACGCCTGATCGGCCGAGCCGCCCAGCCACAGCGGGATGCGGCGCTTCGGCTTGGGTGTGACGGCGATGTCGTCGTAGCGCAGGAGCGTCCCGTCGAACGAGAACCTATCCTGCGACCACGCCATCCGGAGCACCTGCGCAAGCTCGCCCAGCCGCGCGCCGCGGCCCTTCGACTCCACGCCAAACATGCGGTACTCCTCTGGCGCCCAGCCCAGCCCGAGCCCGAGGTTCAGCCTGCCGCCCGAGATGGTGTCGACCACCGCGGCGTCCTCGGCCAGTCGCAGCGGATCGTGGAACGGCGCGAGCATCACCGCGGTCCCGAGCTCGATGCGCTCGGTGCGCGCGGCGATCGCGGCAAGCATCGGCAACAGCGAGGGGTTGTAGCCGTCGGCAGCGGCGTGGTGCTCGGCGAGCCAGAGCGAGTCGAAGCCGGCTGCGTCCGCGCGCGCAGCGAGGTCGAGCGTGTCGGCGTACAGCTGCGCGTGGTCGCGATCGTCCCAGGGGGGGATCTGAAGTGTGAACTGGCCGAGCCCGAAGCGCATCTACACGCCGGCGTAGGAGTGCAGGCCCGAGATGACCAGGTTCACGACGAAGTACGTGATCAACACCGAGGCGAACGCGGCGATGTTGATGTACGCCGCACGCGTACCCCGCCACCCGGCCGTCGAGCGCGCGTGCAGGTACCCCGCGTACACCACCCAGGTCACGAACGCCCAGGCTTCCTTGGGATCCCAGCCCCAGTAGCGACCCCACGCCTCGTGTGCCCAGATCGCACCGGCGATCACCGCGAACGTCCAGATCGGGAACGCGAACTGCACGGTGCGATACGACAAGGTATCGAGCCGGCTCGACGACGGCAGTCGCCCGAGGATCCCGCGCGCCTCGGGCATGTCCCTTTCGGTCGACTCCTCGGCGTCGAGGTCCTCGATCGGAGCCTCGCGGTCGGTCGTCGGCGGGCCAACGTAGGCCGCGCCGACGGTGCTGCCCCCGAACACGCTGCGGCGTTCCGCTCGCTGCTTCAACAGGAACAGCATCGTGAACACGAATGAGAGCGTGAACAGCATCGACCCGGTGATCGCCGCGAACACGTGGATCTTCAGCCAGTACGAGGTGAGCGCCGGCTGCAAGCGCTCGGCCGGCGCGTACACCAGCGCGGCGGAACCGAGCAGCAGCGTCGAAGCGCCCATCACGAACCCACCGAGGCTGCGCATCCCCAGCCGTCGATCGAGCACCAGTAGGAACGCGAGCGCCACCAGCAACCCGATCATGTTCGAGTACTCGAACATGTTCCCCCACGGCACTCGCTCGACCGACAAACCGCGCGCGCCCACCGAGGTCGCGTGCGTCGCCACCGCGATCCACGCGACAAGCGTCGCAACGGATCCGATCCGGCGACCGCGGTACGCCAACGACGCGAAGAACAGCATCATGGCGAGCGCGTACCCGGCGAGCGCGCCCCAGAACAGTCCGTCCGAGAGCGAAGCGAGCCCTTCGTTAACCATCCCGCGCTCCGATCCTTTCGTGCAGGTCGCGGTCGAGGTCGCGCAAGAGGGCGCCGAACTCCTCCTCGAACGCCGCCTTGCGCTGCAATGCCTGCCCTGCGATCTCGAGCCGAGCGACGCCTCCGTCCGTCGCGGCGCGCACCCAAACGCGACGCCGCGAACTATATAGCGCCGGGATCAGGCCGACCAAGATGAGCACCGCCGCCGCGAGCAGCACCGGCGCGCCGGGATTGGAGGCGACCTGGAAGACCGAGTACTGCCGCACACCGGTGAACTCGATGCTGATCCCATCGGGGAGCTCCTGAACGTCTCCCATGCGCATCGCACCTGCCTCGGCCGGCGCCAAGGCGCGCTTGTCGAGCGTGTAGACGGATTGCGGTCGGTCGAGCCCTAGATCGCCGAGGTATTGCTGGAACACGATCAACGGGTTGACCGGATCGTTCGAGACGTTGAACGGTGTCCCGTCTTCGGCGATGCGCGGATCGGTGAAGAACAGCATCTCGAGCCCCATCTCGAACCGCTCGGTCCCCGGCGTCTTCACGACGCCGACCCACGCACCCTCGCGCGGCAAGAACACCGTCGGTCCGTCGAACAGCACGCGCTCGTGCTGGGCGACCTTCAGGATCGGCGCCCACCCCCATGAGAGCTGGTACACGTTCACCCCGCCGTAGCTCAACGGCTCGTTGACGCGGATCTCCTCGGTCCGAACGGGCCGGTCGCCGTCGGAGAGCCGCACCCGCGAGACGAAGTCGCGCGCGGTGCCGTTCGGATACCACGCCACGTCGAAGTCGTCGAGCGCGAGAGTGAATCCACGGTGCCCTCGGAAGAAGCGCCCCTCACTGATCGAGTCGTACTCGATCCGCGTGTCGCGGAAGCGTTCTCCTTCGACCACCGCGACCTGACCCGTGTGCCCGAACAGCTTCCCGACCGACATCCCGATCAACAGCACCAGGAACGCCGAGTGGAAGATCAGCGATCCACCTTCGCGCAGATGACCCTTCTCGGCCGCGAGCGTCCCGTTCGCGCGCGCGAGCCGGAATCGCCGCTCGCGCAGCACGCGCTCGGCGCCCGACAACGCCGCCTCCGGGTCGAGCGCGACGGTGCCCGTCCTGTACCACGCATGCGCGGAAAGCGAGGCCGTGGTGCGAGGGTGCGCGCGCACCACGCGCCAGAACGCCTTGAACCGCGGAACCAGGCACCCGACCAAGCTCACCAGGATCAAGACGTAGATCCCCATGAACCACCAGGATCCGTAGACATCGAACAACCCGAGCCGCTCGACGATCGGGGCCCAGTTCGGGTTCGCGCGGATCCACTCCCCTACGACGGTGGGCTGGATGGGGCGCTGCGGCAGGAACGAGCCGACGGCGGCTCCCGCAGCCAGGAGGAGAAGCAAGATGATGGCGGCGCGCATCGTTCGCAGCTTCCGCCACGTCGTTCGCAGCGCCTGGGTCGGGGTGGGAAGGGTACGGGTCGCCATCGGGGATCGCTACACAGGAGGAGCGAACGAGTTGATGAGTCGGCGCAAGGGCGATAGCAACTCTTCCCATCTGTTGGTCACCAGCAGGAGGCCGATCGCGATCATGGACACGCCTCCGACCACCTGGAGCTTCCGCGTGTTCCGCTTCAGCCACGACGAAGCGCTGAACGCTCGCTGCGCGCCCAGACCGGCGAGCACGAACCACATGCCGAACCCGAGCGAGAAGAACAGAGTCAGCAAGGCCCCCCGCCAGACCGTCGCCTCCACCAGCCCGAGCGACAGGATCACCCCGAGCCCAGGACCGACGCACGGCGTCCACCCGACCGCGAAGGCAAGCCCCAACGGGAACGCGCCGGCAACCCCCGGCTTGACCCTGCGCATCAAAGGCCGTCGCTCGCGCTCGAGGAACGACAGGCCCGGGATCAAGAACGCGAGGCCAACGGCGATCACCAACCCACCGGCGATCCGGTTGAACAGCGACAGGTTGTCGAGGAAGAAGCCGCCCACCGCGCTGGCGGCGGCACCCAGCGCCGTGAACACGAACGCGAAGCCCAGGACGAACAGCGACGTGCCCGCGAGCACCCGCTTGCGCGCCCCGCGGGTCTCGATCTCCTCACCCGACAGACCCGACACGAACGAGAGATAACCGGGCAACAGCGGAAGGATGCACGGAGAGAAGAACGAGATCACTCCAACCAAGAACGCGACGACGACCCCGACGGGGCCGAGGAGCGCGCCGTCGATCTCCGACGCCGGGAGCAACCACACCACGAGGAAGAACAGGCCGGTGATCGCCCCCGCGATCCCAAGCGTCCAAACCAGCCCCCTCGCTACGCGCTCGAGGAGATGACGACCCGACGCTCGAGCCGAGGCGCTGCCGATGTCGGGCTCGACCTTGGTCATGCCAGTTCCTCGTCCAGGATGCCGGTCAGGTCGCCGGCCGACCGTACGGCGCCGAGGATCGTCGCCGCGATCTTCCCCTCGAGGTCGATCACGAAGGTGGCCGGCATCACTCGCACCCGATAAGCGAATGCGATCGCCGAGTCAGGATCGTAGAGCGACGGGTAGGTGACGTCGAACTCGTCCAGGTAGGCGAGCGCTGCTGCCTTCTGATCACGACGCGTGTTCACGCCGACGAATACGACATCACGGTCCCGGTACCTCTTCCACATCGCCTCGAGCCGGGGCTGCTCCTCACGGCACGGTCCACACCACGTTCCCCAGAAGTTCAGCACCGTGAGCCTGCCGGCCGTCGCTCCCGGCTCGAGCGAACCCCCCCGGAGCAGCGTGCCCTCCAGGAGCGGGGCGCTCGCGCGCTCGCCAGGCGGGTGATGCACGACGTTGAAGCCCCCCGCGACCTCGATCGAGCCATCCGGCCCCGCCCCGACACCCATGCAGCCGGCGAGCAGCACGACCAGAGCGATCGGCAGGCGCGCGGTTGGCATGGCTCGGACTGTAGCAACGGCTTCCAGGGACGCGCGCGAGACCACGCCGCGTGTAAGGATGGGTGGGATGTCACCCTTCCGGATCGTCCCGGTTCTCCTGCTCCTCGCCACGGGGTGCCCGGGCGGAACTCCGACCGCGGACCGCTTCGACCCGTGCCGGCCCACCGCGAGGCTTAGCATCGGACAGCGGCTCCCCGACTGCTCGTTCGAAGGGCTCGGCGATAAACCCGCGGTGCACCTGAACCAGTTCCGCGGGAAGCCGCTCGTGCTCAACTTCTGGGCCACCTGGTGCGGGCCGTGCATCCGGGAGATGCCCGAGCTCGACTCGGTTTTCGCGGACGGGGGCGGCTCCATCCAGTTCCTGGGGATGAACCTCCTGGGCGTGCAACTGGAGAGCGAGTCCGAAGCGATGCGGTTCGCGGGCCAGACCGGTGTCACGTATCCGCTGGCGTACGATCCGAACGGGCTCCTCTATTCGCACTTCAGCACGGTCGAGCGCCCTGCGATGCCGCTCACCGTGCTCGTGAACGCAGACGGTAGGATCCGTCACCTGCGGTTCGGCGAGTTGGACGCCGCACGGTTGCGCGCGTTGATCGACGAGAACCTCGTCGCCTCGTGAGCGGTCGAGCACGACGTGTTTGCGTCCGTGAGGTCGGCGAAGGATAATCCCCCGCGGCTCTTTTTTTTCTGGGGCCTTGTGAACAATGTCACAAGCGGTCGGCCACACACGATGGGCGGGAACGAGGCGCACGACCTGGAAGCGAGCATGGATTGCTTCCTATAATCGCAGGTAGAGACGGGAGGCCACGATCTAAGTGAACCTGACGTTCGATCCCGTGAGCCCGGTCCTCCTTCTGTTCGAAGGGGTCTACTTCGCCGTCGCGATCGGGCTCATCGTGTTGTCCGCCAAGGTGCGCAGCGAATGGGTGCGCGCTGGTCTCGCGGGGTTCGGGCTCATGACGCTCGCGTGGCGGACCCTGGCGATCATCCCGAGCTGGTGGCTGTACTTCGCTGAGGGCGAGCTCGGGTTCGGAGGCCAAGGGTGCGTCGAGGTGGACGTGTCCTGCCTGAAGCAGACGGCGAAGGACACCATCGTCGTCGTGCAGAACGCGGTCGTGCTTGGCGCGTTCGTCGTCGCGTTCGTCGTCTGGCAGAAGCGCAACCCGAAGCAGCTGGCATCGGGTGAACAGAAGCTGGAAGCGACCGGAGGCTACAAGTAATGTCGGCCATCTCGAACAAGCCCCAGTTCTACGACGAGTACGATCTGAAGGTCGTCGATCCCAACTGGCTGCAGCAACGGGTCAAACCCAAGCGCCACATCGGGCTCGACCCCGACCTGTGCATCTTGTGCCGGGCGTGCGAGGACGTGTGCCCGTGGGACTGCATCTACATGCTGTCCGGCGAGATCGTCGCCGGCGCCGACACCGACGCCGTGCGCGACGCCGCGGGCAACGCGGCGGCGGTCTTCGTGATCGACGACACCGAGTGCACCCGATGCGGTATCTGCGTGGACCGATGCCCGTCGGATGCGCTGTTCTACATCACCGTAGGCGACCGAGCGAAGAAGGCGTAGGAGACCCAGGTGGCCACGAAGGACCAGAAACCGCTCGTCACCGAGAAGCTTGAGCTCCTGAAGGAGAAGACGCAGGACTCACAGGTCTGGAAGTCCATCTTCCGGCCCGGCTCGATCTTCAGGAAAGGGTATCGGGACACATCGCGCGACCGTGCGCTCGCGACGATGAACAACGTCCTGTACCACCTGCACCCCGTCAAGGTGAAGCGCCACGGGTTGAAGCTGACCTACACCTTCTGCCTGGGCGGCCTGTCGTTCTTCCTGTTCGTGATCCTGACGATCACCGGCATCTACCTGATGTTCTTCTACCGACCGGCGATCGACCTGCAGACGGCGACCGTGTACCAGGACATGCAGGACCTGTCGCAGGCGATCACGTTCGGACAGCTGGTGCGGAACATGCACCGCTGGGCGGCGCACCTGATGGTGTTCAGCGTGTTCCTTCACATGGCCCGCGTCTTCTATCACGGCGCCTACAAGCCCCCACGGGAGTTCAACTGGGTCGTCGGTGTGAATCTGCTCCAGATCACGCTGCTGCTGTCGTTCACCGGGTACCTGTTGCCGTGGGATCAGCTCGCGATCTGGGCCGTCACCGTCGGGACGAACATGATGGGCTACACGCCCGTGTTCGGAAGACAGGTGAAGTTCATCCTCGTTGGAGGACTCGAGGTCGGGCCCGAGACCTTGATCCGATGGTACGTCCTACATGTTCTCGCCTTGCCGTTCATCGCCGTCCTGCTGATGGCCGTCCACTTCTGGCGCATCCGCAAGGACGGCGGGATCAGCGGACCGCTATAGAGGTGCTGCGATGGCGGATGAAGAGATCGGCATAGATCAAGAGGTATTCGACAAAGCACTCGCCGAGGGCAAGCCCGAGCGGGTTGCCCGCGCCTTGGCCAAATCGGCCTGGGTACGCAAGACGCGCGGTCCTGCCGCTCCCGGTACGAAGAAGGAAACCGAATCGCCGGCAGCTGGTGCTGAAGCGCCCGCTGCCGCGGCGCCGGCGGCGGGTCAGCCCGCGCCTGCGCCAGGCGCGACCGCCGTGCAAGAACGGCTCACGCCCGAACAGCGTGCGGCGCGCGTCGCCGCGGCGACCGGTCGCAAGGCGACCACCAACGGAGGGGGCGGCCGCGGCACCGGGGAAGGTGAGACGCACCGGTTGTTGGCGATCGTCCCGCCGGAAGGGATCCAGCGCACCGTCAAGCGCCAGGACGACAAGGTGAACGTGTGGCCGCACCTGCTCGCGGCCGAGTTCCTCTCACTGCTGCTGATGACGGCGTTCCTGCTGATCTTCTCGACCTTCAAGGACGCACCCTTCCGTGAGCTCGCGAATCCGAGTCTCACGCCGAACCCGTCCAAGGCTCCGTGGTACTTCCTCGGCCTGCAGGAGCTGCTCCGGTACTTCCACCCGATGGTCGCCGGCGTGACGATCCCGGGCCTGGGTCTGTTCGGCTTGATGGCGCTGCCCTACGCCGACAAGAACCCCAGCAACAAGCCCGAGCGGCGCAAGCTGGCGATCATCCTGTTCACCATCTTCATGATGTTCTGGTCCGTGCTGGTGATCCTCGGTGTCTTGTTCCGCGGACCCGGCTACAACTTCATCTGGCCGTGGAACACCGGCGTGTTCTTCGATCTGTAGGTTGGTGGGTGCGATGATCGCTGCAGTCTCCGTCGGGCAATGGATCTTGATCGGCATCGCCGGCGCGATCACGCTGGCCGGCTTCGGTCTCGTCCTGGTCAACGTCGCTGCGATCCTGCGTCCGCGCTCGGCCGGCGAGACCGGTCCGCCTCGCCCGCTGGTGGGGCCGCCCAGCCAGATGACGCGGCGCGCGTTCGGCCGCAAGCTCCTGGGAACCGGGTTCGGATTGGCGATGCTCGAGGGCTTCGGGCTGACCAGCCTCGCGATGCTCTGGCCGGATCTGTCGGGCGGATTCGGCGGCGAGATCGCGCTCGGGACCGGGGTAGACGAGATCAAGCAGCAGATCCGAACGTCGAAACAACCCTTCTACTTCGCACCGGGGCGCTTCTACCTCGTCGAGTACGACGGGGATGACCAGGGCCTCTACGCCGACGCGGGCCTCGTCGGCGAAGGCCTGATGGCGCTGTACCAGCGCTGCGTGCACCTCGGCTGTCGCGTTCCGTTCTGCGCGGCATCGCAATGGTTCGAGTGCCCGTGCCACGGCTCGAAGTACAACCGCGCCGGCGAGTTCAAGCTCGGACCGGCGCCGCGTGGGCTCGATCGCTTCCCCCTCACGGTCGCAGACGGCGTCATCACCGTGAACACCGGCATCATCGTTACCGGTCCGCCGCGCGGAACCGACACCACCGGGCAGCAGCCCGAGGGCCCGTTCTGCGTCGACCCGTCCGTGGCGGCCGAGGCCGAAGCGTGACGCCGCGTACCCGGATGAGAGGGGATCGTTGATACCGCTCGCAGTCAGCTCGCGCGTCGTGACCGCGCTCGTCGTGGCAGGCGGCCTCGCCCTGTTCGGTTTGCTGCTGGTGATCACCGCCGCCGGAGAGTTGCGCGGGCGCCGCAAGGCCAAGGTCCCCGTCGGGATGCGCCCGGCGCCGGGGGATGAAGAGCTGGAGAAGACCACGCTCGTCCGCACGATCTATTGGGGCGCCGCGGCGACGCTGGTGATGGCGTTGTGGCTCCCCGCGTACTGGTTGCGCGAGCCGACCCGGCTCGGGGAGGAAGAACAGAACTTCATCAACCTGTCGCTCCAACACGGCGAAGAGCTGTGGGCCGAGTTCCAATGCAACTCGTGCCACGGCGACCAAGCCGAGGGCGGGTTGCGAACGTTCACGGTCGACGGGGTCGACCACCAATACGCCGAGCCGCCGCTCAGGTACGTGTACAGCCGCTACAAGGCGGCCGGCGAAAACGAAGACGAGATCACGCAGCTGATCACCGACGCGATCAATCGCGGACGCCCGGGGACGCCGATGCCGACCTGGGGCCTCGCCTTCGGGGGTCCTCTCAACTCCGAACAAGTCGATTCCCTGGTGGATTGGATCCGCCACATCCAGGAAGAGTTCCCGCCACCCGGCACCTCCGACGGCGCGGAGCTGTTCGAGGCGAACTGCGCGACCTGCCACGGCGCGGAAGGCGAGGGGGGGATCGGCCCGAACCTGCAGGTCGCGTTCGACCGGTTGTCACGTGACCAGGTCGCCCGAACCATCCGGGAGGGACGCCTGAACACGAACCGCCCTTCGATGCCGGCGTGGGCGGCGCTCGGCGACAACGCGATCGAAGCGCTCGTCCGCTTCATCGAGAGCATCCAGAGGAGCGCATAGATGAGCGATCTTTCATCGGTGGTGACCCTGGCGTGCGACGGGTGCTTCAAGGGCTACCCGGCGGTCATATCCCTCGTCCTGATCGTGGGGTTGTTGATCGGCAGCATCTGGATGCTTCTGTGGTCCAACCTCGGCGCGCGCGTCTCGTACCTGGTCACCATGGTCTCGCTCGGCGCGTTCATGGTGACCATGTCGTTGATCTGGCTCATCGGTGCGCCGGGAACCACGACCGCCACCGGCCCCCGCGGTCGTGAGCCGGCATGGATCCCGTTCACCCCGGATAGCCCCCAAGGTGATCAGTTCCGAGCCGTGGTCGACTCCTTCCCGGACGGCGAAGGTTGGGTCGAGCCGGGCCCGATCTTCCCGGGACAGATCGACTCGAGCGGCGAGGTGCAGGCCGTCAAGGGCTCGATCCAGCACGCGCTCGCCAATCAGTCGCTCGTGAGCGAGCTCGAGCCCGGCGACACCTACACCGAGAAGGACCTCGAGGACGAGATCGACGCGTGGGACTTCCGGCGGCCGGGAGAGGAAGCCCTGACGCCTGCGGCGAGACAGCTCCCGCAGGCGACGGGGCTGAAGTTCAATCAGAGCGACACGCCGCTTCTGTTCGGCGTGACGATCCCGGCGACCGACGACCACCCGGAGCGCACCGTGTTCGCGTACCGGGACAAGGGTCTGGTCTACCTGTACTCCTTGTACTTCTTGGTTGCGAGCCTCGCCATCTTCGTGCTGCACCTCTGGCTCCTTGGACGCCACGAGCTCCGCACGAAGGAAGAGGACGCGCAGCTCGACACACGCACTCCTGTTTCGGTTTAGTCGCCGTAGCGGCGCACCCACTCGTACATCGCGATCCCCGACGCCACCCCGGCGTTGATCGAGCGCGTCGAGCCGAACTGCGGGATCGCGAGCACGGTCGCGCACGCGGCGCGCGCGCCCGCGGAGAGTCCGGGACCTTCCTGCCCGAACAGCATGACACAGGCCCGAGGTATCTCCGCTCGGTCGATCCGGCGCGCGCCGGGAAGGTTGTCCACGCCCAGCACCGGCAGCCCTTCGGCCACTGCCCACGCCCTGAACTCGTCGATGCCGGTGTGATAGCGGAGGTCCTGATAACGGTCGGTCACCATCGCGCCGCGACGGTTCCAGCGACGGCGTCCGACGATGTGGACCGCGCGCGCGCAGAACGCGTTGGCGTTGCGGACGACGGCGCCGATGTTCAGATCGTGCGTCCAATTCTCGATCGCCACGTGGAACGGATGCCGGCGCGCATCCAGATCCGCGACGATCGCCTCGAGCCGCCAGTACCGATAGCGATCCACGACGTTGCGCCGATCGCCGTGCGCCAGCAGCTCCGGGTCGAGCCGGGGGTCGTCCGGCCATGGCCGGCTGTGCGGTCCGACCCCGACCCCGGCGTCGTCTTCGCTCGGGCGGATCACGATCCGGCGTGCGTAGCGCGCATCGCTTCCGGCAGCGCCTCGATCGTGCGCTCGAGATCTGCCTCGGTGTGCCCAGCCGACACGAACCACGCCTCGAAGGCTCCGGGCGCGCAGTGGATCCCGCGCTCGAGCATGGCGTGGAAGAACCGCGCGTAGTCGCCGGCGGACTGACGGCGCGCGTCGTCGTAGTCGGTGACCGGTCCGCCCACGAAGAAGGCGCTGAACAGCGACCCGACTCGGTTCACCGTCAGCGGGACGTCAGCGGCGCGTGCCGCCTGATCCAGCGCGTCGGTCAGGATCGCGGCTATCGCTTCGAGGCGCGCATACGGCGGGTCGGCGGCCAGCAGTTCCATGATCTCCAGCCCCGCCGCGACCACCAACGGGTTCCCCGACAGCGTGCCCGCCTGGTACACGGGCCCGGAAGGGGCCAGATGCTCCATCACGGAGCGTCGGCCGCCGAACGCCCCAATGGGAAGGCCGCCCCCGATCACCTTCCCCAGACACGTCAGATCGGGCGTCACGCCGAACATGCCTTGCGCGCCCGCCGGTCCGACCCGGAAGCCGGTGATCACTTCGTCGAAGACAAGCAGCGTCCCGGTGGCATCGCATCGCGCGCGCAGCCCGTCGAGGAAGCCCTCGGCCGGGCCGACCACGCCCATGTTCGCAGCGACCGGCTCGACGATGACGCACGCGACATCGCCGCGGTCGAGCGCGTGCTCGACCGCGGCCCGGTCGTTGTACGGCACCACGATCGTGTCGGCCGCCGTCGCTTCGGTCACCCCCGGTGTGTCCGGCAGCGCAAGCGTGGCGACACCCGAGCCCGCGCGCGCGAGCAACCCGTCGGCGTGACCGTGGTAGCAGCCTGCGAACTTCACGACCTTCGGCCGGCCGGTCACACCCCGCGCGAGCCGCACCGCGCTCATCGCGGCCTCGGTGCCACTCGACACGAGCCGCACCATCTCCATGCTCGGGATCGCTTCGCACAGGCGCTCGGCGAAGACGACCTCGCGCTCGGTCGGCGCCCCGAACGACGAGCCGTCCTCGGCAGCGCGCGCGACGGCGGCGGCGATGCGTTCGTCCGCGTGTCCGAGGATGATCGCCCCGTAGCTCATGACGTAATCGATCAGCTCGGAGCCGTCGGCGTCGTACAGGTGCGCGCCGCGGGCGCGCTCGATGAACCGTGGGGTCCCGCCGACGGCACGGTATGCGCGGACCGGGGAGTTCACGCCGCCGGGGATCACATCTTGCGCGCGCTTGAACAGGTCGTCGGAGCGGCTCACTCCGACAGCCTATCCAGGACCGACGTGGCTAGCCGAGGAACGCGTCAACCGCGTACTGGTCCTCGGACGTGAACCAGAACTCCGAGATCTTGCCGTCCCGGAAGTGGCACACGAACGAGTCGTTCACATCCGCGGTCTCGCTTCCGCGCTTGTAGTGCGAGCGCTGCAGGATGACGCCGTGGTCGTCGTCGGCGAAGTATGCGTGCGGCTCGAACGTGTACTCGGGCGCGCGCTCCATGAAGCGCTGGAACACCTCCAGGAACTGATCTTTGCCCTTGTAGACTCCTGCGAGCGAGCTCTTCCCGGCGATGTTCACCACGACGTCGTCGGTGAACGATGCGGTGAACGCCTCGACATCGCCCTTGAGCTGCGCTTCGTCCGAGTCGCGAAGCAGCTTCTCGTTCGGATGCATCCCGACCTCCCTCTCCCATCCGCAGACCTCGAACGCTACGCCCGTTCAGACCGCCTGACAAGGGGTTGCTCTCATCCGCGCTCGAGCCCGAAGTTCCGGTCGTAGAGGTCGTTCACGCGTGCGACCTCGTCGACGCTCAGCTCGCGAAGGTCGCTCGCGGCGGCGAACTCGGTGAGCTGCTCCTCGCCGTAGATGTTCGGCAGTACCGTCGTGATGCGGTCGTCGGCCAGCAGCCACCGGATCGCCGCCTGGCCGATCGTCATGTCGCGCTGCAGGAAGTCCAGCTTCTGGAGCTTCTCGAGTCCCTCGGTCAGCCACTCGCGGTTGCGGTGCGCGCGATGGTCATCGGCGTCGAAGGTCGTCTCCGCGGTGTACCTCCCCTCCAGCAACCCCGACGAATGGGGCACGCGCACCATCACCCCGGCCTCGGTCTTGCGCACCGCGTCCAGGAAGTCTCGGCCGGGATCCTGCTCGAGCAGGTTGTGGATCATCATGAATGCTTGCGCCTCGGGGTGAACCTCCAGCGCGCGCAACCCCTCGTCCCGCCACCCGATCTTCGGCCCGATCGACACGCCGAAGGCGCGCACTTTGCCCTCGTCCCGCATCTCGGATAGCGACGCCCACAAGTCGTCCTGCTCGATGTGGGACATCCGTGGATTGTGCAACTGCAAGATGTCGAGCCGGTCGGTCTGAAGCGCGCGCAAGCTGGCCTCGACAGTCGCGCGCACGTAGATGGGATCGGTGTTGTGCGGACGTTCCCGGTGGCCCTCGTACGACCAGTCGGCTTCGACGTCGTACCCGAGCTTCGTCGAGTAGACGACGCGATCGCGTACGTCGCCCAGCGCGCGGGCGACCAAGGTCTCGCCGCGCCGCTCGGTGCCGTACGTCGGGGCCGTATCGAACACCGTGATGCCGAGGTCGTGAGCTTTACGCAGGAGCCGGATCGCCTCGTCGTCGCCGAAATCACCCCACCAGCCCGCCGCCAGGGTCCAAACCCCGAACCCGATCTCGCTGCAGGCGATCCCGCTCGTGCCCAGTGTCCGGTACCGCATCTATCCCTCCCGAAGTGCGACGGCCGCGTCCTTGGCGAAGTACGTCAGGACGAACCGTGCCCCCGCGCGCTTGATCGCGATCAACGACTCGAGCATCGCCGCGCGTTCGTCGATCCACCCCTTCGCCCCCGCGGCCTTGAGCATCGCGTACTCGCCGCTGACATGGAACGCGGCGGTGGGCGCCCCCAGACCGGCCACGGCGCGCACGACGTCGAGGTACGGAAGCGCCGGTTTCACCATCACGACATCGGCGCCCTCGTCGAGGTCGGCCGTCGCCTCACGCACCGCTTCATCCGCGTTCGCGGGATCCATCTGGTAGCCGGCTCGATCACCGAACCGGGGCGCGCATTCGGCGGCATCGCGGAACGGACCGTAGAACGAGCTCGCGAACTTCGCCGCGTAGGACAGGATAGGGACGTCGGTGAAGCGGTGATGATCGAGCGCAGAACGGATCGCTGCGACCTGCCCGTCCATCATCCCGCTGGGCGCCACCATGGATGCGCCCGCCGTGGCTTGGGCCACCGCGATCGAGCCGTACCGCTCAAGGGTCGCGTCGTTATCGACCTCGCCGCGTGCATCCAGAACACCGCAGTGGCCGTGATCGGTGTACTCGTCCAGGCATAGGTCGGCGATCACCACGAGGTCGTCGCCGGCGTCGGAACGAAGCTCGCGCAGGGCGCGCTGCACGATGCCGTCGTCGGCATCGGCCTGCGAACCGGTCTCGTCCTTCACCGACGGGATCCCGAACAGCATGACGGCACCGATCCCGAGCGTGGCGATCTCGGCGACTTCCTTGCGGAGCGATTCCAGCGAGTGCTGCACCTGCCCGGGCATCGAGTCGATCGGCCGAGGCTCGTCGATCCCCTCCTTGACGAACAGGGGCGCCACGAGGTCGTCGGAGGACAGGTGCGTTTCGCGGACGAGCCGGCGCAGCGCCGGTGTCCGGCGGAGCCTGCGCGCGCGCGAAGCCGGGAACGCGGCCATCACCGCCGAGACTATCGCCGCCACCGAATGGCTGCGACCCGGACATCTCGGGCGTCACCGGTCGTCCAGGAGCTCCTCGAGCTCGGGCAGGACCCGAAAGTCCTTCGGACGCGCTGCCGCGCGCTTCGACGCCACGATGTCGGCAAGGGAGGCAACCTGGAAACGGGCGCCGAACACGAGCCTCCGCTCAGCATTCTGCGAGAGCGCGGTGTAGCCGCCGACTCCGTCGATCTCCACGGCCGGACCGGCTCGCCACCTCGAGGACCGCAGCGGCAAGGCCGGGGATGGTGTGCTCGCCTGCGACCTTGGTAACGCGCAGGCCCGCCTGGCGCGCCGCGCGCGCGGTGACGGGACCGATGCAGACCACTCTGGTCCCCCGCCCCGGCTTGCCCTTCAAGAGCTTCGTGAACGCGCGCACGGTGCCGCCGCTGGCGAACGTCAGCACGTCGATCCGGCCTTCCAGGAGCGCCTTGCGAACCCCCGCCGGCATCGACGTCTGCCCGACGAGTCGGTACGCGGTCACGCGCTCGACCTCCCAGCCCTTGGCTTGCAGCACCTCATCCAGGCCAGGCTCGACCACGTCGGCGCGCGCAAGGAGCACCCGGCCGACCCCTCGCGGGAAGGCTTCACCGACGGCCGCGGTCGTGAACGAGCCGGGCAGCAGGTCGGCGACGATGCCGATGCGGGATAGAGCTTCCGCCGTTCCGGGTCCGACCGCGGCGACGCGGGCCCCGCCGAACGCGCGCGCATCGAGCCCGGCTGCCTGCAGACGCGAGGCGAACGCGCGCACCCCGTTCGCGCTCGTGAACACCGCCCACGCGAAGCCGCCGTGCGAGAGTCGCTGCACCGCTCGGTCGAGCCGGCCGAGCGATCGCGGCGGCGCGACCCGGATCGCCGGCGCTTCGACGACCTCGGCTCCCAACTCGCGCAGGACCCCCGACAACTCGCCGGCCTGCTCGCGCGTTCGTGTCACCAACACGCGCACGCCCGACAGCGGCCTCGTGTCCCAGCCGCCGATCGCCTCGCGCACGCGCACGACGTCACCGACGACGGTGATGGCCGGAGGTTGCACGCCCGCCCGTCGGGCGCGCGTCGCGATGTCGGCCAGGGTTCCGGTCACCGTCCGCTGCGTGGGTAACGAAGCGTCCGCCACCACGGCCGCGGGGGTCTCGGGCGCGCGGCCGGCATCGATCAGCGCGCGCGCGGCGGCCGGGAGACGTTCCACGCCCATCAGCAGAACGACGGTGTCGGCGCGTGCCAGCGCCTCCCAGTCGATGCGGGATCCTGCCTTGCCCGGCGCCTCGTGCGCCGTCGCGATCGCGACCGAGGCTGCGTGGTCGCGGTGCGTCACCGGGATGCCGGCGACGGCCGGCCCGGCGATAGCGGAGGTCACGCCCGGCACGATCTCGACCGTGATGCCTTCCGATGCCAGCGCCTCGGCCTCCTCGCCCCCACGGCCGAACAGGAACGGGTCGCCGCCCTTCAACCGCACGACCTGCTTGCCGGCTCGAGCACCGTCGGCCAGGAGGCGGTTGATCTCGACCTGGGTCGTGGCCTGCGTGCCTGCTCGTTTCCCGGCGAAGACCACCTCGGCGTCGGGACGCGCGAGCGCGATGAGCTCGGAGGCGCCCAGGCGGTCGTACACGACGAGGTCGGCGCCGCGCAGCAACGCAAGTCCCCGGATCGTGATCAGACCGGGATCCCCCGGCCCCGCCCCGACGAGCGCGACCGTTCCCCGCGCGGTCACCGCAGCGAAGCGATGAGGTCGTCGGCACCGCGCGCGCGCAACCGTTCGGCGAGCTCGAGCCCTGCCTTCTCGGGGTCGTCGCCCTCCACCTGATCGGCGAGGAGTTGCGATCCGTCGGCTGCGGCGACCAGCCCCCGCAACCGGACCACGCCCGCGGACGCCTCGGCCAGCGCGCCCAGCGGGAGGTTGCAGTCCCCACCGAGCGCGAGCATGAACGAACGCTCGGCCTCGAAGGCCGCGCGCGAGGACGCGTCCTCCATCTGGCCGATCGCCGGTCGGAGCAGCTTGTCGTTCGACCGGCACTCGACGGCGAGCGCTCCTTGCCCCGGCGCAGGAAGCATGAGGTTGATCGGAAGCACCTCCGCGATGCGCTCGGTCCGACGGAGCCGTTTCAGGCCGGCGACGGCGACCACCAGCGCCTGCACGTCCCCCTCGGTCAACTTGCGCAGTCGCGTGTCGACGTTTCCTCGGATCGGGGTCGGCACGAGCCCTTGCCGGAGGGCGAGGAGTTGGGCTCCGCGTCGCAGCGACGACGTGCCGACCGTCGTGCCCGGCTCGAGCTGCGCCAAGCCGACGCCGGTCCGAGTCACCAGCGCGTCGCGCGGATCCTCACGCTTGGGGATCGCAGCGAGGGCCACACCCTCGGGTGCGCGCGCCGGGAGGTCCTTCGCGCTGTGCACCGCGAGGTCGATCTTCCCCGAGGCGAGCGCGTCCTGGATGTCGGTGACGAACAGTCCCTTGCCGCCGAGCGGCGGCAGATCGCCCTCGATCGAATCCCCTGTGGTCGTCATCGGGACGAGCTCGAAGTTGCGGTGACTGACGATCGTCGAGATGGTCCGACGGATCGCCTCCGCCTGCGCGAGCGCGAGCATGCTCCCGCGCGTCCCGACCCGTAGCACGCTCCGTGGCACTCAGCCCTCCTCGTCGGGCAGACCGTACAGCGTGCGCAGCGCTCGAGCCAGGAGATCCCCGTCGGGGGTGCCCGCTCGGTCCTTCACAGCGGTCACCGGGTCGTGCAGCAGCTTGGCGACGATCGCGCGAGTCATCGCCTCGACCGCCGCGCGCTCGCGCTCCGACAGCGATCCGAGGACGCGCATCGCTTTGGCGAGCTCCGCCTCGCGCACATGCTCGGCGCGGCCCTTGAGTGCGGCCACCAACGGGGCAAGCACGTGCGCGCGCTGCCAGGCGGTGAAGCGCGGCACCTCCTCACCGACGATCGCACGCACGCGTTCGACCTCGGCGAGCTGCGCGGCGCTCGGCGCGACCGCGTCTCGCAGGTCGTCCATGTCCCGCACCTCGACGCCGTCGAGCCCCCCCACCGCGGGCTCGACGTCTCGCGGGACGGCAAGATCGATCAGGAGCATCGAGCGATCCCGGCGGTCGGCCATGGCGGCCGCCACCGCCTCGCGTGTGATCACCGGGTCGGAGCTGCCGGTGGAGCTGAGCACCAGATCCGCCGCTGCCAGCGCGTCACCGAGGTTCTCCATCACGACCGCGCTGCCGCCGACGCGCGCAGCCAGTTCGTGCGCGCGCGCGGGCGTACGGTTCGCGATCAGGATGCGCGCGCCGGCTCGAGCCAGATGCTGAGCGGCAACGTCGCTCATCTTCCCGGCGCCGACCACGAGCACCGCTCGTCCGCCGATGTCACCGAGGACCTCGGCCGCGACAGAGACGGTCGCCGCCGCGAAACTCGACGCGGTGCGGGCGATGTCGGTATCGGCCCGCGCACGACGCCCCACCCTGATCGCCTGACGGAACAGCGCCGAGAGGGTGGGTCCCACCACGTCCTCTTCATCGGCGGTACGGAACGCGCGACGAACCTGCGTCAGGATCTGCGGCTCCCCCACGACCATCGAATCGATCCCTGAAGCAACGTTGAACAAGTGGGTGACGGCCTCGGTCTCGAACAGCGACGTCAGGCGGTCGGCGAAGTCTTCCGGCGCCACGTGATGGAACTCGGACAGGAACCGTTTGGCGGCCGCGATGCCCGAGTGAAACCCCGTCACCACCCCGTACACCTCGATTCGGTTGCACGTGGACAGGATCACAGCCTCCCGCACGGCGGGGTACGACCGGATCGCGTAGAGGGCCTTGGGCAGCCCGGCGGACGGGATCGAGAACCGCTCGAGGACATCGAGCGGCACCGCCCGGTAGTTGAGCCCGACGACCAGGATCGACATCTATCCGCTCAGCAACTCCCGCGCGCGTGCTTCCGCCTGGTCCATCTTGCCCTGCCGGACCAGATCCAGCACATCCGAGTCTACGATCCGGTACCAGGCGTCGGCGCGCTCGGCCTGCGTCGGCGCTAGGTCGGCCTCGTCCTTCAGCCGCCTGATCAGATCCAGGTACCGCTCGTACTCCTCGCCGATCTCCCCTTCGATCCGCTCGCGGAGCCGCACGGCCAACGCCGGATTCGTCCCCCCGGTAGAGATCGCGATCATCAGGTCACCGCGACGAACGATCGATGGGGCGATGAAAGTGCAGTGCTCGACGTCGTCGACGCAGTTGACGGGGATCCCTTCGTCGAGCGCCTCGCGGTAGATCTGCTCGTTCACACCATGATCGTCGGTGGAAGCGATGACGACGGCTGCCCCCTTCAGGTCGCCACGCTGATATTCGCGCTCGATCAGCTCGATGCGCCCCTGCGCCTCGAGCGCGCGCAGCCCATCGGTCGCCACGACGGTGATCACGCGGACGGTGGCACCGGAGTCCAGGAGCGTCCGCACCTTGCGCTCGCCGATCGTGCCTCCGCCGATCACCACGCCGAGCCTGCCGTCGAGCAGGAGGATGGCTGGGTATCCGGTCGTCATGGTTGCTCCTGGTCGTCGGCGGCGGGTTCCAGGTCGTGCACCACGTGGGGACGTCTACGGTCGAGTGCTCTTGGCGGCGCTCGCGGTCAGCCGCTTGTTGCGCCGAACCGTATCGAGCGCGGTCTTGCGCTGCTCGTAGTAGGACAGGATCTGGAGCTCGATGGAAAGATCGACCTTCCGCAGCGATACGTCATCCGGCACCTGCAGCACGGTCGGCGCGAAGTTCAAGATGCTCTTCACGCCGGCGCCCACCAGCCGATCGCACGCGTCCTGGGCAGCAGATGCGGTCGTGGCGATGATGCCGATCGCGACCTCGCGCTCCTTGACGACGCGCTCAACCTCGGCGAAATCGTCGATCACGTGCGCATCCACCTGCTGGCCGATCTTCGACTCATCGATATCGAGCAGGGCGACGATACGGAAGCCGCGCTCGCCGAACCCTCGGTAGTTCGCGAGCGCGCGTCCGAGGTTCCCGACGCCGACGATCGCGCAGTTCCAATCCTGGGTCAGCCCGAGCTCGCGCTGGATCTGGAAGATCAGATACTCGACGTCGTAGCCGACGCCGCGGGTGCCGTACGACCCGAGGTAAGACAGGTCCTTGCGCACCTTGGCCGAGTTGACGCCGGCCGCGTCGGCGAGGCCCTCGCTGGACACGGTGCTCATACCGCGCTCGGTCATATCGACGAGGCTCCGCAGGTAAAGAGGCAAGCGTGCGACGGTCGCTTCGGGGATCGGTCGTTCCCTCACGGTCGTTCCATTTCCTCCTTCGGTGGCCGCGGCGCGGCCGAGCCACATCCTAGGGGCTCGTGAACGCAATCACAAACGTCCGACTTGCGAATGCGCAGGTCAGCGCGTCCGGGGTGGCTTCCAGAACGACCTGGCGCCCCGACGGCCGAGCGCTCGACGGACCGCCTGCAAATGGATCCGCCCCTCGGTCACGATCCGGCCGTCGACGGTGATGACGGGGACGCGAAGCGCGTAGCGGGGATCCTCGGCGACCTCGTAGGGCTCACCCCATGCATCGAGCCGTTCACGCGCATCGTCGCAGAGCGCGCAACCGGCCTTCGTATACAACACGACGCGCGCCGCGCTCACGTCGGCGATTCCCCCGGATCCTCGACGCGGTAGCGCGGTGCGCGCGCCGTCATCAAGAACCCGGCGAACATGATCGCCACGCCGAGCGCGAGCGTGACCGAGAACGCCTCGCCCCGCCCGATCCGAGAGAGCGCGAAGCCACCCACCGCGACGATGGTCACACCGACCGCGATGAGCCAGTTCCCGCGCACGCTTTCCTGCGGCGGACGCATGCCCCTGTGCGATCGTGACGTCCACACCGCGATGGCCACCACCACGAGCCAGCCCACGATCGAGTACCACCGGCCGATCCGGAACGCGGTGTCGGTCTCCGGCCAGATCTCCGAGCCGCGCGGGATCCCCTCTTCTTCCCTCAAACGCACGCGATCGGGCGAGCCGAGCGCAACGACCACCCCTGCGTACACCGACACGACGAACAGGACCACGGTCGAGATCGCACGGACGGCGCGGTTCCCGATCAGCAGGATGCTGCCCAGCGCGAGCCACGGAACGTTCAGCATCACGCCGAAGAGCCAGAAGATGCGGTACAGCGATGCATCCCATCGCGTTCCCACACCCAAGATCACCGTCGCGGACGCGATCGCGAACATCGACAACGCGATCGCCCACACGAGGTTCGAGGATCGGTGCCGGACCGAGAACCGGCGATACAGCACCGCGGCGAACACCGCGCTCACCCCCGTCGCCACGATCGGGAAGAGGATCATCGGGGATCGCTCGGAGCGTCCTTCGCATCGTCCTTACGCAGCGCCCGACGAAGCATCTTCCCGGTGGGGCTGTACGGGATCTCGGTCACGAACTCGACCAGTTGGGGACACTTGAAGCGCGCGAGCGAACGCTTGCAGAATTCGATGATGTCTTCCTCCGTCGCATGCTCCCCTGGCTTCAGCACCACGAACGCCTTGACCGCCTCACCGGTATAAGGGTGAGCCACTCCGACCACCGCGGCGTCGGCGATCTTCGGATGCCGGAACAGCACGTCCTCGACTTCCCGCGGGTACACGTTGAACCCCGAGACGATGATCAGGTCCTTCTTGCGATCCACGATGTACAGGTATCCGTCTTCATCTGCGTACGCGACGTCACCGGTGTGAAGCCACCCGTCCCGCAGGGCTTCGTCGGTCGGCTCGCTCAGATGCCAGTACCCACCGAACACGTTCGGACCGCGCACGACGATCTCGCCTGGATCGCCTTCCTCCACGTCGTCGCCGGACTCGTCCACCAGTCGCGTTTCGACATCGGGCAACGGCTTGCCGATCGAGTTCGCGCGCGGCGCATCGCCCATCGCGTTCGACGTCACACCGGGGGCCGTCTCGGTCAGGCCGTACCCCTCCCAGATCGTGATGCCGAGCCGCCGCTGGAAATCCTCGAGCACGGCGCCCGGCAGCGGCGCCGCCCCGGAGACCGCCAATCGAACGGATCGCAGGTCCCGCTGATCGACCCCGGGCGTCGACAACCACGCGACGAACATGGGTGGTGCCCCGAACACAACGCTCACGCGGTGACGCTCGATCGCGTCGAGGGACGCGACCGGGTCGAAGCGCTCCTGCAACACCGCCGTCGCCCCCGCACGGATCGTCAACCCGAGGATCACGTTCATCGCATAGATGTGGAACAGCGGGAGCACCAGCAGCACGATGTCGTTCTCAGCCTCGGCCAGCAGCGGAACGGCAGCCATCTGCTCGAGGTTGGCCATCAGATTGCGATGCGCGAGCATCGCTCCCTTCGGGTGTCCGGTCGTCCCGCTGGTGTATGACAGGACCGCCAGGTCATCGTCGCCAACGTCGCTCGCCGGCGGCTCGTCGGCGCGTCCGGTCATCTGTGCCCACGCCATCGTCCCCATCGGAGCCTCGTCGGCGACCACTACTACATGCTCGAGCATCGGCAGCGTTTCACGGAGCCCATCGACGGTGTGGACGAACGCCTCGCCGACGATCACCGCGCGCGCTTCTGCATCGGCCACGATGTACGAGACCTCGTCGGCCGTGTACATCGTGTTCAACGGAACCATCACGGCGCCGGCGCGGACGATCCCGAGGTAGGCGAAGATGAAGTGCGGCGTGTTGCCGACCATCACCGCCACGCGATCACCCCTTCGTATCCCCAGCGAAGCGACGCCGGCAGCAGCGCGGTCGACCTGCCGGTCGATCTCGGCATAGGTCAACGGCTGCCCTTGGAACAGGACCGCGAGCTTGTCGGGCAGCCGGCCGGCCGTCGCGCGCAATAGATCCGCAATGGTCATCCGAGGAACGCGCCGCCTTCGCGCAACGATCGCCGGACGTCGGCAACGTCTACGTCGCGCACGGACCCTGTCGACCGCGCCGCGAGCGCGGCCGCGATCCCGGCGGCTTCCCCCTGTGCCATCGACGGCGCGATCACCCGGCAAGAGGCGAGCGCTTCGTGGGTCGCCGAGATGCACCGACCCGCGACCAGAAGGTTCTCGATCCCACGCACCATGAGCGACCGATACGGTACCTGGTAGTACGCCCCTTCATCGAGCCACACATAGCGCGTGTCCTTCCCCTCGGTGTGGAACTCCTGCGGCCAGGCGCCGCACGCGATGGCGTCGTCGAACCGGGCTGCCCCCAGCACATCCTGTCCCGTGAGCACGTAGTCGCCCACCGCGCGGCGGGTCTCTCGCACCCCGAGCTGGGTCGGCGTGTCGGTGAAGGACGCGCCGGCGAACCCGGGCATGTGCTCGATCAGGAAGCGGCCCGCCTTCTCGGCCTCGGCTCGGCCGGCGATCTCTGCGGTCGTAGCCTCGAACGGGTCCGTCATGTCTGGGGCGCGTCCGTCGACCGACACGCGCGTCATCGCTCCGAAGACCTCGCCGGGGCGCGTCGAAGGCAACACCGCGCCTCCGGTCCGGGAAAGGTTCCACCGGGGCTCCTGGCCCGTGGTGCGCATCAAGTCCTGCAGATGCTCGAGCCCGGCTGCGTAGGCGGCGGCGACATCCACGTTGTGCATGACGAACTGCATCGACGGGAATTGCCGCTGCCCCGCTCCGCCGGTGTCGTTTGCCGCGCCCGCGTGGAACACGACGTCTCCGTCGCCGCTGCAGTCGATGAAGACCGACCCCGTCACGGCGAGCGGCCCGCGCTTCGAGCCGATGACCACGCCTCGGATGCGCGCGCCGTCCCGAACGACATCGGTGACGGTGCAGTGCAGCAGCGGCGTCAGATCCTGCTGCGAGATCACGAGGCGATCCGCCGCGCGCTTCGCTCCCCAGGGCACGTACAAGAACACGGCGGTCTCCTTGAACGGCACCGGACCGAACCCCATCCCGTGGGCGGCCAGCGCGTCCGCCCAGGCGGTCGCGATCCCGCCGCAGACCGGCTCGAACCCGTCCCCGACCTTGCGATACAGCCCGCAGATCGTGCCCACCCATGCGGCGGTGGCGTTCCCGCCGAAGAACCCGTAGTGCTCGATGAGGACGGTGCGCGCACCGGCGCGCGCGGCCGCGACCGCTGCGGCGATGCCCGCCGAACCGCCGCCGACCACTACGACATCGGCCTCGGCGATCACCGGGGCCGAGCGCGGTCCAACCTCGAGTGCTGGGTCCGCCACGGTGCGCCCAGTCTAGGCCAGCGCTGTCTGGCTCGTCCCGATATGTCACGGAGAGTGTTCGGAAATAGCCAAGATTGAGCGGGCGCAGCGCTCAAGCGACCACTGAGAGCGCCGATACCACCTAGAGAAGCACGCCTGGGGAACCAGGTCGGTCTCCACGACAAAGGCAAACCCGCCGAGAGGCGGGGACGCAAAGCCACGGGGCCCATCACGGGCAAGCCGGGTTGCCGAAGGGGACGGCGGGGCAGTGTTCGAGCCCGTCGCTCCAAGGCTGGAAGAGCCGTGGAGGGACGGGCTGCGTGATTCCCAGGCCCGGAACAAGGGGCCTGAGATGAGGACACACCGAGGCATCGCAGGGGTCGTGATCGCGGCACTCGCCGCGGCGCTCCTCGCCACGACTGCCGGGAGCGCGGGCGCGTCCGCCGGCCAGGAGGCGGACTTCGTCCGCCGGATCAACCACGAGCGCACCAGTCGCGGGAAGTCCGCGCTCACCGTTCGCAGCGACCTGGTCTCTGTCGCGCGGCGTCACAGCGCGCGCATGGCCGCCAAGGGTGAGATCTGGCACAACCCCAACCTGGGGAACGAGGTCGGCGGCAACTGGACGATCCTGGGCGAGAACGTCGGGATGGGCCCAAGCGTGGACAGCCTGCATCAGGCGTTCATGAACTCCGAAGGCCATCGTGAGAACATCCTGTACCCGACCTTCAACGAGATCGGGGTCGGCATCGTGGTCGACAACGACACGATCTACGTCACCGAGGTCTTCGCACACCGCACCAGCAGCGGCGGCAGCGCATCGGTCTCCAGCGGCGGGTCGTCCTCGAGCTCGACCTACGCCACGGCGGCCGTGGCCGAAGCGGTCGCGCCGCCGCCCCCGAAGCCCAAGCCGAAGCCGAAGCCGAAGCCGCGGACCGTTAGCCTCTTGGTGACTATGGTCGGCCTGGACGCCGAAAGCGTGGATCCGGCGACGGGCAATGCCATGGGCGCTCGATAGACCCATCTCCGCGCCCCGGGACCGAAAGGTCCCGGGGCCGGCCCCCCTTCTGTCAGCGCCCCCCTTCTGTCAGCAGAGGATCCTCCTCGGCGCAGCGGAGTCGAGTCACCCTCCGTATCATGGCCCGCGAGGGGAGAGCCGATCCTTTGAAGAACGCTCCTGAACTGCTGTGCTCGACCGGCCCGTTCTACATGCTGCCTCTCGGGCAGGTCTTCGAGGCCCTGTCGAAAGCCGGCTTCGGCAGTGCCGAGGTCATGGTGACCAGCGAGCGCCAGAGCCAGGATCCGCGTGCCCTCGCGGCGCTCGCCGAAGACTTCGGGATCCGAGTCGGTGCCATCCATGCTCCATTCCTGCTGCTGACGCGCGGGGTCTTCACGACCGACCCGATGGAGAAGATCAAGCGATCGACCGAGCTCGCCCATGGGGTTGGCTCCCCACTGGTGGTCGCTCATCCGGCGTACCGGTGGCAGTTCGGATACTCCCAGTGGCTCGAGCAGGAGTTGGAAGGGTTCAACGAACGCGAAGGCATCACCCTCGCCGTGGAAAACATGTTCCCGGTCTGGGTGCGCGGACGTGGGTTCAGCTTCCACCGGTCGATGGGGATCGAGGACATGAAGAAGTTCCCCGCCGTGGTACTGGACACCAGCCACGCGGCGGTTACCGGCATCGACGTGATCCGTGCGTTCGAGGAGCTCGAGGACCGGATCGTGCACATCCACCTGTCGAACAACCTCGGCACCGGGCGCGACTCCCATTCAGCCCTCACCCGCGGGGTCCTTCCGATCGGCGCTCTGCTGGAGCGCCTGGCCTCGGCTGGGTACACGGGCACCATCACCCTCGAGATCGACGTCCGCGAGTACGCTGGGAAGCCCGCGCAGCTTGCCTCCTTCCTTCGAGAGCAGCGCGATTTCTGCCTCGATCGACTCGGGCAGACGGCCGGCGCCTGAATCGGAACCCCCGCGATCCCTCAAGTTCTGCCTCGTCCAGGCCGAAATGACTAGAAGTGGCGGTCGCGCGGGAGCAACCGCCTCGGCTACGTTTCCTGCGCGGCCCCACGGATCAGCGGTCCGAGGGAGGGAAGGGATGACGATACGGGTACTGATCGTCGATGACACCGAGCACGTCCGCGAGATGCTTGCCCAGATGCTCACCCTCGACGGCTTCGAGGTGGCAGGGAAGGCCTCGGGGGGCCAGGAGGCGATCGCATCGGTGTCGATGTCCACGCCCGACATCGTGATCATGGACTACAAGATGCCTGGGATGGACGGCATCACCGCAACGAAGTCCATCCGCAAGATAGCGCCGACGACGCCGGTGATCCTGTACACCGCATACCTCGACGATGAGTTGCAGGCGCGCGCAACCGAGGCCGGCGTGAGCGCGTGCATCGGCAAGGTGGAAGGCCTCACGACCCTGGAGCGCGAGATCTCCGCCCTGTGCCTGGAACTGGTCGAGCGCTAACCACATCCGATCCGAAACTTCGAAGGGCGAGCACGAGTGCTCGCCCTTCTGCAACGGAGAACGGCTTTCCCGTCCACGTCCGACGGAAGAAGGTCTCCCATGCCAGGGGCCCGCGCAGTTGCCACACCCTTCATCCCTCGCCGGCGGCTTCATTCTTCGGGCCGCAACACTTTGCGCGCGGAGCCTCACTTGCCTAACTACGGAGCGCGTCGGGAGTTACCCTGCTTCCCTCTTTCGACTTTGCCGCTTGGACCGTTCTGTCCCCTCGAATCCTGCCGGCATCAGCCGATACTCACGTCCGGTATGAACACCGGCGGCATCTCGACCAGCGAAACGCTCGGATCCCGACCGAGCTCCGCACGTGCCATCTCCAAGGCGTCCTCGACCGAGGGGGCCCACGAGAATCCCATGCGTTCGACCGGCTCGGGATCCTTGCCTCCGCAGAAGATGATCCTCGAGCAGTGACGGCGCGCGAACGCGGTCTGTCCCCACAGGAACAGAGGGTGCGCGCCGTGGAACGAGAATCGATGGCGGTACGCATAGACGTACTCGGGGCGATTCGCGAAGTCCTCGGCGTACTCGTCCCAGATCGCGAACGGATCGGTCGTGCGTGGGAGGATGTCGTCGAACAGCTCGGGGTAGGAGCGGTGATGCCGTTCGAATCCGGTCTCGACGGGATTGGCGAATATCGCGATCCCCCCATCGGCGACGAGCGGTCGCTGGGTGTAGAGGCCGAACGCATACGAGCACGCCAGGTTCGCGACCAGGATCGGGTTGATCCTCGACAGTGCCGAGTACGGGTCTCGGTTCGGGAGGCCCCAGATCACCACGTCGCTCTGACCGTCAACGCGCAGCGACTGCTGCCTCGCGAGCAGCCCGAGGGTCTCGCGGTGGACGTCGGGGGTGTGGCCCGCGAACACCCCGGCCAGACGGCCGTGCATCTCCCCGGTCAAGACGCACTCGATCGAGAACAGCCTCCGGCCGTTTGCTTCGAGATCGCGCTGCACGATCGCGCCCATCTCGGCGAGCAGTTTCTGGAAGGCGCTGCGCTCGGGGTCCATTATCGAGTTGCCGCGCGCGAACGGGAACGGCCGATGGTGATGGCGGATCGATCGGAACGTCGACAGCCCGACGACGATCGATTTCCATCCGCCGTTCATCGGTGAGGGCGTGCAGTTCACATAGATGAGCTGATCCGATCCGGTCACCACCTTGTTGAGCTCCACCTCGAACCCGCGCTCGGTCTCGCCCAGGAACACGAGCTGATCGGGATCGCATGCGTCGTGGCAGTACAGACGTTGGGGCGGCAGCAGAGAAAGCACCGGGCCGAGCACGGTCGCCAATTCGGTGCGGGTCCACTTCCGATGCAGCGCGTTGGCAACCACGAACCGAACGTTCTCCGGCCGCACCCCGGCTCGATGAAGCTCGTCGAGCACGATCGGGATGACGAGTGCCCGGAAGTCCGGCTCTTGCATCGGCACCACCGGGATCGTCAGGTCGTCGAAAGCGATGGTGACCCTCGAGGCGGGTCCAACCAGGCGGCGGAGAGGCTCGTGCGCGACCGGTTCCGAAAGTGCCGCTCGTACCGCTTCTGCCGGATCATCCAGAGCCGGCAGCGGCGGCGGCGCGCGCAGGACACGGGTATCGTCGGACAGACGCGTCACGATCGTCCCGTCGCCGCAAAGCAGGGTCTTATCCATCTCGCCACGAAAGGATACGGGGACGGGCGTCCCTATCGCATCCGCGAAGGGAACGCCTATGCTGGGTCACCACGCATGAGGAGAGGGACCGCATTCTTGCTCACCGGTTTGCTGCTGGCGCTGGTGGTAGCGCTCTTCCTGCAATTGGCAACCAACCGATAAGGACTATGGCACTCCGACACGAACGGGCTATGAAACAGCCCCATCGCAGCGCCGAGGCTTCGGACGAAGGAATGACTATCGTCCCGCAACAGCTCGAAACGCCCCAGACCGGGGCGGTGGGCGACGACGCGGTCATCGCGCTCGTCGATCGCGCCCGCACGGGCGAGCCCGATGCCTTCGCCGAGCTCTACGATCGGTACGTGGACCGGGTGTACCGGTTCGTGTTGTACCGCGTGAGCGGGGACTCGGCGCTCGCTGAGGACATCACGTCCGAGGTGTTCGTGCGCGCCCTGCGCAAGATCAAGGGATTCACGTGGCAGGGCCGCGATGTCGGCGCCTGGTTCGTGACGATCGCGCGCAACCTCGTGCTCGACCATTTCAAGTCCGGGAGGTTCCGACTCGAGATGGTCGGAGCCGACCCCGGCGAGGGCAGCGGAGACGACGTCGTCGACCCCGAAGACCAGGCGTTGTCCCGCGTGTCGCGGGCGGATCTGTACAAGGCGATCTCCCAGCTCGGCAACGAGCAGCAGGAAGTGATCTATTGGCGCTTCCTCCAGAGCTACTCCGTCGCCGAGACCGCCGCCGCGATGGACAAATCGGAAGGGGCCATCAAGGCCCTGCAGTATCGGGCCGTCAAGGCCCTCTACCGCCTGGTAGTGGTCGACGATGACGGGTAGTCACTTCGAATCACCCGAAAAACCACCCGTGGGGCGCTCACAACCAAACCGGGCACTCGCTCGTTGCTTTGGATGAGACCATGAGCAGGAAGAACGGATCCGAGCAGGCCTTCCAGGAGCTCCTTGACGGGAAGGCCGCTTCGGTGTCCCCGGACGTCGAGCAGCTGGCCAAGCTAGCTTCAGCCCTGACCCCATCCCGACTGGAAGGCCCGAGCCCCCAGTTCCGGGCGCGTTTGCGCAACGAGTTGTTGGCCAAGGCCTCGATGAGCGATGAGGACGTCTTCGCCGCAGCCCTGGACGGTGTCGCGCTCGACGCGCCGGACGAGGTGAGGCCGCTCGTCGCGGTCGCCTCTGCGTTGGCGCCCTCCGCCCTGCCCGGCCCGAGCCCGGCCTTCCGCTATCAGCTACGGAGCCGCCTCATGCAGGAGGCGCAGCGCGCAGCCGAGCCCGCCGGAACGCGCGCGCGCCAGTGGTTCGTCGACCTCAACGCCCGGCTCCGGCGCAGCTTCCGCGTGGTCGGCGTCGCGGCGGTGCTGTCCATCTCGCTGCTCGGATCGAGCATCGTGCTGGCCGCATCGCATGACGCGCTGCCCGGAGACGCGCTGTACGGCGTGAAGCGCCTGCACGAGTCGGCCCAGCTCCTTCGCCTGTCCGGAGAGGCCGAGGGGCGGGCGTTGCTCGGCTTCGCCCGGACACGGCTGCAGGAGGTCCGGTCGCTCACCGATCGCGGTGTCACCGACGAGAACCTCTACATCGACACGCTGGCCGAGATGGACCGCCTGACCACGGAAGGCAGCCGGCTGTTGATCCAAGTCTTCGAGGCGACCGGGCTCACGGGGTCCATCGAGCATCTGGCGTCCTTCGCGCGCGTGCAGTCGCAGGACCTCGTGGCGTTGATCGACAGGCTTCCTCCGGGCGCGCGGCCGAGCGCGCGGGGATCGCTCGCCCACCTCGACGCGGTGCTCCTGCAGACGGAGCGCACCCTCAGCGGGTGCGACTGCCCCATCGACCCTCTGTTGGACGCCTCCCTGCCGGCGGACGGTCCGATCCAGCAGAACATCCGGTGCGTCTGTCAGCCGGCGGCCCCGGCGGACCAGGGATCATCGGATGGATCCGGCGGTTCGACCCAGACGGGGTCCGGAGGCGACGACTCCGGCTCCCAGGGCCCCTCGACCGATCCGCCGTCGCAGGGCGATGACCCGACCCTTGACGTCCCCGACGACCTGCCCGACGACGTGGAGAGCCCGATCGAGGACATCGTCGATGACATCGTCGATCTCATTGACGATGTGTCCAGCCCGCTCCCGTCGCTCCCCGACGTCGACGACTTGCTCCCGTAAGTCGCACGTTACGGATCCTCTTCCCCTCTCGCCCAAGCCACCACGATGAGGGACGTGCGTCCCGAACCCACATAAGGGGTTCAAAATCGTTCGGAAAACTGGCATACTGCGCGTTACCCCTGCGCGGCCTGGGTCGTTACAAGGACGGATACCCAGACCCCGATGATCCGGGGGGACGAGGTGGGGTAGTCGGCAAGGATTGTTCCGGACAACCCGGTACCAGCTGAAGGAATCATGAGAGGCCTACCGAATTCGCACAGTGAAGTGAGATCTACGTAACGTAGTTAGTCGGGCCACCGCAGGAGGGGGCACCATGGGGAAGAACGGTTCCACTTTTCGCCGGTCGGCTGCGGCACTCGCCGTCGCGATCGGCATGTTGGCTGTCAGCGGCACTGGCGCCTCTGCCGCTGCGAACGGCCTTCCGGCGATCCTGAACGGGGTTGCCGACTCGCAGGCGCTCAGGATCACTCTCACGCTGCCTTCGTCCGATTCGCTGAAGGCGGCGCTGAACAAGGTCAACCCGAACCTGGAGGCCGTCACCTCGGTTCTCCCGGGCGGGTTGCTCGGTCAGACGATCGAGCAGACCATCTCGCTGCAGCACGGTGAGCTGCTCCGCAGCGCCACCAGCAGCGTTGCCGACCACGCGTCGGGCTTCGCATCGCCGCTGCAAGGGCTCCTCGGCGGGGCCGACAAGGTGGCCAGCCGCTGCGACGGCAACGGCTGTGACAAGGCTCAGGCGATGAGCCTTCAGTCGATCAACGTCCTCGAGCAGGTCATCCCCGGCGGCATCGGCACGATCCAGATCGCCGGCGCCGAGTCGACGACCAAGAGCCTCGTGGACACGCGCAACGCCTCGCGGCTCGCCAAGGTCAACCTGCGTCTTGCCCCGCTGTTCGCGATCGAGGGGCTCGAGCCGGTCGCCGAGGCACTCCGCACGCTGACCAGCACGCTGAACGAGCAGGTGCTGCCCGTCGTCAACGACAGCGTCATCGCACCGGTGGCCGACATCGTCAACGGCGCGCTCGACGGCACCGTGCTCGAAGAGGCGATCGAGGTCGGCGAGATCAAGGACATCCCCGACCTGACCAAGGTCAACCTGCTGGACCTCACGGTCCTGGACTCCCACGCGAACGTGACCCCCTTCACCCCGAAGAGCGGTCCGGGCGCCGGCGTCAAGGGTCTGCTGGCTTCCAGTGCGTCGAAGGTGGCGAACCTCGACATCCTCGGCCTCGGCGACAACGCCTGGGCGCACGTGGGTGCCGTCGGCCTCAACACCTCCAGCTTCGCGAACGGTGTCAAGGGCGCCGCCACGGCGGGCTCGGACGTCGAGATCGTGGGCGCCGACCTGGGCGGTCTGCTCGGGCTCAGCATCCCGGTCGCGACGCTGCGTGACCTCACCGACGGCACGGCACTGAAGGACGTCATCGACGGCCTCGACCTGCCGGTGGAGAACGACCTGCTGAACGCGGTCGACCTCCTCTACAACGTCGCCGGTATCACCATCGACACCTTCACCGAGACCACGAACATCGACCCGAAGGGCAACTTCGCCAACGCGTCGGCCGGCACGATCGCCATCACGGTCGAGCCCAAGCTGATCACCGAGTCCGGCCTGACCAAGCTGACCGGCGGCCTCGGTGGGGCGAACATCATCCCCGCCCTCGGCAAGAACGACTTCGTGAGCACGGGCCTGAGGCTGCAGGTGCTCCTTCCGAACGCCTCGAGCGGCGTTTCGATCGGTGACGTGAAGGGCGGCTTCACCAGCCCTCCGCGCACCGGCGTGGGCGTCCCGCTCCTCGGCGCGGTTGCGCTCATCGGCGCAGCGGTGCTGGTCCGTCGCTTCGCTCTCGCGAAGTAACGGTTCACACAACGACAGAAGGGCGGCCGACGGGCCGCCCTTCTGCTGTGCGGTCGCGGTCCAGCGCCATCACAAGAACACGCTGCGGCGAGACATCAGGTTCCGGTACAGGGTCTGCTGGATGCTCTCGCGCACCTGATCGGTGAGGTTGTAGACGAACATCGGGTCAAGGGCGGCATCGGGCGTGAAGGCCATCGTGCCGATGGGCTCGCCGTACTCGATCACCCACTTCGAGGGTAAGGGGACCGCGCCGAGCGCACCCAGCAGGGGGAACGTCGGCGTGACCGGGAAGTACGGGAAGCCCAGCAACCGTGCGAGAGGCTTCAGGTCGTACAACATCGGATAGATCTCTTCCGCGCCCACGATCGAGACCGGAACGATGGGCGCGCCGGTCTTCAGCGCCACCTCGACGAAACCGCCGCGCCCGAACCGCTGGAGCTTGTAGCGTTCGCGGAACGGCTTGCCCACACCCTTGTACCCCTCGGGGAACACCCCCACGATCTCACCGGAGTCAAGCAGGCGCGTGGTGTCTTCCTCGCACGCGAGGGTGTTGCCGCTCTTGCGCGCGAGCTCGCCGATGAACGGCAGCCGGAAGGGCAGGTCGGCTGCGAGAAGGCGGCAATGCCGCCCGGTCGCCTCGAAGACCCCCAGCTTCATCATGAGCGCGTCCCACGGCAACGTTCCCGAGTGATTGGACACCAGCAGCGCGGGCCCGTTCTCGGGGATGTTGTCGATCCCGCGCTGCTCGATCCGCCACCACCCTTCGAACATCGGACGGAGCAGCGGGATCAACACGTTCTCGGTCAAGTCGGGATCGAATCCGAACTCGTCGGTGGGATACGCCCCGGTCATGCGCCGGCGGACGAATCCGAGGACACGCTCCAGCTCGGCTTCGAACGGCGAGGCGCCGCTGTCGACCGGTGAGGCGGGCTCGTGACGTTTGCAGAATCCGGATGGCCCGGCACGGTTCCGGCACGGTTTCCCGCCCGCCGTGCGGCCTCGGCAGCGTACGCCGGCAGACGCGCGCCGATTGTCCATCTGGATGACTTCGGCCTCGCTCACCCTCTCACCACCTCGTCGTGCGGACGGCGGCGCGCAAGGAAGGCGTACAGATCCCGCTCCCACTGCTCGGCTTGCTCCTCCGAGAAGATCTTCGCAAGCTTACGCTTGTCCACGAAGTCGGCGAAGGCCTCCTTGGTGGTGAAGCGAGGCGTGTAGCCGAACTCGGTCTTGAGGCGCCGCACGTCGGCCACCCTGCCGTACAGCAGGAAGTTGAGCTGCTCGGGGGAGAAGTCCACGAGCCCGCTCCGGCGCACCATGCCTGCGAGCGGCCCGACGAAGGGCACGAATACCGGCAACGGCACCTTGCCCGCCATCCGGATCGCTTGGGACAAGTACAGGACGCCCTCGCCCGCCGCGTTGAAGGTGCCCGGATGCTCCTCACGGATCGCGCGGTACAAGATCTCGACCGCGTCATCCTCGTGCATGAACTGCAGTCGAGGATCGAATCCGAGTGCCGTCGGGACGATCGGCAGCGAGAAATACCTCGTCAGCGGCGTATCGATCAGGGGCCCGATGAAATTCGCGAAACGCAGGATGGTCAGGGAAACGTCGGGGCGACGCCGGCCGAAGGCGCGCGCGTAATTCCCCACCTCCCACGAGTCCCGCGCGTACCCCGTCTTCGGCTGCGATGCCGCCGCCATCTCTTCCGAGAACACGGCGGGGTCGTGCGCCTCGCTCCCGTACACCGCGGTCGTCGACTTCATCACGACTTTCCTCAGGTGGTCGGCCTTCTGGCACGCAGCGAACAGCTGCATCGTTCCGATGACGTTGATCTCCTTCATCTGCGCGCGCCCACCGGCTCGACTCGGCGTCGCGATCACCGCGGCGTGAGCGACGGTGTCGACCTCAGTCGCCTGCAGCACCTTGACGATCAGGGGGTTGCGGATGTCGGCGCGCACGAACTCGGTACGGACCAACTCGACCGCGGGTTCCTCCAGATCGACGCCGAAGATCTCGCCCACGTCGGGATCCTGTTCGAGCCGTTGCGCAAGCCGTCCCCCGAGGTATCGGGAGATGCCGGTGATCAGCACACGCTGTTTACGCATCAGATCCGATCAGTCCGCCGCGAGGATACGAGAGGTGCTTCGCCTCTTCAACCGGCTCGACCATCCCCTTCCACCTGGAGGCGGGCGAGGATTACCGGGTCGCCGCGCCTGGCCTCGAGGCGTTCGCGCGCGTTCCCCTGGTTCACCGCCAAGGTCAGCCATCGGTGCGAATCCTCGAGCACGAGCAGCCTCCCCGTGGCCACCTCGCTGAACGCCTGACCGAACGGGACCACGAACGAGCGCCCGTTGACCCGAACCTGGATCCGGTCCCCAATGAGGACCCCGATCCCCTCCAGTTCCTGGCGGGCCGCGTTCAGCTGGAGATTGCCGAAGTGGTCGATCTGCACGACACGGGCGTGGACGTGATCGTCGTCGACGCGCGCGAGCTGCAGCTCGAGCCGTACAACGTCCTCGATCGGGATCTCGGGTCCGACCTTCTCGGCCCCGATCCCCAACGCCAGGTGCGCGGCGACCGGAGCGAAGATGTCCCGCCCGTGGAAGGTCTTGCTCGGAGCCGCGAGGAACAGCTCCTTGTTCTCGATCGAAAGGGCCCCCACTAGCCCGCCCAGCTCTTCGGCCGCTTGCCACAACAGCCCATTGTCGGGTCCAACCATGAGCGCGCCGGACCCGGTCCTGAGTACGAGCGCGCGGCGCTTGGTCCCCACCCCCGGGTCGACGATGGCCAGGTGAACGGCCTCAGGCATGTAGGCGACCGCCTGAGAGAGCACCGTCGCCCCCGCTTGGACGTCCTGCGGCGCGATCCCGTGCGAGATGTCCAGGACCTCGACGTCGGGCGCGATCCGCTTGATCACACCACGGCACACCCCGACGAACTCGTCCTCGAGCCCGTAGTCGGACAGGAAGGTCACGAATCGGTACGTGCGTGCCACCGACCCCTCCGGGAGACGCGCGTGCTCCGGCGCGGCGGCGCCGGAGCAGTCCTAGCCCTTCTGACGGCGCTGCCAGCGGGTCTTCTTCAACAGCTTCTTGTGCTTGTGCTTGCGCATCTTCTTGCGGCGCTTCTTGACGATCGAACCCATGTGTTCTCCTGAATCGATGGCGGCGTGCAGTCTATCCGATGGAGGCTGCCCTTCGATCCTCGCTACAGGAACAACGCATCCTGCAGCTCGAAGGGGATCGTGCGGAAGTCGGGGGTCACTTTCAGCGAGCCAAGTCGGAGCGCCTTGGCGCCCTCGTCGAGTTGGCTCACCATCCGCAACCCATCGCGGTATTCGAGGACACCCAGGCCGATGCAGTTCCCTTTGCCGTCCTCCATGCCGACGAGCAGCCGGTCGAGCATCGCGAGATCGAGGTCGGGCGGGATCGCCGGGAACAGCACGCTTGGCTTGACCTTCCAAGTGAAGACCGGGGGCTCGAAGATAGAACGAAGTCGCGCCTGTCGGGCGGCGGCGCGCTCCTCCGCGGTCGTCGGTACGACCTTCGCATCGACCGGCAGCGCCTCCACCTCGGGAGGGAACGCCCGCCGCACGGCTCCGATGATCGGCTCGAGTTCACCACCCCGCTGGAACCCCACCACGAAGTCCGGCCGGAGCGCCTCGATCTTGGCAAGCTTGAGCTCCTGCCCGGGCCGGCCGTCGATGAACCCGGTGGTGTCCACGACGATCAGGTGCGCGCCGGCCACGCGCGCCTGATCGGCCAGCTTCATGGCCCCCACCACCATGGCCAGCTCATGGTCGGCGGGCGAGATCGACCCCACGAAGTGCAAGCCATCGGGTCGGGACAGCGCTTCCGGGGTGACGTCGGCCTCGGAGGAGATGAAGCGGAGCCCGATCGCGGCCGGGGGTCCGATCGTGGTCTGCCCTATATCGGTGTCGAGGTAGGCAACGGTGTGCCCGAGCCGCACCGCGACTTCGGCGCACATCTTGCAGAAGGTTGATTTCCCGCTGTCGAGCCCGCCGAGGGCAAGCACCATCCCGCCCCGCTCTGCCACGCGGGCAACGACGCCAAAGATGTCCATAACCGCCTCACGTTCCGTTCATCCCCTCAGGCAAGAGGCGGCGGACGCACGTGCGCGCCGGTCCGACGAGCCCCCTAGTCGCTCGTCACGTTGACGTAACTCGCGTTCAGGTAGCCCTCGAGATCGTCTTCCCGGACCCGATAGGCCTTGCCGATCTGGACGGCCGGGAGCTTCCCCGACCGGATCAATCGATACACGGTCATCTTGGATACGCGCATACGCTCAGCCGCCTCCGACGCTGTGAGGAATCGGGGGCCGCTGGGCGAGAGGTCACTCGCCACCCGTTGTCTCCTTGTCCGTCAGGAGGTTCCAGGATACACCGGCGGACCTCGCCAGATAAATGGCGGATCCCCCGAATTCAGTTCCCAGGGCGTTCAGGTGCCCGAGGAGCCGTTCAGATGTCGGAGGATGTGGTCCCGGAGGGGGTCGTAGGCAGCCGGCGGAAGGTTGTCGTCGAGGGGAACCACCACATCCACCACCCCGTCCGCCTTGGCCACGGCGATGGCGGGATCGTTCACGTCGGTGAAGCACACGACCTCGAGGTCGCGCGCGATCGCGGCCCCGGCGAACCCGTGATCGGCGAGCACGAGGTCGGGGGGCTCGAGGGCGTCGAGCATCCGGTCCATCGGCCAGGACTCGTGGGTGTGGAGCAGGTCCGCCCCGGTGTTGAGGACCCCCACGCCGTCGAGGTAGCGGATCATCCTCCGCCTGCGCAGCTTCCGCGGCGGGTCGAGCTCGAGGTTGTCGATCGGGGTCAGGACGTCCACCCCTGCGCCCGTCAGCGCGCGCGCGATCGCCTGGTACATGGCCAGCAGGCCGGTGGGGTGACCGGTGGCGATCAGGATGCGCTCCCGTTCGACCACCGCGGTCTTCAGGCGCATCGCAAGGGCCGCCAAGGCATCGAGGGTCCGTTCGGGGTCGATGACACCCGGACCATCGCGCTCCGTGACGTCGTCCGAGCACCCGCACAGGTCGGCGACCGCGCGCATCACGCCCGCCGTATCCCGGCCCCGCGCCCCGATCCCGAGGTGCTTGTCCGGATCCCCCTCGGCCAGCTTCTCGGCATTGGAAACGGTGTTGGCTCGCGTGGTGGCGGTGTCGCCGGCGATGCCTGCGGCCAGGATGTGCGCGCGCAAGGCTCGTCGCTGATCAGGGGTCACGGCCTGAGTCTAGCGATACGATGGCTTCCATGAACGGCCCACGCCGCGCGCTAGAGCGCCAGATCGAGACCGTGACGATCGGACTGCTCGTGGTCTGGATCGGGGTCGCGATGGCGACCACGTTCGACAACGACACCGCCGGGCTGGATCTCATGGTGGCGGGTGGGATCCTGCTTGCCGGCGCGATCCTCCAGCGCGTGATCGGGGGCCAGGCCGGCGCGATGGTGATCGCGGGCCTGGTTGTGGGGCTGTTGGGTCTGGACGACTTCCTCGCGTCCCGGGAGCAGGAGTTGCCGATCGCGGCGATCGTGGTGATCGTCGTGGGAACGGTGATCTTCCTGAGCGCGTTCAGCCGCAGGGGTCGAGGGCCGCGGATCAGCGTGACCAGCTCGCGGGACGATCGGGCATGAACCGGCTCGATCCGCGCACGGTGCGCGCCGCGATGTGGGGCGCGTTGCTGATCTGGATCGGCACGATGATGATCGTCGAGGAACAGCCGGGCGTCGCGAGCATCGGCGCGGGCGTGATCCTTTTGGCAGCGGTGTTCTTCCGCCGCGCGATGGGTCGCCGAGCCGGCTTCATGCTCACGCTGATGGGAGTCCTGTTGCTCGGCCTGGGGGTCTGGGACCTCAACGGCGACCGCAGGGGTATCCCGTTGATCGCGGTCGCGCTGATCTCGATCGGCACGCTGGTGGTCATCCGTACGATCAGCGCGAGGCGGTGGATCGACCGGCAGGTTCGCGATCTCCAGCGGCCCCCCGGCGGCTCCGTCTAGAGGATCTGCGACAGGAACAGTTTGGTCCGCTCTTCCTTCGGCTCGGTGAAGAAGTGCTCGGGCGTCCCCACCTCGACGACTTGGCCGCCGTCCATGAACACCATGCGATCGGCGACTTCGCGCGCGAACCCCATCTCGTGGGTGACCACGATCATCGTCATGCCCGAGCGCGCCAGCTCGAGCATGGAATCGAGGACCTCCTTGATCATCTCGGGATCGAGCGCGGAGGTCGGCTCGTCGAACAGCATGGCCTTTGGCTGCATCGCGAGCGCGCGCGCGATCGCCACGCGCTGCTGCTGGCCGCCCGAGAGCTGCCCGGGGTACTTGTGCGCCTGCTCGGGGATCTTGACGCGCTCGAGCTGCTGGATCGCGATATCTTCGGCTTCCCTCTTCGGCTTGTGGCGGACCTGCCGCGGCGCCAGCGTGACGTTCTCGAGCACGGTGAGATGCGGGAACAAGTTGAACTGCTGGAACACCATCCCGACCTCGCGTCTGATCGTCTGGATGGCGCGCAGGTCGTCCGACAGCTCGATCCCATCGACGACGATCCGTCCCTTGTCATGTTTCTCGAGCCGGTTGATGCAACGGATCAATGTCGACTTCCCCGACCCCGACGGCCCCATGACGACGACGACCTCCTGGCGGCCGACCGTAAGGATCACGTCCTTCAGCGCCTGGAAATCGCCGAACCACTTATCGACGTGGTCGACCTCGATCATCTGCTCGCCGGCGGGCCGGCGCTGTGCCTCGATCGGATTCATCGTTCACCCACCCCCAGCCTGCGCTCGAGCCGCTGGCTCGCGCGCGACATCGTGTATGCGATGGACCAGTAGATCAGGGAAACGAACGCGAGGGCCTCGGCCTGGAGGCCTTGCCCTGCAAAGTCGGGCTGGGCGGTCGCGATCGTCGTCACGCGCAACAGGTCGGTCAGTGCCACGATGGTGACGAGCGAGGTGTCCTTGAACAGGCTGATGAACTGTCCGACGATCGCGGGGATGACCGCGCGCAGGGCCTGTGGGAGCACGATCAGGCGTTGAGTCTTGCCGGCCGAAAGCCCAACGGCCATGGCCGCCTCCATCTGGCCTCTCGGAACCGCCTGAAGACCACCCCGAACGATCTCGGCCATGTAGGCGGACGTGAACGCCACGATCACGATCATCGCCCGGGTCACGGGAACGGGGGTCGGGAAACCGAGAGGGAAGAAGAATCCGAGGGCGAATGCTCCCATGAACAACAGGGTGATCAACGGCACGCCTCGGATCAACTCGATGTAGGCAACACAGACCGCACGGATGACCGGGAGCCTCGAGCGGCGCCCGAGTGCGAGCAGCACCCCCACGGGGAACGAGAACACGATCCCGCCGGCGGCGAGGAACAGCGTGAGCATCAACCCCTGCCACGCCGCCCACCCGACGCCGTCGAACCGAACGAGTACCTGCAAGGCGATCAAGAAGGCGAGCAAGGGGAAGGTCCCGCGCCACCGTGCCACGTGCGGCGGAACCATGCGTCCCAGAAGCCGTGCAACCAGACCGAATCCGACGACTCCAAGGACGAGGAAGACGGGCAAGACCGTCCGCGCGAGTGAAAGCAGAACCGCGATCACCAAGACGAGCGGCCAGGAGCGACGAAGCACGTCCTGCCATCGGATCCGCGCCGGTCCAGGGAGCCCCGCTTCGGTGGCGGCTCGCCGCTGCGCGACGATCTGTGCCCCACTGCGGAGTCCCAATCCCACCGCGAGGATGAGGACCGCCCCCCAGATGCGCCACAACTCGTCCCTCGGAAACCGCCCGACCATGAACAGGGTGAGGTTGCGTCGCACGATCTCCCACTGGGCGGAGGCGAATACGAACGTCAGCGCGCGGAAGGCGACGAAGGCCAGAACGGTGCCGACCAGAACGGTCAGGATCCCGTTGGGAACGTTCGGAAACAGGTTCACACGGATCCATTGCTGCACCGTAACGACCTTGACCGGCGGTCGCTCGGCGACCTCGGGCGCCGGGATGGGGTCGAGAGGATGCATCAGCGCGTCACCAACTGCAGCCGACGATTAACCAGATTCGTCACCGCCGAGATCACGAGCGAGAAGGACAGGTACACGAGCATCAGGACCGCGATCGACTGCAATGGCGGCTGTCCGTTCCCGATCAGGATCTGGGTCAGGCGTGTCACTTCCGGGTACCCGACCGCGACGGCGAGCGAGGAGTTCTTCGTGAGATTCAGGAACTGGTTCGCCACCGGGGGGATCATGATCCTGAACGCTTGCGGGAGAACCACGAATCGGAGCCTGGCGAATTCCGAGAGCCCGAGTGCAGTCGCCGCCTCACTCTGGCCGGCGGGCACCGCTTGGATGGACCCCCGGACGATCTCGGCGATGTGGCTCGCCGTGTACAGCACGAGTCCGAGCAGCAGGGCGGTGTACTGCGGGCTCAGTCGGAAGCCGCCGAGGATCCGGAAGCGTTCGACCTCGGGGAACGAGATCGCGAACGGCCGACCGAACGCGAAGAAGGCCGTGATGCCCACAGCGAGGAACAGCGCTGTCGCCCACGCGACGCGATGATGGGGCGTGCCGGTCGCATCGAACTTCCGGGTCCGCCAGAAGGCTAGTCCGAACGCGGCGAGCGCTCCCGCGGCGAGCGCCACCGTGAATCCCGTCAGGTCGGCACTGCCGCGAGGCCAGGGAACAGAGATACCGCTGTTCGACACCACGACCACGCCCAAGATCTCCCCCGCATCCTGGATCCTGGGCAGCTGCAAGATCACTGCTTGGTTCACGAAGATGATCAGGACGAGCACGGGGATGTTGCGGAGTGCCTCGACGTAGAACGCGGCGCTCTTCCGGACGAGCCAGTTCCGGGAGAGCCGTGCGACCCCCACCACGATCCCGATGATGAGCGCCAGCACGATCCCGACGATGGCGACGGTGGCGGTATTCCGCACACCCACGAACACAGCGTCCAGAACGGACTGTGTGGGCTCGAAGGTCGAGTCCAGGATCCTGAACCCGGCCCGGTTGTTGAGGTAGTCGAAGCCGGTCGGGATGCCCTGCCGACGGAGGTTACGGTTGAGATTCCCGGCGAGGTAGCCCACGAGGCCCACGACGACGCCCAGGAACACGAGCTGGGCGAGGATACGAAGCACGCGAACGTTGCGGCCGAGGCGCGCCACCGTACGCAACATCCTTCGGTCGGGTGTACCCAGGGGCGATGGCGGAACTGCCGGCGGCTTAGCGCTCACGACCGTCCTCGGCGTCGTCAGATGCGCGCAACGTCCGGCAGAGCATCGCTCTGCCGGACGCCGCGCGCCGATCGATTACCGATAGGGCGGCGCGTACAGGAGGCCGCCTTCGGTCCATATCTCGTTCACGCCACGCTCGACACCCAGGGTCGTGTCGGGTCCGACCGTACGGTCGTAGATCTCCCCGTAGTTCCCGACCTGCTTGATCACTTGGTACGCGAAATCGGTTGGAAGATCGAGACCCGAATCGAACGGTGCCGGTGCCTGTCCCTCTTCGCTTTCGATCTCGAGGCCGAGGAACCGTACGATCTCGGGGTTGTCGGTCGTGTCGCGGATCTGGTCGACGTTGCTCGACGTGATCCCGAACTCTTCTGCCTGGATCGTGGCGATCACGGCCCAGTTCACAGCGTCGAACCAGTCGGAGTCGCCGTCGCGCGTCACGGGTCCGAGCGGTTCCTTCGACATAGTCACGTCGAGGATTCGGAGCCCATCTGGCCCCCCCCGCCGCTGTGGCCAATTTGAACGAAGACCGGCGAGCTGCGACTTGTCGGATGTCCAGGCCTGGCACTGGTCCCGGATGAACGCCGGCTGGATGTCATCGATGGAAGACAGCGAAAGTGGCTCGAAGTCCACCCCGATGGCGTCCAGCTGTGCCGTAAGGTTTAGCTCGGTCGTCGTCGCCGACAGAACGCAGATCGTGGTGCCGTCAAGATCCTCGAGACTCTCGAACTCCGAGTCGGCCTTCACCATCATCCCTTGGCCGTCGTAGAAGGTGGTGGTGGCGAAGGACAGACCCTCCGTACCGTCGCGCGACGAGGTCCATGTCGTGTTGCGGATCAGAACGTCCACCTGACGCCCCTGGACCGCGGGAAACCGCTGCTCGGTCGTCAGAGGACTGAACTCCACGGCGTCCGCGTCCCCCAACACAGCGGCGGCGACCACGCGGCAGAATTCCACGTCGAAGCCCTGGAAATCGCCCCCTTCGTCCTGGAAGCCGAATCCGGGCACCGCGTTGTTGACGCCGCAGTTCAGCGTCCCGCGGCTCGTCACCTCTTGCAGGGTGCTCTGCTGCTGCTGCTGAGCGTTGTCGCCGTTCGAGTCCCCGGGACATGCGCTGGCGACGAGCGCGACACCGACCAGCGACACGCCGATCTTCCACCACCGTGGTGCTCTCATGTTTCTCCCTTCTTCGGGTGGTCCCTGCTGGGGGAGCCTAGGAGCCGGTCCTGCCGGAGGTCAAGGAACCCGTCCTGACAGGACATAACGGGCGCAGGTATCATCACTGGTCCACCCGCCGAGCCCACGAGGCTCCCGCGCGCAAGGAGAGGCCATGGCAGAGCCAACGGTCCCGCTCATCCCGTTGCAACACTTCTTCGACAACCCGGAGAAGGCCGGCGTCAAGATCTCACCCGACGGCTCGAAGCTGTCGTACCTCGCGCCGGAGAACGATCGGCTCAACGTCTGGGTGCGCACGGTCGGAGCCGACGACGACGTTTGCGTCACCCACGATCGCGCGCGCGGCATCCCCGGTTACCTGTGGTCCCGCGACGGCAAGACGATCCTGTACGTGCAGGACCAGGGTGGCAACGAGAACTACCACCTGTACGCGGCCGACCTCGCTGCCCCGGAGGCCGACGCGCGCGACCTCACGCCGTTCGACAACGTGCGCGTGCAACTGGTCGACAACCCACGGGCCACCCCGACCAAGCTGCTGATCGCGATGAACAAGCGCCATGCCGCGCTGTTCGACGTGCATCGCCTCGACATCGAGAGCGGGGAGATCGAGCCCGTCGCCGAGAACCCAGGGGACGTCGGTGCATGGGTGACCGATGCGGACGGCAAGGTGCGCGCGGCGCTCGCGCAGACACCCGACGGCGGGTGGATCCTGCGCGTGCGGGACACCGAGGATGCGGATTGGCGCGTGCTCGGGACGTTCTCGAACGAGGACGAGTGCCTGCCATTCGCGTTCACGCCGGACGGGACCGGGATCTGGATCGGCACCGCGCAGGACGCAGAGTTCAGGCGTTTGTGCCGGATCGACGTCGCGACCGGTGAGCTGACCGTCATCGACGAAGACCCCGAGAGCGATCTCGCCTCCGCGGTCGTCAGCGACAAGACCCACGAGCTGCTCGGGGCGGCGTACATCCGCGACGAGGTCGTCTTCCATCCGTTCAACGACGAGTGGCGCCAGATCTGGTCCCAGCTGAAGTCGCTCCACGCCGGCGACCCCTCGATCACCGGGCTCGACGACGACGAGCAGACCTTCATCGTCACGTACAACGACGACCGGGACCCGGGCGCCACCTACGTGTACGACGCTCGCACCAGCCAGGCGGAGTTCCTGTGGCGCGCGCGCCCATGGCTCGAGCCGGACCATCTCGCACCGATGACGCCCGTCGCCTACACTGCGCGCGACGGGTTGACGATCCACGGGTACCTGACGCTGCCGGGCGGGGTCGAGCCGAAGGGGTTGCCGACGGTGCTTCTGGTCCACGGCGGGCCGTGGGCGCGCGACATGTGGGGCTACGACCCCGAGGCTCAGTTCTTGGCCAACCGCGGGTACGCGGTGCTCCAGGTGAACTACCGGGGCTCGATGGGCTACGGCAAGGCGTTCAAGGAAGCCGCCGTGCACCAGTTCGCCGGCGCCATGCACGACGACCTGATCGACGCCGTCAACTGGGCGATCGACCAGGGGACCGCAGACCCGAAGCGGGTTGCGATCTATGGAGGCTCGTACGGCGGATACGCGACGCTGGTCGGCGTGACGTTCACCCCCGACGTGTTCACCGCGGCGGTCTCCTACTGCGGTCCGTCGTCGCTGATCACGTTGATCAACTCGTTCCCGGAGTACTGGAAGCCGTTCATGGCCGGCACGTGGTTCAAGTTCGTGGGCGACCCGTCGGACCCGGACGTCGTCAAGGAACTCGAGGCGCGCTCGCCTCTGTTCAAGATCGACCAGATCCGCACGCCGCTGCTGGTCGCCCAGGGCGCCAACGACGTGCGCGTCACCAAGCAGGAGTCCGACCAGATAGTCGAGGCCCTCCGCGCCAAGGGGGTCGACGTCGAGTACATCTGCGCCGACGACGAGGGCCACGGCTTCGCCAACCCCGAGAACAAGATGGCGTTCTACGCTTCGATGGAGCGATTCTTCGCCAAGCACCTCGGCGGACGCAGCGAGAACTAAGGGGTAAGGCCGAAGTAGGGGAACAGGCGCGCGCGCGTCTCGTCCGCGGATGCGAGCGCGCGCTCGGTCGCTTCCTCGCGCCTGCCCGACGGCAACGACACCAGCGGGTCACGGAAGGCCTTCGGGACTCCCTCGGCCCCGTGCCGCATCGCGATGTCGATCCAGGCATCCGGAACGGTGTCGGGGAGCTCCCCATGCGCGAGGTCGGCGAAATAGATCGTCCACGCGCGCGGAACCACCGCGTAGATCTGGTAGCCTCCTCCTCCCGTCGCGACCCACCTCCCGCTGCACACCCGGTGCGCCACGTCGTGAAACATCTCCGCGAGCCATGCGTACGTGCGCGTCGTCAGCGCGAAGTGCGCGAGCGGATCGGTGGCGTGGGTGTCGCAGCCGAGCTGGGTGAACAGGACCTCCGGCCCGAACGCCTCCACCAGCGGAGGGACGACGCGCTCGAACACTTGCCGGTAGACGTCGTCGTGGGTGTACGGCGGCAGCGAGACGTTGACGCTGGTTCCTTCGGCGTCGCCGCGGCCGACCTCATCGACGAAACCTGTGCCGGGGAACAGGAAGTGTCCGGATTCGTGCAGCGAGATCGTGAGCACGCGGGGATCGTCATAGAAGATCGTCTGCACGCCGTCGCCGTGGTGGACGTCGACGTCGACGTAGGCGACCTTCGAGATGCCGTTGTCCAGCATCCACCGGATCGACACCGCGGGGTCGTCGTAGATGCAGAAACCGCTGGCACGATCCGGCATCGCGTGGTGGAGGCCGCCGGCCGGGTACCACGAGTGATCGGAGTTGCCTCGCACGACGCGCTCTGCCGCCACGATGCCGCCGCCGCACACGAGCGCGCTCGCGTCGTGCATGTCGGGGAACGCGGGATTATCGCCAGTCCCGATCCCCCACCCGTAGTTGTCGAACGGACCGCGGACCTCCTTGGAGATGCGCGCGACCGCGTCGATGTACTCGGGCGTGTGGCACGTCTCCAGTTCCGCGCGAGTCGCCGGCCGTGGAGACACCACCTCGACGTTGGGCAGATCGAACAGACCGCACGCGCGGGCGAGCTCGACCGTCAGCAGGACGCGCACGGGCTTGAGCGGATGTTGCGGCCCGAAGTCGTAGGAGACGTAGTCATCGGTCCAGACGGCGGTGACGCGCTCGCTCATCGGTCCGGCCCGACCACGTCATCGAGATGGACGTACTCGATCTCCTCGATCCTCTTGAAGCTGGCATCGTTGCCGACGATCGCCGTGCACCCCGCTTCTATCGCGGTCGCGACGACGATCGCGTCGGGCAGGCGCAGGCCGAGTTCTGCCCGCAGCCCTGCCGCACGCCATCCGATCGGCCGCGTCACCTCTCGCAGCTGCGGCCCTCCCGACGACGCGAACAGCTCACGGATCGACCGCACCACATCGTCTCGATCCCGTCGCATGGGCGCGACGAGCATCTCGGCTTCGGTCAAGACCGAGGCGATCAGTTGGGTCGCACCGGCGGCCGCCGCGCGCAGTAGCCCCTTAACCGGTCCCGCGCGCCGGGGGTCGTCCTCGATGAAGTAGATGAGCGGGGCGCTGGCGAGGCAGACCTGCTCGTGTCCCGCGACAGCGGCAGCTAGCCGCTCCGTGACCGGTCCCATTCGCCCCGCAACTCCCGGACGTACTCGTCGGCATCGCCGAAGACGCCCCGTCCGCTCCCCTGCAGCCGGTCGAGCCAATCGTCCACCCGTTCGAGCACGAGGCGTCCATCCTCGACCCGTAGCGCGACGACGGATCCCGGTCCCAGGCCCAGCGCGCGGCGCGCCCAGGCAGGGACTGTCAGCTGGTTCTTCGAGGACAGACGGGCAGAGGAGCTCATGCACCGACCCTACCTCGGGCATTTCGCCAAGTCAAGCATAGAAGTAAAGCGCTTTACTATGCTGCTTTACATGAGTCATTCCCCGGGCGCCATCTGGGCCTTCTGCACCTTGCCGGAGTAGTCGACGCTCACGGCCTTCCACTCGGTGAACTCGTCGAGCGCGACGGGCCCGGCCTCACGGTGACCGTTGCCGGTGCTCTTCATGCCGCCGAACGGCAGTTGCACCTCGGCCCCGATCGTCGGCGCGTTGATGTACACGATCCCGAACTCGAGGCGCTCGATCGCCTTGAACGTGTTGGTGATGTCGCGCGTGTAGATCGAGCAGCTCAGCCCGTACTGCGTGCCGTTGGCGATCTCGATGGCCTCGTCGAGCGATCCCACCTCGGTGAGGCCGGTGACCGGACCGAAGATCTCCTCTTGGAAGATCCGCATGTCAGGGGTCACGTCTCGGAAGACGGTGGGAGCGATGAAGTTGCCCTTCGCGTACTCGCCCTCGGTCAGCTCGTGTCCCCCGGTCAGCAGCTTCGCCCCCTCGGACTGGCCGATCCCGATGTAGGACAGGATCCGTTCCTTCTGCTTCTGGTTGATCACCGCGGCGAGCTCGGTATCGGGATCGGTCCCTGCGCCGACCTTCATCGTCGCGACGCGCTGGAGGAATCGCTCCTGGAACTCCTCAAGCACGGATCCGTGCACAGCGATCCGGCTCGTGGCGGTGCAACGCTGCCCGCTCGTTGCGAACGCGCCCCACGCGCCGGCTTCGACGGCGAGATCGAGGTCGGCATCGGGCATCACGATCAAGCAGTTCTTCGAGCCGAGCTCGAGCGAGCAGCGCTTCATGTCCTGGGCGCACTTGGTGTTGATCGCGCGCCCAACTTCGAGCGAACCAGTGAACGAGATGGCGCGCACATCCTTGTGATCGACCAGCGCGGCGCCGGCTTCCTCGCCGATGCCGGGCACGAAGTTGAGCACGCCCGGCGGAAGGCCGGCCTCCTCGAACATCTTCACGAGGTGGTAGGCGAGCAGTGGCGTGTCCTCCGCCGGCTTGAACACGACGGTGCAGCCGGCGATCAGGGCGGGGAACAGCTTCCAACATGGGATCGCGATCGGGAAGTTCCAGGGGGTAATGAGTCCGGCCACGCCGATCGGATGGCGCACCGTCATCGAGAACTTGTTCGGCAGCTCGGATTTGGTGGTGACCCCGTACATGCGGCGGCCCTCGCCGACCATGAAGTACGCGAAGTCGATGCCTTCCTGGATGTCGGCGCGGCACTCCTTCAGCGTCTTGCCCATCTCGCGCGCCATCAGGTGCGACAGCTCTTCCTTGCGCTCCTCGAGCATCATCCCGACTCGCAGGACGTAGTCGGCGCGCTGGGGCGCCGGCGTCTGCATCCAAGACGGGTACGCGCCCTTCGCTGCCGAGGCGGCTTCACCGACGTCGACTGCATCCCCGCGCGCGAACAGCGCGATGAGGTCGTCGGTGTCCGCGGGGTTGCGCACCTCGAAGATCTCGCCGGAGTGGCCGGTGATCCATTCGCCGCCCGCGTAGATGTCCAGGTACTCCTCGGCCATCACCCTCACCCTTTCGGTTCGCGTCAGGCTCCGTCGGCGCCTCGTGGGCGCGTCTCCGCATCGTAGTCCGCGGTGGCCTGGCTCGGCTGGCGCGCATCGAGGAACTTCGACATCCTGATGACGTCGACGTCGCCCTCCGGGAATCGCACTCCCCGGCGCTCGACCCCTTCCTCGGTGTACCCGCACGACCGGTACAACGTGATGGCGCGCTCGTTGCCGGCGAAGACGCCGAGCGCGATCCGCGTCACCCCGTGCGCGCGCGCCCATGCTTCGAGCGCATCCAGCAGCGCGCGCCCGACGCCGATCCCTCGCGCCGCGCGCGCGATGGTGATGCCGAACTCGGCGCCGTGGCGGGTGACGGTGCGGGGCGCGCGCTCGCAGGTCAATTGCCCGACGACCCGCCCCTCGATCTCGGCGACGAGCGAGACGCCGCGCGCGCTCCAGTCGATCCGGTGCCGCCGCCACACCCGAGGGCTCCACAGCTCGTCCTCGACGACGGCGAGAGTGCGGGGCCTCTCGCGGACGGCTTCGGTCACGATCGCCAAGCACGCGCGCGCATCACGCGGGCGCGCGACGCGCACCAGCCCCGCGCGCCCGTCGCGTGTGGTGAACGTGAAGGTGGGGCCCACGTTCGACCTAGTCGTGACCCTCGGCGAGCTGGCGCGAGCGCTCCGTGGCCGCGCGCACCGCGTCCAGGAACGCCGAACGCACGCCCTTGTGCTCGAGCACGCTCATCGCCGCGACGGTCGTGCCCCCCGGTGAGGTGACCTCCTCACGAAGCTCGACCGGATGCCTGCCGGTCTCACGCAGCATGCGCGCGGCGCCGAAGATGGTCTGGATCGACAGCTCGGTCGCGACGTCGCGCGGTAGCCCGACTCCGACCGCCGCCTCGATCAGCGCCTCGGCGAGGAAGAAGACGTAGGCGGGACCGGTCCCCGACACGCCGGTGACGGCGTCCAGGTACTTCTCGGGCAGGTGCACGATCTTGCTGACGGCCGACAGGATCTCGTCGGCGTGGACCATATGGTCTGGGGTGGCGTGGGTGCCCGCCGCCAAGCCGGTCGCGCCCTCGCGAAGCAGCGCCGGGGTGTTGGGCATCGCGCGCACGACCGGGACGTCGGCGCCCAGCTGCGATTCGATCAGCGCGATCGGGATGCCGGCGGCGATCGACATCACCAGCTGGTCGGCGGTCACGACCCCGGACAGCTCGCTCAGGACGCCATCGATGTCTTGGGGCTTGACCGCCAGCAGGACGGTGCTCGAGCTGCGCGCGGCCTCGGCGTTGTCGGCCAGAGCCGCGATCCCGTACTCCTTGTGCAGCCAGTCGCGGCGCGCCTCGTGGAGCTCGGCTACGGCGATCTGGTCCGGCTCGGCCCAGCCGGCGTGGAGCAGCCCGGCGACCAGGGCCTCCCCCATCATTCCGCCGCCGACGATCGCGAGCTTGTACATGGCCGCCTCCGAGTCCCGTGCCCGAGATGCTACCGGACCCTCCGGGACCGCACGGCCCTACTTCCGCAGGAGGGCTTCGGCGAAGAACCGGACGTTCGCCGGGCGTTCGGCGATCCGGCGGGTGAGGTAGGGGTACCACTGATCGCCGAACGGCACGTAGATCCGCACGCAGTGCCCCTCGGCCAGCAGGCGGTCCTGCAGCTCGCGCCGAACGCCGTAGAGCATCTGGAACTCGTAGGTCTCGCGCGCGCGCTTCCGCCGCTCGACCTGCGCGATCGCGTGGCGGATCAGGTCCTCGTCGTGGGTGGCGATCTTGGCGTAGGCATCGGAAGAGAGCAGGCGCGTGGCCAGGCTCGCGAAGGCGTCGTCGACCTTCGAGCGCCGGCGATGGGCGATCGCGTGCGGCTCGCGGTAGGCGCCCTTGCAAAGCCGGACGTGGGCGCCGGCATCGATCAGGCGCTCGAGGTCCGCCGGCGTCCGCTTCAGGTAGGCCTGCAAGGCGATACCGACGTGGCGGGGGAACGCGCCGGTGAGCCGCAGGCAGGCGTCGATGGTCCGATCGGTGTAGCGATGATCCTCCATGTCGAGCGTGACCGTAGTCGCAGCCTCACGGGCGCTGGCGGCCACGCGCGCGACGTTGGCGTATGCGAGCCGACCGTCGACGTCGAGGCCCATCTGGGTGAGCTTCACGCTGACGTTGGCCCGCAACCCTTCGGCGGCGATCCGAGCAAGCGCGCCCTCGTACGCCTCGGTCGCGCGCTCGGCCATGGCGGGGTCGGTCACGTTCTCGCCGAGGTGGTCGATCGAGACCTCGGCGCCGCGCGAGTTCAGCGACCGGATCACCTCGAGCGCTTGATCGAGCGTTTCGCCGGCGACGAACCGTAGGGCGACCCGCCGGCCGACCCCGCCGGCCGCCAGCCGGCGAACCGTACGGCGACCCGCGATCCCGAGCACGACCTGGCGCAGCACGCGCGCATCCTATCCGCGACGCCGCGAGAAAGGACCGACAGGAAAAGTAGAACCCGCGGTATCCTACCGACCGGCTCGCGCGGCTTACCTTGCGGCTCGCTGCGCGATCTGGCCCTCAGACCCCGCGGGTCCTACTAAGTGCCCCGAGCGACCTTCCCGAGGTCTCAGGGTTCCCTTGCGGTAACCCCAACAGACGTTGTGCTTTGGGTCGCTTACCCTACTGGTAGTTTACCCACCCGACCGGCGAGTTAGCTTTCCCCACCTGCCGGATAGTGTACCCCCACTCGGTTGGGCTCCTTACGGCTTTCCCGCCCGCCAGGACCCCGTCTCGGTCCCTGATCCGGTCGTTCCAGCCGCTCGGGGCGAGCGAAAGATACCACGCATTCCCCTCCCGACAAGAACGAGAAAAGGCCTGGTGACTGGTCAAACATGCAGGTCGACGCATCGCGCACATGAGAGCGGGCAGAAAAAAAAATGGAAAGCTTACGCCTGGATCAGTTCGTGCCCATCACCCGCGCGCGCCAGGCCATGTCCGCTGCAAGGTACGACTCGAACCCGATCGCGATCGCGGCATCGAACAAGCCGTCTGCCTCGATCAGGATCGAGCCGAAGATGCGGTCGAGGTCGTCTTCGGTCAGCCCTTCGATCGCACGCTGTCCCACGAGGTAGACGTCGCCGACGGCATCGAGCGCGAACGCAACCCCGTACGCGCGGCGGTTGCGGCGCAGCAACAACTCGTAGAACTGCGGGAGGTTCTCTTGTGGCCGGCGCATGAAGAAGCACTCGATCGCGAGGCGCTCGCCCGTGATCGCGAGCATCACCGGGATGGTCAGCTTCCGTTCGCCGGCGAGTTGGACCGCCCAACGATCGCCGTCGAGCCGCTTGAACGGAACGCCGATCCGATCCAGGAAGGCGTCGATCGTCGTGGCGGCGTCCGGCACGCGCCTATCCCGCGTCCCAGGCGGCACGCGCGCGCTCGAACCCTTCTCGGGCGATGCTCAACACCAGGTGATCGATGTAGTCGCCCGCGTGGAACGAGCGCCTCGGCAGGCGTGCGTCCTCGACGAAGCCCGCCTTCTTGTACAGCGCGGAGGCGCGCTCGTTGTCGGCGAGCATCCAGAGCTCGATGATCCGCAGCCCGAGCATGTCGAATCCATACCGCAGAAGGGTCATGATCGCGTCGTAGCCGTGGCCATGGCCCCACGCGTCGCGCTCGCCGACGAAGACGTACAGGGAAGCGATCCGGTCACGACGGCGGAAGTTGTTCAAACCGGTCCGACCGATGCCGCGACCCTCGACTTCGATGATGAACGGATGACCTTCCTTGATCGCGCGGGTTTCGCTCTCGCGGATGTCATCCAGACTGAACGGACGGATGTAGTCCATCCAGCGGAAGACCTCGGGGTCATTCTGCCAGCGCTGGATGTCCTCGTGGTCGCGGGGCTCGACTCGCCGCAAGACGACGTGCTGGCCTCTCAGCATGCCCGGCATCGTACGCCCCATCAGCCGGGCAGGATGGCCCCGGCCCGCTCCTCGTACACCGCCAGCAAGCCGGCCGCGGCTCGACGCCAGTCGAACCGCCGCGCGTAGCGCGCGCCGGCGTGCCCCATCGCCTCGGCGGTAGGTCGATCGCCCAGAACACGCTCGAGCCCGTCGGCGAAGGCCAGCGAGTCGGCCGGCTCGACCAGCAAGCCTCCGACACCGTCCCGGATCGCCGTGCGAAGCCCCCCCACATCGGAGGCCACCACGGGGGTGCCGCAGGCGGTGGCCTCCAGCGCCACGAGCCCGAACGACTCCGTGCGCGAGGGCACCGCCACCACGTCGGCCGCACGATAGAACGCCGCGAGATCTGCGTGCGGGACCGGCTCGAGCGGGATCACGCGCCCGGAAGCACCGAGCGTCGCTGCGAGGTCCACCAGGGTCGCGGGACCGGTGCCGGCTCGACCCGACGGACCGCCGACGACCAGCGCCACGGGATCCAGATCGGGCCGGCGCTCGGCCAGATGGGCGACGGCACGCACCACGACATCGGGCGCCTTCAACGGCTGGAGGCGACCGACGAAAAGGATCACCGACCGCCCCTCGAGTCCGAGCCGCGCGCGGATCTCGGCTGCTCGCGGATCGTTCGGCACCGGTTTGAAGACGTCGGTGTCCACCCCAGGTGGAACCACCCGGACGCGGTCGGGCGTGGCTCCGTAGAGCCGCACCAGCTCGGCGGCTTCGATCGGCGTGGGAGCCAACACCGTGTCGGCGGTCCGGACGATCCGCTCCTCGGCCGCGATGCGCGCGGCCGGCTCGGGTGTGTCGCCATCGGCGAGCGTAAGGTTCTTGACCCGGCCCAGCGTATGGAACGACTGGACCAGCGGCACACCCCATCGTTCGGCCACCCGCCGCCCGACCCGCCCCGAGAGCCAGTAGTGGCTGTGCACCACGTCGTAGCGCGGGGTAGCGACCCCGGGCGCCTCCTCGGCGGCCTCGAACCGCAACAATGCGTACATGAACTCGCAGAGGTGCTCGCCGAGGGCCTCCTTGGGGATGGGCTCGGCCGGTCCGGCTTCCAAGTGGATGACCCGGACCCCAGGATCCATCTGACGGATCCGCTCGGATGCCCCCGCCCAGCGCGTGAAGACGTCGACCTCGACACCCATGTCTGCGAGCCGACGAGCCGCCTGCCGCACGTAGACGTTCATCCCGCCCGAATCGCCCACGCCTGGTTGATCCAGCGGGCAGGTGTGAACCGACAGCAAGGCGACGCGCGACACCGCGGTGGGCTCGAGGCGCAGGCGTTGCGAAAGGTCGGGATCTTCCATGGGTCTCACGGGGGTCCGTATCCTCGCCGCTCGGACCCCATCGGTGCAACGCACCGTGTCCCCACTTCCTTCCCCGATCAGCGCCGCGCGAACCGGAGCTCGAGGACCTCGGTGTCGGTGGCGCCGAACCGGTACTTGTAGGGCTCGTCGCCGCGGAGCAGATCCACGACCGAGCACCCTTCTTCGGTCGCGAGCCGGATCGTCTCGGCCATCAGGACCATGCCGGGGCCGAGGTCGCGGCGCGAGTGGTCGAAGGTCGAGTTGTAGACGCTCCAGACGCCGCGCTCGACGAAGGACAGCGTGGCCGCCAGTCGGTCCCCCCCGATCTCGAGCCAGACCAGACGGAGCCATCCGCGTTCGTCGAACACGGCGGCAAGGCGGCGAAAGACCTCCGCCATGTCATCGTGCATGAACTTGCCCTTGGGGCCCTCCTGCGCGCGATGCATCGCGAAGAACGCCTCGAGGTCGGCGTCGAGCCCGCCTCGGTCCGTCCGGCGGATCGCGTAGGCGCCGGCATCACGCTCCAGCCGGCGCGCCTTGCGGCGGATCTCGTGCCGCAGCTTGGACGGCAGGCCGCCCAGGTAGGTGTCGTACGTGCCGGCGAGAGCGATCCGGGGGCACACGTCCTGGCATCGCCGTTCAGGGGCGTGTCCCGCCGCCTCGAGGCCGACCTGGAGCGCCTCGGGCCACCCGGTGTCGGCCGCCAAGCCCTGCCACTCCGCGCGCTGCCAGCCGTCGATCGATCCGAGCGCGCGCACCGCCTCGCCGGCGACTCGCTGTCGATCGCTCGGTGCCGACAGCGGTCCCAGGTAGTCGGTGATCTCGGCATTGCCAAGGAATCGAAGGGTGGCATCGGGATCGATCGTGAACGGCGCGAGCCCGACGAGCGCATCACCTTCGCGCAACTCGACCAGGGCGAGGCTGCGGTCGGCGCCGAGCTCGGTCTCCCACGCGATGCGCGCGTACTCGGGGGTGTGGAAGATCGTCGCGACGGGGTCGCGGTCCCACAACGAGGACCAATCCGCAGCCAGCTCGCCCAGCGCGTCGTCGTCGGTATGGATCGTGACCTCCATCGGACGACAGAGCGTAAACGAAGGACCCGGCCACGCGGGCCGGGTCCTCACATCGTTCCGTTGCCTCAGACGGACTGGCCGGTCGAAACCGTGTCGGCAGCCTTCGCCGCCGCCTCCGCGCCCGCCTCGGCGGCCTTCGTCACGCTGGTCGCCGCTGCCTTGACCTTGGACTTGGCGGTCTTGGCTTGGGCCGTCGCGCGCTTGGTCGGGGCCGAGCGCTGGATCTTCTTCGCGAGCTTCTCACCGCGCTTGCTGAAGTCCGTGTAGGCCTTCTGCGCCTTCTTGCTCGCCTCCTTCCGGAGCTTGCGAGCCTCGGCGACGAGGTCGCCCGCCCGCTGCGGCAGCTCCTGCACCTTGGCAGGGAATTGCCGGACGTCCAGGGCGATCGTGCGATCGACCGAACGCAGCTTGGTGACCCGGTCGGACACCGTGTTCGGCAGCGTGATGATCCGCTCGGGGATCTGCCGTGCCTTCTCGAGCGCCACGTTGCCGACGCCGAGTGCCGCATAGATCGTCTTCTTCGCTGTGACCTGCGTGCTCATTCTCTCCACCCTTCCTTATCTCGATGGTATGAGGTTGACGGCGGGAGGACGAAGGGGAGCCAGCCGGGTGAGGGCTGCGAGAGCCTGCGGTCTCCGTCCCCCCGCCTTGGTCTTCATGGCTGTTCCCTCGCTGTGCTTCGGGTCTTTCTGCTGCCCGGCTGTCGAGCCGCACTCTTCGCCGAGCCGTTCGCGCTCGCCTTGCTCGCCCCGCGCTTGGATCGAGCCTCGGCTTGCTTGGCGGCGGCCACCGCGCGCTTCGTCGCCGGACGCGCCTGCGCCTCGCGACTGGAGGTCTCGAGCTCGTTCTCGTGCCGGAAGGTCTGATAGATCTCGACCAGCACCTGCTTCTGCTTGTCGGTGATGGTCAGGTCGCGCAGCAAGGCCGCCACCGGGTCGCCGCCGACCCCGCGCTCCTCGAGGATCCCGGCCTTCACGTACATCGTTTCCGCCGAGATGCGCAGCGCCTTGGCGATCGCCTGGAGGATCTCGGCCGACGGGCGGCGGAGGCCGCGCTCGATCTGCGACAGGTACGGGTTCGAGATCCCGGCCATCGACGAGAGCTTTCGGAGTGAGAGCCGCGCGTTGCGTCGCTGGTCCCGGATGAACCGGCCGAGCTCGCCAACCTTTTGGAGCGCCATCGCTTCGGAGGCTAGCGCGGTGGGAGGCTAGGTGCAAGCTGGCAGCTAGCACTCCAGGCAACCGGAGCAAGCACTACTGACATCGGATGGCAGGTCCTTCCTGGCGCTGATCCTGCGATCGCGGGCGGTGAGAGGAACCGGTACCCCTCTGGGACGAATGTCCTGGATGAGTGGAGTAACGCGTGGTCGGGTCGGCTCGTTCAGGTGATGGAGACCCCACACGAGGAGAGGTGGATCACGTGCGCAGAACCTTGCAGATCCTGATCGCGTTCGCCGTCGTCACGGCGGCATCCGTCATGCCCTACGCGGGCGCGAAGCCGGATCACAAGAACAGGTACTCGAACAACGAGAAGGTCACCCAGGTGTGCGACAGCGAGGGCGGCAAGGTGGAGTACAACGGCCCCCTGACCCTCTGGCCGCCGAACCACAAGTACAACCACGGCACGATCACCGCGACCGCCGACAACCCCGATGACCAGGTGACGCTGACGACCGAGGCGACACACGACCAGGTCAACGAAGACGGCTCGGAGTGGAACGGCGCCGGGAACACGCCGGTCGAGGGTGACATCAAGACCGATGATCTCAACCCGGCCACGGGCACCGGTTCCGCGTCCCAGACCTACGACATCCGGGCCGAGCGTTCCGGCCAGCGCAGCGCGCTGGACGAGGACGGGCGCGAGGGCCGTCACTACCTGATCGCGTACGAGGCCACCTTCGGCGACAGCGAGCCGTGCATCGGATCGTTCCAGATCTTCGTCCCGCACGACATGCGCCCGTCGAACCGATAGAGATCTCCAGGAGCGAGCCCGGCTCTTCGAGCCGGGCTCGCACGTATCCTTGTCGCCGATGACACCCCGCCGATCGATCGCCGCGCTCGTCGTGTTCGCCGCGCTCGGTGCGCTCGGTGCGTGCCGCACGGCGGCGCCCCCGCCCGACGCGACGGGGCTCCCGTCCGAGCTGGGCGAGCCGCCGTCCTCGCGCATCCCGCGCACCGCAACCGGCGCGGGCACCCCGCTGGGATCTCCGACGGGCAGCGATCCCACGGATCCGTCGCCCGAGAACGGCGGCGGCTCCGAGCCCGTGGGCAACGGGGGCGACGGCCGTGACGATACGGTTGCGCGCGGCCCCTTCCGAACGATCGGCTCGATCACCGATGCGCGCGGCGATCAAGGCGCGCTCGCACCCGATTACACCGACATCGTGTCCGTCGTGCTTCGCGACGACCGGATCGATGCGCGCGCGATCGTGACCCTCGACGCTGCCGTGCCGAACCCGGTTCCGCAAGGGGAGCAGATGGCCGTTGGCGTAGACCTGTATCGCAAGCCCGGCGGAGAGAGCGATTACCAGGTGCTCGCGATAGGGACGGAGAGCGGCTGGCTCGCGTACCTCACGACGCCCGGGGGTGTCGTGGATTACCCAGGCGCGTTCGCCATCCAGGGCCGCACGCTCGTGTTCCAAGTGCCGTGGTCGCGGCTCGGCGATCTTCGAGGCAAAGGGTTCTCGGCGTTCCTCGATTGGGATCGGGAGCAGCCCGTGGTCAACCGCGTTGCCGAGGATCGCGCGCCCCGCAACGGGACCGAGCCGTTCGCGCGCTGATGCGGACCCATCGTTCTTGGGAGGATGAGCTACCCATGCGGTTCCTCAAACTCCCAAGAACGGTTTCTGCCTAGGGGTGTTTTGGGCGGCCGAGCGCACCGCGCGCGCGCAACTCCCCCACCGGATTGCCCCCACCGAGCACGACAGGTGCGGCCTGAGCCGGGATGGCCGAGTCGTCCAATAGCCCGAGCGCGCGCAACACCAGCACGACCGCCGGCGGCGCCGCGCGCGACGCCCCATCGCGCACCTTCACCGCAACACCGGTCGAGCCGTCGCTCACGCACACGAGCCCTTCGGCACCCCCCTTGGACACCAGGTGCGGCGCGGCGCGCATCAGGTCGGTATCCAACCGACCCGAGCCGCCGACCATGAAAGGGTGCGCGCGCATCGCCTTCGTCTCGGGTCCACCGTCGTCGATCGTCAGGAACGCGCGCGCGATGGCATGCAAGGGTGCGACGAAGGTCGGCACACCACAGCCATCGACGAGTACGGCCGGATCTCCGAGGAGATCGCGCATCGATGTGTGGATGCGTCCCTGCAAGGGATGATCCGGCATGCGGTAATCATCAAGCGGCCATCCCGCGGCTGCGCATGCCGCGAGCATCCCCGCGTGCTTCCCCGAGCAGTTGTGGTAGATGCGCGCGCGAGCGGATACCGCCAGCGCAGCGTCGGCGTTGAACGGCACATCGAGCGGGCAGCGCAGCGCGTCATCCGGGACGCCGGCGACATCCAGGACGGAGCGCACGGCTTCGACGTGCGCGGGCTCGCCGTTGTGCGATGCGCAGGCGATCGCGATCGCCTGCGCATCGCGGGGCTCCCATCCGGCCTCCAATGCCACGCGCGCTTGGGTCGGCTTGGCCGACGACCGGAACGCCGCGAGGCGTTCCGGATCGCCGGCCGAGGGGAGCAGCGTCCCGGCTCGATCGACGACGGCCACATCGACTATGTGGACGCTCTCGACCACCCCCGAGCGAACGGCCTCGACGACGAGAGGTTTGGTCACCGGCCGACGGCGAGCCGGTCGGCGAGCACCTCGGGTAGTCCCGCGTCGCGGATCTTGCGCTGTGCGGTCTGAATCGCGTACTCGACGCGGTGCACCGTCGCGGCGCGCCCCTCGGTGTCGAAGAGCATGTAGGACGCGCGCGGGTCGCCGTCGCGCGGCTGTCCGACGCTGCCGGGGTTCAGCATGTAGCGCGTTCCCGGCTCGAGCTGCAGCGCGCGCGCGTCAACCAGCCCGCGCCGGTTCACGTGCGTCCCGCCATCGGTCCAGAACACCACCGGCAGGTGGGTGTGGCCGAAGAAGCAGATCTCGAAGGGATCAGCTTCGAAGCTCACCGCGGCGTCGCCCGTGTTGACGACGTACTCGGCCGCGGGGTCGACGACCGATCCGTGCACGAGGAGCCCTGCGAGCGACTCCCTGCGCGGCTCGAGCGCCTGCAGAACAGCTCGGCCCCCATCGTCGAGCGCTTCGACCGTCCAGCGGATGGCCGTGGCGGCCACGCGATTGAACCATTGCGTGTCGAAGCGATCCGTCGCGGCGAGATCGTGGTTCCCGGCGATCAGCGTGCCGCCGAGCGCATCGAGCCGGTCGACGACGGCTTGGGGATCCGCGCCGTAGCCGACGATATCGCCGAGGACGTAGAAGGTGTCGGCTCGGCCACCGGTATGCTCGAGCACGGCCTCGAGCGCCTCAAGGTTCGAATGGACGTCGGACAGGACGGCGATGCGCACCGCGACATGCTAGCGGGTCGTACTAGTCGCGCCGCGGATGGCCCGGGTCGTCGAGCGGCCACGTGGTGGCCCGCTCGTTGCACAGCTCGGCGAACGCGTCGGCGATGTCTGGATCCAGCTGCGTCCCGGCCGCTTGCTGGATCTGCTGGACGGCTTCCTCGACCGACAGCGCGCGGCGGTATGGACGGTCCGACGTCATCGCGTCGAAGGTGTCCACGACCGAGAAGATCCGGGCCGCGAGAGGGACCTCCTCGCCGCGCAACCCGCGCGGGTACCCCTGACCGTCCCAGCGCTCGTGGTGACACTCGACGATGGGGATCGCGCGCCGCAGGTACGTGATCGGGGCGAGGATCTGCGCGCCGATGATCGGGTGGGTCTGCATGACCTCCCACTCGTCGTTCGACAGCGGGCCGGGCTTACCCAGGATGTGGTCGGGGATGCCCACCTTGCCGATGTCGTGGAGCAGGAATCCGTATCGGAAGATGCGGTCGTCGGCGAGGGCGCGATCTACGCGCTGCGCGAGGGCGACCGCATAGTCGTGCGCGCGCGACAGATGCGAACGGGTATGCGGGTCGCGCGCCTCGACCAGGAACGCGAACGCCTTGACCATCTGGAAGTACGAGTCCTCGAGCTCGGTCAGCGCGTGCGATAGCTCGTCGGCTCGCGTGCGCTCCTTCTGATAGATCCGGCTCAGATCGCGCGCGAACTCGAGCAGCTGATCGCGCACCGCCTGGTCGTCCAAGCGCGGAGGGTCGACCGGCAAGGGGTCGACCGGCGCCAAGGGTCGTTCTTCCGGCGCCGTCGCACGGCGGTTCAGCCGGACGACCGGTGATTCGCTAGGCCGCCCCATCGCGGACCCCCGTGACGCAGTCGATCAGGTCGAGTGGGCTGAAAGGCTTCGTGAAGAAGGCGTCGGCACCGGCGCGCAAGCCCTCTTCTCGGTCTCGTGTTGTGTTCCGGGCGGTGAGCATGACGATCCGCATACCGTCGAAGCTGGGGTCCGCCCGCATCTGCCGGCATACGTCGTAGCCGTTCAGGCCGGGCATCATCACGTCCAGCACGACGACTTCGGGGCGATGTTGCTCGGCGAGCGTCATGGCCTCCAACCCGTCGGTCGCTTCGTAGAGCTCGAAATCACCCATCTCGAGGACCGCCCGGAGCAGGTTCCGGACCAATGGATCGTCGTCGACGACGAGGACGCGCCGGACGGGGCGCGAGGAGGGAGGTCCTGGGCTTTCCATCGGGGCTCAATGGAGTATCGGACCCCCAAGGTGGGGCGTCTATAGCCCACTGGGATGCCCTGGTGTCTAGTCCGTCGGTGCTACACGATCGCGGAGCCGCACGAAGGAGGTCATTGCGTGCCATCTCCGGCCGCCCGCAGGACCTCGTCGGGGTCCGCTTCGCCCGCTGCGTACCGCCTGCCCACCTCTTCGCTCAGCGCATCCAGCACCGAAAGGACCTGCGAACGCGTCTCCGAAAGCTCGAGCTCGGCCTCATCGGATTCGGCGATCCTGTCGCGCACCTCGTCCTCGGACAGGGTTGGCAGCAGCGCCAGGGTGTCGTCGGCCAGCAGCTTGCTTATCCTGCGGCTCGGCTCGCCGAAGGATTCGAGATCGGGATCGTCGCCGGGGAACGAGCCCCGACTCGCCCGACGCTCCCCCCCGAGCGCCTTCGTCAGGTTCTCGACCAACGAGCCTTCGGCCTTGCTTGCCCTGCGATCCAGCTCGAACCGAAGCAGGTCGAGCCGGCCGTGGAGCATGCGCCGCTCGTACGAGAGCAGGGCCTCTTCTTCCTTGGCCTCGGCGCGCATCGCGCGCACCTCGGACATGGGCTTGTCCCCCAATCCGTCGAGGAAGCCCTCGTCGAGGATACGGTCGATCCTGCGCTTGCCGTCGCTCATCGCCCCGCAACTCTAACGCAGCGATCCGCGCGGCGGTACCGCTCAGGCGTGCTCGGCCTTCGCCAGCTCCCTGAGGTCCTTCTTCAAGATCTTGCCCACCGGGTTCTTGGGCAGGGCATCCATGAACGAGACCCACTTGGGGGTCTTGTACTTCGCGAGCTGCGCGCGGCAGCGCTCGACCAGCTCTTCGGCGGTGGCGGTCTGGCCGGGTCGCAGAACCACGTAGGCCTGGACCTCCTCCCCCATGGTCGGGTCGGGTACGCCCACCACCGCGCACTCCTGGATCGAGGGATGCCCGTACAGGACCTCCTCGATGTCGCGAGGGTAGATGTTGAAACCGCCACGGATGATCATGTCCTTCTTGCGCTCGGTTATGTACAGGAACCCGTCGTCGTCCAGATGGCCGATGTCACCGGAATGGAACCAGCCCTTGCGCAACGCTTTCTCGGTCTCTTCGGGCATGTTGTAGTAGCCGGCCATGATGTTCGGGCCCTTGATGCAGACCTCGCCCCACTCGCCCGTCGGCACCGGCTCGTCGTCATCGTTCAGGATCGCGAGCTCGACGTTCGGGACCGCGCGCCCGCACGAGCCGGGCTTGCGTGGATCGTCGAGCCGCATCAGGGTCGCCGTGGGGCTGGTCTCTGTGAGACCGTACCCTTCGAGCACCCGCGAGCCCGTGCGCTTCTCGAACTCTTCGGCCATCTCGACCGGCACAGGCGCGGCCGCGACCACGATCCACTCGAAGTGCGACCAGTCGACGTCGTCGAAGCCGGGATGGGCCAGCATCAATTGCACCATCGCCGGGACGGCCGCGCTCGACGTGGCTTGATACCGGTTCACGGCATCGAAGAACCCTTCCACCGTGAACCACTGCAACACCACGCTCTTGGTCTTGAACAACTGGATCACCAGTGACGAGCCGATCCCGAACAGATGCGCGAGCGGCAGGCCGGTCACGCTCACGTCCCCGTCGCGCGTCGGGGCAACCGTGGAGGTGTTCTCGGCGTTGAACAGCAGGTTCGCGTGCGAGAGCATGACACCCTTGGGCCGGCCGGTCGTTCCGCTGGTGTACGAGACGACCGCGAGATCCTCACCATCCCGATCGACGATCGGATGCTCGTCGGTCGCGTCGGCGAGCAAGCGGTCGAACGGCAGCACGCCGGGGTCGCCGGGCGCGTCGCCCGTCACCACCACGGTCGGCGGGTTCGGCAGGTCCTTGATCGCGGCTTTGACGTTGCCGTAGAACTCCGGGCTCGTGAAGATGACCTTGGCGTCGCAGTCGCCGAGGATGTGGGCGATCTCGGGGACGGCGAGCAGGAACACCATCGGTACGGCGATCGCCCCCGTCCGCAGGATCCCGCCGTAGCAGACCCCCACCTCGGGGGAGTTCGGCAGCATCACCGCGACCCGGTCGCCAGGCGCGACCCCGAGGGCGGCCAACGCCGTGGCCAGACGGGCGCCCCGGCTCTGGAGCTCCACGTTGGTGAACTCACGGCCCTCGAAGACCAGCGAGGTGTATTCACCGAACCGCTCGATGTTCCGCTCGCCCAGCATGGCTAGGTTCATGGGATCCCTCCTCGAGCCGGGAGGTTACTGAACCGGCGCGGCCCCGGGAAAGCCGGATGCGCGGTGTCCGCTATGGCCGTTAGACTGATGCGCATCCCGGATGCGCCGAGACCCGGCTGCCGTCCGTCGTCCCGTCTCACGAGGAAAGGGGAGCATCGCCGGTGGAGGGCAACGCCCTTCTTCGCCTCTGGCCGTTCGCGCGTCCCCACATCAGAGGGCTCGTCTTCTCGCTGGTCACCGGCTTTGCCATGATGGGCGCCGGCCTGGCGATCCCGGCGATCGCCGGGCACGCGGTCGACGACTTCTCGGCCGGTCGCTCCGACACGATCGTGCCTCTGGCCATCGCCATCCTGGTGATGGGCGCCATCGAAGCGTTCATGGCCTACCTGCGTCGCTCGTCGGCGGCCAAGGCCTCGATCGCGATGGAGCGCGACATGCGCAACGAGCTGTACGCACACCTGCAGCGCCTGCCGGTCGAGTTCCACGACGGCTGGCAATCCGGGCAGCTCCTGTCGCGCTGCATCCACGACCTGTCGACGATCCGCCGCTTCGTCGGCTTCGGGTTCATCTTCCTGCTGATCAACGGGGTGCAGTTCGCCGTCGCGTTGTACCTGATGGTCAGGTTGAACGGTGGGCTGGCGATCCTGACGGCGCTCACCGCAGTGCCGATCGTCGCGATGACGTTCCGGTTCAACCGGCGCTATCACGCGATCTCGCGTCGCGTGCAGGACGACCAAGGCGACCTGACCACGATCATCGAAGAGTCGGCGACCGGGATCCGCATCCTCAAGGCGTTCGGTCGCGGCCGGCACATGCTGGGAACCTTCCATCGTCAGGCCTCCGTGCTCCACACCTCCAGCATGGAGGCCGTCGGCCTGCGCGCCTTCTTCTGGTCGATCCTGCGGTTACTCCCCGACCTCAACATCGTCGCGGTGCTGGCGATCGGCGCGCGCAGCGTGATCACCGGCGGCATGTCACCCGGGGACCTCGCCGCGTTCATCGCGTACCTGCAATCGCTGGCGTGGCCGATCCGGTCGTTCGGCTGGATCCTGTCCAACGCCGAGGAGGCGCGCAGCGGCGCCGACCGCCTCTTCGAGGTGCTCGACACCGAGCCGACGATCACCGACCGACCCGGCGCTGAAGCGCTCGCACGCGCCGACGGCCACGTCGCGCTCGATGACGTCTCGTTCCGCTACCCGGGCACGGACCATGAGGTCCTGCGCGACGTCACCTTGCGGATCGAGCCGGGCGAGACCGTGGCGCTCGTGGGCGCGACCGGCTCGGGCAAGACGACGGTGGCGTCGCTCATCTCGCGGCTGTACGACCCGACCAGAGGACGGATCACGTTGGACGGCGCCGATATCCGGGACCTCACGCTCGCGTCGCTGCGCGGCAACATCGGCGTCGCGTTCGAAGACGCCATCCTGTTCTCGATGAGCGTGCGCGAGAACTTGCTCCTGGGCGATCCGGACGCGACCGACGACGACATGCGGCACGCGCTCGAAACCGCGAACGCGACGTTCGTCTACGAGCTGCCGTGGGGCCTCGACACGCGCATCGGGGAGCAGGGGTACTCGCTGTCTGGTGGGCAGCGGCAGCGGCTGGCCCTGGCGCGCGCGGTGCTGCGCAAGCCTCAGGTGCTGGTGCTGGACGACCCGTTGTCCGCGGTGGACGTCCACACCGAGGCGCTGATCGAGGAAGCCCTGCAGCACGTGCTGGCCGGGGTGACGGCGCTGATCGTGGTGCACCGGCCCTCGACGGTGGCGCTCGCCGATCGGGTCGCGCTGCTCGACGGCGGGACGATCGTGGCCACCGGAGGGCACGCCGACCTGATGGCATCCAATGCGCGCTACCGCGACATCCTGTCGATGCAAGCGGAAGACCTGGTCGAGGAGGTGAGCGGTGAGCACGTCTGAGCGCGCGGTCAAGAGGCCGAACGAGCCCGAGTGGCGTGGCGTCGCTTCCGAGGCGTCGGACGACTTCTCACACAAGACCGAGGTCAAGCTGCACCGGCGCACCAGGTCGCTGCTCGGCTCGCTGATCCGGCCGTACCGCGTCGGATTCATCCTGGCGTCGATCTTGATCGTCGCCAGCACCGCCGCGGAGCTCGCGATCCCCTTCCTCATCGGCGTGGGGATCGACAACGCCATCGACGCGCGCAACGCCGGGACGGGGTGGCCGCCATCGCTCACACGGATCATCATCGCCGTGCTCGCGCTCAGTGCGATCGTCGCCGCGACCAACTATGCCTTCGTTCGGCTCGTGGGGCGGTCGACGCAGGACGTCCTGCGGGACCTTCGGTTGCGCGTCTTCCGGAAGTTCCAGGAGCTTTCGCTGTCCTTCTACGAGCGCTACACGTCCGGACGCGTGATCGCCCGGCTGACCTCCGACATCGACGCGATCACCGACCTGCTCGCCGTCGGCTTGAACGACCTGGTCGCCGCAGGACTCGCCGTGATCGGGATCGCCATCTGGCTGCTCGTGCTCGACGTTCCACTGGCGCTGCTGACGATGGCAACCTTCCCGATGGTCATCCTGGTGACGCGTTGGTACAAGCACCGCGCCCAACACGTCTACCGTCGCGTCCGCCGGACGGTCGCGCTCGTGATCATCCACTTCGTCGAGTCACTCGGCGGCATCCGCGCCGTCCAGGCGTTTCGCCGCGAGCCGCGCAACCAACAGATCATGGAGGACGTCAACGCGCAGTACTCGCAGGCCAACGTCGACTCGATCAAGCTGCTGTCCATCTACTCACCGTCGCTGTCGCTCCTGGGGAGGATCGCGACCGCGATGGTGATCTTCTACGGCGGCTACCGGGTCCTCGACGGTGACCTCACCGTCGGGATCCTGTTCTCGTTCGTGATCTACGTGCGTCGCTTCTTCGAGCCGATGCAGGAGCTGTCGCAGGTGTACAACCTGCTGCAGGCGGCCAACGCCGCGCTCGAGAACCTGGCCGGCGTGCTCGACGAGGAACCGTCGGTGCTCGAGCCGATCCGGCCGGTCGTACCGGCCGAGGTGCACGGGACCGTCACGTTCGACGGGGTCTCGTTCGGGTACCGCGACATCGAAGTGCTGCACGACTTGTCGCTGGAGATCCCCGCCGGTCAAACCGTCGCGCTGGTGGGCGAGACCGGCGCGGGAAAAACCACGGTCGCTCGCCTCGTCGCACGGTTCTGGGACCCTTCGGACGGGCACGTCCGGCTCGACGGCGTCGATCTGCGCGACATCCCGGACGAGGAGCTCCGTCGTCAGATCGCGATGGTCACGCAAGAGTCGTTCCTGTTCTCGGGCACCGTGTACGACAACATCGCACTCGGGCGGCCCGACGCGGCACGCGAGGAGGTCGTCACCGCCGCGGAGGCCATCGGCGCGCACGCCTTCATCAGCGAGCTGCCCGACGGCTACGACACCGACGTGCGCAAGCGCGGCGGGCGACTGTCCGCGGGCCAGCGTCAGCTCGTGTCCTTCGCGCGCGCGTTCCTGGCCGACCCGCGGGTGCTGATCCTCGACGAGGCGACGTCGTCGCTGGACATCCCGAGCGAGCGGCTCGTCCAGCACGCGCTCCGCACCCTGCTGGCCGACCGGACGGCGATCATCATCGCGCACCGGTTGACCACGGTCGAGATCGCAGATCGCGTCCTGGTCGTCGACGACGGCCGCGTCGTCGAAGACGGAGCACCCGCCGAGTTGATAGTGGGAACCGGCGCGTACGCCTCGCTGCACGCGGCCTGGCGCGAAAGCCTGGCCTGATGCGCTTCGGCCTAGACATCGCTCAGCACCAGCTCGGCTGGCCTGAACTGCTCGAGCGCGCGCGCCTCGCGGAAGACGCGGGGTTCGACGGCACCTGGGTGTTCGATCACTTCACCGCGCTGTACGGCGATCCGAACGGACCGTGCATGGAAGGCTGGACCCTGCTCGCCGCGCTCGCCGCATCGACCACGCGTATCCGCCTCGGTGCGCTCGTGACCGGCGTGACCTACCGCCATCCGTCCGTGCTTGCCGCGGAAGCGGTGACCGTGGACCACGTCTCCGGCGGGCGGCTCGAGCTCGGGATGGGTGCAGCGTGGCACCAGCCCGAACACCGCGCGCTCGGCATCGAGTTCCCGGAAGCGGGCGAGCGCGCGCGCCGGCTCGATGAGGCGATCGAGGTCATGCGCCTGTTGATGACGACCGAGCACGCCTCGTTCGATGGCGAGCACTACGGCTTGCGCGACGCGACCTACAACCCGAAGCCGGTCCAGCGTCCCACACCGCCGATCTGGATCGGGGCGATGGGCGAAGAGCTGATGCTGCCGATCGTGGGACGGCAAGCAGACATCTGGCATTCGTGGGCGAGCGGCGAGCCATTCCGGCGCAAGCTCGGGATCGTGGGCGAGCATGCCGAGCGCGCAGGGCGCGATCCGTCCGAGATCGGATGCGCGCGCGGACTGTCTCTGTCTCAGCCCTTGGACGCGGTGAAGCGGGACATCGAGGAGGCCGCCGCGGAAGGCATCTCGTACCTCACGGTCGGGTGGCCGAGCGAAGGCCACGCGCACCTCGAGCGTTTCTGCAGCGACATCCTGCCCGGTTACCGCGCGTAGCGGATCTGCTTCCGACTTCAGACCTCGTCGACGGTGAAGCCCTCGCGTCGTGCGGCGGCCGAGAGGCGGCCGTCGAGGCACACGATCGGGAGCGTGGTCGGATCGCCCTCGGCGGCAGCGAGCGCGGCGGCGAGCTGCAGGGCGTCGGCCGGGCGCAGCGGATGCGTGCGCATAAGGCGACGTGCCGTGCGCCGCACCGTCTCTAGCGGCTGGATCTCGCTCCACCCGTCGATGAGTGCGTCTAAGCGATCGAGCGCTGCTTCGATCCCGGCGGCACCGATCGAACGGTCTCGCTCCAGACGTGCGAGTGCCGAGGTGCACTCCGTGTCGGTCGTCCACCAGACCAGCATCGCCGGGTCGTCGCGATACAACGATTGCATGGCCTTCGTCGTGGGCTCCGTGACGAGCAGCGGCAGAACCGCCGACGCGTCCCAGAACCTCAGCGGCCGGTCCTCCGCTCTTGCTCGAGGACGGCGACCGCGGATGCGCGCGCGCGCGGCGGTGCCGACCAGATCAGCTTCGCGGCCCCTCCGTGGCCTGCGCGAACGATGCCGGCGCGCGCCAGACGCGCGAGACGCCCTTCCGCATCCTCGGCGGGTGAAACGGCCGGTTCGAGCCGGGCCACAGGCACCCCTCGGTCGACGATGACCACGGTCTCGCCGGCGCGCACACGATCGAGAAGCGCACTCAGCTTGTTCTTCGCCTCCGAGAAGCGTCTTTTATAAGCCGAGCGTCTTCCCGATGATCTCGCGCATGATCTCGGTCGTACCGCCGCCGACGGGGCCGAGGCGCGCGTCGCGCCAGGCGCGCTGCGCAGCGAACTCCATCATGTAGCCGTAACCGCCGTGCACCTGGACGGCCTCGTCGGCCACCTTCCAGGCCACCTCGCACGCCATCGCCTTGGCCATCGAGACCTCGCGGAGCGCGTCCTCCCCCGCCATCATCTTGCGCAGCGCGTGGTAGGTGAGCGCGCGCGCGGCCGCGAGTTCGGTCTGGAGGTCGGCGAACCGATGCTTCCACACCTGGAACTTCGCGATCGGCCGCCCGAACGCATGACGCTCCTGCGCGTAGGCGATCGCCTTGTCGAGTGTGTGCTGGCCCGCCGACACCGCGCCGAGTGCCATCGCGACCCGCTCCCACTGGAAGTTCTGCATGATGTAGATGAAGCCTTGACCATCCTCGCCGAGCAGATTCTCGGCCGGAACGCGGCAGTCGGTGAACGAGAGCTCGGCGGTGTGCGAGGTGCGCCACCCCACCGTCTCGATCCGCCGCGCCTCGAAGCCGGGCGTGCCGCGCTCGATCACCAGCAGAGAGATGCCCTGGTAGCCCTCGCCACCGGTGCGTACGGCGGTGACGACGTAGTCGGCCTTCGAGCCGTTGGTGATGAACATCTTCGAGCCGTTGACGACGAAGTGGTCGCCCTCGCGGTGCGCGCTCGTACGGAGGCTCGCCACGTCGCTTCCGGCGTCGGGCTCGGTCACGCCGAGCGCGCCGATCACCTCGCCGGTGATCGAGGGCACGAGCCAGCGCTTGTGCTGCTCGCCGTTGCCGAACCGCCAGACGTAGTACGAGCCGAGGTCTTTGTGCCCGCCGATCCCGGCGGCGACGCCGCCCGAGCCGATGCGCGCGAGCTCCTCGATCACGACGACGTCGGCCAGCATGTCCGGCCCTGAGCCGCCCACCTCCTCGGGGTACTTCAGGCCGAGGAACCCAAGTTCACCGAAGCGCGCGTACAGCGTGCGCGGGAAGTCGCCCCGGCGTTCCCATTCCTCGATGTTGGGCACGACCTCGCGATCCAGGAACGCGCGCACGCTGGCGCGCAGCGCCTCGTGCTCGAGGGTGAAGAGGTCCCAGCGCGGCGATGTGTTCGTCACGAACGGCATGATAGCCGCGCGCGGTTCACGTCACGCTGCGGGTTCCCCCTGGACCTCGGCGTCGCCGTCGCGGGAGATGGCGTCGGGAAGGTACACGTGGAAGGCGGACCCGCCACCCGGCCGGTCTTCGACCCATGCCCTCCCGCCGTGAAGCTCGGCGAAGCGACCGACGAGCGTCAGCCCGATGCCCACCCCGGGAGCGTGCGTGGCGACGACCGGCCCCTGGCGGAAGGGCTCGAAGATGACTTCCTTCAGCTCGTCCGGAACACCCGGCCCTCGGTCTTCCACCGTGATGCGCGCCCCCCCTGCCTCCGACCGCACCGAGATCGAGACCGGCGCATCCTCGGATGTGTATCGAACGGCGTTCATGAGCAGGTTCTCGACGATCCTCTCCACCTTTGGCGCGTCGACGAAGGCATAGACGTCTGATCCGTGGACATGGATCGGTCTCGCCCCAAGGATCTCGCTCTCGCCGAGGACACGACGAACGAGCTCGGCAACGTCAACCTCGGAGCGCCGGGGCTCGATCAAACCTCTGGTCAACCGGTCGAGGTCGAGGATCTCTCCCACGAGCCGTTCCAGCTTCCGGGCGTTGGCCTGCAGGCGGTCGATGATCTCGAGCCGGTCCGACGATTCGAAGACCTCGTCGCCCCGCCGCAGCGTGGCGGCGTATCCGATCACCGACGTGAGCGGGGTACGCAGCTCGTGGGAAACGGCTGAGAGGAAGCTGTTCTTGATCTCGTCCAATCGCCGGCGTTCGCTGACGTCCCGGAAGCTCCACACCCGTCCGGCGGCTCTGCCGTGAACGTACTGGGGTTTCGAGAAGCGCTCGAACACCCGGGCGTCCTTGAATCGAAGCTCGTCGAAGCTTTCGGCTTCCGGGTTCGCGTAAAGCTCTCGCACCTTCGTCAGGAATCCCGCGGGGTCGACGAGCTGATCCAAGACCCATGCGAGCGCGCGATCATCGTCACGGGGCTCGATGATGTCAGCCGGGATGCGCCACATCTCGGCGAACTGGTGGTTGAAGCTCGTTATCCTGCCCTGTCCATCGACCACCAGGATCCCGTCGGCCGTCGATTCGAGTGTGGCCGTGAGCAGGGACAGCGCGTTGCGAAGTTCCTCTTCCTTCCGATGGATGTCGGAACGATCTTGGAACGTGACGACCGCTCCGACCGTCCGGTCGCGCTTCCTCACCGGCATGCAAGTCAACTGGACAGCGAAGAACTCACCGGCGCGCTCGAACTCGTACGCGTCGCTGGTGCGTGGTCGGCCGTCTTCGAGGGTCCCTGTCATCGGGGAACAGCCCGGCTCGAGGATCTCTCCGTGACCCCTGATGCGGAACACGTCGCTACACACCCGACCGGTCGCCGACGCCGCGTCCAGTTCGAGGAGTCGAGCGGCGGATGCGTTCATGAACGTGATCCGTCCGTCCTGGTCGATCCCGAAGATGCCCTCGCCAGCCGACTCGAGGAGCAGCTGCGCATCGCTGCGCGCCGCCTCTGAGAACCGCCACGTTACGAGGTGAGCGATGCTGGCCGCCAGCACGAACGCGCCGTGGATCCCGGCCCACTTCCACGGGTTCGCCCACGCGGCAGGGTGGTTGTAGACGGCGTCGGGGTCGAGCACGCCGACCAAGCCATGATGTAGGACGACGTACAGGATCGCGAACAGGAACGATGCCCAGCTCTGATAGAGCGAGATCACGGCGAGCATGACGAAGAAGTGGAAGTGCGCCTCGATCGTCCCCCCGGAGAGGTGCACGAAGATCGCCGAGCTCGTGATCAGTCCGAAGGTGGCCACGACCGAGCGCACCGTGCGACCGAAACGGCTCCCCCAGGCGATCATCGCACTGGCCGCGATCGGACTCGCTTCGAACAGCCCGTGAGGCACGCCACTGCCGCGAGCCACCGCGAAAGCCAGAACGCCTCCTGCCTGCACGCCCACCAACAGGAGGATCATCCGGTGCCTCCGCCGCCAGGCCTCTTCCGGTAGGGCGAGCCCCTCGGGCAGCGCCTCGCGGACCCTGTCGAACGCGGCTCGCAGCGAGGAGCTCATACTCTCCCTATCGGGCTGGACCTATACCGGCTTGACCGGCATGCGAGGAATCAGAACCGGTAACTATGCAGGCACCCTGACCTGTGGTTACTTCGGCGTCATAGTCCCATCAGCTTCGCGATGACCTCGCGCATGATCTCGTCGGTGCCGCCGCCGATCCGGATCAAGCGCGCGTCCCGCCAGGCGCGCTCGATCGGTAGCTCGGTCGAATACCCCAACCCGCCGAAGATCTGCATGGCCTCGTTCATCACCCGGTTCGCGACGATGCCCCCGTACAGCTTCGCCATCGAGATCTCTTTCACCGGGTAGTCGCCCTTGCCGTACGCCCACGCCGCCTCGTACACGAGCGCGCGCGCGGCCTCGACCTCGGTCGCCATCGCGGCCAGCTTGTGCGCGATCACCTGATGCTTGGCGATCGGCTTTCCGAAGGTGTGCCGCTCCTTCGCATAGGCGATGCAGCGCTCGAGCACCAAGGTGGCGCCGGCGATCGCGCCGGCCACGCCCACCAGCCGCTCCCCCTGCAGTTCCCACATGATCTGCTGGAAGCCCTCACCCTCCACGCCCAACAGCGCGTCGGCCGGGACACGGACGTCCTCGATCGCGATCTCGGCCGTGTCGGACGAGCGCATCCCCAGCTTGTCCAGCTTGCGCGACACCGACCAGCCCGGCGTGTCGGTCGGAACCAGGAACAGCGAGAACCCATGGTGACCCGCCGTCTTCTCGGTGCGGGTCACCAGCGTGCAAAAGTGCGCGCGCACGCCGTTGGTGATGAAGGTCTTGCGTCCGTTGATGATCCAGTCCGAGCCCTCAGGGCGTGCGGTCGTTTCGATGTTGGCCACGTCGCTGCCGGCGTTCGGCTCGGAGATCCCGAGGCAGGCGATCTTGGTACCGGCGATCGCCGGCTTGAGGTACTCGTCGATCTGTGCCGGCGTCCCGAACTTCAGGATCGGCGGCGTCGCCATGTCGGTCTGGACCGCGACGGCCATCCCGACGCCGCCGGAGCCTGCGCGCGCCATCTCTTCCTTCAAGACCAAGGTTGAGATGTAGTCGCCGCCCTGGCCGCCCACCTCCTCGGGGTAGGCGAGCCCGAGGTAGCCCTGCGCGCCCAGCTTCTCGAAGACCCAGTCCGGGAAGTCGCCGTCGCGCTCCCACGCTGCCGCGTGCGGGGCAAGTTCGCGCTCGACGAACGCGCGGATCGAGCCGCGCAAGGCGTCGTGCTCGGGCGTGAAGATCGACGAACGGACCGCCTGGGTCATCCGCGGAATGATAGCCGGACGCCCGGGACGAACCCCGGGCGTCCGATCAGCAGGTCAACTTCTGTCCGTTGTTGATCGCCGACGCCACTTCGTTGACGCCCCCGAGGTTCCCGTTAGGAAGCTGTCCGCGGATCCAGCTCGTCGCCGTATCGACGGTTCCTCCGAGTCGGCCCGTGTCGTAGAACTTCGGATCGAGGCCCTCGCCGCGGGACAGACCGGCCTGGCGGGACAACGTCGAGCTGAGATCGCCCCCGGCGAGGTTCAGCAGCAGCGCCGCATATTGCCGTTCGGCGCGCTGCCTGTCACTGAGGTTGCCGCTCCGCAGCAATGCGGTCAGGAGCGCGTCCCGGTCGCCGAAGTACCCGCTCGCCAGTGTCACCGCGTGATCGGCGAGCGCGCCGGCCTCCGATGGCGTGAAGGTCGCCGACTGCCCGAACTGCGCTCGCCAGAATGCCAGGTTGCGAGCCGAGCACGAAACCTGTGCGGCCGGCAGTGGGACGATCACGGTCACCGCATCGACCGCACGCACCGCACCGTCGACGGCGAAGCCGGCCGTGATCGTGTACGAGCCGGCCTCGAGCGCGCCGAAGTCGAACCCGAGCGACCAGACATCCGTGCCGCCGACGGTCATCGGACCCGAGGCATACCCGGCGCCGGTGAGCTCGACGACGACCTCGCGGTCGGAGCTGGGATCGTCCGTCGTGGCGCTGCCCGAGATGGTCGAGGGAACTCGCGCCACGGTCGTCCCGTCCCCAGGCTCGAGGATGGACAGTTCGTACGTGAACGAAGGAGGCAACACGTTGATCGTGACCGCGTGCTGCGTCGAGTGTTGGCCGTTCACCAGCAAGCTCGACGTGATCGTATGGAGGCCCGGCTCGAGTACCGAGGGGTCAACCGGGGTCGTCCAGGTGTACTCCGGGGATGTGCCGACCAATGATGCGCTCGTCGGGGCTCCACCGTCCACGTCGACGAGGACCTGAACGGTCGGAGGAAGGACGAGGCCTGGGCGCGTGATCGTGTATGGGAGTCCGAACTGCGGGCGAGCGATCACGTCGCCGCCGGTCGTCGTCGGCGGCTCCGAGCTCGGCGCCACGTCCACGATGCCGCCGACGAACGACGATGCGAAGACGTTGTGCGCCGGCGTGCCCGGGCCCGGCTCACCGAGGTTAGAGAACGGGATGAAGAACGAGACCGTGTTCGATAGGACATCGCGGCTCGCGCTCGTTGCCACGGCTTCGGGTGGGGTCGCCGTTCCCGGGGACACCTGGGTCGGGGTGAGCGTGACGTTGGTGAAGGCGGCTTCGCCGCCGATGTTCTGAGTCACGCGCAGCGAGATGTTCGGTGTCACCCCGGTGCTGCCCGTAGAGAAGTCCATGACGTCTCGGACCTTCACGCGATAGGTCAGCCCGGTCGGTGACTCTTCGACCCCGAGGCTCTCGATGTCGGCGGCGCCGGGACCGCTGAAGTCGCCGCCATCGCCCGAGACGAGCAGTTCCGGCTGCGGGTCGGTGGGGAGCTGCGAGCCATCGTGCGCTGTACCGGAGACCACGATCGTCTCGGCGGGGGGAACATCGGCTCCTTCGGAAGGCGAGGTGATCCGCACATCGGGCGATCCGGTGGTGTCGCCGGCGTGGTCCACACCGAGCGCGCGCAGCGCCTCAGCAACGTCGAGCAGCCCTGCCCCTCGGTCGAAGCTCGTCGTTCCGCCGGGGTTCTGCGGGTCGTCTAGGTACGCCGCGCCGAACTTGAAGGCTGTATCCAGCAAGACGTCCTCGACCTCGGCCGGCGTCAGGTCGGGGCGCGCCTGCCGGAGCAGCGCGACGGCTCCCACGACGTGGGGCGAGGCCATCGAGGTCCCCCCGAGGTTCGTGTAGTTGGGCGCCCATGCAGGCTCGGGACCGCCGGCGAAGATGATCCCGGCGCCCGCGCATGCTGGCTGGATCGGGCGGCAGGTGGACGCGATGTGGGAACCCGGGGCCGAGAGGTCCGGCCACGTCGCCGGGTTCGAAGTCAAGCCACGACTGGATGAGAAGTCGAGGTCCCCGTCGCGCGCGCCGGTGTCGAGATCGTCGTAGTTGGCGACGCAGATCACGCCGGGTGTGGGGTTGTCGCAGTACGAGGACGTCGCGTCGAAGGTTCCGTCGAGCTCGTTGCCGTTGATGTTGGTCTGGCCGCCGTCGTTGCCGGCGGCGAAGACCATCGTCACGCCCTTGTCGACGAGCGCGTTCACGATCTTCGACTCGATCGAACCGGGGTTATAGGTCGCGCCGCCGATCTCACCGAACGAGCTGTTGACGACGCTCACGGGCGGGTCGAACGTGTCACCGTTGTCGAAGACGTGCTGGTAGGCCTCGGCGACCCACAGCACGCTGATGACCTCGCCGACGCTGTAGCCGTGGATCGTGGCCCCAGGCGCCACGCCGGTGAACGACCCCCGGACGTTCGGGGCGACCCCCGGGTAAGCGCCGGTGGACGCGGTGCCGTCGCCTGCGACGATGCCGGACACGTGGCTACCGTGTCCGCTCGAGACATCGGTTGACGCATCGCTCCCAACGTCGACGAACGCGTGGATGAAGCAGAGCTCGGTCGTTGTGTTGATCAGCCCCGGGGTGGCGCAGACGATCTTGTAGTTGTGACCTACCCGGTTAACAAGATCAGGGTGCGTAGCATCCACCCCCGAGTCGACGACGGCCACACCAACGCCGGTTCCGTCGACGATCGCTCCCGCGGCATCGAAGAACGGGCCGCCGGCGACGGCTTCCTGTGCGACGCGGACGCGGGTCGCCCAGGGCGCAGTGCCGTCGTGGTACTCGAGGAGCCGGTCCTCTTCGAGGTACTCGATCGACGGCTCGCGGGTGAGACCCCGGATGTCACCGATGGTTCCCAGCGCGTACACCGCGCGCGCCGACGTCTCGAAGTCTGCCAGGACGTCCATGCCGTACCCGTCGAGGAGCGCGCGATGGTCGGCCGCCGTGCCGCTGCGGAAGTGAACGAAGGCCCCGTAGGGCGTCAGCGACGGCAGGGACGCCAGCGCGGCGGCGAGACCCGGACTCGTGTCGACCGCCCCGGTTGCCACCAAGGGCTTCTTCGAGCGCGGGCCCGCGACCGCCGGCGCGCCGACGGAGATGACCAGCGCGAGCGCGCCGAGCATTGCGAGCGAACGGCGATGACGTCGTGGCATCGTGACTCCTCCCGGCCCCTCATGAGGGCGTCCCTGCTGGAAAGCCAGAATCATATCAAACTAGGACGAATCGGATCGGGCCAGCCGCCGGAGGACCCGGGATAGACTCTCGGCTCGATCCGGTGGGCTTGGGGCAGGAGGGTTCGCCATGACAGAGATGTTCCACGAGGGGAGCCGAGCGCTCCAGGATCGATTCGATACGCGGAGGCTGGCGGATCGGATCGAGGACGTGCTCGTACACGACGTCATCTCGGATCACGACCGAGCCTTCATCGAGGAGCGGGACATGTTCTTCATCGCGACCGCCGACGAGGATGGCCGACCGAACTGCTCGTACAAGGGCGGGGACCCCGGATTCGTGCGCGTCGTCGATGAGCACACGATCGCGTTCCCGAACTACGACGGCAACGGGATGTACCTAACCATGGGCAATGTGGTGCGCAACCCCGCCGTCGGCATCCTGTTCATCGACTTCGAGCGCGGTCACCGGATGCGCCTGAACGGCGACGCATCGATCGACCCCGACGATGAGTTGATGACCGGATACTCTGAGGCGCAGTTCATCGTGCGTGTGCGCGCGCGCGAGGTCTTCCCGAACTGCCCGCGCTACATCCATCGCTACGCGCGCGCCGAGCGCTCGCGGTTCGTCCCCAAACGGGGGGCGCGGACGCCCGTCCCAGAGTGGAAACGTTCGAACTGGGCCTGCGATGCGCTGCCCGAGGACGACCCGGCGCGCGACCCAGGCGACCGGGACGTCATCGGGCGCTGACCTCGGGTCAACCGGTCGGATGACCCCCGACCGATCAAGATCGCTCGAAGAACAGAGCCCCACAGCCCGGCGTGCCGCAGCCAAGGAGCCTGAGAGGACCGGGCTCCCCCACGTAGACGATCAAGGGCAGACCGTCGGGCCCGATCACGATGTCGCTCAACCGCCCGACGTCGCCGAGCTCGTCGGCCGTGGTCGTCCTGAACTTCGTGCATAGCGTATTCAGACAACGCACGACCCCGAGGTCGCTGGTTTCGTCGTTCCAAAAGGAGATAGTGGCTCGCCCGTCGGGGGCGATGACCACGGCCCCCTCTCCGCCGACGTTGCCGACAGGAGCAAGGTCCTCGGTCGTTGCAGCGGTGCACGACAGGTTCGAACAGCGTGCAAGACCCACCACGTTGTCGCCGTAGTTGCGGTAGGAGATGAGGCCTCTGCCGTTGGATCCGATGGCGACCGACGGCGAGTCGAAGAACGCGCCCTCGGTGACGATCGGCGTCACCGTCGCATCGGTGCACGCAGCGTTGGAGCAGTGGGCGACCCTGAGGGCTGTGTTGAGCTCGGGGTACGCGATGAGCGCTCGGTCGTCCGAGCCGATGGCGATCGAGCTCAGGTGGCCAACCCCCTCAGTGTCATCAACCGTATCGGTGGTTGCGACGGTGCACTCCTGGTCGGAGCAATGCGCGACCTTGAGCGAGCTGTTGTCCGAATCGTTATACGAGATGAGCCCCCATCCGTCGGCCCCGATCGCGATCGAGCTGGTCTGGCCGACGCTTCCGAGGGTGTCGATCGGGGTCGTGGTCGCCGAGGTGCAGGAGACATCCGAACAGTGGGCGACGACCAGATCGGCGTTCTCGACGTGGGAGTAGCTGATCAGCGCGCGGCCGTCGGTGCCGATGGCGATCGAGGTCCGCGCGGCGCTGTTCTGAAACCCGGAGAACGAATCCAGGACAGTGATCGTCGACGAGGAGCACGTGGCATCGTCGCAGTGAGCGACCAGGAACTCGTCACCGGAGTAGAAGGCGACGATGGGTAAGCCGTCCTGCCCGATCGCCACGGAGGGTCCCCACGCGTTCCCTTCGGTAAGAACGCTTATCCGGTTGGTCAGGTCCGCCTCGCTCAAGAACCGCGAGTCGGCCTGGGATCGGGTGAAGTAGCGGCTGTTCGACTGGGTCTTGGTGTAGTGCTGCTTGAGGACCCGGGGCTTGATGTGTTGCCGCCACAGATGCCCCACCGTGCCGCCCACGTGCGCGCCGGCGGGCGACAGGAGAAGCAGTCCGCAGAGCATCCCGGTAGCAAAGACGGCGATCGTGCGAACGAGTGAGCGACGCTGCATGGCAACCTCCCCCGGATCCCTGGACACCCCCGGATCCGTCCCGTCGATGTGGCAAATGTTGACCATATCTCGCCCTCAGGCCGCCGCCAAGAGCAAACATGCCCCAGTTCAGCTGCACATCGACCGAGTCCAGCTCGCATCGATCCGAACCCAACCACCATTCCGTCGCGCCCTTGCCTCACTGCGCGGTCCTGCGCGGTCGCTGACGCCCTCTCGTGGGCGAGGCACTACCTCGAAGCCGAAACGCCGGAAGTCGTCGTCGAAAGCCAAGGTGGTCTCCACTTCCAGAGCACGCATCAGCGCGAAAGACGCGCAGTCGGTGAAACTGAATGGTTCATCGCCGGCCCCCTCGAAGATGTCGAGCGCCCCGTCGAGGACCGGACGGTCGACGATCGCGAGCTCGAATAGGGGGCTACGCAGCAAGCGTCGTCCCCGGCCTACCGCTATCTCATGCCCGGCTCGGCGACCGAGCAGCGTGACTGTCTCGTCGAAGACGTAGTCCGAGGCATGCAGCGAAGCTCCCAGGTCGAGGAGTCGCCGGTACGCTCGGACCGCGATCGCATGGAAGGTGTCGCCTCTGTTCTCGAGCGCGACGAAGGCGCCCGTGTCGACGAAGACCTTCAACGGCCCCCGTACAGGTAGTCGTCGTGCCGCCGAGCAAGATCGCGCGAGCCGTCGAAGGAGCCGACCGCGTACATCGGAGATCAGGGGGCGCCACCGGCGCCCCCTGACTCGCCACTTCTCAGCTGAACATCGCCACGACCTTGTCGAAGATCGTGTCGAAGAACGCCACGATGCGGCCGCCCTGTGCCCAGTTCAGCAACAGCAGCGCGACCGTCGCGGCGACCAGGATTACGAGCGTGTACTCGGTCGTGGACTGGCCCGTCTCGGCCGGACACGCCACGCGTGCGAGCACACGACGCGCGATCCGTCTGAGCGCCTCGATCATCTCTCACCTCCTCACGGTGGACACTCGTCCCATCCCTCGAGGAAGCCCCGGCTCCGGCCTCATATGTCGCTCAGCGTGCGCACGGCCTGCAACGCGATCGGCGCGATCGTCAGCAGCACGAACGCAGGCAGGAAGCAGAACACCAGCGGGAAGATCAGCTTCACCGGCGCGGTGCGCGCCTCGGCTTCGGCGGCCGCGCGCGCCCGCGCGCGCAACTCCCGCGCCTGTCCCAGCAACGTGTCGGCGATCGAGGTTCCGAATCGCTCGGCGCGCGTGAGACCCGCCAGCAGTGCGCGCACTTCCTCGAGCCCGCAGCGCGCCGCGATCAGGGCGTACGCGCGCGCCCGCGGAGCGCCGAGGTCGAGCGCGCGCAACCCGTCGGCGAACGCCTCGCCCAGCATCCCTGGGGTCCCAGGCGCCACCGTCCGGAGCGCGCGCTCGACGCTCATGCCACTCAACACGCAGGTGGACAACCGATCGAGCACGACCGGCAGCGCGCGGCGCGCTTGCGCGACGCGCGCGCGTCCGGCTCGATCACCGAGGGCCGTCGCCGCATGTCGTCCCGCGAGCACGCCGAGCACAACGGCTGGGAGCGCGCGCCACCCCGGCGTCGTCGCGCCGAGCGCCACCGCCCCGGCCACGCCGCCGACCAACCGGCGGCGTGGCCCTGGGGCGCGCACTCGCCCAGGAGGCCGCGCGGCTCGGACGCGGCGGCGTGCCCGCACCACGTAACCGATCATCGCATCAGCCGCCGCATCCAGAACCAGCCGGCCGCCTCCAGGCCGAGCCCACCCGTCAACAGCAGCCATCCGACCGGCTCGGTGAGCAGAAGCCTCACGTGCCGGCGCGCGCCCGAACCCGCGATCAGGAAGAACGCCGCCGGCATCGCAGCGATCACCGCGGCCGACATCCGAGCCTGCGCGGCCATGGCACGTCGATCGCGCGCGATCCGGGTGCGATCCTCCATGGCCTCCACGGCCGCTTCCAGGACCGCAGGTAGGTTCGAGCCGGCAGCGCGCCCGATCCGGATCGTCTCCGCGGCGTCGGCGACCGCCTCGGACGCTGCCACACGCCGTAGCGTCGTCAGCGCCTCGTCCAACGAACCACCGACGTCCATCCTCCGAAGCGCCGCGTCGAGCGCGGCGCGTAGGGGTTCCGCCGTCTCGTCGCGCGCGGCCTCCACGGCCTGCGGCAGACTGCGACCGGCGCGCAACGCGGACGCAAGCGCGCGCAACAACTCAGGCACCTGTGCTTCCAGCGCGCGCGTCCGGCCGCGGGCCGCGCGCATCGCCACGATCCGTTCCCACGACAAGCCCACCGCCGCGCCGGCAACGGCGGCTACCCAGCCTCCGGCAACGATACCGATCAGCGCACCGAGCGCACCGCGCTCGAGCGAAGGGCGCGCACGCACGAAGCGGTCGATCCAGCGGAGCCTGATCCCTGCGGCCTCGCGCGCGCCGGCGCCTGCGCGCGCGCGGTACGCGAACCACGCGACGAAGGTCGCGGTCGGCACCAGCAACAGCGCGGCCGTCACTGACCCACGGTCCGCAGCGACCGGCTTGAACGCTTGAACAGCGGCCGCACCTCGAGCGCGTCGGTGACCTCGGCGATCTCGGTGACGACGCGCGAGCCGTCCTCGCGCCGGGCGACGTGCACGACCAGGTCGAGCGCAGCGCCGAGCATGCGGCGGGTCGCATCCACTGCCACGCCCTCGCCCGCGGTCAGGGCCATCGCTTCAAGCCGCGCGATCACGTCGCGCGACGAGTTCGCGTGCGCGGTCGACATCGAACCGGCGTGACCTGTGTTCATCGCCTGGAGCATGTCCAGGACCTCGGTGCCGCGTACCTCGCCGACGATGATGCGGTCGGGTCGCATCCGCAGCGCGTTGCGCACCAGGTCGCGCACGTTCACCTGCCCGCGACCCTCGATATTGGCAGGACGGGTCTCGAGCGGAACGACGTGCGCGCGCTGCAGGCGTAGCTCGGCGGCGTCCTCGATCGTGATCACGCGTTCGGCCTCGTCGATCTGCGCCGCGAGCGCGCCGAGCAACGTCGTCTTCCCAGCGCCCGCCCCGCCCGAGACGATCAGGTTGCGCCGCGCGCGCACCGACTCGATCAGGAAGCGCGCCCACGAACCCGGCAGTGCGCCTCCCGCCACCAGCTTCTCGACCGTCATCGGCTCGGACGAGAACTTCCGGATCGTCAACGTGGGCCCCGCGACCGCCAGGGGCGGCACGATGGCGTGCACGCGCGAGCCGTCCGGCAGGCGCGCGTCCACCCACGGCACGGTCTCGTCGATGCGCAGCCCCAGAGGAGCGACGACGCGGTCGATCGCGTGCAGCACGTCGCGGTCGTCCTCGAACGCGACCCCAGCCGGCTCGATCCGTCCATCGCGCTCGACGAACACGCTCGCGGCGCCGTTCACCATCACCTCGGTCACGGTCGCATCACGCAGCAACGGCTCGATCGGCCCGAGTCCCGTGATCGCATCCGACAGCTCGTGCACCAGCTGTGCGAGTTCCGGGGCCGATAACGCAGCGGGCTCGTCGGCCAGGAACCGCGCGACCGTCTCGCGGATCCGCACGCGGCGCTCCCAGCGCGACGGCACCTGCAACACCTCGGGCGCCTCGGCGAGGAGGCGATCCTGGATACGCGCGCGGACCTGGTCAACGTGCATCGAGTGTCCCCTCGATCGCTCGCGCCAAGCGACCGGCCGCGCGCATCGCCTTGGTCGGCCGGACCGGCAACCGGCCCAGATCCGCGGCGCGGGACAGCGACGCATCCGACGGGATAACGACCGTCGGTGGTACGCCCAATGCTGCGGACAAGTCGCGCAAGGCCACACCGGTGCGTCTGGTTCGCCGAACGACGAGCGACCAGCGTGCGGGGACCCGATCGAGAATCGGGCGCGCACCGCGCACCGAGGCAACATCGTTGCCGACCACGAGCACGCGCACGTCGGCCGACGCCAGCGCCGCGCGCGCGCCCTCGCCCGCGGCGCGACCAGCGTCCACGATCGTCACCCGCGTCGCTTCGCGCGCGGCCCGCAGGAGCCCATCCACCGCATCGCGTGAGGGCTCCGGGCCCGGCGACGCCGCGAGGGCGCGTCCGCCGCCCGCCACCGGCACCAGCGCCGAAACGAGCGCTTCGGCATCCAGGTCGGACAGCGCACCGCCAAGCCCGTCGAGCGTTCGCACCGGCTCGTCGCGCGCGAACGCGCCCACCGCGGCCTCGACGCGGTCGAGGTCGAGCAGCACGGCGTCGGCGATGCGCGCGCACAGCGCGACCGCCAGCGTGGTCGTGCCGATGCCCCCCCGCGCGCCGGCGATCGCCACGACCTTGCCCGAGCCCGGCGCGGCCTCCCGGCTCGACGCCGCGCGGCGCAGCGCGCCGGGGACGCGGTCGCGCTCGTCGGGCCAGCGCACGATGTCGCGCGCGCCGGCGGCGAGGGCGGCGCGCGCGGCGCGGATCGGCTCGCCGTCGGCGAGGGCCACCACCGGAACGGGGCCCGGCTCGAGGGAGAACAGGGCCGAGCCACCGACGACGGCAACCCCGCCGATCGAGCCGTTCCCGAGCGATGTCCCGGCGACGAACAGCCCCGGCGCGGCCTCGACGGCCTCGGCGACCGCGCGCGCGATGCTGGGATCGTCGTGGACGACCACGACGCCGATGGTTTCCACGGGGACTCCAGCGGGAAGGCCGGGATGGAAGGGCCGCGACTATAGATCGAGCCGGACCGCCCCACAACCACTCGCGTCCGCCCCGCGACGATAAAGTGGAACGGCCGGACCCTCCGGATACGGAAGGTGGCACGGATGCTCAACGCGATCGTCCTGCACCCCGACGAGGAATGGGCCGAGGTCGACGACCTCGAGAAGATCTCGGAGCTGATGAACGTGCCCGGGAACCTCGTCTGGGCGATGGGCAACGTCAACGAGCTGACCTCGCACGACATGACGCTGATCGCCGAGGAGTTCGGGTTGCATTCATTGGCCGTCGAGGACGCCATCAACACCCGCCAGCGTCCGAAGCTCGAGAGCTACGACAAGCACCTGTTCGCGGTGATGCATCAGCTCGATACGTTCGAGGGACAGCTGGAGGCGGTCCAGATCGCGTGCTTCATCGGTCGGCGCTGGGTGCTGACGCTGCACGCCGGAGCCAATCGAAGCCTGGCCGAGGCCTCACGGCGGTGCTTCCGCGGCAAGAAGGGATCGGACCAGGGCCCGTCGTTCGTGATGCACGCGCTGCTCGACACGATCGTGGACGAGTACCAGGCGATCGCCAACGAGCTGGAGCAGCAGGTCGAGGATCTCGAGGACGCGGTGCTGAACAACCCGCTCACGCCCGTGCAGGGTCAGTTGTACTCGGTGAAGCAGCGTGTGTCCCGCCTTCGGCGATACTCGTTCCCCGGCGAGCGGCTCCTCTCGCAGATGATCAACGCGGACACGAGCCCGCTGATCACCAAGCGCACCGCCGCGCACTTCCGCGACGTGCACGACCACCTGCTGCGCATCATCGATCAGGTCCGCAACGTCGACGATCTGACCGACGCCGTGATCGACCTCCAGCGCGCGGAGCACGCGAACGAGCAGAACATCACGACGAAACGGCTCACCGGGTGGGCCGCGATCATCGCCGTGCCGACGTTCATCGCAAGCGTCTACGGCATGAACTTCGTCGAGCTCCCTCCGACGAAGGCGGGTTGGGGATTCTGGTTCATGCTGGGCCTGATGTTCGGCGCCAGCGGGATCCTGTACACGATGTTCAAGCGCCGTCGCTGGATCTGAGCTGCGGCTGCTTCGCGCGCTCCGCGCCGATCGTCGGACGTGACGAGCCAAGGACCTCGTGCTAGCGTCCATCCATGGCCGTCGATCACAGCCGGCTCCTGACGTACGAGGACTACGCCGCCTTCCCGGACGACGGCACCCGTCGCGAGATCATCCAGGGAAGGGTCGTGGTGACACCCGCTCCGACAACGCGGCATCAGCGACTCGTTCTACGTTTCGGCGCTCTCTTCCACGATCATCTCCGCCAACACGGTGGCGGAGAAGCGTTCATCGCCCCCACCGATGTTCTGCTCTCGGAGCACGACATCGTTCAACCCGACGTTCTGTTCATCGCGGATGAGCGCGGCGAGATCGTCACCGAGGCCAACATCGCGGGGACGCCCACGCTCGCGATCGAGATCGTGTCCGACCCACGCACCGATCGGGTTCGCAAGCGCGATCTGTACGCGCGAACCGGCGCAGCCGAGTATTGGATCGTGGATCCCGACGCCGACCGCATCGAGGTCCACCGCCTGGACGGTTCCACCTACGGAAAGCCCAAGATCTACGAGCGCGGCGAGACCCTCACCACGCCGCTGCTGCCCGGATTGCACGTGGACCTGGAAGATCTCCTCCGCCGCTGAGCGCGCGCCGTAAGAAGCAGGGTCTCGGTCCGTGGGTATAGAAATGATGTTCCTGATGCGTTCCCGAGCCTTATTGATCGTCCTCGGCGTCCTGGCTGTCGGCGCGCGCGCGCGCGCCGAGCCGGGCACCCCGGTTGCCGTCGTCACGACTCCTGCAGCCGGGTACCTGCCCGGGGGCGACCCCTACGGGATCGAGGCGCCATTGGAGGTCATGGAGGGCGGCACCCTGCTTCACGTCAACGTCGACAACACGGCGCTCGTCGCGTCGAGTTGGGGGACCCACGGAGTGGAATCCGACGCGGTGGATGCGGATGGGATAGCGCTGTTCGTCTCCGACGAGATCGGCTTCGGCAGCAGCGACATCGTCGAAGGAGTCGAGTCGCTGCCGCCGGGCACCTACCCCTTCCACTGCGTCGTCGGACTGCACGCGTCGTACATGCGGGGCGTCCTCGTCGTCACGCCTTCTCCCCTCTAGACAAGTCCCCTCTAGACAAGCAGAAGTGGCCCGCGCGAGCCCGGGCCAAAGCGGGGTG